>Ga0160439_1000001_pt1 | contig 517285 bp, 502 predicted proteins | sample HID1975M_E0MG_FD_108201 | JGI IMG/M metagenome (GOLD analysis project Ga0160439, IMG submission 108201) | Enriched soil microbial communities from UW Madison campus, WI, USA - HID1975M_E0 MG | ecosystem: Environmental > Terrestrial > Soil > Unclassified | place: USA: Madison, Wisconsin...
CGTGTCGGCCGACACCGGCTTGGGCAGGTAGTCGTCGGCGCCGCGCTTGATCGCCTCGACGGCCGTCGCGATGCTCGCGTAGCCGGTGACCAGCAGGATGCGCATGTCGGCGCGGATCGCGCGCAGCGGTTCGATCAGCGACAGGCCCGAGGCGTCGCCGAGCTTGAGATCGACCAGCGCGAAATCCGGCGCGATGCGCGTGGCGACGTCCAGCGCGGTGACCGGATCGGCAGCGATCTCGCAGTCGATGCCACGTCGCGTCAACGCGCGCCGCAATGCGTCCAGGTACAGGGTATCGTCGTCGACCAGCAGGCCCTTCATCGCATCGTCTCCGTTTGGCTGTCGCCGGCGCCGACCGGCACGCGGAAATGCACGCGTGCGCCGCCGCCGTCGGCTTCCTCCATGTCCAGTTCGCCGCCCAGTTGCTCGATCGCCGCATGCGACAGCGCCAGGCCCACACCCAGGCCGTCCGGCTTGCCGCTGCGGAACAGCACCGGCAGGAACGGCGCCTGCGCGTCGAAGCCGGTGCCGTAGTCGCGGATCGCGCCGTCGAGCATGCCGTCCTCGATCTGCAGGCGCAGATCGACGCGGGTGCTGCCGTTGCCTTCACTGGCATCGGCGGCGTTGTTGAGCAGGGCGAGCAGCAGGTGGCCGATCGTGCGGTCCACGCGTTCGTGCACGTCCACGTTGCCACTGCGTTCGAGTGCGATCGCAGGCCGCACCAGCTGCCAGTGTTCGAGCACGCGGCCGATGTCGACGCGGGTGGTCGCCGCGGGATCGGCGGGATCGGCCAGCGAGCGCACGCGGTCGCGGCAGGTGTCGACGAGCCGGCGCAGCGTGACCACGTCCTCGGCGCCGTCGGCGCCCATGGCGCTGGTGTCGAGATCGTCGAGCAGCAGGGTCATCGTGCCCAGCGGCGTATTGAGCTCGTGCGCGACCGAAGCCGCGTGCGTGGCCAGCGCGAGGATGCCCTCGTTGCGCACGAAGCGCTCGCGCAGGGCCGCGAGTTCGCGTTCGCGGCGGTCGCGCGCGGCGGCCAGCCGCAGCAGGAAGTACGAGACCAGCGCCATCGACAGGAAGAAGTTCACCGCCATGCCGGCCAGGTGCAGGTCGAAGTGGTCGTGCAGGTGCGGCAGCGGCTGGCCGAAGTTCACCGCCAGCATGTAGCCGGTCACGCAGGCCAGCGCGGCGGCGATCGCCCAGGCCTGCGGCAGCGCCATCGCGGTCAGCGCGATCGGCAGCAGGAACAGCGACGCGAAGGGATTGGCGATGCCGCCGGTCCAGGCCACCAGCCAGGCCAGCACCGCGGTGTCGACCAGCACGTGGGCGAAGGCTTCCGCCGGCGCGGCGTCGCGGCTGTGCGCCAGGCGCAGGTGCACGACCACGTTGAACGCCGCCAGCAGCAGTACCGGGCCCCACAGCGGCCAGCGCGGCAGCGCCATGTCGAAGCCGTGCGTCGCCCACAGGATCGTCAGCGACTGCCCGCCGACCGCGAACCAGCGCAGGCTGTACAGGGTGCGGAGCAGGGCGGTGGCGGGCGGTTGCGGCTGCATCGGCGGCCATCGTAGTGCAGGGCGCCGCGGGCCGCCCTGCGGCCTTGCGTCGCACCCGCGGCCGGGCGCGTGGGCGGTTGGGCCGGGCGTCACCGAAAACACCGGCGCGAACCGCTAAAATGCGCATATGTCCGCCCAGCCCGTTCCAGCGCCCGTCGCCTGCCTGTCAGACCCTGTCCCGCTGCCCGCCTTCGGCGCCGCCGCGCGTCGCGGCACGCGCCAGGTCCATGTCGGCGGGATCGCCGTCGGCGGCCACGCGCCGGTCGTCGTGCAGTCGATGACCAATACCGACACCGCAGACGTCGCCTCGACCGCGAAGCAGATCGGCGAGCTGTGGCGCGCCGGCTCCGAGCTCGTACGCATCACCGTCAACAATCCCGAATCCGCCGCCGCGGTGCCGCGGATCGTCGAGCGGCTGGCGATGCAGGGCATCGAAGTGCCGATCATCGGCGACTTCCACTACAACGGGCACCAGTTGCTGGCCGGCGAGCCGGCCTGCGCCGAAGCCCTGGCGAAGTACCGGATCAATCCGGGCAACGTCGGCTTCGGCAAGAAGAAGGACCTGCAGTTCGGCCAGCTGATCGAGTTCGCGATGCGTTACGGAAAGCCGGTGCGCATCGGCGCGAACTGGGGCTCGCTGGACCAGTCGCTCGCCGCTGCGCTGATGGACGAGAACGCCCAGCGCGCCGTGCCCTGGGATGCGGGCCGGGTGCTGCGCGAGGCGCTGATCCGCTCGGCGGTCGATTCGGCCGAACGCGCCGTCGAATTCGGCCTCGGCCGCGACCGCATCGTGCTCAGCGCCAAGGTCAGCGGCGTGCAGGAACTGGTCGCCGTGTACCGCGATCTGGCGACGCGCTGCGATTTCGCACTGCACCTGGGCCTGACCGAAGCCGGCATCGGCAGCAAGGGCATGGTCGCGTCCAGCGCCGCGCTGGCGATCCTGATGCAGGAAGGCATCGGCGACACCATCCGCATCTCGCTGACGCCCGAACCGGGTGCGTCGCGCACCAAGGAAGTTGTCGTCGCGCAGGAACTGCTGCAGACCATGGGCCTGCGCGCGTTCACGCCGATGGTCACCGCGTGCCCGGGCTGCGGTCGCACGACCTCGGAGTTCTTCCAGGAACTGGCCGGCGTGGTCCAGGACCACGTGCGCGAGAAGATGCCGGAGTGGAAGATCACCCATCCGGGCGCCGAGAACATGACGCTCGCGGTGATGGGCTGCGTGGTCAACGGGCCGGGCGAGTCGCGCCATGCCAACATCGGCATCTCGCTGCCGGGCACTGGCGAAGCCCCGTCGGCGCCGGTGTTCATCGACGGCGAGAAGGCGATGACGCTGCGCGGCGAGAACATCGCGCACGAGTTCGTCGCGCTGGTCGACGACTACGTGCACCGCAACTACGGCCGTGGTGTCGATGCCGTCTGACGGCGGAGATGTCGTCGCCGAGGGCTCACGCGCCACCGGCGGCCTGCTGCGCCGCCACGGCTGGAAGTTCCTGCTGCTGTTCGTCGGCATGCTGCTGCCGATGTGGGGCTTCATGGAACTGGCCGACGAGGTCCACGAGGCCGAGGCGATCCCGTTCGACGAGCCGATCCTGCTGTTCGCGCAGGAGGCCGCGCGCGAGGGCTTCACGCGCGTGTTCCTGTTCTTCTCCGAGATCGGCTACTCCTGGGGCGTAGTGCCCGTCGATATCGGCATGGTGCTGATCCTGCTGGCGATGAAGCGCTGGCGCGACGGACTGTTCGTCGCGGTGGCGACCGGCGGCTCGGCGCTGCTGAATCTCGCGACCAAACGGCTGTTCGCGCGCGACCGGCCGAGCCTGTGGGAATCGATCGCGCCCGAGGCGACCTACAGTTTTCCCAGCGGCCATGCGATGGGCTCGATGACACTGGCCGCGGTGTTGGTCCTGCTGGCCTGGCCGACCCGCGCGCGCTGGTGGGTGATCGCCGCGATGGCCGTGTTCGTGCCGATGGTCGGTCTGTCGCGCGTGTATCTGGGTGTGCATTACCCGTCCGACATCCTGGCCGGCTGGGCCGCCGCGTCGGCGTGGGTGGTGGGGGTGTATTTGGTGATGTATCACCGGCCGCGGTTCGGGCGGGGTGCGGGAAAGCGGTAATGCTTTTGTAGGAGCGCGCTTGCGCGCGATGGGGCTTTGGCGGTATCGCCTGATCGCGATCGCAGGATGGGGAAAGCGGAGCGAAAACGATCGTCCCGGGATGCGCGGCGCTGCAAATACGCTGACGGCCCAAGCGCTGCTTCGCCGGACTCCGCGCTGCCCTCCCCCCACCAATTGCTTCGCAATCGGTCCCCCCCTCTCCCAGGGGGAGAGGGACGCAGGTGTCTCCTGCCGCAGGCAGGAGACGATCCTCAGAGGGGCAACCGGATGTCCGACAGCTTCCAGCGCAGCCCCTTGCGCGTCAGCACGAACTCGATCGGGCGGCCGCGGTCGTCGCGCACCGTGGCGGTGAAACGCGACGTCGAGTGGTAGCGGTAGTGCGCGTCCGCGAGCGGGGTCTCGCGCGCGGGATCGGCGCGGACCTGTGTCGGCGACGCGCCACCGGCGAGGCTCCACAGCCGCTGGCCGCGCATCAGCGCGCTCAGGCCGACCGGCGTCACCATCATGTCGACGCCGGTGCCGGCCGCGCCACCGGCGAGGCGCAGGCCGATCGCACCGAGCAGGTTCGACTGCAGTTCCGGCCCCGCCTCGCGCACGATCGCATCGGCCAGCTGCAGCCGCAGGCTCTCGCGCAGCGCCGGGAAATCCACCTGCTTCGACAGTGCGCGCGAGTCCTCGTTGCGGACGGCGTCGCGGATCGCATTGATCGTCAGATACGGTCCCGCCGCCACATAGCCGAACAGCAGCACGAGTACCGCGAGGGAGAGCCAGCCGAGTCGCTTCATCGGGATCGCATCGAACGGGAGCATCGATTGTCGGAGACGGCGGCGCAGTGCGTGCTGAACGACGACGCGACAACGCTCTAGGGCCGCGCGCGGTCAGAATTCCAGATCCAGCGCGGCGCACAGGTAGTCGACGAACGGGCCCAGAGTGACGAGATCGGCGGCGATGGTCTGTCGCAGCTTCGGGCCGGTCATCGTGTCGTCGTCGAGCGTGCGCCAGAACACCCAGTTGCGGTGCTTGAGGTCGTCGATGCACTCGAACTGGGGATCGAAGCCGCGCGGCGGGCGGACCAGCATCTCGCTGGTCTCGAATTCGAACTTCTTCCGCAGCTTCGGCGCATGCGCGGCGGCCTTCCAGCTTTCGGGGTTGTCGACGATGAACTGCCGGACTTTCCGCTGGGTGTCGGACTCGGGATGCCACAGGCCGGCGCCGACGAAGCTGCCGCCGGGTTGCAGATGCACGTAGAACGACGGCGCCGGGGTCTCGCGACGGCGCTCGTGGAACAGGCGCGCGCCCTGCCAGGTCTTGTACGGCGACTTGTCGTTGGAGAAGCGCGCGTCGCGGTGGATGCGGAACAGCGAGCCGCCGACGGTGCGCGTGTCGGCGCGGAAATGCGGACTGACCGCGGTGACTTCCGGCTGCAGGTCGCCGATCAGGCGCAGGAACGGCTGGCGCACATGCGCCTCGTAGTCCTTGCGATGGGCCTCGAACCACGGCTTCTCGTTGTGGCGCGCGAGCGCGCGCAGGAACTTGAAGCTCTTGTCGCTGAAGTACGTGGTCATGCGGAAGTCGTGGGCAGCGTGGGGGACGGATGCAGGCGCGTCTGCAGGCTCTGGCCCCAGTCGGTGAGGGCATCGAGCAACGGAAGGCGCCGTAGGTCGTCACGATCTTCGGCGCGCAGGGCGTCGATCTGCGTGAAGTAGGTGGCGAAATCCTGTTCGGCCTGCGTCGTCCCGGGCGCCAGCCGGGTGCGCCGGTAGTCGTCCCAGCGCAGTTGCTCCTCGGGGTTGAGCGTGTCGGGCCAGTTGCGCGCGCGATAGCGCAGCAGCAGGGCGTCGAGGCGTGGATCCTCGAAACCGAAATCGCGCGCGCCCAGCAGCGTCGGCGGCGTCGCGCGGACCTGGGCCATGCGCCGCTTGTCGCCGTCGCCGGCGAAACCGTCGTAGAGCGCGCCGTCGGGATCGGACGGCGCGAACTCGCGTTCCACCGCGAACACCTGGCGGATCTTCTCGGCCAGCGCCGGGCCTGCGCTGCGCAGCCTGGCCGCACGCCGCTCGATGTCGGCCGGATCGACCGACAGGCGTTCGAAATCAGACGGGCGCAGATGGCTCCAGGCCACGAGCGCCGGGCAGCGGTTGCTGTGCACTTCCTTGAGCGGGATGCGCGCGACGCCTTCGGGCAGGTCCTCGCGGCGCACGAACACGCGCGCGGCAATGGCCTCGGCATCGAGATCGAGCAGCCAGTCCGGATCGCCGTCGAGGTCGAACACCACGACGCGGCTGTCGATGCGCGGGTGGCGCGCGATCGGCAGCACCGGCGCCGCGCACAGCCGCGCGGCCGGATAGCGCTGCGAGACGTGCAGCACCGGCGTCATCGCGATGGTGTCGAGCATCGACGCCGCGTGGCGCTTGTCGCGGAGCTTCGCCGCGTAATCCCATAGCCGTGGCTGCGCGTTGCGGAACAGCCGCGCCAGGCCGATCAGCGCGCGCACGTCCGACAGCGCTTCGTGCGCGTCGCCGGTGCGTACGTCGTTGGCAGTCGCCAGATGCTCGAGCTTGAACGAGGTCGCGCCGTCCTCACGCGTCGGCCATACCAGCCCTTCGGGGCGCAGCGCATGCCACAGCCGCATCACGTCGAGCAGATCCCAGCGCGAATTGCCGCTGCGCCATTCGCGCTCATAGGGATCGTGGAAATTGCGGTACAGGCCGAAACGCACGAACTCGTCGTCGAAACGCAGCGAGTTGTAGCCCAGGGTGCAGGTCTTCGGCCGCGCCATTTCCTCGTTGATGCGCGCGAACGCATCCGCCTCGGATACGCCGGTCGCCAGCGCATGCTGCGGGGTGATGCCGGTGATCAGGGTCGCGACCGGGGACGGCAGCAGGTCGTCGGCAGGCCGGACGAAGAAGTCGATCGGCGCATCGATCTCGTTGAGATCGGCATCGGTGCGGATCGCGGCGAACTGGGCGATGCGCGTGCGGCGCGGGTCGGAACCGAAGGTTTCGAGATCGTAGAAGAGAAAACTGTCGCTCACGCCGGCACATCCGCCAGCGGCGTCAGCAGCTCGCACACCTCGGCGTCGATCGCCTCCCAGTCCAGCGTCGACAGCGATGCATGGCCCGCCGTCGCGCGTTCGAGGATGCCGCGCTGGAGGTCGGTGCGCGTCATCGCCAGCGAGTAGGGGATGCGCATGAAGGTCACCATCGCGTAGTGCGGCACGAAGCGACCGGGATGGCGGTCCTGCAGCGCGAGTTCGAGTTCGCGCTGCAGCAGGTAATCGGCATCGTCGACGCGGTCGCGCATCTCCAGATAGTTGTCGAGCGCCATGCGCTGGATCGCTGCGGCGTCGGGCTTGCGTTCGGCCTCGAACGCGGCGAACGCGGTCGCAAGGTCGGCGTGCGCATCGAGGTGCCGGGCCAGCGCCACGCAGTCCTCGAACGCGCAGTTCATGCCCTGGCCGTGGAACGGCACCATCGCGTGCGCGGCATCGCCCAGCAGCACCGCGCGACCGTCGAGATGCCAGCGGTCGAGATACAGCGTCGCCAGCTGGCCGACCGGGTTCGCGGTCCAGTCGCGGTCGAATTCGGGAATCAGGGCCAGCGCGGACGGAAAGTCGCGTTTGAAGAACGCGCGCGCGGCGTCGACGCCGCCCAGCTGGTCGAATGCGGGACCGCCGTCCGCGCCGGCATGGTGCGGCAGGAACAGGGTGACGGTGAAGGTCTTCTCGTCGTTGGGCAAAGCGATGCACATGTAGTGCCCGCGCGGCCAGATGTGCAGCGCATTGGGTTCGATGCGAAAGCCGCCGTCGGCGCGCGGTGGAATCTCGAGTTCCTTGTAGCCGTGGTCAAGGAAATCGCTTCGTTCGCCGAGATCGCGCACGCGGTGCATCGCCGCGCGCAGCGCCGAGCCCGCGCCATCGGCGCCGACCAAGGCGTCGAATGGCACGTCGCGCGTGCTGCCGTCGCGCGGATCGCGGAACACCGCGGTCCGCGATTCGAAGTTCACGCCGTCGAGCCCCGCATCGAAGTGCAGGCGCGCACCGGCGGCCTGCGCCAGGTCCAGCAGCACGATGTTCAGATCGCCGCGATGCACCGACCAGATCACCTCGTCGTCGTCGCGACCGTAGCGCTGCAACACCGGCTCGGTGTCGCCGACGTGGACCATGCGGCCGCGCATCATGATCGCGTGGTGCATCACCGCGTCGTCGGCGTCGGCGGCGCGCAACGCATGCCGGCCGCGTTCGGCCAGTGCCAGGTTGATCGAACGGCCGCCGCCGTAACCCTGCACGCGCGGGTCGCCGCGCTTCTCGTACAGATCCACGTCCCATCCGCGACGCCGCAGCAGAATGCCGAGCAGGGCGCCGGCGAGGCCAGCGCCGATGATCGTCAGATGGCGTGCGTCGCCGGTCACGCGCCGCGCCACCGCGCCACGGTGCGCACGAAACGCAGCACGTCGGCGTGGCTGTTGTAGAGCGGCGCGGGCGAGATGCGGATCACGTCGGGCTCGCGCCAGTCGCCGAGCACGCCGTTGCCTGCCAGGTATTCGAACAGGGCGCGGCCCTGCTCGCGTCCACCGCGCACGCGCAGCGACAGCTGGGCGCCGCGACGGGCGACGTCACGCGGCGTGGCGATGGCGAGCACGTCGTCGAGCTGGCTGCGGATCAGCGTTTCCAGATAGCCGGTCAGGGTTTCCGACTTCGCCCGCAGCGCCGGCATCCCGGCCTCGGTGAACAGGTCCAGCGAGGCGCGCAGCGGCGCAAGGCCGAGGATCGGCGGATTGCTGAGTTGCCAGCCGTCGGCGCCGGGCGTGGGCTGGAAGTCCGGGCCCATGCGGAAACGCGTCGTCGCATCGTGGCCCCACCAGCCGGCGAAGCGCGGACGATCGGTGGTCGCATGACGCGCGTGCACGAACGCGCCGGCGACCGCGCCCGGGCCGCTGTTGAGGTATTTGTAATGGCACCACACGGCGAAGTCGGCATTGCTGTCGTGCAGTTGCAAGGGCAGGTTGCCGGCCGCGTGCGCCAGGTCGAAACCGACGACGGCGCCCGCCGCATGACCGAGCCGCACGATCTCCGCGAGATCGAAGGCCTCGCCGGTGCGGTACTGCACGCCCGGCCACAGCACCAGCGCGAGGCGGTGGCCGTGTGCCTCGATCGCCGCGGCGATCGCGTCCATGCCGAACAGGCCGTCGGCGCCGGGCTGCACCTCGATCAGATCGGTGTCCGGGTCGAAGCCGTGGAAGCGCACCTGCGATTCGAGCGCGTAGCGGTCGGACGGAAACGCACCGGCTTCCATCAGGATCGCGGGCCGCTCCGCGGTCGGGCGGTAGAAGCCGACCATCAGGAAATGCAGGTTCGCGGTCAGCGAGTTCATCGCGACCACTTCCTCGGGCTGCGCGCCGACCACCTCGGCCAGTTGCGCGCCGACCAGCGCGTGGTAGGTCATCCACTGCGAGTTGCCGCGGAAGTGGCCCTCGACCGCTTCCATCGCCCACTTGTCGAGCACGTCCTCGACCTGCGCGCGCGCGCCGCGCGGCTGCAGGCCGAGCGAATTGCCGACGAAATAAGCCTGTTCGACCTCGCCGAAGCGCGGCAGATGGAACTGCGCGCGGAAGCGCTGCAGCGGATCGGCGGCATCGGCGTTGGCTGCGTAGTCGTCGGAGAACAGCGTGTGCGGATCGGTCATGAAGTTCGTTCGGTCGAAGGCCGCGCGATGCGCGACGCTGGGAAAAAGAAAGGGCGCTGCGCGATCACGCGAACCGGCTGGCCGACAGGCCCAGCCATTCGAGCGCGGTGCCGTGGTACAGGCGCGCCCGCGATGCGTCGTCGAGCGGAATCTCCTCGATGCCGGCGCCGGGCACCTGCTCGCCGAGCGGGAACGGGTAGTCGGTGCCGAGCATCACGCGGTCCGCGCCGCAGGTGTCGAGCAGGTACTGCAACGCCCGCGGATCGGCGACCCAGGAATCGAAATACAGCTGCTTGAGATAGCCGCGCGGATTGTGCGGATTGTCGGTCGCGACGAGGTCGGGCCGCATGTTGAAGCCGTGCTCGATGCGGCCGATCGTGTACGGGAAGCTGCCGCCGCCATGCGCCATGCAGATCTTGAGCTTCGGCAGCCGCTGCAGCACGCCGCCGAACACCAGGCAGCAGGCCGCGCGCGACTGTTCGGCCGGCATGCCGACCAGCCACGGCAGCCAGTACTTGGGCATCGACTCGCTGCCCATCATGTCCCAGGGATGGACGAGGATCGCCGCGCCCAGATCGGCCGCGGCCTCGAAGAACGGGAACAGTTCCGGCGCGTCGAGGTTCCAGTCGCCGATGTGGCTGCCGATCTGCACGCCCTGCAGGCCGAGCTGGTCGACGCAACGCTCCAGCTCCTGAATCGCCAGCCGCGGCGACTGCATCGGCACAGTGCCGATGCCGGCGTAGTGGCGCGGATGCGCGGCGACGGTCGCGGCCATGTGGTCGTTGAGCGCCTGGTGCAGTTCCAGCGCATGCGCAGGCTTCGCCCAGTAACTGAACATCACCGGCACCGTGCTGATGACCTGCACCTGCACGCCGAAGCGCGCGTAGTCGTCGATGCGCTCGCGCGCATCCCAAGTCTTGGACCAGATCTCGCGGAAGAACCGCCCGTCCTTGTAGATGCGGTGACGGCCGTCGTCGGTGTGGTGGATGACCGGAAACCGCGCCTCGCCGTACTTCGATGCCAGATCCGGCCAGTCGCGCGGCAGATAATGGGCGTGGATGTCGATCTTCAGCATGGCGGTCATCCTAGACGACCGGCCCGCGCCGATCACGCCGCAGGCGCACAGCGCGGTTCAGGGCGTGGGGGTTCTGGTCCCACGACGCTCCCGCCGCAATTGTTCGATCGTCGGCGGATCGGGACGCGCCTGCTGGCCCATCGACACCGCCATCTCGCCGACGCGCGCCTGCGATTCCGCCAGTGACGGTACGCCCATACGCTGGCGTTCCGCGTCGTCGACCGCGCCATCGGCGACCGGATACAGGAACAGGCCCTGATCGCTGCCGTGGAACTGGGTGCCGTACCACTGCGGCTGCAGCTGCGTGGTCATGATGCGATCCCACGATGCGGCGACGAGCCAGCGGTAGCGCGGCTCATCCGGCGCCAGCATGGTCGCGAGCGTCGACAGCGCATTCGCGATCCGGATGTCCTCCAGACCGTCGCCGTGCTGGAACACCATCGCCGCGTGGTAGTGGTCCGCAGCGGTGCGCAAGGCGCCTTCGCGCATCAGCGCCAGTACCCGCGCGCGGCGTGCGGCGTCCTCCCGAGACACCACCGACCAGTCGATAGTCGCGGTATCCGTCCGCGCCTGCTGGTCGGCGCGGTAGATCGCTGCGAGTTCGGCATTGTCCGCGGCCTGCGCGTGCAGCGGCGCAATCGCGGCGAGCAGGCAGGACAGCAGCAGGATCAGCAGGGGTGCAGGCATGCGCGGTCTCCATTCCATCGGATGCAGCTTCACGTGATGTCGGCCAATGTGTCCGGATCGGGATCGTAGCGGACGGGACGCGGATTCAGATGCCCGCAGGCCTCGCAGGTGCGGTGCTCGATCGAGCCGTAGAAGCGGTCGAACACCGGCGGGAAGTCCTGCTCGATGTCGTACAGGTGGAAATACTGCTCGAAGAGCTTGTGGTTGCAGCGCTCGCAGAACCACAGCAGCCCGTCCTGTTCGTGCGGCAGGCGTTTGCGCTCGATGACCAGTCCGATCGAGTCGGGGCCGCGCTGCGGCGAATGCGGCACCTTCGGCGGCAGCAGGAAGGTCTCGCCGGCGCGGATCGGAATGTCGCGCGGGCGGCCATCCTCCTGGATGCGCAGCACCATCTCGCCTTCGAGCTGGTGGAACCACTCCGGGCCTTCCTCCCAGTGGTAGTCGGTGCGCGCGTTCGGACCGCCGACGACCATGACGATGAAGTCGCCGTCGTAGATGCACTTGTTGCCGACCGGCGGCTTGAGCAGGTAGCGGTGTTCGTCGATCCAGGCCTGGAAGTTCAGCGGTCCGGGGATCATGGGTCACTCCTTCGCGGATGGTGGTGCGTCGGCGTCCGTTGCCCTCACCCCACCATCGGCTCCGCCGATGGTTCCCCCCTCTCCCGCAGGGCGGGCGAGGGGCGTCGGTTCGCGGCCTGCGGCCGCGATGCATTTCAACTCGATCGCGATCGGTGTCGGCAATGCATCGATGCCCAGCGTCGTGCGGCAGGGCGCGGTGGCAGCGTCCGGGAAGTACTCGGCCCAGACCGCGTTGTAGCCGGCGAAATCGCCGGCCATGTCGGTGAGATACACGGTCACGTCGACGAGGTCTTCCCAGCGTGCGCCGCTGGCGGCGAGCACCGTGCGCACGTTGGCGAACACCGCATGCGTCTGCGCGGCGATGTCGTGGGCGACCACGCGGCCGTCGGCATCGAGCACGTTGCCCGGCACCGAATCGGTCGCCGGATCGCGCGGACCGATGCCCGACAGGAACAGCAGCCCGCCTGCGCGCCGCGCATGCGGATAGCGGCCGACCGGCCGCGGTGCCGCACCGGCCTGGATGGCCTCAGGCATCACGCCGGCCCTGGGCCGCGACGCGTGCGATGTCGGCGACCGCCGATTCGTAGGCGGGACCGATCTCCTCGTACGTCGCGACGTTCATGCCCAGCTCGCGGACCTGTCCGTCGCCGAGCGCGTAGACCCAGCCATGGATCGCGAGCGGCTGTCCACGCGCCCAGGCATCGCGGACCACGGTGGTCTTGCAGATGTTGAGCGCCTGCTCGACCGCATTGAGTTCGCACAGCCGCGCATGGCGCAGGCCGACGTCTTCGACCGAGGCCAGCAGGTCGGCGTGCTTGTAGGCGATGTCGCCGACGTGGCGCAGCCAGTTGTCGACCAGGCCGACGCGCGCACCGGTCATCGCCGCATGCACGCCGCCGCAGCCGTAATGGCCGACCAGCAGGATGTGCTCGACCTTGAGCACGTCGACGGCGAACTGGATCACCGACAGCGCGTTGAGATCGCCATGCGACAGCACGTTGGCGATGTTGCGGTGGACGAAGACCTCGCCCGGATCGAGACCGAGGATCTGGTTGGCCGGCACGCGCGAGTCGGAGCAGCCGATCCACAGGTACTTCGGTGTCTGCTGGTTCTCGAGGCGGTGGAAGAAGTCCGGGTCGTCGCGGCGGACGCGCTCGGCCCAGTCACGGTTGCGTTGCAGCAAGGATTCGATATCGGTCATGGTGCGATTATCCCAGAGACAGGCCGACGTTCTTCGGCTCGGTGAAGAAGCGCATCGCTTCCATGCCGCCCTCGCGGCCGAGGCCCGACTGGCCGGTGCCGCCGAACGGCGTGCGCAGGTCGCGCATGAGCCAGGTGTTGATCCAGACCATGCCCACGCGCAGCGCCGCGGCGAGGCGGTGGGCGCGGGTCAGGTCGCGTGTCCAGATGGAGGCCGCGAGGCCGTAGTCGCCGGCATTCGCCAGCGCCAGCGCGTGCGCGTCGTCGTCGAAGGGCTGCAGCGTGGCCACGGGCCCGAAGATCTCCTCGCGGTTGGTCGCGCAGTCCGTTCCGAGGCCATCGATGACGGTCGGCGCGACGAACCAGCCGGGCCGTTCCAGTGCGTGGCCGCCGCACAGCACGCGGCCGCCTTCGGTTCGTGCGCGCGCGATCGCGGCGAGCACCTTGTCGCGGTGCGCCTGCGAGACCAGTGGCCCCATGCGCGCATCCGGATCCATCGGATCGCCGACCCGCAGCGCGAGCGCCTCGGCGACGAAGCGCTCACGGAAACTGTCGTAGATGCGGCGCTCGACGAGGATCCGCGAGCCGCACAGGCAGATCTGTCCCGCGTTCTGGAACGCCGAGCGCACCAGTGTGCCGAGCTGCGATTCCCAGTCGCTGTCGGCGAAGACCAGCGTCGCGTTCTTGCCGCCGAGTTCGAGCGAGGCCTTCTTCAACTGCGCGCCGGTACGCGCGCCGATGCGCCGGCCCACCGCCGTGCTGCCGGTGAACGACACCGCGCGCACGCGCGGATCGTCGACCAGCGCATCGCCGACATCCGCGCCGGTGCCGTGCACGACGTTGAGCACGCCCGGCGGCAGGCCGATCTCGCCCGACAGGGCCGCGAACAGCGAGGCACTGGCGGGCGTGATCTCCGAAGGTTTCGCGACGACGGTGTTGCCGGCCGCGAGCGCGGGCGCGATCTTCCAGGTGAACAGGTACAGCGGCAGGTTCCATGGCGAGATCGTCGCGACCACGCCCAGTGGCGCGCGCAGCGTGTAGTTCAGACCGGCCTCGCCATGGTGCGATTCGCTGGCGAACTGCGTGGCCGCGTGCGCGAAGAAACGCAGGTTGGCGACCGCGCGCGGAATCTCGGCATCGCGCGCGAGTGCGAACGGCTTTCCACCGTCGCGGGCCTCGGCATGGGCGAAATCGTCGATGCGGGCCTCGAGCGCCGCGGCGAGCGTTTCCAGCCAGGCCGAGCGTGCGCTGTTGGGCAATGCGGCCCAGGCAGGCGCGGCGTGGGCGGCGGCGGTGATCGCGGCCTCGACATCGGCTGCGTCGCCGGCGGCGACCTCGGCGTAGAGGGTCCCGGTCGCGGGCTCGTGCACCGGCAGCCAGTGGTCCCGGCCGGGTGCGTACGCGGCGCCATCGATCCAGTGCGTCAGCCGTTGCATGCCGTCAGCTTAACCGAGCGGTGTGTATCCCACGTTCGCCGCCGATGGGATCGGCCAACGGCAGCTCCTGTAGGAGCGCGCTTGCGCGCGATGGGCGTGTCACGGATCTGCCAAAGACCCGCGAGATCCCCTTCTCAGATCTGGCAGCCGCGGCACCAGTACAGCCGACGCCCCGCGATGCGCTCCTCGACGATGCGGCCATCACCGCGCGGGCAGGGATCGCCCTTGCGCTCGAACACCTCGAAACCGAACTGCGCGCGGGTCTTTGCGAGATAGTCCTTGCCCGGCGGCAACGCGTCATCGTGCTTGGCGCGGTAGGCGCGCCGCGGCACGTCGAGCAGTGCGTTCGCGAGGCGGCGACGCTCGCCGGTGCTGAGGTCCTGCAGCAAGCGGTACGGCGAAAGCTTCGCCTGGAACAGCACTTCCGAGCGCAGGTAGTTGCCCATGCCGGCGGCGAAGGCCTGGTCGAGCAGCAGCGCGGCCAGGCTGCGACGGGCGAAGCGCGGCGTGCGCATGTGCGCGAGCAATGCCTTGGCGTCGACCGCTGGATCGAGGACATCCGGACCGAGCTTCGACAGATAGGGCTGGGCACCGAGCTCATCGGTCCGCCACAGGGAGATCGACGGCGCCGCGTACAGCGCCGCTACGCCGCGCACGGTCGCCAGCACCAGCCGCGGCGCTGCGCCGTCGGGCAGGGCGTCGAGGTCTTCGGCGAAGCGCCAGAAGCCGAACAGGTGACTGTGCGCGTACACCGTCCAGCCACCCTCGACCGCGGTCAGCAGCGCCTTGCCGCGCGCTTCGACCGCGAGCACGCGCCGATTTTCGAGCAGGCCACGGCGCCGCTGCAGCGCGGGATCGACGAAGCGCACATGGGTCAGCGTCTCGTCGACGAGCAGGGTCGACAGGCGATCGGCGAGTGCGTGGGTTTCGGGGCCTTCGGGCATCGCCGCATCGAAGCAATGGCGGTGTCGCGGTGTCGTGACTGCCTGCCGTTCTCGGCGTTACGACGCGGGCGGTCGCGACGCGGAGACGGCGCCGCACGGAGCCGTCATTGCCGTGCAGGCGGGCTGTATGTCCGGTCATCCAGCGCCTCGCGACGCGGAGATGCGGACGCGCTCGACCCTCGTTCTCCAACAGCGTGAAGCCGGGAACCTCGTCGATCGCGCCTTCGCGACCGGGGCCGGGCTTCTCTAGATCGACGCCATCCGCCCGCCATCGACCGGCAGGCTGACGCCGGTGACATAGGCGGCCGCCGGCGAGCACAGGAAGGCGATGACGCCGGCCGTCTCCGAGGCTTCCGCGAAGCGGCCGGCCGGCACGCTCGCACGCATCGATGCCAGCACCGCGTCCTCGTCCTGGCCGCTGCGGCGGACGCGGTCGGCGACCACCTGGTCGATGCGACCGGTGCGGGTGTAGCCGGGCAGCACGTTGTTGACGGTGATGCCGTCGGGCGCGAGTTCGCGCGACAGGGTCTTGGCCCAGCTTGCGACGGCACCGCGCACGGTGTTCGACACGCCGAGACCCGCTATGGGTTCGCGCACCGACGTCGAGACCACATTGACGATGCGGCCCCAGTTCGTGGCGCGCATCGCCGGCAACACGGCCTGCACGAGCGTCTGGCCGCCGAGCAGATGCCGGCGGAACGCCGCGTCGAACGCGTCGAGCGGCGCCTCGTGCGCCGTGCCGCCCGCCGGGCCGCCGGTGTTGTTGACCAGGATCTGCGCGGGATGCGCGGCGATGTGCGCGCAGACCGCATCGCGCAGGCCGTCGGTGTCGTCCATGTCGACCGCGAGCGCGTGGTGGGTCTGGCCGTGCGCGGTGGGCAGGCTGTCGACGACGGTCTGCAGAACATCGGCCCGACGCGCGAGCACGGTCACGCTGGCGCCGAGCTGGGCGAGTTCGAGCGCGGTGGCGCGGCCGATGCCTTCGGAGGCGCCGCAGACGAGGGCGTGGCGGCCGGTGAGATCGAGGTCCATGCGGGGCTCCGGGCAGAATCAGGAATCGGTCGCGCGCATCATCGCGGCGATCTCGCGTGCGTTCGCGTCGCCGGCGGACAGCGCATCGGCGACCGCGTTGCGGTTGGCGGCGGGATGGTTCTGGCTGAGCTTGTGCTTGATCGCGACGGCATCGACATGGAAGCGAAAGCCGACGATGCCGCGCAGTTGCCGGCGCTGGCGATCGTCTTCTGGTTCGAAATGCCAGTCGCCGCCGACGCGGGCTTCGAAGACGTCGCTGGTCCGCGCGACCAGATCGGCCAGCGAAGCTTCGTCGTCGAAGCGTTCGAGCCGGCCGCGCAGATGCGCGGTCGCGTAGTTCCAGGTCGGCACGCGTGCGGCCGCCTCTTTATCGGGATACCAGCCCGGCGACACGTAGGCATGCGGCCCGTGCACGATCAGCAGCGCCGGGCCGTCGTGCGCGGCCTGCGGATTCGGCCGCGCCCAATGGCCTTCGATGCGGAGCGCAGCGCCGTCGCGCCGGTACAGCACCGGCAGCTGGCTGGCGAGCGGCGTGCCGTCGGGCGCAGACGTCACCAGCGTGGCGAAGGCATCGCGTGCGAACAGCGCGTCCAGCGCCTGCAGATCATCGATGGCGAACGCGCGGGGCGTGTACATCGGTTGGGCTCGGTCGCGGCGGTCTGCGTGGCAGGCTCAGGCGCGCTTGCCGAGCGACTGCACCATGCGCTCGCGCAGCTGCGCATCGTCGTCGGCCTGCGGCGGTGCGATCTCGTCGAGCGCGAAGCCGCGCTCGAGGGCGTCTTCGGGATCGAGACCGTCCCATTCGACGAACTCGGCGTCGAGCAGCATGCCGCGCGCGGTGTCCTCGCTGTCGTAGACGAGGGTATTGCCGTCGCTGTCGAGCACCTCGGCGACGCCGGCCTCGAGCACGCGCAGGCGTGCCCAGATCACGGTGCGGCCGAGGGATGCGAGCCACCACCGGTCGTGGGTCATGTGCGCGTGGGTCATGAAGCGGAACTCCGGGTCAGGGGGCGATCGACCACAGCCACAGCACGGCCGAAGCGGCGAGTGCGCCGAGGATCACCATCAGGGAAATGCGGGCCGGCGTCGCCAGGCCCGTGAACTGCCGGTCGGGGACTTCGTAGTAGCGGCCGGCCAGCAACCAGCCCAACGCCGCCGGCTGCACGAACGCGTTCTCGCCGAAGCGGCCGCGCACCGCGGGATGCCGATCGCGCAGATGCACCAGCGACAGTGGCCAGAAGATCACGAACGCGGTGAATCCGCCGATCGCGACGCCGAAGAAGCACAGGGCGAGGAAGAGGGTCATTGCGTAACCGTGATTCGTGATTTGTGATTCGTGATTCGAAACAGCACCTGCGCCTCCCCGGCCCGGATTCGTGACGCTGCCAGTGATCCGATCTTTCGAATCACCAATCACCAATGACGGCTTTCAACGGACGCATGTCCGATCATCACCGCGCCTCAGTACTCCGCCTGGCCCGGCGCGCGCGGATACGGAATTGCGTCGCGGATGTTGGACAGGCCGCAGATGTAGACGATCAGCCGCTCGAAACCGAGGCCGAAGCCGGCGTGCGGCACCGTGCCGTAGCGGCGGAAGTCGCGGTACCAGCTGTAGTGCTCGCGGTCGAGGCCGAACTGGTCCATGCGCGCGTCGAGCACGTCGAGACGCTCCTCGCGCTGTGCGCCGCCGATGATCTCGCCGATGCCCGGCGCCAGCACGTCCATCGCCGCGACGGTCTTGCCGTCGTCGTTGAGGCGCATGTAGAACGCCTTGATGTGCTCGGGATAGTTGGTCACCACGACCGGGCGGCCGACGTGCTGCTCGGTCAGCCAGCGCTCGTGTTCGGTCTGCAGGTCCAGTCCCCATTCGACCGGGAACTCGAACTTGTGGCCGGACTTGCGCAGCAGCTCGACCGCGTCGGTGTATTCGATGCGCTCGAACGGCGCGTTGACGAAAGCCTCGAGGCGCGTGATCGCGTCCTTCTGCACGCGCTCGGCAATGAAGGCCATGTCGTCGGCGCGCTCGTCGAGCACCGCGCGGAACAGGTACTTGAGGAACTCCTCGGAGATGCGCGCGTTCTCGGCCAGATCGGCGAACGCGATCTCCGGCTCGATCATCCAGAACTCGGCCAGGTGGCGCGTGGTGTGGCTGTTCTCGGCGCGGAAGGTCGGGCCGAAGGTGTAGACCTTGCTCATCGCCAGGCAGTAGGCCTCGACGTTGAGCTGGCCGGACACGGTCAGGAACGCCTCCTTGCCGAAGAAGTCGCGGCTGAAGTCGACCTTGCCCTCGCGCATCGGCAGGTTCGCCAGGTCCAGCGTCGAGATGCGGAACATCTGGCCCGCGCCTTCGGCGTCGGACGTGGTCACGATCGGCGTGTTGATCCAGTAGTAGCCGTTCTCGTGGAAGTAGCGGTGCGCCGCCTGCGCCAGGCAGTGGCGGATACGCGTGACCGCGCCGAACAGGTTGGTGCGCGGGCGCAGGTGCGCGACCTCGCGCAGGAATTCCAGCGAATGCGCCTTGGGCTGGATCGGATAGGTTTCCGGATCCTCGACCCAGCCGACGACCTCGAGCGAATCGGCCTGGATCTCGTAACTCTGGCCCTGGCCTTGCGACTTCACCAGCGTGCCGGTGGCGATGACCGAGCAGCCGGCGGTCAGGCGCTTCACTTCGGATTCGTAATTGCCCAGCGTGTCCGGCACGACGACCTGGATCGGTGCGAAGCACGAACCGTCGCTGACATTGACGAAGCTCAGCCCCGCCTTGGAGTCGCGACGGGTGCGGACCCAGCCACGGACGGTGACTTCGCCGCCTTCTGGAATGTGCCCGGCAAGGGCCTGTTGGACGCTGATCGTGGTCATGCCTTGAATCCTGGAAATCCGGTCCGATAACACGCGGCAGCACAGTCTACCGGAGCCGGACTGCGCGCCGGCGGCTCCCTGCGCCAGCGGGCGTTCGGGTCCACGGGAGTACACTCACGTCATGGCCATCGCACTCGCCCCCGCCGCCCTCGAACGCGCCCGCCGCTTCCTCGCGGCCAGTCCCGATGCACTCGGCTTGCGCTTCGGCGTGACCAGGACCGGCTGCTCGGGCTGGGGCTACGTCGTCGACATCGCCCGCGAGGAACAGCCGGGCGATGCGATCAGCGAGCAGGACGGCGTGCGCATCTACGTCGACGCGCAGAGCCAGCCGATCGTCGACGGCACCGAGATCGACTTCGCGCAGAAGGGCTTGAACCAGGAGTTCGTGTTCCGCAATCCGAATGCGGCTGCTGCGTGCGGATGTGGCGAGAGTTTCACGACCGATCCAACGAAGTAGCTGGGTTGCGCTGAGGCGGGGCACGTCCTCCTCTGCGTCTGCCCTCACCCCAACCCCTCTCCCGGAGGGAGAGGGGCTTAAAGCATCCGCTCCCTGGCAGTTCGTCGCGGTTCTGCATCGACTTGCAGAGCGCCGTATCAGAACGCCGCAGAAATCCGAGCCCCTCTCCCTCCGGGAGAGGGGTTGGGGTGAGGGCCGCCGTTCGCGCGCACCCAGGATCACGCGAAACCGCGCGGCGTCGGCGTCCCCCAGCCAGTTCTCCGACCGCTCGAAGCCTCACCGCTTCCGCCGGAACTCGCTCCGCAAGACGAACCCCGTCGCCAGCAACCCCAGCAGTGCCATCCCGAACCACGTCATCGCATAGCTGAGATGGTTGTCGCGGAAGGCCACCACCGTCATGCCCGGCACCGGCCAGTTGCCGCTGTCGATGCGGTCCTGGGCGTCGATGAAGAACGGAGCGGTCGCACCGTCGACGTCACGCGCGGCGGAGAACTCGTCCGGCGCGCGCGTGTACCAGCGGTTTTCGCCAGGCACGTTGGCGCGCAGGAACACACCGTGGTGTTCGGGCAGGCGCAGCAGACCGGTGACGCTGACCGTCTGGGTCTCGTCGTGCCGGGCGCGGCTTTCGCGGGCGCGATGCGCATTGTCGACGTAGCCGCGGTTGACCCAGACGGTGCCGTCACCGGTCACCAGCGGGGTCATGATCCAGTAGCCGGGGCCGCGTTCGGTCGTGGCGTAGACCGCGACTTCCTGCGTGTGCAGCAGGCGGCCGGTCGCGGTCACGCGGCGGTATTCGTCGTCGGCGGGATCGAGCGCCGCCCAGGACGACGACGCCGGCAACGGGGCCGGCGTCGCGTGCACGCGTGCATCGACGCGTGCGATCAGGTCGCGCTTCCACTGCAGCCGTTCCAGCTGCCACACACCGAGGGCGATGAAGCCCGCGGTGGCGGCGATCAGGAAGCCCAGCAGCGCCCAGCGGATGAGCGGGCGTGCGGTGGCGCGGGGTGACTCGCTCACGACGGGACGCGCGTCAGGGCGCGACGCGCATCTGCTCGGGCGACATCGGCATCATGTTGGTATCGAGGTGGTGCATCACCCACAAGGACCCCACCAGCGCGATGACGATGATGATGCCGGTGAACAGCAGCGACATCAGGATCCAGCCGCCTTCCGATTTCCGGTTCATGTGCAGGAAGTAGACCATGTGCACGACGATCTGGATCGCGCCGAACAGCATGATCAGTGCGACCGTCCAGATGCGGCTTTCCAGCACCTCGCCCATGACCAGCCAGAACGGGATCACGGTGAGGACGACCGACAGCACGAAGCCGATCACGTAGTCGCGCATGCTGCCGTGGCCGTGCGCGTCGTGCGCCGACTCGTGGGCCGCGTGGTGCGCCGGGTGGTTGGTCTCGGTGCTCATCCCACGACTCCCATCAGATACACATACGAGAACACGCCGATCCAGATCACGTCGAGGAAGTGCCAGAACATCGACAGGCACATCAGGCGGCGGTTGTTGGCGGCGTTGAGGCCGTGCTTCTTCAGCTGGAACACCAGCGTCACCAGCCAGATCAGGCCGAACGTCACGTGCAGACCGTGGGTGCCGACCAGGGTGAAGAACGACGACAGGAACGCGCTGCGCTGCGGCGTCGCGCCCAGGTGCGCGAGATGCTGGAACTCGTAGATCTCGATGCCGAGGAACGCCAGGCCGAACAGGCCGGTGACCAGCAGCCACGTGATCGTGCCGCGGATGTTGTTCCGGTACGAGTTCAGCATCGCGAACCCGTAGGTGATCGACGAGAACAGCAGCATGAACGTCGCGACCAGGATCAGCTTCAGGTCGAACAGGTCGGCCGGCGACGGGCCGGCCGCGTAGTTGCGGCCGAGCACGGCGTGGACGGCGAACAGGATCGCGAAGATGAGGCAGTCGCTCATCAGGTACATCCAGAAACCGAGATTGGTGCCGGTTTCCGGATGGTGCTCGTGCCCGTCGTCGTGGGCGTGCGGGTCCTCGATCACGTGGTAGACGCGTTCGGTGGTCCCGCTCTCGGTTTGAATCGTGTGTGCCATGTTCAGAGCGCCTGCTGCGCGAGTTCGCGCGTCCGTTGGTCCTCGGTGTCCGTCACTTCCTGGGCCGGGATGTAGAACTCGCGGTCGTAGTTGAAGGTGTGCCAGATCGCCGCGACGATCAGACCCACGAACGACACGCCGGCCAGCCACCAGATGTGCCAGACCAGGCCGAAGGCCAGGGCCACGCTGATCGCCGACAGCACCACGCCTGCGCCGGTGTTCTTCGGCATGTGGATCGGCACGAAGCCGGTCGTCGGACGCTGGTAGCCGTGCTTCTTCATGTCGTTCCACGCGTCGATCTCGTGGACGACGGGGGTGAACGCGAAGTTGTAGCTCGGCGGCGGCGAGGACGTGGCCCATTCCAGCGTGCGGCCGTTCCACGGATCGCCGGTGGTGTCGGCCAGCTGCTTGCGGTTCTTCACCGCGACCACGATCGACATGATGAAGGCCAGGATGCCGATGCCCACCAGCGCCGCGCCGACCGCCGCGATGATGAAGAACAGCGACAGCGAGGTGTCCTCGAACTGGCTCAGACGGCGGGTGATGCCCATCAGCCCCATGATGTAGAGGGGGGTGAACGCGAGCCAGAAGCCGACCAGCCAGCACCAGAACGAGACCTTGCCCCAGAACTCGTCGAGCTTGAAGCCGAAGGCCTTCGGGAACCAGTACACCATGCCGGCGAACAGGCCGAAGACCACGCCGCCGATGATGACGTTGTGGAAGTGCGCGACCAGGAACAGGCTGTTGTGCAGCACGAAGTCCGCGGGCGGCACCGCCAGCAGCACGCCGGTCATGCCACCGATGACGAAGGTGAACATGAAGCCGACCGTCCACAGCATCGGCACGTCGAAGCGGATGCGGCCCTTGTACATCGTGAAGAGCCAATTGAAGATCTTCGCGCCCGTCGGGATCGAGATGATCATCGTCGTGATGCCGAAGAACGCGTTGACGCTCGCGCCCGAGCCCATCGTGAAGAAGTGGTGCAGCCACACCAGGTACGACAGGATCGTGATCACCGCGGTCGCGTAGACCATCGACGTGTAGCCGAACAGACGCTTGCCGCAATACGTCGCGACGACTTCGGAGAAGATGCCGAACGCCGGCAGGATCAGGATGTAGACCTCCGGGTGACCCCAGATCCAGATCAAGTTCACGTACATCATCGGGTTGCCGCCGAGATCGTTCGTGAAGAAGTTCGTGCCGACGTAGCGGTCCATCGTCAGCAGCGCCAGCGTCGCCGTCAGGATCGGGAACGAGGCGACGATCAGGATGTTGGTGCAGAGCGAGGTCCAGGTGAAGATCGGCATGCGCATGAGCTTCATGCCCGGCGCGCGCATCTTGACGATGGTCACGATCAGGTTGATGCCCGACAGCGTCGTGCCCACACCGGCGACCTGCAGTCCCCACAGGTAGTAGTCCATGCCCGTGCCTGGACTGTAGTCGGCGCCCGACAGTGGCGGATACGCCAGCCAGCCGGTGCGCGCGAACTCGCCGACGAACAGCGAGATCATGATCAGCACCGCGCCGGCGGTGGTCATCCAGAAGCTGAAGTTGTTGAGGAACGGGAACGAGACGTCACGCGCGCCGATCTGCAGCGGCACCACGTAGTTCATCAGGCCCGTCACCAGCGGCATGGCCACGAAGAAGATCATGATCACGCCGTGCGCGGTGAAGATCTGGTCGTAGTGGTGCGGCGGCAAGAAGCCCTCGCTGCCGCTCGCGGCCATCGCCTGGTGGGCACGCATCAGCACCGCGTCGGAGAAGCCGCGCAGCAGCATCACGATCGCGAGGATGCAATACATGATGCCGATCTTCTTGTGGTCGATGCTGGTGAACCACTCCTTCCACAGGTACCCCCACAGGCGGTACTTGGTCAGCAGGAAGAGCAGGGCGATGCCGCCCAGCACGACGCCGACGAAGGTGACGCCGACGACGGGGTCATGGAGGAAGGGCAGTGCATCGAGCGACAGCCGCCCGATCCACGGTGAGTTGAGCTGGTCCTGGGGTGCGGACATGGGGTTCCTGCCTGGTACTGGATTGCGTTTGTGCGGTGCGGACGATCAGCGACCCGTGGGGTCGCCGTCGTTGTCCGGCTTGCCTGGGGCGCCCTGCTGCTGCGGCGCCTGACCGGGCGGAATCGGCTTGATGCCCTCGTCGTCGTCCTCGTTGGACGGCGTCGGTATCGGCGTCGCTTCTTCCGGCGACACGGCGCGCGGCTGGTGGCCCTGCGGCTCGTCGCCGCGTGCCTCGCGGCCCGCGTCGGGGAACGTCGCCGCCGGCGCCGCGGCCGGATCGTCGGCATGGCGGTTGTCGTAACGCAGGCGCGCGTAGTTGTCGTGGCTGTCCACACCGCCGCCGCCGCTGCGGTCGATGTGCGCCATCTCGTGCACGCACATCGAACCCGGCGCGACGCACATGTTGAGGATCGCCTCGTACAGCGACGGGTCCACGTCGTTGAAATAACGCACCGGCTCGCGCTCCGACGGGCGCTCGAGCACCAGATATTCATCGCGGCCCAGCGTCACGCCCTCGGCGCGCACGCGCGCCACCCACGCATCGAAGCCGTCCTGTGGCATGCCGTGGAAATTGAAGTGCATGTGCGAGAAGCCGTCGCCGCTGAAATTGCCGGAGAAGCCCTTGTAGACGCCTTCCTTGTTGATGACGGCATTGAGCTTGGTCTCCATGCCGGTCATCGCGTAGATCTGGCCCGCGAGCGCCGGCACGAAGAACGAGTTCATGATCGACGAGGACGTGATCTTGAACTGGATCGGGGTGTTCACCGGCGCGGCCAGTTCGTTGACCGTCGCGATGCCGTACTCGGGATAGAGAAACAGCCACTTCCAGTCGATCGCGACCACCTCGACGACCAGCGGCTCGACGCCTTCGGCGATCGGCGTGTTGGCGTCGATGCGGTCGAGCGGGCGGTAGGGATCGAGCTTGTGCGTCGCGATCCAGGTCACCGTGCCGAGTACGAGGATGATCGCCAGCGGCGCCGACCAGATCACCAGCTCCAGACGGGTGGAGTGGTGCCAGTCGGGCGCGTATTCGGCGTCCTTGTTCGATTCGCGGTACTTCCAGGCGAAGAAGAACGTCAGGAAGATCACCGGCACGATGATCAGCAGCATCAGGACCGTCGACAGCACGATCAGGTCGCGCTGCTGGACGGCGATGTCGCCGGCCGGCGACATGACGACCCAGTCGCAGCCCGACAGCAGCGTGGCTGCCAGCAGCAGCGCAGAGATTCGAAGAATGGATTTCATTGAGGGAATCGACGACAACGGGAGAGGAAAACGACTTGACGGAGACGCCACGGCGCGGCCGTTAGCGTGGGGATGTGGCGGGGCACCGGACCTTGCTGCTGCGCACCTTGCCTGGCGGGCCCGTTTCGGGTTCACAATGCGGTGCATTATCCCCCATAACGACCGGAGAGAGCGCGCAGATGAGCGAAACCGCACAGCAAGCCACCACCGGCCTCGACGACGCGCCGGAAACCGACGACCTGGACATTTCGCCAGGCAAGATCGCGTTTCCCGTCGTCATGGGGCGGACGTCGGAGTTCTTCGACTTCTTCGTCTACGGCATCGCCGCGGTGCTGGTGTTTCCGTACCTGTTCTTTCCCGACAGCGATCCTGTGCAGGCGACGCTCAAATCGTTCGCGGTGTTCTCGCTGGCCTTCATCGCCCGGCCGATCGGTTCGATCATCTTCATGGCGATCGACCGCAACTTCAGTCGCGCGGCGAAGCTGATCGGCGCGCTGTTCCTGCTGTGCGGTTCCACGATGGCGATCGCCTTCCTGCCCAGCTACGCGCAGGTCGGCATGCTCGCGCCGGTGCTGCTGGCGGTGTTCCGCTTCGGCCAGGGCCTGGGCTGGGGCGGCGCCTGGGACGGCCTGCCGTCGCTGCTGTCGCTGAGCGCGCCGCGTGAACGCCGCGGCTGGTACGCGATGGTGCCGCAGCTCGGCGCCGCGCTCGGCTTCATGCTCGCCTGCGGCATGTTCTATGTGTTCACGCGCGCGCTCGGCCAGGAGGACTTCATGGCCTGGGGCTGGCGCTTCCCGTTCTTCGTCGCGCTGGCGCTCAACGTCGTCGCGCTGTTCGCGCGCCTGCGCCTGGTGGCGACGCCGGAGTTCAAGCGTCTGTTCGACGAGAAGGAACTGCAGCCGCGGCGCGTGATCGAGACCATCCGCACGCATCCCCGGCAGGTGTTCGTGGGCGCGCTGATCCCGCTGGCGACCTACGCGATGTTCCACCTGGTGACGATCTTCCCGCTGAGCTGGACGACGCTCTACACCGACCACGACGCCGCCGACTTCCTCGGCAGCCTGTTCCTCGGGTCGGTGGTCGGCGGGCTCGGCATCATGCTGTCGGGCATCCTCGCCGACCGCGTGGGCCGTCGCGGCCAGCTGGCGATCGCCGCGGTGCTGATCGCGATCTTCAGCTTCTTCGCCGCGCCGCTGCTGGGCAGCGACACCACCGGTGGACGCACGACCTACGTGATCGTCGGCTTCGCCCTGCTGGGCCTGTCGCTGGGCCAGGCGAGCAATGCGATCGCGTCGCGCTTCGAGAGCATCTACCGTTACACCGGCGCCGCGGTGACGTCGGACATCGCCTGGCTGATTGGCGCCGGCTTCGCGCCGCTGGTCGCGCTGTGGCTGTGCAGCCAATTCGGTCTGGCGTACGTCGGCTACTACCTGCTGTCGGGCGCCGTGGTGACGCTGGCCGCGCTGGCCTTCAGCCGCACGCTCGAAACCGTGCGCTGATCCAGGCCGCCGCCGTGCGCGCACGCACGTCTCCCCGCGGGGGGCGTGCGTGATGCGGGGGCGGGCGGCTTGCACGGGAAACGATCCTCGGCGCCGCGTCGGCGGCGCGCGTCTCGGGTCAGGGTGTGGATCCGGCCGGCTGACGCGATGGAAGGCCTGCGCCCCGGCACGCGCATTTCATCACGTCGCGTAGGTCTGTGAGACTGCGACCGAATGTCGCAGCGCGCGCATATCGCATCTCGGGCCCGGCATGCGCGGGCCTGCTTGCCGGGGCGGGCGGCTTCTGTGAGAATGCCCGGCTCCCTGCGGCGTCCGTCGCCGGGAGACCCTTGCCCCACCGTGCGGCCGCGCCGCGGACGGGGGGCTATCCAGGCCGCCGCGAACGCGCGGTCGATATCCGAAAGGAAACCAACATGCGTCATTATGAAGTCGTGTTCCTGGTCCATCCGGACCAGAGCGAGCAGGTGCCCGCGATGATCGAGCGCTACAAGTCGCTGATCGAAGGTGCCGAAGGCAAGATCCACCGTCTCGAGGACTGGGGCCGCCGTCAGCTGGCCTACCCGATCAACAACCTCGTCAAGGCCCACTACGTGATGTTCAACATCGAGGTCGGCCAGGCCGGTCTCGACGAGCTCGTCGAAGCGTTCCGCTTCAACGACGCCGTGCTGCGTCACCTGGTGGTGCGCCGCGACGAGGCCGACACCGAGCAGTCCCTGATCATGAAGAACAAGGACGAGAAGGGCGACAAGCCCGAGCGTGGCGAGCGTCGTCGCCGTGACGACGAAGGCGAGTCGACCGGCGGCAGCGATGCCGACGCCGACAAGTCCGACAACAACGCCGAAGCCGCCTGAGGATCACGCACATGTCCAAGTTCTTCCGCCGCCGCAAGTTCTGCAAGTTCACCGCCGAGGGTGTCAAGGAGATCGATTACAAGGATCTCAACACCCTGCGCCAGAACCTCACCGAGAACGGCAAGATCGTGCCGAGCCGCATCACCGGCACGAAGTCGAAGTACCAGCGCCAGCTGGCCACGGCCGTCAAGCGCGCGCGCTTCCTCGCGCTGATCCCGTACACCGACAACCACAACGTCTGAAGCCTTCGGGCTTCACGCGTTCTCGTCCGATTCGGACAGCAACCGTTGCGGCGCTCCGGCGCCGCTAACGAATACGGAGCAACACCATGCAACTGATTCTTCTGCAGAAGGTCACCAACCTCGGCAACCTCGGCGACAAGGTCAACGTGAAGCCGGGCTACGGCCGCAACTTCCTGGTGCCGCAGGGCAAGGCCGTGCCGGCCACCGCCAAGAGCATCGCCGAGTTCGAGGCGCGCCGCGCCGAGTACGAAGCCAAGGCCCAGTCGCAGCTCGACGAGGCGCAGCAGCGTCTGGCCAAGCTCGAAGGCGCCAGCGTCACGATCTACGCCAACGCGTCGACCGAAGGCAAGCTGTACGGCTCGGTCGGCCCGCGCGAAATCGCCGACGCGCTGACCAAGGCGGTCACGCCGGTCAACAAGTCGGAAGTCGTGCTGGGTGAAGGCGCGTTCCGCAACACCGGCGAGTTCGAGGTCGTGGTGCATCTGCACGCCGACGCCGAGACCACCGTCAAGGTCGTCATCGAAGGTGAGGTCGCCTGATCCATCGGATCGGGTGGTCCTGGAACGGGCGCCGCGAGGCGCCCGTTTTCGTTTGGGCTTCAGGGCGACGCTGAAAGCGTCGTCATTCTCGCGAAGGCGGGGCTTCCAACAGCCGCATGGCTGGTCATCCAGTGCGTTTGCTTTCAGCGGCTCGAGAGTCTCCGGATTCCCGCCTTCGCGAGGATGACGAACTAAGGACAGACTTGATCAGTGTCGCCTCGGCGCGCCTGCCGACCTTCGGAACCGTGCAGCGGCCTGCCTGCGAGCTTCGCGGACTCTGCTCCGTGCCGGGCAGCCCAGGGCGGGCGCATCGCCTCAGGGAGATGTCGACGCGCGACGCGCGGCGGGTGAGGGCCGGGCTTCCCGTGGCATGGACGCGTACCAGAACCCGGGTCGCAGCCAGCGAGATCGTCATCGGCAAACCTGTCGCGCAGACGGTCCGTAAATCTTATCCACAGGTTGTGGGGTCGCGTGTCCACAGGCGCGCGGCCTAGCATCCGATTGCAGCACTCCGTTCTTCCGAAACCGACCGCCATGCCCGCACGCAACGAATTCCGCAACCACGACCGCGACCGCCACGAGCGCAGCGACCCGCGCGTCGAACAGCTGCGCGTGCCGCCGCAGTCGGTCGAGGCCGAGCAGGCGGTGCTCGGCGGGCTGATGCTGGTGCCCGACGCGTTCGACCGCATCGCCGATCTGCTGGTATCGGACGATTTCTACCGGCGCGACCACCAGAAGATCTACGCCGCGATTCAGGAACTGGCTGAGAAGAGCAAGCCCTTCGACGCGGTCACGCTCGGCGAATGGTTCGAATCCAATGGCCTGTCGGAACTCGTCGCCGGTGGCGCGTATCTGGGCGAACTCGCCAGCACCACGCCGTCGGCGGCCAACATCCGCGCGTACGCCGAAATCGTCCGCGACAAGGCGATCCTGCGGCAGCTGATCGAGGTCGGCACCGAGATCGTCAACGACGGTTTCCAGCCCGAGGGCCGCGACAGCAGCGAGATCCTGGCCAAGGCGGAGCAGCAGGTGTTCAAGATCGCCGAGGCCGGCGCGCAGGGGCGTACCGACTTCACCGCGATCAACAAGGCGATGGCCGACGCCTTCGACGTGCTGCAGACGCGCTACACCAATGGCGGCGGCGTCACCGGGCTGCCGACCGGCTATACCGAATTCGACGAGATGACCGCCGGCCTGCAGCCGACCGACCTGATCATCCTCGCGGCGCGTCCGGCGATGGGCAAGACCACGTTCGCGCTGAACATCGCCGAGTACGCGGCGATCAAGACCAAGAAGGCGGTCGGCGTGTTCTCGATGGAAATGTCGGCCAGCCAGCTCGCGCTGCGCCTGATTTCTTCCAACGGGCGCATCAACGCCACGCGGCTGCGTACCGGCGCGCTCGAGGACGAGGACTGGAGCCGCGTCAGCAGCGCGATCCGCATGCTCAAGGAAACCAAGATCTTCATCGACGACACGCCGGGCCTCGGTCCCGACGTGCTGCGCGCCAAGTGCCGCCGCCTCAAGCGCGAGCACGACCTGGGCCTGATCGTCATCGACTACCTGCAGCTGATGTCGGTGCCGGGCAACAGCGAGAACCGCGCGACCGAGATCTCGGAGATCTCGCGCTCGCTCAAGGGCCTGGCCAAGGAACTCAACGTGCCGGTGATGGCGCTGTCCCAGCTCAACCGCTCGCTGGAAACACGCGCCGACAAGCGCCCGGTGATGGCCGACCTGCGCGAATCGGGCGCCATCGAGCAGGACGCCGACATCATCGTCTTCATCTACCGCGACGACTACTACAACAAGGAAACTTCGCCGGACAAGGGCCTGGCCGAGATCATCATCGGCAAGCAGCGCAGCGGCCCGACCGGCTCGGTGAAGCTCAAGTTCTTCGGCGAGTACACGCGTTTCGACAACCTCTCGCACGATTCGATCGGCAGCTTCGAGTAAGGCTTCGGTTCACCTGCGCGTCCAGCGGGCGCGCCGCGGCGAAGGCACAATAGACGGCCCCCAAGTCGCTGCGTTTCGCATGGCCCGCCCGATCACCGCCACCATCCACACCGATGCATTGCGCCACAACCTCGGCGCGATGCGTACGCGGGCGCCGGGGCGGCGGCTGATGGCGATGGTCAAGGCCGACGGTTACGGACATGGCCTGGAGACTGCCGCGCGCGCATTGCGCGAGGCCGATGCATTCGGTGTCGCCGCGATCGAGGATGCCGCGCGGATCCGCGCCGCCGGGCTCGAACAGCCGATCCTCGTGCTGTCGGGCTTCGACGATCCCGACGATCTCGACCAGTTGCGCGCGCTGCGCGCGGAGGCGATCGTGCATCACGCCGCGCAGCTCGACCTGCTCGAGCAGACCGACGGCACGCCGATCCGCGTCTGGCTCAAGGTCGACACCGGCATGCATCGGCTCGGCTTCGCGCCCGACCAGGTCCGCGACGCGCACGCGCGGCTGCGCGCGGCGCGCGGCGTCTCCGGCGACATCGTGCTGATGACGCACTTCGCCAGTTCCGACGAATTCGACGCGCATGCGCGCAACGGCCTGCAGACGCCGGCGCAGATGCGCGCGTTCGCGGCGGCGACCGAAGGCCTCGACGGCCCGCGTTCGCTGGCCAATTCCGCTGCCGTGCTCGGCTGGCCCGATGCCTACGGCGACTGGATCCGGCCCGGCGGTGCGCTGTACGGCATGTCGGTCGTCGCCGGTCGCAGCGGCGCCTCGTTCGGCCTGCGGCCGGCGATGACGTTCGAGACGCGCCTGCTCGCGGTCAACCGCGTGGCCAGGGGCGAGCGCATCGGCTATTCGGCGACCTGGGAAGCGCCCGAGGACATGCCGGTCGGCGTGGCCGCGGTGGGGTACGGCGACGGCTATCCGCGGCTCGCGCCGGCCGGCACGCCGGTGCTGGTCAACGGCCGCATGGCATCGGTGGCCGGCCGCGTGTCGATGGACCTGATGACGATCGACCTGCGCGGCCAGCCCGACGCGCGCGCCGGCGATCCGGTCGTGCTGTGGGGCGATGCCCTGCCGGTCGAGACCGTGGCCGAGGCCGCGGGCACGATCTCCTATGCGCTGACCTGCGGCATCACCCGCCGCGTGCGTTTCGTCAACGCCTGACGTCCGGCCTCAGGGCTGGACGTGGCGCAGGCGGATGCGGCCCACGTGCACGTCGATCGCATCGGTGGCGATGTGCACCGGGACGCGCGTGTCGGTGACGAAGCGCAGGCTGCCGTCGGGCATCGACACCGAGGCATGCAGACCGAACTGGCCGCCGTCGCGCAGACGCGCACGCGGCACGTCGATCGCGAATTCGTAGGGCCCCGGGCCGACGGTCGTCACCTGTTCGGCGAGCACCGCCTGCTGCGTGTCGGCGAGCTGGTTGTCGAGGACCTGCACCCGGAGTTGCGAGCCTTCGGGCAGCAGGATCTTCTCGAAGTACATCGCCTCGCCCTGGATGCGCACGCTGGCGGTGGATTCGGTCATCGACGCATCTCCGGAAGCGGGCGGTGGCGGCGCGGTCTGGCACGCGGCGAGCAGCGCGAACGCGCACAGCGGCAGTGCGGCGAGGCGGAGCAGGGCACGGGACATGGGCAGGCTTCCTGGGCAGGTCGTCGCCGAGCATGCGCCGGCGCGGCGGAACGGCGGGTCAATGCCCGGTCGGGCGCAGCACGACGAAGAGGCCGAAGTGATCCGACGGCCAGGTGCCGTCCGCGCCGGGCGTGTTCAGCACGATGCGCGCTTTCTGGATCTCGAAGCGTCCCGCTTCGGCGAAGACGTGGTCGATGCGCGACCGGAAGTCGAAGAAGTGCGGATTGAGCGTCGTCTCGCCTGCGGCATCGGCCCCGGGATGCAGCGCGCCGTAGGTGTCGACGAAGCCGTCGAGCACCGTCAGCTCCGGCGCCGTTGCCGGCGCGTTGAAGTCGCCCAGTACCAGTGACGGCACCGCATCGGCGCGGCGTGCGATGAATCGACGCGCGTCCTCGAGCTGTTCGCGGCGGATCGCGCCGCCCTCGAGCGTCCAGTGCAGATGGGTGAAGTAGACGTCGAGCGGTCCGCCGTCGAATCGCAAGCGCGCGTGGCCGAGGCTGCGTGAATCGTCACGGGGGTCCAGCGCCGTCCAGTCCTGCTCGATCACGGGCAGGCGGGTCAGCAGCGCGTTGCCGTAGCGGTGCGGCTGGCCTTCGGGATCGGTCGAGACGAACTGCACCGAATAGCCGAGCGCGTCGCCGAGCGTCTGCGCCTGGTTCGGCAGGTCCGCGGTCTGCAGCACCTCCTGCAGCGCGATGACGTCGGCATCGAGCGCGCGCAGCTGTTCGACGATCAACGGCAGGCGCTTCGGCCAGTCGGCCTTGTCGTGGTAGAGATTGAACGTGACGACGCGCAGCGCGGGCGCTGCGGTCCCGCGCGGCGAGCTGGCCGCGCAGGCGGCGAGCGAGAGGACGAGCAGGGCGGCGAACAGGCGCTTCATGGCGTGGCGTCTCCGGTGGTCGGCACGGTGTCGGTGCGCAGCACGGGGTAGAGGTTGTAGCGGTCGTCCCATGCGCTGTGGCGGCGGTAGAAGAAGTCGAGGCGCGCCGCGGCGTCGCCGGCGAATGCGGCATCGTCGCGGAGTTTTGTCTCGAACTCGGCGCGCAGCGCCGGATCGCGCGCCAGCATCTCGCGCGCGACCTGTTCGGCGACGTAGTCCTCCATGTATTCCTTGCGTTCGAAGTGGGTGTTGAACCGGCCCCAGGCCGCGAGCGAATCGGGTGCCTGCGGTTCCAGCAGCGCGGCGACGAGGCGGGCCTTCGGCTGCGCGATCGGGACGAACAGCGCGCCGGCGCCGATGGCGTGCTGCTCGACCATCCACGCACCCTGCAGGTCGAGCCGCTGGTGGCCTTCGACCGGTGCGGCTGCGGGCGTCGCCTGTGTTGCGCGGAACACCTCGACCGCGCGCGCGGGCTGCGCCGCGTCTAGCGTGCGGAAGACGAGGCCGTGCTGGCGCAGCTTCTCGCCGACGCGTGCCGCGTGCGCCGCCGGTACCAGATAGCCGCCGCGCGGCAGCGTGACTTCGACCGACGGCCGCAGCGTGTCGCGCATCGGCACCCGCCACAGCTGCGGCGTGGTTTCGTCGTAGCGGGTCATCAGCGCGCCGGATACCTCGGACGGCGTGCGCGTATAGGCGTAGCCGCGGAAGTCGACGGTACGGCTGGCGTCGGTGGCCTTCCATGCCAGCGGCGCGCGCGTGCCGCCGAGCGCCGCGGCGCGGGCATCGGCCTCGCCTGCGATGCGCATCCAGTCGCGGCCGTGCCGCGCGATCTGCTCGACCACCGAGATCACGGTGTTGCGGGTGATGCGCACGCGCAACGGGTACTCCTTCCACGAGTGCGTCTCGACCAGCATGCCGAGCCGGTTGCGCAGCAGGAAATAGCCGGTCGAGAACCGCGGCGGCGACACGCCGTCCTCGAAGCCGGATTCCGGATTGTCGTGTTCGACGAACGAGGGGTAGTAGGGCAGCGGCAACGAGCCCTGCGCCGCGAGATCGGCCATCACCGCATCGCGGAACGTCCGACCGACCTCGCGCAGCGCGGCATCGCCCGCGTGCACCGGCTCGACCTGGATCGAGATGTCGTGCTCGAACTGCGCACCGTTGGTCGCATGCAGGTCGATGTAGGCGATCGGATCCCAGGCCTCGACCAGGGCCAGCATCGCCTGCATCTCGGGCGCGTCGGCCTTGGCGTAGTCGCGGTTGAGGTTGAGGTTCAGCGCGGTCGTGCGCCAACCCATTTCGCGCGGGCCGCGCTGGTTGGGCCGGTTCCATGCGCCGAAGCGCTCGTGGCCGTCGACGCTGAACACCGGCACGAACACCAGCACCGCGTCGTCGAGCGCGCCGGGCGCGGCGCTGCCGTCGAGCAGCTCGCGCAGCGCGAGGAAACCCGCGTCCTTGCCGTCGATCTCGCCGGCGTGGATGCCGCCCTGCACCAGCACGATCGGCACGCCGGCCGCCCGCGCGGCTTCGGGATCGAGCGCGCCGCTGCGACTGGCGACCAGCGCCTGCATCGGCCGGCCTTCGGGCGAGGTGCCGAAGCGGATGCAGCGCACCGCGTCGGCATGCAGGCGCGCGAAGGTCTCGCACAGGGCGATGACCTCGTCGTAGCGGCCGGTCTCGACGAAGCCGCTGCGCTCGGCGACGGTGATGCGCGGATCCTCGGCTGCGGCGACGGGCAGGGCGGACAGCAGCAGGGCGAGGGCGAGCGGCAGGCGGGGAAGCGGCATGGCGGAGTCCGGGCGGGCAATCGGCCATGATGCCGCGCGCGGCGCGCAGGCCCAAGCCGCCGGGCCGCGCACCCGGCCCTGTCGCCGACACCTGTCCCGGATCCGATGCATATGCAAGGGGCTGACGCGCCCGCGGGATCGGGTAGGCTGTGCGGCTTCCCAACGCCCGAAGTCGCCGATGTCGACCGTCCAGACCACCAACGGGCCGATGCCCCGCCAGATCGGCTACATCATCGGCAACGAAGCCTGCGAGCGCTTCAGCTTCTACGGCATGCGCAACATCCTGGTGCCGTTCCTGATCAGCTCGGTGCTGCTCGGCTACCTGCCGCAGGGCGCGGAGCGCGACGCGGCGGCGAAGGACATCTTCCATACCTTCGTCATCGGCGTGTACTTCTTCCCGCTGCTCGGCGGCTGGCTGGCCGACCGGTTCTTCGGCAAGTACCACACCATCCTGTGGTTCTCGCTGATCTACTGCGCCGGCCATGCTTGCCTCGCTGCGTTCGAGAACAATGCGACCGGCTTCTATACCGGCCTGTTCCTGATCGCGCTCGGCTCGGGCGGCATCAAGCCGCTGGTGGTCTCGTTCTGCGGCGACCAGTTCGACCAGACCAACAAGAGCAAGGCGAAGCTGGTCTTCGACGCCTTCTACTGGATCATCAACTTCGGTTCGTTCTTCGCCTCGCTGCTGGCGCCGCTGTTCCTGCGCCACTACGGGCCGGCTGTCGCGTTCGGCATCCCCGGCATCCTGATGTTCATCGCGACCTTCGTGTTCTGGCTGGGCCGCAAGGAATACGTCAACGTGCCGCCGGCACGGCGCGATCCGCACGCGTTCTTCGAAGTGGTCAAGACCGCGCTGCGCGCGCGTCTCACGGGCGAGGGGCGGCCGGGTCTGGCGGTGGCGATGGTCGGCGTCGTCTCGGCGATGGTCATGCTGCTGCTGTGGCTGCTGTCGGCGACGGTCTCGCTGCCGTGGTGGCCGACCCATTTCGGTTTCGTCATCACCGCGTGCCTGTCGCTCGGCGTGATCATCGCGCTGGGCGGCTGGGGCGCGTCGATGCAGCTCGAACGTGCGCGTGGCCTGCATCCCGATGCGGCGGTCGACGGTGTGCGCGCGGTGCTGCGGATCCTGATCGTGTTCGCGCTGGTCACGCCGTTCTGGTCGCTGTTCGACCAGAAGGCATCGACCTGGATCATCCAGGGCCGCGAGATGGTGATCCCGCACGCGGCGGCGTGGTGGCCGAGCTGGCTGATCCAGGACGCGGCGCAGATGCAGGCGCTCAATCCGCTGCTGGTGATGCTGCTGATCCCGTTCAACAACCTCGTGCTGTATCCGGCGTTGCGCAGGCTCGGCTTCGAGCCGACCGCGCTGCGGCGCATGGGCTGGGGCATCGCGATCTCCGGCACCTCGTGGATCGTCGCCGGCGGCCTGCAGCTGTGGCTCGACGGCGGCCAGGAGGTCTCGCTCGCGTGGCAGTCGCTGCCGTACCTGCTGCTGACCTTCGGCGAGGTGCTGGTGTCGGCGACCGCGCTGGAGTTCGCCTACAGCCAGGCGCCGCAGGCGATGAAGGGCGTGATCATGGCGTTCTGGTACCTCACCAGCACCTTCGGCAGCCTGTGGGTGCTGCTGACCAACGCAGGCGTGCGCAACGAGGCGGTCACCGCGTACATCGCGTCGACCGGGATGAGCGAGAACGCGTTCCTGATGTTCTTCTTCGCCGCGTTCGCCTTCGTCGCCGCGCTGGCGTTCGGACTCTATGCGCGGCGTTACCCGATGCAGGACAACTACCGCGTCGCCTGACGCGCAGGATCCACGATGAATTTCGGCCCCGTCACCCTGTTGCTGATCGCCGTGACCGTCCTGGTCTCGTGGCAGGCCTTCGAGAAACCGGCACTGCTCGGCCGGCTGATCCTGTGGCCACCTGCCGTCGATCGCCACAAGCAGTACGACCGGCTGATCGGGCACGGCTTCATCCACGCCGACTGGCAGCACCTGATCTTCAACATGATCACGCTGTTCTTCTTCGGCGCCGGCATCGAGCGCGCGTTCGCGCCGTACATCGGACCGGTCGGCTTCCTGCTGTTCTACCTGTCGGCGATCCTGGTCGCGATCCTGCCGACCTATCTGCGCCACCGGCACGATCCGAACTACCGCAGTCTCGGCGCATCGGGCGCGGTGTCGGCGGTGCTGTTCGCGTCGATCCTGATCAATCCCTGGCAGCGGCTGCTGGTGCTCTTCATTCCGATGCCGGCGATCGTGTTCGGCGTCTGCTACATCGGCTACAGCATCTGGATGGACCGGCGCGGCGGCGACAACATCAACCACAGCGCGCACCTGTGGGGCGCGGGCTACGGCATGTTGTTCACCGTGATCATGGAGCCGCGGATCGTCGGCGTGTTCCTCGACCGGCTGATGTCGCCGTCGTTCTGACACTGCCGTTTTTTACGGCGACTGCTCACCGCATCTGCATGCAGTGCGTGATAGTTCTGGCCGCACGTCCAACCACGGAGTGCGATTCATGGCCGTTACGCGAGCGAAAGCCACCGCCCTGCTCAACAAGACCGAGATGGGTCTCTACGACGACAGTCGTGCCAATGCCCTGCGCGATCACAGCGAGGCGCGTCTGACCCAGCTGGTGTCGCGTGCACGCACCGCACGCGATCGCGCACGTGACTTGGAGAAGCGTCAGCGTCTGGCATCCCGCACATCGAGCGGCAGCAAGTCGGGCCGCACCGGCGTGGCGAATGCGCGCACGGGCGAAAAGGCGGAACTGCTGGCCGACATCCTGACGCGCCTCGAGACCCGCCAGCGCGAGGCCACCAAGGCCGCGAAGACCTCGGCACGTGCCGAAGCGAAGGCCAAACCGGCGACCCGCAAGTCGACGGCAGCCGCCGCGCCGAAGCGGGCGCCGGCCAAGGCGACGAAGACCGCGGGCAAGACCACGAAGACGAAGACGAAGACGGCGTCGGCCGGGACGGGCGCCGGGGCGAAGGCCACGAAGAAGGCCACGAAGAAGTCTGCGACCAAGACCGCTGCAACGCCCGCAACCAAGGCCGGTTCCGCGAAGAAGGCGGCCGCGAAGAAGGCCGCCGGCAAGACGGCCGCCAAACCGGCCGTCGCCAAGACGGCTGCGCCGAAGACCGCCAAGCCTGCACGCGGCGCCGCGGCGATGACCGCCACCGCGAAGACGGCTGCGGCCAAGGCCGCGACATCGACCGGCCGCGGCAAGCGGGGCATCACGCCCGAACAGGCACTCGAGAACACCCGCAAGCTGCTCGAGCAGCACGAGGCGGAGGCGAAGGCCGGCAAGTCGTGGGAGACGCTCGGCACCGACGGTGCGGACGTCGATACGCCCGGCTACCAGTCGCCGCAGGCGCGGTCCAAGGCGCTGGCGCTGCACGAGGCCGAAACCCGGCAGGCGTCGATCCAGGGCAGCATCAGCACCCGCGACCGCCGCAACCAGGGCAAGCGCGACCACCGTAATTCCAACGATTGACGGTGCAGGGCGCGTCTCCCGCAGGGAGGCGCGCCCCGTACTTGTGCGCTCAGGCCACTGCGCGCAGGGCGACGTCCGGCATGTCCGGATAGGCGTCGAGGAGGCGCTGCTGGACGAAGTGGTCCAGCTGTTCGAACTCGCTGGAGCCGGTCTGGTCGAGGCGTGTCAGCTCGAACAGGCGCTCGATGGCTTCCCGCAGATCGGTGCGTCGTGTGTTCATGGATTTCCCCCGTATGAATCACTGCAGCACGGTCCGTGCCAGCCTCAACCTCGCCGACGGCGCGTCCGCGCTGACCGGCGGCGTCACTTGGCTGACGTGTTCCGCGCAACTCCGTGACGCGCCGCGTCATGCGCAGGTGTCTCACCGGCTTGCGCATGCCTCCGGCCTGACCTCGCAATCCAGGGTCAGGAATTTCCGATCCTGATGTAGGACTATTGGCCCATGTCGAATCCACCGGTCCGTCTGGACGCCACCCGCCACCTGTTCGAGATCAGCGTAGACGGACACGTCGCGCATCTCGAATATCGCGAAAAACACGGGGTTCTGACCATCCTCCATACCCTCGTGCCGAGCGCGCTCGGTGGGCGGGGATTCGGCGCCGCACTGGTCGATGCCGCGCTCGCGCATGCCGCCGGCAAGGGGCTCCAGGTGGCCTCGGAATGCTGGTATGCGACCCGCCATATCGCCGCCAGACAGGCCGCGGAAACAGGGGCGGAAGCGGGCCGCTAAAGGCCGTTCCCGCATTCACCTTTTCTTTTGCAATTGCGGTATCGTGCGCGAACTGTTCAAGGCGGGATCACGGTACATCGTGGCTCCGATGCGGTAGATCCAAGTTCAACGCCCGGTTCGCCGGTCGGGACGATCCGCTCCATCGCTTTCGCGTTACCCCTTGCTCGACAGTCGCGGCATCCGGACCACAGTGTCGGCGGGTGTCGTGTTCCCATTAAAACTGCTTCAAGGAGTAACAAAATGTCGGATCGTCAGACCGGAACCGTCAAGTGGTTCAACGATGCCAAGGGCTTCGGCTTCATCACCCCGGAAAGCGGCCAGGACCTGTTCGTCCACTTCCGTTCGATCCAGGGCACCGGCTTCAAGTCGCTGCAGGAAGGCCAGAAGGTGACCTTCAAGGTCGTCCAGGGCCAGAAGGGCCTGCAGGCCGACGAAGTGCAGGCCGTCTAAGACGCCCCGCCTTCCGCGAGACCCGGCCCCGGACGGAAACGTCCGGGGCTTTTCGTATGTGCGATCGGTGCTGGCCTGCCGTCACGACAATCGCACGGCGCCCCCATTAGGTTTTCGTTTCGCCACGTCATTTGGAGCGACGATGTCCGCACCGATCCGGTCCCTGTACTGCCTGCCGCTGCTCGCCCTGGCCCTGTCCGCATGTCAGCGCGACGTGCCGGCGCCCGCGCAGCCGGCGGCCGGCGACACGCCGCCTGCCGAGGCCGTGCAGCCGCTGGAGGAGACGCCGGGCGAGCTGAAGGACGTGGTCGAGATGGACCCGAAGTTCATCGTCGGCATCAGCTATCCGCCCGAGGCCAACAAGTACCCCGGCCTCGCGGCGGCACTGCACCGCTACGCGCAGGCCGCGCGCGACGAATTGATGGAATCCGTCGGTGGCGCGGAGCTGCAGCCGGGCACGATGTACGACCTGTCGCTGAGTTTCAGCACGCTCGTCGACACACCGGACATGCTGGCGATCGCGGCCGACGGCAGCAGCTACACCGGCGGCGCGCACGATAATCCGTTGATCGAGCGCTTCGTCTGGCTGGTGCGCGAACAGACCCTGCTGACCGCCGAGACCCTGGTCGCCGGCGAGGGCGACTGGAAGGCGATCTCCGGTTACGTGCGCGAACAGTTGCATGCGGCGCTGTCGCAGCGGATCGATGCCGACGAGCTCGATCCCGACGAGCGCAGCCGGCTGATGCGCTCGGCCGGCAGGATGATCGACGAGGGCTCGGGCCCGGACGTCGCCAACTATCAGCAGTTCGAACCGATCCCCGGCCCCGGCGGCAAGCTGTCGGGCCTGCGCTTCGTGTTTCCGCCCTACCAGGTGGGGCCGTACTCGGACGGCATCCAGACCGTCGACGTGCCGGCCGCGGTGCTGCTGCCGCATGTGGCACCGGCCTACCGCCACCTGTTCGTCCAGGGCTGAGGCTCAGAGCGCGAGCGCGCCCAGCGTCGCGCCGATCTCCGCGTCCAGACGCAGCGTGGCCAGCGCGTCGGCGCGCGTGGTGCCGGCGTTGAGGATCGCCAGCGGCAGGCCGGCATCGGCCGCCGTCTTCGCGAAGCGGTATCCCGAATAGACCATCAGCGACGAGCCGACGACGAGCATGGCGTCGCTCGCGGCAAGCGCTGCCTGCGCGTCCTGCACGCGTGCGCGCGGCACGTTCTCGCCGAAGAACACCACGTCCGGTTTCAACAATCCGCCGCAGCGCGGGCAGTGCGGCGGCACGAAGACGGTCTCGGCATCGACAGCGATGTCGGCGTCGCCGTCGGGCGCCATCGCCGCGGCACCGGGATGCCAACCCGGGTTATCGGCGGATAGGCGCGGCTGCACTGCATCGCGCGGCGTGAGGTCGCCGCAGGTCAGACAGGTGACCTGGTCGAGCCGCCCGTGCAGATCGATGACGCAGCGGCTGCCGGCGGCCTGGTGCAGGCCATCGACGTTCTGTGTGAGCAGGGTCGTGACCGGGCCATCGCGTTCGAGCGCGGCCAGCGCATGGTGGGCCAGGTTCGGTCGCGCGACCGAGAACTTCGGCCAGCCGACGAAGCTGCGCGCCCAGTAGCGGCGATACACCGCGGGGTCGCCGGTGAAGGCCTGCCAGGTCACCGGCGCCGGGCGTTTCCATGCGCCGCTGGCGTCGCGATAGTCGGGAATGCCCGAGCCGGTGCTGATGCCCGCGCCGGTGAGGACGAAGACGCGGCGGAAGCCGGCGAGCCAGTCGCGCAGTTGCGCGGTGGCGTCGGTGCTGTCGAGGGCGATCGCGGACATGCGGCCATGCTACAGGCGGACTTTCGTAGGAGCGCGCTCGCGCGCGATCGGGCTTTGCCGAGAAGGCCTTTTCGCGCGCGAGCGCGCTCCTACGGAGGCGAAAAAAGAACGCCCGGCGCGGGGCCGGGCGTTCGGGTCATACCGTGCGCAGGACGATCAGTTCGCCGCGTCCTTCGGATCCGGCGCGAGGCCACGCTTGATCAGCAGCGGCTCGATCTGCGGCTCGTGGCCGGTGAAGTCGACGAACAGCTGCTTGGCATCCTTGCTGCCGCCGCGCGACAGCAGGGTGCTGCGCAGGCGGTCGCCGTTGGCGCGGGTCAGGCCGCCGTTCTGCTCGATCCACTGCACCGTGTTCGCGTCGAGCACTTCAGACCAGATGTAGGCGTAGTAGCCCGCCGCGTAGCCGCCGTTGATGTGGCTGAAGTACGGCGTGCGGTAACGCGGCGGCACCGGCGCGTAGTCGAGCCCGGCCGCCTGCAGCGCCGCGGCTTCGGTCGCCATGACCTGCGAACCGCTGGGCAGCTGGTCGGCCGGCAGCTGGTGCAGGTACTGGTCGAGCATCGCAGCGCCGAGGTACTCGGTCGTCGCGAAGCCCTGGTTGAACTTCGCCGCGGCCTGCACGCGCTCGATCAGCTCGGCCGGCATCGCCGCGCCGGTCTGGTGGTGCTTGGCGTAGTTGGCGAGGATCTCCGGCCAGTCGGCCACATCTCGTTGACCTGCGACGGGAACTCGACGAAGTCGCGCGGCACGCTGGTGCCGCTGAAGAACGGGTACTTCACGTCCGAGAACATGCCGTGCAGCGAGTGGCCGAACTCGTGGAACATCGTCGTCACTTCATCCCAGGTCAGCAGCGTCGGCTGGCCGGCCTGCGGCTTGGGGATGTTCTGGTGGTTGGCGGTCACGGTCAGCGTGCCGTCGAGTTCCGACTGCGAGACGTAGGAATTCATCCACGCGCCGCCGCGCTTGGACGCGCGCGCGTACGGGTCGAAGATGAAGATCGCCAGCTTGCTGCCGTCCTCGTTGAAGACGTCGTAGGTCCAGGTGTCGGGGTGGTACTTCGGCAGGTCGGTCCGCTCCTTGAACGTGATGCCATAGAACTTGGTCGCGGCGAAGAACACGCCGTTCTCCAGCACGTTCTTCATCTCGAAGTACGGCTTGATCTGCGCGTCGTCGAAGCTGTACTTGTCCTGGCGGACCTTCTCCGAGTAGTAGGCCCAGTCCCAGGCCTCGAGCTGGAACGTCGGCTCGCCCTTGGCGGCCTGCTCGCGGTCGATCATCGCCTGCAGTTCGGCGGCTTCGAGCTTCGCGTTCGCGACGGCGGCTGGAGCCAGCTGGCCGAGCATGCCGTTGACCGCCTCGACGGTGCCGGCGGTCGAGTCCTCGAGGATGAAGGTCGCCTGGTTCGGATAGCCCATCAGGTTGGCGCGTTCGGCGCGCAGCTTGAGGATGTCGGCGATCACCTGCGTGTTGTCGTACTGGTTGCCGCGGCTGCCGCGGTCGACCGACGCGGTGTGGATGCGCTCGCGCAGGCTCCGGTTGTTGACCTGCGGCAGCACCGGCTGGCCGGTGGTGTTGAGCAGGGTGATGACGTACTTGCCTTCGAGCCCGCGGGTCGTGGCTTCGGCGGCCGCCGCGGCGATCTGCGCGTCGGTCAGGCCGTCGAGTTCCTCGAGCGTATCGACGACGACGGCCGACGCGTTGACCTCGTTGAGCACGTTCTGGCTGAAGGTCGTGCCGAGCTTCGCCGACTCGGCGTTGATGCGGCGCATCTCGTCCTTCTGCGCTTCGGTCAGGTTGGCGCCGGCGCGCACGAACATCGTGTGGTAGCGCTCGACCAGCCGCTGGCCTTCGGCGTCGAGGCCCAGGTCGCCGACGGTCTTGTACAGCGTGTCGATGCGCGCGAAGAGCTTCGGATTGAGCATGATCGCGTCGCGGTGCGCGGCGAACTTCGCCGCGTAGTCGGCGTCGATCTTCTTGCGCGCGTCATTGGTGTCGGTGCCGTTGAGGCTGCTGAAGATCACCCGGGCGCGCGACAGCACCTCGCCGGACTGCTCCAGCGCGATGATCGTGTTGTCGAAGGTCGGTGCTTCGGGATTGTTCGCGATCGCCTCGACCTCGCGCAGGTTCTCGGCCATGCCGGCATCGAACGCCGGGCCGAAGTGTGCGTCCTGGATCTGGTCGAAGTGCGGGTAACGCAGGTCCAGCGTGCTCTCGACGAACAGCGGATTGTCGGCGGGGCGCTGGGCGCTCGCGGCGGGCGTGGCGGTGGCGGTGCCGCTGGTCTGGGCGAAGACGGGCAGGGCGGACACGGCGAGGGCCGCGCACAGTGCGACGGCGAGCGGGTGCTTCAGCAAGGGGATTCTCCCGGTGACATGACCCACTAGGCTAGCCGATCGCGGTGCATGGCGGCCCATGCCGGAAGTCCGGGCACCGGGCGCCTATTCCGATCAATCGTTTGCAGCGCATATGAAAAGTGATTCCTACGATGCGCGACACGGTGCCAGGCGATGCCGCAGACTGCGGATCCCCTGATCCGGACGCGCGCATGACCTCCGCATTCGACTTCGAGGCCGTCACCCTGGACGGCCAGCGCCAGCCGCTGTCGGACTATGCCGACCGCGTGCTGCTGATCGTCAACGTGGCGTCCCGGTGCCGGTTCACGCCGCAGTACGCCGGGCTGCAGCAGCTCTGGCAGGACTACAGCGGGCGCGGCCTGGTCGTGCTCGGTTTTCCGTGCGACCAGTTCCGCCAGCAGGAGCCGGGCGATGCGGCCGACATCCGCAGTTTCTGCGCGTTGAACTACGCGGTCGACTTCCCGATGTTCGCCAAGGTCGACGTCAACGGCCCCGCGGCCCATCCACTGTGGGCGTGGCTGCAGGCGCAGAAGCGCGGCGTGCTCGGCACGCGCGCGATCAAGTGGAACTTCACCAAGTTCCTCGTCGACCGGGACGGCGGTGTCGTCGGTCGCTACGCACCGTCGACGAGGCCCGAGGCGCTGGGCGAGCGGATCGAGCGTGTGCTCGCGGAATGAGTGCCGGCTGCGCAGGCTGCGGCCCCTGCATTCGGACCGGTGCGTGAGATCCCGGCATCGTCCCGCTCGCGCGGAGTTTCAACAGCCGGATGGCGGGTCATCCAGCGGCTGTCGAGCGGGTCAGCACACGGCGTGGTGATCGCGCCTGCGCAGCCCCTGGTCCATCGAGAGTCGCGGAGCTGACGGCCCGATCGGGACAAAGACCGTCAGCGGACGATCGTCACCGGAATGTCGGTCTGCGCGATGACCTTGCTCGACACCGATCCCAGCAGCACGCCCTTGACCGCCGAGCGTCCGTGCGAGCCCATGACGATCAGGTCGGCCTTGCGCTTGCGGGCGACGCCCAGGATGGTCTCGGCGATCTCGCCGACTTCGCTGATCTCCTCGACCTCGACCTTGCTCCGCGCCAGCGCCTTGCGCGCGACCGAGAACACGTGTGCGTGGTTGTCGGCGTGGTAGGACTGCACCGCGTCCTTGCCGATGCGCCGCTGGACACCGGGGAATACCGGCTGATCGACGTGCAGGACGGTGACGGTGGCCTTGTCGAACTGCTTCGACAGCTTGGCGGCGAACTTGAGCGCGCGCGTGCTGATGTCGCTGCCGTCGACGGTGACGAGGATCTTCATGGCGGCTTCTCCTGCGGAATTGCCGCGATTGTAGCGTCGCTCGACTACTTCTCGACGAATGCCCGCTCGAAGACGTACTGGCCCGGCGTGCCGATGCGCGGAGCCGCCTCGAAGCCGCGGGCGTCGAGCAGCTGGCGGAAATCGGCCAGCATCTGCGGGCTGCCGCAGATCATCGCGCGGTCGTGCTCGGGATCGAGCGGCGGCAGGCCCAGATCGGACGCCATGCGGCCGCTGTCGAGCAGCTCGGTCAGACGGCCGCGGTGGCTGCGGCCGTTGAAGTCGAAGTCTTCGCGGGTCACCGCCGGGTAGTACAGCAACTGCTTGGACATCTGCTCGCCGAGGAACTCGTGGTGCGGCAGTTCGTTGACGATGTAGTCGCGGTAGGCCAGGTCCTGCGGCGTGCGCACGCCGTGGGTCACGATGACCTTGTCGAAGCGCTCGTAGGTCTCCGGGTCCTTGATCACCGACAGCCACGGCGCGAAGCCCGTGCCGGTGCCCAGCAGGTACAGGTTGCGGCCCGGATGCAGATCGTGGATCAGCAAGGTGCCGGTCGGCTTGCGGCCGATCAGCACCCGATCGCCCGGTTTGATGTGCTGCAGCCGCGAGGTCAGCGGGCCGTTGTCGACCTTGATGCTGAAGAACTCCAGCTGCTCCTCCCAGTTCGCGCTCGCGATCGAGTACGCGCGCAGGATCGGCTTGCCTTCGGTTTCCAGCCCGATCATCACGAACTGGCCGTTCTCGAAGCGGAAGCCGTCGTCGCGGGTGGTGGTGAAGCTGAAGTAGGCGTCCGTCCAGTGACGGACATCCAGCACCGTTTCGGTGCCAAAGGCGGCTGACATATGCGTAAGGGCACGACGCGGGAAGCCGGCCATGATACCAGTGATGAGAGCCGTTCCCATTCCGGTCCTTCATCGACCGGCAGGGGCGCGCTGGCGCGATGGGCCCTCCAGGGAAGGCCTCGTCGCGCGCCAGCGCGCTCCTACCGGTGAAGGCGTGACAATGGCAGTGCCCGCCCCGCGAGTGGTCGCCGCTGCGCAGGTTTCAGTTCGGCCCGCGTTCTTCGTTGGGCTTGGCGCGCTTGTCGCCGAGCAGGGCGCTGAGCACGATCGCGATGCCGAGGCCGGCGCCGGTCAGGAACAGCAGCAGTGCGATCGCCGGATAGCCGAACAGCCGCGGACCGCCGGGGTTGTCCATCATCATCGCCGAGGCCAGGATCAGCGCCGCGGTGACGATGCCGGCCGCGATGCGGTTGGCGATCTTGTGCAGGCTCTCGAGCAGGTGCGATTCCTCGAGCCCGGTCAGCCGCACGCGCAGCCGGTTCTCCGACAGCAGCGACAGCACGTTGGACACCTTGCGCGGCGCGTCGCGCACCAGCTCCTGCACGTCCATCAGTTCGCTGGCGAGGTTGGCCGGCGACAGCGACTTGCGCAGGCGCTGGCGCATCATGTTGTTGAGGTGGTCCTCGACGACGCGCTTCATGTCGAGCTCGGGATCGAGCGCCTGCACCACCGATTCGAGGTGCAGCAAAGTCTTGCCGAGCAGGCTCATTTCCGGTGCGGTGCGCAGGCCGCAGGCGGTCGCCAGCCGCACGAGGTCGAGCATCAGCCGGCCTTCGGTCTGGCCGGTCGCGCCGGACTGCGCGGCGTAGCGGGCGACCAGCTGGCCGACGTCGCGGTAGTAGCGCGCCTCGTCGAAATCCTCCAGCCGGGTGCCCATCGCGATGCCTTCGGCCGCGACCTGTTCGCCGCGGCCGTCGACGGCCGCGAACAGCAGTTTCAACAGGCGCTCGCGGGTGCGCGGCGGCACGTGCGCGACCATGCCCAGATCGAGCAGTGCCAGGCGCCCGTCGGTCGTGAACAGCAGGTTGCCCGGATGCGGATCGGCATGGATCTCGCCGTGCACGAACACCTGGTCGAGATAGCCGTGCAGCAGGGCCGTCGCCAGCGGGGCCATGTCGCGCTCGGTGCGCTGCAGGCCGGTGATGTCAGTGACCTTGGTGCCTTCGACCAGTTCCATCGTCAGCACCCGGGCGCGGGTGAGGTCCCAGATCGGCTTGGGCACGAACAGCGAGGGATAGGCGACGAAATGCGCGTCGAAGCGGTCGAGGTTTTCGGCCTCGACGCGGTAGTCGAGTTCGGCCAGCAGGGTGCGCCGGAATTCGTGCACCCAGTCGGCGAAGCGGATGCGGCGGCCGACCTCGGTCACGCGGTCCACGCCGCCGGCGAGGCGGGCGAGGGTGTCGAGATCGTCGCGGATCTGCTCGGTGATGCCCGGCCGCTGCACTTTCACCGCGACCTTGCGCCCGTCGCGCAGCGTCGCGCGATGCACTTGCGCCAGCGACGCGGCGCCGATCGGTTTTTCGTCGAAGCTCTCGAAGATCTTGCTGATGCGCACGCCCAGCGCATCCTCGACCGCGTCGTGGATCACCTCGAACGGCAGTGGCGCGACGTCGTCCTGCATGCGCTCGAGCGCGGCGAGATACGCCGGCGGCACCATGTCCGGACGTGTCGACAGCGCCTGGCCGATCTTGATGAAGGTCGGCCCCAGCGCCTCGAGATCATCGACGAAGGCTTCCGGCTTGCCGTCGCCGGCGTCGGGCGCCATCTCGGTCGCGGCGGCATCGAGCTCGAATCCCGACAACACCCCCGCGCTGCGGTACTTCATCAGGAATCGCAGGATCTGCGCATGACGTGCGAGGGCGCGGCTGGTATCGGTCATTCGGTGTGCTCCGTTCGTGATGCGCAGCCTACGCAGCGCGGCGTCAACGCCGACTCACGGCTGCCGTTCCCGTAGGAGCGCGCTCGCGCGCGATGGGGCTTTCCGGGGAACGCGCCATCGCGCGCAAGCGCGCTCCTGCAGAAGCGGATCAGCGGTAACCGGCCGCCTGCAGTTCGAACAGCTCGGCGTAGCGGCCGCCCTGCGTCATCAGTTCGGCATGCGTGCCGCTGGCCTCGATGCGGCCCTGTTCGAGCACGAGGATGCGGTCGGCCATGCGCACGCTGGAGAAGCGGTGCGAGATCAGCACCGCGGTGCGGTCTTCCGACAGCTCCTTGAATCGGCGGAAGACCTCGAATTCGCTGCGTGCGTCGAGCGCCGCGGTCGGCTCGTCGAGGATCATCACCTGCGCCTCGCGCATGTAGGCGCGGGCGATCGCGATCTTCTGCCACTGCCCGCCCGACAGGTCCACGCCGGTCTTGAAGCGCCGGCCGATCAGCTGGTCATAGCCGCCGGGCAGGCCGGCGATGAGTTCGTCGGCCATCGAGCGGCGCGCCGCGTCCGCGATCCGCGCCGCATCGTCCATCGCCTCGACCCGGCCGACGCCGATGTTCTCGCCCGCGGTCAGGTGATAGCGCACGAAGTCCTGGAAGATCACGCCGGTGTTCGCGCGCAGCGCGTCGAGGTCGTACTCGCGCAGGTCACGGCCGTCGAGCAGGATCCGGCCTTCGTCGGGGTCGTAGAGCCGCGCCAGCAGCTTGACCAGGGTGGTCTTGCCGGCGCCGTTCTCGCCGACCAGCGCCAGTACCTCGCCGGCCTGCAGGGTGAAATCGAGGTGCCGCACGGCCCAGCGTTCGGCGCCGGGATAGCGGAAGCCCACGTTCTCGAAGACGAAGCCCTCGCGGATCGGTTGCGGGAACGGTGCCGGATCGGCCGGGGAAATGATCTCCGGTTCGATCGCGAAGAACGAGAACAGGTCGTCGAGATACAGCGCCTGGCCCGCGACCTGCGAGAATCCGACCAGCAGGCTTTCCAGCAGCTGGCGCAGGCGCCGGAAGCTGCCGGCGAGGAACGTCAGGTCGCCGATCGTGAAATCGCCGCGCACCGTGCGCCACGCGATATAAGCATAGGCGACGTAGTAGCCCAGCGTACCCAGAGCGGCCAGCAGCGTGCCCCAGACCGCGCGCCTGCGCGCCAGCGAGCGGTTGGCGCGGAAGAAGCCGTCGGCGAGCCGCCGGTAGCGGTCGATCAGGAACCGGTGCAGGCCGAAGATCTTGACCTCTTTGGCGGTCTCGAGGCTGGCGCCGGTCTGGCGCACGTATTCGAGCTGGCGGCGCTCGGGCGTCCACTGGAAGTTGAGCGTGTAGCCGAGCGCGTTGAAATGCGACTCGCCGATGAAGGCCGGGACCAGCGCGATCGCCAGCAGCACGATCAGCCACGGCGCGTAGACCGCCAGACCGATCGCGAAGCTCACCACCGTGATCGCGTCCTGCACCTGGCCGAACAGCTGGCCCATCAGGTTCATGCGACCCATGGTCTGGCGCCGTGCGCGGTCGAGCTTGTCCTGCAGGTCCGGGTCCTCGAAATCCTCGAGGTCGAGCGTCGCCGCGTGTTCCATCAGGCGCACGCTGGTCGCATTGGTGAACAGTTCCGACAGCAGGTTGTCGGCGTAGCTGACCAGGCGGCCGAGCAGGTCGGAGCCGATCGCCAGGCCGAACTCCAGCGCCAGCAGCCAGGCCAGATGGTCCAGTGCGCCGCTGCGCCAGGCCGTCGCCAGATCGTCGAAGGCCACGCCCGCCCCGACCAGCCGGATCGCCTCGTCGATGATCAGCTTGCCGATGTAGAGCATCACCACCGGCAGGAACGCGCGGATCAGGCGCAGACCGAGGCTGGTCAGCGTCAGGCCGGGACTGGTCTGCCAGATCAGTTTCAGGAACGGCCGCAGGTTGCGCATCGCATCGAAGCGTTCGCGCAGGCTCGGACGTTGCGCGCTCGCGGCGGCGCGCGTGGGGGCGGCGCGCTTTGGGGGGGATGGGGACATGGTCGATATCGTATGCGGGCGCGTGACAGGCCGCTGCGACGATCAGCGCATCGCGTCGGGCGGCTCGCCTTCGCCGCCCGACTGCAGCGCGACCGGCAGGTGCCAGCCGAAGCGCAGCGCCATCATCCGCAGGCCGAAGCACAGCAGCGCGCCGGCGATCGCACACGGCAAGGGCGGCCATTGCAGCCAGTGGCCGGCCGCGACCACGGCTGCACCGGCCAACGCCGCGACCGCATAGAGTTCGGCGCGCAGCACCAGCGGCACCTGCGCCAGCAGCACGTCGCGGGCGATGCCGCCGCCGATCCCGGTCAGCATGCCCAGCGCGGCTGCCATCGGCGGGGCGATGCCGAAGTCGAGCGCCTTCTGCGTGCCGGCGACGGCGAACAGCGCGAGGCCCATCGCATCGAACATCCGCACCGGCTGCTGCAGGCGTTCGATGACCGGCGCCCAGATGAAGGTGATCAGTCCGGCGGCGAGCGTGATCGCCGGATAGCGCCAGTCGCTGAGGGCTGCGACCGGCGTCGCGCCGATCAGCACGTCGCGGGTCATGCCGCCGGCGGTGGCCGCGGCGAAGGCCAGCACCAGCACGCCGAACAGGTCCAGCCGGCGGCGCACGCCGAGCATCGCGCCACTGAGTGCGAAGACGAAGGTGCCGACCAGATCCAGCACGAGTACGAGGGTGTCCATGCCTGCATTGTGCGCCGGCGCGCGACGGGCCGGCAGCCCAGGCCAAGGCGTGGCGGCGGGTCGATGGCCTAGAATGGGCGGGTTTTCCGCCAGCCTTCGAGCCAGCCGTGACCGCCAGCCATTCCGCATCCCAGGTGTCGTCGACGCCCGTGTCGATCCGACAGGACGACTTCATCCAGTCCGTCGCCGACGCGCTGCAGTACATCAGCTACTACCACCCGGTCGACTACATCCGGAACCTCGCCGCCGCCTACGAGCGCGAGGCCTCGCCCGCCGCGAAGGACGCGATCGCGCAGATCCTGATCAACTCGCGCATGTGCGCCGAGGGCCACCGGCCGATCTGCCAGGACACCGGCATCGTCACCGTGTTCCTCGAGATCGGCATGTCGGTGCGCTGGGACGACGCGACGATGGGCGTCGAGGACATGGTCCACGAGGGCGTGCGCCGCGCGTACAACCATCCGGACAACAAGCTGCGCGCCTCGGTGCTGGCCGATCCGGCCGGCAAGCGCATCAACACCAGGGACAACACGCCGGGCGTGGTCAACGTCAAGATCGTGCCGGGCAACAAGGTGGATGTGATCGTCGCGGCCAAGGGTGGCGGCTCGGAAGCGAAGTCGAAGTTCGCGATGCTCAACCCGTCGGATTCGATCGTCGACTGGGTGCTCAAGACCGTGCCGACGATGGGCGCCGGCTGGTGCCCGCCGGGCATGCTCGGCATCGGCATCGGCGGCACCGCCGAGAAGGCGATGCTGCTGGCCAAGGAATCGCTGATGGAGCCGATCGACATCGTCGACCTGCAGGCCCGCGGCGCGTCGAACCGTGCAGAGGAACTGCGGCTGGAGCTGTTCGACAAGGTCAATGCGCTCGGCATCGGCGCGCAGGGCCTCGGCGGCCTGACCACCGTGCTCGACATCAAGGTCAAGGATTTCCCGACCCATGCGGCCAACCTGCCGGTGGCGATGATCCCGAACTGCGCGGCCACCCGCCATGCGCATTTCACACTCGACGGCAGCGGCCCGGTGATGCTCGAGCCGCCGTCGCTCGCCGACTGGCCGGAGCTGACCTACAACCCGACCGGCGCGCGCCGCGTCGACCTCGACACGATCACGCCCGACGACGTCACGACCTTCAAGCCGGGCGAGGTGCTGCTGCTGAGCGGCAAGCTGCTGACCGGCCGCGACGCCGCGCACAAGCGCATCGTCGAGATGCTCGACCGCGGCGAGACGCTGCCGGTCGATCTGAAGGGCCGTTTCATCTATTACGTCGGCCCGGTCGATCCGGTGCGCGATGAGGTCGTCGGTCCCGCCGGCCCGACCACCGCGACGCGCATGGACAAGTTCACCGAGCAGGTGCTCGCCCAGACCGGGCTGCTCGGCATGGTCGGCAAGGCCGAGCGCGGCCCGGCCGCGATCGATGCGATCCGCAAGCACAAGTCGGTCTACCTGATGGCGGTCGGCGGTTCGGCGTATCTGGTGTCTAAGGCGATCAAGGCGGCCCGGGTGCTCGCATTCGAGGATCTCGGCATGGAAGCGATCTACGAATTCGAGGTGCAGGACATGCCGGTGACCGTCGCGGTCGATTCGGCCGGCACGTCGGTGCACGAGACCGGGCCGCGCGAATGGAAGGCGCGCATCGGCGGGATTCCGGTGGTGGAAATCGCCTGATCCACACGGTCCGCCGGGATCGGAACGGCGCCCGAGGGCGCCGTTCTCTTTCTGTGGGAGCGCGCTCGCGCGCGATGAGGCTTTCCCGGGAACGCCACTCGCCAGCGCGCTCCCACAGCACATCGAGCTTCCTACTGCGCTTTCATCCTCAGACCGCATTCCAGCACGCAGATCAGACGGGCTTCCAGGCATTCGTTCTGGTTCGGACCGGTGGGGTCACGGTCGTGCGCCGAATCGGCGTGCGCATTCGCGAGGCATGCATCGCGTTTCCTGTCGCACGGCACAAGACAGGCGGCCTGTTGCGGTGTTCCACGCGGGTCAGCGGCGGCTCCTTGCGACATCCCGCCATCAGGATGACGATCGCGCACACGCTCACGGTCATCGCGCGTCGCATTTCCAGGTCCCCGGTCCACGAACGCGTCGAGCGGTGGGGGCGGGCAGCGGCAGCGTCCATGCGTGAACCGGTCGGCGGGAGACGCTACCGAGCATAGAACAGAACGCGCCGCCGCCCGGTTGGGCGACGGCGGCGTCAGGCCGTCAGTGGACGTCTCAGAACCATTCGAGCAGGGAGATGCCCAGGCCCACGTAGGTCGCCCGGTGGTTGTAGTCGATCAGGCTTTCGCCGTAGCCGTCGAAGATCTGCAGGTGGCCGCGGAAATTGCGGTGGATCGGAAAGCCCCAGTCGAACTGCAGCGCGCCGCGCGAGCGGTCGCCGCCGCGCAGCGTATGCCGGACCATCAGCGAGTACTCGTGGCCGCCGCGCAGATGGGTCAGCGTGACGTCGCCGCGGCCCATGTAATCCTCGATGTCGGGATTGTTGTCGCCGTCGCCTTCGGAGATGCGTAGCCACGGGCGGAGCATCAGCGCCCAGTTCTCGCGATCGAGGCCGACGTTGAACATCACCCGGTTCCAGCTGCGCGACAACGGATCGTCGCGGCCGTTGGACTGGTGGTTGATGCCGATCGCGGCCATGCGGCCGTTCCAGCCGGCGAGGTGGTAGCCGTTGCGGAACACCAGCAGCACTTCGGGTTCGTAGTTGGTCTCGCGGAACGGCCGCGACTCCTCGCTGTTGTAGGTCTGCCACCGCGAGCTCTGGGTGTAGCCCATCCAGATGTCGCCGTTGGTGCCGAACAGGTTCTCCACCGCCTTGGTCTTGAAGCTCAGCTGGAACTTCGTCTCGAGGCTGTCGAGCGCCTGCGGCGTGGTCACGGTGTTCTCGGGATTGGGCGAGGACGGCGACTTGTTGACGTTCGATGTCCAGAACGCCGGGAACAGGTAGACCGGCTTGTAGGCCCGCATGTTGAAGATGCCGAGCTTGGAGTCCTTGGCCAGTTCCCAGCGGCTGTCGAGCAGCGAGCCCTGGCCGGCGTTGGCGATCGCGTCGGCGAGCCGGTCGCCGCCATCGTGGGCGTAGAGGCCGTGCGAGACCGTGCCTGCCGCGAGCGCATCGGCGCGGACCGCCGGGTTGCTGCGCAGTTCCCGTGCGACGGCGGCTTCGGTGTCGGCCTGCTCCGGCGTACGCGTGGCGCGGCCGGTCACCGCATCGAAACAGGCCAGGCGCTGGGCGTCCTGCTCGAGCGCCACACAGGCATCGAGGCTCGCCGGCGCGCTGGGTGCGCCGGTCGGCGCCTCGGGCGTCTGCGCGTGGGCGAGGCCGGTGGCTGCGGCCAGGGCGGCGGGAAGCAGGTAAGCGTGTCGCATGATCAGGTCGCGTCCTTGAGGGTGAGGAGGTTGCGGTCGTCGGTACTCTGCACTTCGGCGACCTGGCGGTCGATGTCGCGGTTGACCGAGGTGTCGACGCCGGCGCTGGTGGCCGGCTCGTGGTCGGCGATCGACGGCGTCGCGGTCTTCTCCTCCCGGGCCAGCACCACGTGCGTCGTGGTCCTCGGTCCCTGGATGCCTTCGCGCCAGAATGCGCCCTTGACGAGGCGGATCGCCTCGCTGCGGGTCTTGCCCAGGTCGCTCTGGCGCTGGTCCACCCAGCCGAAGAAACGCAGCACGATGCCGTTGGCGCCGAACTCGACGACCGTCCACGACGGGCCGGGATCGGTCAGCACGCCTTCGATGCTGGCGATCTCCTCGAGCGCCAGCGCGTGGGCCTTGCGGATCGACTGGCTGGCGTCGATGTTGAAGGCGAAATCGAAGCGTCGCTTCGGATTGCTGGTGTAGTTGAGGACCACCGCCTTGAACACCAGCGCGTTGGGCAGGCGCAGTTCGTTGCCCTCGAGCGTGATCAACGTCATCGTGCGCGCGCTGAGCGAGGCGACCTTGCCCTCGAAGCTGTCGATCTTGACCATCTCACCGGGCTCGAACGGCCGACGCAGGCTCAGCAGCACGCCGGCGATGTAGTTCTCGGCGATGTCCTTGAAGGCGAAACCCAGCGCCAGGCCCAGCACGCCGGCCGAACCGAGCATCGCACCGACCAGCGCGGTGGCGTTGAGCAGATCCAGCGCGACGAGGATGCCGACCAGCAGGATCACCGTGCGCACCGCCCGGCGGATCAGGCCGTCCAGATAGGGATTGCGCGTGCGCAGGCGCAGCCAGTGCAGCCGCTGCGAGACGAAGCCGCCGATCCACGAGGCGATGAAGACGATCAGCGCGGCGGCCAGCAGCAGCGGCAGGGACGCGACGAGTCGCAGCACGCGCGCTTCGGCCTCGTCGTAGACCTGGTCGAGTCGTCCGCGCACGTCGATGTCGTCGATGACGGCCGCGGGCGCGGCGGCCGCCGGTGCGGCGGGATCGGCCTGGGCGACCGGCGCGGCTTGTGCGACCGGCGGCGCGGCGTATAGCGGAGCGGCGAAGACGGTCGCCAGCAGGACGAGCAGCCCGACGGCCAGCATCGGGATCGTGCGCGTGGGTGCGCGGTCAGGCGTGGCGGGATCGGGCATGTGGCGTGCGGTCGTGGTCGGGCTCAGGCGCGACGATAGTGCACTCACCACCACCATGCGAATGCGAAGACCGCGAGCATCAGTACCGCGAGCGCGAGCTTGAGCGCCACGCCGATCGCGATGCCGATCCACGTGCCGATGCCGACGCGTGTCGCCCGGCCCAGTCCGCCGGGACGCAGGTCGCGGCGGCTGATCAGCTCACCGATCACCGCGCCGACGAAGGGACCGGCGAACAGGCCCGGCAGTCCGAAGAACAGCCCGACGAACGTGCCGATGATCGTGCCCACCAGCGCGAGCCGGCTCGCGCCCACGCGTTTGGCGCCGAGCGCCGTCGCCCAGAAATCGACCGCGAACGACACCGCCGTCAGCACGCCCAGCGTGACCAGCGGCCAGGCACCGACGCGCTCGAAACCGTCGGCCCAGGCGGCGAGCAGCATGCCCGCGAACATCAATGGAACGCCGGGCAGAGCGGGCAGCACGACGCCCGCGAGACCCACCAGCACCAGCAGTGCCGCGAGCACGTAGAACAGGCCGCTCGGATCCAAGTTCATGTCCTTTCGAAAGGGGCCGCAAGCCGGTTCCAGCGGTCGCGAAAAGATGGGGAGAGCCCGGATTGCATTTTCATAAACAGCGGGGTACTTTGCGGTCGCTGTGTTTGTCAAGGTCACCGTGAACCGTGACCCTGCATGAAGTAGATTCGTGTCGGCTTGTCCCACCCGGTCCGCTGCATCGTCGCACCCGTGTTCTCCTTGCAACCAGCCGCCGCATCAGGCGTTCCATCGATCAGCTGTCGAACGTTCCAGGGAGAGAGAGCAACATGGCAAATCGCGAGACCGGTACCGTCAAGTGGTTCAATGACGCCAAGGGCTTCGGCTTCATCAGCCGCGAGAGTGGTGAAGACGTATTCGTGCATTTCCGCGCCATCCAGGGCACCGGCTTCAAGTCGCTGCAGGAAGGCCAGCAGGTCTCGTTCGAGGTCGTGCAGGGCCAGAAGGGCCTGCAGGCGGACGCTGTCACGCCGCTCTGACCCAACGGGGACGAGCCAGAAAAAACCCGGCCTGCGCCGGGTTTTTTCTTGGCCGTGCGCAATGCGCGGTCAGTAGGCGTAGGCCTGTCCGTTCTGCACGCGGACATTCGAGCCTTCGCGGATGCCACCGATGTCGCTCTGCGACAGCACGGCCGTGCGGCCGTCCTGCATGCGGACGTGCACGTTGTAGTAGGTGCCGCCTTCGGTGCGGTTCTGGATCGCGTTGCCGGCGACCGCGCCACCGACTGCGCCGGCGCCGATCGCGACGTTGCGACGTCCCTCGCTGTCGGTATTGCGGCGCGCGAGCTCCTTGGCGGCGACCGCACCGACGACGCCGCCGATCAGCGGGCCGGCGATATTGGGATTGCTGTTGCCCCGGACGGTTTCGATCCGCGTCACGGTGCCGCAGTCGTAGCAGTTCGCTGCAGGGCGGCCGTAACCGCTGTTGCCGCTATTGCCGTAGCCGGACGAGTATCCGGGCGAGGTCGCACAACCGGCGAGCGCGACGGATGCGGCGAGTACGGCAGTTCCGATCAGACCAGTCTTCATGGGCATATCCTCCGGTGCTTCGCAGCAGTCTCTAGGGTGGGCGGGCAGTGGTCCGCCCGATGTGGCAACGCTAGGCGTGCGCGCGTGAATGCCGCAGCAATTCCGCGGCTTCCGCCAGAGGCGTGCAGGGTCGGTTCAGTCGCGGCGCATTGCTTGCGTCAGCCGCGCATGTCCTGGTGGCACGCACTGCAGTGCGTGCCGATCGTATCGATCGTCGTGCGCAGCTGCGCGCAATCCGTCGGCGGCGATGCGAGCGCCGCGTCGAGGGTGTCGCGGGTCCGGCCCGCGTGCGCGACGAAACCGCGATGGTCACGCAGGTCGGGAAATGCGGGCTCGAGATCGTTCGACAACGCGCGCAGCGTCTGCAGGTGCGTGAGGGTGTCGGCCGGCGCGCAACGGTTCGCATCGAGGGTGTTCGAGAGCTGGGCCATCTGCGCCTGGTAGAGCTGCATCAGCGCGGCGGGATAGCGGTCTTCCCAGGTCCTGCGGCCCTCGAACGCGCGCAGCAGCACCACGATCAGCACGATGCCGACGAGCAGGCCGATCGCGAACACCACGAGATAGCCGGCTGCGGATGATGCGCGCGGCGGCGGTGCGGCGGGAGGTGTGGTCGACATCGCTGGACTCGTCCTGGCGCGGCGCTGGGCGGCGGCACCTTAGCATGCGGCGTCGCGGCGCCCGGCCGTTAAACTGTGCGTATGGACGAACACGCACGCGCACGATTTTCCGGCATCGAACGCCTGTACGGGCAGGGCAGTGTCGCGCGCCTGCTGCAGCGGCATGTCGCGGTCGTGGGTCTGGGCGGCGTGGGCTCGTGGGTGGCCGAAGCACTCGCGCGCACCGGCGTCGGCGCATTGACGCTGATCGACGCCGACGACATCTGCGTGTCCAACACCAACCGCCAGTTGCCGGCGCTGGCCGGGCAGTACGGCCGCAACAAGGCCGAGGCGATGGCCGAGCGCTGCCGCGCGATCAACCCGTCGATCGAGTTGCATGCCGTGCAGGCGTTCGTGACCCCGACCAATCTGGAAGAGATGCTCGGCGGCGGCTTCGATCTCGTCATCGATGCCTGCGACAGTTTCCGCAGCAAGGTCGAACTGATCGCGTGGTGCCGGCGCCGCAAGCTGCCGGTGATCACCGTCGGCGCCGCGGGCGGGCGCATCGATCCGACCCTGGTGCGCGTCCGCGACCTGTCGCGCACCGAGCACGATGCGATGCTCGCGCTGATCCGCAAGAAGCTGCGCGCGGAGTTTAATTTCCCGAAGACCCCGAAGCGTTACTTCGGCGTGTCGGCGATCTATTCGCTGGAGAACGTGCGCTATCCGCAGGCCGACGGCTCGGTCTGCGGCATCCGGCCGCAGCTCGGGCCCGATGCCGCGTTGAACCTCGATTGCGGCAGCGGACTGGGCGCGGCGACGCACATCACCGGTGCGTTCGCGTTCGCGGCCGTGGGCCGGGCGATCGAACTGCTGCTCAAGCCGTCCGCCGACGCGGCGGCCTGACCGGCCTCAGTCCGCCGCGATCCGGAACAGCGCCCGCGCGTTGCGCGTGGTCTGCGCGGCGACCGCGTCCGGCGCGATGTCGCGCAACCGCGCAACCACGTCCCGGATACGCGTCAGTCGCGCAGGCTCGTTGCGTTCGCCCCGGTGGTCGGCATCGGGCTGGTCGGGTGCGTCGGTTTCGAGCAGCAGCTGTTCGAGCGGAATCTCCGCCGCCACGCGATGCAGGCGCCTCGCCCGGTCGTAGGTCAGGGGGCCGCCGAGCCCGATCAGGAACCCGATCTTCCACAGCTGGCGCGCCTGTTCCGGACTGCCGCTGAAACTGTGCACCACGCCGCGCAGGCCGTCGAAGCGACGCAGCAGCGCGATGGTCTCTTGCACGGCGCGCCGCGCGTGCACGATCACCGGCAGGTCGTGCGCATGGGCGAGCCGCAGCTGGCCTTCGAAGTAATGCAGTTGCGCGTCACGATCGAGGCCTTCGACGAAATGGTCGAGTCCGCATTCGCCGATGGCGACCGGCCGCTCGCGTTCGATCCATTCCGCAAGCGTCTCGAGGTGCGCGGGCCGGTGATGCGCCAGAAACGTCGGATGCAGGCCGTACGCGGCATGCAGGCCGGGTGCCGCGGCGCAGACGTCGCGCAGTTTCGGCCATGCGTCCGCATGCGTCGCCGGGACCACCTGGTGCGCGATGCCGGCCTGACGTGCACGTGCGACGACCGCGTCGCGATCGGCGTCGAACTCGGACGCGTCCAGATGACAGTGGCTATCGACCAACATGGCGACGCTCAGGAGCGGCGCGCCTCGCCGTCGATCGGCGGTCGCGGCGCACCGTCGCCGGGTTTCGGTGCGCGCTTGCGCTTGGCCAGCACCACGGTGGCCAGGCCCAGCAGCACCTCGTCGATCAGCAGGATCGGGTCCGGGATCAGCAGGTTCACGCCGAACAGCACTGCCGTGACCATGAAGATGCGTGGATAGCTCAGCCGCGACAGCCAGGCGATGAGCGGGACGGACAGTGGATTGGGCACGGTGGTCTCCGGGGGCGGACTTCAGGTGTGCAGATGGACGCTAGCACGCCGTTCCGCAACCCCGGTTTAGCGGGTCGTCAGTCTGGCGACCGGAATTCCGGCGGCTGTTCAGCATGCGGGTGCTGCAATCGGCACTGTCACGAACAGGCTGCGCAAGGCCGGAGGAGAGAGCGATGAAGAGCAATACGATCGCGGTTGCAGTGGCGTCCCTGCTCGTGGGCGGCGTCGCCGTCGGCGCGTATCACAACAGCCGCGATGCGGCCGCCCCGGTCGCGACTGCGGACGTCGCCGGTACCGTCGACGCGAAGACCGGCGAACCCGCCGGCGAGGTGCGCGATGCGCTCGACTATGCCGACGTCGTCGATGTGCGTCCGGTCACCGAGACCGGACAGCTCTACGCCACCGTGCTCGGCAGCGAGCCGATCCGCGAGACCATGACCAGCAGCTCGCCGCGCGAGGTCTGCCAGGACGTGGTGGTGCAGGAGCGTCTGCCCGAGCGCGACGGCAATGTCGGCGGCACCGTGGCAGGCGCGCTGATCGGTGGCCTGGTCGGCAACCAGATCGGCAGCGGCAACGGCCGCAAGCTGGCGACGGCGGCCGGTGCGACCGCAGGCGGCTTCGTCGGCAACCGCGTCGACCGCAACCATGTCGGTGGCCGCGTCGTCGAGCGCGTGGACCGCCAGTGCCGCACGGTGCAGGATTCGTCGCAGTCCTCGCGCGTGGTCGCCTACAACGTCAGCTACCGCAATCCGGACGGCACCACCGGTTCGATGCGCACCGACGTCAAGCCGGGCAACCGCATCCTGCTGGGCGACGAAGAGCGCACGGTCGGCTACGACGTGACCTACGTCTACGACGGCACCGAGCGCACGATCCGCATGGACGAGCGTCCCGACGAGCGCCTGCCGGTCATCAACGGCCGGATCATGACGGCTGCGCTGGAGACGTCCGCCGACCGCCAGTAAGTAACTGGTGATTGCGCCATCGCGTCACCCGAAGGGCCGGCCCATGCCGGCCCTTCGCATGTCCGGGTCCCGGTCGGCACGCAATCGTTGCCGTCGATACAATCGGCCGATCACCCTCCGGGACGATCCGCCATGGCCCTGCATCCCTACGATCTCTACGACGTGCGCGCGCTGCTGTCCGACGAGGAGCGGGCGGTGCAGGACGCGGTGGCGCGCTTCACCGACGAGCGGGTGCTGCCGATCATCGGCGACTGCTTCGACCAGGCGCGCTTCCCCGCCGAACTGGTGCCCGAGATGGCCGGCCTCGGTCTGCTCGGCGCGACGCTGCCGGAGGAATACGGTTGCGCCGGCCTCAACGCGGTCAGCTACGGCCTGATCTGCCAGGAACTCGAACGCGGCGATTCCGGCCTGCGCAGCTTCGCCAGCGTGCAGTCCTCGCTGTGCATGTATCCGATCTTCGCCTACGGCAGCGAGGAACAGCGCCGACGCTGGCTGCCGGACATGGCGGCGGGCGAGGTGATCGGCTGTTTCGGCTTGACCGAGGCGCACGGCGGCTCGGACCCCGCGAACATGAAGACCCATGCGAAGCGCGACGGCGACGACTGGGTGATCAACGGTTCCAAGATGTGGATCACCAGCGGCAATCTCGCGCACGTGGCGATCGTCTGGGCGCAGACCGACGACGGCATCCAGGGCTTCCTCGTCGAGAAGGACTTCGCCGGCTTCACCGCGCAGGAGATCAAGCACAAGATGAGCCTGCGCGCGTCGGTGACCAGCGCGCTGTACTTCGATGGCGTGCGCGTGCCCGAGGCCAACCGCCTGCCGAACGTCAAGGGACTGAAGGGTCCGCTGGGCTGCCTGACGCAGGCGCGCTACGGCATCACCTGGGGGCCGATCGGCGCGGCGATCGCCTGCCTCGACGAAGCACTGCACTACGCCAAGGAACGCATCCTGTTCGAGCGCCCGGTCGCGGCGACGCAGAGCGCGCAGATCAAGATGGCCGACTGGGCGCGTCGCATCACGACCGCGCAACTGCTGTCGCTGCAACTCGGCCGCCTGAAGGACGCCGGCACCATGCAGCCCACGCAGGTCAGCCTGGCGAAGTGGAACAACTGCCGGATGGCGATCGACATCGCGCGCGAGGCGCGCGACCTGCTCGGCGGCGCGGGCATCACCACCGAGCACAGCCCGATCCGCCACGCGCTCAATCTCGAATCGGTGATCACCTACGAGGGCACCGAGACCGTGCACCAGCTCGTGGTCGGACGTGAGCTGACCGGCATCAACGCGTTCTGAAATCCGGTGTGGCGGGCGCCGTGCATCGGCGTTAGGCATCCAATGCGGTGCATGCGAAGACGTTCCAGGAGGCCGTGACATGACGTATCCGAATGTCCAGCTCGAAACCGAACGCCTGATCCTGCGCCTGCCGCGGATCGAGGACTTCGAACGCTATGCGGACTTGATGGCCGACGAGGCCGCATGCCGCCACATCGGCGGACACCTGCCGCGCGCCGCGGCCTGGCGCAAGTTCCTGCAGATGCCCGGCGCCTGGGCCGTGCAGGGCTTCGCGATGTTTTCGGTGCTGGAGAAATCGAGCGGACGCTGGATCGGCCAGATGGGGCCTTGGCGACCCGACGGCTGGCCGGGGACCGAGATCGGCTACGCCTTCCATCCCGATGCCTGGGGGCGGGGCTATGCGGTCGAATCGGCCGTGGCCGCGATCGACTGGGCCTTCGATACGCTGGGCTGGGACGAGATCGTCCACTGCATCGCGCCGGAGAACCTGGCCTCGCAGAAGGTCGCGCAACGCCTGGGTTCTCGCCTGCGCGGGCCGGTGCGCCTGCCGCCGCCGGCGCACGAGGTCGCGGTCGAACTCTGGGGCCAGACCCGCGCGCACTGGCAGGCGGGCAGGGCGGCGCGCGGATGACGATCGTCCACGGCTATTCGCCGTCCGGCAACTGCCACAAGGTGCGCCTGCTGCTCGAGCAGCTGGGCCGGGCCCACACCTGGATCGAAACCGACAGCAGCCGCGGCGAGACCCGCACGCCGGGCTATCTTGCGAAGAATCCGAACGGCCAGGTGCCGATGCTGGAACTCGATGACGGGCGCATCCTCGTCGAGTCGAACGCGATCCTGTGCTTCCTCGCCACCGGCACGCCGCTGCTGCCGAACGATCCCTGGCAGCACGCACAGGCGCTGCGCTGGATGTTCTTCGAGCAGTACAGCCACGAGCCGGCGATCGCGGTCGCGCGTTTCATCCGCGGATGGACCGAAGTCGATTCGCCCCGCCGCGCGGAACTGCCGGCGCTGCAGGCACGCGGCCATCGCGCGCTGACGGTCATGGACGGGTATCTCGCCGGCACCGCGTGGTTTTCCGGCAGCGTCTACGGCGTCGCCGACATCGCGCTGTTCGCCTACACCGCGGTCGCACCCGACGGCGGTTTCGACCTGGCCCGGTATCCGGCGCTGCGCGACTGGCTCGCGCGCGTGCGGCAGACGCCGGGCTTCATCGACATGCCGGCGCCCGCGCCGGTGAACGCCGCGAGGCTCGCGGCCACGGACTGAGGGTGAATCGATGTTCGCAGTCGTTCCCGATCCGATCCCGGCCCGCATGAAGGGCCTCAACCGCGCCGAGATCTGCGACGCGAACTTCCTGCAGTTCGTCCGCGACTGGGACGGTCCGCGCGAAGCGGCGCCGGCGGACGACGAGGCGATCCTCGCCGGCAGTGCACTCGACGCGCGCGGTTTCCGCGAGCTGTTCGAATCGCAACTGATCAGCCGCCATCTCGACCTGATGGCGCGCGTGCTGCGCGTGCAGAACAAGGTCTTCTACACGATCGGCTCCAGCGGCCACGAAGGAAATGCGATGGTCGCGCGCGTGACGCGCCACACCGATCCGGCGTTCCTGCACTACCGCAGCGGCGGCTTCATGGCCGAACGCTTCCGCAAGCTGCCCGGCATGGATCCGGTCATGGATTCGGCGCTGTCGTTCGCCGCCAGCGCCGACGATCCGGCCAGCGGCGGCCGCCACAAGGTTTGGGGCAGCAGGCCGCTGTGGGTGCTGCCGCAGACCTCGACGATCGCCTCGCACCTGCCCAAGGCGCTGGGCACCGCGATCGCGATCGAACACGCGCGCCGCATCGGCCATGCGCTGCCGGTGCCGGCCGACAGCATCGTCGTGTGTTCGTTCGGCGATGCGTCGAGCAACCACGCGACCGCGCAGACCGCGTTCAACGCGGCGGCGTGGACCGCCTACCAGACGCTGCCGGCGCCGGTGCTGTTCGTCTGCGAGGACAACGGCATCGGCATCTCGGTGAAGACGCCCGACGGCTGGATCGCGCGCAATTTCGCGCATCGTCCGGATCTCGACTACTTCGCCGCCGACGGCCTCGACCTCGCTGCCGGCTACGGCGACGTGCAGCGCGCCGTCGCGCACTGCCGCCGCACGCGCCGGCCGACCTTCCTGCATCTGCGCACGACCCGGCTCATGGGTCATGCCGGCACCGACTTCGAGATCGAATGGCGCGCGCTGGCGGAACTGTGCGCGGTCGAGGCCAGCGATCCGCTGCTGCGCAGCGCGGTGATCGCGCTCGAATCCGGACTGATGTCGAAGGACGCGGTGTTGTCGCTTTACGAGAGTACGCGCGCGCGGTGTTTCGCCGCTGCGGAAGACGCCGACCGGCGCCCGCGGCTGGCCCGGCTCGACGAGGTGATGGCGCCGCTCGCGCCGTATTCGCCCGAGCAGGTGCGCGCCGAAGCGACGCGCGTGCCCGACACCGCGACGCGCATCGCGGCCTTCGGCAGCGAGGCCGCGCTGCCGGAACGCCAGTCGCCGAAACATCTGGCGGTGCAGATCAACCAGGCGCTGCACGATCTGTTCGCGAAGTATCCCGAAGCGTTGCTGTTCGGTGAGGACGTCGCGCAGAAGGGCGGCGTCTACACCGTGACCAAGGGCCTCCAGAAAACCTTCGGCGGGCGCCGCGTGTTCAATACGCTGCTCGACGAGACCATGATCCTCGGCCTGGCGCAGGGCTTCGCGAACATGGGCATGCTCGCGCTGCCGGAGATCCAGTATCTCGCGTACTTCCACAACGCCGGCGACCAGATCCGCGGCGAGGCCGCGAGCCTGCAGTTCTTCAGCAACGGCCAGTACCGCAATCCGATAGTCGTGCGTATCGCATCGCTGGGCTACCAGCGCGGTTTCGGCGGGCATTTCCACAACGACAACTCGATCGCGGCGCTGCGCGACATTCCCGGCATCGTCGTCGGCTGCCCCTCGCGCGGTGACGACGCGGCGACGATGCTGCGCACGCTCGCCGCGATGGCGAAGGTCGACGGCCGTGTCTGCCTGTTCCTCGAACCGATCGCGCTGTACATGGCCAAGGATCTGTACGCCGCTGGCGACGGTGGTTGGTCGACAGCGTATCCGCCGCCGGACCAGGCGATGTCCTTCGGCGAGGCGCGCGTCTATGGCGCGGACGCGACCGATCTGGTCGTGCTGACATTCGGCAACGGCGTACCGATGGGCCTGCGCGCGGCGCGCGCGATCGAGGCCGAGCGCGGCTGGAAAGTGCGCGTGGTCGACCTCCGCTGGCTGCTGCCGCTCAACGAAGGTGAGATCGCACGGCATGTCGGCGAATGTGCGCGCGTGCTGGTCGTCGACGAAGGCCGGCGCAGCGCGGGCGTGGGCGAGGGCATCGTCACCGCGATCGCGGAAGCGGGCTTCGGCGACACGCCACTGCGGCGCGTGGCGGGCGCGGATACGTTCACGCCGCTGGCGGGGGCTGCGTTTCTGGTGATTCCGTCGGAGGCGGACATCGTGGCGGCGGCGTTGACGATGATGTGAGCGCGCAGCCGTTGCTTCGCATGCCCAGGAGCGCTGGCTATCGCTCGATTCGCGACGCCTTGCGGGTCCGCCCTCACCCCAACCCCTCTCCCAAGGGGAGAGGGGCTCAAACAGCATTTGTAGGATGGGTAGCGCGAAGCGAAACCCATCGCGCGTCTTTCAGTCCGCCAACCGCACCCGCACTTCCACACGCCGGTTCGGTGCCAGGCACGCGATCAGCGCCTGGCCACGCTCGGATGTGCACTCGACCACCGGTTCGACATCTCCGCGACCCACCGCGGTGATGCGGTCCGCCGGCACGCCGTGTTCGACCAGATAGCCGCGCACGGCCTCGGCGCGGCGGTTCGACAGGCGCAGGTTGCCCTGGCGGTTGCCGATGCGGTCGCTGTGGCCGATGACGTGGACCACGTCGAGCGGGCGTCCCGACAGGCGGCCGGCGAGTGCGTCGAGTGCGGCGCGGCCGGCCGGGCTGATGTCGCGGACATCGGCCTTGCCGAACGCGAACAGGCCGTCCGCATCGAGCTGCTCGACGAACGCAGTCGGCTCGGGCGGAGGCGGCGGGGTGGCGGATTCCTGGACCGGCGCCGAACTGGCGCAGGCGGCGAGGACACACGTGACCACGGATGCGGCAAACGCCGCAGACAGCGAGCTGTGCTTCATGACGACCCCTTGGATGGTGCCCCAGATCCGTGTCGCCACACCGGCGGTAGCCCGTTGCGGCGACGGTTTCGACATTCCCCCGGGCGCGTGCGCCCCCTGTCGCGGCCGAGCATAGCAGCCGGATCACGACGGTCGGTGGTGGTCCGACGGGCGGGAAACGCCGGTGGAATCAGCGGGCGAGGCCGTCCAGCAGTGGCGTGTCGACGACGTCGACACCGGCGACGCGCACAGTCGCGTCCGGACGTTCGAGCGGCAGCACGGCCAGCAGAAGGTCGCCGGCCACGGACACGACCTTGCCCAGTGCCTGTTCGCCGGCCCTGACGTCTTCGCCCGGGATCGCAGCCGGCGCGCCGCGCAGCGCTGCCAGGCCGCGCTTGGCCTGGCCGAGGAAATGCGTGCGCGCGACGATTTCCTGTCCCGGGTAGCAACCCTTGGCGACGCTGAAGGCGCGCTGCCGCTCCAGCGACAGCTGCTGCGGGGTCCATTGTTCGCGCTGGTCCTCGCCAAGACGGGGCAGTCCGTGCGCGATGTCGAAGGCGCGCCAGCGCAGCCGTGCATCCGGATCGTCTGCGACCCCGGCGTCGGCCTCGCGCAATACGAGAGTGCGCGGCCCGGCCGGCGTGCCGAGGTCGAGCTCGATTCCGGACGCATCGATCGCGGCGGTCGCGCCCAGCGCGGCCGAGGGCGCCGCGAACCGCCCGAGCGCCGACACATCGCCGCGCACCTCGATCGAGACCTTGCTGCGGAAGACGTAGCGTTTCAGCGATGTCGCCAATGCGGCGACATCGGCGTCGAGCACGATCAGATCGAGCCGCTCCGCGCTGTGGCGGAGCACGGCGAACAGGGCGATCACGCGCCCCTTCGGGGTCAACCAACCGCTCCACTGCCACTGTCCGTCGGCAAGCGCCGCGACGTCGCTCATGAACTGCGCCTGCGCGAATGCGATGCAATCGCGTCCGCACAGCGTCAACGACGCGATGTCCGGAAGCGCGAATACGGGGCTGGAAGTGGATTGCAGCTTGTCTGACATGCCTGCGGGAACTAAAATTGAACGAATGACCAACCCGGACATCATAGGCGAGCAGGCGGACACACCGTCGCCCGCGCCTGCGGAAATGCCTGTTCCGGCATCGCCGCCTGCCGACGAGATCGGAGGCCGCGACGGCCTCAATCCGACGCGCTATGGCGACTGGGAAAAGAACGGTCGTTGCATCGATTTTTGATCCGTCACGTCGTGTCTGGCGGGCAGATCCGCAGTACCAGCCACGCGGCGAGACGCCGCCAGCGAGGAGAGCACCACAACGATGGCAAACCGTAACCGTCCCTTGTCACCGTTCATGCTCGGCACGCTGTATCGCCTGCAGATCACATCGGTGATGTCCCTGATGCACCGGGTCACCGGCATCGTCGCCTCGGTCGGTGCATTCGGCCTCGCCTGGTGGTTGCTGGCGGTCGCCAGGGGTGGCGACGCCTATGCGAGCGCGTCGGCCTGCCTCGGCTCGCCGCTGGGCACGCTCGCACTCGCCGCGTTCTCGTTCGCGCTGGTCTATCACCTGCTCAACGGCATCCGCCATCTGATGTGGGATGCGGGCATGGGCTTCGAACTGCCGGAGGTCTATCGCTCCGGGTACACCGTGATCACGCTGTCGGTCGTGCTGACCGCAGTGATCTGGTTCATTGCATTGCGGGGTGGCGCATGAGCGAGTCGAAGACGCCGGACGAGGTCGTGCGCCAGCGCGATTTCCGCACGCCGGTCGGCCGCGCACGCGGCCTGGGCTCGGGCAAGACCGGAACCGGTCATTTCTGGTGGCAGCGCGTCACCGCCGTGGCGCTGGTGCCGCTGGTGGCCTGGTTCATCGGCACGTTGGTGTCGCTGTCCGGCGCCGATCTGGCGACCGTGCAGGCTGTCATCGCACGTCCGTTCAACGCGATCGCGTTCGGACTGTTCGCCATCGCGATGTTCTGGCACGCCAAGCTCGGCCTGCAGGTGGTGATCGAGGATTACATCCACCAGCGCGCGCTGGAGGTCAGCCTCCAGCTCCTCGTCACATTCGCCTGCGCCGCCGGCGCGCTCGCATCGCTGTACGCGATTGCGCGCATCGCACTGCTGGGCTGAGAACCACATGACCAACGCTTACAAGATCACCGAACACACCTACGACATGATCGTCGTCGGCGCCGGCGGCGCCGGCCTGCGCGCGACCTTCGGCCTGGCCCACAAGGGCCTGCAGACGGCGTGCCTGACCAAGGTCTTCCCGACGCGCTCGCACACCGTCGCGGCGCAGGGCGGCATTTCCGCCGCGCTCGGCAACATGGGCGAGGACGACTGGCGCTACCACTTCTACGACACGATCAAGGGCTCCGACTGGCTGGGCGACCAGGACGCGATCCAGTACATGTGCCGCGAGGCCATCCCGGCGATCATCGAGCTCGAGCACCAGGGCGTGCCGTTCTCGCGCACCGAAGAGGGCAAGATCTACCAGCGCCCGTTCGGCGGCATGACCACGCAGTACGGCAAGGGCATCGCGCAGCGCACCTGCGCCGCCGCCGACCGTACCGGCCACGCGATCCTGCACACGCTCTACCAGCAGTCGCTGGCGCATGACGCGCGCTTCTTCATCGAGTACTTCGCGCTCGACCTGATCATGGACGCCGACGGCGCCTGCCGCGGCGTGCTCGCACTCGACATGGCCGAGGGCACGCTGCACCTGTTCCGCGCCCAGGGCGTGGTGCTGGCGACCGGCGGCTACGGCCGCGCGTACTTCTCCGCGACCTCCGCGCATACCTGCACCGGCGACGGTGGCGGCATGGCACTGCGCGCCGGCCTCGGCCTGCAGGACATGGAATTCGTGCAGTTCCATCCGACCGGCATCTACGGCGCGGGCTGCCTGATCACCGAGGGCGTGCGCGGCGAAGGCGGCATCCTGCGCAACGCCAGCGGCGAGCGCTTCATGGAGCGCTATGCGCCGAACGCCAAGGACCTCGCCTCGCGCGACGTCGTCTCGCGTTCGATGACGATGGAAATCCGCGAAGGCCGCGGTGTCGGCGCGCACAAGGATCACATCCATCTGGATCTGACCCATCTCGATCCGAAGGAGATCCACGAGAAGCTCCCCGGCATCGCCGAGAGTGCGAAGATCTTCGCCGGCGTCGACGTCGAGAAGCAGCCGATTCCGGTGATTCCGACGGTCCACTACAACATGGGCGGCATTCCGACCAACTACCATGGCGAAGTCGTGCAGTTGAAGGACGGCAATCCGGATGCGGTGGTCCCGGGCCTGTACGCGATCGGCGAAGCCGCCTGCGTGTCGGTGCACGGCGCCAACCGTCTTGGGTCGAACTCGCTCCTCGACCTGGTGGTGTTCGGCCGCGCGGTGGCCAACCGCTGCGCCGAGACGATCACGCCGAACGCGCGCCACAAGCCGCTCGCCAGGGACGCCTGCGACAAGGCGCTGTCGAACCTCGATGCGCTGCGCAACGCCAGCGGCGGCACGCCGACGGCGGTGATCCGCGACAACATGCAGCGCACGATGCAGAACGACGCCGCCGTGTTCCGCACCAGCAAGACGCTGGCCGAGGGTGTCGACAAGATCCGCGAGATCCACGCCTCGTTCGCCGACGTCAAGGTCAGCGACCGTTCGATGGTGTGGAACTCCGACCTCGTCGAGACGCTGGAGCTGCAGAACCTGCTGGGCCAGGCGCTGGTCACCATCGTCTCGGCCGAGAACCGCAAGGAATCGCGCGGCGCGCATGCGCACGAGGACTTCCCGGACCGCGACGACGAGAACTGGCACAAGCACACGCTGTGCTGGGCCGACAACGCCGGTAACACGACGATCGATTACCGCCCGGTGCACATGTACACGCTCGACGACGAAGTCGAAGTCGTGCCGCCGAAAGCACGCGTTTACTGAGCCGGGGACCCCAGATGGCAGAATTTTCGCTCCCGAAGAATTCCAAGGTGCAGCAGGGCCGGCACTTCCCGGCCACGGGCGCCACGCGCACGCGCACCTTCAAGGTCTACCGCTGGAATCCCGACGACGGCCGCAATCCGTCGACGGACACCTACGAGATCGATCTCGACAAGTGCGGCCCGATGGTTCTCGACGCGCTGATCAAGATCAAGAACGAGATCGATCCGACGCTGACCTTCCGCCGCTCGTGCCGCGAGGGCATCTGCGGTTCGTGCGCGATGAACATCGACGGCACGAACACGCTGGCCTGCACCCGTGCGATCGACGATTGCAAGAAGGCGGAAGTGCCGATCTATCCGCTGCCGCACATGGAAGTGGTCAAGGATCTGGTGCCGGACCTGACCCACTTCTACGCGCAGTACGCGTCGATCCAGCCGTGGATCCGCACCCAGAGCGCGGCGCCGCCGGACCGCGAACGCCTGCAGTCCAAGGAAGACCGCGCCAAGCTCGACGGCCTGTACGAATGCATCCTGTGCGCCTGCTGCTCGACCAGCTGCCCGAGCTACTGGTGGAACGGCGAGCGTTACCTCGGCCCGGCGGTCCTGCTGCAGGCCTACCGCTGGATCATCGACAGCCGCGACGAGGACACCGGTGCGCGTCTGGACGATCTGGAAGATCCGTTCAAGCTCTACCGCTGCCACACGATCATGAACTGCGCGCGGACCTGTCCGAAGGGCCTGAACCCGGCGAAGGCGATCGGCGAGATCAAGCAGCTGATGCTGGCGCGGCGGGGTTGATCGGTTGGCGCCTGGTCGATGCGGGTGCATCGATCGGGTGCGAAGCGCGGATACGTGGCGGTCGGCTGCGTATCCCCTCATATCCGCGAAGGCGCGTCACCTTCCCGGAAAGCAATTACCGTCGCCCCAGCGAAAGCTGGGGCCCATCTTGACCTTGATCTTGGCCGCGAAAATGGGTCCCAGCTTTCGCTGGGACGACGGACGGGTCCAGTTCGTCCCGGACGCAGGTTCTCAAAGGTCACCGGGATGACGGCCCTCAATCCGGCTTGCCAGAAGCAGATGTTTTGATGACCCACGACGACGCCACCGAACTCCGCCGCCTGCGCTGGCGCAGCCGGCGTGGCATGCGCGAGCTCGACCGGCTGTTCGAGCGCTGGCTCGACCGCTGCTGGGCGACATCCACCGAAGCCGAGCGCGAGGTTTTCCGACGGCTGCTGGATTGCGAGGACGATAGGCTCTGGAAGTGGTTCCTCGGCCATGAGCGTCCTGACGATGCGCAGCTCGACATCCTCGTCCAGTCGATCCGCCAACTCCCGCCCGACTGAGCCCCTGCCGCTGCGGCTCGCGTGGCGGCCTTCGCTCGTGCTGCAGGGCGCACTCGCGTCGATCGGCGTCTGTGCCTGCATCGCGTTGTGGCTGTCCGAGCTTCCGCTGATCGCGACTGTCTGCGCGATGCCGCTGATCGTCGCCGCAGCCCTGCATCGCATCGCGATCGAACGACGCGCACCGATGCGCGAACTCGTCATCGATGCCGTAGGCGCCGCGCATCTAGACGGCGTCGTCCTCGACACACCGCAACTCGAATGGCGCGGCCCGCTGGCGATCCTGCGCTGGCGCGATGGTCGCCGCGAGCGTCGACTGCTGTGGTGGCCCGACACGCTGCTGCCGCCCGCGCGACGTGAACTCCGTCTGGCCGCATCCGCGCTCGTGACGCGACCGACACCGGATTCGATGGCACCATAGCGGCGCCCCGGGCGGGCGGCGTGCGGCCCGGAGGCCGCGGACGCCGCGGCCCCCATGACCGGACGTCCATGCTCAGACCCATTCCTGCCGCCATCGGCCTGCGTTATCTCAGGGCCAAGCGGCGCAACGGCTTCATCTCCTTCATCTCGCTGGCCTCGATCCTCGGCATCGCCATCGGCGTGACCGTGCTGATCACGACGCTCGCGGTGATGAGCGGCTTCCAGAAGGAAATCCGCGACCGCATGCTCGGCATGGTCGCGCACGCGACGATCAGCGCCGACGGCGACACGCTGGCGAACTGGCAGCGCGCGGTCGATGTCGCACGCGAGGATTCCCGCGTCGCCGGCGCCGCGCCCTACGTCGATACGCAGGCGCTGCTGCGCGGCCGTCGCAACGAGCCCGCCGCGGTGCGCGCGATCGTGCCCGAGGACGAGGCGCAGGTCTCGGATCTCACGACGTCGATGGTCATCGGCAAGCTCGAGGACCTGCAGCCGGGCACGTTCAACATCGTGCTCGGGCGCGAACTCGCGTTGTGGCTCGGCGTCGGCGTCGGCGACAGTGTCATCGTCACCACCGATTTCCAGGTCACGCCGATGGGCGCGGTGCCGCAGCTCAAACGCTTCACCGTCAGCGGCATCTTCGAGGCGGGTTACCAGGATTTCGACCGGCGCCTGGCCGTGGTCAACCTCAGCGACGCGCAGCGCCTGCTGCGGATCGGCGACGGCGTGACCGGCGTGCGCCTGAAACTGCACGACATGGACCGGGCGCAGCAGGTCACGCGCGACCTCGTGCACCGGCTCGGCGGCGTCTACCGGGTCAGCGACTGGAGCATCGAGAACGCGAACATGTTCCGGGCGCTGAAGCTCGAGAAGACGATGATCGGCATCCTGCTGTCGCTGATCATCGTCATGGGCTCGTTCAACCTCGTCGCGTCGCAGGTGAGCCTGGTGACCGACAAGCAGGCCGACATCGCGATCCTGCGGACCTTGGGGCTCACGCCCGGCGGGGTCATGCAGGTATTCATGGTGCAGGGCACGATGATCGGGGTGATCGGCACGATTCTCGGCATCACCGGCGGCCTGCTGCTGACCTTCAATCTCGAACACATCCTCGGCGCGATCGAACGCCTGTTCGGCGTCGTGCTGATGCCCGAGGACGTCTACTACGTGACCGGCCTGCCGATCGATCTGCAGGTCAGCGACGTGGTGATGATCGCCAGCGTCGCGCTGGCGATGGCCTTCGTCGCGACGATCTATCCGGCGCTGCGCGCGGCGCGCACGGCTCCGGCGGAGGCGCTGCGCTATGAGTGAGTCGACGACTGCGATCCCGACATCCGCGCCGGACACCGTGGTGCTGGCGGCCGAAGGGCTGGGCAAGACCTACGCCGAAGGCAAGCTGCACACGCCGGTGTTCGACGGCCTGGATTTCGCGGTGCGCGCCGGCGAGACGGTCGCGATCCTCGGCGCGTCCGGCGCCGGCAAGAGCACGCTGCTGCATCTGCTGGGCGGGCTGGATACGCCGACCGCGGGCGAAGTCTTCGTGTCCGGGCAGAAAATGAGCGCGCTGTCGAACGCCGCGCGCGGCACCTTGCGCAACCGCTCGCTGGGTTTCGTGTACCAGTTCCATCATCTGCTGCCTGAGTTCACCGCACTGGAGAACGTCATGCTGCCGGCGCTGCTCAACGGTGCCAGCGATGCCGATGCGACGCAGCGTTCGCGCGATCTGCTGGAGACGGTCGGCCTCGGCCATCGCCTCGGCCACAAGCCGGGCGAACTGTCGGGCGGCGAGCGCCAGCGCGCCGCCGTCGCACGTGCACTGGTCAACAAGCCGGCCTGCGTGCTCGGCGACGAGCCGACCGGCAACCTCGACGAGCGCACCGCGGCGACCGTGTTCGAGCTGATGCTCGACCTCAACCGCGCGCAGCACACCAGCCTGGTGCTGGTGACCCACGACCGGCGCCTGGCGCGCAAGCTCGACCGGGTCATGGAACTGCACCAGGGCAAGCTGCGCGAGGTCGCGAAGGACGACGTCTGAGGTCTGCGCGTGGGGAAAGTGCTGTGGGAACGGCCTTGGCCGCGATCGGGCCTTCCAGGTAGAGCAATCGCGGCCAAGGCCGCTCCTACGTTTACTCGCTCGGCTTCGCTGCTTCGGCCGGCCGCTGCGTCGCGGCCCGGCGCGACAGCACCGCCTCGCGGTGCGCGATGTAGCCGTTGGCGCCGAAGACGATCGCCGCGCCGACCGCCGTCCACAGGTCGATGACTTCGCCGAACAGCCACCAGCCGAACAGCACGACGATCGGCAACTGCACGAAGCTGATCGGCTGCAGCGCCGACACTTCGCCCAGGCGCAGTGCCCGCGTCCACAACCACTGGCCCAGCGTGCCGAGCACGCCGGTCGCGATCAGCCACAGCCAGACCGTCGGGCTCGGCCAGACCCACTGGAACAGCGCCGGCGCCAGCGACAGCGGCACCCACAGCAGGTAGGTGTAGAACACGATCGTGTCGGGCGGATCCAGCTTCGAGAGCTGCTTCATCTGGATCGCGACCAGCGCCGCGAGCAGCGCGCCGGCAACGGGCACCAGCATCGCGGCCGAGAACGCCACGCCCGGGCGCAGGATCACCAGCACGCCGATGAACCCGGCCGACACCGCCATCCAGCGCCGGATCCGCACGATCTCGCCGAGCCACAGCACCGCTGCGATCGTCGCGAACAATGGCGCGGCGTACGACAGCGAAACCGCCTGCGACAGCGGCAGATGGCCGATCGCCCAGAACGCGCACAGCATCGAGCCGAGGCCGACCACGGTGCGGATCACGTAACGGCCGAGATTGCGCGTGCGCGGCAGGCCGGCGCCGCTGCGCAGGAGGATCGGCAGCAGCGCGAGCAGGCCGAAGAAATTCCGGAAGAACGCGACTTCGGTGGTCGGGATGGTCGCCGATGCGAAGCGGATCGCGATCGCCATCAGCGCGAACGCCGACGTGCTGCCGAGCATCAGCAGCGCGGCCCGTCCCTGCACGGTCGCGGGTCGCCAGTGGAGCAGGGCGCGTGCGTTCACCAGGCCGCCCCGACGATCCTCGGTTCGGGTTCCAGCGCCACGCCGAAGCGCATCTGCACCGAAGCGGCGATGCGTCGCGCCAGCCCGAGCAGTTCAGTGCCCTGCGCGTTGCCGTGGTTGACCAGCACCAGCGCGTGGCCCGGCGCGACGCCGGCATCGCCGTCGCGATGACCCTTCCAGCCGCAGCGGTCGATCAGCCACGCGGCCGAGAGTTTGCGCAGGCCGTCGTCGACCGCGAACACCGGAATGCCGGCGTGCGCGGCGACCAGGGCGGCGGCCTGCGCGGCCGGCACGATCGGATTCTTGAAGAAGCTGCCGGCGTTGCCGATCATCGCAGGGTCGGGCAGCTTGCTGCGACGGATGTCGATGACGGCTTCGGCGATGTCGAGCGGGCGCGGCGCGGTGATGCCACGCGCGGCCAGCACGTCGCGCAGGCCGGCGTAGTCGAGCACCGGCTGCGCGAAGCGGTGCAGCGCGAACTCGACCGCGGTGACGATCCAGCGGTCGGGCACCTGCTTGAACACGCTGTCGCGATAGCCGAAACGGCAGGCGTCGGCATCGAGCCGAACGAAGCCGCGCGTGTCCTGGTCGAAGGCCTCGACCGCGACCACGAGTTCGCCGACCTCGACCCCGTATGCGCCGATGTTCTGGATCGGCGCGGCGCCGACCGTGCCCGGAATCAGCGCGAGGTTCTCCAGACCGCCGAGCTCCTGCGCCAGCGTCCACAGCACGAAGCCGTGCCAGTCGGCGCCGGCGGCCGCGCGCACGACGACCTGCTCGCCGTCGTCGGAGACCACGCTGCGGCGTGCATCGACGATCGCGAGCGCCTCGTCGGCGTCGCCCGCGAACAGCAGGTTGCTGCCGCCGCCGACGACCAGCGGCCGCGCATCGCCGTCGAGCGCGGCGAGGGCCTGCGGCACGGCCGCCGCGTCCAGCACTTCGACCAGCCGGCGCGCGCGCGCGGCCACGCCGAAGGTGTTGCGCGGGCGCAGGTCGGCCGGCTGCAGCAGACGGAAGGGTTCGGACATCGCTGCGGTCAGAGGCTGGGCAGGTTGCCGCGGCTCGGGGCTTCGCGGCGACGGCGGATCGCCTCGACGCAGTCGCCGATCAGCGCGGGTCCGCGATAGACCAGACCCGAATACAGCTGCACCAGAGACGCGCCGGCGGCCATCTTCTTCACCGCATCGGCGCCCGACAGGATGCCGCCCACGCCGACCAGCGGGATCTCGCTCGCCAGGCGCGTGCGCAGCATCCGCAGCACCGTGGTCGACTTGTTCATCAGCGGTTCGCCCGATAGCCCGCCGGTTTCCCCGGCGCGGCGGTCGTCCTGTACGCTGATCCGCGAGATGGTGGTGTTGGTGGCGATGACGCCGTCGACGTGCAGATCCGACAGCACCCGGGCCGCGGCCTCGATGTCGTCGTCGCTGAGATCGGGCGCCACCTTGACCAGCAGCGGCACGCGCCTGCCGTGCTGCGCGGCCAGACGTTCCTGCGCCTCGCGCAGCGTGCCGATCAGGCGGCGCAGCGCCTGCTCCTCCTGCAGTTCGCGCAGGCCGGCGGTATTGGGCGAGGAGATGTTGACGGTGACGTAGTCCGCCAGCGGATACACGCGCTCCAGGCAGAACAGGTAGTCGTCGGCCGCCGATTCGTTCGGCGTGTCCTTGTTCTTGCCGATGTTGATGCCGAGGACGCCGGCGCGTTTCGCGCGGCCGACATTCGCGACCAGCGCATCGACGCCCTGGTTGTTGAAGCCCAGGCGGTTGATCAGCGCCCGGTGGCGCGGCAGCCGGAACATGCGCGGCTTCGGGTTGCCGTCCTGCGGACGCGGCGTGATCGTGCCGATCTCGACGAAGCCGAAGCCCAGCGCGAACAGCGCATCGATGTGGTCGCCGTTCTTGTCGAGCCCGGCGGCCAGCCCGACCGGGTTGGCGAACTGCAGGCCGAAGGCTTCGGTCGGCAGCGGTTGCGGCGGCTTGGCCACCAGCGACGACAGGCCGGCGCGATGCAGCAGGTCCAGAGTGCCGAGCGTGAGGCCGTGCGCCCGTTCGGGATCGAGCCGGAACAGCAGCGGACGGGCGCTCGCGTACATCAGGACGCGGCCGCGATCACGGCCAGCAGGCCGCCGAAGAACAGGAACACGAACAGCAGGCCGACGAGCGCCATCGCGACCATGACGTAGCCCAGCACCAGGCCGGCCACGGCCAGGCCGTCGCCTTCGAGCGCCTCCGGACGCCGGCGGATCTCGGCCCGGGCCAGATGCCCGGTCACGATCGCGACGATGCTGCCGATGACCGGCAGCAGCGACCAGCCGAGCAGGCCGGCGACGAGACTGACGATCGCCAGCGCACTGGTCTGGCGATAGGCGACGGGAGTGTTCATGCGACCGCACCTCGCGTCGCCGCGCGCACAGGCGCGGGTGATGCGCAATTGCGCAGCGTGGAAGACGGGCAGGCCGGAATGCGCGGCGCCATCGGCGGCGGTCCAGGGAAAGCGGGGGAAGTCACGATTATTCAGACACCCGGGCATCGCGCGCAAGCGCGCGGGCGTCGCGGAATGGGATCCGCGACGCCCATGGTCGAGCTCAGAGGTCGAACTTGATGCCCTGTGCCAGCGGCAGCGCGTCGGAGTAGTTGATCGTGTTGGTCTGGCGGCGCATGTAGGCGCGCCACGCGTCCGAACCCGATTCGCGGCCGCCGCCGGTCTCCTTCTCGCCGCCGAACGCGCCGCCGATTTCCGCGCCGCTGGTGCCGATGTTGACGTTGGCGATGCCGCAATCCGAACCCCATGCGCTCAGGAATTGCTCGGAAGCGCGCAGGTCGGTCGTGAACAGCGACGACGACAGGCCCTGCGGCACGTCGTTCTGCAGGTCGATCGCTTCTTCCAGATCGCTGTACTTCATGACGTAGAGGATCGGCGCGAAGGTCTCGGTCTGCACGACTTCGGCATCGTTGCGCAGGCCGCTGACCAGCGCCGGCAGCACGAAGTTGCCCTTGCGGTCATCGAGCGCACGGCCGCCGCTCTCGATCGTGCCGCCGCTGGCCTTGGCCTTGGCGATCGCATCGAGGTACGCCTGCACGCCGTCGCGGCTGTTGAGCGGGCCCATCAGGTTGGCGGCATCGGTCGGATCACCGATCCTCGATTCGACCTGGCCGTAGGCGGTCTTCAGCTTGGCCAGCACGTCGTCGTAGATCGATTCGTGCACGAACAGGCGGCGCGTCGTCGTGCAGCGCTGGCCGGCGGTGCCGACGGCGCCGAACACGATCGCCGGAATCGCCAGCTTCAGGTCGGCGGTGGGGTCGACGATGATCGCGTTGTTGCCGCCCAGTTCCAGCAGCGAGCGCCCCATGCGCTTGGCGACGCGCTCGCCGACGTGGCGGCCGACCCTGGTCGAGCCGGTGAAGCTGACCAGCGCGACGCGCCTGTCGTCGACGAAGGTCTGCGCGAGATCCGAGCCGGCATCGTTGAACAGGAAGAAGATGTCCGGGAAGCCGCCGGCCTTCAGCGCGTCGTTGCAGATCTTCATCGACGCGATCGCCGACAGCGGCGTCTTCGGCGACGGCTTCCAGATCGAGATGTTGCCGCAGACCGCGGCGACCAGCGCATTCCAGGCCCACACCGCGACCGGGAAATTGAACGCGCTGATGATGCCGACCACGCCCAGCGGGTGCCACTGCTCGTACATGCGGTGGCCCGGGCGCTCGGAATGCATGGTCAGGCCGTAGAGCTGGCGCGACAGGCCGACGGCGAATTCGCCGATGTCGATCATCTCCTGCACTTCGCCGTCGCCTTCCGGCTTCGACTTGCCCATCTCCAGCGCGACCAGCGAACCCAGCGCGTCCTTGTGCGTGCGCAGCGCGTCGGCGCACAGGCGCACGGCTTCGCCGCGGCGCGGCGCGGGGGTCTTGCGCCAGATCTTGAACGCCGCCTGGGCGCGCTCGACGATCAGGTCGTAATCCGCCTGCGAGCTGGCCTGCACGCGGGCGAGGACCTCGCCGTCGGTCGGATTGACGGGCTCGATGACGCCGGCATCGCGGGTCTTCGACCACTCGCCGTTGCCCAGATAGGTGCCCGATTCGGTATCGGACAGGCCGAGCGCGGTGAGGACGGAATGGGTCATGCGGAAGAACTCCTGGTGCGGCGCGTCTCCGGACAGACCGGACACGCGGGGATGCGCGGGGCATCGGACGGCGCGACACGGCGCGGAGGCCGATGGGGGATGGTCGCGGACTGGTGACCCCGGCCCGATTCGAACGGGCGACCTGTCCCTTAGGAGGGGACCGCTCTATCCAGCTGAGCTACGGGGCCGTGAAGCCGTACAGGATACCGGACAGCCGCATGCGCACGAAACAGCATCGCCGGACGACCGCCGCCGGCTCAGGCCCGGGCGGCCGCCAGCTCCACGCAGTCGCGGCCGTTGGCCTTCGCGGCGTAGAGCGCGCGGTCGGCGATCGCCAGGGCTGCGTCGACCGCGTCCGCCGTCCCGGGCGCGACCACGTGCACGCCGATGCTCGCGGTCACGCGGATGCGCGCATCGCCGCTGGTGCAGGGCTCGTCGCCGAGCGCGTGGCGGATCTCCTCGGCGATGCGCCCCGCGGCCTCGAGATCGCAGCCGGGAATCGCGGCGATGAACTCCTCGCCGCCGAACCGCGCGAGCAGGGCGTCGTGGGGGCGCAGGATCCGTCCGATGCGGCGCGCGGCCCAGCGCAGGCAGTCGTCGCCGGCGAGATGGCCGTGGCGGTCGTTGATCGCCTTGAAGTGGTCGAGGTCGATCATCAGCACCGCGAGCGGCGTGCCGGCCTGCTGTCCCTGCTGCGCGAGGTCGTGGAAGGCCTCGTGGAACCAGGTGCGGTTGTAGAGGCCGGTCAGGCCGTCGCGCCGGCTCGAATCGCGCAGCCGTGCATGCGCTTCCTCCAGCTGCAGCAGGGTGCTGCGCACTTCCTGCGTGCGCTGGGCGACCTTGCGTTCGAGCTTCTGGTTGGCCTCGGCGGTGATGCGCAGGTTCTCGTGGCGCAGCGCCGCGTAGCGATGGCCGAGCGCGATCGACAGCAGCAGCATCTCCAGCGCCGAGCCGATCTGCACGCCGTATTCGGTGGCGAAGTTCTTCGGCAGCAGGCCGAACGCGAGCAGGGTGAACACCGCGGTGCCGAGCAGGAACATCGACCAGGCCAGCAACAGCAGCCACGCCGGCGCGTAGCCGCGCCGCAGCGCGACGATCGTCGCGATGACGATGCCGACCACGCCCAGCAGCACCGCGCGCGAGGCCACCGGCGTGGAGATCCGCAACGGCAGCCAGATCGAGGCGATGCCGAACAGCACGAAGAACCCCATCAGCGCGAGCAGCAGCACGTTGCCGCGCGGCCAGCGCCTGGGCAGTTCGAGGAACGTGCGCGAGAACTGCAGCATCGCGATCAGCGCCAGGCAGATCGAGATCGGCACCATGTGGTCGGCCATCCACGCTGAGCCCGGCCACAGGTATTCGAAGCCGAACCCGTTGAGCGTGAACAGCACCAAGCCGAACGCGGTGATGTGGCACAGGTACCAGAAATAGCTCGCGTCGCGCAGCGACAGCCACAGCACGAGGTTGTAGAAGAACAGCGCGAGCATGATCCCGTAGTACAGCCCGATCGCCAGCTGCGCATCGCGCGAGACTTCGGTGAACGCCTTCGGCGTGTAGAGCTGCAGCGGCACCTGCATCGAGCTCTGGCTGCGTACGCGCACCAGCACGTCGACCGGTTCGCCGTCCGGCAGCTCGAGGCTGAAGTTCGGGTGGCGGTAGCGCACGCTGCGCGCGGCGAACGGCCGGTGGTCGCCGCCGGCGTGGCGCACGACGCGTCCGTCGGCATAGCGCAGCAGCACGTCGATTTCGTCGCTGAGCGGATATTCCTGCACCAGCATCCAGCGCGGTTCGTGCGGATCGCGGTTGACCACGCGCGCATGGAACCAGAACGTGCCGCGCTGGAAACCGAATGCGTCGTTGCCGCCGGGCAGGGGCGTCATGCCGCCGTCGTCGACACGGCGCCATGCGGCAGCTTCGTCGTCCGCGTCGACGGTGTCGTGGTGGTGGCCCAGGTACGGCCCCAGCGCCAGGCTTCCGGTGCCGGGCGCGAGTGCGACGTCCGCGCGTTCCGACGCCATTGCCGGCGGCGCACAGCACAGGCAGGCCAGCAGCAGCCAGCCACGCCATGTCCGCATCGTCCAGCCGATCAGCGTCATCCATTCGCCCCCGTGTTCCATGCATCCCCGCATCGGCCACATCCATGGCCTCCGAACGCGTGAAGCGTAGACCAGCGGCCGAGCGAACGCATCCGGCGGCATAATCCGGCGTGTCCCGCAGTACGCAGGTGCCATCGATGCCGCCCATTCACCGTCGTACGTTCATGCCGCCTGTCGCGCTCGCGCTGCTGCTCCTGTCGACGGGCGTGGCGGTCGCGTGCGACGCGGGCCGGGTGGTCGGTGTCGACGATGAGGGACGCAGCGCGGGCGTGCCGGGCGTGCGCGTGTCGGATGGTCGACGCATCGTCGAGACCGGCGCCGACGGGCGTTTCCGGGGGTTGTCGGGCCGGACCGCGCCGGTGTTTGTCATCAAGCCCGCGGGCTGGACGCTGCCACGCGAGGGCGCGCATCCCGCGTTCTGGCGCGCGCCCGGCAGTCGCGGCGCGGCGTGCACGTTCACGCTGCAGGCGGGCGAAGCCGACGGCACGCTCGATGTGGCGGTGTTCGCCGATCCGCAGACCGGTACCGAGGCGGAAGTGGGCTACTACGACCGCAGGGTGATCGAGGCTGCGCGCGCCGTCGGCCCGTTCGGGCTCGGCCTGATGCTCGGCGACGTCACCAACGACGAGCCCGCGCTGTACCCGCTGATCGATCGCGCGACCGCGCGCCTCGACACGCCGTGGCTGCATGCGCCGGGCAACCACGATCTCGATTTCGATGCGGCGGACGACGTGGGATCGACCGCATCGTTCCGCGCCGCCTACGGCCCCGAAACCTACGCATGGGAAACGCCGCAGGCGAACGTGCTCGTGCTCGACAACGTGATCCACCAGCCGGGCGCGCGTCCGGCCTATGTCGGCGGTCTGCGCGAGGACCAGTTCGCGTTCGTCGAGGCGTATCTCGCCGCCGCGCCGGTCGATCGCCTGCTGGTCGTCGCCGCGCACGTGCCGTGGTTCGACACCGCATCCGCCGGCGCGCCCGAGACCATGCGCAGCGCGGATCGCGCGCGCCTGTTCGCGGCCCTGCAACGACATCCCCGCGTGGTGCTGCTGACCGGCCATCGCCACACCCAGCAACACGTGCGCCACGACGCGGCGAGCGGCTGGCACGGCGCGACGCCGCTGCACGAATACAACGTCGGCGCGGCCAGCGGCGCGTTCTGGAGCGGCGCACCCGATGCGGCCGGCATTCCCGATGCGACGATGGCCGACGGCACGCCGAACGGCTTCGCGACGCTGCGCATCGAGGCCGATGGCGAATACCGCCTGGCCTGGCATCCGGCGCGCACGTCGGATGATCCGGCGACCACGCAGGCGATGGCGTTGCATGCGCCGCGCGTACTCAGGCAAGGCGCGTATCCGGCCTGGGGCGTCTACGCCAACGTCTACATGGGCCAGGCCGATACGCGCGTGGAGTTCCGTGTCGGCGATGGCAACTGGACGCCGATGCGCCGCGTCGAACGCGCCGATCCCCGGCTGCTGCTGGAGAACGCGCGCGACGATCTGGCCGATGCACTGCGTGGTCGCGACCGTTCGCCCGAAGCGACGCCGTCGATGCATCTGTGGCGCGGCGCGCTGCCGACCGACCGGGATGTCGGCGAGCACGTCGTCGAAGTGCGCGTGTTCGACCCCTGGCAGGGCGAACAGCGCGCGCGCACGACGTATCGCCTCGACCGTTTCGAAGCCACCGGCCGCGTGCGATGAACGGCGGCGAGCGTCTGCACGGCTGACGTCGCCGCAGCCCGAGTGGCCTGGCAGCATCCGAATGAAAAACGCGCGGCCCTGGGCTGCGCGCCCTTTTCATCCGCCCTCGCCGGTGAGCAGACGAGTGCTTCGTGTCGAGAAGCGCCCTGATGCCGGACTCGCGCGGGCGTTGCCGTCAGAGACGTCCGTTCCGGCGCAGGTCTGCGCCCAACGCTTGGATATGCCGCTCGGCTTCCGCCAGGGCAGCGTGGCTGGTGTGGACGGAATGGTGGCCGATCGCCAACGCATGGTCGTGCAGCGCCGAGGCGCCCAGCACGAAGCGCGCGTCCGTTTCGGCCTTGAAGGTGACGCCGCGTTCCGACCGTTCGAAGACGACCAGTTCGCCGGTCACGACGCGATCCGGTACCGACAGCTCGCCCTTCGACACGCCAATCCAGAGCACGTCCTGCCGCTCGGGCGGGACAAAACGCCAGCTTTCGCCGGCCGCGAGCGCCACCGTGAGCAGGGTGACGGGAAGTCCGGATGCGAACCTGCCCCTGGCAGCGCCGAGCCGGCCCATCAGAACGCGTGCAGGCCCCTCGGTCTCGATGTCGTCCGCTCGCCAGTAGCCGGACTCGTGCGGCGCGAGTTCGAGTTCCGGCGGCATGGCGACCCAGAGCTGAAAGCCTGCGACACGTCCTTCGACCGCGCCCCCGCCGTGCCACATGCCCTTGCCGGCCATCATCCATTCAACGCCGCCGGGCAACACGGTTCCGCTCGTGCCGTCCGGATCGGTGTAATCGATGGCGCCTTCGAACACGTGGGTGACCGTCGCGATGCCGGAATGCGGATGCAGGCCGAACATCATCTCGGGGCCATCCTTGTCGAACAGGTCGAAATAGACGAACGGCTTGACGACCTGTCCGAGATCATCGGGACGGATGTACCGGAAGTGGCTGCCCCGCGAGCGATGGATGATGGCCCGCCCGGATGGCTCCACCGAATGTCGAAGGGTGCCGGCAGGGCTCATGCCTCGAGCGCTCTCGCAGCCATCGTCGCCCGGGCCCACCAGACCAGTTCGTCGAACGCATTCTTCGCGTAAGGCAGCAGGTTGGCCTCGATGTCCTCGATCGGCCGGTCATGGCCGAAGGGCGAAACGGTGAAGAAATCGCCGCCCCCGATGTGGACGGCCGCGGCCGTCGACACCATCTGCAGTTCCACGCCGATCTGTCGCAGATGCTCGATCGCGCGTGCCGCCCCGACGCCGCCATAGCCGATCGCCGTGAACGGTTTGCGGTTCCATTCCTGGTAGGCCTCGTCGAGGGCGTTCTTCAGCACGGCGGGCAGGGAGTGGTTGTATTCCGGTACGACGAAGATGAAGCCGTCGTATTGGCCGATGGTTTCCTGCCACCGCACGGCCTCTGGATTCTGGCTCGGCACGAATCTGTTCGACGACAGTTCGTCGAAGAAGGGCATCGGATGGTCGCGCAGATCGACCAGCTCCACGTCGATGTCGGTGCGGGCCTGGGCCTGCTTCAGGATCCATTGCGCCGGCTTGTCGGCGAACCGGGTCGGACGGGTGGAGCCGATGATCACGGCAATTCTGGGTTTCGGGCTCATGGTAACCTCCTGTTTGCTGGTATCGATTGGAAACCAATTTACAAAAGGCACCCGAGGCCGACAAGGAGGCACTTTGAGGAAACCTGCTCACCATGGAGACAGCGCCCAGTGCGAGCACGTCAGCGGCATGATCGCGCGGGTCAGCGACAAGTGGACGATGCTCGTGGTGCACGTTCTCGGCAGTCGTCCCCATCGCTTCAACGCATTGCGCCGTGAGGTCGGGGAGATCAGCCAGAAGATGCTGGCCTCGACCTTGCGGGATCTGGAGGAGAACGGCTTTGTCTCCCGTACGGTGACGCCCGTGAAACCGCCCCAGGTCGAATACGCATTGACCGAACTCGGTTTCGAACTTCTCGTCCCGGTGCGGGCGCTCGCCGAATGGGTCATCGCAAACTCACCGCGCATGGACGCGGCGCGCGCGAACTACGCCAGGCGTCGCGACAGCGAAGAACGAAAGAGGATCTAGCGCCATGAAGATGTTCGCCGACAAAGTCGTGCTCGTGACCGGCGGTACATCCGGTATCGGCCGGGCCACCGCGCTCGCGTTCGCGCGGGAAGGGGCCAACGTCGTCGTTGTCGGACGGCGGAAAGACGAAGGCGCCGAGTCCGTCGCGCTCATCGAGCAGGCAGGCGGCAACGGGCTTTTCGTGCGGGCCGATGTGTCGGCCGAAGACGAGGTTGCGGCCATGGTCGCAAGAACCGTCGAGGTGTTCGGCGGCCTGCATTTCGCCTTCAACAACGCGGGTGTGTTTCTCCCGCCCGCGCCCATCACCGAAACATCGGTCGAGGCCATCGACCGCATTCTGGCCGTCAACGTGCGCGGCACCGCGCTGTGCATGAAACACGAGATCCCGGCGATCATCGAAAGCGGTGGTGGCGGCATCGTCAATACCGCCTCGTTCCTCGGCATCCGGGCCTTTCCGGGCTCGGCGATCTACAACGCGAGCAAGTCCGCCGTCATCGGGCTGACCAGATCGGCGGCGGTGGAGTTCGCTGCGCAGGGCGTCCGGGTCAATGTGGTGTGTCCGGGCGTGATCGACACGCCGATGAACGAGGAGATGCGGGCCGAAGAAAGCGGCCGTGCGTTTCTCGATGGACTGCAGCCGATGAAGCGCACGGGTCGCCCCGAAGAAATTGCCGGGGCGGTCCTCTATCTGTGTTCGCCGAGCGCCGGGTTCACCACGGGCACGACGCTCAGCGTGGATGGAGGCATCACGGTCTAGGGAGCTTGAACCGGGGCTCGATCTAACCGGCGAAGGACCAGCCGGGGGTCGTCATCGAACAAAAAACCCGCACAGGGCGGGTTCTTCGAAGGTGACCGGCTGGCGCGCAATGGCTGGCGGGCGGGTCGTGCGCGTCGCGGGCTGGCGATGGCTGGCTTGCAGCGCGGGGCGATTCTAGCGAGCCGGCGCCGGACCATGACGAAACGAGAATCACTCTCGGCGGATTGGCGTTGGATGGGGCGACGTGAAGCAAACTTCTGTAGGAGCGCGCTTGCGCGCGATGGCGCTTCGCCGGGAATACCTCATCGCGCGTCCCCGAAAAGGGAATACAAGCACAAGCGCGCTCCCACACAGCGTGCCTTTCCAGGCCGCAGGGCCCGTGCGCGCTACTCAGGGCGCAATCGGATACGGATAGACCGCGGGTGGTGGATCTGCAGGCCACGTCGCCTGCCAGCGCGCGAGCGTCGCGCCGATGCGCGCACCGCTCGCGATCTGCGGGCCAGAACGCGGATAGCCGAGCTTGCGCTCGCGCTGCTTGATCGCACGCGCCGCGAGGCGCCAGGCGTTCGCGAAGTCGCGGTCGGCGTTGAGGCCGTCGAGCAGCCAGGCGTGGCCGAAGAATGTGATCGTCGATTCGCTGCCGCAGCCGAACGACGGCCGGTCGGGGCGCGCGGCGGTCAGGACCAGCGTGTCTGGATCCTTGAGCGCGGGCACGAAGCCGCCGGAGTAGCAGGCCGAGATCACGACGACGCGGTGGACGATGCCCGACGCGTCGAGCGCGGCGCGCAGGGCGTCGGGGGTGATCGTGTCCTCGCTGCCGTCGGGCAGGGCCAGTCCCAGCGCGTGGTCGGGCGAACCGTGCATCGTCAGGTACAACAGCAACGCGTCGCGTTCGCGGTCCATGTGCGCGCCGACTGCGGCCAGCGCATGGCGCAGGTTCGGCGCGGTGGCGAGCGGGGTGCCGGCGCCCTCCAGGCTGTCGGCGTGGTTGACCAGCGCGAGCGCACGCGTGCCTGCGCCAAGGCGCGGCGTAACCCGTTCGGTGAGAAAACGCACTTCATTGCGAAACACGTCCTCGCCGGCATCGCCGGCGACGCCAATCACGTATAGCGCGGGCGCGTCGCCTTCGCCCACCGGCATCGCGGCGACTGTGGCATCGATCAGTGTGCGGTCGCGCGTGGCGAGCGGATCGGCTGCCTGCGACGGCACGCAGACGAGCAGGCACAGCAGTGCCGCCAGCCGCATCCATCGAGGTGCCATCGGCCGATCGCGCGCCGGCCGCATGTCAGCGGATCGCGTCGATCTGGTCGAACGCGGTCACGCGCGTGTGTCCGTTCGCGGCGCTCGCATCGCGCGGCTGCGGATAGTCGTCGAGACGGTCGACCAGCACGGTGCGCATGCCGGCGTCGCGCGCGGCGTCGAGTTCCTCGACCACGTCCGACAGGAACAGGATCTCCGCCGGCGCGGCATCGAGCGCGTCGGCGATGCGCGCATAGCTGTCGGCCTCGCGTTTGCCGCCGACTTCGGTGTCGAACCAGTTCGACACCAGGCCGGTCAGATCGCCGGCGTCGCTGTGGCCGAAGAACAATTTCTGCGCCGGCACCGAACCGGACGAGTAGACCGCCAGCGTCTCGCCGTCCGCATGCCAGCGGCGCAACGCGTCGGCGGCGTCGGGGTAGATGTGCGCGGTGAAATCGGCGTCCTGGTAGCCGGCCGACCAGATCATGCCCTGCAGCGCCTTGAGCGCGGTGTGCTTGCGGTCGGCGTCGATCCAGCCCTGCAGCGTCTCGACGATCACCGCGTCGTCGCAGATCGCGCCATGTTCGGTCGCGACGAAATCGAGCCAGCGGCGGACTTCCGGATCGTCGCGATGGGCGGCGACGAAGCCGGGCAGGGCGCGGCGCGCGTACGGAAACAGCACGTCCTTGACGAACGAGATGCTGCTGGTGGTGCCTTCGATGTCGGTCAGGATCATCCGCGCGTCAGCCGGTGGTCGGGGCGTTGAAGTGTAAGGCGTCGGGTGCCGAGACGCTCCCGGTTGCGGTGGCATCTACAGTGCAGCTCTACGGGGAACGCGACTCGCTCAAAGTCCGTCATTCCCGCGCAGGCGGGGCTGCCAACAGCCGAATGGCTGGTAATCCAGCGCCTTTCGCGACGGGTGCCTGGAGAAATCGCCGCGGGTCATCACGGCTTCCGAAACTGACCCATGTACCGATCGCTACTGTCCGCACCTGCGCGCAGATGTCAGGCCCTGGATTACCAGCCATTCGGCTGTTGGCAGCCCCGCCTGCGCGGGAATGACGGTGGATGGTGGACTGCGAGACCAGAGCGCTGGACCACTGCACCGCCGACGCACTCGGCTGAAGCCTGTCGGATCCTCAGCGCGAACCCGGCTCGTACCGCGGAAACTTCTGCGCGATGTCCGACCCGGTGAAGTGGCCGATCCAGCCGTCGGGCTGTTCGAAGAAGCGGATCGCGACGAAGCGCGGTTCGCTGCCCATGTCGAACCAGTGGGTCACGCCGTCGGGCACGCCGATCAGATCGTCCTTGACGCATTCGATCTCGTAGACCTTGCCCTCGACGTGCAGGGTGAACAGGCCCGAGCCGTCGACGAAGAAGCGCACCTCGTCTTCCTTGTGGAAGTGTTCGTCGAGGAACTTGGCGCGCAGTTCATCGCGCTTCGGGTTGTCCGGCGCGATGCTGATCACGTCGACGGATTTGAAGCCGCGCTCGGCGCTGATGCGGTCGATGTCGGCCTTGTAGGCGGCGATGACCTCGTCCTGCGAGGCGCCGGCGCCGACCGGCTGGGCGGCCTGCCAGCGTTCGAAGGTGACGCCGATCGTCTGCAGTTCGCGGGCGATCGCGTCGCCGTCGCGGCTGTCGAACAGCGGCGTGTCGGGGGCGGAGTCGTCGAAGATGCGGAGGCGGCTCATGGCGGTCTGGCTCGGCGCGTGGCGGGGCCGTCCAGCCTAGCAAAGCCGCGCTGCCGCAACGTTGACCGCGGCGGAACGCCGTCGTTCCACCGCTGGCAACGCCGCCGGCGTCAGTGGCGCGCGCGCAGGCGGCGCAGTTCCAGTTCGCAGTGCAGCAGGAACTCGAAGGCCTCCAGGTGGCGGCGCGCTTCGGCCATGTCGCGGCCCCAGGCGTAGAGGCCGTGGCCGTCGATCAGGTAGCCCCACATCGGGCCGGCATCGAGCAGCGCTTCGACCTGCGCCGACAGCACCTGCATGTCCTGGCTGTTGGGCAGCACCGGCACGTCGACCGCCATCTCGTGGGTGCGGTTGCCGGCGAAGGCCTTCAGCAGTTCGTAGCCTTCGAGGCGCACATGGCCGTCGGCGGCGAACAGGCGCGAGGCGATCGTCTGGGTCGGCGAATGCGTGTGCAGGATGCAGCCCACGTCGGGAAACCGGCGATAGAGCTGGGTGTGCAGCAGGGTCTCGGCCGACGGGCGGTGGTCAGTGCCGACGGCAAGACCGTCGAAGTCGACGACCATGATGTCGTCCTCCTTCAGTTTGCCCTTGTCGCGGCCGGAGACGGTGATCGCGGCATGGCGGTCATCGAGGCGGCGCGAGAAGTTGCTGCTGGTCGCGGGCGTCCAGCCGGACTGGGCGAGTTCGCGGATGTTGACGATCAGCTCGCCGGCGAGCTCGCGCAGGCGGTGGATGTCGTAGGGCGGAGGCGTATCGGACATGGCGCGGATTCTAACGCGCCGCCGTTGCGTCAGCGTGTCCAGCGCCAGCGCGGCGGTTCGCCCTTCAGTGCGCAGACCGCGATCAGCAGCGCGGTGGCGACCAGGACGCAGATGCCGAATGCCGCCGGATGTGCGGACGGCGGAAACCGCCACGCGCTGCCCGCGATCGCGCCGAGATAGACGGCCAGCACCACCCAGCCCTGCCAGCGCCGCGGCAGGCCCCAGCCGTAGCCGAGCGTCTTGGCCGGGAACCAGTAGTCGTCGCGCCGGTCGCTCATGGCGCGGGCGGCGCTTCGCGGCGACGCGAGGAGAAGCCGCGATACGCGGCCCAGGCCAGCAGCGCGATGATCGCCGCGCCCATCAGCGTGTCGATCGGCGTCGACCAGACCAGCAGGCCGCAGGCGATCAGCGCGCCCATGCCGAGCAGGCGTTCGCTTCGGCCGGCCGGATGCAGGCGGTTGCCGAGCATCAGGCTCAGGCCGGCGGCGGCGTAGGCCATGACCACCAGGGTCACCGCCATGTTGATGATGGTCTCGAACTGGCTGCCGACCGTATCGGTCACCGTGATGAACGCGATCAGCGTCATCGACGACACCACGATCAGCAGGCCCGGACCGGCGGCGCCGTTCTTCAGCAGGCGTCCGAAGATCGCCGGCAGGAAGCCGCGCTGCGCGGCGCGCGCGCCGGATTCGCCGGTGACCAGCATCCAGCCGCCGAGCGTGCCGGTGGCCTTGAGCGCGGCGGCCGCGGCGATCACCGGGATCGCCCAGACGCCGAACATCTGCCCGGCGACGAGCGCGAACGGTGCGCTGGAGCTGGCGAGCTGCTCGACCGGCACGATGCCCATCATCAGCACCGACGAGACCATGTAGACCACGCCCGCCAGCAGGATGCCGCCGAGCGTCGCGATCGGCACGTTGCGCTCGGGATTGCGCACCACGCCGGCGACCATCGCGCCGGTCTCCAGACCGATGAAGGCCCAGAACACCGTCGCCAGCGAGCCGATCGCGACCGCGGCATCGGACTGGCCGCTGACGTTCCAGCCGGCGCGGTAGATGCCGGGATCGAAGTACGCCCAGCCGGCGATCAGGATCGCCGCGACCGGCAGCAGGCCGAACACCACGCAGAACGACTGGAAGCGGGCGATGTTGCGCGGCCCCAGCAGGTTCAGCGCGAACATCGCCCAGATCAGCAGCACCTGGCCGACGAGTTGCACGCCCGGGGTCTCGTCGACCGGCAGCAGGATCACCAAATAGCCGACCGCGGCGACCGCGATCGCGTTGTTGCCGATCCACGACGACAGCCAGTACAGCGTGGTCGCCAGGAAACCCATGTCGCGGCCGAGGCTCGGACGGATGTAGTCGTCGGGCGAGTTGAGATCCGGGTACTGGCGCGCGAGCCGCGCGAAGGCGCCGCCCAGCGCGACCGCCAGCAGGGTGCCGATCAGCCACGAGAACATGGTCACCGCGCCCGAGCGCGCGAGCGTCGCCGGCAGCAGGAAGAATCCCGAGCCGATCATGTTGTTGGCGACCATGAAGGTCGCCAGCACCGGGCCGATCTTCTTGGCCGTGGAAGTCGTGGACATCGTGCGATCCGCGTGGAAGGCGGCGCGAGCGGCCGCTGGTCGGGAGGCTCACGAACACACGGCCCGCGGAAGGCGGGCCGTGCGGTCGGGTCGGATCAGCGCGGCGGCAGTTGCTGCCGCAGCCTGCTGTGCTTGTAGCCGTACAGGAAGTAGATCGTGAAGCCGATGATCGTCCAGACCAGCAGCACCATCCAGTTCAGCAGCGGCATCGTCGCGACCAGGCCGAGACAGGCCAGCACGCCGAGCGTGCCGACCAGGAACACCGCCGGCACGCGGAACGGGCGATGCAGGTTCGGCTGGGTGCGGCGCAGCACCATCACGCCCAGGCACACGGTGGCGAACGCGACCAGAGTGCCCATCGACACCACGTCGCCGAGCAGTTGGATCGGCAGGAACGCCGCCATGATCGCGGCGACGAACGCGACCAGTACCGTGCCCTTGTGGGGCGTGCGGAAGCGCTTGTGCACCGCGCCGAAGAAGCGCGGCAGCAGGCCGTCCTGCGCCATCGAGAAGAAGATGCGCGGCTGGCCCATCAGCATCACCAGGATCACCGTGGTCAGGCCGGCGATCGCGCCGATCTCGACCAGCGTCTTCAGCCATGCCAGCGCCGGGTAGGCTTCCAGCGCGGTCGCGACCGGCTTGGCCGTACCCAGCGTGGTGTAGGGGACCATGCCGGTCAGCACCGCGGACACCGCGATGTAGATCAGCGTGCACAGGAACAGCGAACCCAGGATGCCGATCGGCATGTCGCGCTGCGGATTCTTGACCTCCTGCGCCGCGGTCGAGACCGCGTCGAAGCCGATGTAGGCGAAGAACACGATCGAGGCGCCACGCAGCACGCCTTCCCAGCCAAAGCGGTCGCCGCCCTGGTTTTCCGGGATGAACGGGAGCCAGTTCTCGGCGTTGACGTACTGCGCACCGAAGGCGAGCAGCAGCAGGATCACCAGCACCTTGATCGACACGATGATCGCGTTGGCGGTCGCCGACTGGGTGATGCCGACGTAACACAGGATGCCGACCGCACCGATGATCAGCACCGCGGGCAGGTTGAACAGCGCGCCGGTGGTGACGAACTTGCCGAACTCGCAGGCTCCGGCCATCGCCGCTTCGTGCGTACAGAAGTTGATCGGTGCCTGGGTCAGCGCCGCGGGCAGGTGCACGCCGAGACTGTCGAGGAAACTGACCGTATAGCCCGACCAGCCGACCGCGACGGTCGAGGCCGCGAACAGGTATTCGAGCACCAGGCTCCAGCCGACGAACCAGGCCAGCGCCTCGCCCAGCGTCGCGTAGGTGTAGCTGTAGGCGCTGCCCGAGGCCGGGATCATCGCCGCGAATTCGGCGTAGCACAGGCCCGCCATCGCGCAGGCGAAACCGGCGATGACGAAGCTCAGCATGATCGCCGGACCGGCGTGATTCGCCGCCGCGGTACCGGTGATGACGAAGATGCCCGCGCCGATCACCGCGCCCAGGCCCAGCATCACCAGATGCTTGGCGGTCAGCGTGCGCTTGAAGCCGACTTCGCCGCCGAGGCTGCCTTCGACCGGCTCGCCCGCATCGACGTGCGGTTGCGCCGCGATCGGCTTGGTAATCATCAGGTTCTTGAACATCGGGGTCCCCGGTTGGTCGTTCGGTGCGGTCCGCGGATGGCCGCCGGACGCTCCGTCGTCTCCCCCGCGGCCACGCGGCAATCGCCGTACCATGCCAAACGCAGCGTTCCGGCACAAGCAACGACATCGCCGCTTGTGCGCCCGCGCGCGAACGCCGATGCTGCCGCTTCCGTCACGCCGCGCTGCAGCAAATACGCGATGTCGAATCCGCCCGCGCCCGATTCCGGACGCCCGTCCGTCCCGCCCTCCGCCGTGCAGACGCTGGCGCGTGCGTTCACGGATTTCGGCGTGCTGTATCCCGCGCAGCAGGCGCTGGCCGCTGAATTCGTGGACCTGCTGGGCGATGCCGAAGATCCATTCGAGCGCGCGCGTCTGGCCGGTCATTTCACCGCCTCGGCGCTGGTGATCAGCGGCGACGGCGCGCACACGCTGCTGACCCATCACCGCAAGCTCGGCATGTGGCTGCAGCCCGGTGGCCACGCCGACGGCGACCGCGACCTCGCGCGCGTGGCGTTGCGCGAGACCGAAGAGGAAACCGGACTGGCCGGCGTGACCGTGCAGCCGGGCATCTTCGATCTGGACCGCCACTGGATTCCCGAACACAAGGGCGTGCCGGGGCATTGGCACTACGACGTGCGTTACGTGGTGCGTGCGGGCAGCGACGAGACCTTCGCGGTCAGCGAGGAATCGCATGCGCTGGCCTGGATGCCGCTGCGCTACGTCGCCGACGACGACGCCTACGACGCCTCGCTGCGCCGCATGGCGCGGCGGTGGCTGGAAGTGCCGGCCGGCTGAGTTCCCGTGGAAGCGCGCTTGCGCGCGATCGGTTCTGTCCCGCGAACGTCCATCGCGCGCAAGCGCGCTCGCGCATTCGACTAGCGGATCCTAGGTATGGCCGCGATCTGGCTTGACCGGTGAAGCCCGACGCCGCCACCGGCAGCTCCTGCAGCAATGCATCCGCAGGATGAGGCGAGCGCAGCGAAACCCGTCGCCGCGCTCGTCCGACGACTCAATACAGGACGCGCGTCCGCAGTGTCCCGTCGATCTTCGATAGCTCGCTGCGCAGGTGCGCGGCCTGCTCTCCGGTCGCGGCGACGTCGATGACGACGTAGCCCACGTTCGCGGTCGTGCGCAGGTACTGGCCGTCGATGTTGATCGCCTCGCGCGAGAACACCTCGTTGACCTTCGACAGCACGCCGGGCACGTTGCGGTGCAGGTGCAGCAGGCGGTGGCTGCCGATGTGCTCGGGCAGCGTGACCTCGGGGAAATTCACCGCCGACAGCGTGCTGCCGTTGTCGCTGTAGCGCACCAGTTTCGCCGCGACTTCCACGCCGATGTTGTCCTGCGCCTCCAGCGTGCTGCCGCCGACGTGCGGGGTCAGCAGCACGTTGTCGTGGCCGAGCAGCGGCGATTCGAACGCGTCGTCATTGCCCTTGGGCTCGACCGGGAACACGTCGACCGCGGCGCCGCCGACGTGGCCACTGCGCAGCGCGGCGTCGAGCGCGTCGATGTCGACGACGGTGCCGCGCGAGGCGTTGATCAGGTGCGCGCCCGGCTTCATCTTCGCCAGTTCCGCGGCCCCGAACATCAGCTTCGTCGCCGGCGTCTCCGGCACGTGCAGGGTCACCACGTCGCTGCGCGCGAGCAGGTCGTCCAGGCTGGTCGCGCTGCGCGCGTTGCCGAGCGAGAGCTTGGTCTCGATGTCGTGGAAGAGCACCTGCATGCCCAGCGATTCGGCGAGCACGCCGACCTGGGTGCCGATGTGGCCGTAGCCGACGATGCCCAGCGTCTTGCCGCGCGCTTCGTGGCTGCCGAGCGCGGATTTGCTCCAGCCGCCGCGGTGGCACTGCGCGTTCTTCTGCGGAATCCCGCGCAGCAGCATGATCGCCTCGGCGACGACGAGTTCGGCCACCGAGCGCGTATTGGAGTAGGGCGCGTTGAACACCGGAATGCCGGCCAGCTCCGCCGCCTCGACGTCGACCTGGTTGGTGCCGATGCAGAAGCAGCCGATCGCCATCAGCCGACGCGCGTCGGCCAGCACCTCGGCGCTGAGATGCGTGCGCGAGCGGATGCCGATGATGTGGGCGTCGGCGATCTTCGCCCGCAGCTGGTCTTCGGGCAGCGACTTGGGATGGATTTCGACCTGCGTGTAGCCGGCGGCGTGGAAGGTGTCGACAGCGCTCTGGCTGACGCCTTCGAGCAGCAGGACGCGGATGTCCTGCCGGGGAAACGAGGTCTTCATCGGGTTGGGTTCGCGCGTGGGAGACAGCGCGGGCCATGGTGCCAGAATCGCCCCGGGCGTGTTGCGCCGCAGCGCTGGACGCGTCCGGAGCGCGCTGGCACGCTGGCGTCCCGTTCGTGCCGGCCCCCGACGATGTCCGATTCCCGAGTTTCCAGCCTCCAGGCCGCCGTGCCCAGCTTGCGGCTGCTGACCGAGCCTGCGGACCTCGCGCATTACGGCGTCGACTGGACCCGGCGCTGGACGCCGGCGCCGCTGGCAATCGCGCTGCCGGCCAGCGTCGAAGAGGTGCAGGCGACGATGCGGTGGGCGCATGCGCAAGGTGTGGCCGTGGTGCCTTCGGGTGGGCGTACCGGCCTGTCGGGCGGCGCGGTCGCCGCGAACGGCGAACTGGTGCTGAGCCTGCAGCGCATGAACAAAGTGCTCGGCTTCGAGCCGGCCGACCGCCTGCTGACCGTCGAGGCGGGCATCGCGCTGGAAGCCGTGCACGAGGCGGCGCGGTCGCATGACCTGCAGTATCCGGTGGACTTCGCCGCGCGCGGTTCGTGTTCGATCGGCGGCAACATCGCGACCAATGCTGGCGGCATCCGTGTGCTGCGCTACGGCAACACCCGCGAATGGGTCGCGGGCATCAAGCTGGTCACCGCGACCGGCGAACTGCTCGACCTCAACCGCGGCCTGGTCAAGAACTCCAGCGGTTACGACCTGCGGCATCTCGTGGTCGCGTCGGAAGGCACGCTCGGCATCATCGTCGAGGCGACGCTGCGGCTCGCGGATCCGCCGCCCGCGACGCGGGTCATGCTGCTCGCGCTGCCGTCGTTCGAGGTGTTGATGGAAGTGTTCCAGGCGCTGCGTGCGCGCCTGCCGCTCGAGGCCTTCGAGTTCTTCACCGACCGCGCGCTGCATCACGTCGTCGCGCATGGCGCGCAGCCGCCGTTCGAGGCGGTGTATCCGTACTACGTCGTCGCCGAGTTCGCATGCGAGGGCGAGGCCGGCGAGGCGCAGGTGCTGTCGGCGTTCGAGCACTGCATGGAGCAGGGCTGGGTCGAGGACGGCGTGATCAGCCACGGTGACACCCAGGCCGCGGCGCTGTGGCGGCTGCGCGAGGGCATCACCGAAAGCCTCGCGCCGCATGTGCCCTACAAGAACGACGTGTCGGTGCGGATCTCGGCGATGCCGGCCTTCCTCGCCTGCACCCAGGCGCTGCTCAGCGCCGAGTACCCGCAGTTCGACGTGGTCTGGTTCGGCCACATCGGCGACGGCAACCTGCACATCAACGTGCTCAAGCCCGCCGACATGACCAATGCCGGGTTCGTAATCGAATGCGAGCGCGTGACCAGACTGCTGGCGGCGACACTGGCAGAACACGGCGGCAGCATCTCCGCCGAACACGGCATCGGTCTGGTCAAGAAGCCGTATCTCGCGTCGACCCGCAGCGCGGCGGAAATCGCGGTGATGCGCGGCATCCGCCATGCGCTGGATCCGGCGGGCATCCTCAATCCCGGCAAGCTGTTCGACGCCTGAGGCGGCGATTCATCCGCGGCCGCGGCGTGGACGCTAGAGTGTCGCCGTCCATTGCCGCTCCGGAGCTTCCCACATGCTGGTCCGCACCGCTTTCGTCCTCCTGTTGACCGGACTGTCCGCGTCGGCGTTCGCCGGCAGTTTCGCGGGCACCAGCGCAGGCGCATCGTCCGCGGGTTCGTCGGCGTCGTCGGGCAGTACCTCGGGCGACGACAAGGTCGTGCTGCAGGCCCGCGAGGATGCGGCCGGCTTCGTCGCCAGCGACGGTCGCATCCGTGGCGCGCGCCTGGAGGCCGCGCTGCGGCACCTGCGCGAGACCCACGTGGCCGTGCGCGACGCCAGCGACCTCGAACTCGCCCGGGCGATCCTGGCGCGCTGAAGGACCACTGCGTGCCGACACGCGTGACGCTGCGCGCGGCGTTCGCCGCCGCGCTGTTCGCGTTCGTCGCGCCGGCTCTCGCGAGCGGCTGGCCGCAGACGCAGACCGCGCACGGCACGCCGCTGCGTGCAGCCGATGCCGACGCGGCCGACGCTGCCTTCGAGGCGGTGCGCGCGCATCTGCCACCGGTCTGGCGGGACGCGGACGGCCTAGATGTCGCCGTGGAGTGGCGCGACGACCTGCCCGACGGCGTGCATGGCCGCGCCTTCGGCGCACATCTGCGGCTGCGACGCGACTTGCTCGACGCAGGCGACGACGCGGCGCTGCGCTCGGCGATCCTGCACGAGCTCGCGCACCGCTACGACCGCTCCAGGCACGGCGGCCTGTCGAAGGATCCGCGTCTGCTCGACCTGGCGGGCTGGCCACAGCGACCGCTGCGCTTCGGCTCGCGCGTGCGCGACAACGCGATGCGCGACCGCAGTCCCGATCGCTACGAGCTGACATCGCCGGCCGAGTTCGTCGCCGTCAATCTCGAACACTTCCTGCTCGACGCCGAATACGCCTGCCGGCGGCCGGCACTGCACGCGTACTTCGCCGCGCATTTCGGCTGGGCGCCGCCGCACGCCGACTGCGCGCCGGATCTGCCGTTCGTCGAAGCCGAGCCGGGCACCGATGCCGCGCCGTTGCTCGCGCTGGATCCGGCGCGCGTCTACACGGTCGACTATCTGCTGGCCGAGGGCAATGCGCAGCCGATGAGCCGCTGGGGCCACAGCATGCTGCGGCTGGTGGTCTGCGCGCCCGGCCGCGCGCCCGGGCCGGACTGTCGCCTCGACCTCGCGCATCATCGCGTGCTGTCGTTCCGTGCCTTCGTCGACGACGTGCAGATCTCCAGCCTGCGCGGCCTGACCGGGCACTATCCCTCGCGGCTGTTCGTGCTGCCGCTCGACCAGGTGATCGACGAATACACGCGGATCGAACTGCGCGGGCTGCAGTCGATCCCGTTGCGGCTGTCGACGGACGAGATCGCATCGCTGACGACACAGGCCGCGACGCTGCACTGGAGCTATGACGGCCGTTACTACTTCATCGGCAACAACTGCGCGGTCGAGACCTGGAAGCTGCTGCAGACCGGCGTGCCGCGTTTGGCCGAGGCGCGGCTGCGCAGCATCACGCCGACGGGACTGCTGCGGAAACTCGTGCGCAGTGGCGATGCGGACCTGTCCGCACTCGATCGCGAGGATGCGGTGCGTACGGGCTATTACTTCCCGTCCGCGGATACGGAGTACCAGGCGCTGCTCGACATCGCGCTCGAGGCGCAGCCATTGCCTGTCGCGCGGCTCGACGACTGGCTGGATCTGGCGCCGGATGCGCGTGCGCCGTGGCTCGCGGGCACGCAGCTGCGCGATGGCGCCGCGCTGCTGGTGCTCGAACATGCGGCGCGACGACGGGAAGAATTGCGGCTGCGCGATGTGCTCAAGCGCCAGCTGCTCGACCCGCGACACGCGACCGATGCCGCGCCGGCGCTCGCGAGCCTGCGCGCGTTGCTGGCGGCGGGTGATGGCCTCAGTCGGCCGGCGCAGCTGCTGACGGCGGGCTACGGCTTGCCGCAGGCGGCGGAACGCGCAGCGCTGCAGGATGATGTCGAGGCGCGTGCGCAAGGGCTGCGCGGACTTCGTGGGCAGCTGGAGGACGAAGCGCGCGCGGCGCTTTCGCCCGAGGCGCAGGCGCGTGTGGTGGCGCTGGACTGGAACGTAGAGGCGCTCGGTGCACGCTTGCGCGAGCTGCATCGCGAGGCTGGGGGGCTGCAACTGGATTGAGGGTGCGGCGACGTATAGGAGCGTGCCTGCGCGCGACTGGAATCGCGACGCAAAGCCCGGTCGCGCGAGCGCGCTCCTACATCACGAATTGCATATGTGGAACAGGCAGCGGCTGCACCCTGCTCTGCGTGGCTCAGTCCGCGCGACCGCCGAATTCGCCGGTCGTCGTGTTGACCCAGACGCGCTCGCCGTTGGTGATGTACTCGGGCACCTGGATCTCGATGCCGGTGTTCAGAGTCGCCGGCTTCGGGCGCTTGGTCGCGGTGCCGCCCTTGAGTTCGGGCGGCGTGTCGACGACTTCCAGCACCACGCTTTGCGGCAGCTGCAGGCCGACCGGGGCGTCGTCGATGACCTGCACGAACAGGCCGGTCAGGCCGTCGGTGATGTAGCCAGCGCCGTCGCCGACGACGTTCGCGTCCAGCGTGTACTGGGTGAAATCCTCGTCATCCATGAACACGAACGCGTCGCCGTCCTTGTACGAGAAGCTGGCCTGGCGGCGCGCGAGGTCGACTTCGCGCAGTTCGTCGTCGCCGTCGAAGCTGGCGTCGGTCTTGTTGCCGCCGGGCACGCTGTACATCGTGAAGCGGAAGCGCACGTTGCCGCCGCGGCCCTGCGGCGAGCTGCGCTCGATGTCGCGCACCTGGTACACGCCACCGTTGTGTTCGACCACGTTTCCTTTCTTGACGTCGTAGGCTTTCATCGTTGTTCGCTGCTGGATGGAGAGGAAGACGCCGCGTCGGCGGCGGCCGGGTTGCGGAGGTAGAGCCGCAGGTTGGGATAGTCGATCACGGCGCCGCCGCGCTCGAGGATGTCGGCGCCGACGACGCCGTCGACCGGCGCCTCGCCGCGCTGCGAGAACGCCGCGTTGACGTGGTCGAGCGCGAGGAAATGCACGGTGAACGCATCGTCGCGATAGTCGCCGATGCGCAGGCGGTTGCCGGGCAGGGCGCTGATCGCGAGGCCGCCGCTGCCGGCGCCGGTCGCCACGCCACCGGAGACGACCGCGCGCCCGTCGTCGAAGCGCGACTGCGCGGCGCGGTCGATGACCGTGCGGCCTGCGCCCGTATCGAGGATGAAGCTGCCGGCCACGTCGTTGACGCGTACGTCGACCGTCAGGTGCGCGTCGCCGTGGCGCGTCATCGGCACCGCGGTATAGCCCTCGGCCAGCAATGCGGCGGCGAGCCGCGCGGGCGCCGTGTCGCGCGCGGCGACCGGCAGGCACCCCAGCAGCACAGCCAGCGCGCCGCACGCGAGCGCGCGTGTCGGAACGGCGCTGCGCATCACTTCGGCGCCAGACGCACCGCACCGTCGAGGCGGATCGTCTCGCCGTTGATGTAGCGGTTGCCGACGATGTAGGCGACGAGATCGGCGAACTCCTCCGGCCGCCCCAGACGCGAGGGGAACGGAATCGAGGCCGACAGCGACTGCTGCACCTCGTCGGGCATGCCGTCGACCATCGGCGTCCAGAAGATGCCCGGCGCGATCGTGTTGACGCGGATGCCGAAGCGCGCGAGTTCGCGCGCCATCGGCAGGGTCATGCCGACCACGCCGCCCTTGGACGCGGAATACGCGGCCTGGCCGATCTGGCCCTCGTCGGCGGCCACCGACGCGGTGTTGACGATCACCCCGCGCTCGCCGTCCTCGCCCGCGTCGTTGCCCTGCATCGCGGCGGCGGCGGCCTTGGCCACGTTGAAGCTGCCGACGAGGTTCACCATGACCGTGCGGCTGAAGGTCTCCAGCGGCATTGGTGCCTCGCGGCCGAGCACGCGGCCGGCGCCGAGGATGCCGGCGCAGTTGACGGCGACGTTGAGGCCGCCGAGGAACTCGCGCGCGGCGTCGACGTTCGCGGTTACGCCGGCTTCGTCGGTCACGTCGGTGCGCAGGTAACGCGCATTGGCCTCGCCGAGCGCGGCGACCGCTTCGGCGCCCTTGTCATCGTTGACGTCGAACAGCACGACCTTGCCGCCGCCGGCGACGAGGTGGCGGGCCACGGCGAGGCCGAGGCCGGAAACGCCGCCGGTGACGAGGGCGCGGACGGTATCGGGCGTCATGTGCGGATCCTTGGATCGGAAAACGCGCAGTTTAACCGGCCCGCCGCGCGCGCCGGTCGGGCGCGTTCAGGCGGGGGCGCCGGGTCCGCCCTGCAGGTGCCTGGCGAATTCGTCGGCCGACAGGCCCGGCGCGAACAGGAAGCCCTGGCCGACCGGCACGCCCATGTCCAGCAGGAAGCGCCGCTGCGCCTCCGATTCGATGCCCTCGGCCACCAGGACCAGGCCGAGGCTGCGGGCGATGCCGGCGACGGCCTGGCACACGGCCACATCGGAGCGGTCGTGCGGGACGCCGCCGACGAACAGCTGGCTGAGCTTGAGGCCGTGGATCGGCAGGCGCCGGAGATAGTTCAGCGCGCTGTAGCCTTCGCCGAAATCGTCGATCGTCAACACCACGCCCATCCCGCGCAGCGCGGCGAAGGTGCGCAGCGTGTCGGGCGCGTCCTCGATCAGCACGCGTTCGGTGAACTCCAGTTCCAGTGCGCTGCCGGGCAGCTGGAATTCCGCGAGCACGTCGCGCACGTGCGCGGCGAGGTCTTCGCCGAGGAACTGCCGGTAGGACACGTTGACCGCGACGCGCACGACGCCGAGTCCGGCATCGCGCCACGCCGCCGTCTGCCGGCAGGCCTCGCGCAGCACCCAGGCGCCGATGCGGACGATGTCGCCGGTGCTCTCGGCGTGGTCGATGAAGTGGTCGGGCCGCATTTCGCCCAGTTGCCGGTTGCGCCAGCGGATCAGCGCTTCGGCGGCGATCACCCGGCGGCTGCGCAGGTCCACCTGCGGCTGGTAGACGAGGTGGAATTCCTCGTTGTCGATCGCGCGGCGCAGGTGCGTCTCCACGCGCAGCCGGTCCTGCTGGCTCTGCGCCAGCGCCGGCGTGAACCGCTGCCAGCCGTTGCGGATGCGGCGCTTGCTCTCGTACATCGCCGCATCGGCGTTCTGGATCAGCGTCTGCGGCCGGTCGCCGTCGTCGGGTGCACACGCGATGCCGATGCTGGCGGTGATCGAGAACTCCTCGGTGTCGAAGCGGAAGCCGTCGCCGAACGCGTCGAGGATCGCATTGGCCACGCGCTCGGCCCGGCTGGCGCCGACGCCGGCGTCGCAGACCACGAGGAACTCGTCGCCGCCGAAGCGGGCGATGCTGCCCGATGCGCCGACGGCCTGGCCGATGCGGTGCGCGGCGGCGATCAGCAGTTCGTCGCCGGCACCGTGACCGAGCGCGTCGTTGACGAACTTGAAGCGGTCGAGATCGATGTAGAGCACGGCCACGCCGGCGCGCGCGGGATCGGCCATGCGCGCCTCGAGTTCGCACAGGATCGCGTCGCGGTTGAGCAGGCCGGTCAGCGGATCGGTGCGCGCCTGCGCGCGCAGGATCGCCTCGTCGTGCTTGTCGCGCGCGATGTCCTGCAGCGTGCCGGTCAGCCGCGAGGTCGCCGGATCGCCCTGGCGCGGGCCGCCGATCGCGCGCACCCAGAACGTGCTGCCGTCGCTGCGCAGTCCCTGCAGTTCGAGGTCGAAGCCGGCGGCGTCGAGCATCGCCGCGCCGATCGCGTCGCGCAGCCGTGTGCGGTCGGGCGGCAGCAGCAGCGCGAGCATCGCGTCCATCGTCGCGGGCGGCTGCGCGGGATCGAGGATGTGCGCGGCCTCCGCGGTCAGGTACAGGCGATCGCTGCCGCAGTCCAGCTCCCAGCCGCCGATGTGGGCCAGCGCCTGCACCCGGTCGAACATCGCGCTGTCGCGCTTGAGCGCACTGACGTCGGAGAACAGCGACAGCACCTGGTGCGGGCGGTCGCCGCCCGGCGGGTACTGCGGCACGGCGGTGACCATCAGCCAGTACAGCTCGCGGCGCATGCGGTGGTAGAGGCCGACCAGCGTGCTCTCGACGATGCGGCCGTCGCGCAGTGCGCGCACCGGCGGCAGCGCGTCCCACGGCATCTCGTCGCCGTCGGGCGCGATCGCGACCCAGTCGCCGAGGTTGGACGTGTCGCCGAGCGAGGTGCCCTGGCGGATGCCGAGCAGTCGCAGCGCCGCGGGATTGCCGTAGACGAAGCGGCCGGCGACGTCGTGGATCGCGATGCCGCGATCCATGACGTCCATCAGCTCGCGGTAGCGCACCTCCGCCTCGCGGCGTTCGCTGAGGTCGCGCGCGACCGCGACCAGGCACGGCCGGCCGTCGTGTTCGAAGCCCGCGGTGTGCACCTCGACCGGAAATCGCGAGCCGTCGCCGCGCATGTTGGTGACTTCGATGACGTAGGTGCGCCCGCGGTGCACGGCGTCCCAGACCGGCGCGAGATGGTCGCGCGGCAGGTCCGGGTTGAGCACCTCGATCGGCTGGCCGACGATGTCGCCGCGCGGTCGTCCGTAGGCACGTTCGCCGGCCTGGTTGAGGTCGAGCACGATGCCCTCGGCATCGAGGATGCTCACCGGGTCGGGTACCGCGTCGAACAGTGCGTGGTAACGCAGCGCGGCGGCGTCGGCCTCGGCGCGCGCGGCCACCAGCGCGTCACGCGCGCGGGCGAGCAGGGCGCGGACATCGTCCGGCAGATGCGCATCATCGGCCGCCAGCGACAGGGCATCGGGCAACGGCAATGCGACTGCCTGGCGGTCCAGCAGTCCGGTGTCGTCCGCGTCCGATGGGCGGGTCATGTGCGTGGCGCCCGTGGGCATCCGGTGGGGCGGGTTCGGACGTGCATGCCGGCGCCCTCTGCGTGCACTGCCGCGCGTCCGCCGGGGCGGATCGGGACGCCCTGCCGGATGTCGTCGCGGTCCATGTCGTGCAGGGAACGGGCAATCTTCAACGGATCGGCCACGGCTCGATGCCCCGGTGGGAGGGAATCCGGCGTATCACGGTCGCGGTGACTGTACCGCCGGAGCGGCGTCAGGTGGGCGGCAGGACCACGCGACCGCTGCCGACTTCGCGCCCGCCCTCGACCAGCACGAACGTGCTGCCGTCCTCGAGCTCGACCGGGCGCCTGCATGCCAGTCGCGCGGCCACGAGGCTGCCCGGCGCGACGGCGCCTTCGGCGTCGAAACGAAGCGCGCAGGGATGCGTGGCGACGGTTCCGCCGTCGGTCCCGACGAAGCGGACGTCGGGCCGGTAACCGCTGTAGACCGGGGTGTGACGCCCGCCTTCGGCCTGCGGACGGAACGTCACGCAGGCGCGGATGTCCTCGCGTCCGGCGAACGCATGCGTGCGCGGTGGGGTGTCGGTGGATGGCGCAGCCGCATCCTGCGCGGGCGTGCAGGGCGCATCGAATGTCGGGCCGGTAGGGGGCGTCGCCGTCCGGGCCGCGGTCGCGTGCACCGGCGCGGCGCCGGCAGGTTCGGCGGCGGTCGGCGCACCGAGCGCGTCATCGGGGTCCGATGCGCCGGGCGCGCATGCGCCGAGCAGCAATGCAGCAACGAGCAGGCATGCGGAACGGGGGGCTGGCGCAGTGATTCGCATCGCACATCCTTGTGTGTTCGCGCACGGTCGCGCGTCGTGGACCGGAGACGCTAGTGGCGTCCCCGGCTCAATGGCGAACGGGTCGGTCGCCGCATGTCGGTGGTGGGCGTCACCTCCACGGCCAGGCTGAAAGTGCGTTCGTCGCCCACGAGCAACGCACCGACGCCGACGACCTGGCGGTTGATCTCCTTGCCGTCCCCGTCGCGGATCACCAGCACCACCGAGTATTCCCAGGCGCCACCTTCCGACGGATGACGGATGCGGCCCTCGACCTGCAGCGCGGTCGTCGTGTCCTCGCGCTGCACGGTGTTGCGGGCCACGATCGGCGAGGCGGGTGCGCTGTCGATCCGCAGGTAGTGCTGGCACGCCGGACAGCGCGACGCGCTGTCCAGTATCGTGGTCTTGCAGTGCGGGCAGGTGCGCGTGGCACCTGCCGCGCCCGGGCGACTGCTCACGGTCAGTCGCTGGACTTGTCGTTGGCGGCCTTGTCCCGGGCGTTGCCGGACGCCGCCGGCTTGACGTCGCCCCAGCCGCATTCGATGTGGCCGCGGATCTTGGAGCCGGAGGACACGGTCAGCGAGCCCGCCTTGAGGTCGCCGGTGAGCACCGCCGAATCACGCAGTTCGACCAGCGAGGCCGATTCGATGTTGCCTTCCAGCTCGCCCGACACCAGCACCTGCTTGGCGCGCACGCCGCCGTTGAGCTTGGCGCCGTGTTCGATGGTCAGGTTGCCCTGCACGTTGACGTCGCCCTTGAAGCGTCCGGCGATGCGCACATCGCCCGAGCCTTCGATCTTGCCCTCGATGGTGAGGTCGGCGGCGATCACCGATTCCTTGCTGGCCGGCGCCGCCGGACGCGGCGTCGGCGCGGGCGCTGCGGCGGTCTGGGCGGGCGGCGTCGCGGTCTGGAAATCCGCCACCGCGGGCGGCGGCGTCTCGCGGGCCGGTGCGGGCGGCGGCGGAGCGTCGGAGCCGAAAGCGGGGGAATCCTTCTTGGCGGTGCCTGACTGCTGGAAAATGGCCATGTCGCGCGTTACCTCGGAATGGACAGGAGAGCGGAATCGACCGCTCGGAACAGGGGAATCCACGCCGCCGCGGTCGGCAAACGCGGATCCCGAGCCTAGCACGCAATCGACGACACCCGACTGTGACCGAAGGTCCGGATCCGTGATGCGGCAAGGACTTGCCGGATGTTCAAGAAGCGTTGCGCGAGATCTCGATCCATCGCGGCGTGCTGGCGCTTTCCTGTGGCTCAAATGGATCGCATGCAGTGTTGCGGAAGCCCGAACCGGCGAAGTGGGCCATGCGACTGATCGCGCGCATTCGCGCTGGATCCGCACAAAGAAAAGCCCGCCGGAGGGCGGGCTTTCTTCACAGCTTGCGGCGTGGATCAGCGGTCGGCGCGCTCTTCCACGCGCTCACCGGCGTTCTGGATCGCCCGGCCTGCATCCTGCGTGGCCTGACCCGTCGCGCGGGCGGCTTCGTCGGCAGCGGCGTCGGCGCGACGGGCGGCGTCCTGCGCGGCGACCTCGGCATCCTGGACCGCGTCACGGGTCTGCTGGGCCGCGGCATCGGCGTTCGCGCGTGCGGCATCGGCGGTGGCGGATGCGGCGTCGGAGATCGCCCGGCCCGCGCTTTCGGTCGCAGCGGCCGCCTCGGCGCGCTCACGCTCGGCGTCATTGGAATTGCTGCAGGCGGCGAGGGCCAGCAGCATCGTGGCGGCGATCGCGGTCATCGGCTTGAAATGCATGGCGGGTTTCCTGTGGGTGGGAGAACGGCGCGCAGCTTGAATGCGCGTGCGTGAGGGCCATGCAAAGGCCGCGGGCCGTGACCGGCATCACCGGATGCGCCCGGCTGCGCCATGAAAAAGGCCGCCGGGAAATCCCGGCGGCCTTCGAATCCACTAGCGATGGCACGCGGCCATCGAAGCAAATTACGGCGCGACTTCTTCAGCAGCGTCACGGGCATCTTCTGCCTTCGACTCTGCATGGTCAGCGGCGTCGGCAGCGTGCTCGGCAGCGTCGTCGGTACCGGCAGCGGCGGCCTGGGCAGCAGCATCGGCAGCGGCGTCGGCAGCGGCAGCGGCGTCATCGGCAGCAACCTGCGCGGTGTCGGTCACGGCCGGATCCTGCGTCTGGTCAGCAGCAGCCTGCGCGTCGGCAGCGGCTTCGGCAGCGCCTTCAGCCGAGCTGTTGGCCTGGTCGGCGTTGCTGCATGCGGCCAGCGCAACACCCAGAGCCAGGGCAAGCAGAGCCTTGTTGATCGTCATTGTGTCTTCCTCGTCTGAAAGTTTGGGCAACGCGCTTGAATGCGCGCTGCCGACATGATGACAAGCCCCGGACAGCTGTCAAGCGGGGCGTGCGTCGTAATTTCGTAAAAAACACGTTATCCGAAGTTCACGCCATTTGCACGGCAATTGCCGTCGCTTCGCCACCACCGATGCAAAGCGTTGCCACACCGCGGTTTAGACCACGTGCCTTGAGTGCGTGGATCAGCGTGACGATGAGGCGCGCGCCGCTCGCGCCGATCGGATGACCGAGGGCCAGTGCGCCTCCATTCACGTTGAGACGGTCGTGCGGGATGCCGAGGTCCTTCATCGGCGCCATCGCGACGTTGGCGAACGCCTCGTTGACCTCGAACAGGTCGACGTCCTCGACCGACCAGCCGGCCTTGTCGAGCACGTTGCGGATCGCGGTGACCGGCGCGGTGGTGAACCATTCCGGCTCTTGCGAGTGGCGGGCATGGGCGACGATGCGCGCCAGCGGCTTGAGGCCGCGTGCGCTGGCTTCGTCGGACGAGGTCAGCACCAGCGCCGCGGCGCCGTCGGAAATGCTCGACGAACTGGCGGCGGTCAGCACGCCGTCCTTGCCGAACGCGGCGCGCAAGGTGGGGATCTTGTCGGTCTGGATGCGGCCCGGCTGCTCGTCGGTGTCGTAGGACACCTCGCCCTTGCGCGAGGCGACCGTCACCGGAGCGATCTCGTCCTTGAACGCACCCGATTCGATCGCGTGCTTGGCACGCTTGGCGCTCTCGATCGCATACGCGTCGAGGTCCTCGCGGCTGAAGCCGTACTTGTGGCTGGCGATGTCACCGAACACGCCCATCGACTTGCCGTCGTAGGGATTGGTCAGGCCGTCCCACGCCATGTGGTCGAGCATCTCGGTGCTGCCATAGCGGATGCCGGTGCGCGAGCCGTTGAGCAGGTGCGGCGCGTTGGTCATCGACTCCATGCCGCCGGCGACGACGAACTTCGCGGTGCCGGCCTTGATCAGGTCGTGGCCGAACATCACCGCCTGCATGCCCGAGCCGCAGACCTTGTTGATGGTCACGCAGCCGGCGTTGTCGGGGATGCCCGCCGCGCGCGAGGCCTGGCGCGCCGGCGCCTGGCCCAGGCCCGCCGGCAGCACGCAGCCGATGATGGCTTCATCGACGAGGTCGGGCGACACGCCGGCGTGCTCGAGCGCGGCGGTGATCGCGGCCGCGCCGAGGGTCGTCGTGGGAACGCCGGTGAACTGGCCGAGCATGGAACCGATGGCGGTGCGCTTGGCGCCGACGATGACGATGTCAGTCATGGGGGAGGTGACTCCAATAGGTGAACTGCATGGTCCGCCGATTATCGCACCTCGGCGCAGGCGCGCGTCGCCACCGAGATGGTGCGCGCCCCGATGGCGCCTGCAGGCGATTGCGGGTATAGATTCCGGAAACCGGCGCGGACCGGACATGCAGTCCTGGCTGCAGACGAGGAGAGGGGCGGATGTCGAAGAAGACACATGCGCGCGGCAGCGCGTGGACTGCGAAACGCACGCTGCTGGCCTGCGCGCTGGGCGCGGCGCTGGCGGCCTGCGGTGGCGGCGGGTCGGGCAGCGGCCTGGTGGTACCGACGCCGCCTCCGCCCGTGGCCCCGCCGCCGACCACACCGCCCCCGACGGTCGTCCAGCCGCCGAATCCCGCCCACAGCCGGCATCTCGCCGACACCAACACCTATGCCGCGCACGAGGCCGGCTTCACCGGTCGCGGCGTCCGCATCGGCTTTCTCGACAGCGGCATCAACCGCAACCATCCGGCCCTGCGCGACCGCGTGGTCGCGAACCTGACCTACATCGGTTCGGGCAACAATCTCTCGGTGGACGACGTCGTCGGCCACGGCACCGCGGTCGCGCAGACCGCGGCCGGGCGTCCCTTCGGCACGTGGCCCGGCGGCGTGGCGCAGAACGCGGAGATCGTGTCGGCCCGGATCATCAGCGACCGCCCGCCCGAAGACGACGGCACCGGCGGCGGCAACGAGATCGACGGCCCGCTGGGCCTGACCTCGATCCATCGCGACCTGATCAACCGCAACGTCAAGGTGATGAACAATTCCTGGGGCGGGCTGTACTGGAACAATCTCGGCGTGACCGCCCAGATCGCGAACGAGTATCGCCCGTTCATCATGAGCCACGGCGGGCTGGTCGTATTCGCGTCGGGCAACTCGGGATTCGCGAATCCGTCCGATACCGCCGCGCTGCCGAGCAAGCAGGGCAGCAACGGCAGCCTGCCGGCGGCCGATCTCGAGCGCGGCTGGCTCACCGTGTCCGCGCTCGCCGAGAACAGCACGACGCAACTCGCGACGTACTCGAACGCCTGCGGCGTGGCGATGCGTTATTGCCTGGTCGCACCGGGCACGGTAATCGTCACCGGCACCGACAATGCCCCCGACGCGCCGGAGTACTGGAGGTACAGCGGCACCTCGCTGGCCGCCCCGCTGGTCTCGGGCGCCGCCGCGCTGGTCTGGGAGGCGTTCCCGTATTTCGACAACGACCTCGTGCGGCAGACCATCCTCGGCACCGCGACCGACATCGGTGCGCCCGGTGTCGATCCCGTCTTCGGCTACGGCGTGCTCAATGTCGGCAAGGCCGTGCGCGGGCCGGCGAAATTCGACTGGGGTGACGTCACCGCAAACTTCAACAGCGTCACCTCGACCTGGGGCAACGACATCAGCGGCGCCGGCGGTTTGGTCAAGCGCGGCACCGGCACGCTGCGCGTGACGGGTACGGCCGCATACGGCGGCGCCACCCGCGCGGAGGGCGGCACGCTCGCGTTCGTCTCGTCGTTGATCCCGGGCGCTGCGACGGTGGAATCGGGCGCGACGCTGGAGTTCGGCGGCGCGCGCGTCGGCGGCAATCTCGTCAACCGGGGCACGTTCGCGGTGACCGGCACGACCCGCGACCGCGTGATCGCGGGCAATTTCCAGCAGGCGTCCAGCGGTCGTCTCGCATGGCAGGTCGGCGCGCCCCTGCAGGTCAGCGGCAGCGCGAGCCTGGCCGGGGAACTGCAGGTCACCGGCATCGTCAGCGGCTATACGCATGCGCGGCGCGAGACCATCGTGGAGGCCGCGGGCGGTGTCACCGGCACGTTCGGCAGCCTCGGCCGTGGGCCGGGCGTGTTCCTCGAAGGCAACCTGCGCTACGACACCAATCTCGCCTGGCTCGACATCATCCGCCTCGACGTGACCGCGGCGGCGGCTTCGATGAGCGGCATCACCGCGCAGTCGCTGGGTGCGGCCGAACGCGTCGAAGGCGCGTTCGCGCAGATCGACGGACAGTCGGCGGTCACCGACGGTCCGATCGCCGACGGCTTCATCCGCGCTGCAGGCGCATTCCAGGGCATCCAGGGCGAGGCCGCGGCGCTCGCCGCGCTCGACAGCATGTCCGGCGGACAGCACGCGGCGGCGCTGACGGCGACCTTCGACAATGTCGACATGGGGCGGCGCGCAGTGGCGTCGCGCGTCGGCGCATTGGCTGCGCGCGATGCGGCGGCCGGCGTGTGGAAGGAATCGCTGGGGCAGGGCGGCAGTGGCGGCTTCGCACGCGACGGTTTCAGCGTCGAGGGCTGGAGCATCGGGCGCGACCATCTGCTCGGCAACGGCCTGGTGACCGGTTTCGCATTCGGCGAACTGCGCGGCGACGGCATCGTGCAGGCGCGCGGTGATCGCAGCCGCGACCGGCAGACGCAGGCGCAGGCCTATCTGGCGCGCAGCTTCGGCGACAGCTACGTCATGGCGCAGCTCGGCAGCGGTCGCTTCGACCGCGACATGCAGCGCCAGCTGTTCGATGGCGCGGACTGGCAGGGCGTGTCGACGCGTTACACCGGCAGCTACACGCAGGCGGCGGTCGAGGCCGGGCACCAGTGGCGCGTCGGCGCGACCGCGTTCGGGCCGTACGTCGGCGCCGAGCAGGTGCGCCTGCGCAGCGACGGGTTTGACGAGCGCGGCGGCGACGGCTTCGGCCTGCGCAGTGCGGGTTGGGACGTCGAACGCAGCCAGGCGATCGCTGGCATGCGCGCGCGCTGGGATGCGCCCGGCTTCTCGCTGCACGGCTACGGCGAATGGCAGCAGACGCTGTCGTCCAGCGGCTTCGACCTGCAGGCGAGCTTCACCGGCATCGAGGCCTGGGCGCCGATCGCAGGGTTTGCGCCCGCGCGTTCGAGCGGGCTCGTCGGTGTCGGCTTCGAGTCGTGGCTCACGCCGCGCGCGCGGATGCTGCTTGGCATCGACCAGCGCTTCGGACCGCGTGGCAGCGATCGCATGGCGTCGCTGCAGCTCGCCTACGGGTTCTGAGGGTCGACCATCGGAAACAAGACGGCCGCCTACGGGCGGCCTTTTTTGTAGGAGCGCGCTTGCGCGCGATGGGGCCTGACCAGGTAGAGCCGCATCGCGCGCAAGCGCGCTCCTACATTGCACCGGGCTGATGTCCGGTTCCGGTTCCGTGCTGCCCGTCAGACCATGACGGCATGCCATGCATCGTCCAGCCGCCGGGCCATCGTGCACTCCGCATCGGACGCCATTCGGAAGCGGGTCGTGTCTCTCTCGTCACCGTGACGACACGGCAGCGGCAGGCGCTGTTCAACGGATTCGAGCTCGCCCGGGCGGCGTGTCGTGCGTTCACGTGTTCTGGCGCGATAGGAGACGCGACTCTATGTGCCTGGGTCTTGATGCCGGATCATGTGCACTGGCTGATCCAGGTGGAGGACGAGCCGCTGACGCGTGTGGTGGCGCGCATGAAGGCCAGTGTCAGTCGCGACCTGCGTCGCGGCGGGCGGTTCGAACAGTCGATCTGGTCCCGCGCTTTCCACGACCGTGCAATCCGGCATGATGAAGATCTCCGCGCAGCGGCGCGCTATGTCGTCGCCAACCCATTGCGGGCCGGATTGTGCCGGTCGCTCGCCGACTATCCGTTCTGGGATGCGATCTGGCTTGACGGCGGGACGACGCTGGACATGTAGGAGCGCGCTTGCGCGCGATGGGCTTTCCCGGCGATGCCCATCGCGCGCTCCTACAGATGTATCGAACGGCTGGTGTCAACTCTTGCCATCGAACAGTTCGCGGCCGATCAGCATGCGGCGGATCTCGTTGGTGCCGGCGCCGATCGCGTAGAGCTTGGCGTCGCGCAGGATACGGCCGGTCGGGTACTCGTTGATGTAGCCGTTGCCGCCGAGCGTCTGGATGCCTTCCAGCGCGACCTGCACCGCGGCTTCGGATGCGTGCAGCAGGCAGCTGGCGGCGTCGACGCGCGAGGCGTGGCCGGCATCGAAGTCGCGCGCCACCTGGTAGGCGAATGCGCGGCTCGACTGCAACGCGGTGTACATGTCGGCGATCTTGGCCTGCATGATGCCGAAGGTCCCGATCGCGACATCGAACTGTTTGCGGTCGCGCACGTAGGGCAGGGCGATGTCGAGCGCGGCCTGCATCAGGCCGAGCGGGCCGCCGGTCAGCACGAGGCGTTCGGTGTTGAGGCCGCGCATCAGCACCTTGACGCCCTGGTGGACCTCGCCGAGGACGTTCTCCGCCGGAATCTCGCAGTCCTCGAACACCAGCTCGCAGGTGTTGGAGCCGCGCATGCCGAGCTTGTCGAGCTTCTGCGCGGTGCGGAAGCCCTTCATGTCCCGCTCGACGAGGAACGCGGTCATGCACTGGCTACCCGCGTCCTTGCCGGCGGTGCGCATGTAGACGATCAGCACGTCGGCCTCGGGGCCGTTGGTGATCCACATCTTGTTGCCGTTGGCGACCCAGACGTCGCCGCGCAGTTCGGCGCGGCAGCTCATCGAGCCGACGACGTCGGAGCCGGCCCCAGGCTCGCTCATCGCCAGCGCGCCCTTCCATTCGCCGCTGCACAGCTTCGGCAGATACTTCTCGCGCTGCGCCTCGTTGCCGTTGGCGTAGAGGTTGGCGACGCAGAGGTTGGAATGCGCGCCGTAGCTCAGGCCCACCGAACCGGACGCGCGGGAGATCTCCTCCATCGCGACCAGATGCGCGAGATAGCCCATCTCGCTGCCGCCGTACGCGCCCGGCACGGTCATGCCGAGCAGGCCCAGCTCACCGAGCTTGGCCCACAGGTCCTGCGGAAACGCGTTGTCGTGGTCGATGGCCTCGGCGCGCGGGGCGATCTCGGCCTGCGCGAAACGGCGCACGGCATCGCGCAGCGCGTCGAGTTCTTCGCCGAGCGGGAAAGTACGCATCTGGACTCCTGGTATCGAACGGGCCGCACTGCGGCCGGTGCGCGTCGTGCGCGCGGAATGGGATCGGTTGCCGGGATGTGCGTTCGCAGCATTCCCGGTGCCCGGATACGACGATGGGGCCGAAGCCCCATCGCGTGTTGCCGCCTGGATCAGCCGCCGCGCACGCGGCCCTGGAAACGCGGCTGCGCCCGGCCCAGCGGCAGCTTGAGCTTGCCGATGGTCTCGATGCGTTCCTCGGCGAGACGGTCGGCAGCCATGTAGGTCGGCACGCCGTCGCGCTCGGAGATCTCGAAGATGCGCGTGAGGTTGTGATAGATCGTGCGCATCATGCGCATCGCACGCTCGCGGTTGTAGCCGTCGATCTCGAGCGAGATGTTCATCACGCCCCCCGCGTTGACCGCGTAATCGGGCGCGTAGAGGATGCCGCGCTTTTCGACTTCGTCGCCGATCGCGTTGTTGGCGAGTTGGTTGTTCGCCGCGCCGCAGATGATCTTGGCCTTCAGGCGCGGCAGCGTCTTCTCGTTGACCGTGCCACCCAGCGCGCACGGCGAGTAGACGTCCACGTCGACGTCGTAGATCTCGTCCAGACCCACGGCCTCGGCGCCGAATTCGTCGACGGCGCGCGCCACGCGGTCCTTGTTGATGTCGGTGACGTAGACCTTCGCGCCGCGTTCCTTCAGCAGCTTCACGAACTCGATGCCGACGTGGCCGAGGCCCTGCACGGCGTAGCTGTAGTTGCCGACCTCCTCGTTGCCGAACTTGCGGTTCAGCGACGCCAGCAGGCCCTGCATCGTGCCGTAGGCAGTGAACGGCGAGGGGTCGCCCGAACCGCCGTGGACCTGGTGCACGCCGGTCACGAACTGGGTTTCGCGGTAGACGAATTCCATGTCATTGACGTCGATGCCGACGTCTTCGGCGGTGATGTAGCGACCGCCCAGCGACTCGACGAACTGGCCGAACGCGCGGAACAGGCCCTCGGACTTGTCGGTCGCCGGATCCCCGATGATCACCGCCTTGCCGCCACCGAGGTTCAGGCCGGCCACCGCGTTTTTGTAGGTCATGCCGCGCGACAGGCGCAGCACGTCGTTGAGCGCGTCCTGCTCGGACTCGTACGGCCACATGCGGGTGCCGCCCAGCGCCGGACCCAGTACGGTGTTGTGGATCGCGATGATCGCCTTCAGACCCACGTCCTTGTTGTGGCAGAACACGACCTGCTCGTGGCCGTAGGTGTCGAGGTGCTCGAAAATCATTCAAAACTCCGTCACGGGCGATGAGCCCGACGTCAGGTGGCAGAAGGCGGCGAGGGGGCTGTGCGGGTCGGTCTTGGCGACCGGATGGGTCCGGCAGGGCCGCAGGGTGTTGGGTGATCCGGGCATTTTACGCCCGTGTTTCGTCAATTGGTTGAAGATGCAACTGCTGCCGGGAAATTGCCGCAGGATCAATCGGTTGCGCGTGTTCTCAAAGCGCTGAATCGGGATGAGGTTCGTGACGCATTGCACCATCCGCGACGTCGCTCGGCGGCTCTGCATGCCGCGCCGGCTCCGGCGGCGTGTGCAGACACGTCTGACGTCCGTCATTCCCGCGCAGGCGGGAATCCATAGACGTCCAGCTGGAAACGGCGTCGATGGTTCGTTGCACCCGGATTCGCACCGGGCAATGGAAAACGGTGGGTGACGAGCGTCAGGAACTGGAAGTCCATGGATTCCCGCCTGCGCGGGAATGACGGGCCCGGGAGAGTCGCGCAGATAAGAACATTGTCCAGCCGCCAGGGCTACTCAAGGCTGGAAAATCCCGCGAGCGCGCGCTTACAGCTGCGACTCGATCGGCAACCACCGCACCACGTTCGCGCTCACGCGCTGCAGGCGCGTGCTGTCGGGTTCCCGTTTCAGTGGCGCCGGCGGGTCCTCGGCGCGGTCGAGCCAGCGCACGTTGCCGTCGTCGTTGAGATACACCCAGTAGCTCAGGCCCGGCTCGGTCAGGTGCCGGTACTCCTCGAACAGGGCCGCGCCCAGCGCCGGATCGTCGAACAGCACGCCCATCTCGGTGTTGAGGTTGGCCGAGCGCGGGTCGAGGTTGAAGGAGCCGACGAAACCGCGTCGTCCGTCGATCAGCACCGCCTTGGTGTGCAGGCTGGCGCCGCTGCTGCCGAACAGGCTGCTGTCGGCTTTCACGTCGGACTGGCTGCGGGTTTCGAACAGGTGGACGCCGCCCTCGAGCAGCGTCTTGCGATAGCGCACGTAGCCGCCGTGCACCGCGACCACGTCGTTGGCGGCCAGCGAGTTGGTGACCACCGAGACGTGCACGCCGCGCCCGGCGAGGCCGACGAGGCTGTCGGTGCCGTCGACGCCGGGCACGAAATAGGGCGAGATCAGCAACGCGGCGCGCTCGGCCTGGGCGATGTCGCCGACCAGATGCTCGACCAGCCAGTTCTCGCGCGCGTCGCCGCGCCACTTGATCGGCGGGTCCGACAGGATGCGGATGCCCTCGCTCCAGATCGGCGTGAGTTCCTGCGAGAAATAGCGGCGCACGCTGGGCGACAGTTCCATCGCGTCCAGATAGCGGCGCGCCTCGTCGCTGCGCGATTCCTCCTGGATCTGCGTCAGCACCGCGCGGATCGTCGCCGGCGGCTTGCGGTTGAGTGCCTCGATCGGAATCGCCGCCTCGCTGTTCCAGAAGTCGTCGAAGATCACGCTCGCATCGGCCACGGCCGGGCCGAACAGCACCATGTCGAGATCGTGGAAATTGAATTCCTCGGCCGCGCTGAAGTACTCCACGCCCACGTTGCGCCCGCCGACCACCGCCACCCGCCCGTCGGCGATCCACGCCTTGTTGTGCATGCGGTGGTTCACGCCCCAGGCGCGCTGCACCATCTCCAGCAGGCGCATCACGCCGGTGCGGTTGCGGAAGGGGTTGTAGACGCGCAGCTCGATGTTCGCGTGCGAGTCCATCGCCAGCAGGGTGGCGTCCATGTCGCCGATGCCGATGTCGTCGAGCAGGATGCGCACGCGCACGCCGCGCTCGGCGGCCATCCAGGCCTCGTGGGCGAGCATTCGCCCCGTCAGGTCGTCGTGCCAGATGTAGTACTGCAGGTCGAGGCTGCGCCCGGCCTGGCGCGCGGAGATCGCACGCGCGGCGTAGGCGTCCACGCCGTCGGGCAGCATGATCGCGCCGGTCTTGCCGGGGTTGCGAGCCAGCAGCGGCACCAGTTCGCGGTCGAGCGCGGTGGCGTCGTCGGACAGTGGCAGCACGTGGCTCGGCACGCCGGTCGCCGGCGGCATCAGGTGGTCGGCGACGAACACGCTGCTGACGGCCATCACCAGCAGGGTGAACAGGCCCCAGCCGATCAGTTTCTTGACGCGTTTCTTCATGGACGGTGGCCGGCGGTCATCAGTACAAGCATCGCAGAACGCGCGTCCGGATGCCTTCGCGCGGGTCGCGGCGGCTGCGACCGGGGGCGTGCACGGTGGCGGCATCGCGACCGTCATCGATCCGTTGCACACTGCGGCGGGGGATCCGTCGCTGTCCGCCCGGCACACCCGGGCGCGTTCGATATCTGCGAACCACGGAGGCTCCATGGCGACGAAGAAGACCCGCGCGCGTAGCGCCGCACGCAAGCCGACGACCGACCGGCTGCTCGATGCACGTCCCGACACCGCCGATTTCCGCGACCGCATGTTCGAGCCCACGCTGGTCGACGTGCCCAGCGAGATGCCGCTGTCGCGCTTCGTCGCGCTGCGCGTGCCGGTGCTCGACCAGGGCGAGGAGGGCGCCTGCACCGCCTACGGCCTGGCGACGGTCGCGCACACCCTGCTGCGGCGCCGGCGGCCCGATCCGGTGACGCTGCGCATGAGCACCCGGATGCTCTACGACATGGCGCGCCGCTACGACGAGTGGGAAGGCGAGGACTACGAAGGCTCCAGCTGCCGCGGCGCGATGAAGGGCTGGCACCGGCACGGCGTCTGCGCCGAAGAATGCTGGCTGGCGACGCCCGGGCCGCTGCACGAGGTCTACACCGAGGAACGCGCGCGCGCCGCGCAGGAGCATCCGCTCGGCGCCTATTACCGGGTCAACCACAAGGACCTGGTGGCGATGCACGCCGCGTTCGCCGAGGTGGGCGTGCTGTACGCCTCGGCGGCCGTGCACGCGGACTGGATGACGCCACCGGATTCCGGCGTCATCGAATGGACCGAGCAGCCGATCGCCGGCTACCACGCGTTCGCGATCGTCGGCTACGACCGCGACGGCTTCTGGATCCAGAACTCCTGGGGCACCGGCTGGGGCCGCCGCGGCTACGGCTGGGTGAGCTACGACGAATGGCTGCAGCGCGGCACCGACGTCTGGGTGGCACGGCTCGCGGTGCCGGTGCGGCTGCAGCGCGTGCAGGCGGTCGCGGCCAGCAATTCGATCCTGGCGCGGCAGTCGAACGGCTACGCGCAGGCCGATCTGCGGCCGCACGTGGTCAGCCTCGGCAATGACGGCCGCCTGCGCACCGGCGGGCGCTTCGGCACCGGCCAGGACGCGGTGCGCAACCTGGTGCGCGAGGACCTGCCGCGCATCACCCGCGACTGGCCGAAGAAGCGGGTCATGCTCTACGCCCACGGCGGCCTCGTGCCCGAGCAGGCCGCGATCCAGCGCGTCGCGGACCTGCGCGAACTGATGCTGCCGCAGCAGGTCTACCCGCTGTGCTTCGTCTGGAAGACCGACTTCTGGAGCACGCTCGGCAACATCCTGCGCGACGCGGTACGCCCGCGCAGCGAAGGCCTGATGGACCGCACCAAGGGCGTGCTGCTGGACCGCATCGACGACACCATCGAACCGCTGGCGCGCGCGCTCGGCGGCAAGGCGATGTGGGAGGAGATGAAGGAGAACGCGCGGCTGGCGACGACCGCGGTCGTGCGCGACGGCGACGCGCTGACCGAAGCCGGCGGCGCCGCGCAGGTCGCGCGCCTGCTCGGCGAATGGATGCGCGAGGATCCGAGCGTCGAACTGCATCTGGTCGGCCACAGCGCCGGCTCGATCCTGCTCGCGCCGCTGGCGCAGCTGCTGACCGCCGAGGGCCTCGTCGCCGACGGCCCGGCGGCGAGCATGCAGGGCATCGGCCAGCGCATCGCCAGCCTCACGCTGTGGGCGCCGGCGATGACGATGGCGCTGTTCGAACAGACCTTCGCGCCCGCGCTGCAGTCCGGCCGCATCGGCCACGGCGCACTGTTCACGCTGACCGACCGCGCCGAACAGGACGACCATTGCGCGCGGGTCTACAACAAGTCGCTGCTGTACCTCGTCGCGCACGCGTTCGAGGCACAGGCGCGCAGCTGGGTGCGCCGCGAGCACCGCCACGGCACGCCGCTGCTGGGCATGGCGCGCTTCATCGAGGCGCACGCCGGCATCCGCGACCTGCTCGCGACCGGCCGGCTCGACTGGATCCAGGCGCCGGTGCAGGGCGTGCCGCCGCACGCCGCCGACGGTAGCGCCGCGACCAGCCACGGGGCCTTCGACGACGATCCCGAAACCCTGCAGGCCACGCTGTGCCGCATCCTCGGCGAGCGCAACACGCAGGCACCGGTGCGCATCCATCGTTCCGAATCGGGACTGGAGGATTGCCGGGTGCGGTTGCGGGAGGCGCTGGATACGGTGCTGGTGCGGGGCTGAGGCTGACGCTCGACGCGGTGGGGGCGACTTGCCCACATACGGGCGCCACGGCGCTGCAATCGGCCAGGCCGTAACCAGATTGCCGACCAGCTTTGAAAATACGAACGTTCGTGCTATTTATGGCGTCATGACCCCCATTCCCGCCACCAGCAAGGGCAGCGCCACGCGCGAGATGATCGTCGAGCGCGCCTATGCCATCGCGTCGCGCAATGGCCTGGAAGGGCTGTCGATCGGCGATCTGGCCGGCGCGGCCGGGATGTCCAAGAGCGGGGTCTTCGCGCACTTCGGCTCGCGGGAGGACCTGCAGCTCAGCGTGCTGGATTGGACCGCCGGGCGTTTCACCGAAGCGGTCGTCGTGCCGGCGCTGGCCCGCCCGCGTGGACTGCAGCGCCTGCGCGCGATCGCGCAGGGGTGGTTCCAGTGGGTGCTCGACAACCCCGACGGCTGCGTGATGCTGGGCGCGGCCAACGAGTACGACGCCCGCCCGGGCGCGTTGCGCGATCGCACCGTCCGCTGGCTGCAACACTGGCGCCAGCAGTTGGCCAAGGCCGTCGGCATGTGCATCGAGACCGGCGAGCTGGCCCCGTCGACCGATCCCATGCTGCTCGCATTCGAGCTGTTCGCCGTCACCGAGGGTCTGCACACCGCCCGCGTGTACGACCCGGAACAGGCGCGGCAGCTCGCGCTGCGCTCGCTCGACCGGCTGCTGGCCTCCTACGGCGCGGGCACCGTCCCGGCGTCCGGGGCCGGCGCGGTTCCTTCTCCCACGTCCTGATTCCTGGAGTCTCGCCATGGCGACAGCCGCCGCGTCTTCAAATAGCACGATCGTTCGAAAAAATGCCGGGCTCGCGCTGCTGCGATGGCGGTTCCGGTTGGGCAGCTGGCTGGCGCCGGCGGGCACCCTGCACCGTGCGTTCGACCTGTTCGGCACGCCGATGTCGGCATCGCGCGAGCGGGCCCGTCAGGCGGACGCCGACGGTGCCCGCATCCATCGCCTGCCGTTCGGTCGCGAGCAACTGGCTGTCTACACCTGGGGCGATCCGGGCACCCAGCCCTGCGTGCTGCTGGCGCATGGCTGGTCCAGTTTCGGATTGCGCTTCGTGCCGTGGGTCGCGCCGCTGCGCCGCGCCGGCTACGCGGTCGTCGCGTTCGACCAGCCGGCGCACGGACGCAGCAGTGGCCGCCGCGCCAACCTGCCGATGTTCGCCGACGGCGTGCAGTGCGTGGCCGCGCATCTTGGTCCGCTCGCGGGGGTGGTGGGCCATTCGCTGGGCGGCGCAGCCGTGGCCGTCGCGCTCAGCCGCGGCCTGCAGGCCGAGCGTGCGGTACTGCTGGCGCCGGCGGCCGATCCGGTCGACGCGGCCCGGCGGTTCGCCGGCGTCATCGGCCTGGCCCAGCACCTGGGCCGGCGCATCTTCGACGACTACGAAGCGATGACCGCGCAGTCGGTGGCCGACTTCCAGGCGCACGTCACCGCGCCGCGGATCGCGCGGCCGGCCCTGGTCGTGCACGACCTCGAAGACCGGGACGTGCCCTGGGCCGAGGGCGAACGCTACGCCCGCTACTGGCCGCAGGCGACCCTGCTCAGTACCACCGGGCTGGGCCATCACCGCATCGCCAACGACGCCGGCGTCGTCGCCGACTCGATCGCGTTCCTGCAGGGGCAGGCCGTCGGCCAGCGCGTGGTGTCCACCGGAGCGCTGCCGTTCGGGGTGTGCTGAGGCCGGAATGCGCGGCTGCGGTGACGACGCTCGACGCCGCGAGGTTCGCCACGTCATCGGTACGGCGCAGCGACGGCCTTCGCCTCCGGACATGCACTGACAGGCGCGAGTCCGTCCATTCGCCGGTGCAGGCAGGTGTGCACTGAAAACCTCGATTGCGGACCGCGAGACAGGCGGTACGGCTCAGCGCGCTTGCAGGGATGCCTGCAATGCGGTCGCCAGTGCCGCATCGCCACTGACGAGATCGCTCCAGCGCAGCGCCAGACCCTTGCGCTTGCCCTTGGGAACGAGTTTCAGGCCGTCGGGATCGATCGTCAGCGAATAGGTGTCGTCGCCGATACGGACTTCGCGTTTGAGGGGTTTGTCGAGTGGGGTCATGGACGCGCTCCGGGAGTTCCGGGTGGTGATACTGCGCTTGCTTGGCGTTCGAGGACGGAAAGGTCGTGATCGGAGACCTGGCGCAAGTCGCTGGGCCCCGGCCTGCGCCGGGGCGACGGCTTAAAGGTTGCTGTTTTCCACGGCGCGTTCGAGTGCCGTCAGATCCGTCATCCCAGCAAAAGCTGGGGCCCATTCTGATCTGCAAGGCTCAACGGCCCAGCACACCCGAACGCCCCCGTCGCCCCGGCGCAGGCCGGGGCCCAGAGACTTCGCGATCCACCCCACATCACCGCGCAAGCACCCGGTCGCATACCACCCGGATGCCGCACCGCAGCATATTTTCAACTGAAAACGTCAACCGCCCCACCGCTACAATCGGCGCATCTTTTTGTCCCTGCAGGAGCGCGCCATGAGCACGCCAGCCAACCAGATGCCCGAGCGCGACACCGACACCGCGCCGCTGCGTTTCGTCACCGCCGCCAGCCTGTTCGACGGCCACGACGCCGCCATCAACATCATGCGTCGCCTCATCCAGTCGCAGGGCGCGGAGGTCATCCACCTCGGCCACAACCGCAGCGTCGAGGACGTGGTCCGCGCCGCGCTGCAGGAGGATGCCGACGGCATCGCACTGTCGAGCTACCAGGGCGGCCACGTCGAGTACTTCAAGTACATGGTCGACATGCTCAAGGAACGCGGCGCCGGCCACATCCGCGTGTTCGGCGGCGGCGGCGGCACGATCACCCCCGAGGAGATCCGCGAGCTGCAGGGCTACGGCGTCGAGCGCATCTACCATCCCAACGACGGCATGAAGATGGGCCTGGTCGAGATGATCGAGGACGTCGTCAAGCGCGCCAGCGACGCGCGCGCCGCGACGGTCCGCGTCGACACCGGCAATGCGCCCGGCATCGACGACGAGATCGGCATCGGCCGCGTGCTGTCGGGCATCGAGGGCGGCGCCATCGGCGAGGCCGAACTCGCGAAGCTGCGCAAGACCTGGCAGCTGGCCGGCGGCCGCACACCGGTCATCGGCATCACCGGCACCGGCGGCGCGGGCAAGTCCTCGGTCACCGACGAACTGCTCAACCGCTTCCTCGCGAGTTTTCCGCAGATGCGCATCGCGGTGATCTCGGTCGATCCCACGCGCCGCCGCACCGGTGGCGCGCTGCTCGGCGACCGCATCCGCATGAACTCGCTGCGCAGCCACCGCGTCTACATGCGCTCGATGGCGACGCGTCGCCAGAACGTGGCCACCAACGCGGTGCTCAAGGACTGCATCGGCTTCCTCAAGAGCCTCGCCTACGACCTCGTCATCGTCGAGACCGCCGGCATCGGCCAGTCGGACTCGGAGATCGTCGATCTCGTCGACTTCCCGATGTACGTGATGACCAGCGACTACGGCGCGGCCAGCCAGCTCGAGAAGATCGACATGATCGACTACGCCGAGCTGATCGTGCTCAACAAGTACGACAAGCGCGGCGCCGAGGACGCGCTGCGCGACATCCGCAAGCAGTGGAAGCGCAACCGTGTCGCGTTCCAGACGCCGGATGCCGACGTGCCGGTGTATCCGACGATCGCCAGCCAGTTCAACGATCCCGGCGTCAGCTGGATGTTCGACAACCTGTGTCGCCTGCTGCGCGAGAAGACCGGCGCCGGCAGTGCAGGGCAGTGCAGTTTCCAGCCCGGCCTCGATACCTCGCTGAAGGAACCGCGCGCCACCGTGCTGATCCCGGGCAGCCGCGTGCGCTATCTGGCCGAGATCGCCGAATCCGGCCGCCGCATCAACAGCGACATCGAGCGCCAGGCCGAAGCCGCCGACCGCGCCCAGGCCATGTGGCAGGCGCTGCAGGAACTGGGTGACGCGCAACTGCCCAAGGCGCTCGATCTCTACCACTCCGATGATCTGCACGCCGCGCGCGATCCCAGCACCTCTCCCGCCGGGAGAGGTCGCGGCGCAGCTGCGGGTGAGGGTGCCACCGTCGTCGACAGCCCATCCCCCGCAGTCCCCGCCGACCCCGTCCAGGCCGGCACCGCGCCTGATCCCAGCACCTCTCCCTCCGGGAGAGGTCGCGCCGAAGGCGCGGGTGAGGGCAGGGCCGTCGCAGCCAACCCCGTCGACCGCTCGATCCTCACCCTGCGCCAGCGCTACAACGACGCCATCCAGTCCCTCAGCAGCGAATCGCTGAAGCTCCTGCGCGAATGGCCGCAGCGTCTCAAGTCGATCACCGACGAATTCACCGAGTACCAGGTGCGCGACAAGTCGATCAAGGTCGACAACTACCGCGACTCGCTGAGCTACCAGAAGATCCCCAAGATCGCAGCCCCCACCTACAAGAGCTGGGGCGAGCTGCTGACCTTCTTGGGTAAGGAAAACCTGCCGGGCAGCTATCCCTACACCGGCGGCGTGTACCCGTACCGCCGCACCGGCGAAGACCCCATCCGCATGTTCGCGGGCGAGGGCACGCCCGAGCGCACCAACCGCCGCTTCCATTACCTGTCCGTCGGCCAGCCGGCCGCGCGCCTGTCCACCGCCTTCGACAGCGTCACCCTGTACGGCGAAGACCCGGCGCCGCGCCCGGACATCTACGGCAAGATCGGCAACTCGGGCGTCAACATTCCCACACTCGACGACATGAAGAAGCTCTATTCCGGCTTCGACCTGTGCGCGCCCACCACCTCGGTGTCGATGACGATCAACGGCCCGGCGCCGATGATCCTGGCGATGTTCATGAACTGCGCCATCGATCAGCAGATCGAGAAGTACCTCAAGGCGGACGACGCGCGCTGGCAGGAAGCCGAAGCCAAACTCGCCAAATTCTTCGAAGGCCGCGAGCGCCCGCGCTACCACGGCGAACTGCCGCCGACCAACGACGGCCTAGGCCTTGGCCTGCTCGGCGTCTCCGGCGATCAGATGGTCGACGCCGACACCTACGCCGACATCAAGGCGCGCACGCTCGCCACCGTGCGCGGCACCGTACAGGCCGACATCCTGAAAGAGGACCAGGCCCAGAACACCTGCATCTTCAGCACCGAGTTCGCGCTGCGGATGATGGGCGACATCCAGCAGTACTTTGTCGACCGCAAGGTCCGCAACTTCTACTCGGTCAGCATCTCCGGATATCACATCGCCGAAGCCGGCGCGAACCCGATCAGCCAGCTCGCCTTCACCCTGAGCAACGGCTTCACGATCGTCGAGTACTACCTCGCGCGCGGCATGCGCGTGGACGACTTCGCGCCCAACCTGTCGTTCTTCTTCTCCAACGGCATGGACCCCGAGTACACCGTCATCGGCCGCGTCGCCCGCCGCATCTGGGCACGCGCCATGCGCGAGCGCTATGGCGCCAACGAGCGCAGCCAGATGATGAAGTACCACATCCAGACCAGCGGCCGGTCCCTGCACGCGCAGGAGATCCAGTTCAACGACATCCGCACCACGCTGCAGGCGCTCTACGCCCTGTTCGACAACTGCAACAGCCTGCACACCAACGCCTACGACGAGGCCATCACCACGCCCACGGAAGAAAGCGTGCGCCGTGCCGTCGCCATCCAGATGATCATCAACAAGGAAATGGGGCTCAACTTCATCGAGAACCCCTGGCAGGGCAGCTTCGCCGTCGACTACCTGACCGACATCGTCGAAGAGGCCGTCTACAAGGAGTTCGAAGCCATCAGCGAGCGCGGCGGCGTGCTGGGCGCCATGGACACCATGTACCAGCGCGGCAAGATCCAGGAAGAGTCCATGTACTACGAGCACAAGAAGCACGACGGCTCGTTGCCCCTGGTGGGCGTGAACATGTTCCTGCCCAAGGAACACGCCGGCGAGATCGCCACCGAGATCGAACTGATCCGCAGCACCGAAGAAGAGAAGGGCCAGCAGATCGAGAACGTCCGCAACTGGCAGCAGGGCCGCAATGCCCTCGCGCCGAAGGGCGAGACCTCACACGCGCATCAGGCCGACGCCGACGAGCAAGCGCCGATGGTCCACGACGGACATGGTCTGGCGTATCTTCAAAACGCGGCGCGGGAGAGGCGCAATGTGTTCGAGGCGCTGATGGAGGCAGTGAAGACGCACAGCTTGGGGCAGATCAGCCATGCGTTGTATGACGTGGGTGGGGAGTATCGAAGGAATATGTAAACCAATCTTTTCGCTTCGCTCAGCTAGGAGAAGGTCCGCTACGGCGGGCTTTTTCTTTGGGCTATAGTCTAGATAGGGCGCCCATGGGTGCAGAGAACCTGCCAAGCGGCAAAAGGCCAATCGTATGCTCCAGTCGACGTGCGATTCCGAACCTGTCGCTAGCAGTTGATAAAAACTGGAGCTTAAGCGTGACTCCAACGACGATTGATACGGCTATTGGGATCGCTCTCGACGGCATCTTGAATAACCGTCTGGTGCTCCTTGCCGGCGCGGGGCTTTCAATGGCTGCGCCGAGTAATCTGCCTAGTGCGGCGAAAATTGCTCAAGATGCGAAAACGGAGTACGACGCACGCTACGGCGGAATCCGCCCACCTTTGCCGCTGGCGATCGAAGAGCAGGCGAATCAGTTCTTCGACGCGGGCGAGCTCGGCGTTTACCTGAAGGAATATGTCGATCAGGATGTGTTTGCTGCCCAGCCCAACGCCGGACACGTAGCCGTAGCTGATTTGCTCCTATCACAAGGTTTGCAGGCTGCCGTAACAACGAATGTTGACATATTGATCGAAACCGCCGGTCAAGGATTGATGGGTCAAGTATTTACGGGCATCGAGGGCTCGGCGGTTGCGGCTCCGCCTGGAGGGGCCGCCCCTCTTCTCAAAATCCATGGCTGCTGGCTGCAGGAGCGCGACCATACTGTGTGGGCTCCGGGGCAAGTGACTGCAGCACCCGTCGTCGGGAGGATTGCGAGTTCTGCTACGTGGTTGCAGACCGCTTTGCTGGACAAAGACCTGCTCATCGTTGGGTACTCGACCGACTGGGACTATCTCAACGAGGTGTTACAGCAGACGCTCGGCGCGGTCTCGCCCGCGTCCGTACTCGTAGTCGATCCTTCGAACACTGCACAGTTCATAACGAAAGCGCCCCAGCTCGCTGCGCTCGCCGACCGCGCCAAAAAAGGATCTTTCCACCTTCAGCTGTCCGGCGCTGATTTTTTAGATGAACTTAGGCTCAAATTCTCGAAGGTTTTCATCCGTCGTGCGATCGCCAAAGGAGTTCCCGAATTTGAGGCCATTACGGGGCGTGCGCCAGTCACTGCAAGTCAAGAGGCCCCGGACCTCGACAACGACAATCTGTGGCGGATCCGCCGCGATCTACTAGGGTGCAAGCCGAATAAACCCGCACGGCAGCCCGGACCCCACAATGAGCCAGCCGTCGGGCTCACGCTTCTGCAGTTGCGCGAGGCGGGCGGCACGCCGTCTGGCCCTTACTGGAACGTCGGCGGGAGAGTGGTAAGAGTGATTCGGGCTGCAGGGGAATTCCTGCACGCGTTGGAGGGAGAGTACATGTGGGACATGCCTCCGGTCTCAGCGCCGGACATCGTTGTAGCTGTCGGGGCGGAAGATGTCTTTCTGCCGGCTCACCTTGCTCGGAGGCCCGACGGTTCAATCGCCCGCGGGGCGGGCCCAGGATGGATGACGAGAGCAACATTCGAGGGAACGTTATGAGCAACCTACTGCAGTACTGTGCCGATGTACTTATTGAGGCCGGCTTTTCGACGCGTCGCGTCGACATTACGATCGCCGATGGCGGGAGCTCGCTCGAGACTCTTTCGTTTGAGGACGCCACCATTCTGGGTTTTGTAGTCCCTTATGAGAGTCCGGAGCAACTCATCACGTCATGGAAAGCGGATGCTGATCGCATTGCAGTACGACATCGCGCGGCTCTTCAGGCTGCGCGGCAGAAGGCGTGGAACACCTATCTTGTTCTAATTGCGGCCTCTCCCGCTGATTTCGCTAACTCACTGCTGCTGGGGCAGATCGAAGAGGACCTTGAAGCCATGCGGAAGATCACGAAGGCTGGCGTTAGCGGAGTGTCTAGCGCAAGGGCGGCTCTCCTGCCGCTTTTGCCTTTCCGAGCGGCCCCGTCCTTGGACCCTATCGAAATGCGGCAAGAAATTCAGTCGAGGAGTACCGAGCTTGACCACGAAGTCGTCGCCGCTTTCCTCTCGAGTGCCGAAGAGGGCGTAGTAATGCAGCTTCTTGAGGATCGCGCGTGAAGATCGAGAGTGTTCTGATCAGCGGATTTCGAGGGTTTCGCGATCGTGTCGAAGTTCCGTTCGCGCCGGGCTTCACCGTCATAGATGGCCGAAATGGTGTCGGAAAAAGCACGATTTTTGATGCTATCGAATTCGCACTCACTGGGCGTCTGACCAAGTACGGGGAAATGAAGGCAAGTGGTCAAAGCGTTGATGACTACCTCTGGTGGAAGGGCGACGGCAAAGCGCCGGCCGAGCGCTTCGTTGAAGTCACGCTACGTGACGGTGAGAATGAGCTGCGTCTCCGCCGTACGCCCATAGAGGATCCATCCCCCGACCTTCTTGCAAGAGTCGAGGCAGGTATGATAAATGCCGGCATGGCACCTTCCTCGCCTCTAAATCAGCTCTGCGCGGCGTCCATCATTCGTGACGAGAATATCGCCAGTCTCAGCCTCGATCTTTCTGAAACTCAACGTTACGCGAAGCTACGGCAGGCTATTGGAGCGATTGACGCCGAAGAGTGGGCGGAACGAGGTAGCAAACTTACTGGCATCGCAAAAAAACGCAGCGAACAAGCGAAAGCGGAGGTAGCTGCCGCGAACGCTGCAGTCGCCGAGGCCACCAGGAAGATCGATGAAATCCGAGCCGTGCTTGCTCCTGAGAGCGCCATCAGCGAAGCGAGTGCGACTCTGGAAAATCTGCTGCAGATCGCTTACACGGGCTCGGAGCAATTGCTTTCCCCCGCGCGCGAGTTTGTCGCATCGCGCGAGCGTCACGCTCGCGACCTTACCTCGATTGTGTCGGGGTGGGATGATTATGAGCGAGAGGCTTCGGCTTTTACCGCAAGGGAAGCAGAGATTGAAGCTGCGCGAGCCGTAATCGCCGATGCGCAGGCACATCAGGCTCGTCTGCCGCTACCCGTGGAGACTGGTATAGATGGGCCGACGGCAGAGTTAGTCAGTCAGCTGCATGAGCTGAGAAGTATAGGCACTAGGATAGGGTTGGTTGATCACCGTTGTCCGCTTTGCTCTGCTGATCATGATGAGGTGTCCTTCGCTGCCGGGCTCTCGAAAGCGGCAGCGATGATCGAACGAATGAACAGTCAAGCGAGCGAGATAGCCGCCGAGGCTTCGCGCCGACGCTTGGAAATCTCCGATGCCGAGAAGAAGATTGCTGAAGCACAGCGGACGCTAGGCGTACTCACCAGCCGCATCGACGAGCAGCGCGAGGCATTAGCCGCTCGGCGTCGCATACTCAGCGAGGTGGGGTTAGACGCCGGCGCCAGCCGAATCGAGGTACTTAAGCTGAAGGAAGCAGTCGGTGCTCAGCTTGACGCCGCTCGACACGCACTCCGAGTTCTTGGCACGCTCAGTCAGAATCAGCAGCTTGAGATGGGCCTCGCGCAGGCTGAGGAGGCGCGTGGCAGGCTTGCACGAGCCCAGGATCGAGCCGGTAAGGCAAGGCGCGCGGAAGCTATCGCTAGTGCGCTGCACGATGCAGCTCGGCGCGCTGGCTCGGAGACGCTCGACCTGCGTCTCCAGCGAGTTCTGCCGCTCATGGCAGAGCTCTACAGCAGACTAAGGCCCCACCCCGTTTGGCAAGACATTGAGTATTCCATCCGTGGAGATTTGAGACGCTTCCTCTCACTCCAGGTCGGGGAGGGGTTAAACCCGCAGTTCTTGTTCTCGAGTGGTCAGCGCCGGGCTACGGGACTCGCCTTCCTACTCTCGATAAATCTGTCCCTTGCATGGAGTCGTTGGAGATCAATTCTGCTAGACGATCCTGTCCAGCATGTCGACGATTTCCGTACAGTGAACTTGGCCGAAGTTTTGGCGCAGCTCGTCGCTAGCGGGCGACAGGTAGTTGTGGCCGTAGAGGATTCAGCGCTCGCCGAACTACTTGCTCGGCGAATGCCTGTGATCGGGCCCGGCGATGCTAGTCGACTCACCTTAGGCTTAGACGCCGCAGGCTGCTCGACGGTTCTGGCCCGTAAAAACCTGGTCCCGATGGCGCTGAGAGTTCTCGCCGCTTAACTTGCAACGCGGAACTGAGTTAGTTCGAGTGACGGTGTCAATCTCAAGTGCCGACGAAACGCGGGGAAGAGTGGGGCTCCGCGGAAGGGGTTCGTTGCGCGATGTCGCAACGCTGGAATAGCTACACCAGATTTCATTAATGCGCCTTGACGATTCCGAAGTGTGATCTGCGCATGTAAAAGAGAAAGAACGCAATGGGCAGTGAAGATCGGTTTAAGCAATCCATAGTTCGAACACTGGCAAAACGAGCAGCTAGTCAATGCTCTAATCCGGGCTGTGGCGCTGTTACATGTGGACCAGCAGATATGCCTAGTGGGGCGATCAATATTGGTGAAGCTGCGCATATCTATGGCGCCAATCCAGGATCAGCAAGATACGATCCGGGAATGGAGTCGGTGGATCGTGGTGCTATTACAAACGCGATATGGTTGTGTGGGAATTGCCACAAGATGATAGATGACGACCCTGATAAATACCCTGCAGGGTTGCTATTTGAATGGCACAGGGAGCATGAGAAAGAAATTGCGGAGCGTGTTGGAAAAACTGCTGCTGACGTCAGGCGTCGATATGAAAAACGTCATTTGGAGGGGCTTGGTCGTTTGAGTTATCTGGCAGAAAGGTTGGTTCTTGAGAAAGGCGATTACTGGGAGTATCTACTTACTGCCGAGGTTCTGCGGAGTGAAGTGGCGCCGATTGTTCGGCGTTGGGACGCTTTGAAGCGAGGTCTCTATGTCGGAAAATTCGTAAGGATATCCAAGGAGGATTCTTTCAGCTGGGTTTCTGACAGGGCGTATGAGATGGGGCAGATAGTAAATGCATTTTCTGGGCTGACAAATTATGAGTTTTCGCGCTCCTGGGGTGCGGCAGGGGTGCCGGGCAATGATGTTGAGATTGTTGGCGTGTGTCGCTTATTTGGGGAGGTCTGCAGAAGCACTCTTGAATGGGAAGAATCCGTGCGTTTTGCTCGTGTAGATAGTTGTTTTGAGGAGGTTCGCGGGCTTTTTGTCGGTGTCGCGGGAACGCTTATTGAGAATGCTGTAAGAATACCTGATTTTCTGTTGGAAGTAATTTCAAAGAAGCCCGATTCCGGTCATTATGAGCTGGTGTTGAATGTCAAGTTGCCAGACGGCTGGGCGACCAAGTCGGAGAGGCTATGAGTCGGGCGGCACGTGAATACCACAGTTGAACCGTGCCCTATTTTTTCGGGTAATTCCCCTCACTTCTGGACCAAAAGTGGGGACATTTTGGAGGCCGGGGTCTCGCGTAGAAGCTTGTATAGCAGTGTCTGCAGGTCTTCGGAGCGGTGGTTGAAGCGGTAGCAAACTTCGCCCAGGTAGAGATGGAAGTATTTGCTGGGCACGCCGCGGTATGGATACAGCCAGTTCTTGGCGTAGCTCCAGAAGCCCTCGATGCCGTTGATGTGATCGCGGCCGACAGGCCGTCCCTTCTCCTTGCGGATGACCACATGGTCGCCTCGCAGCTTCAGCGTGGCGTAGGCCTGCCACTGGTCGGTGTAGTACAGCGAGCCTTCGCGGGTGTGCGCATCGATCTGCTGCATGACCGCCTGGCGGTCATTGCTGGCGATGGGCATGGCCTTGACCTCGCCGTTGCGCTTGATGATCCCGAACACGATGACCTTGCCCAAGGCACCCCAGCCGCGCGGGCCGTGGCGTGCGCCACCAAAGGTGGTTTCGTCGCACTCCAGCGCGCCTGCGAAGGGCTCACGCCACTGCTCGGCAGGCACAGCAGGCGCGCAGCAGCCGATACATCTTCTCCGCCGTACTGGCGCTGCAGATCGGTCGGAAACGCTGCCGAATAACGGGGTCAGGTTCACTTAGGTAGGATGACGCCGCGCAAGCGACGACGTAGGCCAGTCAGGGGGACGGCATGCGACAGGGATTGAAGCGGGTGGCGCATCGTCGGGAAAATGCGCTGACAGGGGGGGCGGTGGGAGCGGTTGGAGCATCTGCTCGCCGCGTACTACCGGAGAGCGGGGCTATCAGCTCAAGCGCGTGAAGAGTGTCGCGACGACTGGCCACTTCGATTACGGTATCGATCTGAAGTTGTAGCGAGACCGCTTTATCGATCAATGCCCGATATTCGAGCCGCAATTAGCACGGCATTGATCGCGCTGAGTGCTAATTCTTTTAAGGACCTGGCCTCATTATTGTTTTCGGTTATTTGGCAGGAGATTATTTTGTTTAGTCGCGCTAATGGGATCGCGAGTGATATTTTTTTGATCGCAAAGGTATTTGATATCGCTGCAATCGGTTCCCTTTTGAGTGGGATTGGAACTTTAGTGCTTGCTTACATCGCGTATAAAGGACTCTCCGCCTGGCGATCTCAATTCAGAGGGCAGAGTGAGATACAGATCTCGCAAGATATTCTTTCGTCAGTGCATGAGGCGGCTGAGATAATAGATTACATGCTCAAAGACGATGTGATGCAGGTGGAGCTTGATGAAACGGAGCGTTATGACGAAGAAGAGGTTTGGGCTTGGGAGATCCGTGCCGCTGCCAACGTTCCGATAGTCCGCTACGAGAAATTCCAAGATCGTTTTGACAGGTTGCGAAGTCTCTACTTTCGCGCGAGAGCTTTACTCCCAGTCGAAGCTGTAAATGCGGTGCGGACGGTATTGGAAGTGCCGCATCGGATATCGAGCGCAACCAAGAAGATGGTGAGAATAAAAATACGTCTTTCTGAAATAAAGAAAGAGGGAATGGATGCTAATAATCTGGAAGTTCAAGGGTTGCAAGAAGAGATTGAACTACTTGGCAGGCTTTTCATGTATAGCGAGGTGGGTGGCGTAAAGCGCGAGCCTTCTCTCCTCGCTGATGCGCGTGCAGCCGAATCGGCTTGTTCTAGTCTTTTGCTACCCATTCTTAAGGATCGATAGCCGAGGCCGCTATTAATTTATTAGTTCGCAACTCGGGCCTGTTCCGATGGGGGCGATGCGAGTCGCCGGGCGGCGCTTGCTCGATATTCCAGCGTCTAGCGCTGCGAGCTCGAGTGAATTCTAAGCCGTTGTAACGGCACGGGCTGTTTTTCCGTTCCGTTTTCGCTATTAGCCAGTATGGCAAGATTTTGCGCAGTGAACGCAGCCATTAGCTCGTGGATAAAGCAGTTTCGCTTGGGCCACTGCCGTGGAACAGGATGAGTGATACCCCAAGTCGCTTATTGAGTAAGCTAACCCGAGCCAGTAGCAGCCTTCCTCATGCACTTCATGGTCGCGGCTTACTGTTTGTGCGGTGTTGTTCACGAAGAACTTCTTCATATCCTTGCTCTGAAGTTGCGCACAATGCGCGCCATTATTGTGCGGTCCGCCACGTTTTATTGGAAGCGGTAGTCAGGCGAAGAGCGAGTCTCTACGTGTCAGCATCGGTAGGACGGAACAGAATTGGGCGGTGTAAGGATGAGAAGTGAGCGCGTTGTCTCTTTCATTGCAAACTTGATGCCTTCGTATCAGTGCTGCCTAGTCAACGACGTTCCGAGCGCGCAGTCTCTAGACGACGGGACGTTAATCATCCCTGTGCTCGATGAGCAGTCGGGTGCTGCAGGTGATGCCTGGGTAAGCGTTCGGTGGCAGGGCGACCCTGCTAGGCAGACAGAAGTGCAAGCGGACAGCGTCGCAGCCATTGCGGTTGTCAGGCACATGCGGCTTCATTTCGCAGGGCAGCCATTGGAGCGCATGGCTCGCGAGATGGAGGCGCTCGCTCAACATTACGAATTCAAGACGGGTGGGAGCCTCTATCTGCCCTACGAGCGTGCGCCAGTAGGCGTACTTCCGGTTGTACGTACCGCAGTTTCTCGCCTCGGCGAATCAGCAGTGATCGAAATTCTGAAGAAAGCAGCTGGTATCTAAAGCCGATTGAGCGCGCGATCAGGTAGGAGAAGGCTTACACGCGCAAACGCCTGATCTCGAGGCCGAGTCTCTTGACCATGATGCATAAGTGGTAGCAAACTCAACCCCAAGGAGCGTCGAAACTCCTCTTAGAGCGGTCCCCACCTCCGTCAATCTGGTGGGTTTTTTGTGCCTGTGTGCTTGCGGGCATGGACCGACGCGATGCCTGCGTCGGGAGGGCGGCTAATACAACACCCTTCGGGGAAATACGTCCGCCGGCTCTAAGCGGTTTCGAACCTCCCGACTTCCCGTCCTCCGTCTGGCGGACGGGCACTTCATGGATCGAGGAGAAGACGATGTCGAAGTTCGATACGAAAGATCGCGGCGCGCTGGGCTATTTCCTGACCGAGGACGGCCAGTCCCGGCTGCGCAATCTGCACCAGCACATTGTGTTCCTGTCACGCCTGGCAGAGCCGCGTGTGGACGAGGAAGAGGACGGGCCTGAGATCGACCACCCCGCGCTGGCAGGCTGTATGGACCTGCTGGCCGAGCAGGTGCAGTTGGTGCTCGATACGGTGTCCTGGCCGGCGCGCCTGCAGGCGAAGGGCAAGCCGTTGATCGTGGGGCCGCAGGCCGACGATGACGAGGCCGAGGACGCGGATGACGTCGATGGCGACGCTGCGCCCGTGGCAGCCTCCGCTGACGATGACTACGCCTTCGGCATGACTCTAGACCAGCTGGACGAGCTGCATCGGCTGCTCGATCTGCTGCGCGCCCAGGGCGATCTGATGATGGCCACCGGCGAAGGCGAGGTCTCCAAGGACACCATCGTCGTCACGGGCTCGGCGATCTTCGATGGCGCCGAGGCCGTGGACGCCATCATCGACCAGGTCGAAGCGCAGATCCTCGACGACGACGACCCGCGCGCCAAGCCGCGACGTGTGCGTGAGATGCCACCGGCCTACGGAGCGGCGAAGGGTGCAGTGGGTTCCCAGCACGAGGCGGTCTCGTTGCACTGAGCAGACCGCAGCCTGCAGCAGTGCTGTCCGGCACTGCTGTGGGCTGCGCCTCCCGGTCTTCGGCGCCGGGTGCGGCGTCGTGTGGACGCTGATCGCAGGCGGCGGTGTCTTCGGACTTGACGACTGCCAAGCTGTCAAACCTTATCAAGCGATTGATGCTTTATAAGGTTTCCGTGCCTTCTTTCTAGTAAGCTCGCGTCTCTAAAGGTTCTCTCCGAAGGGCATCGCATGCGTCGGAATCAAATTGCTGCCGAGCGGCACTCCTGTCTGGTGCCGGTGCCGGGCCATCCGCATGTGCACGCCCTGGTCGCGCCGCCGATCCCTCGTAACGTACCCGATGGCGCGCGCAATCATGCCCAGTTCGCCGCGGCGCATGCCGCGTTGGGACGATTGCAGGGCGTGATGGCGCACCTTCCCAACGCGGACATGGTGACCCGCACGCTGGCGAGGCGGGAGGCCGTGCGAAGTTCCCAGATCGAGGGCACCCAGACCAATCTCTCGCAGTTGCTGACCTATGAGGCAACACGGGGCGCGGCAGGGCTGCCGCCGGATGTGCAGGTGACCGAGCGTTACGTGACTGCTCTGCAGCACGGCCTCGCGCGTATCCGCGAGGAAGGGCGTGGTGCATTGGATCTCCGGCTCATCCACGAATTGCACGCGGAGCTCATGCAGGACGAAGCGGGCGTGTTCCCCGTGGGTGCGTGGCGGACAGAGCAGGTCTGGATCGGCTCCAGTACCCGCCTCGAAGATGCGACCTTTGTGCCGGCGCCGCCTTCGTATATTCAGGGCTGCATGGACGAAATGAGTGCCAGCATTCTGCAGTACGCACCGCGGGACGACGAGCAAGGCGCGTTGTCGCTGGTGGCGCAGCTGGCCATCGCCCACGCACAGTTCGAGACCATCCACCCATACCACGATGGCAACGGACGCACGGGGCGATTGCTGATGCCGTTGCTGCTCGCCGCCGAGGGCTATCCGCCGCTGTACCTGTCCGGTGCATTGCTGCGCGCCAAGACGGCGTATTACGCGGCGCTGGCTTCTGTGCAGTTGCAGGGCGACTGGCGGCCATGGATCGAATTGCTGACCGCAAGCGTTGTGGAGGCCTGCGACGAGTCGATCGCCATTGGCCAGGATCTGGTCGCCACGGCCGAGCGGTGGGAACAGCAGCTCAGTCGCTATCGCGCGCATTCCGCGACGCGCCGGCTACCCCGGTTCCTGCTGGGGCATCCTGTGCTATCGGTGCAGCAGGCCGTCGAGGGACTGGGTGTCTCGCAGCCGGCTGCCAATGCGGCGCTCAACAACATGCTCGCAGAAGGCATCGTCAGCTTGGTCAACGAGCGGCAATGGGGACGCGTGTTCCAGGCGACAGAGATATTGGCGCGCCTGGATCGTCCATCAGAACCGGCAAAGCGCTGAACGCTGCCGTTTGGTTCGTCGCGCTTGGAAGGGCAACGCGTGGGCAAGTGATCGATCCTGTATTGGATTGTCTATCCAAACGTCAGTGACCCTATTGGCAGTTGGCGGTGCCCAGTGCGCGTGTCCAGGACCCCATCGCGCCAGCAGTGAAGTAAGTCGATCAGAAAGAGCGCGGCGTGCGTCAGTGAAACGGTAGAGCGTCTCTTCCAATCTGTTCGATAGACGCAGCACACGTTGATTCTTATGGCATCTAGGGGACGCCCTAGGTGAGTAAACCAGCGCATTTCACAGGCTGTCCACGTACTCCAATCTCGCCTGAAGGTGCACGGTATCCGCGGCGAAAACGCCGCTATATTCCGGACTCCCCCGAAGCAGGAGAACTGAAATGTCGCTTACCCAACAGCATAAGAAGACGGCACAGATGATCGGCGTAGCGCTGGTCGCAGCCGTGGGGCTTGGCGGTTGCGCCACCTACAAGGACGACTTCGCACGCATCGACACGCGTCTGGATTCCCTCGACACGCGGGTGCAGGGGGCGGCCCAGAGTGCGGAATCCGCCAACCAGTCGGCGACGCAGGCCAACCAGCGCCTGGATCAGATGGAACGTCGCGTCCAGCAGCTCGAAACGGCGCCGCGCCGCACGCCGCGCGGTTGATCTGATCGGACCGGGACCCGCTGGCCAGCCGGCCACGGGTCCTGGTGTGTCACCCGTTTTTTCGAGGAGTGTTCCAATCGCCAGGTCCACACACGCTGCGATGCGGGTTTTCCACGGCGCACTGCTGCTTGCGTTGGCATCCGCCAGCATCGGCGCGGCCATGGCCGAGGAGTCCGCGACGCAACCGGTCGCCTCGGTCGACCAGCTTCCGCCAGGACAAGAGGTGTCCGACACGGTGATCGAGCTTGCGGGCTGGGTCATCGCCGCCAATGACAACCACGGCTATCCGTTCATGGTAATGGACAAGGCCGCCGCGCAGATCCTGGTGTTCGGCGGCGACGGCAAGCTGCGAGGTGCAGCCCCGGGGCTGTTCGGTTCTGCAGTCGGCGACCATGCGGCGCCCGGCATTGCCGGTCTTGCGCTTCGCGAGATTCCCGGGCGGGACCGCACCACGCCGGCCGGTCGTTTCGTGGGTGGATATGGCCAATCGATCGACGCCGGGCGTGTGCTCTGGGTCGACTACGATTCGGCGGTCTCGCTGCATCCGACTGCAAGCGGCCTTCCGGCCGAGCGACGCGACGAACGCCTGGCATCGCCTACGCCGGACGACAACCGTGTCACCCACGGTTGCATCAACGTCTCGCCCGCGTTCTACGAGCAGGTCGTCCGTTCGACGTTCGAGAAGGGCGGCGTGTTCTACATCCTGCCGGACAAGGCGTCGATGGCGGAGACCTTCCCGGAGTTCGCGGAAAGTCGCGCGGCGAAGGGCGCCAATTGATTCGAACATCGGTGCCCAGGGACGTGAGCCTGGCCGTTCGAGCAAGCTGGGCGGCTACGTTCGCTCGATGACGAATGCATGTAACTCCGCGAGTTTTCCGTCACGCAGACGCCACGCGTCGCTGTAGTCCGAGGTGGCGCGTGTACCGTCGGCAGCGATGATGGTGATCGTCCCGATCGCCACCAGGTGGTCCGCATCAGCAATCAGCCGGTCCACCACCACCTCCGGCGGCTTGACGTAGGTCTCGTCCATGAAGCGCCGGATTGCGTCTTTTCCACTGATCGTGCGATCGCCGACGAAATGCCAGACCACGTCATCCGTGCAATGGGTGAGGAAGCCGGCATGGTCACCGCGCGAGACGGCTGCGTTGGCTTCGATCAGAACGTTGGCGGCATCACTCGACATGGCGCGTCTCCGGTCAGGTATTCGCAACCGTAGCGCCCAAGGCCATGGGCTCGCGTGATACCCGCGCGCCCCGGAATTTCGATGTAGGCGCGTCCCGCAAAGAAAAATCCGCAGCGCCGCGGCGCGCTGCAGGTCTGTTGTGCGAATCGGTGTGCGTCGGAAGCGGGATTTGCACCAGCGTGTCCATCCCGCAACCGCGCGACAGGCAACGTCAGAAAATCAACATCAGCAGACCGATCACGACGATCAGGCCGATGAGGAAAATGACGCCGGCGGTGGAGGCGAGAAACTTGAGCATGGTGATAACCCGGTGTGTGAGGATGTGGCCCCACGTTAGGTGCGCAACGGCCTAGACGCCGTGAAGCGAACACGCTTGTTCCGCGGCTGACGTCGTCTGTATGCAGCACTGTTCGACCGGAACGGATGCACGAAAGGCTTTGCCGCAGTGACGCGCTTCCAAGGCGCTAGACTCGACCGATGACATCCCCGGATCCTTCCAAACTCGACCGCATCGTCGCCGAGGCGCGGCGCGCCGCGGAGCGGCGCAACAACGGCTATCGGGAGCGGGCGTTGCAGATGTATCCGTGGATCTGCGGCCGCTGCGCGCGCGAGTTCACGCGGGCCAATCTGCGCGAGTTGACGGTGCATCACCGCAACCACAACCACGACGACAACCCGGCCGACGGCAGCAACTGGGAGTTGCTGTGCGTGTACTGCCACGACAACGAGCACTCCCGCCAGCTCGATCACACCGGCGTCAGCGCACGAAACGCGGAGGACGCGCCGGCCGCGGCGACCTCCAACCCGTTCGCGGATCTGAAGGCGCGGCTCGAGAAGACCCGTTCCTGACTGCATTGCGCTTGCGGACGAGATTCTGGGGCGACTGGATCGTCCGCCGGGTTGAGGCTTCGCCGGCGCGCCCTCTTTGTTTCTTCTCCCCGATGCGATTTCGATTTGTTGCGGACTCTGATCGAATTCCTGCGGTTCTCCGCCATCGGCCGTACGGCTTTCTGATGCTTGATTCATCCTCCTCTCCAATGCCGTGTCACCGGTGACGCCAGTGGATCGCACCGCCGGCAAGACGATCACTGATAGGAGATTTGGATGATCCTGTACGACGCCAATGCGCCGGGTCCGAACCCGGTGGTGGTCCGACTGTTCGTGCATGAGCGGAAAGGGCTGCGATTCGATGTGGAGACGATCGATCTCATCGGGCTGGAGAACCGTCGCCCGGCCTATCTGCAGAACATCAACGCGAGAGGTGAGGTGCCCGCGCTGCGACTCGACAGCGGGACGATCATCACCGAGATCACCGCGATCTGCGGCTACTTCGACGAGATTGCACGCGAAGGCCGACACCTGTTCGGCGACACGCCGGAGGAACGTGCGGTCATCCACATGTGGACCCGGCGGGTCTATCTGGAGATCGTGCTGCCGTTCGTCTCTTGGTGGCGCGGCACCGAGGCTGCGGAAAGCGCGTATCGCGGCCACCGCATTCTGATGCCGGAAGCCCGGCGCTCGCATCGGCTGCTGGCCGACAGCGGGCTCAATCAGTTGGACGACGATCTGGAAGGCCGGCACTTCATCGCGGGCGATGACGTGACGATGGCCGACATCCTGCTGTATGGCTTCATGGGGGCGAACATTGCGACTGGCGAAATTCCCTGGATCGCCGCGCCTCAGCGTCCCAATGTGACCGCGTGGCTCGAACGCATGGCAGCGAGGCCAAGCAGCAGTTTGATGATGGAGTCTCTGGCCGCGCGGATCGACAACTGAGACTGCTGCTTGCGAGCAACAACGCAGGGCAAATCTCGCTCATGCGGATCAGGCGAGCGGGCGCCCTGCGTGACGCTGTCGGAACTCGGTTGCGGTCATCCCGGTCGCGCTCCTGAAGGCGACCGCGAAATGTGACGTACGGGCGAAGCCTGTGCGGGCTGCGATCTGTGCAATGGGCGTGTCGGTGGCTGCCAATAGGGTGCTGGCAGCTTTCACGCGTTCCCGGAGGAGGTACGCATGGGGCGACATGCCGGTCTCGAGCCCGAATAGCCGAGAGAAGTGGAATTTGCTGAGGCAGGCCACCGCCGCCAGCTGGGTCAACGACAGCGGTTCCGCGTAACGCTGATGGATGCAGTCGATGGCGCGCGCGATGCGGGGGTCCGGTGGGCTGACCGTTTCTCCTGTCGCTGCGAGTCGGTGCGTGAGCAGAAGATGCATGGACAGCCAGTGGACGGTTTCTCTGGCGTAGAGTTCCGGCGCACCGCGCCTCACGGCAGAAAGCAGGCTGCTCAGCACGGAAGACACTGTGGGATCGGCGAACGATAACGATGGGACAGCACTCTGCAGGGGCGTGCCTGCGGTCATGAGTTGGCTGGCCGCCGCCGCGAGCGTGTCGGCGGGGATGAAGAGATGGATGGTCTCGATCGGCACATCGCTTCGCCAGCGCAATTCGTCCACGTCGCCCGCTGCCGTCACCGCGATCGCGCCGACGTTTGCCTCCGTTCTGCACCATTGGCCGTCCACCAGAACGTCAGTCTGGTGAGCGCCGCGTAGCACCATCGAAATGCGGAGGTCCGACGAGGGACGTGTCTCGAAATGGGTGCTGCCGGCGGGCCAGTGCATCTGTTCGATCAGTGCGGAACTCCAGCCTGCGTTGGCGCTTGTCGCCAGCCTTCTGCCCGGCAATGCACGCTGGCCCGCAAGACTGGCGTGATCGTAAGACGGCGCTGCACGATCTGTGAGGTCAAAACTGGGCATCGGCTGACGATACGGTTGATGCGGTCACCTGTCCAAAAACTGCTGCCATCGAATAACGGCGTCATTTCACTTATCCGGCTTTCTCGATCGAAGCGCTTCGTCTTGGCTTCGACCATGGCGCGGAAGCCGTCACGCCCCCAAGCGCGTTGCCGATGCAGGTATGGCTGGATCTCGTCGAGTTGCTCCTGGGGCAGCGCTTCTTCCAGCAGGTCGCCTGGCCTCGGGAAAGTGATGCGCGTCTTGCCTTGAGCCCGTTAGCACGAAGTGCAGCGCCGGTCGCCCGATTAGTTGTGCATCAGTTCCGCCATGAGCATCCGCGGGGTGCTACCCGCGATGGCATGGAAGTCGGCGATGAGGTGGGCCTGGTCGTAGTAGCCCGCATCGACGGCGATGTTGGACCAGTTGATCTCGCGTGCCGCCTGCGCCGCCCGCACGGCGTGTTCGAACCGCATCAAGCGGGAAAACGTCTTGGGACCGATGCCCAGCGCCTCGTGCAGGATCCGGCGCAGTTGCCGTTCGCTGACGTTCAGCGATCGCGCCGCCTGGGTGACGCTGGAGATCTGCAGTTGTTCAAGCGCAACCTGCAGCAGCGGCGATGCGGCACGGGCGGAGGTGTTGCGTGCGGCGTGCGCCGACACCTCGGCGTCCAACAGACCACACGCGGCGTCGGCATCGGCGGCGCCGGCGAGCTGTTCCAGAAGCGCTTGCACCTTCGCACGCGTCCACAGGTCTTCAAGCGGAAACATGCGCCCCATCAACTCGCTAGCTGAGATCCCGAGCGTCCGTTCGTACGTTCCCGGTTGCAGCCGTGCGAGTACTGCATGCTGTCCGCCGCGAATGAATTTCCGGTGGACCTTCGTACGCACGCCCATCGCATGGATGTCGAGCCCGCCCGAAATCGTTGGCCCGAAGCGGACGACCAGCTGCGCCTCCACGTGCGGCACCGCGACGCGCTGCATGTCGTGCCGGAAGTGACGTGCCGTCATCGCAAGGATGGCGCGCGGTTCGCGGGCAGTGGGGATCGCGGCGCGGCGGGAAAGCGATGCAGGGATTGAACGCATGGTCGTATTTCTATGGCCGATCCCCGGCATTCGCAAGCCGGCGTGGGATGGCCGTTTTCTCCAATGCCGCGATGGGCGCGGGGTCTATCGTGCGTCCCATGAACATTCTGATGACCGGCGCGACCGGAAAAGTAGGGAGCCGTCTTGCAAAGCGGCTGGTGGCACGTGGACACAGCGTGCGTGCTCTGGTGCGTGATCCGTCGCGTGCGGCGGAACTTGTCGATCAGGGCATCACGCTCGTGACCGGCGATCTGCTGGAGGTGGCGTCGCTGCCGGCGGCGGTGGCGGGCGTGGACGTGGTCGTGCATTGCGCCGCGTTCTTCCGCGGCGCGACGCCTGAAGAGGCGCACGCGGTGAACGAGCTCGGCACGCGGCATCTGGTGCTGAGTGCCCGCGATGCCGCAGTGGCGCGGTTCCTGTTCATGAGTACAGGCCTGGTCTATGGCCCGAACGGGGATGGTCCAGCGCAAGAGGATGACGCGTGTGCCCCGGTGGATGCCTATCCGCAGAGCAAGCTGGCGGCCGAGCGGATGCTGCTGGAGATCGAAGGTCTGGATGTCGGCATCCTTCGCCTGCCGTTCGTCTACGGTGACGGGGATCCGCACATCCAGGACGTGGTCCCCTTCATGCGCAGTTTCCCTCCGACGCAACGCATGTCCATCGGCCACCATGCGGACGTGGCACAGGCCGTGATCCGATGGCTGGACACGTCGTCGCCCGCGCATCGCATCTACAACGTCGTGGATGACGCGACTCCCGATCTGGCAACGCTGTTCGCTTCGGTGGGCGAGCCACCGCCCGACGGCACCGACCCCGAGCGCGCGCAGGCGTTCGCCGCAGTGCTCGACGGTCGCCGCATCCGCGACGACCTGGGGTTCCGGCCGCTGTTTCCGTCGCTCGCAGATGCGATCGCTGCGGGTGAGGCGTAACCCCGTAACCCAGACACGGCAGGCGCGAGGCGACGGTGAGCTAACAGTTCCAGGTTCACTTATCTCGCTTTGAAGGCGATGCGCACGCCGAGTGCCCGAGAAGCGGCGTGTCTTGGCTTCGACCATGGCGCGGAAGTCGTCGCGGCCCCAAGCGCGTTGTTGCTGCAGATACTGTCGGATCTCGTCGAGTTGCTCCTGGGTCAGCGCTTCGTCCAGCAGACCACGCCAAGCGGAGGATCGTCGCGCCGGGTCGGCATCGAGCGCGAGCCATGCGGGGTGAGGCGTCAGCATCGAGCCGGTGCGCTGGTCGAGGTGCGCAGCGCAACTCGACCAGCGGTACGCCACAGGATCATCGGTGATGCGGGCTCGGACAGGCTGCATCATCCGGCACAGATCCCCAGGCTCGACAGGCGTCGCCAGCAGATGGACGTGGTTGTCCATCAACACGTAGGCATGCAGTCGCACGCCGGTCGCGGTCAACGCTTCCCGCAGCAGGCGGAGGTAGTCCAGGCGATCGCGGTCGTCGAGGAAGCAGGGCAGGCGGTTGTTGCCGCGCTGCACGATGTGCTGCGGGACACCTGGCAGATCGAATCCCGGCGTGCGGCCCATGCCGACAGCATCGCGTGGCGTTGGATGGACAGAGGCCAGTCTTTGACGAGCGGATGCGCTCTCATTAGCCCGCTTGGCCCTCGGGGAAGTGAGCTCGGCACCGTTCTGTTTCCCGTTCTGCTTGGCACCTTTCTGCTGTGGTCGTCAGCGGCGTTTGCGTCTTTTCTCATGCCAACGGTAGGCGATCGACCGGCACCGGCCGTCCCAGGAGCCAGCCCTGGCCGATCGCATCCGGCGCTACGGCCTGCACGTGGCGGAGTTGTTCTTCGGTCTCCACACCTTCCACCACGATGCCGACCTCCAGCGCGTGCGCCATCGTACAGATTGGTTCGAAGATCTGCGCGAGCACCGAATCGGAGCCCGCCGCCTGGGTGAACAGCCTGTCGATCTTCACCGCATCCAGCGGCAGGTCGGCCAGGTAGTCCAGGCTCGAGTAACCGGTCCCGAAGTCGTCGATATAGAAGCGGTAACCCCGCGCACGCAGTTCGTGGATGCTGCGGATCAGGTCGTCGCGAGTGGCGGTGGAACGCTCGGTGATCTCCACCACCACGTTGTCGGCGCGGACGTCGTGCAGCGCCGCCTGTGCATCCAGGTAGGTCTGGAAGTCGCGGTCGACCAGATCGTCCGCGGTCAGATTGATGCTGATGTAGAGCGCGTCCCCGGCGGCCAGTCTCGGCGCGAGTTCGGAGAATGTCTTGCGTACCACTTGGCGCGCGAGGTCGCGTCCCAGGCCGTCGCGTTCGGCCATGCGTACGAACACGTCCGGCGAGACCCGGTTGCCGTCCTCCGTCGTCCAGCGCGCCAGGGCCTCGAAGCCGACCAGTCGGCGATCGGACAGCCTGCGCAGCGGCTGGTATTCCATGTCCAGACCATCGTCGCGCAGGGCCCGGGCGAGTTGCGATTCGAGCGTGGCGCGGCGTCGCCGGGAGTGTCCGAGCAGGGAGTTCACGCCCAGGCCGGCGAAACCGCCCAGCAGGCAGAGTCCCAGGATCAGGTGCGGCATCAGTGCGGCGAGCCCTGAGGCGCGGGTGCGCGCGACCACGCACAGGTTGTAGGCGTCGCTGCAGGCATCGGCGACGCGTTCGGTGCCCAGGTCGTACCACGTCGAGCTCCGCCGCTCGCGGATGTGCCCCACGTCATCGGCGGTGGCGCGCAGTACCTGGCTGCGATCGTGGGTGGTGACGACCGAATGGATGTGTTCGTCGAGGCGGGCGGCATCGTCGAACCAAGTCGGGGCGACGAACAGGATCACGCCGCCCGCCGACAGCATGTCGGTCGAGATCCGACTGTCGACGATGGACGGCCCTTCGCTCCAGAACTGGTGGGAGTCGGTGATCCGCGTCGGCGGTGGCAGCGCCAGCGGGGTGGCGAGTGGGCCCCAGGCACCGGTGCACAGCACTCTGTCGTCCTGGATGCGGCCGACGTCGCGGATGTCGTTCGACCGGAATGCGAGCACGCGCAGCTCCTTCAGGTCCTCCGGGCTGCAGGGCTCGGTCTGCAGGCGCAGGCTCTGGCGGAACGTGTCGATGGATTCGCGGGCGGTGCTCACGGCCGCATCGAGCACCCGTTCGGCGTGATTCTCCACGCGGTGCCGGTCGCTCTGGAGCCGGATCATGTGGGCCAGCAACAGGGTCAGGGCCACGCAACCCACGATCATTCCCACGCCCGCCCACGAGGTGTCGGCGAACAACGACCTGGGTGTTCTGAGGCCGATCGAAACCAGCTGGGTCTCTCCGTTTCCTGGTGTTGCGGTGCCGTTTCAGCGCTGCTGACGGGCGCCGGCTTCACGATATGACAGTAGACCTATCGACGCCATCGCGGGGAACTTGAGTGTCGGGTCGACGTCGATACGCGGCACGCCAGTCCATGCGATGTGCACGAGGCACGATCGGGTCAGCGGTGCGCGAATCACGAGGTCAGGTTCACTGATCCAGATTTCCCGGCTTGGCTTCGCCCATCGCGCGGAAGTCGTCGCGGCCCCAGGGACGTTGGTGTTGCAGCTACTGCCGGATCTCATCAAGTTGCTGATCGGTCAGCGCTTCGTCCAGTACTTCGCGCCGGATGATGGAGCGCTGTATGGGATTGTCATCAAGCGCGCGCCAGGCGGGGTGGGGCGTCAGCACCGAACCGGTGCGCTGTCCAAGATTGGCAGCGCAGGCGAGGTCGAGATTCCCAACCCGGCCTCGTCGGAAAGCGCCCGATAGATCGCATAGCGGGAACCAATCTCGTTGACCACGTGAGAGGCTGCGCCTCTCGGGCTGGACCCGGCAATCGCGCTTCGGTGACCATAGCGCCCCCATGCCCGCCGATCGCACGCCCTCCGGACAACTGCTGCAGCTGCTGCCGGACGCGGTCGTGCAGACGGATGCGCAGTGGACGGTCATCTATCTCAACCCCGCCTGGCACGCGCTCACGGGCCATCCGGTGACCGATGCGCTCGGCCGGTCCCTGCTCGACTTCGTACATCCCGACGATACCGGCACGCTGCGATCCGGCATGCCAGTATTCCGGCTGCGGTTCGCGGATGAGAGCTATCGGTGGATGCGACTGCAGCTGCAGCCGGAGACCGATATGGCGGACCGGGTGCTCAGCCGCCAGGGCGTGCTGATCGAGATCACCGAGGTCACTGAGCAGGTGCTGGTGGAGATCCGCCAGCGCTTCCTGCGACTGCTGGAGACCATCGACGGCGTCGTCTGGGAAGCCGAGCGCGGCGTGGGCAATACCTTCCTGAGTCCACAGGTCGAGCGTTTGTTCGGCTTCACCGTGGAAGAGTGGCGTGCCGATCCCGGCTTCTGGCGGTCGCGCGTGCATCCGGGAGATCTGCAGGCGGCGCTGGTGATCGACGACGCGGCGTACAACGCGACGCACAGCTATGCGTACGAAATGAGTTACCGGCTGATTGCACGCTCCGGCGAGGTGGTCTGGGTGCGCGACCTGTGCCGGACCGTGGTCGAACCGGGGCGGCCGAACCGCATGATTGGCCTGATGATCGACGTGACCCGGCAGAAGTCTGCGGAACTCGAACTGCTGCGCTCCGACGAGCGCTATGCGCTCGCCACACGCGGCTCCAACGACGGCATCTGGGACTGGGATCTGCGCACGGATGTGCTGCACGTGTCCGAACGCTTCCACGAGATCGTCGGACTGGACGATGCCGGCCAGCTGCACGAGGACGGCTGGCGCTTTCTCAAAAGGCTCATCGACCCCGACGACCGCGAACGCGTGCAGTCGGCGTACCGCAGGCACCTGTCGGGGGAGAGTCCGAACTTTTCCGTGGACTTCCGCGCCTGGCACGGGTCGGGGCGCCTGGTGTGGGTGAACTGGCGCGGGGTCGCCCGGTTCGAGGATGGCATCGCGGTGCGGATGGCGGGCTCGCTGAGCGACCTGGCCGAACGCGGCAGTTCCTACGACGCGTTGACCAATCTGCCGGGCCGGCCGCTGTTTCGCGACCGCCTCGACCATGCCATTGCACTGCATCGGGACGGAATCGCGGCAGGCGACAGCGCGCCAGCCGAAGGCGGCACCACGATGTTCGCGGTGCTGATGCTCGACCTCGACGGCTTCAAGTCAGTCAACGACACCCACGGCCACCACATCGGCGACCAGCTTCTGCAGCACGTCGCGGGTCGACTGGAATCCTGCGTCCGCGCGGTCGACCTGGTCGCCCGCATGAGTGGCGACGAGTTCAACGTGCTGCTCGAATCCGTCGATCCCGATGATGCTGCCGATCGTGCGCGGCAGATTGCTGCAGCCCTTGCGGCGCCCTACGAGATCGGCGAGCAGACCGTGACCAGCGGTGCGAGCATCGGTTTGGTGAGCAGCCACTCCCGCCTGGCGACCAGCGATGACTATCTGCGTGCGGCGGATGCCGCCATGTATGAGGCCAAGAGCCGGTCGTTGAGGCTGTGCGTGTCCCCGGCGGGGCACAGAGCGGGGCGTAACGATGCCAAGTTCACTTCTCCAAAGGACGGTAGCGCGTCGGCGTCCGCAAAGATGCCGGTGCCGATCCGTTCTCGGTGATCAATTTTCTTGCTGCAAGGAGATCGTCGATGCACGTTCGAAAGGAAGCACTCCGGGTCGGTTCGAGAAGGCGTCAGCGCATCACGACGCCATTGGTCATCAACATCTGCCTGCTGCTGGTCGGCCTGTTGGGCTTCGCACCAGCCTTCGCCGAGCCGCCAGCGCGTCAGGACGACATCGTCGCTGCGGAAGCGAATGGTCGGATGATGCATCTCCATGCACGTGCAGTTGCGACGGTCCGTGAGGCGATGAAGGACGACCGGCAGATGCGTCGGGATCGACGCGTCGCGGGCGAGATCACCGAAGGGCGCGGTGGCCGGATCGCAGTGACCGTTCTGGATGGAACGCCGTCCGCGCTCTACCGGGCCGTGGTGCTTCCGGACGGAACGCTCGAAGGCCCGGTACAGGCCGTGTCGACTCCCGGTGCGCTCTCGACCTTCGAGTCCGGCGCGGCACTGGCACGCGCGACGGCGGTTGCGTCCGATGCGTCACGATGCGGAAAGGACTACGACACGATCGTGTTCCCGTCGAGCGAGCAGGACGAGTGGGTGGTGTATCTGCTGCCCAGGCCGGTACGAGGCTCGGTTCCCATCGGCGGCTCGTATCGTCTGGAAACCAGGGGCAGCGAGGTTCTGGCCGGTCGGTCCTATACCCGTACCTGCATCGCGCTTGCGCCGATCCCGAAGTCGGTCGCGATGATGATGACCCACCTGTTGGACCCGGTGCCGACGGATGTCCATGTCTTCTGGAGCTTGTGGGAAGGCAAGCCGTTCTACGTGTCCACGACGGAGGATGGTCTGTGGAAAATCGAAGAAGGCCGTATTACAGCCGTGAGAGACGAGGAGTGACGGTGCTCGATAGCGGTCTTGCCCGATAACATTGCCCGCGACGCTGCCAGGTTCTCTTGTTTGAATTCCTCGACGCATCCGGCGAGGGATATGTTCCTGATGGGCGGCGCCGAGCGGCGCAGGTGTAGCCGCTCGTTAGCCTATGTTCGCAATGATCGAGGGTTGAACGATGTCTCGTGCGATTGGCGTCCTGCTTGGTCTTGTCGCGCTGATCGCAGCAAGCGCCCTGTCGTTGTCCGGCGCTGTACAGGCGGTGCCGGATCGGCGCGTCAGCGAGACGCAGCCTTCGGAGACAACGCCGACAGCTGTGCCTTCGATGGCGTACTGGCGGGAAATCCCGTTGTGGTCGGACGACTCCCCGGTGCTGCAGGCGGGGATCGAGGCGTTGGCGCATGAGTCGTGGGCGCTCACCCACCCGAGCATCTTGGTCTACCGGCCAGCGGAACGTTGGACGCGCTCCGCCGTTCTGGTCTTCCCGGGCGGTGGCTATAAGGCGTTGGGGATTGGGCCCAAGAGCACGTTGGGGCTGTACGGCTCGGATGTCTGCAAGTGGCTGACCGATGCCGGCATCACCTGCGTGCTCGTGAAGTACCGTGTGCCCAGTACGGGCTGCAATTGGAACCCGATTACGAAGCGGCATGAGTCGCCGGCCATTCCGATGGCCCTGCAGGATGCGCAGCGGGCGATGTCCTTGGTCCGCTACAACGCCGAGGCCTGGGGCATCGATGCGAACCGGATCGGCGTGATGGGGTTCTCCGCCGGCGGCAACCTGGCCGTGCTGTCGAGCACGGAGTTCGCGTCACGCAAATACGCGCCGGCCGACGCCGCAGATAAGGTGAGCCTGCGCCCCGATTTCGCGATTCCGGTCTATGCGGGACACATGACGATGGAGCACAAGAACCAACGCTCCAAGGACTCGCCTGCGGCGCGTGAACTCAATACCGACATCGTGGTGTCCGCGGCGGTGCCGCCGACCTTGCTCATCCATGCGAAGGACGATCCGGTCGATCCGGTCGAGTACTCGGAGGTGTACGACAAGGCCCTGCGCGAGGTCGGTGCGAACGTGACGCTGATCCGCTATGAGAACGGCGGGCACGCGTTCGGTGTGCGCCAGCAGGGCACCGACAGCGACCGGTGGACGCGGGATGCGATGCACTGGTTGGATGAAATCGGGATGCGGTGAGCAGCGAACGCGTCGGTAACGGTGCCAGGTTCACTTATCCCGAGCTGAAGGAGTCCTAACGCATGCCTGGCGCGATCTTAGGGATGAAGCCCGGCACCGTTCGGCGGGGCGGTGCCGGAGGTCTGGGTGCCGAAAAGCGGCGCGATAGCGGCGATCGCAGGACACGGGCCTTATTGGCAGGGCGACGGGCATCCGAGTTGTCGAGTCTGAGCGATCGACTACCCCACCTGGCGTTCGATCGTTCGTTCGAACGCAAAAGAGCCGGCACGCCATGCGCGCCGGCTCCGACCTGAAATCACCTACGTGGTCCGTTTTCGAGGCGGCGTCAGTATCCGCGCTGCTTCTCGATCCGGGTGTCGAGCAGGGTCTTGAGCTTGTCGCAGGCGCCGCGGATCGCCTTCGCAACGTCCTCGTCCTCATGGCTGGCGCCGATGGGATCGTCGTTCTGCAGGCGGGCTTCCAGCGCGCAACGCTTGTCTCTCGGACCGGCCTTGTCCGAGTTCGTGTCCGACAGGAAAACCTCGATCCGGCTCAGACGCGAGGAGAAGCGTCCCAGGTGCTGCTCCAGCATCGCATTGACCCGTTCTTCCAGGGCATCGGTGCCGTCGATATGGTTGTCGGTGTTCAAAAGGATTTTCAAAACTCGAACTCCTGCATTTGTTCTGCGGATGTGGGACCCAGACTAACGATCGGCATTGCGTCTGCACCGTGAAGCGTCGCGCAGGTATCCGTTCGCGGGATCCGGATATCGCGCCACCCAGCTTGGACGGGGCGTCGGCCGGGACTGTGTGTGGTGGCCGAGATGCAATGCGCCGGCGGGCACTTCGGTACGGGGCGTCGGGATATGGAGAGCGTCCGGAGCAGACGTCGGCCGAAAATAACGGTGCCGGGTTCTGAAGCGTCCAGAGGCGCAACCGATCACTTCTGCCGCGGCATCTCCAGTTCCGAGCCGGCCTCGCGCTGGCCCGCGCGCAGTTGGCGCACCCGTTCGACGAGTGCACGTGCGGCGTTGCGGCTTTCTTCCAGCATCGCCGCGTCGTCATCGAGCGCATCGTGGCTCGTGGCATACGGCGCGTAGTAGCCGATGTAGCGATCGACCTGCGACAGCGCGCCGGCATCCACCAGGCCCATGCCGCGCAACCAGTCGGCAAGCGCGTGGCGCACGCCCTGCGTGCCCTCGCTGTCGCCATGCACCACCACCGCGAAGGCGCGCCCGGCGAGGTGCTGCGGGTAGTCCCAGCCGTCGAGTTCGATGCGCTTGGCGCGGGCGGCGTCCTTGCCGTCGGTGGACGTGGGATCGGGGTTGCCGCCGTCGGCGCAGACCAGGCGATCCATCATCAGCTTCAGCGGCGAGGTGGCCTGGTTCCAGTGCACCGGGGTCACGATCATCACGCCGTGCGCTTGGGCCCAGCGCGGGTAGATGTCGTTCATCCAGTCGTGATGCTGGCCCAGTCCGTGGTTGGGGTAACAGGAACAGGGCCAGTGGCACAGCGGCATCGCCGTGGACACGCACGCCTTGCATGGATGGATGGTGCGGCCGTACTCGGAGGCGAGGCGGTTGAGTTCGAGCACGTCGCACTCGGCGCCGGCATCCGCCGCCGCGTCGCGTGCCGCTTCGAGCAGCCGCCACGTCTTCGACATTTCGCCCGGGCAGGTGTGTTCGCTGCGCGGCGAGGCGCAGATCAGCAGCAGGCGGTCGCGCGATGCCGGACTGCGCTGGCGTGCTTCAGCGGTGCGGATGGCCTCGCGCGTCGCACGCCATTCGTCCGACAGGTCGTAAGCAGGATTCTGGAAGCCGGGCCCGGCGGGGTGTGTACGCGGCGCCTTGCGTCCCGCGTCGTAGGCTTCCCAGGCGATCGCGGCCAGCCGGTCGATGGCATCGCGGTGGGCGTCGAACGCCGGGTCGATGAACTGGATCCGGTAGCGGCGATCGAATTCCTCGCGGCTCAGTTCGGGATCGGGTTGGCCTATGCGTGGCGTGGGCGCTGGCGTGTCGGGCATCGGCGTGCTCGTTGATGGGCATTCGACATGCGGCATGACCCGGGATCGGATCGGGCGTGCAGGTCACGCCGCGGTGGACCGACGATGGCGGCGGCGGGGTGAAACCTGAGTATCGGGCGCGGGCGCGCTTCTGCTTGAATCGGCCGGAGCATGTGTCCACACGTGCAGCATCCAGAGGGCGTGCTCGCCGATGTGGACTTGGGCGCCAATGCGCGTCGCTGCCGCGGGTCAGCTGGGCGAAGTTCCGGCAGCAGGTCGATGCAGCCATCCGGAAGCGTCTCTGCAACGCGGCGCTGCCGCAACGTGCGTACCCGTTCGCGGAGCGCGGCGATTCCGACCTTGAGACGTGCGACTACGCCATGGTGCTCGCAGGACAACTGTGCCAAGCGCAGTCAGCCGGGAAGACATCGCGGTCGCTGGTCTTCCCGGACATCCTCCACGCGGGCACTCGGCCCGCGATGCGATGATCGGGCGCCAGACATTCCGTCACCATCTACAAGGCAAGGTCATGTCCGAACGCATTCTGGTGTTCTACGGTTCCTATCGCGCCGACCGCATGGGCATCCGCCTGGCCGACTACTGCGTGCGCACGCTGCAGGCGCGCGGCATCGATGTCGAACTGATCGACGCCAAGGCGGTGGATCTGCCGATGCTGGACCGCATGTACAAGGAATATCCGAAGGGCGAGGCGCCCGAGGCGATGGACGCACTGGCCGGAAAGATCCGCGCCGCCGATGGTTTCGTGTTCGTCACCGGCGAATACAACTGGGGCATGCAGCCGGGCCTGAAGAACCTGACCGATCACTTCCTGGAAGAGTGGTTCTGGCGTCCCGCCGGCGTGGTCAGCTATTCGGCCGGACGTCTGGCCGGTGCGCGCGCGAATGTCGCGTGGCACGGCACCTTGTCGGAGATGGGCATGGTGGTGATTTCCAGCACCGTCAATGTCGGGCCGATTGCCAGGACCCTGGATGAGCAGGGACAACCGATCGACGAAGCCGGCAAATCGCTCGAGAAGAGCTTTGCCCGCTTTGCGGACGACCTGACCTGGTGGACCGAGGCGGCGCGCCTGCAGAAGAAACGTAAGGCGCCTCCCTACTGATCCGGAAAGGACGGTGGCGGTATTGGTGGTGGCAGGTTCACTTGTCCGGCCTGGTGCGACTGACTGGAAGTGACGCTCGCAAACCGACAGCAGACAGTGCGGGTTACTTGCGGATATCCAGCAACTCCACCTCGAAGACCAGCGACGCGCCCGGCGGGATCGCCTTGCCGGCGCCGTTCGCGCCGTAGTCGAGCCATGCGGGAATATGCAGTTCCCGCGTACCACCGCGCTGCATGCCCGCCACGCCCTCGTCCCAGCCACGGATGACGCGGCCTGCGCCGAGCCGGAACACGAAAGGCTGGCCGCGATCGCGGGAACTGTCGAACTGCGCGCCGCGCTTGTCGGCTGCGGTCTCGTCGTAGAGCCAGCCGGTGTAGTGCACGCTGACTTCGTCGCCGGGGGACTGCGGGATCGCCTTGTCCCTTGGTCACGTCGATGCGCTGGAGTTCGACCACGTCGCCACCGGTGTAGGGCGGCGGACCGCCGCAGGCGGCAAGCAACAGGACAGACAGCAGGGCGACATGGCGGAGCGGTCGATGGTTCATGGGAAGCCACGTTGCGGATTCGAACCGGCAGGATAGCGGTAAGCGAAGTGACGGCGACTGGCCGAGCGCGTCGGTGCTGCGCGCGCACGCCCGGAAGCAGGGGGAACTCCGCGTTGCACAGCGGGTCTGATCTGCTGCAGCGTGGGAGGCGAGGTTCGTTTGGTCTGCCGCGTGCCCTGCGTACAACGCGGGTTCGTACCGCTATTCGGAATTCAGCGCAGACGGTAGCTGGGTCGGCGTTTTCTCCATGGAAGGAAGTCATTGATGGGCCTTGCGATCGACCTGCGTGAAGTCGACAAATCCTTTGGACATCACCGTGTCCTGCGGCAACTCGATCTGCAGGTGCCCGAGCGCAGTGTGTTCGCGTTCCTCGGCAACAACGGCCATGGCAAGTCGACGACGATCCGGCTGATCGCCGGGCTCGCGACGGCCGATGCCGGTCACGTGCAGGTGCTGGGACGCGACATCCGACTCGAGCGGCGCGCGGTGCTCGCGCGGATGGGTTGTTTGATCGAGGCGCCGAGCGCGTATCCGAATCTCACCGCGTACGAGTTCCTGTCGATCGCGACACGGCTCAAGCGACTGCCGGACAGCGAGATCGGGCGGGTGCTGGAACTCGTGGGGCTGCACGTCGACCGGCGTCAGCGCATCGAGCATTTCTCGCTCGGCATGAAGCAACGGCTGGCGCTCGCCCATGCGCTGGTCGGCAAGCCGCGGCTGCTGGTGCTCGACGAACCGACCAACGGGCTCGATCCCGACGGCATGCAGGACATCCGCCGTCTGCTGTCGACATTGCCCGAGCGGGCGGACTGCACGATCTTCTTTTCGAGCCATCTGCTGGACGAGGTGGAGAAGACCGCGACCCACATGGCGGTGCTGCATCAAGGATCGGTCCGGCTTCAGGCGTCGATCCGCGATCTGACCCAGGCCTTGCCGAGCGTGCTGTCGCTGGATGTCGATGTGCCGGAGCGGGCGGTCGCTCTGCTGCATGCATGCGGCCATGCCGCCGAACTGGACGGGGACGGCCGCGTCGCGATTCCAGGGATCACCCGCCAGGTAGCCGGCCAGGTCCATCGGATGCTGATGGACGCGGGCGTCACGCTGTTCGAATCGGTGCACCGCAAGCCTAGCCTGGAGCAGTGGTTCCTGCAGACGGCGGTCGCCGAAGGAGATGCACGATGATCGGGCAGCTGTTCGTGATCGAACTGCTGAAGATCAAGCGTTCGCTGGTGGTCGTGATGACGCTGGTGTGCCCGCTGGCGGTCGTGGCCCTGATGTTCCTGATGACCCTGAAAGCCTGGGACCCGCCGGAGATGAGCGGCCGGGACATGGCGATGTTCTGGTCGGCCGTCATGTCGATGTGGGCGGTCTTCATGCTGCCGCTGTACGTGGCGCTGACGACGAGCCTCGTCAACGGCAACGAGCACCGCAACCAGACCTGGCGGCTGATGCTCAGCCTGCCGATCGGCGTGGGCGAGCTCTATACGGCCAAGGCGCTGGTCGCCATCGCACTGATGCTGTGCGCCCACATCATCCTGCTGGTGGCGACCGTGCTGGCGCTGTGGGCGCTGGGCCTGTTCGGTTACGACCTGGCGGGCGCCTTCGACCTGCGTTCGTCGCGGGTGCTGTGGGCGGCGCCGGTCGCGGCATTGCCGGTGCTGGCGATCCAGCACGGGCTGAGCTGGCATTTCCGCACCCTCGTGCCGCCGCTGTCGGTGGCGGTGATCGCCACGTTCGTCGGCCTGCAGGTCGGCAGTTCCAGGCACTGGCTGTGGATGCCGTGGAGTTATCCGATGGTGTCCACCACCGCGACAACCGTCGAGGCGCAGGTGCTCGCGGTCTGGCTGTCGCCGGTGATGGGCGTGGCGCTGTTCCTGTTCGGCCTTCGTTTGCTGCAGCGGCGGGAGATCGTCTAGCTGTGCCGTGAAGCAGGCACCGCGCTCTGTGCGTGCCGATTCGATCAGGGCTGCGGAACCGCCGCCCCACCATCACGCACCAGCGTCACGTCGCCCGCGCGGGATCCCGGCGCTAGCCTCCATCCCGGCTTCAGACTTAAGGTCCAGCCATCGCCTTTAGTGCCGTCGCCGTCCTGCGGCAAGGCCACGGTCGCGCGTTTGTGATCGGCGTGCACCAGCGCGGCGCCGCCTTCGACGACCGCGAGCTCACCCCATGTATCGGTGAGGCGCAGCGTCGGGTAGACCGTGCCGACATCGTCGAGCGCGGCGAGCGTCTGCGGATTGAACTGGAAGTTCGCGCTCTGGAGCGGCAACACCAGCACCGGGCCCTCCACCAGCGTGGCGCGCCATCCGGACACGCGGGCGATGCGCTCGCGTTCGCGCGCCTCCTCGCTGGCACGCAGGCCGCGGTCGGTGTCGTAACGGCGTTGGCGCGCGTCGAGGTCGGCCGGCACGGCGGCAGTGATGCGCAATGCGCCAGCCAGCAGCCGGCCGAGGTCGGCATCGTCGCCGAGTTTGCCGCGCCAGTCGGGATCGGCATCGTCGAGCAGCAAGCCGTAGGCGGGGCCGCTGGCATACGCGAACGAGCGCACGAAGCTGGGCGAGTCGAGAAAGCGTGCGAGGTCGAAGACGGCGAACGCGCGGCGCTCTTCGTCGCGCGACAGGCCCAGACGCACACCTGTGTACTCGGCGATTCCCTCGCTGATTTCGAGCGCCGCTTCCTCCGTGGCCGCGCCGGCGAACAGGCGACGGCGCTCGAACCGGAACGAGAGCGCATCACTGATGTGCGCACGGCGGCTATCGGCCTCGTCCGTCATCAGGGCGCGCGCCAGAGCGCGCCATTCGAGCTGCAGCAGGTAGCGGCCCTCGAGCGTGTCGAGATGGCGGTTGCCGGCCTCGTTGCGCGTGAGGCCGAGCCCGGGCTGGATGCGATGGAACATTTCGTGCGCCAGCAGCACGCGCAGCAGGCTCGGCTCGAACGGCACCGGCCACAGCAACTGCGTCCAGTCCGTGCCCGACCATTCGACGCGCGTGTTCGCGAGGACGGCCGTCGCCGGCAACGTGCCGGTGAAGACGCCGTCCTGTTCCACGAGCAGGCCGCCGGGATCCTGGCGGTTCGCGATGATGGCGCGGTCCGCGGGATCGACGATCAGGATCGGGCCGCACAGCGATTCGCCCCAGAGCGCGCCGCCGTCGCGCTCGCACAGCGTTTTCGCCGCATCGAAGACGTAGACCGCGCTGGCGTGATCGGGCGCGGCGCGCGCCGGTGTCGCACCGAAGACGGCCAGCAGACAGGCGAGGGCGGGGAGGGCGGGCAACAGGCGCAAACGGGGCATGGGCGTCTTCCTGCAGGCGTGTCCATGCGGAGCATATGCCGGGCCGCGGCCCTCTGCATGCATGCCTGCAGACCAGGCCTGAGGGCTCCGGATTCAGCTGCTGCGCGCTCGCGATGAACGTTTGCGATGGGACAGCCCCGCGCCTGGAATCTTCCTTTCGTCGGAACGCCGTCTACCCTCTAGCCCTGTTTCGATTCGCGCGTTTCCAGCACGGCACCCAGCTGCAGAGCTCGTCGCGAAGGCAGCGGTCGTCATCGAGGTCGAGCGCGACCACCGGCACCGGGTGCCGCCCGCGTCATACGACGGGCCAGCGTGCAGCTCGGCCCCGTGTTGCAGTGCACGGTGACAAATCCCTGGGACCGCTATACACCTGCGGCCGTGAAGTGGTAGCGCTATCACGGCGGCAGCCCACAGGGGGTGGTCAGCAGGGTTCGGGTACGAGGTGCGGTTGTAGTCGCCCCCGTGCCGCGCCTGTTGTCCGGGCGATGGCGGCGCGATGCAGGTGAGGGGCGTCGGGGCCGCGTGCCGGGCATACGACGATGCAGTGAGTTCAAGAGAGCGCTCGAAGGAAAGACCCTGCGGTGCCGGCGTGCACGGCGGCCAGATGCGCAGGGGCGATGAGTGGGGTGAGTGCCGGGAGCGTCCGCTCGCGGTCGTCCGAATCTCGGTGCTGAGGAAGAGCCAATGAACCTGAAGCTCAAGCGTTTGAAGTCGACGGCGATGTTCACCTTCGTCGGTGGTGTACTGATCATCAATCCGGCGTTCGCGCAGGATCCGCAACCGCCGCGTTCCAGCGGAAACCCGCAGACCACGACGACGTCCGCGCCGGATGCGACCGATCTCGATGTGGTCTCGGTCACCGCGATGCGCAGCAGCCTCAATCAGTCGATGGAGACCAAGCGCGACGCGGCCGGTGTCGTGGATGCGATCAGCGCGGAGGACATCGGCAAGTTCCCCGACACCAACCTGGCCGAGTCGCTGCAGCGCATCACCGGCATCTCGATCGAGCGTCGCGACGGCGAGGGCGCGCAGGTCACCGCCCGCGGGTTCGGGCCGCAGTTCAACATGGTCACGCTCAACGGGCGCCAGGTCCCCGGCGCCGACGCGTTCGGCGCGGCCGGCCAGGTCGCCATCGGCGGCGTGGACGGCGGCACGCGTGCGTTCAATTTCGCGCAGCTGGCGACCGAGGCCATCAGCGGGATCGAGGTCTACAAGACCAGCCAGGCCCACGTGCCGAGCGGCGGCATCGGCGCGACGATCAACATCCTCACCGACCGGCCGTTCAATCATTCCGGCGTGGTGGCGAGCGCCGGTGCGAAGGTCGGCTCCGACCGCAGCCAGCCCTTCGAAAACGATCTGACACCCGAGCTGTCAGGGATCTTCAGCTACACCAATCCCGACAAGACCTTCGGCGTGGGCCTGAGCACCAGCTACCAGAAGCGCAAGGGCGGTTCGGTGCAGGCCACCGAGAACTACTGGAACATCCAGCCCTGGACCGGGTCGATGCCGGGCGATCCGGCGGTGATCAACGCGCCGGCGATCGGCGAGCTCTACGCGCGTCCCAACGACCTGCGGTATGCGTTCGCCGAGTTCGAGCGCGAACGCATCAACGGCCAGGCGGTGCTGCAGTTCGCGCCGGCCGACAGCGTGACGCTGACCCTCGACTACACCTATTCCACCAACGAGATCACCGAGAACCGCGGCGAGCAGGGCATGTGGTTGCAGAACAGCAACTACACCAACATCGAATTCGACACCTCGGGCGCGGTGGCCACGCCGGTCTACATCCGCGAGATCGCCGGCACCAAGGATTTCGGCCTCGAGCAGCAGCGCAGCATGCAGGAGTACAAGCTCGGCTCGCTGGGCTTCAATGCGGTCTGGGATGTCAGCAACGATTTCCGGCTCAGCTTCGATGCACACAATTCCAAGACCGAGAGCCTGCCCAACGATCCGCTGACCGGCGGTGGCTCGATCTTCGCGAGCGTCGCCGGCACCAACAACTGCACCGTGGGCCCGCACTGCGGCGGCTCGTGGGTGCAGGAACTCGTCTTCAACAGAGGCCTGCCCGTCGGCACCCAGATCTGGTATCCCACGACCGCGGATGCCGTCGCGGGGACCAACGGTGTCGTCAATCCGGGCTTCGTCGAGGGCGAGATCGGCTCGCAGGTGCTGCGCATCAATGCGCAGACCCAGGTCAGCGAGATCAAGCAGGCCCGGATCGACGGCGAGTGGATGTTCGACCAGGGCCGGTTCCAGTTCGGCGTGGATACCAACAAGGCCACCACGCATCGTCTGCAGGCCGCCGAGTCCTATTCCGCACTGGGCGACTGGAGCGTGGCGAACGTCGATTCCGACGTGGCCGGCGGTCTGATGAACTTCCTGCGGCCCGTCAACTTGGTGGGTCTGTTCGACGACTACAGCATCGCCAGCTGGCCCGCCTGGCGCGGTGACGCGGGTGCGCTGGCGCAGTGGGCGGCGGGGCAGTACGGGGTGGGTCTGGGCGTCAGTCCGCAGAACGCGGCGGATAACCGGGTCGAGGAAAAGACCCATTCGGCCTACATGCAACTGGGACTGGAGGGCGAGCTGGGCGGCATGCGCACCAACACCCGCATCGGCGTGCGCTACGAAACGACGGACGTCATCTCGACGTCGGTCATCGCCATCCCGGAAGCCATCGAATGGCAGTCCAACAACGATTTCCGGATCGTGCTGTCCGATGAGCTCGAGCCCTTCAGCGAGCGGGCAAGCTACAGCTACATCCTGCCCAACCTGGATTTCAGCATCGACTTCACCGACGAGCTGAAGGGTCGCGCATCGTTCGGCAAGAGCATCGCGCGCGCGCCCTACGGCAATCTCTATGCAGGGCCCGGTGCGCAGCAGCCCTTCGGTTCGGTGTTGCTCGATCCGTCGACGCGCGCCAGCGGCAACGCGCAGAATCCGAGCCTCAAGCCGCTCGAATCGGACAATCTCGACTTGGCGCTCGAATGGTATTTCGCCAATGCCAGCTATGTGTCGCTGACGTTCTGGACCAAGTCGGTGGACAACTTCATCGGCAATACGGTGTCCCAGGAGTCGTTGTACGGACTCACCGATCCCACCTCCGGTCCCGATGCGCAGGCGGCGCTGGCATTCCTACAAAGCCCGGCCTGCGTGGCGCAGGTGGGGCCTGCCAATGCAGCGGCGTGCTCGGGGAACGACACCTCGCTGTTCAGCGCAGTCGCCCTGTTGCGCAACAATCCGGCCGGCCTCGCCGCGTTCGACGGCACCGGGGCGCAGGCCCTCGCACTCGAGGCGGCTTACGATCTCTACGGACTGGCGAACGATCCGCTGTATCTGTTCAACGTGAACCGGCCGGTCAACCAGAACGCATCCAAGTTGCGCGGCTGGGAGCTCGGTGGCCAGTATTTCTTCGGTGACAGCGGTTTCGGTGTGCTCGCCAACTACACCATCGTCAAGGGCGATGTGGGCTACGACAATGCCGGCGATCCTGGCATCGACCAGTTCTCGCTGACCGGGCTCAGCGATACCGCCAATGCGGTGTTCATGTACGAGAAGTACGGCTGGTCGGTGCGTCTGGCGTGGAACTGGCGCGACGAGTACCTGATTCTCGCCAACCAGGGCTCGAGCCGAAACCCGTACTACGTCGAGGCCTACGACCAGTGGGACCTCAGCGTGAACTACACGCTCAACCAGCACTGGTCGTTCGGATTCGAGGCGATCAACCTCACCGGCGAGGACGTGCGCTGGCATGCCCGGACCGACCAGCAGATCGTCAAGCTGGCCGACCAGAGCCCGCGCTACATGCTGGGTGTGCGCTACCGGTTCTGACGGCGCGTCCGCCCGCGCGGATGTCGCCAGCGGGGTCGCTGCGTCGAGCAGCATCCCGCGGCGGACGGTAGTGATGCGGGCGCGCGCAATGGCGAAGCGTGCCCCGTTCGTTGGTATCGTGCCCGGGCCGCCGCCTGCATCCGGCGATCCCGCAGCCTGGAGACGAGATGGCGCGTTACGAACTGCTCAATAACGTGACGCACAGGCATCTGCGCGTCACCACCGGTTTCGGCCCCGAGTTCGGCGACGACGTGGGCATGGTGCCTGCCTTTCCCAGCGAATACGCCGAACTGCAGCGCGAGTATCCGATCTTCTTCCGCAGGGACGTCGATGGCCAATGGAGCTCGGTGGCACTGCTGGGATTCGAGCAGCGCGAGAACCTGTTCCTGCGCGACGGCCGTTGGAATGCCGCCTATCTTCCCGGCGCCGTGGCGAAGGGGCCGTTCCTGATCGGCTTCCAGGAGCAGCACGTCGACGGCGAGTTCCGCCAGGAACCGGTGATCCACGTCGACGTGGACCATCCGCGCGTGCAGCACGGCGGAGGCGAGCCGGTGTTCCTGCCGCAGGGCGGCAACAGCCCCTATCTCGAACACATTGCCGGCGTGCTCCGGGGCATCCGCGACGGCATCGGATTCGCCGCCGACATGTTCGCCGCCTTCGATGCGCTGGGGCTGATCCAGCCGGTGACGCTGGCGGTGGAACTGGACGACCACCACCGCGTCGATGTCGGTGGCCTGCACGGGATCGATCGCGACACGCTGGCCGCGCTCGACGGCCCCGCGCTCGAACGCTTGAACCGGGCAGGCTATCTCGAAGGTGCCTATCTGGTGCTGGCTTCGCTGCACAACGTGCGCCGCCTGATGGCCGAGAAGCAGCGCCGTCTGCGCGCGCAGGACGCGGCGCTCTCCGGTGAGCGGGGCTGAGCGCATGACCGCGGTGCCCGCGGCGATGCGCACCCTGCACGGCTGCCACGTGGACGCGTTGCCGCTCGACGAGCTGCTCGCCGCAGGCACGCCCGCGCTGCTCAAGGGCGTGGCCGCGGACTGGGGCCTGGTGCAGGCAGGGCTGGCCTCCCGCACGGAGGCGATGGCGTATCTGCGTCGCTTCGACGCCGGCCGGCCGCTGCAGTATTCGTACGGCGATCCGTCGATCGGCGGGCGCCCGTTCTACAACGACGATTTCACCGCGCTGAATTTCGAGGTGCGACGCGGTGCGCTCGGCGATGTGCTGCAGGCGATCGCGGACCATCTCGATGACGCCGCGCCGCCGACCTATTACGTCGCGTCCCTCGCCGTGGCCGGCGCCTTGCCGGGCTTCGCCGACGACAACGATCTGGGCCTCGCGGCGCACGGCGTCCAGGCGCCGCCCAGCATCTGGATCGGCAATCGTGTCGTCGCGTCCTGCCATTTCGACGCGCCCGAGAACCTCGCGGTCTGCGCCGTGGGCCGGCGGCAGTTCACGCTGTTCCCGTCCGGACAGATCGACAACCTGTATCCCGGTCCGCTCGAGCCGACGCCGGGTGGACAGGTGGTCAGCCTGGTCGACTTCGCCGAGCCGGATTTCGCGCGCCATCCGCGCTTCCGCGAGGCGCTGGCCGTTGCGCAGATCGCCGTGCTGGAACCGGGCGATGCCGTCTTCATTCCCGGCATGTGGTGGCACCACGTGCGCAGCCTCGAGCCGTTCAACGTGCTGGTGAACTACTGGTGGCGCAGTTCACCGGCGTTCCTGTCTTCGCCGTTGCCCGCACTCCACCATGCGCTGTGGACCATTCGTGACCTGCCCGAGCGCGAGAAGCGCGCATGGGCGCAGGTGTTCGACTACTACGTCTTCGGGCCCGCTGCGCGCGCGGGCGAGCACCTGCCCGAGCAGGCGCGCGACATGCTGGGGCCGATCGACGAGACGCTGGCGCGTCGCATCCGCGCCCGCCTGATCGGCTGGCTGAATCGCTGAGGGGAACGAAGGCATGGACACGGCACAGGCGGCATCCGGGCGGATCCGCAAGGTGGTGATCGCCGGCGGCGGCACGGCCGGGTGGCTGGCCGGATGCGCGCTGGCCCACCAGTTCCGCGACCTGCTGGACATCACCCTGGTGGAATCCGACGAGATCGGCACCATCGGCGTGGGCGAGTCCACGGTGCCGCCGATCCGCAACTTCCACCGCTTCGTGCAGATCGACGAGCAGGCGTTCCTGCGCGCAGTCGCGGGCACGTTCAAACTCTCGATCTCGTTCGAGGACTGGCGCCGCCCGGGCGACCGGTACCTCCATCCCTTCGGCCCGGCCGGGCAGGGGACCTGGGCCGCTCCCTTCCACCATTTCTGGCTCGACAGCCAGCGCCGCGGGATGCAGTCGGGCCTTGCGGACTTCTGCCTGGAGGGCGTCGCCTCGCTCGCGGACCGGTTCTCGCTGCAGACCCAGCCCCAGGTCAACTATGCCTACCATCTGGACGCGGGCCTGTACGCGCGGTTTCTGCGGGGGATCGCCGAGGGCCATGGCCTGGTGCGCATCGAGGGCAGAATCCGCGAGGTCGCCCGGCACGCGCATAGCGGCGATGTCTCGGCGCTGGTGCTGGAAGACGGGCAGCGGCTCGAAGGCGATCTTTTCATCGACTGCACCGGCTTCCGCGGGTTGTTGATCGAGCAGACCCTCGAGACCGGCTACGAGGACTGGAGCCACTGGCTGCCGAGCGACCGCGCCGTCGCCGTGCAGACGGAGCTCGTGGGCGCGCCGGTGCCGTACACGCGCGCGATCGCGCACGAGGCGGGCTGGCGCTGGCAGATTCCGCTGCAGCATCGCGTGGGCTGCGGCCTGGTGTATTCCGGCCGCTACATGTCCGACGACGAGGCCCACGCCCGTCTGCTGCGCGACATCGAATCCAGGCCGCTCCGGGAACCGAGGCTGGTGCCGTTCCGGACCGGGCGCCGGCGCAGGACCTGGAACCGCAACGTGGTCGCGCTTGGCCTGGCGAGCGGCTTCGTCGAACCGCTGGAGTCGACCAGCCTGCACCTGGCCATCAGTGCCATCGTGCGCCTGGTCCAGCTGTTTCCGTTCGACGGCATCTCGCCCGCGCTGGTCGATCAGTTCAACGACGTCAGCCGCGCGGAAATGGAGCACGTGCGCGACTTCATCGTCCTGCACTACCACGCCACACAGCGCGACGAGCCGATGTGGAAGGCATGTCGCGAGATGGAACTTCCGCCCTCGCTGGCGCAGCGCCTGCGCGCCTGGCGCGATCGCGCGCATGCTTGGCAGCATGCCGACGAACTGTTCCGGGTCGACTCCTGGGCTCACGTGCTGCTGGGACAGGGCGTGCGGCCGGGCCCGCCGCATCCGCTGGTACGGGCCCTGGCCGACGAGGATCTGCGACATCTGCTGCGCAGCATCCGCGCGCCCATCGTGCGTGCGGCCGCGGACATGCCCTCGCAGCAGGACTTCATCGCGGCGTACTGCAAGGCCGGGCCCGAGGTCTGGGGCGCGCGGATGCCGACTCACGACGGGCGGGATCGCATCCGCGGCTGATGCAGGCGTGCGCCGCGATCGGGCGGTGTCGTCCGGTCATGCAGAACGGATGCGCGGTCCATATGCGCCGCAAGGCACCAGGACTGCAACGCCGGCGTTTCAGCCGCCGGCGCGTGTCTCGATGAGGGCGCGCAGACTGTGGATCTCGTCGCGCAGCGCGCGCACTTCTGTATGCAGTTCGGTCTCGATGTGGTCCTGGGTGCGGTCGAGCGCGTCGAGGGTGTCGTCGTGCTCCGCCTGCGACACGGTCTGCATCGCATCGACGATGACGCCGATGAAGAGGTTGAGCATGGTGAAACTGGCGACGAGGATGAAGGGGATGAAGAACGCCCAGGCATAGGGGAACTCGGCCATCATCGGGCGCGTCGTGCCGGTCGACCAGCTGTCCAGCGTCATGATCTCGAACAGCGAATACAGCGAGCGGCCGAGATTGCCGAACCGGTCCGGGTATGCGCTGCCGAACAGATTGGTCGCGATGACGGCGCAGACGTAATAGATCAGCAGCAGCACCGCGCCGATCGACAGCAGGCCGGGCACCGCGCCGAGCAGCGCGCCGACCACCCGGCGCATCGATGGCACGACGGTCAGCACGCGCAATACGCGCAACACGCGCAGCGCTCGCAATACCGAGAACGGGCCGGTCGCCGGCACGAGGGCGATCGCGACCACGGTGAAGTCGAACAGGCTCCACGGATCGCGGAAGAATCGTCCGCGATGCACGAACAGGCGGATCGCGATCTCGATGACGAAGATCGTCAGGATCGCCGTGTCGGCCGCGCGGATCGCAGTGCCGGCCATGGCCATGATCGTCGGCGACGTCTCCATGCCCAGCAGGACGGCATTGACGATGATCAGCGCGAGGATGCCCGCCTGCACGCGCGGGTGGACGATGAAGGCGTGCAGGCGGCCACGCAGGCCGGAATGGACAGTGGCGCTGGTCTCGCGCATGGCGTCTCCAAGGGGCGCGGTGCGAAAACCGGCGGCGGTTCGGGACAGGGGCAGGGTGCACGCATTGGAATGTCGCATCGTCGATGCGTCAAGTCGGCGCACGTCGCATCTCGTCCGGGGATCACGGGAACGAAGACGCTGCCGGGTCGGGCGGGCGGCTCCGGGTTCGCGGACTGCCGCTACGCGGGCCGGTGTCTACGAAGCGTCTGGCTTCGATCTCGACTCGCTCGACGCGTCGGCGTTTTCGGAAAGCATTCTTTGGAACTGCGCCATTTCCGCCTGTGTCGGCCGTGAATCCGCGCTCCCGGATATCCGGAAGTTCCTGCAACCTTGAACGCTCAGCTCTTGAGCGCTTCGGATGCGCGCTTCAGGTCGTTCAGAAGTTCCGCGCGCGCAGCGTCGCGATCGGTCCCACGCATGCGCAGGATCGCGGACGGGTGCCAGGTCGCGAGCGCGCGGCTGCGCGCGTCGAGCGCACGCAATGCGCCGCGCTCGCGTGTCAGGCGGAATGCATTGCCGAACAGTGTCTGTGCGGCCATCGCGCCCAGTGCGACGACGATCTCGGGGCGCACACGCAGCAGTTCGGCGGCCAGCCAGGGGCGGCAGGCGGCCTGTTCGGACGCGCTGGCGCGTGTGTGCAGTCGGCGCTTGCCCCTCGGCTGGAACTTGAAGTGCTTGACCGTATTGGTGAGATAGAGCGTGGCAGGCGGAATGCCTGCCGACGTCAGCAGTTCGCGCAGCAGCATGCCGGCAGGACCGACGAACGGTTCGCCCGCCAGATCTTCCTGCGCGCCGGGCTGCTCGCCGATCAGCATCATCCGGGCGCGTGCAGGGCCCTTGCCGAATACCGTCTGTGTGGCGGGCCGCCACAACGGGCACCGTCTGCAATCGGCTGCCGCACGTCGCAGCGCCGCCAGGCTGCCGGTGGGAACGTCGTCCACCGGTTTGGCCAGCGGTACGGCAGCAGCGGTCACACGTCCCCGCTGACGCCGGTGCTGCTGAAGACGTTGCCCGACGTGTAACTCGCCTCCTGCGAGGCCAGCAACACGAACAGCGCTGCGATTTCGGCCGGCTGGCCGGGACGGCCCAGCGGCGAATCGGCACCGAACTGCGGCAGTTTTCCGGGCAGCTGGCCACCGCTGGGCTGCAATGGGGTCCAGTAGGGGCCCGGGGCCACTGCATTCACCCGGATGCCCTTTTCGGCCAGCTGCTTGGCCAATCCCTTGGTGAACGTGACCAGCGCGCCCTTGGTCGCCGCGTAGTCGAGCAGTTCCGCCGGCGGGTCGCTCGCGACGACCGATGCGGTGTTGATGATCGACGCGCCCGCCGGCATCCGCGGCACCGCGGCCCTGGTGAGCCAGAACGTCGCATAGAGATTGGTCTTCAGGGTGTCGTCGAACTGCTCGCTGGTGATGTCGAGAATCGACGTCTGCGCCTGCTGTTTCGCCGCATTGTTGACCAGGACATCCAGGCCGCCGAGTGCTTCAGCGGCTTCGGCGACGAGCCGGGTGCAGAACTGTTCGCTGCGCAGGTCGCCGGGAATCGCGACGGCCTTGCGGCCCGCCAGCTCGATCAGGGCGACGACTTCGCGTGCATCGGCCTCTTCGGCGGGCAGATAGTTGATGGCGACATCGGCACCCTCGCGCGCGAACGCGATGGCGGCGGCGCGGCCGATGCCGGAATCGCCGCCCGTGATCAGCGCACGACGTCCGGCCAGGCGCCCGGACCCGACGTAACTCCGTTCGCCGTGATCGGGTGGCGGCTGCATCTTCGAGGCGAGGCCGGGCCATGGCTGTTCCTGCGGCGCGAACGGTGGCTTCGGATACTGGGCGCGTGGATCCTGCATCCGTGGACGTTGCGCGCCCTCCGAACCGGCGGCCTGGGACGCGGACGTCTGCGCGATGGCGCCGCTGCTGGCGAGGATCGCCGGTCCGGCGACGAGGCCGGTGCCGAGCACATTCAACGCACGGCGTCGCGACGCGAGCGTCTTCGGGTCTTCCGGATTCATCCTGGTCTCCTGGGTCGATGGACGCGTGGCGTCGTCGCCAGGCAACGCGATCATTGATTCGGACGGGTGAATCCGGCGTCGAAATTAGGATCTTTCGTGCCCCTCGCCATATGTGCGGCGAGAGGCGGTATTCGACGAAAGCGCATGGCAACAGATGCGTTGCATCCGGCTGGAACGCGCCGGGAACCAGCGGACCTCGGGTCACGGATCGACAACGGCTTCACCCGTCGTGGCGATCATCGACATCGCGATCGAGGCATCGCCTGCGTCCGCAGCGTCCTCGAAGGTCGGCGAATGCCGGCTCTGCAACGTTCGAGCATCCCGGCTGGAGAACGACATGCCAGGCCATCTGTCGGCACACGACCTCGGATTCGAAGTGCGCGCGCAGGACGAGCAGTCACTGTTCAAGTGGTTGCTCGCCAGCTTCCTGTTCGGCAAGCGCATCTCGCAGACGATCGCCGCCAATACCTGGCGCGTGCTCGTCGAAACGCATGGCCGCGACACGCCTCGCAAACTGTGCAATTGCAGTCACGCCCAGCTGGTGCGGATGCTGGGGGAGGGCGGTTACGCCCGTTACGACGAGTCCACCGCGGATCGCCTGTCGTTGCTGTGCCGGAAGCTGATCGACGAATACGGCGGCAGCGTCATCGGCATCGCGGACGCGGCGGACAGTCGCGCCGATTTCGAAAGGCGGCTGCTCGCGTTTAAGGGCGTGGGGCCGACCACGCTGCGGATCTTCATGCGCGAAGCGAAGCCGGCATTGTTCGACGGGGATTGACCCTGGCCGATGGAGAGCGGGGCAAAGAGCCGCGTCGGAAATGCTGCCCCGATCCTGGTGTCGATCCCGTACGGCGGGGTCCGGATGCGCCGACGGGCTTCCGACAACCGACCTTCCAAAAAAAAAGCGCGACCCCGGTCGGGGTCGCGCTTTTCTTGTATCTCGATGGCGCTGCGGTCAGAACAACACTGCGAACAGGATCAGCAGCGGAATCGGCAGACCCAGCAACCAGAGCAAGAGATATTTCATGGGAGATCTCCTTAGTGAAGAAAGGTGAGGCGATCAGAGGTCGCGCTGGCGGCCACCGAAGGTGGCGAACAGGCTGGCCGAGAACGCGCCGATCAGCAGCGTGATGAACAGCCAGAGCGATGCATAGGCGGCAGCCTTGCGTGCTTCGTCCGCAGCCTCGCGCGCCGCGGTTTCCGCCTCTTCGAGACCGGTGCGCATGCGGGCTTCCAGTTCGGTCACACGTGCCTGGGCTTCGGCCTGACTCATGCCGGTGCGTTCGGCGATGCGCTGGGCGACGTAACGGGCATCTTCCTGGTCCAGCGAATCGTTGCGCAGGCCGTTGACCAGAATGCGGCCGATTTCAGGTCGCAGGTCGGCGTCGGCGTTGTCCGATGCAGGCGGGGAAATGCGCGCTTGCGAAGCGTCCGGCGTGGATGCCGCCGCGGTCGGCGCGGTGCCCGGTGCCTGCTGCGGCGGTGCCGTCGCGGGCTGGCGCAGAAGCGAGTCCACCCAGTACTGCATGTCGCCTTCCGAATCCTCGGATGCAGCGGCGCCCGCGCCGGCGGCCGCAATGCCGCCGGCCGCGGTGGCGGATGCACCAGCCACCGAACCTGCGACCTTGGCACCGGTGCCCAGAATCGCGCCGATCGCGGACGTCAGGACGGCGGCAGTCAACAGCGTCGCCACGGCCCAGGCGAGGAAGCCATGCGCGGTGTCGCGGAAGTAGGTTTCGTCACCATGGATGGACACCCAGCGGGTGCGCAGTCGTCCGGCCAGATAGCCGCCCAAGCCGGATGCGGCGATCGACGTGAGCGTGATCCACGCGATCGTCGACCAGCCGAACGTCTCGCGGCTGACGCCTTCGTACGACCACGGCGACACCGACGACATGCCCAGGCCCGTGCCGAGGATCAGCAGGATCAACGACAGCGACGCTGCAGCGGCGGCGCCGGCGAAGATGGCCCCCCACGACACGGCGCTCTGATCGGGCATGGCGACGCGCGATGTTTCGACGACGGATGGCGTCGGGTTCACAGGTGTTGGGTTCATGTCGATCCTTGGCTCGCGAAGTTGTGCGGCCGATGCTGCGCGCGGTCTCGTGAAGTCGACGCGATCACATGGGAAGCCTGCGATTGCGCGATGTCGACATGCGGCGAATCGTCGATGCCTCGCGCGCGCACCCGAGACGTGTTCACCCGGACGATGGAACCGCCCCAGCCGGCCGTCCCGGGCTGTTGCTAGACTTCGGGGTATGGCTTTCATCACTCGCCAAAACGTCCATGGCATCCCGTCGCAGCCGGTTCTCAGTGTCTGGAACGCGTGGCATGTGCGGTGGTTGATGTGGCCGGCCAGCCGCTCCCATACGGACGGCTTCGGCACCACGGCGCGCACGTGACGAACCCGATGTCCTTCAAGGTCTGCATGACCCTGCTGATCGCGTTCGCGGCGGCCGCCTCCGGCTGCGCCGGCATGCCGGGCCCTGCGGCCCTCGAGGACGCGCGCGGCAGCCTGTACCAGCGGCTGCTCCACCCAGTACCGCGCGCGTTAGTGCGCGCGCGGCAGCCCACCACGGAACAGGCGTCTCGGCCCACGGCGCCCGCGTTCGAATACGCCTACGCGGTGCCGCAGTCCGCCGATCTGCAGCAGATCCACGCGCGTGTGCGCGAGGCCGACCTGCTGCACCGCTTGCCGGAGGTGCAGGCGATCGACGGCATGTTCGCGCTGCCGCGGACACTGCGCTACGTGACCGCCGAATGCGGCGAGTTCGGCGCCTTCTACCGCCCGGCCGATGCCGAGGTGGTGCTGTGCTACGAGACCCTGAGGACGCTGCACGAGCGCGGCCTGGCGCAGCAGCGCAACAGCGGGCTCGGTGACGACCATCCGGCGCGGTACGTGCGCGCGAACGTGCGCTTCATCGTGCTGCACGAAACCGGCCACGCCCTGGTGCACCTGCTCGACCTGCCGGTCACTGGTCGCCAGGAGGATGCGGTGGACCAGCTCGCCGCGATCCTGATGCAGCGTTTCGCCGGTCTGGATGAAACGCCGGCGGAGGCGATCGACAACCTGCGCATGGCCGCGAACTGGATGCTGTCGCGCAACACCGGCGCCTACGATCTGGATGCCTACGCCGACGAGCACGCGCTCGGCGAGCAGCGCTACTTCAACCTGCAGTGCCTGATCTACGGCACGGATCCGGCCGGATTTGCCGGCATGGTGGACGCGGGCGATCTCACCGCCGCCCGCGCCAGCGGTTGTGCACGCGAGACGCGCCTGGTCACGCGTGCGTGGCTGCGCCTGCTGCTGCCGCATCTCGCTCCTGGTTACGAAGTGTACGAGGAAGAGGCGGCACGCTTTCTCGAACGGTATTGAAGACAGCGAAACAGAAGCCGATTCAGTCCGCGGCGCGTACGGCTGATCTTCCACACATCACTTCTGGCACGTGCGTGCGTCGATCGTGCGCCTTAGCTTGAACCCCTCGCTGGCCCTGCGCGCACCGTGTGAGGGCATCGTCACCCGGATGGAGCACGCCTGATGTCCCGTCGACTGCCGTATGCCGCCCTGCTGCTGTGCATGACTGCGTTCATCGCGAACGTCGAAGCCCGCGAGCCCGCGCCCGAACCGGCGAAGGTGATGATGCTGGGCGTGTTCCACTTCGCCAATCCAGGCCGGGACGTGGTCAAGTCGGAGGTCATCGACGTCATGACCGCGGAGAACCAGACGTACCTGTCGGCGCTGGCGACGCGGTTGGCGGCATTCCGTCCGACCGACGTACTGGTGGAATGCGTGCCGTCGGCACAGGCCAGGCACGACGACGCCTATGCCGCATACCGCGCCGGCACGCTCGCGCTGACCTTCGACGAGACGCACCAGATCGGGTTCCGGGTCGCGAAGGAGGCGGGTCTCGACGGCGTGACATGCTTCGACGAGGGCGACGTGCACTGGAACAGCGGACCGTTGTTCGAGCACATCGATGCGCACGACCCCGCCCGCAAGGTGGCGATGGATGCGATCTTCGCGTCGATGTCGGCGCGTGGGACCCGAGAGCAGACGACACTGCCCCTGCACGAGTTGCTGCGGCTGGCCAACGATCCGGAGCGTGACCGCGAGAACAAGGATCTCTACATCGTCACCAACGCGGTCGATGCGGGCGGCGGTTTCGCCGGCGCCGATGCTTCGGCCAGCTGGTGGCATCGCAATTTCCGCATGTACGCCAATGTGCAGAAGGCCGCTGCGCCGGGTCGCCGCGTGCTCGTGCTGGCCGGCTCGGGGCACACGGCGATCCTCAAGGATCTGCTCGCGATCGACGGCGCACGGGAAGCGGAGGACGTGACCGGCTATCTGTTGCCCTGAAGGCGCATGCGTCCATCCACGGCCGGGACAGGCCGTCCCGTAGGCGCCGATGCCAGGTGATATCCCGGGAATGCCGAGGCGTTCGAAACGGGATCGGGGTTGCGCCGGGCGACCGTTTCCCGGCGCTTGAATTCCCGTTCCGGCTCAACGCGGCCGCGAGGCAGCCGGCGCGTCGCCGGCCCACAGCAGAAGATCTCCGTATTCCCATTCCCACGGCACGCCGGTCTCGCCGAGCACGAAACGCACCAGATGTGGAAAGGCCACCTCGGCCCGTACGTCGTTGGCGAGGATCAGCACGCAGCGACGGCCGCTGTGCACGCAGACCAGGGTGTTACCGGTGCTGTCGTTGTGCCCGCCCTTGAAGAAGCCGGGGCCCTGCGGTCCATCGAACACGACGACGCCGAGGCCTGCGCCGAGGTCCGGGCGGCGCTGCGCGGGAGGCGATTCCGGCTGCAGCGTCGGGAACTGCGTGGGGGTGGTGATCGGCACCTGCGGCCGGGTCATTTCGCGAAAGGACCCGCTCGACAACAGCTCGCCGCCGATCAGCGCCGCCGCGAAGCGCGCGAGGTCGCTGACGGTGGTGTCCATCGAGCCTGCTGCGCGCACCGTGCTGCGCTCGTCGTGAGGCTCCGCCGTGCCGTCGGCCGTCCAGCCGTCGGCGAGGTTGTGCGCGAAGTCGTCGCGCCACTGCAGGCTGGTGGTGCGCATGTGCAGCGGATCGAACACGCGCCGCTGCAGTTCAGCACCCACGTCGAGCCCGAGCCCACGCTCTAGCACGAACTGCAACAGGATGAGACCGTCGCCGGAATAGGCGTAGCGGCTGCCCGGCTCGAAATGGATGCGCAGCCGGCCATCGGGCTCCAGGAAGCCGAAGTTGGCGAAGCCGGCGCTGTGCGTCAGCAGGATCCGCGGCGTGATGTTTCGCCAGCGTTCGTCGCCCGCCAGCGCGGACCAGTCCGCGTAGCGGCGCTCGGCCGGATACGCAGGCAGCGGCCTGTCGAGGAGGCGGTCGATCGGCGTGTCGAGATCGATCACGCCGGCATCCACGAGTTGCAGGACGAGGTGCGCGAACACGGTCTTGGTGAGCGATGCGCCATACATCACCGTGTCGGGCTGCAGCGGCGCTCCGCGTGCATCGCGCTCGCCGTAGGCGGCGGCCGAGACGACACGGCCGTCGTCGATGACCGCGATCGCCAGCCCGCGCGCGCCGGTGGCCTGCATCGCGCGGGCGACCTCGGCGTCCAACACCGCAGGTGCGGGCAGAGCCGGCGGACCGCTGGTCGCGGCTGGCGAGGTGATGGCGCAGCTCCCCATCAGGCACACCAGCATTGCAAGTGGCAGCAGTATCACGCGCATGGTCATCTCCGCCAGGCCGAAGGTGCTCATCTTGCCGGAGCGGGACGTGGCCGCACATGCCGACCGTCGTTCCGATCTCAGTCCGAAAGCGTGAGGCGAAGACAGCGGCCAAGGCCCCGTCTTCAGTGCAGCCGGCGCTGAAGCGCAAGAAGGCATGACGGTGTCGCGGCCGCACTGTCGTGTGGGCCTGATTGGAGTCCTGTCTCAGCTGGAGCCCAAGTCGAGGTCGCGGCGACCGGGTTTATCCTTTCTCCTTCGGGAGTACGTGCTCGGAGGCAAAAGGTGCTTGGAAGGCGAATCAGGGCGCGTTCGCAAACCTCCATGTAGAGCCCCAACCCTCACCCGACGCGCTTCGCGCGTCGACCTCTCCCTTCGGGAGAGGTGTGTGTTGCGTAGCCAGCTGAGACGCGATACGAATCAGGATCAGGGGCGTGGCCCCCAACTGCGAGAACCGATGCCATGCCTGGCCTGCGCGTCTGCCTGCTGATCGCCCTGTGGCTGCTGCCCGTGATGGCGGGCGCCGCGCGTGAGCGCCACGCCGTGCAGGGCGCGCCGTGCGGCGGCTATCCCCGCCTGGCGATCGAGACGATGCGTGGCATGTGCGCGGGACTGGTGGTCGGGCCGACCACGCAGGATCCGTCGCGCCCGCTGCGGCTGCCGCGCTCGTTGCTGCAGCTCGATGCCGACACCTGGCTGGTGACCGATCTCGGCGCGTGGGAGGGCGCGCGGGGCGCGGTGTGGCGGCTGCGCACCGGTCCTAGCGATGCCGTCGCGGTGGACCGGGTGCTCGACGGCTTGCATCTGCCGCACGCGATCGCGCGTGGCCCGGACGGCCGGGTGTATATCGGCGAGATGAGTCGCATCGTCCGCTTCGACCCGCAAGCGGATGACCCGGCCGCGACCGTGGAGCAGGTCATCGGCGGCTTGCCCGACAACCGCCTGCATGCCCACCGCCACCCGCTGTCGAAGTTCGTGTTTCTGCCCGACGGCGACCTGCTGGTCAACGTCGGCGCGCCGAGCGACCAGTGCGCGGGTCCCGGCGCACGGACGGCATCGAACCTGTGCGCGCAGAGCGAAGGCGCGGAGGATGCGGCGAGCCTGCGCCTCTATCGCCACACCGGAAACGGCCGCTGGTCGCCGGACTACGAAGTGTTCGCGCGCGGACTGCGGAACTCGCTGGCGCTGGCGGTGCACGCATCGGGCACCGTGCTGCAGGCCGAGAACAGCTACGACTTCGACGCCCGCTGGTCGCCGTTCGAGGAACTCAATGTCATCGAGGCCGGCCGCCATTACGGCTGGCCGTACTGCTTCGATACGGTGCAGGCGTCGCCAGCGTGGCGCGACAGGGCCATCTGGTGCCGCTCCGACGCGCACACCGCGCCCGCGCTGCTGCTGCCGCCGCACGCGGCGCCGCTGGACATGCTGTGGTACGAAGGCGCGATGTTTCCCGCATTGCAGGGCCGTCTGCTGATGAGCTGGCATGGCCATCGCTCGGTCGGCGGCCGGATCGCGAGTTTCGCGGTCGATGCGCGGGGCGTGCCGACGGGGGATGCCCAGCCGCGCTTTCCGGTCTACGGCCAGGGTTTTCGCGCCTACGGCGCAGGTCCGGCGGCGACGCCGGTGGTGCTGACATCCGGCTGGGACCTGAGCCCGGGCTTGCGTCCGCAAGGGTCGCCGGTCGGGCTGGCCGTCGCCAGCGATGGCGCCATCTGGGCCACGGACGACCGCGCCGGTCTGGTCATCCGTTTCGCCAAGGACGATTGAGGGCGCAACGCGTCATCGACAGCGGTGGTTGGACGATTGCCCCCGGCGCTACATGCTGTTGACGTGCAGGATGTTGCCGCCGGGGTCCTTGAACCAGATGCCCGCGAAGCCATCGGCCTTGTGCACGCCGCGGTCGATGTCCATGCCCAGGTCGGGATATTCCTCCAGGGTCACGCCTTTCGCGCGCAGCGCGTCGGCGATGGCCTCGACGTCGTCGCCTGCGCTCCAGGCCACGGCATTGCCCGTTCCCGGCCGCACGCCGTCGGACCGGTACACCACGAGGAAGGTGTCCCCGGTTTTGTAGCTCAGCACGCCGTCCATGTCGTCGCCGTCCAACTCGAGGCCGAGTGTGTCGGTGTAGAAATCCCGCGCGCGTTCGAGGTCATCGACCGCGACGATGGCGCTAGAGGTCTTGTCTTTGAGCATGGAGGCTCTCCGTCATCGCAAGGGTGCGACACGCGGGCTGGCGCATGCCGCGACCTGCGAGACTGCGCCGGCCATCGTTGAAACCGCGTCAAATCGCCGTCAATGCGGGACACCGGACATCACGCGCGGCATCAGCGCCGGAACCAGCTGTGCAGTCGGACGAGCAGCAGCTCGACTTCCGTCAGCGCGGTCCGTTCGGCCCGCAGCGCTACCGCCACAGCGGGCACATCGGTGCTGATGTCGTCGACACCGAGGTCCATGTAGCGCGCCATGCGCGCCGGATCGTTGACCGTCCACGCCTGCAGCCGGTAGCCGCGTCGGCGGGCGTCGGCGACGGCCGCGGTGTCGATCTGCAGGTGGTTGAGTCCCAGCATGTCGAAGTCGGTCCTTCGGGCCGTGCCGGGCAATGCGGCATTCGCGAACAGGGCCAGCTGTGCCTGCGGCGCAGCGATGCGCGCGGCGCGTACCAGGTCCGGCGACAGCGAGGCGAGCATGACCGCATCCCCGTAGCCGCCGCGTTCGACCTCGCGCAGCGTGGCGTCGAGCAGCGCCTGCGCGTTGTGCGGGTCGGGCTTGAGCTCGACCAGCGCGAGTGCACGGCGGTCGATGAAGGCGAGCGCCTCGTTCAGCGTCGCGATGCGTTCGCCCGAGAATGCCGGATCGAACCAGCTTCCCACGTCGATGTCGCGCATCGCCGACAGCGGAGTTTCCATGACCGCACGCGGATCACCGGCCATGCGCCGGAAGTCGCTGTCGTGGAAGACGACCACGGCGCCGTCGGCGCTCAGGCGCACGTCGAACTCGATCGCGTCCGCGCCCGCATCGATCGCCGCCTGGAAGGCCGCGAGCGTGTTCTCCGGCGCCACGGTCGACGCGCCGCGATGCGCGGTGACCGTGACCTCGTTGCGTAGGTTCATGCTCGCCACGGCGAGCGTCGCCTGCACCAGCGCCACGGCCAGGAACACGGTCTCCGCGCCCCAGACGAACCGGCCCGGGTGCGGCGGGGTGGCGTTGACCGCGCGGCTGTCGCGGACGCCGCCGAGGCGGTGGAACAGCGCCCGAACCAGCAGCGTGTTCAACGTGGTGCCGAGCAGCAGCGCGCCCAGCACGGTGGCGGCGTAGAGCGTGAGGTAGACCACCATGCCGGCACCGACCAGCAGGCGATGCGCCGGCAGCCAGTTCAGCAGCGGCGTGGCGGCGCGGTCGTAGAGTTCGGTCACGAGCAGGGGCATCGCCGCGACCATCAGCGCGACACCCACCACCAGCACCGCGATGCGCAGGTGTCGGCCACGGGTGAGCCTGCGGCTGCGGACGAGCGCCGCCTTCGGCGACAGGCCCTCGAGCACCAGCGCGGGCGTGGCGAGCAGCCAGCGGAAGTAGAGCGTCGCATGCAGCAGCAGGCCGACCGCCAGCACCGGCACGAAGGCACCGAGGAACCACCACAGCGCCGGCGGACGCGCGGCCATGACGTAATAGGGATCGAAGCCGCCGAGCAGCGCCCAGTAGAGCGCGCCGCCGATCGCGAGCCACGGCACCGCCAGCAGACCGTGGGCGAAGACCTGGCAGGCGGCGAGCACGGCGAGCGGCCCCGCGCGCCGCAGCATGCCGAGCAGCGCCGCCGCGGCCGTGCGGTAGCGGCAACCGTGGCTTGCCGAGACCAGCAGCATGCCGGCCTGTTGCAGCATCACGACGAACCAGGCCAGCGCGCCGGCCAGCATCAGCCAGGCCAGCGCGAACACGGTGCCGGCGACCCCGTCGAATTCCCCCGCGAGCGGCCGCTCGATCCAGTGCAGCAGCGCCGCGAGCGACCAGGTCGTCAGCGGCGCGGCCGCCACCGTCGCGAAGGCGGTGAACAGCAGGTACCAGGCGAGCATCGGGCGCAGGTGGCGACGCAGGTCCCGCCGGATGTCGTGGACGAGGATGCCGCGCAGCAGGAGGCGGTCGTCCGCTGACGCCGGCGGCGTGGCGCCGCTGCCGTCCCTGTCTCCGGTGTCCACTCCTGTCTCGTTGCGCATTGCGGAAGTGTAGACAGGCGGGCGAATCCGGTCAGTCGGTCCGCGCATGGTTCGGCCGACCGACGCTTCGTGCTTCGTTTCCAAGCCACAGGGCGTGCGCATGCTTCGGCGCGCCGGGCCCGCTGCGCGATCGCGCCTCCGTCGCACGCGGTAAATGCGTTGACTCGAGGACGCAGCCCCATCCCCTAGCAGGCGACCGGATCACCCGGGAGGGGCGTCCGAACCGGACTGCGTTCGATCTGCAGTGCGCGGCCTGTCGTACCGCGAAAGATCGGGCGCATCGAGCTTGCGGTTGACCAGCTTCGCGGTCAGCGACTGCACGGCCGGCAGGCTGGCGAGTTGCAGCGCGCCGTGCAGCAGGTGGATGCCGAGCCGGCTGTGCGGGTTCATCAGGCGCGGTCCGATCTTCGGCACGCCCTGGCCCTGTTCGACCATCGGGCGCATGGCGGTCTCGTACGCGTCGAACGCGGCGGCGGGATCGTCGTGGCGCGCGATCTCGCCGGCCAGCACGTAGGCGCCGGTGACGGCGAAAGTCGCGCCGATGCCGGCCAATGGCGTCGCGCACCACGCGGCGTCGCCGGTCAGCACCACGCGTCCGCGGTGCCAGCGGTCCAGCCGCACCTGGCGCAGCACGTCGAAGTAGAAGTCTTCGGTGGTCTCCATGCCGGCCAGCACGCGGGGCGCCTGCCAGCCGGTGTCGGCGAAGCGCTCGCGCAGGAACTGCTTCTGCTGCGCGACGTCCCAGTCCTGCTCGCCTTCCGGCGGCTTCTGGATCGACAGCGTCGCCCGTGTCGTGCCGTGCCGGTCCGGACGCAGCGAGACGCTGCGCCCGTCGGTCGCGTGGTACCAGCGCCACAGGCGGTCGTCGTCCGCGGTGCGCGGGATGGTGAAGTAGGCGATCGTCAGGTCCATCCAGCGCGGATCGTTCTCGCCGGGGAACACCAGTTCGCGCGTCGACGCGCCCACGCCCTCGGCGACGATCAGCAGGTCGAAGCGCGCGCGTTCGCCGCTGTCGAAGATGACGTCCACGCCCGCGCCATCGTCGTCGACTGCGGTCACGCGATCACCGAAGCGATAGTGCGCCGTGTCGCGCGCGGCGTCGTAGAGCAGGCGGGCGAGGTCGCCGCGCAGGATTTCCATCTCCGCGGTCGGCCCGTCGCCGTCCACGTTCTCCGTGCGGATCTCGGCGACGGTCTCGCCGTTCGCGTCGATCCATGCGGTGCCTTCCTCGCCGGTGCCGTGGTCGAGCGCCGCCTGCTCCAAGCCCATGCGGCGCAGGACGTCGCGCCCGACATCGCGCACGTCGATGTTCTGGCCACCATCGCGAAACGCCTCCGCCTGTTCGACCACGGTGACGTGGAAGCCCGCGCGGGCGAGCGACCAGGCGGCGGTATTGCCGGCGACGCTCGCGCCGGTGATGAGGATGCGACGCGACATGGAGATCTCCGGGTGGCGGCTGAGGCGCGGACGGCGCCGTACGTGCCGCCGCGTGATGCGGGGCATGCCGGATGATCGGGCCTGGCGGTGGACGTGGATGTGCATGATGCGTCACGTGGCCGCCAGCATGGCTCACGTCCCGCGACCGTGTCCGAGGGACGCATCGCCTCGCGATATCGCTGGATTTCCGAATGGCGGCGCCGGCTTCACCAGGGTGGGTGCGACCAGGCAGACATCCGCATGCAGCGGCGGGCGTGCTTCGTGCACGCGGGCGTGCCTGCGATCGACGTGCACCGGTTCCGGGAAAGTGCGATGCCGGGCCGCGTATCCTGTGCGCCGCGCGCGCCGCAGGTGCCTGCGGACCGGAACGAGGAATGCAGACGATGGCCCGAATGAAACGCGACCCGACCCGGGAGCGGAACCTGACACACGACTACGCCAAATGGCTGCTGCAGGAGAAGCGCGAGCGCACCGACGCCAACGGCAAGCTGTTCGCTAGGACCCACACCACGCGCGGCCGCCGCTTCCACGGTTACAACGAGGAAGAGATCTGCAGGATCATCGGCGTCGATTACTACGGCTGATCGCGCGCCGCCGTCCCTCGGCTTCTATGGCTCGCGTCGCCACGCCGCATGGCGCCGCCGCCAGCTTTTCGCCAGCGCCGCCGGCGACTCCGCGTACAGGCGGGCACCGAGCGAACCCGCACGTGCCGCGAGTTCGTGCTGCCGGGCGTGGATGCGGGTGACGAGCGCATCGATCGTGCCCCGGTCCGGGCCGGACGTGCCGCGTATGTGCGCGGCGAGCACCGCGAGGTCATGGTGCAGGCCGAGCGCGTCGCCCAGTTCGGCTGCGCAGGCGCGTTGCGCCTGCATCGGTCCGGGCCAGACCGGTTGCAGCAGGCGCAGATGGAAGGTGTGGTCCTTGCAGCGCTTGCGCCATGCGTGGAACGCCTCGTTTCCGCCGTCCCGGCACGCGGCACGCATCGCCTTGCGGCCGCGGCGGTAGCTCGACTTCAGGCCGCCTGCGAACGCGTCGAATCCGTCCTCCGCGAGCGCCCAGGTTTCGATACGCGTCAGCGCCAGCTGCAGGGAATCGCGTGCGGTGCGGAGCAGGACATCGGGATCGTGGGCATCGGCGACCGTCCTGTGGTGACGCTGGAGCTGGCGGCGGACGGGCGCGAAGGTCGCGGCGTCATCGGGACGTACGGCGTCGACCACCTGATCGAAGGTGGCGACGAGGACGTCTGCATCACGCAGCGGACCGAGCGGCGCCGCGATGTCGCGCAGGGCCTTGTTTTCGCCGCGGTATCCGTCGAACGCCGGACGGACCAGGCGCAGCAGGCCGCGGATCTTCTTGCAGCGCTTGCGCACATCGTGGATGGCGGCCGCGGCGTCGCATCCCGGCGCGTCGATGCTGCGGATCGCGGCCTCCACCTGTCCGCGCGCGATGCGTCGCAGCGACGCCTGCGCCGTCGAATCCCGGTGCCTGATGCGGTACGCCACGTCCTGCCTCCTGTGCTCGGGCCACGAGGTCTAGCATCCGCGGCGTGAGCACGCGGGAAAGTAGAGGGTGCGTACGGACGGCCGATATGGCGTGCGAGCGCGGTGGCAGGGGACCGCGCTCGCCGAGTCCGCGACGGTGTCGCGCGTGACCGCGTGCCGGACATCCCGGCCGAGCCGGCGACGCAGCGCATGGCGTCGTCGATCAGGTGGCGCGCGCTGCAGCGACACCCGGCGCGCGACGCGTCATCGCGGCGCGGTGCACCGGATGCGCGGCGGGGCGCCTCACCAGAGCAGGCGCATCAGTCCGGCGTCCAGCGCGGTGCCCGGTACGAGGAATGCCGGCACCAGCAGCACGATCAGGAAGAACGGCACGCCCCACAGGGTTTCGCGGTGGATGCGGCGCAGGGTCGCCACGTCGTGGAGCACCAGCACCGCGAGCAGCGACAGCAGGCCGCCGATCGTCAGCAGGATGCCGTCGACGCCGGCGAATACGGGCAGGCCGGCGATGCGGATCAGCGCCGGCGAGACGATCGCCAGCGAGGCCAGCAACATCAGGCGGCGGTGGGCATCGGCGCGGCGGCGCAGCAGCAGGCCGCGCGCCAGGAAGACGAAATACGCAACGATCGCGCCGAGGTCGCCCCAGATGATCAGGCTGATGAGCGGACGTCGCGCCTCGACATCGACACCGTTCGCGCGCCAGTTCGGCACCAGCTGCACGAGCGTGACCAGCGACGTCACGATCACGCCCAGCGCGACGATCGCGCCGAGCACGCCCAGCCCGCGGTGCAGCGCGACACGTCCGTTGGCGATCAACAGGCTCTGCACCGCGAACAGCACGAACCACGCGGTCACCACGAGGCCGTGCACATGCAGGTGCACGGCGAGCGGTCCGCTGGCGCCGGGACGGAAGAAGAACGTGTTCCAGAAGCCCGCGACGACAGCGGCGAGCAGCAGTACCGCCATCGTCGGAAAGAACGATGAGCGACGCCGGGACGGCACCGCGACATCCGGTGTGGCGGCGACGGTCATCGGTTCGGGTGTGTGCACGGTGCGCTCCAGTCGGTCCGGCGCGGGGCGTCTGGCCCCTGCGGTTTCAAGGAGAACGCGGAATCCGTCCGGAACCAGTCACCGGGACGCGCGAAGGCGTCGGCAGGCCGCGTGCGGGCGTCGCGATGTGCGGTCACGCACGCGCGCCGCCGGTCATGCCTCCGCTCGCGTCGCGGTCAGAAGCGGTCTTCGACCGGCAGATAGCGCCATGCGCCCACCGGCATCTTCGCCAGCGAGACGCGGCCGATGCGCAGGCGCCGGATCGACACGACACCCATGCCGACCTGCGCGCACATGGCGCGCAGCTGGCCCGGTCGCACGCCCTTGATCGCGAAGCGCAGGCGCACCTCGTTCTGCCAGCTGACCTTGCACGGCGGCAGCGTGTGGCCGTCGTACTGCAGGCCGTGCTTGAGCCGCTGCAGCCCGTAGAACGGCATCTCGCCGCTCACCTCGACGACGAATTCCTGCTCGATGCCGTCGAGATCTTCGGTCAGGCGCCGCCACACGCGGCCGTCCTGGCTCAGCACCATCAGCCCGCTGGCTTCGGGTTCCAGCGGCGTCAGCGGCGTCAGCCGGTGGAAATGCCGCTGCAGCAGGCGCACCTCGGTCGGATCCTCGTCCCAGCGCGTGTTCGCATCGACGTAGGGCAGGGCGGACTCGGACGTGGCGAACGCATCGAGGCCTGCCGGCTTGTGGAACAGGATGGTCGCCGGCTCGGCGACCGCGAGCCGCGCGGCCGCGTCGAGTTCGACGGCCTCGGTGGTCACCATGTGCTGCGGCATGTCGACGACGCGGCCGTCGACCGACACCCAGCCGCCCTCGATGTACTGCTCGGCCTCGCTGCGCGAGCAGCGGGCGAGTTCGGCGACGCGTTTGGCCAGTCGGACGGGGGCGGACATCGGGGACAGCCGGGAATCGGGGCGGGCAGTGTAGCGAGCGGGGCGCATCCGCGCGTTCGCCGACATGACGCCCCGCGCGCGGCGGTTGCGTGGATGATGCGGCAATGGCGGACAGACCGCGGGCTGTCCGCGTATGAGAGCCCTTGCAGAACGGAGTGCCGGGCGATGAAACAGACGCGAGCGCTTGGATGGCGGCAGCGATGGCACTGGCGATGCCGGTGGGCGCGCAGGCGGACGACGGCTGCCGTGTGTTCGGTCGATGTGACGCAGCTGCCGATGCCGCCCGACGCGCGACCGCAGCGCGTGACGGTCGCGCTTGAAACGGCTGCGGGCGGTGCATGGACCCTGCGGGTCGAGATCGTTCCGGCACGGGCGATGTACGTGTGTCCACGGCGACCGTTCCGCTCGATGGCAGCACGGTGCCGATCGAGGGCGACCGGCTGGAAGCCGATGCGATCGCGGTGAAGCGGCCCACCGCTGACGTGCTGACGATGGCCCTGGCGAAGAACGGTGTGCCGGTCTCGACGCGGATCTACGCGGTCATGCCGGAGGACGATCAACTGATCGAGACAGCGGTGCATTTCGGCGCCGACGGCAGGGCGGTGATGCGCACGTTCCGGTTCGACCGCGTGCGTTGAGCCGCGAGCGTCACGACGGCTGCCGCGCGTGATGCGTGCGTTCCGGCCTGAACGTGCCTGTGGATGATCGCGTACCGCGTGCAGCGATGTCGGGTGCACCGACCGACAGCGGTAGAATTGCGCCTCTTCCGAACCGCCTGTTGGATCGATGATCACCAACGACGTCCTGCGCAGCATCCGTTACATGCTCGACCTGAGCGACCAGAAGGTCGTGGATCTCGCCAAACTGGCGAACCCCGACTTCGCCCTCGACAAGGACGAGGTGCGTCCCATGCTGCTGAAAGAGGACGAGCCCGGCTACGTGGCCTGCAGCGACAGCGTGCTGGCCCACGTGCTCGATGGCCTGATCGTGCATCGCCGTGGCCGCGACGAACGCCAGGCGGCGCGGCCGGTCGAGGCGCGCATCAGCAACAACGTGGTGCTGAAGAAGCTGCGGGTCGCGTTCGAACTGACCGACGTGGACATGCACCAGATCTTCGCCGACGCGGGCTTCCCGATCTCGAAGCCGGAGATGTCGGCGCTGTTCCGCCAGGCCGGGCACCGGAATTTCCGCGCCTGCGGGGACCAGTTGCTGCGCAACTTCCTCAAGGGGCTGACGCTGCGGGTGCGCGGCAGCTGAGGGCGCACGCCGAGCACGTGATCCGGTTTTCTTGACCTGCTGCCCTCACCCCAACCCCTCTCCCGCAGGAGAGGGGCTAAAGCCGGGTGCGATCTGCCGCGCAGCTGATGCCACGCGTAAGAGACGTCTGCATCAGGCGCACTGTCCTCAGCCCTGATCCAGCTCGTAGTGGATCAGCACGACACACTGCGACGCGAACAGCATCTTGGGACCGAGCGCGATCTTCTTCGCGCCGAGACGCTCGAGGCCGGGAATCGTCTTCTTCGGCATCGGAATGTGGTCGGTCAGCAGGAAGCAGGGATTGTCCGCGAACACCTGCTCGCGGATCGGCGTGCCCTTGCGGTCCATCAGGAACAGCTGATGGTCCTCGGCCAGCAGCTGCACCAGCCGCTCGAAACTCGTCGTGCGGACTTCGACGCCCGATTCCACCGGCCGCGTCTCGTCCTTGCCCATGCCGCGCGAGGCATCCAGCGCCCTGGCGATCTTGCCCAGCAGCGCGCGTTCGTCGAAGCCGCCGATGTCGTGCATGGCGTTGACGTCGAAGCGGATCGTGCGGGAGAAATCGCGCGTGCTCTCGAGCACCAGATAGACCGTGACGTCCGGCCGGTGCGACTGCGCGACGAACATCGCGTTCATCAGCGTGTGCGCGAGGATTTCGGTGTGTGCGTCCTGACCGACGGACGCCAGCAGCGCCTGGCTGTCGGTGGGCGCGGCCCGCGCTCGGAGTACGAAGGTTCGCATGCGTGTCGGAGGTGTCCGTCGTCCGGCGCGATACCGGCGATTCGCCGCGCATTGTCGATGGAAACGGGCGGCCAGGCGAATTCAGCGCCTCTCGGGCACCGACGGGGCGGCAGGGCGACGAGCGGGATGCGTCGCCCGTGATCGCAGTGGCACGAAGGCCGGACCGGGCGGCGCGGGCCGCCTGGCGCTGCGCTCAGGCAGACTCGGAACCCGAGTCCTGCTCCGGCGACGCGGTGCCCTTGGCGGCATCGCGTTCGGCGCGCTTCTTCGCGTCCTTCTCGTCCTGCTTCTTCTTCTTGGCGAGTTCGCGCTGACGCTTTTCGAACGAGTAATTGGGCTTGGCCACGGAAACTCCCTTGGATTGAGCGGTCTAGTGTCTCATCCGCGAGGCGGTTGCAGCCAGTTTCTCCATTCAGGATCGCAAACCGGCCGCGGCATCTTGCGCTGCGGGCCGGTCATGAGGCGCCCGACGCGTCCTCAGCCGCGCAGCCGCACGAGCTGGTTCTGCAGGGTTTCGACCTGCACACGCAGCTCTGCGTTCTCGCGCTCCAGTTCGCTCACGCGGCGCTGCAGTGCCTTCGCATCCGGCGCGCCATCCGCCGCCGCGTCGCCAGTGGTCTCGCCGTCGCTGCCCGGCTTCGGGCGCTTCTTCGCGTCGCGTGCGCGTCTGGCGGCCTGCTTCAGTTCGGCCTTGCCGGCCTGCGCGGCGCTGCGCTGCTCGTCTTCGGGCAGGCTGGCGACGGCCGCGGCGGCGCGCATCGAGATCTCGCCGGCCTTCAGTGCCTCGACCACTTCGGGCGCGGCCTGGGCGTGGATGCGTTCGATCATCGCCACTTGATTGCTGCTGAGCTTGGCCTCGCGCGCGAGCTCCGCGCGGCTGACCTGCGCCGGCGCGTCGTCCCACGGCGGGCGGTCGTCGGTCTCGTCTGCTGGTGCGTCCGTGCCGGCGCCGGGTGACGCATCCAGTGCGGCGATGCGCTGCGCCTGCTGGCGCGCCGCGATGATGTCGCGCTTGCGCAGCGCCAGCACGCCGCGCTGGTAATCGGACACGCTGCGGCGGCCGAGGTGCTGCTCGATCATCCACAGATGCACGTCCTCCATCGACTGCAGGCGCGTGTTCTGGATCGTGTTGAACGCGATGCCGTGCTTCCGGCAGATGCCGTAGCGGTTGTGGCCGTCGACGAGCACCTCGCCCCACAGCACCAGCGCATCGCGGCAGCCTTCGGCGAGCAGGCTGCGTTCGAGCGCCTCGTGCTCGTCGGGCGTCAACGGATCGATATAGGCCTTGAGTTCTTCGAGAACGACGATGTGCATGCACGGCGACCGCGACGGGGGGCGCGCATTGTAGGGGCGCGCGTTCGCGGATGTTGAGACTTGCGCAGCGCCTGGTTCCCGTGCGCACGACGCAGCGCAGACGAGGCGCTGCGCATGGTTCCGCGAACCGCGCGGCCTTCGACGCGCGCCGTGGCGCATTCCGGGATCAGCGGCGCAGCAGGCCTCGGCGTCGCGGCGCGGCGCTGCGGGCGATCAGCGTGGCGCTGCCGACGGTGATCGCGTCTTCCACCACGCCGGTGGCCTTCTGTCCGAACCGGCGCATCGCCCGCACGCGCAGGTTGAACGTGAGATATGCCGCACCGACCGCAGCGCCGGCGCCGAGCACCGCGGCCAGCGGACGCTGCTCGCGCGGCGCCAGTGCCATACCGGCGATCGCGCCGGTGACGATGCGCGCCAGCATGCCGGCCGGCACGATGCGGTCGGGCGCATCCTCCATCTTGTCGCCCGCCAGTTCCCCGGCGGCGAGCAGCTTGGCGCCGGAGGACGCCAGCCGGTTCGACAGCAGGCGCGGCGCGCCGTTGCCGTGGGGCAGGGTGCCGTTGCAGGCCGCGTTGGCGACCGTGGCCAGCGGCGTGATCGCGCGCATGCCGGCGACGGCGCCCATGAGGATCGAGTGGATCAGTGCCATCGGGAGTGTCCATCCATCGCCCGCGGATGCGGGCCGAACCGGATCAATGCCAGCGCGGCAGTGAATCCGGTGTCGTGACGTGCGGTGTCCGTGCCTGCCGGTTCACGCAAACCGCGTCGGCGTGGTCACGGATGATTCCGGTGAAGGTATTGCGGGGCTGCCCACATGCGGTCGCCACCGAGACCGCCCGGCATACGACCAGCCGTGTCGCGATCTCGAACATCACGTCTGCGACTCAGACTCGCGGGGAGATCACATCTTCAGCGTTGGCGACGCGGCGCGCTCCGCATCGAGGCCCGGCATATCGCGGTCCAGACGGCGTGCCCGGCCGACGCGCCTGAAGCGGGCCGCCTCAGTGCGAGAACGGCGCCCGGGTGCCGTCGCCGACGTCGTCCCAGCGCCCCGAGCGTTCGGCCTGCGGACAGATGCGCAGATAGGTGAAGTACGCGAAGATCTCGTCCATCGTCCAACCGCGCTGGTACTGGCAGTACGTGGTCGGGAACGGGCAGTAGCCGGGTGTCGGTCGAGGGATCGACGTCGCGTAATCGGAAACCGGATACCAGGCCTTCGGGCTGTGCCGCATGCCGTGACGGCAGAACACGAACGGGTCGCCAGCGCGCCACAGCAGGCCCTGCTCGCCGGTCTGGTCCTGGGCGCGCGCGCCGAACGGCACGAGCACGGCGATCGCGAGCAGGACAGCACACACGCATGCGCGGACGGCCATCGATCCGATCCTCCGACAACGGGAGCACCAGCGTACGAACCGCCGTCGGTTCGCAGCGCCGGGCGGCGCCCGGCTCGCGGGTCAGGCCTTGCCGTGTTCCGGCGTCGGGGGCGTCTGCAGATCCGGCATCGAGGACCACCAGGCGCGCCGCGCATCGGCATCGTGGAAGGTCCACGCCAGAAAGCGGCTCTGCTTGCTGCCCTGGGTCATCGCGATCTCGCGGATGTCGACCGCGTCGGTCTTGCGCAGCTCGAAGCGGAGCCGGGGCAGGTGCGCGGACTTCGACACCAGGCTGGTGAACCACAGCACCTGCGCGGCGATGTCGGTGCTCTCGCCGATCATCCGGCTGATGAACCGCGCCTCGCCGCCGGGACACCACAGCTCGCCGGCCTGGCCGCCGAAGTTCAGCCGCGGCGGGCGGACGTCGGCGGGCGGCTTGCGGCTGCGCTCGGCGAGGTGCTCGCGCTTGCGCTGGTTGCCGAGCGAGGCCTCGCGGGCGGAGGCGTGGAACGGCGGATTGCACAGGGTCAGCGCGAAGCGCTCGCCCGCGCGCACGACGCCGCGGAACAGCTGGCCGGCCACGCGCTGCTGCCGCAGCTCGATGGCCTCGGACAGGCCGTTGTCGCGCACGATCGTATCGGCCGCGGCGAGCGCGTTCGGGTCGATGTCGGTGCCGGTGAAGTGCCAGCCGTATTCGGTGTGGCCGAGCAGCGGGTAGATCACGCTGGCGCCGGTGCCCAGATCGAATGCGCGTACCGGCAGGCCGTGGGGGATCTCGCCGTCGCGGTCGCTGGCGAGCAGATCGGCGAGTCCGTGGATGTAGTCCGCGCGCCCGGGAATCGGCGGGCACAGATAGCCGTCCGGCACGCGCCAGTGCGCAATGTCGTAGTCGGCCTTCAGCAGCGCCTGGTTGAGCGCGCGCACCGCTTGGGGATCGGCGAAGTCGATGCTGGACTCGCCCGCGGGCGTGCGGACGATGTGCCGCTTGAGCGCCGGCAGCGCGCGCGTCAGGCGATAGAAATCGTATTGGCCGCGGTACCGGTTGCGGGGATGCAGCGTGGCCGGCTTGGCGGGAGGCTGGGGTCGTGACATGCGGACATTAGACCGCATCGGCGCCGGCGCAGTACGCGAGATCCTGATGTCGAACATCGCTGACGGCGCCGTGGACGGCGGGCCGCGGCGTGCGGATGACCGCATCGGCGCACCGGAACTCGGGGAAGACGCGGCGCAAAGCCGGTCGAGCCTGAGGCGTTGGGACCCATGCGGACGCGTCCGCAACGCGGTCGATGGACGACAGATGGCGTTCGTATCAGCGCCGTGTCGCGCGACCTGCGATCCAGCGGTCCAGCTGGTTCGCGAACGTCTGCCGGTCACGCGCGTGCAGCGCCGCAGGGCCGCCGGTCTGCACACCGGCGCCGCGCAGCTCTTCCATGAAATTCCGCATCGACAGGCGTTCGGCGATGTTGTCGGCGGTGAAGCGTTCGCCGCGCGGATCGATCGCCTCGGCGCCGCGTTCGACCACGCGCGCGGCCAGCGGAATGTCCTGGGTGACGACGAGGTCGTTCGGGCGCGCGCGCTCGGCGATCGCATCGTCGGCGACGTCGTAGCCGCCGGAGACCTGCAGCGCGCGGATGTAGCGCGAGCCCGGGGTGCGCAGCCACTGGTTGGCGACGAAGGTCACGTGCACCTGCGCGCGTTCGGCGGCGCGGAACAGGATGTCGCGGATCACCACCGGACAGGCGTCGGCGTCGACCCAGATCTGCGGCGGCGTGTCGGCGGTGGTGTCGTTCATATGCATCATGGATCCAGCGAAGCGGCGGTGACACGCGGGAATTCCAGCCATTCCGCATGCAGTGTCGAAGTGTACGGACGGCGAACGCACGCGCGCGCCGGTTTGCGCCGAAGAGCCTGCGCCGGTATCGTCATCGACGTTCCATCGCTGCTGCACCGTGCGTTCTACCGGTGCCTTCTGCAGCTTCCTCCCTTCGTTCCATCGCCATCCAAGGAGTTCGTCCATGGAGATCGCCGCTGCGCGCGTCGCCACGTTCCACTACACCCTCACCGACGACGACGGCAACGTCATCGACAAGTCGGCCGAAGGCAATCCGCTGCCGTACTTCCACGGCGGCGGCAACATCGTGCCGGGCCTGGAGCAGGCGCTGGAAGGCCGCAAGGCCGGCGATACGTTCGACGTCGACGTGAAACCCGAAGAGGGCTACGGCCTGCGCAACGACAGCCTGGTCCAGGCCGTGCCGCGGCAGGCGTTCCAGGGCATCGACACGATCGAGCCCGGCATGCAGTTCCAGGCCCAGGGCGGCGCGGGTCCGATGCTGGTGACCGTGGTCGACGTCGGCGAGACCGAGGTCAGGATCGACGGCAACCATCCGCTGGCCGGCAGGACCCTGCATTTCGCGATCGAAGTCGTCGACGTGCGCGACGCGACCGAAGAGGAAAAGCAGGTCGGCCAGGTCGTCGCACAGGCCGGCTGATCGCGTGATCCGTCCCGGCGCATCGCGCCGGGACGGTATGCGCCCCGGCGCGCCTGGGGTCGGGCGTGTTTCCGGAATGTTCGGAGACGGTCAGTGACCGCCGGCGTCCAGGCCCATCTGCCAGAAGTCGGCTTCCAGCCGCGAGGCCTTGCCGAACAGCGCGGCGAGCTCGTCGAACCGGCCCGCGCCGAGATACCGCGCGCCGAGATCGTCGAGATGGCGCGAGGCATTCGCGGCCACCGCCTGGTAGGCATCGCCGGCGTATTCGCCGATCCATTCGCGATACGGATGCCCGACGAGCGCGTCGACGCCGGCCGGTGCCAGCGCGCGTCCGATCTCCGCGTAGCCGAGCACGCACGGCGCCAATGCGACATGCAGGTCGAGCAGGTCGCCGGACATGCCGCAATCGAGCACGAAGCGGGTATACGCGACGGTGGCCCGGTGCTCCGGCGCAGCCTCGATGTCGGCCGGCGACAGGCCCCAGCGCTCGCACAGACGGACATGCAGATCGAGTTCGACGTCGACGATCGCCGACAGCGCGTCCTTCGCCTCGCGCAGGTCGGCCAGCGTGCGGCTCTTGTAGGCCGCCAGCGCATTCGCGCGCGCGAACTGGATCAGGAACAGGTAGTCCTGCACGAGATACCGGCGGAATGCGGCCTCGGGCAGGGTGCCGTCGCCCATGCCGCGCACGAAGGCATGGTCGACATAGCTGCGCCACTCGATGGGCGCAGCCGCCTTGAGCCGTTCGAACAGCGACATCAGGCCTCGCCATCCGCGTAGGCCGCGTCGAAGAACGCGAGTTCCAGCTCCACGGCACGTTCGAAGAAATCCTGCGCGAGCGTCGCGTCGCCGGGGCCCACGCGGTCGAGTTCGGCCTGCAGGAACGCGACGAAGTCCACGAACATCGGATTGTCGTGCAGCGTGACCCATTCGGCGTGGACGAAGTTCGTGGGCAGCGGACGCGGCACGCGTTGCGCCCAGTCGAGATACAACCCTTCGGCGACGTTGAGCACGGCGAGCGTCGCGGCATAGGACCGCGTGGCCGCGGCCTCGCGCATGATCGCCTTGAAGCCGGTGGTCGGCGCGGTGTCGGGCGTACGCGAGCGCGTGTCGGCATCCACGCCCAGCGCGTCGAACGCGCGCAGGAAATAGGTGTTCTCCTCGCCGCAGACCATGCCGGTGAAGCGGCCCAGCACCAGCCGCGATTCGAAGCGGTCGCTGCTGGCGATCGCCGCGCCCAGCAGCACCAGGAAGCTGTCGAGGAAGCGGTGGTCCTGCACCAGATACGCGGCCATCACGTCGTCGGCGATGCGGCCTTCGCCGAGTTCCCGCACGAAGCGGTGTTCGACGGCGCGGGTCCAGGTGGCTTCGCAGGACTGGCGCAGGGTGTCGCTGAAACGGGTCGTCATGGCATCTCCAGGGCGGGCGTGCTGCCGGCGATGCATGATTGTGGTGCAGTCGGACGAGCGCGTCCAAACGGACCGGGCGGCCCGTGCTGGGTCAGCGGCCGGCCGCCGACAGCCGCGCGCGTCGCACCAGGCCGTGGATGTAGGCCATCTTCTCGACCACCGGTCGCCGGATCACGAACGGATAGATGTCGGCCTGGCCCATCGTGCGGTTGAGGCTGTTGATCGCCCAGGTCAGCGGCAGCCAGGCATCGACGAGGCGCTGGATGTCGGCGACGCGATGCGGATCGAACGAGATGTCCGTCTCCATCGACGGATCGTCGGCGACATCGGGGGCGATGCGGATGCCGAACGCCGACGCCATCTCCAGCGTGTCGACGATGTGCAGGTAGTGGGCCCAGGTCTCGGCCCAGTCTTCCCAGGGATGCATCGTCGCGTAGGGGCTGACGTGCGCGGCCTGCCAGTCGTTGGGTGCGCCGTGGTCGTAGTAGAGCTGCAGGGCATCGCTGTAGCTGCGGCGGTCGTCGCCGAACAGCGCACGGCAGCGCGCGAGTTCGTCCTCGCCCGCATCACGCACCAGCCGGTCCCAGTAGTAGTGGCCGATCTCGTGGCGGAAATGCCCGAGCAGGGTGCGATACAGCTCGCCCATCGCGATCCGCGTGGCCTCGCGCGTGGCATCGTCGGCCTCGGCGAGCGCGATCGTGATGTGGCCGCTGTCGTGGCCGGTCATGATCTTCGGGCCGGTGACCGGATCGGCCAGGAAATCGAACGACAGCGGCTGCGGATCCCCGCTGCCCGGCGCGGGCGTCGGCAGCTGCAGGCGCAGCAGCGTGTAGAACAGCCGGCGCTTGGCGACCTCGATCTTCTGCCAGTTCGCCAGGCGCTCGGGATCGGAGAGGTTGGGGATCGTGCGGTTGTGCCGGCAGGCGCGGCAGTAGGGGTGCGGATCGTCGGCCGGCAGCAGCCAGTTGCAGGCCGAATGCGTGGCGTTGCGGCAGAACTTGAAGCGCGCGCCGGGACGCGCGGGCGTGGTCCATTCGCCGCCGTCGAGATCCAGCGCCTCGAGCGTCAGCGTCTGCGGTAGGAAGCCCAGCGTCTTGCCGCAACGCAGGCATGCGGTGTTCTCGAAGTACAGCACCTGCTCGCAGTGCGAGCACTTGAACAGTTGCATGGCGGAGTCGCTCCGGGATCAGGCCGCGTGGCCGAGATCGTCGTCGAACGTGCAGTGCGCGGCGGGCTCCAGATCGGCCCAGACGCGCAGCGACAGCGTACGCAGCGGGCGATAGCTGGTCAGGAACGCCACGTCGGCGGCGTCGCGGCCATGCGCGATCACCACGCGTCCACCGCGCGGGGCCGACTGGGTCGCGTCGAAGGTGTACCAGGCGCCGCCGAGGTAGGCCTCGAACCAGGCGTGCATGTCCATCGGCTTGAGGTCGTGCAGCCAGCCGACGACCATGCGCGCCGGAATGTCCAGCGCGCGGCACAGGGTGATGCCGACGTGGGCGAAATCGCGGCACACGCCGGCGCCGTGCGCCAGGGTGTCCTGGGCGTCGGTGCTCGCGTTGCTGACGCCGTAGCGGTATTCGAGATGCGTGGCGATCCAGCGACGGATCGCCTCGGCCTGGGCATAGCCCGGCGCGGCATCGCCGACCACGCGGCGCGCCTGTTCCCACATCGCGCCGCGGTCGGACGGGCAATACCGGCTGGGCAGCAGGAACTGCAGGGTGTCGGCAGGCAGCGCGCCGGGATCGATCGCCGGCGCGTCCGGCGTGACCCGGATGTCGGGCGTGGTGTCGACCGTCGTGTCGATGCGCACGCGCGTCAGACCCCTGGGCACGACGAAGCGCTGGCAGCGGTTGCCGAAACTGTCGACGTGCTCGTCGAAACCATGGCTGCGCTCGAAGCCGGAGCGGTCGTTGATGCGCCACCGCGCGACGCCGTCGCGCGGGCGCAGCATGGCGACGACCGGGCTGGCGGTATCGGTTTCGATCGAGAGTTCGCAGCCGGCCTGGACGCGCATCGCGGGGATCTTCCGTGGAGGTGCGCCACACTAGGCGCGGGATCGTGCAGCGGACGTGGAGGGCGCCTGTCGACCGGCGCGCCGCCACGAAAGGGGTGCCGGACCACGACCGTCGATGACGGGCGGCGCCGGAAGAGCGGGGTACTTCGATCGATACGCGTACGAAAAAGCCGGCGCTCGGGCCGGCTTTCTCGCACACACTTGCTGTCTGGTGGGCGGTACAGGGATTGAACCTGTGACCCTTGCCGTGTGAAGGCAATGCTCTACCGCTGAGCTAACCGCCCGGATCGATTCGGAGGGGCGGGCGAAGTGCCTGGGCCGTCTCCGGAGCGCTGGACCCGCGAGGGGTGGCGCGATCGGGACGCGAATTCTACGGGTGATTCGGGTCGGCGACAAGCGGGTCTGCGGATCGGTGCGGAGTGGCGGGGCTGAAATCCGTGGGCAGCATGCGTACTCGCATTCCGTCATCCCGGTGCAGGCCGGAAAAGTTTCGCAACAGCCGAAGGCTGGTCATCCAGCGTCTTTGCGATCAGTGCTCAGTCGGTCTGCAGCAAAAGTCGCTGGGCCCCGGCCTGCGCCGGGGCGAAGGCTTCGATGACATCGCGGCGCGAGGCGACCGCGCCGTACGTCCGTTTCGCTCAGGCCGCAACGGCCATCACTCGATCTGCTCCCCCGCATACGCCGCATCCAGTGCTTCCATCGCATCGGCCGGCTTCGATCTGGCCGCCTTCTCATAAGCCGCCGCCGCGGCCGCTTCCTGCTTGTCGCCATGCAGCAGCATCAGCACATTGCCGTGCTCGATATGGGCGATCGGGGACTGCGGGGTGAGCTTGAGCGCGGTCGCGATGTGCGATTCGGCTTCGGCGGCCTTCGCGCCGTAGGTCAGGCCGCCGATCATCGCGCCGATCTTGTCGATGATCTCGGCGTGATAGAGCGCCAGCGCGGTGTGCGCTTCGGCATGCTTGGGGGCGAGTTCGAGCGCGGCGTGCAGCGAATCGCGGACCTTGCCGGCGATACCCTGCTTGAGCGCCTTGGCGATGCTCAGGCCCTGGCTGTAGCGCCCCAGCGCATAGGCGCGGCGGTAGTGGCTGTTGGCCTCGTCGGGCAGTGCGGCGATCGCAGCCTCGGCCAGTGCGGCGGCCTGCTCGTAGCGCTTGAGCTGCTCGGCGTCCGAGGTCACCAAGTGCGTGGCATGGATGCCCAGCGCCTTGACTGCGACCGATGCGCCCACGGGGCCGAGCGCGCTGCCGGCGTCGAACGCGGCCTTGAAGTCCCCGGCATGGAAGGCGCGCCAGGCGTCCTGCAACGCGGTCGCGAGCGCTGCGGCGTCCACGCCTTTCGGCGCCGCCTTGCCCGCGGCGTCGATCAGGGCCTGCGCGCGTTTCGCATCGGGGAACGGCTCGGCGTCGCCGGCATGCAGTCGCGGCCAAGCCTTCTTCAAGGCGTCGCCCGGATATGCGAACGCATCGGCATCGAAGGGGAAGGGCGCCCAGGCGGACTTGGCCATCGTGGTTCCTCGAAGTGGCGCAGTCGCGCCGTCAGTGGGTATAGGCCTTGACCAGCGCGTTGAGGTGCACGCGCTCGGCATCGCGCAGCGCCGGCGACAGCAGCATCATCACCTGCACGATGCCCTCGCGGATCGCGACCTGTTCGTCGCGGTCGCCGCGGGTCGCGCTGTAGTTGAGCCAGAAGGTGGCGACGACGATCAGGTTGGTCGCGGCCGCGTCGATCTCCGCATTCGAGGCGCGCAGGATGCCGGCGCGCGCCAGACCGGCGATCACCGCGTGCGCGCGTTCGCTGGCGCGGCGCAGGATGCGCGAGAAGCGCACGCGCAGGCGGCGGTTGCGGCTGAGGATCTCGAGCAGGTCGCGATAGAGGAAGCGGTAGTCCCAGATGCACTCGAACACCAGGTGCAGCTGCAACCAGATGTCCTCCAGTTCCGGCAGCCGGCCGTCGGGCACCACCAGCGCGGCGTCCATGCGGGCTTCATAGCCCGCGAACAGCTGCTCGATGATGTCGTCCTTGTTGCGGAAGTGGTAGTAGAGGTTGCCCGGGCTGATGTCGAGCTCGTCGGCGATGTGGTTCGTCGTCACCCGCGGCTCGCCCTGGGTGTTGAACATCGCGAGCGCGCAGTCGAGGATCCGTTGCCGAGTGTCGCGTGCCATCGACGCGCCGGTCAGCCGGCGAGTCTGTCGACCAGCGCGATGTACTGCTGCATGGCAGCATCGCGCGGCGTGCCGGCGAGCTTGCTCCAGGCCTCGTACTTGGCCGTGCCGACGAAGTCGAAGAAGCCCGGTTTCGGTCCGCGCACGTCGCCCTCGGAGCCCTGCTTGTACAGCGCGTAGAGCCGCAACAGCGTGTCGTTGTCGGGCCGCTCGTCGAGCGCCTGCACGCGTTGCGCGGCGGCCTCGAACGCCTGGGTCACATCGGACATCGTGGAGCCTCCCGGGAGCCGGTGGTCATCACAGCATCGTCGCCGCGGGGAATCAACCGGCGTCGATTGTCGACCGTCGCGCCCTCTGGCACCGTAGCCCCGGGACGACGCCCGGCACCGTGGCGCCGTGGAGGGATGCGATGGCTTACTTCGTGACCGGCGCGACCGGCTTCATCGGGCGCCACCTCGTGGGCAACCTGCTCAGGCGCAAGGGCACGATCCACGTGCTGGTACGCAAGGATTCGCGCAAGAAGTTCGACGCGCTGGCACGCGAACTCGGCTGGGACGCCAGGCGGCTGAATGTGGTCGAAGGCGACATGACCGCCGAACGCTGCGGAGTCTCCGCCGCGCAGCTGCGCGCGCTCAAGGGCAAGGTGAGGCACTTCTTCCACCTCGCCGCGCTCTACGACCTCGCCGCGTCGCTCGAAGCGCAGCGCAGCGCCAACATCGACGGCACCCGGCACGCGCTCGATCTCGCCGCGTCGCTCGAAGCGGGGTGTTTCCACCATACGAGTTCCATCGCCGCCGCGGGCCTGTATCCGGGCGTGTTCCGCGAGGACATGTACGCCGAAGCCGAAGGCCTCGACGATCCCTACCTGCGCACCAAGCACGAGTCCGAGGGCCTCGTGCGTCGCGAGACACGGGTCAAATGGCGGATCTACCGGCCCGCAATGGTCGTCGGCCATTCGAAGACCGGCGCGATCGACAAGATCGACGGCCCGTACTACTTCTTCACCCTGATCAAGAAACTGCGCGACGTGTTCCCGCCGTGGATGCCGATGCTCGGCATCGAAGGCGGACGCATCAACATCGTGCCGGTGGATTTCGTCGCCGACGCGATGGACCACATCGCGCACAAGCCGCGTCTGGATGGCCACACCTTCCACCTCACCGATCCCGAACCGCTGCGCGTCGGCGAGGTGTTGAACCTGTTCTGCCGCGCCGGCCATGCGCCGGAAATGACGATGCGTCTCGACGCGCGCATGTTCGCGTTCGTGCCGCCGTCGATCCGCGGCGCGGTGGGCGCGTTGCCGCCGGTACGCCGTTTCGTCGGCATGCTGCTGCGCGATTTCCGCATCCCGAAGCAGGTGATGAAGTTCATCACCTATCCCACGCGCTTCGACAACCGCGAGGCCGAGCGCGCGCTGCGCGGCAGCGGCATCGAGGTGCCGAAGCTCGAGGACTACGCCTGGCGCCTGTGGGATTACTGGGAGCGCCACCTCGACCCGGATCTCTTCGTCGACCGCACGCTCAAGGGCAAGGTGCGCAACCGGATCGTGGTGATCACCGGTGGGTCGTCGGGCATCGGCCTCGCGACTGCGCAGCGCGTGGCCGAGGCCGGCGCGGTGACGGTGATCGTCGCGCGCCGCGAAGAGGAGCTGTTCGCCGCGCGCGATGCGATGCGGGCCGCCGGCGGCAAGGTGTTCGCCTACACGGCCGATCTCGCCGACCTGGCCGACTGCGACCGGCTGGTGCAGCAGGTCCTGGCCGAGCACGGCCACGTCGACGTGCTGATCAACAACGCGGGCCGTTCGATCCGGCGTTCGATCGAGCTCAGCTACGACCGCTTCCACGATTTCGAACGCACGATGCAGCTGAACTACTTCGGCAGCCTGCGTCTGATCATGGGCTTCATGCCGTCAATGACCAGGCGCCGCAAGGGCCACGTCATCAACATCAGTTCGATCGGCGTGCTGGCCAATTCACCGCGCTTCTCGGCCTATGTGGCGTCGAAGGCGGCGCTGGATGCGTTCAGCCGCTGCGCGCAGGGCGAATTGTCGGGCAAGGGCATCAGCTTCACCACGATCAACATGCCGCTCGTCGCCACGCCGATGATCGCGCCGACGAGGATGTACGACAGCGTGCCGACGCTGACGCCCGACGAGGCGGCGGGCCTGCTGGTCAAGGCGATCATCGAAAAACCCAGCCGCATCACCACGCGCCTGGGCGTGTTCGCAGCACTGGTCAACGCGGTCGCGCCGAAGGCCTACGAGATCGTCATGAGCACTGCGTTCGAACTGTTCCCCGATTCGGCCGCCGCGAAGGGCGACCGTTCGGCGCTCAAGGACGAGACGCCGAGCCAGGAGCAGATCGCGTTCGCCGCGATGATGCGCGGCGTGCACTGGTAGACGCCGGACAGGCGCCGACGCATCGGGTGCCGCGGCTCAGAAGCTCCGGCACTGCAGGAAGCGGGTCTGCTGCCCGCTGCCGGGCGGCGGCGTGAGCTGGAGGCGCGACGAGGTCAGGTCGGGGTGGCGCAGCACCAGCGCGCAGATCGCATCGACGCTGGCCTGGTCGTCCACGCGGGCGACGAACACCTGCAGCGTCGAGCCGGTCGCCCAGATCGCCCGGTCGACGTCGGACAGGGTGCCGACCGCGCGGGCGAGATCGCTGCGCTGGGTTTCGATCGGTGCATGCGGTGGCGCCTCGATGCGGACCGGGGCCGCGGGTCCGGTGTCCGCCGATGGGGTCGCGGATGCGGGCGCGGCGGGCGCGGTGTCGGGCATCGCGAGAAACGTCGCCACGCCGGCCAGCAGTGCGAACAGCCAGCCCAGCAGGACGCGCTGGCGTGCCACCGCGCCGGTCTTCGCGCGGATCGCGTCGAACTCGCCGGCCGGCATCAGGTCCCGCAATTCCGGCCACAGGGCGGCGCCGTCGAGCAGCTCGATCCGCTGCTTGCCGGCCGCGCCGCGAGCCTCGTCGTCGATCCGGCCCTGGGTCACCAGCAGACCGCCGGCGGCGCTCTTGAGCAGCACCTCGCTCGACAGCGCCTGCACCGCGTTGCGGCCCAGCACGTAGGTCGACGCGTGCTTGCACGACAGCAGCCAGCGCGCACCGTCGCGTTCGAGCATGTAGTCGCGGTCGCCGGAGACGTCTTCCAGATCCACGACCTGCACGTAACCGCGGCGACGCAGCGCCTGCAGCACCATGCCGATGAAGCCGCGCCAGGAAATCGCCGACAGCGCGACGATGCCGGCCGCGGTCTCGTCGCGGCGGCGCTGGAACGTGAGGAAGTAGAACGAAACCGCGAATCCGATGGCGATCGCCACTCCGATTGCGGCGAGCCACTGCGTGGTCATACCGGTGTCCGTCTCCGCTTGCAGGGCGGCAGGATACCCGAGCGCGCGGGCCTGGCGATGGGTGTCGGGCTGCGTCGCGCGCGGGATCGCGGGGTTTGCGGTCGATGTCGCGTCGCAGCGTGCAGGCAATGCGCAGCCCCACCTTCGGGAGAGAGCCTTCTTCGGACTTGATCTCGGGTCGACGCGCAGGATGCGATCCGCTGAGGACGGGGACGAGCGCCCTGTCCCAGCTCGCGAGAAGTGCACCTCTCCCTCCGGGAGAGGTCGGCGCGCACAGCGCGCCGGGTGAGGGCTGGGGCTTTAAAGGAAGCGCCCAAAGCACCTCACCCGCCCCTCCGGGCGCGCCTTCCGCACCTGCTTGCCGTCGTGCTCCAGCCCCGCAGCAAATTCGCACCTCTCCCCTCCGGGAGAGGTCGGCGCGCGCAGCGCGCCGGGTGAGGGCGGGGCTTTAAAGGGAAGCGTCCAGAAGCACCCTCATCCGCCCTTCGGGCACATTCCCCCAGAGGGGGAAGGAAAACGCGCACCGCGACCTTGGCGTGCGGCTACAGCCGAGACACCCCAGCTTCCCCTGGAGGGGAAGGATCGATCAGACGCGGTCTGCCGCAGGGCCGCGCAATCCACTCACCCCGCAGCCGCCGCCTTCTTCGCGGCGCGCTTGCGTGCCGGCGCCTTCGCGGTCTTCGGGGTCGCCTTGCGCGGCGCGGCCTTCTTCGCCGGTGCCTTCGTCGCCTTGCTGGCCGGCGCCGCACCACGGCGCTGCAGCGCAGCGGTCAGCGCATCGACCCGGGCGCTGAGCGCCTGCACGTCGTCGCGGCCGGGCACGCCGAGCTTGACCAGGGCGCGCTGCACGCGATCCTCGAACACCTTCTCCAGACGATCCCAGGTATCGGCCGCGCGGTCGCGGGTCTGGCCGACGCCGGTCTCGACCGCGCTGCGCACCGTGCCGGCGCGGGTATTGGCGTAGGCACGGGCGGTCTTCTCCAGGCTGGCGCCCTCCTTGAGCAGACCTTCGAACAGGCGCGAACCTTCGGCCTGTGCGCGGCCGAAGGCGCCGACGCCGGCGAGCCAGATCTGCTGCGCGGACTCGCTGATCGACTTCGACAGCGCCTCGCCGCCGGCGGCGGCATCGCCCGTGGCCGGCTTGCGACGCGGGGCGGACTTCTTCGTGGCTTTCTTCGCGGTCTTCTTGAACGTGGCCATCGGTGTCTCCGGACGTGGTGGGTGGGACGATCGCAGCCTCGTGCGGCGATCTAGAGTTTTCACACCATCGCTCAACGCGGCGGTGTGTCGAGCAGGCGTTCGACATCGTCGAGCGCGCGGTGCAGGCGTGCGGTGGTCTCGGTGCGGCGCGTGCGCCGCGGCGGCAGGCCGTCGAGCAGGCTGCGGTCGACGTCGGCCAGGATCTCCGGTCGCAGGCGGATGCCGTGCGCGCCGAGTACCGGCGCGAGTTCGGTCGCACGGGCGCGCAGGTCGTCGAGCGTCTGCCGGTAGCCGAGCGCGCAGACGCGATGCCGGGTGGAGAAACTGAAGGCGTTGAGGAAGAACAGTTCCGATGCGCCATCGCCCGGCTCGAACACCAGCTGATCGACGTCCGGGTACTGCTGCGCGTATTTCGCCAGGCCGACCTGCATGCGCGACTGCAGCAGCGTGCGGAAGGTCTGCGACAGCACCGCCGGCAGGCCGCCGTCGGCGAGCGGGCGGCGGCGTCGCTTGCGTGGCGTCGTGCCGGCGGGGCGGTCGGTGTAGGGCACCAGCGGGTTGAGGCCGAGCAGCAGGTCGATGTCGCGTTCCAGCAGCACCGATGCATGCATCGTGCGGCGCAGCGCGCCGTCGACGTAATGACGGCCGTCGATGCGCACCGGCGGATACAGGCCGGGCAGGGCGGCGCTGGCCTGCACCGCGCGCGAGATCGGCACGTCGGCCAGCTCGCCGCTGCCGAACAGCGCGGCCTCGCCGCTGTCGAGGTCGACCGCGACGACGTGCAGCGCCGCGTCGAGCGCGCGGAAATCGTTGCTGCGGCCGCGCCGGGAGAACACCTCGCGCAGGAAGCGTTCGACGCCGCGGTTGTCGAACACGCCGGTCGGCACCACGCCGCCGAACAGCGCGGCCCGCGAGGCGCCGGGCAGCAGGCCGCGGCTCCAATCCATCGCCAGCCGCGGCAGGCCGCCGATGCGGCGCGCGTATTCGCCGTACGCAGGCCGCAGGAAGTCCTCGGCGCGGAATTCCAGATCGTCGCTGTCGCCGGTGATGAAGGCGCGGCACATCTCCTCGACATCGAGCCGGTTGGCCAGGCCCGCGGCGAGGAAGGCGCCGCTGCTGATGCCCACGTAGCTGTCGAGCCGGGTCAGGTCGAGACCGTCGAGCGCCTCGTCGAGCGCACGCAGCGCGCCGAGTTCGTACATGCCGCCGATCGGGCCGCCGCCGGCGATGGCCAGACCGATCTTCGGTGCGCGGTTCGATCCGCGTGTGCGGCGGTGCCCGGCGGGATGCAACGACAGCATGGCGATGCCTGCAGGTGAGTCCGTCCGAGTCTAGCCAGCCGCGGTTGAAGGATTGCTCCAGACGCGGACAGCATCGAAGATGCGTCGATGACGGCATCCGACCTTTCGGCCCGCCTCGCGCGACGGCTGGCGTGGCACCAGGCCCTGCACGATCCGGACTACGACCCAAGGGCCCGCTCGCACTGGCTGGCCGAACTGCGGCGCTGGCAGGCCGCGCGGCTGCGCGTGAGCTTCGCGCATTTCCTCGAGGACCCGACGCGCGCACCGGCGGCGGACTTCTTCCTCGGCGATGTCTACGGCGATCGCGACTTCACCCGTCGCGATGCCGACATCGCGCGGATCCTGCCGACGATGCGCCGGCTGCTGCCTGCGCGGCTGCTGGAGACGGTATCGGATGCGATCGAACTCGGCGCCCTGAGCCAGGCGCTGGACCTGCACATGGTCGAGGCGCTGCAGCGACTGGCGCCGCGAAGACGCAAGCTCGACGACGCGCTGTATGCCGAGGCCTACCGGGAAGTCGGCCGCGCGGGCCTGCGCCGGCGCCAGGTGCGGTTGATCGGCCGCGTGGGACGCGGTTTCGGCAAGGCCTTGAAGATGCGCGGCGTGTCGGCGCTGCTGGCGTTCTCGCGCGGTCCGGCCCGGCTCGCGGGCCTGACCGAGTTGCAGGGCTTCCTGGAGCGCGGTTATGCCGCGTTCGACGCGCTCGGCGATCCAGACGCGTTCGTCGCCGAGATCGAGCGCGACGAGGGCGAGGTGTCGCGGCGTCTGTTCGTTGGGCATCCCGAACCGTACAACCTATAACGCGTCCGGCGTGCCGGCTCTCGATCGACGCTCCCTTCCCGAGCAGAGTGCCGTAGGGAAATTGGTGACCGTCGTCCCAGCGAAAGCTGGGACCCATTTTCGCGGCAAAGTGCAAGATCAAGATGGCCCCGCTTGATCGGACGGTCCATCTGTTAGGAGCTGCTGGAGCCAGACTTAAGTGCCCAACGAGGCAGCCGCTCGCGCGGTGACGCGCGCTTCGAACAACCCTCGCAGAGAAATCAGAACTTCTCCGACAGCACCCGACGGATCTCCGCCTCGATCGGCCCCTGCATCGCCGACAGCAGGAAGCCGAGCTTTGCAGTCACCCGCAGGCTGTCGGGCAGCAGCGCGATCGCGCCGTCGACGCCGGAGCGGCTGAAGTTCAGCGTGTCGCCTTCCCAGCCGTACTTCATGTCGAAGCGCTCGGAGAGCTTCTTCGCGACCGCCTCGACCGCCGTGCGGGCCTTGGCCGGCGGCAGTGAGTGGGGATGGGTGATGTCGATGCCGGCCATGCGCGCTCCGCGGATTGTCGTGGACGCGCATTGTGCGTCGATGCAGTGCCGCGACCAAGTGACGACGCGTCCGGCCCGCCTGGCCTCGTGCTAGATTGCCGCCGCATGACTGCGCTCAAGCTGCGTTTCCCCACGCCCGACGAACCCGAACTGCCGCTCGACATCGGCGTGCACGGCATCGGCCGTGGGCGCACGGGGGCTCTGGCACCGGTCGCGGACGACGGCGAACCGAGCGTGCGCTTCTGCGTCGATCGCCGCGGCGTCTGGCTGACGGTCACCGAAGGCGTCCAGGGCGTGCACGTCAACGGCCGCCAGGTGCGGCGCATGGCGATGCTGCGCACCGGGGACGCGATCTTCGTCGACGGCCACGAACTCAGGCTGGTGTCGACGACGCCGGTATCCGGACACGTGCCGGCGGACCATGGCGACGGGGCCGACGACATGGACGCCGATCCCCGCATCGTGCTGCGCGGCGTCGGCGGCCGCTACCACGGCCGCAGTTTCACGCTCGACCGTCCACGGCTGGTCGGCCGCCATGCTGACGCGGACATCCGCATCGACGAACCTGGGTTCGCCGACCGCCATGCGCGGCTCGAGCGGGTCGGCGGCGTGGTGCAGCTGACCGATCTCGGCTCGGCCGACGGCAGCGTGGTCAACGGCGAACCGATGCGCGACGCGGTGCTGCAGGCCGGCGACCAGGTCGTGTTCGACGCGCACCATCGCTTCGTCGTCGAAGCGCCCGCGCGCCCCGGCCACAGCGCCGGCTACGACCACACGCCCGAGCCGCAGCCTCTGGTGGATGAATCGCCGGAACGGCGCGGAGGCGGACTGCCGCTGCCGTGGTTGCTGCTGGCGGCGGTGGTGCTGGCGGGGTTGCTCAGCGCGTTGTTGCTGTTCGGTGCGGCCTGATCGCTTCGCAGGTGAGCAGCGTCAGATTCACGCACTGAAGGCGCTGGGCCGGCCTGCGCCGGGGCGAGGTTTCTAAAAGAGGCCGCGAAGTCGTCGCAACGTCCCCAATCGCAAATACGTCGCCCCGGCGCAGGCCGGGGCCCAGCGACTTCGCTTCTGATCGCCAATCAACCGATCAACGCTGCAACCCCGCATTCCGGCGTGGGTTAGCGGCAGACGCCGACCGCCGCCGCTGCACCGCCTTCCACACCCGCCACCCGAGCAGCGGCGCGAGGATGCCCGCATACAGCGCCGGCTCGCGCCAGTCGGATTTCACGATCCACCAGAAATGCAGCACCGCGAGCGCGGCGATCGCGTAGATCGCCTTGTGCAGCCGGCCCCAGTTGCGGCCCAGGCGTCGCATCCAGCCTTTCGTCGACGTGACCGCGAGCGGCACCAGCAACAGCCAGGCCAGGAAGCCGACGGTGATGAACGGACGCCGCGCGATCTCGGTCGCGACCTGCGACAGGTCGCCGACCAGATCCAGCGCCAGCCACACGCCGAAATGCAGGCTGGCGTAGACGAAGGCGTACAGGCCGAGCATGCGCCGGAACCGCAGCGGCACTGTCCAGCCGCTGAGCTGGCGCAGCGGCGTGACCGCCAGCGTGATCAGCAGCAGGCGCAGCGCACCGATGCCGAGTTCGTGTTCGATGGCGACCACCGGCTCCGCGCCGAGCACGTCGACGTTCGCGCCGCCCAGCACCTGCCAGACGCGCCAGCCCAGCCACGCCAGTGGCGCCAGGCACAGCAGGTGCACCAGCGTCTTCGCGGCGACGATGCCGGCCGGCGTCGGCGGCCGGGTGGGACGTGGCGCGGGCGCGGCCTTCAGTACCACTTGCGCAGGTCCATGCCCGAATAGAGCGAGGCCACCTGGTCGGCATAGCCGTTGAACGGCCGCGTGTCGATGCGGTTGGCGAGCAGGCGGTTGCCGCTGCCGGCGATGCGGCGTTCGGTCTTCTGGCTCCAGCGCGGATGGTCGACCGCCGGATTGACGTTGCTGAAGAAGCCGTATTCCGAGGGCTGCAACTGGTTCCATGCCGTGGCCGGCATGCGCTCGACGAAGCGGATCGCGACGATCGACTTGATGCTCTTGAAGCCGTACTTCCACGGCACGACCAGCCGCAGCGGCGCGCCGTTCTGTTGCGGCAGCGGCTTGCCGTACAGGCCGGTGGCGAGGAAGGCGAGCGGATGCATGGCCTCGTCGATGCGCAGACCTTCGCGGTAGGGCCAGCGGATCGAGCGGAACCGAATGCCGGGCATCTGCTCGCGGTCGGCCAGCGTGGTGAAGGCGACGTACTTCGCCTTGGAATTCGGTTCGAACTTCCGCAGCACCGAGGCCAGCGGCACGCCGCTCCACGGGATCACCATCGACCAGCCCTCGACGCAGCGCAGCCGGTAGATGCGTTCCTCGCTGGCGATGCCGCGCAGCAGGTCCTCGAACGACACGCGTCCGGGCTTTGCGCATTCGCCGCCGACCTCGACCGTCCACGGCGAGGTGCGCAGCGTCTTCGCCGCGCGCGAGGGATCGGCCTTGCCGGTGCCGAACTCGTAGAAGTTGTTGTAGCTGGTGACGTCCTCGAAGCGCGTCAGTGGCTCATCGGTGCGGAAGCCGCTGCGCGCCTGCGCCGGCGAAACCGGTGTGGCCGATGCAGGCGGCGGTTCGGCCTCGGCGCAGCCGGCCAGCGTGAGCGCCGGCGCGGCGGCCATCAGGGCCAGCAGGCGTCGCCGGTCGCGGTAGACGGCTTCGTCGGTGACGTCGGTGTCCCGGATCCGCAACGCATCGCGCAATGACATGTGGGACTCCTCGGCGCTGCGCGCCAGCTGTGGACCAGTGGACATACGTTGCCAGCGCAACCATCGGATGCACGTCAAACTGTTGCGCTGCGGCATACTTGCCGGCCCGAAATCCGTCCCGTGGAGTCTTCAGATGGCGCGTGCGTACAACTTTGCCCCGGGACCGGCGGCCCTGCCTGAAAGCGTGCTGAAACAGGCGCAGGCGGACATGCTGGAGTGGGGCGATGCCGGCGCGTCGATCGTCGAGATGAGCCATCGCGGCCCGGAATTCATGGAGGTCGCCACGCGCGCCGAAGCCGATCTTCGCACGCTGCTCGGTGTGCCCGATGACTACGCGGTGCTGTTCCTCCCGGGCGGTGCGACGACGGCCCAGGCGCTGCTGCCGCTGAACTTCGCGAACCAGGGCGACACTGTCGATTACGTCGTCACAGGCCACTGGGGCAAGACCGCGCTCAAGCAGCTCACACCTGCGGTGTCGGTGAACATCGCCGCCAGCGGCGAGGCCGACGGCTACCGCACGATTCCCGCGCGCGAATCCTGGCGGCTGACGCCCGGCGCGGCCTATGTGCACATCACCGCGAACGAGACCATCCACGGCGTCGAGTACCGGCCGGCCTGGGGCGAACCCGCGCCGGATACCGGCAACGTGCCGCTGTTCGCGGATTTCAGTTCCAGCATCGCGTCCGAGCCGATCGACATCTCGCGCTACGGCGTGATCTACGCCGGCGCGCAGAAGAATCTCGGGCCGGTCGGCATCTCGGTCGTCATCGTGCGCCGCGAACTGCTCGAGCGCGCCGGCCAGCCGCGCGCCGACATCTTCAATTACGGCTCCCAGCTCGCCAACGACTCGATGCTCAACACGCCGCCGACCTGGAACTGGTACGTGGCCGGCCTCGTATTCCGCTGGATGCTCGACGAAGGCGGCACCGCCGAGTTCGACCGCCGCAGCGACGAGAAGGCGGCGCTGCTCTACGGCGCGATCGACGGCTCCGGCGGCTTCTACCGCAACGACATCGACGCCGCGGTGCGTTCGCGCATGAACGTGCCGTTCTTCCTCGCCGACGAGGCGCGCAATGCCGCCTTCCTCGGAGGCGCGCGCGAGGCCGGGCTGATCGGCCTCAAGGGCCACCGCGTGCTCGGCGGCATGCGCGCGTCCATCTACAACGCGATGCCGGTCGAAGGCGTCCGCGCCCTCGTGGCCTACATGCAGGATTTCCAGAAGCGCAATGGCTGATTCGAAGAAGAAGACCCAAGCTGCCACCAGTGCAAAGAAGCCGGCGGTCGCGAAGGTCGATGCGGTGAAGGCGGCTGCCACCGCAGGCGTCGCCAGGCCCGATCTCGACGCGGTACGCGCGCAGATCGACGGCATCGACCACCAGATCCAGACGCTGATCGCCGAGCGTGCGCAGTTCGCGCGCCAGGTCGGCAAGGCCAAGGGCAAGCTCGCCGCGGCCGTCGACTACTACCGGCCCGAACGCGAGGCGCAGGTGTTGCGCCGGGTGGTCGACCGCAACGATGGCCCGCTGTCGGATGCCGAACTGGTGCGCCTGTTCCGCGAGATCATGTCCGCCTGCCTCGCCCAGCAGGAACCACTGAAGATCGGCTACCTCGGACCGGAAGGCACGTTCTCGCAGCAGGCCGTGCACAAGCAGTTCGGCCATTCGGCCAAGGGCCTGCCACTGGCGAGCATCGAGGAGGTGTTCGACGAGGTCGCCGCCGGCAATGCGGACTTCGGCGTGGTGCCGGTCGAAAACTCGGGGCAGGGCACGATCCAGTCCACGCTCGACATGTTCCTGACCTCGCCGCTGAAGATCTGCGGCGAGGTGGAACTGCGCGTGCACCAGTACCTGCTGTCGCGCACGGGCCGCATCGAGGACATCGAACGCGTGTATTCGCACGGCCTGTCGCTGGCGCAGTGCAAGTCGTGGCTGCGCGAGAACCTGCCGGGCGTCGAGAAGCTCGCGGTGGTCAGTAACGCCGAAGCCGTGCGCCGGGCGAAGAAGTCCGACGACGCGGCGGCGATCGCCGGCGAGAACGCCGCGCACGTCTACGGCATGCAGGTCATCGCCGGTCCGATCGAGGACCGCAGCGACAACACCACGCGCTTCCTGGTCATCGGCCGCGGCGCATTCCCGACGTCGGGCAACGACCGTACCTCGCTGATGGTCTTCATCCGCGACCAGCCGGGCGCGCTGTACCGCATCCTCGAGCCGCTGGCGCGGCGCGACATCAGCATGAACCGCATCGAGTCGCGGCCCGCGCATGGCGCGCTGTGGCAGTACGCGTTCTTCATCGAGGTCAACGGCCACGTCGACGAATCGCCGCTGAAGGATGCGCTCGGCGAGATCGACGCGTTCGCTGGCGAAGTCCGCGTGCTCGGGTCCTACCCGGTCGCGGTGCCGTGAGCGAGGCATCCTGGATCGCGGCGCCGGGTGCGCCGCTGCGCGGTGAAGTGCGGGTGCCGGGCGACAAGTCGGTGTCGCACCGCGCGATCATGCTGGCCGCGCTCGCCGACGGCACTTCGCGCATCGAAGGCTTTCTCGAAGGCGAGGATGCACGCGCGACCGAGGCGATCTTCCGACGCCTCGGCGTCGCGATCGAAACGCCGGGTCCCGGCACGCGCATCGTGCACGGCGTCGGCATCGACGGCCTGCGTGCGCCGGATGCCCCCCTCGACTGCGGCAACGCCGGTACCGGCATGCGTCTGATCGCCGGGCTGCTCGCGGGCCAGGCCTTCGACAGCACGCTGGTCGGCGATGCGTCGCTGTCGAAGCGGCCGATGCGCCGCGTGACCGAACCGCTGGCGACGATGGGTGCGCGCATCGACACCGGCGAGGGCGGCGTACCGCCGCTGCACGTGCATGGCGGAACGCCGCTGATCGGCATCGAGTTCGACAACGTGCTCGCCAGCGCGCAGGTGAAGTCCTGCCTGCTGCTCGCCGGCTTGTACGCCGACGGCGAGACCGTTGTGCACGAACCGCGGCCGACGCGCGACTACACCGAGCGCATGCTCGCCGCGTTCGGCTGGCCGATCGAATTCTCGCCCGGTATCGCGCGTCTGCAAGGCGGCCATCGCCTGCGCGCGACCGATGTGCGCGTGCCGGCGGATTTCTCGTCGGCTGCATTCTTTCTCGTCGCCGCATCGATCGTGCCCGGTTCGGATCTGTTGCTGCGCCGCGTCGGCATGAATCCGCGCCGCACCGGCCTGCTGCACGTGCTGCGCCTGATGGGCGCCGACATCGTCGAATCCGACGCCGGGGAGGAGGGCGGCGAGCCGGTTGCCGACCTGCGCGTGCGTCATGCGCCGCTGCGCGGTATCGATGTGCCGGAACAGCACGTGCCGGACATGATCGACGAGTTCCCCGCGCTGTTCATCGCCGCGGCCTGTGCGTCGGGCGTGACTCGGGTCACCGGCGCGAAAGAGTTGCGGGTCAAGGAATCGGACCGCATCGCGACGATGGCGGCGGGACTGCGCGCACTCGACGTCGACATCGAGGAAGTGCCGGATGGCGCGACGATCCGCGGACGCGCGGATGGTTTCGCCGGCGGCCGCGTCGACAGCCACGGCGACCACCGCATCGCGATGTCGTTCGCGATCGCCGGCCAGCGCGCGCGCGGCGACGTGGTGATCGGCGACACCGCGAACGTCGCGACGTCGTTCCCCGGTTTCCTGGAACTGGCGCAGGCCGCGGGCTTCTCGCTGCGCGGCGGCTGACGCGCGTATCGAAGACGGCCTCCGTAGGAGCGCGCTTGCGCGCGATTGGCATTCCCGGTGAAGCCAATCGCGCGCAAGCGCACTCCTGCATGCGAAGGTTGGCCCAAACGAAAACGCCCGCATCGAAGATGCGGGCGTTCCTGTTGTCGGCCCATCAAACCGCCTGGATCAGGGCGCATCCTGCAGCGTGAAGTCGATCGGCACGCGCACTGCGCTCGCGACCGGTTTGCCGCCCTTGATCGCCGGCTCGAACTTCCAGTCGCGGACCGCCTGCTGCGCGGCCCGATCGAGGTCGCGCGATCGGCTGCGCTTCTCGACGGTCACGTCGGTGGCGTTGCCATTCGCGTCCACCTGCACCAGCAGGACCAGCGAGCCTTCCTCACGGTTGCGGGCGGCGGCCGGCGGGTACGGAATGTCCGGCTGCGCGACCGGCCGGGCTTCCCGGTCGGCCGGGCGGGCAGGCGCGGTTCCGGTACTCGGCGTGGTGCGGGGCGTCGTCGCAGGCTCGCGTTCGACGGGCGGTGCCGCCGGATCGTCGATGACCGGGGTCGGTGGCAGTTCGGGCGTGTCGGTGGTGCCGCGCTGGCTCAGCGCATACCAGCCGAGCGCGACGAGCACGACGAGCAGCAGGATCCATACAAGCGGACTGGAACTCTTGCGCGGCGGATCCTGCGGCGGCAGGTCGCGCGGAGGCAGATCCTGCGGGGGCGGATTGATGGGACGCTGCACGGGGTCGTTCATGGCCGCACCTCCTTACCTGAATGGGTGCGGCGAGCGTCCCACGCACGATGTGGACGTGATGTGCAGTGCGCGAAAGGCGGTCAGCCCCCTTCGGGGGCGAACGAGAACGGAATCCGCAGTTCACCTGCGACCGGCTGTCCGTCGCGCATCGCGGGTTCGAAACGCCAGCGGCGCACGGCGGCAGTCGCGGCGCGGTCGAGGCGCGGGTACCGGCTGCTGCTGACGACCTCGATACGGTCGACACGGCCGTCGGCGCCCACCTGCACCCGCAGCAGCACGTCGCCGCGTTCGCCACGGCGCATCGACGCGCGCGGATATTCGGGCTGCTGCGTCGACACCGGGCGCGGCACGCTGGTCGGCAGGTCGGCGGCCACGGTAGAGACCGGCGGCGCGGATCCCGGATCCGCAGCAACGGGTGCCGGCGGCGGTGCGACCTGCGGTATCTGCGCATCGATCCGCACCGGCGTCCGGGTGTCCTGCGGACTGGCGTAATCGAAACCGCGGTCGGCGCTGCCGGCCGCGGGCAACGGCGCCGGTAGCGGCGTCATCGAGCGGTCGCCGGCGACCGCCGGCACGTCGTCGCCATCGACCGCGCTTCCGGTCGACGGACGCGCCAGCCACAACAGCGCGAACAGCAATACACCCAGTGCGCACGCGCCGCCCACGATCCACCACGCGTTCCCGCTCGGCAGCACGTCGCGCAGCGTGCGACGCAGGCGGGTGGCGAAGGGCGGGGCAGTCGCGGGCATGGTGGGTCTCCGGGCGGAGGCGCATTCTTGCATACGCATCCAGGCGTGCCGGCGCGCTCGCGCCTGCGGGCCACGGCGGGGAATGATCCGGGCGATAATGCGGACTCCGCCCACCGAAAGCCGAAGTCCGCCATGCTCGATCCCAGCCTCCTGCGCCAGCACGTCACCGACACCGCCGCGCGCCTGCGCGAGAGCCGCGGGTTCGAACTGCCGGTGTCGCGGATCGAGTCGCTGGAGGCCGAACGCAAGCAGATCCAGGTGCGCACGCAGGAACTGCAGAACCTGCGCAACACGCGCAGCAAGGCGATCGGCCAGGCCAAGGCCAAGGGCGAAGACGTCGCGCCGCTGCTGGCCGAGGTCGCCGGTTTCGGCGACGAACTCAAGACCAGCGAGGCGCGCCTGCTGGAGATCCAGGCCGACATCGAGGCGATCGTGCTCGGCGTGCCGAACCTGCCCGACGCCGCCGTGCCGGTGGGCCGCGACGAATCCGGCAACGTCGAGCAGTCGCGCTGGGGCACGCCGCGCACGTTCGACTTCGAGATCCGCGACCACGTCGCGCTGGGCGAGCGCCACGGCTGGCTCGATGCCGAGACCGCGGCCAAGCTCAGCGGCGCGCGCTTCACCGTGCTGCGCGGCAAGCTCGCGCGCCTGCATCGCGCACTCGCGCAGTTCATGCTCGATCTGCATACCAATGAGCACGGCTACGAGGAAACCAGCGTGCCGTTGATCGTGAATCCGGAGAGCATGCTCGGCACCGGCCAGTTGCCGAAGTTCGAGGAAGACCTGTTCGCGTTGGAGGTCAACGAAGCGAAGCGCTACCTCATTCCGACGTCGGAAGTCTCGCTGACCAACATCGTCCGCGATTCGATCGTGGAGGCCGAGCGCTTGCCGTTGCGCATGGCGGCGCACTCGCTGTGCTTCCGCGCAGAGGCCGGCAGCCATGGTCGCGATACCCGCGGCATGATCCGCCAGCACCAGTTCGAGAAGGTCGAGATGGTGTCGGTCACGACGCCGGACGACAGCGATGCAGAACATCAGCGCATGACGCGGTGCGCAGAGGTCGTGCTGGAGAAGCTGGGCCTGCCTTACCGCCGCATGCTGCTGTGTTCGGGTGACATGGGCTTCACCGCGCAGCGCACCTACGACCTTGAAGTCTGGCTGCCGTCGCAGGACACGTATCGCGAGATCTCCTCGTGCTCGAACTGCGGTGACTTCCAGGCGCGCCGCATGCAGGCCCGCTGGCGCGTCGCCGACGGCAAGCCGGCGCTGCTGCATACGCTCAACGGCTCCGGCGTCGCGGTCGGCCGGGCACTGGTGGCGGTGATGGAGAACTACCAGCAGGCCGACGGGTCGATCGAGGTGCCGGACGCGCTGCGGCTCTACATGGGCGGACTTTCGCGCATCGATTGAGCGCCGGCCCGTCCTATTTGGAACGAATGGCCCCGATAGGCGCCGTCTGTTGCGAAATTGGAATAAAGGTGATGGAATATCGCGGATTGTTTCGATAGCGAGGTTCCCCTATGCAGGATCTCAACGATCTCTACTACTTCGCGATGGTGGTCGAGCACGGAGGCTTCGCCGCGGCCGAGCGCGCCCTCGGCATCCCGAAGTCGCGCCTGAGCCGGCGCATCAGCCAGCTGGAAACCGAGCTGGGCGTGCGTCTGCTGCAGCGCTCCACGCGCCGCTTCGCGGTGACCGACGTGGGGCAGAGCGTGTTCCGCCATGCCCAGTCGATGCTCGCCGAGGCCACGGCCGCGCGCGAGGTCGTCGACCGGCTCAGCGCCGAGCCGCGCGGCCTGGTGCGCGCCAGCGTGCCGGTCAGCATCGCCCAGCAGTCGATCCCGCAGATGCTGCCCGAATTCCTCGCGCGCTATCCGCAGGTGCGCGTGCAACTGCACGTCAGCAACCGCCGCGTCGACGTGATCAACGAGGGCTTCGACGTCGCGGTGCGCGTGCGCTCCAAGCTCGACGACGACGGCAGCCTGGTGATGCGCAGCTTCGGCCAGATCCAGGAACTGCTGGTCGCCAGCCCCGGCTACCTCGACCGCATGGGCCGCCCGAAGGATCCCGACGAACTCGACCAGCACACGACGATGAGCATGGGCGAGGACGAAGTGAAGCAGCGCTGGGACCTGCAGGCCAACGACGGCACCACGCGCCGCGTCGAGCTCAAGCCGCGCGTCGCCGGCTTCGATTTCCCGATGCTGATGGCGCTCGCCAAGCAGGGCCTCGGCATCACGATGCTGCCCGAAACCCTGTGCGCCGAAGCGGTGCGCAACGGTGAGTTGGAAGTCGTGCTGCCCGACTGGCACCTGCCGCAGGGCATCGCCCACGCCGTGTTCGCCTCGCGCCGCGGCCTGTTGCCGGCGGTGCGCGTCTTCATCGACTTCCTTGCCGAAAAGCTGCCGCCGCTGATCGAAGCCTCCAGCCTGGATTGCCGCAACTGCGAAAAAAAGCCCGTCGCCGGCGCCATCCCGCCGCCGCGTATCTCGACCGCCGCGGTGCGTGCGACAATGGCCTAGTCGAACGACGCCACGCCTGAGCGCGTGGCGTTCGCTTCGCCAGCCGATGCCGCGCAAGCGGCGCTGGTGAAGAGGCGGAATACATCGGAGAGATGGCCGAGTGGTCGAAGGCAGCGGTCTTGATCCGGAGGCCGCAAGGCCGGAGGAAACATCGACCGGCAGGTCGATGGTCAAACCGCCGACGCCGCGCAAGCGGCGCTGTTGAGGAAGCGGGACACATCGGAGAGATGGCCGAGTGGTTGAAGGCAGCGGTCTTGATCCGGAGGCCGTAAGGCCGGAGGAAACATCGACCGCAGGTCGATGGTCAAACCGCCGATGCCGCGCAAGCGGCGCTGTTGAGGAAGCGGGACACGTCGGAGAGATGGCCGAGTGGTTGAAGGCAGCGGTCTTGAAAACCGCCGAAGGGTCAAACCTTCCGTGGGTTCGAATCCCACTCTCTCCGCCAATCCTGCATATCCAATTGATTTTATTGGATAAATTGCGATATCTCGGTTGGCGAATCAGGACACAAATCGGGTCACAACCCGATGCGGATTCCCCATCATCTGTCGCGCTCCCCGTCGGGGCGCTGGGCGTTTCGCCAGCGTGTGCCGTCCGATCTTCAAGGCATCTTGGGATGCCGCCTCCTTAAACGCTCGCTTCGCACGGCTGATCTCCTAGAAGCTCGGGTGCGCGCCGTCATGCTCGCGGCGGGCTATGCTCGGCTCTTCAGCCTGTTGAGGGATCAACGCGTGGCGAAGCTGTCCAAGGACGAGGTGGACGCGCTCATCGGGCGCTTGAGTGGCGCGGATAACCTTCGCGACCTGACGCTGCATCGGACCTTGGGGCCTGATGGCACCGTCAGCGAGCGGTGGCAGATCGACGACGAGAAAGACGTTCGGCTGTTCCGCGCAGTCCAGCAGCGCCGTGTGGGCGACGACCCGCTTCAGGACCTGGTGGACGGCATCGTGCCGGCGCCGACGTCAGCCGCATCCCGGACCGGCTTGGAGCCTATCCTATTAGGCAAAGCCCGAGACGCGTGGCTCGCGACGCTCAAGGGCAGCACGCTCCCTAAGACCTACACGATAAAAAAGACCGCTGTCCAAGCCCTCGTCCAGTTCCTGGGCGAGAAAACGCGGGTCGCGAGCATCACTCGATCGGATCTGGCGCGCTGGTATCAGGCCATGCGCAAGGCGGGCGCATCGACGCCCACGATCACGAACAAACAAAGTTACATCGGCGGACGGGCGGGCTTCTTCGACTGGGCAATGGCATCGGGCTACTACCCCAAAGGGGACAACCCGGCCAGCGGCCACGTGAGCTATTCGGCCCGCGAGAAGCGTGCTCGTAGGAAGCTGGGCTTTAGAGCTTTCGATCGCGACCAGATCCAAGCGCTGTTCGCGCCGGCGGTTTTCGGCAAGCTGTCCGAGTCCGCCCAGTGGGCGTCGCTCATCGGGCTCTACACGGGGGCTAGGGCGTCGGAGGTGGGGCAGCTCCTCTCCCGAGACGTCATTGAGGAAGAGGGCATCCCCTGCATCCGCATTTCAGATGAAGGCGAACACCAGAAGGTGAAGACCGATGTCAGCCTGCGCACGGTGCCTGTGCATCCCGAGCTCCTTGAGCTGGGCTTCCTGGCGTGGGTCGAAGGTCGACGCAGGGCAGGCCATAAGCGCCTATTCCCAGCGGCCAAAGCGGAGGCCAAAAACGGGCAGGGCAATTGGATTTCTAAAGCTTTCAGCCGGCATCTGGCGGAAGTGGGGGCGGGGTGGGCGCCCGGAAAGCGCGGTTTTCATTCCCTTCGAAAGACGTTGATTCAAGAGCTACAGGGCGCTGGCGTCGTGTCGGAGCTTCGCGCGCAACTCGTGGGGCATGAGTTAGACGATGAACATCACGCGACCTACAGCCGAGACTTCTCCACCAAGGAGAAGCTAGAGGGACTAGGGCCGCATTCGCCGGGCCTTAAATCCCTTGAATACGGTCTCGAGTCCGGACGCCTGCGAGGATCGCTTTCGAACTAAGCCCCTCGCTTTCCCAACAGGACGCGAACCGGGCGGTTGCCCTGTTGTTGTGTCCTGCCAGTCTGGCGACTCTTAGGTTGCGTCGCTGGCCCATGAAGCCAGCGATTGGTGACTACCCGCCACATGTGGTCGGGGCCATGTAGCTGTCGCAACCCGTAAGATCGAATTCTGAAAAGTGGATGTCGGGTCTCTAGGGAGAAGAGTGTGAGCCGAGTTTGGGAAGACACTATCGTTATAGCGCTTCGAGACGCTCAGTGGTTGAACTGTCGCAGGGCTGGAAACATCCCAGCGTCTCTTATCCCGTCCGGATTCTTAAAGCTTGATGGGTCGGCAGAGTCTACCTTGGGCGATGTCATCTACTCTGCTGAAGAGCGGTATTACCTAATTGAAGTTAAAGGATCTAGGGCTGGTATATCTTCGGAATGGCGAATCAAGGATCGCCTGAATAGCAAGCTAGCTTACAAGTCGCTTTCTTCGTTGTGGGAACAGTTGGAAGTTCTCTGCTCAGGTGGTCGAGGGGAGCGGGCCGCTGAGGATCGTGACACGCTGACTCGATTCTTCTTGAGCTCGTTCGCTGCACACCATTTCGCATACTGGGACGAGTGGGAGAACGATCAAGATAAGCTAGGAGAAATTGTCCTCGAGTCATACGTCCCTGCGTGCGCAAGATATTTTGCGGAGAGCAGAGATGAAGGAAAAGGATTTATAAAGCCTTGGCCGGGCAACTACTTTGGATTTCTGAGGGGCATGTCGAACGATGCTGTCGCCTCAGAAGTCGTTGGCCTATCAGATATTTTCTCAGATCGGGACCTGAAGGTTTTTATCTCTTCAAGCGATGAGAGCGTTCAGCAGAAGCTAAAGGTCGGGCTGCCTTTGCAACAATTTCAGAAATATGTGAGCTACTTAGTGGAAGACTGGAATGGAGAAGACGAGTCAATATTCGCCGTTGTCCTTTCGAATAGTGGCAGCTTTTTCAAAGTGATAGGTTCAACAAAAGAACTTAAGCTGCTCATGGATCCGAAAAGTGACCTGTATTCTTCTCCTAGAAAGAAGCCTGCACCTTATAGTAGCTTTGTGAGTGGGAGAGGGCGAGTCTTTAAGTTAGGAGGTTAAGCGTTTTCTTTGAAAACGGAAAGATGTTGCCTCTGCTCAGCAGTTAGCAAACCCCATTTCTCAATGTAGATAGCCACAGCGTTGTTAGCAGTTTCACATGATGCTGCTGGATCCATGTGCGTCAGCGCATACATGTAAGAAGTCAGCCAAATTTTTTTGGTAATAGATCGCTGGTCGGGCGTGGATGGAGTTTTGGTGTCCATTGCTGCTGACTACTGAAGTGTGACGTAACCTATCTCATAGCGGGCTTATGTCAAGAAAGGATGTTTTCGACGTAAAACAGAACCTCAGCAGGGGATCCAGCGCCAGTCCGACTTTCGCAAGCCCGGTTTCCCTGTCGCCGGGTTGCTGCTCTCTGATGAAAGATCGCCATTGGCTCCCTGGTGGACGGGGCAGTTGGTTCTGTCGTGGTTAGACGCTGACTATCGTGCGCGCTAAGCTGCGAAACCCAACACACGGCACTCAGACATGGCAGTTTTACTTACGGACCTTTCCCCAGCGCAGCTCACCGAGCTCATTGCGCAGGCTTCTAAGCGAAAGCAGATTCTGAAGAAGCGTAAGCCGGTCGCACTGGTGCGCAAGAAGCTTCAGGCGGCTGCAGCGACGCATGGCTACAGCATCGCGGAACTGTTCGGGGCGTCAGCTCAAGCTACTGCGCCTTCTAAGGCGTATGCCAAGTCACGGTCTGGGTCTAAGGTCGCGCCGAAATATCGAAATCCAGAAGCTCCGGAGCAGGTTTGGTCAGGGCGGGGACTGAAACCCGTTTGGCTGAGAGAGGCGCTGACTAAGCGAGGCGCAAAGATCGAGGACTTCTTGATTTGAAATGGCTGAAATCTGGTCGAGGGATGCGGCGGACGTAGTTGTGGAGCGCTGCAAGTCCCACAGATTACGCGAACCCGAGCAGAGCAAGCATGAGCAGCGAAGAGTTGGCGAGGGGCATCCGAGCGGCACTGGCTGAGCTCAAGCAAGCGCGTCGAACTCCTGCCCCGCTAGACGTTGCGGAAGAAGCTGCCGCGGCCCAAGCCTGCGTGGAGGCCCAAATGGAAGGGCTTGCTGGCCTCGGCATGCCGAATGCGGACCTGCGCAACGTCGTGGCACTTCAACTGCTTCGGGCGTCACTGGATTACGCCCGCGCGTTGCTCTACTTGCTGGCCAGCCACCCCACAGACATGGCAGCGGTCGCTCTTGGGATGCACCGACCACAGACCGAGTTGTTCTTGCGAGCGGTTTTCGTGCAGTTCATCGCCGACGGCGAGCAGCTCGAAGACTTCCTCCAAGAGGACCGCGGGCCGCGGCGTCTTAACCCAAGGGGGAAGTGGGAGGCCATCAAATTTAAAGATCTCGCGCTAGAGGTTGAGGCCACCATCGCCCGCCTTGGCCATGACGACGGGCCGCAAAAACTAGCCCGAACCCTGTCTAACGTTTGGGATCCGTTATGCGGCTTGGTGCACGGAGGTCGAGCCGTTCAAGCGCTGTATCGCGACGAAAAGGGACAGGTTGGGGCACACGTTTCCGCGGAAGTTCTCTTTCAAACTACCGTCAACACTGTTGCCACCACGAACCTTTGTGTGATCGCAGCGCTGATTGCTTCTGGGGTAGGCGCTTTCGAGGAGAACCACACAGTCACCCGAGCAGGACTGGAGATGGAGCGTTACTTGGAAGGGCGCGCGCAGCGGATGGCATGTCTAAAGCTAAAGCCCTAATCGCTTGCTCGCAGTGCAATCCATCGGCCGACTACCGATCCGAAGGAAAGATTGATTGGGCAGCGGTCTGGCATCAACCTTTCTTCGAGGGTGGCGGCGGTGGATTCGGCGGTGGAGTCGGGCGAGCGCCGCGCGCCGGTGGATTCGCATTGTCAAATGCGTGCTGAGGGGGAGGCGGGTTTGACCCCTTACGAAGATTTGTCATCGTTCAGTTCCTTCTCTTTTGGGAAGAGCTCGACCCACTTCACGTCAGTGGCTTGAATGAGTATGCCGTCGAGTTGCGGCAGATCAAGGACCGCCCCGTCCTCCTGAATCCAGGCCGGTAGTTGGATGTAAAACTGGCCTGCGCTCGGGCTTATGGGCCACTCCTTGGGCCAGCCGGTGAGCCGTCGCCCGTCCTGGAGCTGAAGCACCACGAACGCGGGATTGGCGTCCAGGACGCAGAACCACTCACTCGGATGAGAGGTCCGCGACGTAAAGCCTTTGCGGCGGAGCCAGGAATGAAACGTGTCCGTGTTGAGTGCATTCGCTAGGCCGCCCCCCAAGGCTATCGCTGCGCCAGCGGCCCAGACGAGCCGGGCGCCGGCGTTCCATTCGCCGAGGGTCGCCCATCGCCCGACCCACGTCAGGGCTTGCCCCACGCTCTCGACGAAGACGTGAATCAGGAAGGTGAGAACCAACGCTTCGACCGTGCGCTCGAACTGGCTCGGCTTCGGATGCGAGGTGAGCCCGTAGAGGATCCAGGCGGCGAGGAAGCCGGGCAAGAGAAAGACGAGGAGGGGCGCTGCCTCTGAAAACAGGTTTTCCATGCGGTGGGCTCTTGGGCTTCCTCACGCAAGGATATAGCCGGAGCGCCGAACATGCCGGCTGAGGTGACCGTCATCTAGGTGGCCATTGCGGGCGCACAGAAAAGGCGACGTCGGGGTAGCCAACGTCGCCTTGCGCGCTGCTTCAGCTGCGGCGTTCTACCCCAAGAACACAAACGCCAGCGTCGGCAGCAACACGAGTGCGCCCACCAGACCCATCACCCCGGCGGCAGCGATGAGCCACATCTGGCCCCAGCCGAATCCGAGGTCGCGCCGCGCAGCGTGCCCGGCTTCGGCCGGATAGAGCCTCTCCGCGCGACGACGAAGGAGGCGAGACAGCACCGGGCCGACGACCAGGCCAAAGGGGCCCAGCATCAAAACGGATAGGCAGAAGCACCACGTGAAACGGGTGGTCGGCATCATGACCCGCTTCGTCGAAGTGGGGTTTGCGGCATATGACATGCGATCAACTCCTGAAGTCAGCGGTGGGCAGTCCACTCGCCGGATGCCTTACTGAAACGCACAGCGCCGCTCAGCGGCCGGCGCTGCTCCATACCAGAAAGGTTCAGCACGATGTGGCCCGATACATCGCATCGGTAGCCATCGGACACCCGATCTTCTTTGCACCCGGCAAGACCAAAGTTCTCCACGCTTTTCACCGAACCCATTCGTCCCAGGGCTGTTTCGGCCTGACGCACCAGGGCGCCTTCCGCTTGAGATTTAGAAGGGGCGCCACCGCTGCAGGCGGACAGCACGAGGGGAAGGGTTGCGGCAAGCAGGGCGCTGCGACACAGGTTCATGGGTCGTCCTTGGGTTGAGGGGCTGTTGAGAAGCGGGTCGTCAATCACCGGTCGCGGTTCCCGTCGGCGTCGAAGCCTGCGATCCACATCCGCGTATCCCTGAAGGGAACCAAGATTCCGCCCGGGCCCGGGTTGAGGTCCTCGGCGCGGAGGAAGCCGGAAATCCACGCGGCGCTCAGCGCGACCTTGCGGGCTTGCAAGGCCACATCACCGCGCGCCACGCGCACGTTGAAAGGCTCCCGTGGAGGATTGGGACCGGTGGTGCGCTGGTCACCCGAGTTGGGCTTGTTCGGTCTAACGCGCAAGCCGACCATGACATCGGTCGTGGCTTTGATGCGCGCGGCGTGCGAAAGCTCGGCCGTGTCGCCGAGGTCGTCGGTGATCGTGAGCGGCGCATCCGCGCAGGCCTGAAACGTTTCGGTGGTCGAGGTGGTGGGAGCGGTCCAGATGCGTGCTTCGACGGTCCAGCATTGAAGGCCGGAACCCCACTCTTTGAACGTCAGTGCGACCCGGGGCCATTCCAGACGTCCCAATTGGGCTTGCTGATGATCTTCCGCTTTGAAAAGCCCATTGATCCGACCCGCACCGCTGATGGGGTTGTAGAGCGCGACGCTGCCCGCAGCACCGGATCCTTGTGATCCGCGGGTCTGATCGGCGGGCAGGCCCACCATCTGCTTGCCTGCGTCGCTGACGCTCCGGCCAAGTTGGCGCCAGAAGCCGGGCGGCTTCTCCGCGTTCTGGCTTTGCGGTTGGTTGGGGGCCTCCCCCTGTCCTTGGGTTTGGGCGAACGCGCCGAACGACAGCGCCAACAGAGCGGCGCCGACCACACTTTCCTTCCTCATGAAGATCCCCTAGCTGATTGGTTAGGGTGCTACATTTCATGAAGAGTCTGCCATGCAGGAGGGCGGGCCGTCATGCTGTCTGGCGATCCTTCAACGCCCGTTCACGTGCCGAAGCCTTCTCCCCGCAGTCTGTTTGCCGCACGCCTCAAGCAGGCGCGGGCACTGCGTGGCATCGAAAGCCAACGTGCGCTGGGGGTGTTAATGGGTTTGGACAAAAAACTGGCGAGCAGCCGGGTCAACCGCTACGAGAACGAAACGAGCGGCATAGACCTCGATGGTCTTGGCCGGTTGGCCGAGACGCTCGGCGTGCCGATGGCCTACCTGGTGGCAGAAGATGAGGTGATCGCTGAGGTGGTCCAGTGGCTGAGCGAAATGTCGCCCGAAGATCGGCTCCAAGCTCGCAACCACTTGTTCAAACAAGGATCGAAGGCTAGATAGATTTCAACCGTCAGCTTCACAAGGAGTAGTGAATGAATCAACAGGCAGCACCGAAGGTCTTCGTCAGCCATGCTAGTGAAGACAAGGCGCGTTTTGTGTTGGGCTTTGCTGAAAAGTTAAGGAGCCACGGTGTCGATGCGTGGCTGGATAAGTGGGAAATGAAGCCCGGCGACAGCTTGATCGACAAAATCTTCGAAGAGGGGATAAAGGAGGCGTCTGTCTTCATTATCGTGCTGTCGTCGAACAGCGTATCGAAGCCGTGGGTCCGCCAAGAGCTCGATGTTGCTGCAGTGAAGAGGATCGAGGGTGGAACCAAGCTTATCCCCGTCGTCATTGACGATTGCGAAGTTCCGGAGGTCCTGAAATCTACGCTTTGGGAAAAAATTCCCGACCTCCAGAACTACGAGCCGTCGCTAGACAGGATTCTTTCTGCAGTGTTCAACTTGGACGAGCGCCCGCCACTCGGACCGCTTCCTCCCTACGCAGGTAAGTCGATAGCGCAGGTTGGATCCCTCAATGCCCTCGATAGTTTGATCATGCAGCTCTCCTGCGAGGCAATGCTCGAGCAGGGAAATGTTTTTCTCAATCCAGTGGAGGTCTTCGATCTCGATGGCACGCCGAAAGTGCCTGCCCATGAGCTCAAGGATTCTTTAGAGATCCTCGATAGCTACGGCTCTGTCGAGGTTTTGAAGGCACTTGGAGGAGGCCTGCGCCCATACCGAGTTACCGAACCCGGTTTCGAGCTCTATGCGCGTTCCTGCATTGAGGATTACGACTCTCTTACCGGGGAGGTGATGAACCTCATCGTCAATCGAGAGATGAGGTCTAATCAAGAGATTGCACAGGCTGTGGAGCGGCCCATCTACCTCATCAACCATATCTTCTGGGTCATGGAACAGCACGGTTTTGTCAAATACTCGAAGTCTCTTGGCGAAGCCCGGCGGATCTACGACGTAGGCGTCTCGCTTCGCCGGCAGGTGCGGGAAAGATCCCTCTAGCTTTGTAAGACCCTGGCACAGTCAGGGATAGAACTTGCTCGGGTCTTTCAGTTGTTGCCGGAATTGTCCCCGCTGGTAGACCGGTAGCCCCACAGCGGGCCGATACTGCTCCAGCGCCTTGATTTGCTTCGCCCGGGCGAGGGCCGGTTTCTTGTGGAAATAGGCCTCGTGGAGCACGGGCACCTTCTTGCTGACAGAGTGTCCGGTGATCAGGGCGATCTCCTCTTCCGCCACGCCCTGGTGGTGGAGTTCCGTTGCTAGAGTGTGGCGGAAAGCATGGAACCCGACGCCCTTCGGCACGCCTAGGGTCTTGAGGTAAGCGCTGAACTGGCTCAACGCACCCTGGCTGTAGCGCGCATTTGTTTCGCCGGTCTTCTTGCTGACACCTGCGGAGAGATGCGGGAACAAGCGGGGGTGGCCACACGCTCTGATGTCGGCAACGAAGTCGAGAAAACCGGCGTCCAGAAGGGGAGTGGGAACCGGGAGCGTGCGAATGGCTGCTTTTCCTTTCAGGCTCTGGCGGCTGCGCCCCCGGGTCTTGTAGGCAAGGTCGGGGTCGACGGTTTTCTGGATGCGGATGCACCAGATGCCGCTCTCTTGCACGATGTCGGCCACCTTCAACTGGCAGACCTCGTTGATCCTCGCTCCGGTGTGAAGCCCGATGAGTGGCACCCACCATCGATGGGGGTATTTTTTAGCCCAAGGGATGAAGCTGTCGGGCGCGAAGATCCGCTGTAGGTCGGCGTCATCGAAGAGACGTTCGGCCTTGTGGGGGTCTACCGCCAAGTCCCTCTTGATTTCGGCCAACGCATCCATGGGGGAGGCAGGGATGGCCTTGGTTTTTACCAGTTGATTGAAGAAGGCGGAGAGGAAGCGGCGATGCTTCTCGAAGGTGGCGCGTGCAGGAGGCTCCACGCATTGCTTCTGGCCCAGGGCAATGACGTGCTCTGGTGTCATCTTCTGAAAGCCTGGGAACGTGGCGACGCCGGACGGCGCCCAGCGCATGACATCCCAGACCTTATAGATGTGCTTGTGGTCGATGCGGCTGACGGGGATGTCCCCGCAGGTGAAGCGCAGCCACCCCAGCGTGCGACCACAGTCGGCGATGGTGCCAGACGCCAGTTCGCGACGGTCCATGTCCTTCAAGTAGTCTTCGATCTCGACCGAGAGCAATCGGGCCGGATAGGCCACCGGCAAAGGCTCGGGGTAGCGCGTGCCATCCTTGCCTGACCTGACGCGCTTAGTCTTGTCGCAAGCAGCGTTGAGGATCTCTTGGAGGTGGATAGCCGCTTCGCGTCCTGCAATTGAGACCTCATCAATCGAGATGCGGCCGATGCGGACACCCTTCATCTGCATCACGCCGAAGGGGGAGTCGATGTAATCCTGGAGGTCATCGCTTGGGGGTTTGGTCATTTCTCTACTTCCATCTTTCAGATGGAAGCAAGTTCAATCAGCTTTAGAATTCGTCAACCCGTGTTCGGCGTTTTTCTTCGCGAGCGGTTATCACCTTAGGCATCGGGAAACGGTAGGGATAAACGGAAGGGCCTGGCTGAAAAATCCTCACCTATTTTCAAGGCGCTTGCTTTACCAATCAGTGGCTTACGTCGAGAGCAGGGGCGCGGTCTCGGAGTCATTACCGTACTGTTTAAAGAATCAAGCTAACAAATAGGGATCGCCATGGTTAGCTTAATTCTTAATATTATTAAAACGGAGTATTTTTTGGAGCGCAAGGTTGCATGGGGCGGCCGGACTTTATCAAGGAACAGCTTGGAGGAAGCGACCTACAGCAAGGGTGCTTGACTCGGCATGCCCATGATTTTCTGGGCAAGGGCGAACCCGCTGTCTTCTTCGTATTTCGCCGGAATGCGTTCTTTCAGGCCGTGTAACCGCTTGTTCGCAGTGTCCGTCAACCGCGCATAGGTGACCGGCGTAATGTAGCCGCGGGTGCGGTTGTCGGCGTCTTTGAGCTCCTTGCTGAGCCGACCTCGTTCGACCATATGCCCGACAACGAAGACATGGATGGTGGGCATGCCCGATAGGCCGCCGTCGGCGAGGAGGTCTTCTGCGTAGCTCTCGGCCTGTGACATCTCCGTCTTACCGATGGTGGAGTGCCCCTTCTTGAGTTCGATCAGCAAGATGTCACGGACAGTGCAAAGCTGGTCTTCAGCCGATCCGAACGAATCAGTGCCGACGAGGCACAGCGTCGAGTCTTTCAGGATGACGATATCGGGCCGCTGCTTGGGGTGGGGGAACGATAGGTCTTCCACCTTTGACTTGAATACCCGGGTTGCCACCGAGCGGAGCGTTTTATTGGACGCATACTCGTTGCTGTCGAACTCTGGTCCAAAGAGCCATCGGGCCTGCGTCACCAGCGGATGAAGCGTGTGCAGCTCATCGACCTCGGGATCCCCCTCGAGCTTTTCGATGGCCGCGATGACCGATAGGCGACGGTCTATCTCATCGAGCACTGTAAGAGCGTCTTGGACGGTCCATTGCTCAAGCAGTCGGTCCAGACCCTCGAGATCCTTGTCGCCAAGCTTCTCAAGCTTTGCCAGCAGGCTGGCACCACTTCGCGCTTCGTAGATCTTGATCGCGGCCCGGACGGCCTGGTTGAGCGATTCTCCTTGAATACCGGGCTGCTCGTGCACCAGTTCTTGAGTGAAGCGAGCCACCTCCAGACGAGCGCCGGTCGGGAGGTTTCGAAACCTTTCTCGATTCCTCATCAACGCGTCTTCGGATTGCTCTTCAATGAGCCCTTCTGATAGCCGTTCGAAGACGCCAATTGCATAGGAAGCCACCTCCGAAAAAAGCTTCGATACAAGGTCGCTCTTTTTGAATCGAGACCAGTCGCCTTCGATCTCCCTCATCCAGTCCCCGGAGCACTCGACAACGATCGCATGGCGCTTCGCGAACCGAGAGCGACCATCGATCACTGCGACGGGACCGACCGACCAGCTAGGAAGCCCCACAAGACGCCGATTGACCCAGAAGGCAATGCCTTGATAACGCGCGGACTGGCCGGGAGAGTTGGCGTCCACGACGTGAGCGGTGACGTTGAACCCGGGGGCGATTTCTAAGGTCTGAGTTTCAATCAGCCCTTGGTGTTCAGAGAGTGGGACAGACACCCCGTTGACCTCGACGATGAATCGAGGGTCATGCAGAAATCGCGCGGCAAGCACGTGGCGAACCGCGTCACTGCTCGGTAGGTTTCGGTCTACGACCACGATCAAGCGAGTGCCGTGTCCTTGTCCCAACTCTTCGCTCTCCTCCCTGATGTAGAACGGCGAGGTGGAATGGTTCTGGGTGCCGATGACAAACCGAGAAAGCTTTGACTTGCGAACGGTCTCGACCGTGTATTCGTCGGAGAAGCAGAGCAAGCCGTGGCGTCCAATGCCATTCCGCCCGAATGCTTGGCGAGACCAGTCCGACCGTTCGGGTGGAAACTCCACCTTGGGTCCTTGCGCCTTCGAGCGGTTGTATCCAAGCTTCATCCAGCGTGCCCGAAACTGCTCCCTGGACATGCCATGGCCGTCGTCTTCGACCGTCAGGAGCCCTCCACGCTCGTCGGGGATGATGACGTTCACCCAGCCGGCGCCAGCATCCCATGCGTTAGCCACCAACTCGGCGAGCGCCGTCTCCGGGTCATACGCGACCCGCCCCAGAGTCCGAAGAAGGTAGTCGTCTTCGAAGAGAGCCTCATTCGAAGGTGCATGGGAGCGCTTTGGCATGACCGCTTCCTTGACCAGATCTGAAAAATATCCCATGACTATGCCGGTTACCGAATGGGCCGCCAAGTCTCGCCGGTCGAAGACTCATCGGCTGAGACCCGCCAGCCCAGCGAGATGCCAGCCGCCATCAATCGCACTGTGATGTCGGTGATCTCTCAAGAGTCGGATTTCACGACAGCATTCCTCCCAATCGCTGAAGCCAGCCACGCACCTCGCCGTCCGGATCGCGTTGGTCGAGCATAGCCGCGGTCATGAGCGGGAACGCGTGTTCGGCCAGCTTGGCTTTGGCTTTTTTGTCGCGAAGCGGCTCACCGTGGCCACGGTGCGCTGCAAACGCTTCTCCGAAGACCTTGGGCGTGGCCTTGCCATCCACGGGCTGGTCCGTGACTTCGATCTCGAGGCCAAACGCCAGCGCAATGGCGTCGGTATGTAGATAGCTCTCGATTTCGTGTTTGAGGGTTACGACGGCCCAAGAGCCGTCGCCCCTCGCGTTGACCTGCGCTGCGCGGTCGACATACGCGGCGACATCGCCGTCATAGATGTGGACTTCCGGCTTGTTCAATGCGCGGAGGTAGCGCTCGTTGACCCAGTGTTCCAAGGTGCCTCCGCCCAAGACGATGAATGCCACGCGCTCGTCTGAGGCCAAGCAAGGAAGCACCGGGTCGGCGAGATGCAGGGCTCGGGACAGGCCCCGTAAAGCCAAGACGTCGGTCGGCCCTTCGACGCACAGAAGGACTTGGACACGGCTGTCGGGCGTGACACCCAGAGCTTCGGCGACGGACCCGAAAACGTCGACGCCTGCTTGGACCTGGGGCTTGGCGGTTGTCGGCTCACGAGAGACATAGCGGATGCTGCTTTGGGGCAGCGATGAGGCAAAGCCCGGACTGTGGGTGGTGAGCAACACCTGGCAACCCGGGTCCTCAGACAACGACTTGAAAGATTCGATCAAGATGCGCTGGTTATTAGGGTGCTGCGCGGTTTCGGGTTCCTCGATTGCGTAGATGATGCTGCGCTTGGCGCTGGTCTTCAGGCGTCGCTCTGCCTCTGCTTTGAAGAAGCTGACCAAAACGAGGCGCCGCACACCGCTGCCACGCTTGTTCAATGGGATGCCGTCGTCGGTGTTGAGGCCAAGCGAGAACAGCGATTGCCACTTGGCAGGCGTTGGCGGGTTGAACTCCGGCGTCAGTTCCCGGGCCAAATTCGGATCGATGGTGGCCAAGGCGGCGTGCGTGGTTCGGGCGATCTCTTCAGCCTTCTCGCGCACCTTTGCTTGAATTTTCGCGATGTCGTCTTGCACTTCGGCGATGGCAGCCGCGACGGCAGCCTTCATAGGGCTTTGCACTTCGTCGTCAGAGTCTCGGCTGCTTCGGTCGCTTTGGAACAATGCGAACATCGGCAAGTGGGGTTCGATCTGATCCCAGATGCGCTTGGCATCTTCCTTCGCCTTTCCCACCGGAATGGCGACTTCCTGCAATTGGAGGTCGTCGACCGCGCTCCAAAGGGCGCGCCGCATCCCGGGGTTACCCTTCAACGAAACGTTCAGCCCCTTCGCCTTGACGCGCTTTTGAAGCTCCAACTCCTTCAACTCCAACAAGTCACCGTAGTCGGGCGCGGTGGGGTGCTGGGCAATGACGTGGATTTCAGCTGACGGCTTTTGTTTGGAGCAATCGAAACGCTTGCGGATCTTCAAGCGCCCGTCGGCGGCGAGCAAGTATTCGTCAGCCAAGGTGGTTTCCGCCCCCGCATCGAGGGTCAGCGTTTCCGGCATGCTTGAGAACTCGCAAGTGATGGACACTTGCTTGTCCACTGTGTGAACGTTGGCGTCCCCGGGCTCCATGGCGACCACGCCGGAGTTGAAGAAGATCTCTAGGGCTTCAAGGATCGTGGACTTACCGATGTCATTTCGGCCCACGAACGTGGTCAGGTCATCCAATTCGACGCGGATCTCTTCTGCGTAGCATCGGAAGTTCTGGATGCTGATTGCTTCCAAGCGCATGTCGTTGCCCCCTTGGCATCTTGTGGCGGCCCCCAAGCCGCACCCAAGAATAATGGATCGAGAAGGCCCCGGTGCTCAACCGTTCAGAGCCTCAGTGGGCGCGTGTCTCCGAGCTGCATCTGTTGGCCATGTGCTTCGTGAGCAGTGCTGCGAGCTCCATGTCGGGGAGTTCCCTGGCTCCGGCTTGAAAGACGATCTCAGCCACCTGCGCTCTGCGGCGAAGTTCATCTCGCTTTGCCTCTTTCTTCGCTTGAGCGTCGCGGCGTTGGCTGGCCAACAACTCCTTGGCTTGAAGCTGCGCCAGTTGTTGCGTGTCCCGATGGATGCGTTCGTGGTAATGGCTTTTTTCACTCATGCCGGGGTCTCCGCTTGCGTTGCTTCGAGTGAAGCAAAGAAACCGAGCCCGTCAAGAGTGCTTCGTCTCGAAATTTCGAGGGCCGTCGAAATCATGAAAAGCTGAAAAACAAGCCCAGAGCGAATCGAGCAAGAGCGCACTTAGGCATTCCTACGGAATGCGTGCGCAAAGGGCTGGCGCCCCTTGAACCCCAAGCGCTTTGCGCTTGCGCAAATCAAAAGCCAGGGCATAAAGGACAGAGCACAACCACGAGCTCTTCCATGGCGATCTACCACGCACGCGTCAAAACTTTTAGCCGAGCTAAGGGCCATTCGTCCCTCGCAGCCGCAGCCTATCGGGCTGGTCTTCTCCTCCTCGACGAGATCACGGGCACTCGTCACGACTACCGGCGCCGAGGTGGAGTCGTGGAAACGCGCTGCGTGGTGCCAGACGACGCCCCCGAGTGGACGTTGACCCCGGCCGAGCTTTGGCCCGCGGCGGAACGCGCGGAACGTCGCAAAGACGCGACGGTGGCGAGGGAGTTCGAAGTGGCGTTGCCCCACGAGCTCACCGATGAGCAACGCTCGGACCTGGCGGCAGAGATCACCCGGGCGTTGGTTGAGCGCTACCGCTTTGCTGCCCAGGTCAGCATCCACTCCCCGGATGCAAAGGACGGCCTCAACTGGCATGCGCACATCCTCGCCACGACCAGGCGCCTTGCCCCGGATGGGTTTGCAGACAAAACCCGCGAGCTCGACGGCGGTCCCGCGGGAAGAGCAGAGATCGAGTGGGTTCGAGAAATGGTGGCCCGAGTCACCAATGCACACCTCGCTGCTGCCGAGGTGGATACGACCGTGGACCATCGCAGCTTGGATGCCCAAGCGCAGGCCGCCCTAGACCGTGGCGACTTCGGCGCGGCGCTCGCGCTGACGCGTCAGCCCACGAAGCACGTTGGAAAGAACGCGTCCGCACTCTTCCGCCGCGGAATGGATTCCGAGCGAGCCGATGTCACCGCTGGCATCGAGCGTGCGAACACTGAGCAGTTTGAAGCGCTGCTGCAGGAAGCCGTTGCCCCGGGGACGTGCCGTGCCGCCGTCCGAGGGACATGGCGAGGAACAAGCCAAGCGCGATCGGCAGCGTGCGCGGCCCGGGGCGATGGTCGACTTGGCCCAAGACCATGGGGGAGGGCAGCTGCGTGGGGTGCGTGGCCTGCGACTTAAGGGCGTTGGTTCCTACGCGCTGCCGCCTCGCGGCGAAGGCCCAGACGCCCAAGCGCTGTTCGGAGAGGCGATGGAGCTGTGGCTGGACGACCCACTGGCTGGCGTGATGGATCGCCTCCGGGCGACCCGGCGATTGCTGGAAGAGCACGCATCACGCTTGGCGACCCATGCGGCAGCCAAGGGCTTGCGCGCCGACCTTCGCGAACTATTGAAGCGTTTGAAGGCGGTTCGGCGATGGGCGGTCGAATGGCAGCGGCGCTTGGGCTTGGAACGACGCGCAGCAGCAAGCCTAGGGAGAGCTGAGCGGGCGCTGGAGGAATTCTCCGAGCACCACCCGACGCCTGGGGAGTGGTCATCCAAAGAGTGGGCTACTCGCCGTGGACGGCGGTTCGCGGCTCTGGAGCAGCGGCTGGTCGCGTTGAAGCGTGCAACGGAGGCGATATCGCCGGCGGCGGAGGCTGAGTGCCACGAGCAGCTGGAGAGGGCTGTTATCGATGCAGAGGCCTGGAGCCAAGATCTCGTTGGCCGCTATCCCGTGGCCGAAGACAAGATGGCGCCCCCGTTCGGTCCCATCAAACCGTCTCAGCCCCGGACAACATCACCGCCAAAGTCGCCGCGGCTCCACTGAAAAGGCGCCCTGATGGGCGCCTTTGGTTTTGCCGCAGAGGCGAGCACGCTCAATGCAGCGTTGGCCCCTTTGGCGGAGAGCCAGAAGCCCCGGGGGCGGGTGAGGTCGGCTTGCGCCGGCTCGCGCGCCACTCCGCCAGGGGCGGCGGATCTCGAACCACGATCTGGCTTTTCGTTAGGACTGCCGGAGAGCTGCCCTCTGGCGGCGAGTGGTCTAGTCGGGGCGGCTGAGCTGCGCGGTGTTGGAGCAGTTCACCCGCAAGCTCCCACGCCAACTTGATGTCAGCCGAGCGTTCTGACTGTGGGAGGCGGCGCGCGTTTTCGATGTGACCAGCGAGGATCCGACTGGCGATTTGGGTTTGTGGGTCGTGAGGCATGGGAATTCCGGAAGTTAGAAGTAGAGACCCTTGCAGCGAATCACCTCTGGAAACTTTCGCAATGCCTGAAACGAGCCCCAATTCACATTTGTGATAATTAGTCAAAAGTGCTCGATGATCTGAGCCTTGGGCCGCTCCACATGACTGCATGCCAACCGCCCCAGTAGACGCAACGGCCATGAAGCACGGGGCTCGCTATGATCCCGGGACACAAAACAGGACACATCCTGATTTGGGTTCTGCAATGAGATCAATGGGTTGGGTGAGAGTTGACCCGATCCCACTCTCTCCGCCAATCCTGCGATGCCGATCGATCCGGCAACCGCTGTCCCGGCGCGGCACTCATCTCGAATACGCGCTCAGGTCTCGGCTCTCCGATCGAGACGACCGGGTCCGGTTCTTGGCTGGCTGGACCTCGTCCCCCTCTCGCGCGTTCCTCTAGGCATACCATCCGGCATCGCAAGCGCGCCGCACGGCCGAGGTGACGTCTGAATCGTGCAATCCCGCCACTTGCGATCGCAGCAGCCGGCGTCGTGCTCATCGCACTGCTCTGGACTGGACGATCGGATCGAACAATCCCTGCGGTGCACACCGTCGAGACTCCAGGTGCGGCGCGCACTGGTGTCGACAGTCGTTCGTCGCTTGCAGCCGAGCCTGGACAGCCGCCCGCACCACCCGCAGCCGATCTCCTGCAGACTGCCCGAGCCCTGATCCTCCAGCAGTTGAACGACCCGGTCGGCGTACGTTTCCGCAATGTGCGCGTATTGCAGGGCGGGGAAGTGGTCTGTCTCGAAGTCGCCACGGGAGACGACGATGCAGGCATGCAAAGCGTCTATTCGAAGGCCGTGGTCATCATGCGTCCCGACCGTGCGCCATCGGTCTGGATCGATCGCGGACGCGAACTGGTCGCACACACCGCATGCGAAGTCGCCTGAGACGCGCGCTCAACTCAGCGCAGCAGGATCCCCGTAAGGCAGATGGATCGCGCCCGCATCGCGCAACGCGGCCTCGGCACCTGCGAGCGTGTCGCCCTCGCCGTCGATGACGATCAACACCCGCCCGGCCTCGATTTCGCCTTCGAACTTCTGGCGGATCGGATCGGGCAGGGATGCACCGACCAGTGATGATGCCCAGGTGCCCACCGCGGCGCCGCCGAGCGTCGTCAGTGCGACGCCCGCCAAGGTCAAACCAAGTGGCGGTACTGCGACCGCCACGAGGCCCGCCAGCAGCCCTGTCGCGCCGCCGATGCCGGCACCGCGCACGGCGGCGTGCTTGAAGTCGGTCGGCGCTTCCTTCTGGTGTTCCGGCATCGACTCGAGTTCGATGTCGCCACGTGCGACCAGCGAAATGTCGGTGTCGGCGATGCCTGCCTCACGGACGGCCCGGACCGCGGACTCGGCGGCAGGCAGGGACGGCGTGCTGTAGACGCGACGGACTTTCATGTTCGGCTCCCGACCAGCGGCGATTCGCGACAGCATCCGGCGCCCGTCGTCAGCCTGCCGTGAATCGTCAGCCGAGGCCGATCGCGCCGCCCTTGCCCGACAGGTGTTCGTAGAGGATCACGCAGCCGATGGCGATCAGGATCAGCCCGCCGATGATCTCGGCCCGCTTGCCGACGATCGCGCCGAGTGCGCGGCCGAGCATGATGCCGGTCGTCACCATGACCAGGGTACAGATGCCGATGACGCCGGCCACCAGCAGGATGTTGACGTCGAGGAAGGCCAGGCCCACGCCGACCGCCATCGCGTCGATGCTGGTCGCGAAGCCGGTCGCGGCGAGATTCCAGAATCCGTGCGGACGGGCATCGTCTTCGTCGGCGTCGGGCGCATCCCGCTTGAAGCCCGCCAGCACCATGCGCGTGCCCAGCGCGCTGAGCAGCACGAACGCGATCCAGTGGTCCCAGGCGGTGACGTAGGCCGCCGCGGCGAGGCCCAGCGCCCAGCCGACGACCGGCGTCGCTGCTTCGATGACACCGAAGATCGCACCGGCGCGCAGCGCGTCCGGAAACCGCGGGCGCTGCATCGCCGCGCCCTTGCCGACGGCGGCGGCGAACGCATCGGTGGACATGGCGAAGCCGATCAGGATGATCGAGAGAAAGGACATGAAGACGATTGCTCGGGTCGGGCGGAGACGACGCACGGCAGACCGGCGCGCCCAACCTCCGTAGCGCCGATGCACCGCTGGTCTCGCCTACCCGGACTGGTTGCCTGCACCACGATCGCGATGGATCGAGTGTGTTGATGCAGGCGCTTCCGCGATGCGGAAGCCGGCTACTCCCCAATGGGACGCGCATGCTAGCAGCGCGTTCCGGACAATGCACACGTATAGCAGGTGGCATGCATCATAGATGGAACGATCGGAACGCCCATGTCGATGCGTCGCGTAATGCGGTACGCGATGCGAAGGCAGACATCGGGTGAACCGCAGGCGCATGGCGGCGCGTCGTCGCTTGAGATGCATGCCGCTGCCCCTATACTGACCGGGTCAGCGCGAGTTCTGATTCCCGGGGGTGCCAAGGCTTCGACGGGGGTTGCGAAATTGCCTGGTGCATGCCGAGGGGGCGACTTTCCTCGTTAATCCAGTAGCAAACTTTTAGTTGCCAACGACGACAACTACGCTCTCGCCGCTTAAGGCGTAAGCCCCGAACCTACTTGTGCCCGTGCTCGTAGATGTAGGGTCATTATCACGGAACCGGCTGTGATGGCTGCCTGTCAGTCACGGCTTAACCAAAGCAGGCTGGTCCTGGGGTGCGCTTTGCACACCGTGCTGCCACAGGGCGAGATCCAACGGTGAGCTAAGCATGTAGTACCGGGGATGGAGTGCCTTCGGACGCGGGTTCGATTCCCGCCACCTCCACCATAAACCGGTCTCTCTGAGGCCACAGAAGGCCGGGAATTCGCGCTCCAACGCGGTTCCCGGCCTTTTTCTTGTCTGCTGTTGTTCGGTCCGGTCTGTTGCAGGCTTTGAGACCGTGGGGGTATATCAAGGGGTACATCGCGATCCGCGTGTGCCTTGTACCCCCAGCCTATGCCCCTAACCGACGTCCTCGTTCGCACCGCCAAGCCAGCCGCCAAGCCCCAGAAGCTGTTCGATGGGGGCGGCCTGTTCCTGCTGGTCCATCCCAACGGCTCGAAGTACTGGCGCTGGAAGTACCGCTTCCTCGGGAAGGAGAAGTTGCTGGCGGCGGGGGTCTATCCCGACGTCCCACTGCGGCAGGCACGCGCACGGCGGGACGAGTGGCGCACGTTGCTGGCGTCCGGGGTTGACCCTGGGGAGACGCGCCGCGCGCAGCGGACCGCAGCCGACGAGCGGGCGGCAAACAGCTTCGAGGTCGTGGCCCGCGAGTGGCTGGCCAAGCGCGACTGGGTGCCCAATTACCGGATCAAGGTCGAGGCCTGGTTCGAGAACGACGTGTTCCCGTGGATCGGCGCGCGGCCTGTCGACGAGCTAGGCGCTCCGGACTTCCTGTCGATGCTCAGGCGGGTAGAGAAGCGCGGCGCGCTCGAGTCCGCGCACCGGATCATGCAGAACTGCGCCCAGGTCATGCGCTACGCGATCGCGATTGGGCGCGCGAGCCGAAACCCAGTCGCCGACCTGAAAGGCGCGCTGACGTCGGCGCCCGAGCGGCACCATGCCGCGATCACGGACGTGAAGGAGATCGGCGGCCTGCTCCGCGCGATCGACGACTACAAGGGCGGCCACGTGACCCGGTGCGCGCTGAAGCTGGCGCCGCTGGTGTTCGTGCGGCCGGGGGAACTGCGGCATGCCGAATGGCGCGAGATCGATCTAGAGGATGCCGAGTGGTCCATCCCGGCCGAGAAGATGAAGATGGGCGCGGCCCACGTGGTGCCATTGTCACAGCAGGCGCTGGCGGTGCTCCGCGAGTTGCAGCCGGCGACCGGGCGAGGGCGCTACGTGTTCCCTGGTGGCCGGTCGATCCAGCGCCCGATGAGCGACAACGCGCTGAACGCCGCGCTGCGCAGGATGGGGTTCGACAAGGAGACGATGACCGCCCATGGATTCCGCGCGATGGCGCGGACGGTGCTGGACGAGATCCTGCAGTTCCGGCCGGACATCATCGAGCACCAGCTCGCACACACGGTCAAGGATCCGAACGGACGCGCCTACAACCGGACGGCGCACCTCGAGGAGCGCCGGAAGATGATGCAGGCCTGGGCCGACTATCTCGACGCCAGGCGTGAGGAGAGGCCTTAAGCCGCCTTGTCCCGCTCGACCACGAGATCGGCGATCCACGCATCGATCTCGGATTCGACCCACCGGGACGACGAGCCGAGCGATACCGGCTTCGGGAACCCGCCGTTCTGGATCCGCGCGTAGATCGTCGCCTTGGCCAGGCCGACGCGGCCCATCACCTCAGCGATCTTCAAGAGGCGCGGCGGCTTCTGTTCGTTCTCGGTCATGCTGCTTTCCTCGTAATCAGGCGCCACCACCATGGCCGGCGCAGTCGTTCGTTCTCGACCCTCAGCCGCTCGATCTCGTCCGCGGCGAGGGCCAGCTGGTCGCGCAGCACGTCCTTGCGCGGCTGCTTCATGCGGCGTGGTGGGCGAGGGAATAGCTGGTCGGTCATTGAGGTACGCTCCCTAGAACACACACGAGAGCGCCGGCATGCACACCGAAGGAAATTTCAGACTGGTCGCCGTAGTGGGGCAGGCGATCGACGATCCGCGCAAGTGGCATGCGGCCGGATTCGTCCACGCTGCCGGCGAAGACGATGCCGTCGAAATGGTAAAGGCGGGCGACACCTTCCCCTCGCGAGAGGATGCTGTGCAGGGCGGCATCGACGCTGCACGAGCCTTGGCGAAGACGCTTGACCCGGACGACACGTATGCCAAGAGGCGAGCGGAACTCGGGCTGTAGCGTCACGCCGCCTTCTCCAGATCCGGCGCCGCCGCTTCCAGCGCGTCGAACAAGCCGGGCATCGACTGATCTCGCGCCACGCTCGCGCAGTAGGCCGCGGCATCGAGGAAGTACTTGGGATTCAGTTCGGACGCGTAGCCGCGGCGTCCCATCTTCAGGGCCATGTAGGGCACGGTCCCGATACCGCCGAACGGATCGAGCACCAGCTCGCTGGCCATGCAGTGCTGCTCGATGCAGCGCTCGACGATGTCGAACTGCAGCGGGCAGAGGTGCTGCTCCTGCCCCTTGTGCGCCTGGTGGCTGTTAAGCGTGCGCATGCGCGTGATGTCGGTCCAGACATCCGGGTGCCACGACTGCGGCTGCAGCAGCATGAAGGACGACGGCAGCCAGCCGGACTCGGCGACGCGCTCGGCGATGCGCACATCGTGGCGGAAGTCGTAGACGCTCTCCAGGCTGTGCCGGCGGAACAGCTTGAAGATCGCCGCCTGGTCGAGGCCGTCGAGCATCTCCGGAGCCAGCGGACGGTCGCCGCTGGAGCGCCAGAACCCATGCGCGTCGAACTGCCAGCGGGGGCGGGTGAACGTCGACTTGTCCTTCGCGACCGGGATGTCGGCGTAGCCGTTGGCCAGATCGCTGGGCGGCTTCCGGAACTTCAGCACGTACTCCGGCATGCCGTTGCCCATGCGCGAGCCGTCCTTGCACTGCTCCGACCAGCCGAGACGGTAGGTCTGGCTGTTCTCGCGCACCACGTCGGTCACGATGGTGACACGCGACAGGAACGCGAACCCATGCCTCTGGAATGCGGCGATGCACTCGTCCGAGAACGGCTGCACCGTCTGGAAGCCGAGGCCGTTGATGCCGCCCGGGGTGATCCGGTCTTTGACGTGGATGCAGGCGACGCGGCCGGGCTTCAGCACGCGCAACAGGTTCGGGATCAGGAAATCCATCTGCTGCCAGAAGTGCCCGTTGTTGTCGGTGTGGCCGAAGTCGTTGTAGCTGGGGGTGTACTCGTACTGCGTGGCGAACGGAATGCTCGTCACGATCAGGTCGACGCTGTCGGCGTCCATGCGCGCGGTTTCGAGCACGCAATCGTTATTCACCATCGTGTAGCCGTCGCCCGCGGCCTCGACGCGTTCGACGCCGAGCGATCGTGCCAGCATGCCGGCCATCGAAGCGTGCGAGAGACCGTACTCGCGGATGATCTGGGTCATCTTGTCCACCATGTCGTTGTGTTGGCGCCAGCGGCGCTCGAGCAGCCGGCGCATGTCGCGCTCGGCTTCCGTATAGATCAGATCGATGCGGACTTCGTGCGTCTGCATGAAGCGGTAGAGCCGGTGGATCGACTGGATCCAGTCGGCGAACTTGAAGCCGATGCCGAGGTAGATCGACCAGTGGCAGTGGCGCTGGAAATTGCAGCCGGATCCGAGCATCACGGGCTTACCGGCCAGCTCCTGGATCTCGCCTTCGCTGAACTTGATGACGAGCGACTCGCGGTGATCCAGCTCCTGCGAGCCGTACACCGTCGCCAGCCCGGGGATCTCACGCTCCAGCGCCTCGCGCTCAGACTCGAGGTCGTGCCAGAGGATCCGGTGCGCGTCGGGATCTTCCGCGCGCAACTCCATCAGCTTGGCCAGCCGCGTCGGCAGGCTGTCGCGCTTCTCGCGCGCGGCCTCCTGCAGCCCGAGCGATGTCGACCGGAACAGCCGCGCCTGCCCATCCTTCTCGACGCCGGCGGCGCCGTGGTCGGTCGCGACTTCGTGCCAGCGCACATCCAGCGGCGGGAGGTCGTAGCCCTCATCGCTGAAGCTGGGATCGAGATCCGACGGCTTCTGGATGAAGAGCGCCCAGCTGGCGACCCAGAGCCAGAACTCGCGCTCCTTGTGCGGATGCAGAGTCAGCTGATCGGCCTTTTCGCTATTGCGCTTGAAGAACCGGGTCTTCGCCTGGCCCACATCCATGATCCCGAGGAACGCGGCGTAGGCGAGCAGCTCGATGTATTCGTTCGGGCTGGGTGTCGCGGTCGCGACGAATCGATAAGGGATGCCGGCGGACTTCACGCCTGCAGCGCGATCGTCGCCGGCAATCGTGGCCATGAACTCGCGGAAGGTCTTCGAGCCGCCGAAGCCACGCAGGATTGCGGCCTCGTCCAGGCTGACCGCGACGAACGCGCGCGGGTCGAGCTTCCCGTCGCGCACCGTCTCGTAGTTGGTGAGGTAGATGCCGCGCGGGTCCGTGGCTTCCTCAATCGTGCGGATGAACTTCACCGGGACGCCGAGCATCGCCGCGTCGCGCACGAACTCCTGCCTCACGCCGAGCGGAATCACGATCAGGCCCATGCCGAACGCGCGCTCGGCGCCGATGCGCACGGCCTCGATCTGCATCACCGACTTGCCGAGCCCGAACGCAGCGAACAGTGCGCGGCGCCCGCCGTCGACAGCCCACTGCACCGCTGCGCGCTGGTGCTGTTTCAGGATCGCGCTGATCTCCGCCGGCATTACCTGGACGCCGGTGCGCGGCGCGACCGCGGCCTTCGCGCGCAGGAACTGGTCGTAGTCGAGGAGGTTCAAGCGGCCTCCTGCATCAGCGCGGCCAGATCGATCTCGTCGACGGCCTCACGCAACTGCCGGCGGGCGGCCAGCAGCACGCGCGCGATGTGCTCGCGCGGCGTGTCGACGGAGAAGCCGCGGTAGGCGAAATGCAGCCGCCCCGTGTGGTCGCGGCGGAACAGGCGCCATTCCACCGCTGCCGGCGGCAGGCCGCCGCGCGCCGACGGGAAGCGGCCCCAGCTGAAGCCCCTGTTCTTGCGCGGCGCGCGGCGACCTAAGTGGGCTACGCTGCGTAGGGTCACAGACATGGAGGGCTTCATGACCGATCACCTATGCGAGAAGTGCACTCAAATCGCCGCGTCTCCCAATAAAAACTGGCCGCTATCCGGCTTTCTGCAGAACGGATTCCAACGGGAACCAATCGGCTGGGAGCACGTGCCGCTGCTTTGCGACGACTGTGGAGCGAGGTGGACCAGATCGACGTACCGGCCGGATGGCGCCGTGAGCTGGTCACGGAGGTAGCCATGCATCGGCGAACTTGGGGAGGCTCGGCGCGGTACTGAGACAGATCGCTGCTGTGCTTAAGCATGCGTGCCAGTCTCCTTCTGGTAGGCCGCCCATGCAGCCTCTACCTTCGCGAACTCGGCATCGCTGCCGCCGCGATCAGGATGTGCCTGGGAGCGGAGGCGGCGATAGCTGCCGAGCGGATCGGCGGGGTCGAGCACGTCGCGCCACGACAGCGCGACCGGCGACGGCAGAGCGGTGAAGCCGGAGAACGCACGCTCGAGGATGGTGGCGCCGCCGTGCCGCTCGATCGCACGCATGGCATCCAGCGTCGCCGCGACCGCCGCGAGGTTGTCTGCGACGCGGTCGTAGCGGTCGATCGCCATGCACTTCGGCGGCTGGCTGCGGTCGAATCGATCCGACCAGTAGACGGCGACGCCCGGGTCAGCCGGCTCCGCCTGGTTGCTTCGGGGGAAACCATCGAGGCGCAGCTGCAGGTTGGTGCTGATCACCAGGTCATCGGATGCGATGCCCATGCGGTCCAGCTCAAGGCGCACACGCTCGACGGCCTCAGAGATGGTGAGCTGCCGCTGGTTGTCCCAGCCACCGCCGGCGCGCGCGCGGGACGCCTTGCGGAAGCGGGAGCGATCGCGCGCGCCCGCGGGGGTACGCTTCCAGCCTGTCGGCCAGGTGAGGGGGTAGGCGGGGATGGCCATCAGCCTTTACCCCCGTCCTGTACGATCGCGCCCGCCTCGGTCGCGCCGTCGGGCGCCGCTCCGGTCAGGTTCGGTTCGGCGGCCGGCTGGGGCGCGGCGGCGAACTCGACGAGAGTCACGCACCCTTCGTCCGGATAGTCCGGGTTGAAAACGTGCAGGCCATAGGGGCCGGTTGCGTCGGCGTCCGTTTCCTCCCCGTCAAGTGCGATACGACCCACAACGAGCGTGGCGCCGGCATAGCGGTCGTCAACGTCCTCCGCGTCGGGGTCGTTCGTGACCTGCGCGAGGAAGTTCTCCACGTCTTCAGGTGCCAGCGCCATCTGCACAGGAACCAGCGCGTAACCCTCCGGCACCACCGCCACGGGTGCGGCCACCTGTTCGGATGGTGCGGGCAAGGGATCATCCTCGAAGTCGTACAGGCTGCGAGGTGATGCGGATGGTGCGGGCTGGGTGGATAGGGCGGCGTCGCACTGGTCTGCTATCCGACGCAGCATGCGCTTCACGGCATCGTGGTCGCCGGACAGCGTGTCAGCGAAGGAGCCGCGCAGGGCTTCGTCTCGCAGTTCACGCAGCGCCAGCACCGCATCACCGGCAACAGGCTGCGGGCGGTCGTAGACGCCTACGATCCGCTGCCGCGCGTCCGTCTCGTTGATCCAGTCGTTGACCAGCTGACGCGCGACCGCCCCGCCATTCGCATCGTTTGTGGTCAAGCCGTAGTGCACAGTCCCTTCGGGGTCAACGGCGAGCCAGTACGCCACCGCCTGCCCCTGCTCGCCGTCTCCGCGCAGGCGGGCGGCGATGTGCTCAAGAGCCATGCTGAAACCGTCATCGGGCGGCTGGTTCTGATCGTGGTCGTAAGCCAGATCCACCGCGCGGGTCAGCAGCTCCAGTGCCTGCGCATTCGTCATCGTGGCGGCGTTCACGGCTTCGTCCCCGAGCGTGCGTCGCGCTGCGCGTCATCGCGCATCGTCTGGAGCGCGTGCAGGCGGTTGCGGTCCAGCTGATCGTAACCGGCGGCCGGCGCGTGCTGGTTGACGATCGAGATCGCCCATGCGAGCGCGTCGATCTTGTCCTGAGGGTCGATGTGTCCGCTCATGCGGCTTGCTCCTGAGATTCGTAGACCCAGCGGCGCACGGTCCCGAAGGGGACGCCGAGGGTTTCGCTGATGGATGCGACGGTCTTGCCGGCCGCGCGGAGTGCGCAGGCGCGGCTACGGGTGGCGTCTGGCCAGTACCTGGCGTGCGGCATGACTGGCGCAGGCGCACCGACCGACCGGGCCTTGTCCTGCACCGCGCGCGGCGTGCGGCCCAGGTCGGCGGCGGCACACAGCACGTTTCCGCCAGCGTGCGCGCGAAGGGTGGCCAGCTCGGTGGTGCGCCAGTGCTTCATGCGGCCTTCTTCTCCGGGCCGTTGGGAAGTGCGGCCGCCAACTCCGCCTCTTTGCGGAGCACGTCCTGCATGGCCTCGCACATGGCCGGGAAGTCCGACCAGGCGTAGAGCTTCGCTGCGCGCTCGTTGCCGACAGACTGGAAGCCAATCCGCGCCAGGCCGGCCGCGTCGATCGAGATCGGCGAGATGCGCTCGTTGATCTCGCCCAGCCGGATCCTTGCATCGGACTGCACCGCGGCGACAGCGCGTTCGACCAGCCGCGGCGCGGCCTGCGAGTGCTTGACCGGTGCAGGTGCCGCCGGCGTCGGCTGCTCGGCTACTGCGGGTGCCGGCTCGACCTTGGCGGCATCTTCTGCGGCCTTGGCCTCTGCCTCGCGCGCGGCGGCCTGCTCGCGTTCGATGCGATTGGTCTCTTCCTTGCGGATGCGCTCGCGCTCCTGCTCCAGGCGCTCGGCCTCGACACGCTGGGCTTCGGCGATGCGCGCGGCGACGAGGTTCCGCAGATCCTCCGGCGTCTTGCCGGCGCACAGTGCAACGCGGTCGGCGAACAGGTGTGCATGCGACTGGTGCTCGACGAGGATCGCCACGTTCGCGCGCACGCGGTCGGCCTGCTGGCTGGCGGCGATCTTCGCGTTTGCGGCGACCGCGCCGACGGCTTCGTCCATCGCTGCGAACGAGCGCTTGCCCTTGAGTGCGGCCGCGATGTCGGCTACCAGGGTCGTCGGCATTGCCAGCCCGTGCGCGCCGAGAGTCTCGTTGATGCCGAGGATGTGGTCCTGCACCGCCCGGCGCGCGGCGTTCCCGATCTCGCTGCGACGTTCGTCCTTCCGGCGCTTCACGAGCTTGTCGAGGTCCAGGCGCTTCTCGCGGGCCTCCGCGCTGATCTGGTCGATCGTGCGGAACAGCTCCTCGATGCTGCTGGTCTGGCTCAGCGCGTGCGCCTTCGCCGCCTTCAGCTGGTCTTCGATGTCGCCGCACCACTTCACGGTCCTCTCGGCGTCGGCGAAGTCCTGATCGGTCTGCAGGTCGGTGCTGATGCCGCGGAACACCGCGATCGCCGCGTCCTTCCATTCGGCGAGGTTGCTGGCGGTGACCATGCCGGTGACCTCGACGCGCAGGGCCGGCAGCTGGTCCGGCGCGCGGCCGGGAGCCACGTGCGCGGCGGCGGCCGGCACCTCGTAGGCGGCCACGTCTGCCTCGAACTGCGCCCAGCCCGCGACGATGCGCTCGCGCAGATCGAGATCGGCGTAGTACCAGCAGTGCCGCTGCTCGACCAGCATGTCGCCGTCCCACTTCGACGCCATGAACAGCACCGACTCCGCGCCGGACACCATGCACTGGTGCTCCATCTGCACGCGGTAGTGCTCGGGCAGATCGGCGCCCTTGCACCCGTCGACCATGGCCGCGCGCAGCGTGTCGTTGAGCGACTTGTGCTCGAACGCAGCATCGGCCATCAGGGTCAGGCCGTCGAAGCTGGCCGAGTACTTGCCCTCGGTGCCGACGCACGGGAACAGATCCTCGCCAACGATCTCTTCGGCCAGCGGCCTGGCCAGCGCCTCGTAGCGGTGACCGTCATCGAAGCGGCGCTGGGTCGCTTCGTCGATCTCCGGTGCGATGCCGGTGGCGGTCTCGCGCACGAGCTCGCTGCGGGACTTGTAGGGCGAAATTCCGAGCATCGCCGGCGCATCGCTCGCATTGAGGTGCGCGGCACGATGCGCGTGCCATGCCGGCGTTCCCTGGATGAGGTTGACGACCTTCATTCCGCGTCCTCCTCTTCCTGCGCCTGCTCGGCTTCGGCAGCCGGCGGGTTCTTGATCTCGTCGATCTGCTCGGGCGTGAAGCGAGCCTTGGTCTGCAGCATCGCGATCAAGTCGTCGGCGGTCTTGTGGCCCTTCGCGACGATGTCCCACCACTTCGGCAGGTTGGCCGCGAAGTCGACATCCGAGTAGAGCGGCAGTTCTGCCGGCGTCGACGCTGCGACGGCAGGGCGTGATCCCTCGCCTTGCGGCTGGATGTCCATGATCTCTTCCGCGATCGGCATGCCGCGGAGCACGTCGGGGAACACGTCGCGGAGCGCGAATGCACGCGCGCGCATCTGGCGCATGCGCTTCGGGTACTGCGTCCACGGGCCTTGCTTGCCCTGCAGGCCGGCTGCCTTCGCATCGTCCATGCTGAAGGTGCGGATTTCCTCCGTCTCGCCGCGGCGCTTGACCCTGCAGGTCGCGACCTTCCCGTCGTCGGTTTCGGTGATGTACTCGCACAGCGGCGAGCTGCGCACGAGCGCGATCACCGCGTCACCCCACAGCGCGGGCCGGCCGTTGATGATCGCCAGGTTCTGCAGCGCCTGCAGGGGCTTGAGGCCGAGTTCCGCACCCCACTGCATGGCGATGAGGCAGTTCGCCGGCTTGCCCTTGAAGTCCTTCGGGACCAGGTCGCTCTCGGCGAGGTAGTCGCAGAACGTCAGGGCCTGCTCGAACGTCTGCGGGCTGAGGTCGAACTGCTGGCGCTGCTGCGGCGCGAGCGCGGTGCTCGGCTGCTGGTGCACGGGAAGGTTCATGGTGATCTCCGATCGGTGGTCTGGCATCGCGCAGGCGCAACTCGGTCAAAGAGGGCGCCAGCCCGGTGGTTGGAATGGATCCCGGCTTTGCCCGGCCGGGGCGGGTAGAGCGGCGCCGGGGAAGCGCCGCGGGGTAGGTGGAGAGGGCCGGTGCTGATCTCCGGCACAGCTAAGGCACTGGCATGTTCACCTCGGCGGGATTGCCTACCCGCGCATCAGCCTGCGCATTCCTCTCCGTAGTCGTTACGCCGCCTCGGCGAGCCGCTTCATGTCGGCCAACGCGTCGTCATTGCTGCAGTAGAAATCAGGGACGCGTTCGAGCTTCGGGTCGCTGGCCTGGTAGATCAGCGCCGCTGCGGCCGGCGTTCCGAGCGCCCATTCCAGTGCGCGGCCGCCATCGCCCGCGAGCGTCACGACCCAGCCTGCTCGGCAATGGGCCGTACCGCATGCGTGGTGCCATGACTCCATCGCCAGAGCGCCGGGCTTTGACGCGGCGGTGTACACCGCTTTGTGGATGTCCGGAATGGTGATGGGGCATGCGGCACCGCGCAGGACGGCACCGCGCAGGTCGGCATCGCTCAGGTCGGCATCGCTCAGGTCGGCACCGCGCAGGACGGCACCGCGCAGGTCGGCACCGCGCAGGTCGGCACCGCTCAGGTCGGCACCGCGCAGGACGGCACCGCGCAGGTCGGCACCGCTCAGGTCGGCACCGCTCAGGTCGGCACCGCTCAGGTCGGCACCGCGCAGGACGGCACCGCGCAGGTCGGCACCGCTCAGGTCGGCATCGTTCTCGTGTGCCTGCTTCACCGCAAATCCAAGCCGCGCGCCGTAGCTACGTCCGGCGACTTCAGCCGACAATTCGCACTCGAACTGCACGGCGCCGGTCCAGCGGTTCTTGATCTCGAGCTTCATCAGGCGGCCTCCCTCTGCTCGTCCTCGGCGCCGGCCTTCGTCGGCGGCGTCAGCGTCAGCACGACTTCCTCTCGATCCCAGGCTTCGAGCAGCGGCTGGTAGTCGTCGTCCTCGATCGTCGTGTTGATCTTGATGACCAGTTCGCAGCTGCCGCCTTCGAGGAAGCCGACCGTGTCGATGACCAGCTCGGTATCGGCGAAGAAGAGCGGCTCGATGTGGTCCAACAGCGACGCGATGTTGATCTCGTAGCCCTTGATCTTGATGCCGATCTTCTGGGGCTTGAGGTACGGCAGCTTCAGCGCGGTCAGGTTGTTGCCGTCGATCGGAAGCGTCTGCTGCTCACCCTTGCCGGGCTTCTCGTAGAACGCAGGGCGGAGCTTCGGATCGATGCTGTCGAGCAGCAGCGCGCTCGCGCCGAGCTTGAACGTCAGCGTCGCGGCGGGAACCTTCTCCTCGCCGTGCTTCTCCTTGCGGAGATTCAGGTGCGAGTACTCGGCGTTCTGGGCTTCCAGCTGGAACATGGGATACCTCGTCTGTGATGCCGGCCACCGCCGGCGGATGGTCAGGCGGCGGGACGGAACGGGCCGGGGCCGGTGCGCGTGGCGCTGGCATGCGGCGGTCGCACGATGCGCAGCGCGGTCTCGGTGGGCGATTCCCAGTCCGAGGCCTCGCGCTTCGCCTGGCGGGCGAACTGCGCGGCGGTCGTGCGCGAGTAGCCGAGCTGTCGCGCGCGGTAGTGCGCGGCGTTCGCAACGGATGCTTCGCGGATGGCGACGGTGTCGCCGAACGGGGCGGTGAGCACTGCAGACATGACGACTCCTATGCGGCCTTCGGCCACGCGTGGGTTTCAGGGGACAGATCGGCGGGGAGGGGCACGTCGCTGATCACGCGCGCGCGAATCTCGCCGTAGCGCGCGGCGTGGAAGCCGGGGAATCGAGCCCAGCGGCGCGCATGCGACAGCTCGGTGATCGGGTCGGTCGGCACACAGCGCACCCAGCCGTCGACGCATCCATCCGCGCCGCACTCGACGGGGTATTCGGTCTGCGGGTCGCCGGAGGCGCTGTCGTTGCGCATGACCTCGCCGGCGCCGTCGCACTCGCGACAGATGCGGTGGGTCGGGGTGTTGCGCGCGGTCATGTGGCACCGCCGGTGACGCGGGCGAGGGCGGCGAGCTTGAGGCGCTTTGCCGCTGCAAGATCGTCGATGTCGCAGGGGTCTTCGTCGAACCAGTTGCAGCCGTCCAGCAACTGATCCGACTCGATCAGCGCGGCCACGGCGGCATAGGCTTCCGACGACTCGTGTGCAGCCTCTGCGAGCGTCCCGCCCACGTATCCATGCGCCACTCTGTACGCCTCTGCGTGGGCTTGGTCTCGCTTCATCACCGCCAGCACATCGACGCCCGCGCTCACAACGCCACCGCCTGGATGACGACAGCGCCACCGATGCCGACGATCAGGAACAGCAGGCGCGTCGCGATGACACCGCCCCGGCGTGAGCCGGTCCACGTGCGCACCGCGTCGCCGAGCGCGACAGATGCCCAGCCGGCGAGACACAGCCACGTCGCCACGTACAGCACCGTCAACGCCGCGAACATCATGTCGAGCTTGTCGTGCGCGTTCATGCCGCGTGCTCGAGTTCGACGCCGACCGCGCGCGCCAGGTCTTCGCGATTCCTCGCCTCGATCGACTTGCGCACCCGCTGCATCGCCATCGAAGCGATCTGACGCTCGGCCGGCGTCAGCTCGAAGTCGATGCCGTCCTGCGCCGGCTCGCGAGCAGGCTGGTCGATGCGTTCGGTGATGGGCTGCCAGCGGTTCATGCCACCACCTTCAGCGCAGTGCGCAGGCCGGCACGTTCCAGCAACTCCGCCACGCGCGCCTCGAAGTCGGCCGGCCGCTCTTCCAGCAGCGCCAGCGCCTCAGTGCCCAGCGCCAGCTTCCGAGCGTTCGCCGCGTTGCCAGCCGGGCACAGCTGCCGGCTCACGCAGCGGGCCACCTCAATCGTGCTGTCGTGGTTCCAGACCGTCATACCGTGCGCCACGAACGGGCCGCGGGTCGGGTCGGAACTGGGGATGTGCTGGTCGGCGAGGGCGGTCATGCCTGCTGCTCCGCACTGCGCCGTGTCTTCGATTCGAGATGCGCGGCAAGCTCGCTGTAGCTCTCCGCTAGCTCGGGATCGTCCGTAATGGCGGACGAGAGAAGTCGATACGAGCGCGCCAGCCTGGCGTTAGCCTTATCCTCGGCGTCATGGAATGGACCGACTGGCTGACCCTCGGAATCGCGTTGCTCGGCGCCGGCCTCGGTGTGTTCAACACCGTCAGCGGCTACCGGCGGAAAACTCGCCGCGTCTGGCTTCGATGCGGCTTCGACAAACGCGCTCGGACCCGCGGCCAGCGCCTCTGGTGTGAGGTGGTAAACCCTGGTGGCGTACCGGTGACGGTCAGATCCGTCCGCCATCACGTCTTCGCAGAGGGCAAGCCTTACGAGATGCCGATCTACGGCGATGCTCAGCTGGAAGCTCAGCTTCGAGGCAGCTACGAACCAGGGACAGCGCGAACCGTTTTCGCATCGGCAGGCTACGAGCCACACTTTTCGATCACTCGACGCATCGAGGTCCGGACCGAGTGCGGACTGGTCGCCGTATACGCGGGCCGCAAACTCCGCCGGCTTGTAGAGGAACTCAGGCTCGCACTGGCGGCCGAATCCATATCGGCCAAGGGCTGAGCGGATACGACCGCCGGCCGCGTCGGCTAACTGGATGATGCGGACTTCGGGCCCGCGCCCATCGCGCCACAGCACATAGGTGGTAGCAGCATTCGCCAGCGCCGACGCGCTGACCGCTCCCAGAATCAACAGCTGCCCAGTCTCGGGGGACATCCGTCTGCGTCCAATGCCCCGGCTCGTCGTGAGCTGTGTCGTGGGGCGATGGACGCAGTAAACCATCGTTTACAAAAAAGGTCAACAACAATTTACTTCAGGACTTTTGAGAGTTGGCGGTCAATGCACTGTGGAACGTCATGCTCGACGGCAGAGCAGAGGGATACCGCCCTGCGGCACGAATAGTTATCCACAGGTTGTGGGGTCGCGTGTCCACAGAAGACCGCCATAGACTGGGCTCCGCTACGCGGTTTGTTGATTTCTTTTTAGGAGGCGGGTGTTCACTACATTTAGCGTTGACGCTGCATGCGGCGCGACGCATCCTGATTCCCGTCGGTTCCGCGACCCCCATCACGGAACCAGCTGCGCCCGAGCATCGCGGGCAAAGAAAAACCCCGCCGGCTGGAACCGAACGGGGTCGATGATTTTTCCCTTGTGTACAACGCGTCCAATGTGCTGGCCGCTGTCGTCAGGTAACCGCCTGCCGACGCCGCGGATAGTGGGGTAGGGAGAGCCTAGGCGTCAAGCCAGCTTAACCTCCGGCCGCACAGAGGCGCTCCAACTGGAGCTTCTAGATGAACGATGTGAGTGAAGCATTTTCGATCACAGTGCAGAACATCGGCCCCGACCAGGTGCTGACGATCGATGCACGGCAGCTGCATAGCTACCTTGGCGTGCAGACTCCCTTCAAAGACTGGATCACGCGGCGCATCGCCGACTATTCGTTCGAGGAAGGGAAGGACTTCTGCGCATTTCTGCGCGAAAGTACCGGCGGCAGGCCCGCTAGGGGTTACGCCATCAGCATAGACATGGCCAAGGAACTGGCAATGGTCGAGCGAACGGTGCAGGGCAGGATCGCCCGCCGTTACTTCATCGAGTGTGAGAAGCAACTGCGAGAGAGGTTTGCTCACGAAGCAGCAGTCAGCATTCTTCTGCTGCCGGCCCCGCGCGAGTGGAAGAGGCGTTTCGAACCGCCGTACTACCAGTCGTTGGCTCGCCTCATGGGGCTCAATTACAGCGGGCACGCTTCAGGCACACCCCCCGTGTTCGGCAAGATCACCGACGAGTGGGTCTATCAGGTTGTGCTCCCGGCTGAAGTCCTAGCGGACATGCGCGATCGGCGCGAGAACAGCCAGAAGCTGCACCAATGGCTCACGGACGGCGGATTGCAGAAGTTGGAGTTGCAGATCCTCCGTGTGATGGACCAGGCGGACTCGTCGTCGGGTTACCCGGACTTCAAAGCACGCTGCATGCGCCTGTTCAAGAAACCTGGGCAGTTGGGTTTGATCTACCCGACCGCAGCCTAAGGTCGAACGAGAAAGCCCCGCACTGCGGGGCTTTTTTGTGGCATCAACGAAACTCTTTCATGCAGCCTGAGAATGCTTTGTTCTGGAAGTCGACGACGTAGCGCTCACGGTTCTTTTCGACTGACATCCTGGGCTTCTCGTATGCCAGCGCGATCAGCTCGTTCGTCATCGGGCCAAGCATGGGGTCCTCGTTATCGACCTTGGCCATCAGTTCCGACATGAGCGCGCCGTTCTGGCGAAGTGTCATGATCGAACCAGCCAACGACGATATCGACGTGCACACTTGCAAGCGCTCGGCGGCCGACGGCGCAGCAGCAGGATTTGGCGAGCCGTTCGAACAGGCGCACAAGAGAAGCACACTAACAGCTGCGGCGGTAGCACGGGTCATCCTTGAATCCTCAGTCGGTTCAACAAGCAGGCAAGCAGTCCGCCAGGCTCGCGCCCATTTCTGCAGCGTCCACATAGCCGTGCATTCGGTCAAGCAGGTCTTCGAGTTGAGGGTCTGTGAGGTCGGACATGTACTGAACGCCCTTCATTTCCAAGAAATGGGTGATCGCTGATTTCCAGTTGTGAGTATCAGCAATACGGACAACTGCGCGCATGGTCTTTGCTCGGTCCGAAACATCAACCGGCTGAAATTCTGCGTCTTCCAGAGAGCGGCGTTCTGATGCTGGCTGCTTAGCCGGCTTTTCGCTTCCGACCAGCCGCAACTCGGTCTTTTCCCCCAGCTTCCGCCTGGCGCGAAGAGCGATCAGCTCCGCCATCCGATCCAGCCTTTCCGACCTTTCCATCCACCTTCTCCTTCCGCGATTTGAACTTGAGCGCAAAGCGCTCTACATCGCTGTCGGAGACGGCTTCGATGTTCTGGTCTAAAACCTCATCGATCGCCAGCGCGAAAAATTCAGCGTCATCCTCGGTCTCTATGGCGAAGTGGCCGCCGCCTCCCTTGAGGGAAGCTCCGGTTGCCAAATGGACAGCGGCGGCAATCGTGTCCTTAGACAGTCGCGCAGGCTGAGACGTTTGCCGAACCGGCCCCTTGCCGGTGATCAGCCATTCCAGATTGACTCCGTAGTGCCTGCTCCAGTTGTAGAGGAACAGGCCGCCAGGGACCTTCGTGACGCCCTTTTCAATTTGGGACGTACTTTGCTTGGTCGTACCCGCGATCTTCCCGGCCTGCTCTAACGTCAGGCCAGCACCATCCCGCAGTTCTTGAAGTCTTTTGCCTACGCTCATGTCAATCAGTGTTGACTGAGGCGGGTAAATAGTGGTTGACCTCCTGCCGTAAACGATGGTTTACTGCGCCAATGAACGAACCCCTGACGAAGAAGGCAGTACGCGAGGCTCTCGGTTTTCAGTTTGACCGTGAGCTGGCCCAGTTCTTTGACACCACGAAGCAGGCGGTCAGCCGCTGGGGTGAGGACGAGCCGCTGCCTGACGGTCGTCAGTGGCAGGCGAGGGCGCTCCGCCCCGACGTTTTTGGAGTGGCGCCGTCCTCGGCCGTGCGTCAGGAGGCCGCATAAATGGCCGCTCGCGACTTCACCCGCTTCGAGCCGAATCCCGACGAGTCCGTCGAGGCCGTGGCCGCGATCATCACAGTCTGGGCCAACGAGCGGAACCTCACCGGCGCCCAAGTCCGCATGATCTTCGAGGGCGGAATGCTCGCCTCGCGCGCATTCCTGACCGATCTGATGCCCGCGGAGTTCAGCGGGGAGGGCGGCTAGATGAGCCTGAATTTCCGCCCGGTCTCGATCCCGACCCATCCGTCCTCTGACGGGTTGAGGTGCTCGCCGTCCAGCGTCCGATACGTCGGCAGGGACGTGAAGCTTGCCGCACCCCGGAAGGTGCTGGCGTCCCTCTGCGAAGTGGTGCGGACGATCTTCGTCGCGTTGCCGCTCTCGTCCTCGGCGTCCAGCCTTTCGACCTTGCTCATGTCGGCCTCCTGCGGCCTCTCGGTTGTGGTATCGGGAGCCTACCGCAGGAGTGCCGGCGCCTACCGCGGCGCGCCCGCTGCCGACCAAGCCAAGGCCGCCTGACATGCCCCTCGACTGGCTACGGCGCCTGATCCGCCGTTCCGCACCCAAGCCGATCGGGTTCCTTCCGGTGGTGATTCCGGATGGAGTCGCGGTCGCCCTGGTGTATCCCGGCCACCTCAATCCGGCCCAGCGCCAAGCGGTGCAGGCACACCTCGATGCATGGGCGAAGCCGAGAGGGATCAGCCCGATCGTGCTTGAGGGCGGCCTGCAGGTGCAGCTATCGCCGGTCCTAGGCGCTCGTGACAAATTCTTCGCCGGCGTCTTGGCTTCGGGATCGATTCTTACCCGGGCCCAAGTCAGGGCGTTCGAGGAGCGTAGCGCTCCACCTTCTCCGTCAGGAGACCCATCTGCCGAGTCAGCTCCGGACGGGTTTGATCCTCGCGGCCCGATCGCGCCTTCGCCTCCATCGACTTTGCTGCCATCAACGAAACGAGCCGATCCCACTGGTCGCGAAGAGCAGTCGGGTGAGGATGCGTCGTGATGAGCGCTTCGAGCATCAAGCCTTGCGCAAGCGTTTTCGCTTGCAGGTGTGCAATCGCAGTCGTTGTCTCCGCGACCCACTGCATCTCGTCCGAGTTCATTTCGTCCATGTCCGCCTCCGGTAGTGATCGGGTGTCTCAGCAACACCAATCCTATCGGCAGGCGGGCGCCTACCTCTCGCCGGTCATCAGCTTGGACAGGCCGATGACGCGCGCGGCCCGATCGGGTGGCATCTCCGCGGTCAGTTCCAAAAGCGCCTCGCTGACCTCCATCGAGAAACGGGGATCTGCCATGGCTCTTCGTGCCAGGGCAGACAAGACCCCCTCCATTGCCGTCATCAGCAGCAGCATCTCGAGCTTCAGCTCTTTGTCGTCCATGTCGCCCTCCGTGCGGGCTGTGTCTGTGGCCAGCGCAGCGTACCGCAGGGCGGGCGGCGCCTTTCTTCCCTGATTCGATCGTCTCCATGGCCGGCATCGTCCGGCATGGCGGCTCCCAGAACCACGTTCAGCGAGTTCCCCAATGAACATCACCGACGCCGCGCACAAGACCGTCAAGGACTATCCCGGTGGCAGCGAGGCTCTTGCGCCTCGGATCGCCATATCTGCGGCAGTGCTGCGCAACAAGGTCAATCCCAACAACTCGACGCACCACCTGACCCTGGCCGAGGCCAGCGAGATCATGGGCGTCACCGGTGACCACCGCATGCTGCACGCGCTGGCGGCCGAGCACGGCTACACGCTGCAGGCCACAGACGCGCCCAACGTCAACACGATCATGTGCGCGATGCTGGCGGCATCTGCGGCGAAGGGCGATCTCGCATCGATTCTCGCCCAGTCGTTGGCGGACAACCGAATCACGCCGAACGAGGCTGCTGACATCGCTCGGGCGTGCGCTGCAGTCCAGGCGGCGATGACCGAGGTCAGCCGCCACGCGAACGCCAAGGCAGCGGCGGGGCTGGTGCAGGCGTGAGCACTAACGCGCGTTATTCCCACGGAGCGCGGAAGGGCGGGCGCAATGCGCTCATGAACGCGACTGCCCGCGCCATCCGAATCGTACGGTTCAACTGGTTCTGCAGCGGCGCCCGTCTCGAATGCGAGAGGGCGCCGCGATGACTCAATCGTCCAATGGCGCTCGCATTGGAAAGCCGAGCACGTACTTCACAGACACGAAGCTGTCTGTGCCTTCGCTCACGCCGACGGTTCCTACAGCGATCAGGCTCCACCCCTCGTCAAGGAGTTTGTTGGCTTCGGCCTGCGTACGCGCCTCGTGCACCGAGGACATCCTAGTTAACGACTTGACGCTCATCCATGCAGCTCCTTCTGTTGGAGCCTCGAATCCTAGCGGGGTTCGGTGATGGCTGGCGACTGGATCAAGATGCGGACGAATCTCGCGACGAGTCCGAAAGTTGTCCGCATCGCGTCCGCATTGAATGCGGACAGGTTGCGCGTGATCGGCGGTTTGCACGCGGTCTGGTGCCTGTTCGACGCGCACTCTGACGACGGCATGCTCACCGGATACTCTCCGGCTGTTCTGGACGATCTGATCGGATGGCCCGGTTTTTCAGCGGCCATGATTGCCGTCGAATGGATGGCGGAAGAGGCCGGAAACCTCGTCATACCGCGGTTCGAGGAGCATAACGGGGCGTCCGCAAAGCGCCGAGCGCAGGAGGCTGACAGGAAGCGAAGCGTCCGCAATCTGTCCGCATCACCGTCCGCATCGGATGCGGACAAAAAGCGGACTAGAGAAGAGAAGAGAAGAGAAGAAGAGAAAGAACCCCCTAAGCCCCCCGCTGACGCGGCGGGCGCCCCGGTGAAATCTCGAAAGACGAAGTGCACCTTCCCGACCTTCGTCCAGGACTGCCGTGAGTCTGGCGTCAAGCCGATCCCGCCTGATGACCCGATCTTCGGGTTCTGCACCGATGCGGGGATCCCGAAGGAATTCCTCGAGCTCGCCTGGCGCGAGTTCGCGCTCAAGCACCGCGATTCGGGCCGGATGCAGAAGGACTGGCGCGCCCACTTCCGCAACGCCGTGCGCGGCAACTGGCACAAGCTCTGGTGGTTCCCGAACGACGGCCAATGCGACCTGACCACCGCCGGCGTGCAGCTCAAGCGAGCCCGAGAGGCTGAGCTGGCCGCGAAGCAGGGGCAGGCCGCGTGACCGGGACTGATGACATCGATCGGTTGGAATCGTTGTACGCGGCCAGGGCGGAGCCAGCTGATCGTTCGTTGCTGCGTGTTCCGCCGCATTCGATGGAGGCTGAGCAGGCGGTGATCGGTGGCCTGATGCTGCGCCCCGATGCGCTGGCCGACGTCGGCGACCTGCTGTCGGCGTCCGACTTCTACCGGCGCGAGCACGCTGCAATTTTCGAGGCGATCCTCGACCAGAAGGCGCGCGGCAAGCCTTTCGACGCGGTGACGCTGGGCGACTGGTTTGAGACCGCCGGCAAAGCCGAGATGGTCGATAACGGCGCGTACCTGGGCGAGCTCGTGTCGACGACCGCATCGGCCGCGAACGTGCGTGCCTATGCCGAGATCGTGGCGGACAAGGCGACGCTACGGCAGGTCATTGAGGTCGGCTCGGAGATCGTTGGCATCGGGTTCGATCCGGAGGGCCGGCAGGCTGCCGAGATCGTGTCGACAGGCGCTGCGAAGTTCGCCGCGCTGACGCTTCGCGGTGCGCGCGAGGGCAGTGGGTTGCGCATGATCGGCGCGGCGATGAAGGAGGCATGGGACGAGATCAACGGCCGCTTCGAGGGCTCGATCGAAATCGGCCTGACGCCGCCCTGGGAGAACGTGCGGGCGAAGCTGCCCGGTCTCGAGGACACGGACCTGATGGTCATTGCGGCGCGGCCAGGCATGGGCAAAACCGTGGCCGGGTTGGAGTTCGCAGACCACGCTGCACGTCAGGGCCGGAACGTCGCCTTCTTCTCGCTGGAGATGAGCCAGAAGCAGCTGGCAGTGCGGCTCGTCGCTCGCCGCGCGCGCGTCGACCAATCGCTGATGCGTCAGAAGGGCGCGCTGTCGAACGAGGACTGGGCGGAGATCAATGGCGCCTACAAGGATCTGCGCGGTCTGCCGCTGGCGATCGATGACACCGCGGAGCTGACGATCGAGGGCATCAAGGCGCGCGCGTCCCGAATGCACGCCAAGGTGCCCGGTGGCCTCGGCCTGATCGTCGTCGACTACATGCAGCTGATCAGCGGCGATGGCCGGCATGACGACAAGCGCCACGATGAGGTGACGAAGATCAGCCGTGGCCTGAAGCTGCTGGCCAAGGAACTGCGCAGCCCAGTCATCGCGCTGTCTCAGCTCAACCGCGGCGTCGAGGCACGGACCGACAAGCGGCCGCAGCTTTCAGACCTGCGCGAGTCCGGTGCGATCGAGCAGGACGCCGACATCATCGCGTTCCTCTATCGCGACGATTACTACACGAAAGAGGCGTGCGGAGCGCCGGGAATCGCGGAATTCATCATCGCGAAGCAACGCCAGGGCGCACTCGGCAAGGCATATCTCGAGCACCACCTGGAGTGCAGCCGCTTCGACGATTACCACGGCCCGACGCCCAGCTACAGCAGGAGTCGCGCGGGCAGTGCGAGCAACGACGGATTCGACGATGACCTGCCGTTGTCGGGTCGAGACCGTGCAGCTGGAGGACGCCGATGAACCGTAACCCCGATGAGTGCGTGACCACCGCGCAGCGTGTGCAGTGGCTGCGCAGCGAAGCCGACGACATGGAACGCGACCTGTCGCCTCAGGAGAACCCGCACGAGTTCTGCATGCCACGGCTCATGGCTTCGACCGGCCGTGACCTCGCGCGTCGCATGGAGCGCCGGGCGGAGCACGACCAGCGTGAGGCCGCGTGATGGGCGACCGGGCATTCCGCATCCACATGGCGCGCGTGCTGCTCAACGAGTGCCGGGCGCGCCGGCATAGCCGCGTGAACCGCGACTTCTACTGGAGCTTGTTCACGTCTGCGCAGAAGGCGCGCCGACAGGCCGCGGGCATGCGACAGCAGCCAGCGCAGGGAGGGCTGTTCGGATGAAGACTGCGGCCGCGAAGAAGATCCAGGCGAAGAGGGCGCGCCGGCCGATCTACCTGCTGGTGCGCAAGCTCGTGGACCCGGCAACCGGTGAAGAGGTCGGCGCGCTGGTGCCGGCGCATGACATCGATGCGCGCCTGCTCCGCGAGCGGAGGTTCCGCGTCGGCCGCGAGGTTCGCGCTGAGCTGAAGCAGCCGCGAAACCCGGGCTTCCACCGGCTGATGCACGCGGTCGGCAACCTGCTGGTGGACAACGTCGAAGAGTTCCGCGACCACAGCGGGCACAGCGCGATCAAGGCCATCCAGGCGAACACCGGTGTTTGCTGCGAGCCGATGGAGATTGACCTCGGGCCTCTGGGCAAGGTGACCGCACAGGTCGCGCGCAGCTTGGCGTTCGACGAAATGGACGATGACGAATTCGGGCTGCTGTTCGAGGCCGTCACCGCGTACATCGGCGAGCACTACGCGCACGTGCTGCTCGACGACGTGCGCGCGGAGTTCTGGCAGATGGTGCAGGGCGATCGGAGGGCGGCGTGATGAGGCTAACTCGGACGTCGGTTCACCAGGCGGTACAGCCAGCTGCTCGCATCGTGGTCGAGTCTCCTGACAGCAACAGCAGTTTGCTCGATACCTCTGACCATGTGATCAATCGCGTCGGAGAACTCGGCGGTAGCAGGCTCGCCATTTTTTGCACCCATATTGATCGCAGAGATCAGGTCGTCGGCAAGCCTCAGCAACTCGCTCGTAAGGGTGATGTGGGGTATCAGACGGTACTCGGGGAGATCATCAAGCCTGATGGAATCCAACGTGCGGCGAGCAGAGCGTACGGATTCGGGATTGATGTGGGTGAACTGCCCGCCGAGAACCATTTCATGCACGAGCGCCGCGTCGGACTTGATAGTCGTGACGGCGTAGTTCATCAGCGTCCGAATGGCTCTCGATCGCTTGCGGTCGAGCCTCACGTGCTGCGTGTTCGCGACCCAGATCGCGACAGCGATCGCTGCAATCGAGCCGATCGCCTGGACCCAAGCGGCCTGCCCCTCCGGCTTCAATGCACACCATCCGATCCAGCTGCAGTCCATGGCATCCCCCTGTGTGGAGCCCGAGCATGAAGCGCGGCCGCTCCACCGGCAATCCCAATGCCGCCGAGCGCGCGTGGATCGACACCGTGAAGCGCCTCGGCTGCCTGTGCTGCATCGCGCGCGGCTATCCGCATGACCAGGACGGGCCGGCCGTCGAGGCGCATCACCTCCTGTCCGGCGGCATCCGCCGCGGGCACCTCCACACCTTGGGGCTCTGCGCCTGGCACCACCGCGGCCGGTTGATCGTCAACGGCTGGTCGCACACCCAACACCGCACGCAGCTCGGGCCATCGCTGGCCGAGGGCAGCGTCCCATTCCACGCGGCGTTCGGCGACGACGAATCGCTGATGGCCGCGCAACACCGACTGATCGAACAGAGCTCGAGGAAAGCAGCATGACGAAGCAACAGCATGAGCAGGCCCGACTGGCCGGCGAGATGGCGCGGCGCGCGGGCCGCGGTCGGGACAAGTGCCCGCTCTACGCGATGGGCGCGGACGGACAGAAGCTCCGCGAGGCCTGGTACGCCGGCTGGGATGCGGCCAACGAAGAGAGGGCTGCGGCATGAAGGCGCGTCCGGCGAGTTCGAGAATCGTCGCGTGGCTGGAGGCGCACGAAGGCGAGCAGACCGTGCACGACATCGCGACTGGCCTCGGGCACCAGCGAGGCACGCGCGAGTACAAGGCTATCGGCCGTGCGATATGCCGGCTCGATGACGACGGTGCCGTCGACAGCGGATGGCTGGATGGCAAGACCAAGCACTACAGCTTCAAGAAGCCGCTTCGAGCGGCGGGCCGCGTGCAGCCGTCGCTCCTGCACCGGCGCAAGTCGGCGCAGGCGCTGGGGCTGATTCCAGCACCGGTCGGCCGCGTGCGCAGCGCTGAAATGGCGTCGCGGCCTGCTTATCGCGCTGAGACCGTCGCCGAGTTCGTAGCGGGCGGCGGAAAGATCGAGCACGTGCAGGGATTCGAGGCGGTGCGCCCGTACGTGGCGCGGCCGGCGTGGAGGTCGGCAGCATGAACACGATCCTTGCCATCGACCCCGGCACCACGGAGAGCGGTGTCGTCGTGTTCCGCGACGGACGCATCCTACATACCGAGGTCTGCGACAACGTGCGTGCGCTCCATCTGGTGCGTACCGTGAATGCGAACGTGCTCGCGCTGGAGATGGTCGCCAGCTACGGCATGGCGGTCGGCAAGGAAGTGTTCCGCACCGTCTGGTGGACCGGCCGCTTCGCCGAGGCGTGGTCGCAGCGCACCGAATGCCTGCCGCGCGAAGTCTTCCGCCAAGAGGTGAAGTTGCACCTGTGCGCATCGCCGCGCGCAAAAGACGCCAACATCCGGCAGGCGTTGATCGATCTGCTCGGGCCGCAGGGCACCAAGAAGGCGCCCGGGCCTACGTTCGGCGTGAAGTCGCACGGGTGGGCCGCTCTAGCCGTCGCTGTCACGGCCGCGGGTCTACGCCCCGACCACATGCAGCAGCAGGGGAGGGCCGCCGCTTGACCCAGACAGACGAGCTGAAGCGGCTGATCCCGACGGAGACCGAGCTGTGCTCGATCTTCATGCGCGACTTCAACGAGCAGCCCGGCTGGATCTGTTACCCGGAGACGGGCGGCTTCGACGTGCTCGTCGCACACGAGAGCGGGCGCCAGATCGGCGTCGAGGCTAAGCTGCAGCTCAACGCGAAGGTCGCCGATCAGATTCTCCCGAGCAACTCGTCGATGGCGTGGTCGCGGCAGGGGCCTGACCATCGACTGGTCATCGTCCGAAGCATCACCGAGGCGAACGCCGGTATCGCGAAGATGCTCGGGCAACTCGGCGTCAGCGTGTGGGCGCCGCGCGTCGACACGCGCCTGCTGAAGGACGGAAGCTGGAACAGCGAGACGTACGCGCACTTCCACATCCACCACGAGATGTGGGCCGACGGGACGGTTGCTCAGGCGCCGACGAGTTACGGCGGTCGCGAGGCCTACCACTCCTATGTCGGCCTGTTCGACTGGAACCCGGAACAGCGCATCGATCTTCCCGCCGCGGTGCCGACGGTACCCGCCGGCGTCCCGGCACCGGTACGGATGACGCCTTGGAAGCAGGCTGCGGTGCGCGTGCTCGCAAGGCTGCGCGTGCAGGGCGCCATCACCGCGCGCGAGATCGCCGCTGAGGGCTGCAGCCCTTCGATGTGGACGCAGCGCTGGCTCGACCATGGATCCGGTCGCGGTCAGTGGGTGGAGTCGGCGCGCATGCCGAAATTCGACGAGCAGCATCCCGAGCTGTACGCGATCGCGCTGGAGAACGCGCAGGCGGCGAACGCCGAGGCCCGCGCCGCATGAACCTGGTGCCCGGAAACCTCACGCGACCCGAGGCCGCCGCCGACCAGCGCATGCGCAAGCGCTACCGCGCGGCGATCCGGAAGCGAGGCCTATGCGCGTTCTGCGCCTGCCGCCAGACCACGCTCGGCGTCGCGCACTGCCGCGACCAGCCCGGCAGGCAGATGGGCATGTGCCAGGACGACGGCCGGCTGCCGGCGTTCCGACTGGACGACACCACGATCGATGAATTCCGCGAGGCGGCGTAGGAGAACCCATGGCACAGATCGATACATTCGGGCTCTACGTTCGCCGGCGGCTAGATCGCTGGGGCGAGGTCTTCGCGCTGGCCAAAGATGGCGAGTACCTGGGGCACCAGTCGAAGAACATGCTGCAGGTGCTGATCGAGCACCGCGGCGAGATGCCCGAGCGCACTCAGGGCTTCAAGCCGATGGAGATCGACGATCAGGCGATGCAGATCGAGCTCATGGTTTCGGACGTTGCTCGGACGGACCTGCCGATGGCGTGCGTTCTTCGGGGCTTCTACTGCGGCTCGGGCCGGCGGAAGGTGGAACGGTGGGGACAGGCGAACGAATTACTGCAGGCCCATCGGCTGCGGACCGTATCGGTCCGTTCGTATCTGGCGACGGCGGAACTGGGATTTGAGCGGATACGCGGCCGCCTTGAGGGCTTTGAGATGGCTGCGTGAGAATGCTTTGCGCGCGGATCATCTCGGTCGTCACCGTGATCACCGTGTAACTGGTGAGCGGGAGCGATACGAGGAGGAGTGCAAATAGCCACCATGGGCCCGGGGTTCCCCGCTTATCGTTCGGTCTCAGTATCCAACGCAGTTGGCCGATCGCACTTCCGATCCGAGCTGAGAAGAAAAGAAAAAGTACCAGCCACAAGCCGTAAAGGATCTTCGAGTCGCTTACTTTTGCCGCGATGTTCAGTGCGACGACTACGATCAGCCATTCGGCAGATTTGAGTAGCCACTCCCCAGACTTCTCTGTTCCCTCGATGAGGCTGTCCATTCGGTCTTCCATGCTCGCTCTCGTTGACAGGTGTGCACCTCAAGAGTAACTTTCCCGGCACGGTGGCAGTACTGCCTCCGCACGAAGCCCTGACCTGACCGGTCGGGGCTTTTTCGTTCCCGCGGGTCTGGATTGGGAGCCTCCCGGTCGCCCGCACTTCCTTCGCCCGACATCCCCAACCGGACCGACCATCGAGCCTAGCCGGGCGCGGTGCGGGCACCTATTGCGAGACCGTCATGCGCCTCACGACCAATTTCACGCTGGCGGAGCTGACGGTCACGACGACCGGCCTGCCGAACACCCCGACGCCGGCGGAGGTCGCGCACCTGGCAGCGCTCGCGGGCAAGATCCTGCAGCCGCTGCGCGATGACCTCCGCCGGCCGGTGCTGGTGAACAGCGCGTTCCGGTCGGAGCGCGTGAACCGCGCGGTGGGCGGTACAGCAACGTCGCAGCACCGGCTGGGCCAGGCTGCGGATATCCGTGTCGACGGCATGACCTCGCGCGCGCTGGCGCAGCGAATCATCGACCTGCGGCTGCCGTTCGACCAGGTGATCGAGGAGTTCGGCCGCTGGGTGCACGTGAGCTTGGGCCCGCGGCATCGCCGGCAGGTGCTGACGGCGACCTCGAGCGGTGGGCGGACGGTCTACGTCCCGGGCTTGACTCGATGAGCAGCGCCGAGATCGCGCCCTGGTGGGTGGCGGGCGGCGCCGCGGCTCTGTGGATCGCCCGTGAGTTCATCGGCGCTGTGCTCAACCGGAAACAGGACAAGGCCGAAGCGGACGGCAACGTCGCGCTTCTGGCCGGTCTGACGTCGCGCATCGAGTCGCTGGAGCAGTCGCAGGTCGCGCTTGGGCTGCAGTTGGCCGAGGAAATGAAGCTGCGCATGACGGCGCAGGAAGAGGCCCATCGCCTGCGCCTGAGGGTGATGACGCTGGAGTCGTCGCTCCGCGGCCTGGGTGCGGTCATTCCGCCCGAGGTGCCGGCATGAAACTTCTGGGCTGGCTGGTCACCGCGCTGGTGATCGCCTCCCTGTGGGGAGCGTTCGCGACGTGGCGCTGGTCGAGCGCATCGGCGCGCTGCGACACCCGAATCGCTGAGCAGCGGCTGGCAGATGCAGAAGCGGCCGCGAAGGACCAGGCCAAGGCGCTGGAGGTGGCCGCCGGCATCTGGACGACGGAGCGGACCTCGATCCGCGGCGAGCAGACCACCGCCGCCGGCAACACCCACACCCGCGAGACGCTGATCCGCGAGGTGCGCGTGACCGGTGAGTGCGTCATGCCCGCCGGTCTGCCGAGCCTGGCCCCGGCAGTGAAGGAGGCACGTGATGCAGCGCAGGACTGAAACCGGTTTTTGCCAGAACGGGCAAAAACCTGTGGCGCTGCTGCTGGCCGGCTTGCTGCTGGTGCTGGCGGGCTGCGGTGGCCGGCAGACCCGCGCCGACGCCCCGCTGATCACGCCGTGCCTGGAAGCGCCGACCGCCTACGTGCCGGACGAGCCGGTGCCGCCGGCTGAGGGCGCGCCAATCCCCGACAGCTACGTCGTAGCCCTGAAGGGCTGGGCGAACAGCCTTCTCGGCGTGGTGACGCAGGACCGCATCGCGTGGCGCGGTGAGCGCCGGTGCATTCGGCGGTTCCAAGAAGCGGGGCAGATCAGATGAGGCCGTAAAGGGCGACGCGAAGGCGCCACCCTTCACACGACGTTCCCTTAGGCAGGCGGGACGCCGGGATCGCCCGGGCCGCCGGAGCACATATCTGCAATGCACGGCAGGATGATGGTTCTGTAGCAGAAGTCTGCATCCCCGGTGTCTAGGTAGCACTCCACGTACCTGGCCTCGCAATCGGGCATCGGCGGGCAAATCGGGGTTGCGGCAGCCGTACCAAACAGCGATGCGAATGCAGCGGCAGCCAGCGTTTTCAATTTCCCATTCATCACTCTCTCCTCATGAGCCCATGACAGGCGGGTTGGCAATGACGTGCACGCGAGCGGGGGAGGTCAGGTCAGCCAGCGATGAAGCAGTAGCCGGACTCGTCGCATTCGTACGAATACGTCCACACCCCGAGACATTGGTAAACGATGTAGCCATAAGTACCGGTCATGACTCGGGCGTCTTCTTGCCCTTCCACGCATGGCGTTCCTTCAATGGCATGAGCACTGCCAGGAATGGACATCAGCGCAGCACCGCACGCGACTGCAAACCCCAGAATTACGCCTTTCATCTTGGTCTCCCGATAGTGAGTTGAGTCGGTGGAGGCCGACAACGCCACAGATACCGCAGTAAGCACAGCGGCGCTTCGGCAATAGCCCTAGCTCAACGTAGGAAAATCCTGATCGGTCATCGCCTGCATCGCGAAACAGCGGGGCTGTGACGGTCGTGCTGTGATACCTGCTGCTCAATGCACTGGGCAAGTTCGTGCGGCGCTGGTCAACGAGCGGTTTGTATCTCAAGCATTGGTCGAACCAAAGATCGACACGGGCGAGAGCCTGTGACAGGAAACCCAATTTGCGGGCTGGTTTGCTGTTAGAAATTCCAGGTCACATGACGTGACGATACGGAGATCGACAGATGAGGAAGCTGATCAGTGCCGCGTCCGGCGTTTTGCTCCTGGCCGCGATGTTCTCTCCCGCAATTGCGCTCGCTACCGACCCACGCCCGCCACCGCCGCCATGCATCGGAGAGCCGATCTGCATCGCAGCTGACGCGGATGGCAATCTGTGGGTCTGCGGCCCTACCGGCACGTGCATCCCTTGGACCACGTCGCAGCCGCCCCTTGAGCCCTGACGTCATCTGCTAAGTACCGACGCCCGCGAAAGCGGGCGTTTTCATTTCTGGTCAATCACAAGCGATTAGGGGACAGATCCGATGACCGAGCAATACACCGATGCGGCGCTGGCCGCTGCGTTCAATTCGTGGATGGACGAGTACGTGAACCACCCGGAACGCTTCAGCGACACAACCGCCGCCGCGCTGAAGCATCTGCGTGAGCGGATCGACGGTCGGGAGCCGACGTACGGCGAGGTCTCCGCGGCCACTCTCAAGGCGTATCTGGCGCGCGGCTGATGGCTTCCTCAAGCATTACCGTCCGGATCCGTGTCGCTTGGTGGCTGCACTGGTACGTCGGCAGCGTCGCGATGTTCGCGCGCCTTCCAGGCATGGAGCCGGACCCGGTGAAGGTGGAGTACTGGGTGCGCCGCGCGTGCCGCGTGCAGGTGGTCCACTGATGAGCAAGGCAACCCTCGGCCGCGACGTCGCCCCGCTTCTGCTAAAGGCGATGGGCTTGCCGCACACGGCCTGCCTGTCCGTCGATCTGGAGATGCCGGCAGCTGGTCCCGTCACGGTGGTCGCGCGCTTCAAGTTGATGCCCGATGCGCTGGCAGCATTCTCCGCGGCATTGGGTGGCCGTGGCGAGCCAGCCACGCCGGGGCAGGGCTACCAGCCGCGCGAGTGCGAGCGCACGCCGTCGCCTGGTGCCGAGTGATGGGCAGGCTCAAGTGCATCCCGCCGCGCGTCACCCCGGCGCCCGGTCGCCTGCAGCAGGCAGGCACCCCGAGCCAGCACCGCATCACCGGGCGACGCCTCCAGAGCCGCAGGCTCCGTGTGTGGGCGAAGGATCCGCACTGCGTGGATTGCAGCGAGCTGACCGTTTACCCGGATGGCTTCGAGCTCGACCACGAGGTGGCGCTGGTCAACGGAGGCCAAGACACCGACGAGAACAGCCGCGTGCGCTGCCATCGTTGCCACAAGACGAAGACGGCCATCGACCTTGGCCGTCAACCCGCATGAACCGGCTCGAACGGTCCAAACTGAACGAAACCGGTCTTCGGTCAGGCTCATGTGAAGGCGAAGCTGAACGACTGTGGATAAGTCGGGGGGATGGTCGAAACCTGAACGACCAAGCATCCGGAAACCGATCCGCCTCCCACGCGCAGCTTTTTTCCTCGGCCGGAGATTTCGGCCAGAACCCGATTTTTGAGCAGAAACGCTGATATGGCCCGACCCCCGTTCAAACCGACCCCGGCGATGCGCAAACGCGTTGCGATCGCTGCCGGCGCGGGCATGTCGCACGAGGAAATCGCGCTCGGCCTGGGCATCGCCCGCAACACGCTGGCAAAGCACTTCGAGAAGGAGCTGTCGACCGGTGCATACGAGAAGCGCCTGGCTGTGCTGGACGCGATGCACCGCGCGGCGCTGAAGGGGAACGTGGCCGCGCAGAAGGCCTACGTCGCGCTGACGCCGCAGGCCGCCGCGCCGCCGGTGGCGAAGGAGAAGCCACTCGGCAAGAAAGAACAGGCCCAGGCCGACGCGGTCACCGCGGGGCAGGGCACGGAGTGGGGCGACCTGATCGGCCCGAACGTCACGCCGATCCGGAAGTCGGCCGCCTGACATGGCTTGGGACCTTTCGTGCCCTGACTGGTGGCAGCGCCTCCAGTCGGGGCGGTCGCTCGTGCCAGATCTGCCCCTGTGGGCTGGGGAGGGTGAGCGCGCGGTTCGGATCTTCAACAAGCTGCGTCTGGCCGATGTGCCGGGTACGCCGACGATGGAGGAAGCGGGGGGCGACTGGTTCCGCGGCATCGTTCGCGCCATGTTCGGCTGCGTGAACCCGGAGACGCGCGAGCGGATGATCCGCGAGTTGTTCGCCTTGGTCCCGAAGAAGAACAGCAAGACGACCGACGGCGCGCTGCTGATGGTCACTGCTCTTCTGCTCAACCAGCGTCCCCGCGCCGGCTTCGTGATGACGGCGCCGGTGCAGGACGTCGCAAGCCTCGCCTATGAGGCGGCCGCGGGCGCGATCGATCTGGATCCGGTGCTCGAGAAGAAGTTCCACACACGCCACCACCTGAAAACGATCATCCATCGGGAGACGAAGGCCGAACTCGAGATCATGACCTTCGATCCCTCGGTGCTGACCGGGCAGAAGATCTCCGGCGGCGCGCTGATCGACGAGCTGCATGTCTGCGCCAAGATGGCGAAGGCGCCGAAGGCGCTGCGCCAGATCCGCGGCGGCATGCTGCCGTTCCCCGAGTCGTTCCTGGCTTTCATCACGACGCAGAGTGACGAGGCGCCGGTCGGCGTGTTCGCTGACGAGCTGACCAAGGCGCGCGACATCCGCGACGGCAAGCGCGAGGGCGCGATGCTGCCGGTGCTGTTTGAGTTCCCGAAGGACGTGCAGGAGTCGAAGGACCGGCAGTGGGAGGATCCGGCGCTATGGCCGCTGGTCACGCCGAACCTGGGCAAGTCGATCACGCTGGAGCGGCTGAAGTCCGACCACGCCGATGCGAAGGCGACCAGCGAGGCGGAGCTGCGGGTCTGGGCGTCGCAGCATTTGAACATCCAGATCGGCATGGCGCTGCACGGCGCCGGCTGGTCGGGCGCCGAATTCTGGGAACGGTGCGAGCGCCGCGGCGTCGATCTCGATTACCTGCTGGCGTGGTCCGAGGTGATCGACTTCGGCATCGACGGCGGCGGCCTGGACGATCTTCTGGGCGCCGCGGCGGTCGGCCGGCACAAGGAGACCGGCGAGTGGCTGGTCTGGACGCATGCCTGGGCGCACCCGTCGGTGCTCGAGCGGCGCAAGGAGATCGACGCGCACCTGCGCGGGTTCGCGCGCGACGGCCACCTGACGCTGGTGTCGCAGATCGGCGAGGACGTGGACCAGGTCGCGGAGATCGTGGCGTCGGTCGAGGAGGCCGGCCTGCTGGACCTGGTTGGCGTCGACCCGGCCGGCGTCGGTGCGGTACTCGACGCGCTGGAAGCGGCCGGCGTGCCGGCGGAGAAGATCAAGGCGGTGTCGCAGGGATGGAAGCTCACGGGGCCGATCAAGACGGCAGAGCGAAAGCTGGCCGAGGGCGCGCTGATCCACGGCGGACAGCCGCTGATGGCGTGGTGCGTCGGCAACGCAAAGGTGGTGCCGGTCGGCAACGCTGTGAACATCACCAAGCAGGCTAGCGGCACCGCGAAGATCGACCCGCTGATGGCGGTGTTCAACGCGGTATCGCTGATGGCGCTTAACCCAGCGGCACCCGGCAGTAAGTACCAGATGATGTTCATCTGACCGCAGCACGACCCGACACACAAGGCCCGCACACAGCGGGCCTTTCGCGTTTCAGGAGCAACGCAATGAACCGAGCCTATTCGCTGCTGGAAATCAAGGCCGTCGATGACGACGAGCGACTGATCGAAGGCATCGCCACGACGCCGAAAACCGACCGCATGGGCGACATCGTCGAATCCGACGGCGCGGAGTTCACCTTGCCGATCCCGCTGCTCTGGCAGCACGACGCCGGGCGACCGATCGGCCACGTGATCGAGGCGAAGGTCACGCCGGAAGGTATCCGCATCAAGGCGCGCATCGAGCGCGAGCAAGAGCCTGGCGCGCTGAAGGATCTGCTCGACCTCGCTTGGGGTGCGATCAAGAAGAAACTCGTGCGCGGCCTTTCGATCGGCTTCAACGCGCTCGAGTGGAGCGACATCAAGGACACCTACGGCCGCCGCTTCACGAAGTGGGACTGGCTCGAGCTTTCCGCAGTGACGATTCCGGCCAACGCCGGCGCGTCCATCCAGACCGTCAAGTCGTTCGACATCGGCCTGCCTGCCTCGTCTGGCACCAAGGAAGTCCCTGTAGTGCGTCTCGACACCAAGCCCGGCGCTTCGGGCAGCAAGACCAACACCAACCCGAAGCCCCAGGAGGGCAGCATGGATACCGCAACCCAGATCAAGCAGTTCGAAGACACCCGCGCGACCAAGTCGACGCGCATGGGTGAAATCATGAAGGCGGCCGGCGAGACCGGCTCGACCCTCGACGCATCGCAGGAGGAGGAGTACGACACCCTCGCCGGCGAGGTGAAGTCGATCGATGCACACCTCAAGCGTCTGCGCGACTTCGAGTCGGCCCAGGCGGCGACCGCCACGCCGATCACGGCCAAGACCGGCAGTAACCCGGACGACGCTTCGGCTGCCCGCAGCGGCGCTCCGATGATCGTCAAGAGCGTCAAGAACGAGGAGCCCGGCATCGGCTTTACCAAGTTCGCGCTGGCGATGTACGCCGGCAAGGGCGATGTGTCGAGCGCCAAGGCGTTCGCTGATCACGCGTTCGGCAACGACACCCGCCTGCAGAACGTCATGAAGGCCGCGGTCGCCGCCGGCACCACGACCGATCCGGCATGGGCCGGCAGCCTGGTGGACTACCAGAACCTGTCGAGCGAGTTCGTCGAGTTCCTGCGCCCGCGCACGATCCTCGGCCAGCTCGGTCAAGGCGGCATCCCCGGACTGCGCCGCGTGCCGTTCAACGTGCGCATCCCTGGCAAGACTGCCAAGGGTCGCGCGCAGTGGGTCGGCGAAGGTTTCCGTAAGCCGGTCACGAAATCGGGCTATGAGGCCGCCGAGCTGAAGTGGGCGAAGATCGCGGCGATCTCGGTCGTGACCGAAGAGCTGGCGCGCTTCTCGGACCCGTCGATCCAGCTACTGGTGCGCGACGATCTGTCCGAAGCGGTCATCGAGCGTATGGACGAGGACTTCGTGGATCCGGCGAAGGCAGCCGGCACCGGTGCGAGCCTGTCCCCGGCGTCGATCACCAACGGCGTCACGCCGACCCCGGCTACCGGCGACGTGGATGCCGATATCGCGGCTCTATGGGCCACGGCTGATGCCACGGACCTGCCGGTTTCCAGCGCGGTCTACATCACCGACAGCGCGACAGCGCGCCAGTTGGTGCGCCGCAAGAACCCGCTGGGCAACCGCGAGTACCCGAACGTCACCATGAGCGGCGGCAACATCGATGGCGTGCCGTTGGTGGTGTCGAACTACGTGCCGGCGGGCACCTTCATCCTGGCCTTCACGAGCGAGATCTATCTCGCCGACGACGGCATCGTGACGATCGACATGAGCCGCGAGGCCACGATCATCATGGATGACGACGCGACGGCCACGCCGACGCTGGCGCAGATCCAGAGCATGTTCCAGACGAACCAGCTCGCGATCCGTGCAGAGCGCTACGTCAACTGGAAGAAGCGCCGCCCGCAGGCGGTGGCCTACCTCTCCGGCGTCGACTGGACGCCGGCGGTGCCGGTCACTCCGGGCGACGACGACTGACCCGACGGAGCAACGCCCGCCCGGTTCGCCGGGCGGGCTTCCCGCCACTCCGGAGTACGAAATGAAGAAAGTAAAGATGATCGCGCTGAAGCCGATCCGCGGCGTTGCCGTGGGCCAGACCTTCAACGCGGCGCCGGCCTACGCGCGGATCTGGACGGCGTCGGGCCATGCGAAGGCATACACGGCCGAGGATCCGCAGGCGCCGGCTGCCAAGCCCAGCGAGACGAAGCCCGCGGCCGAGTCCAAGCCTGCCGGGCCTGCGAAGAAGCGCGCCTACAAGCGGCGTGACGCCAAGCCCAGCGAGACGAAGTAAATGACATTCACCCCTGGCGAGATCGCACTCGAGTACGCACTGAAGAAGTACGGCTCGGCTGCGCTGTCGCCTGTCGGCAGCACCTCTGGCGGGGGATGGATTCCCGTTATCCGTGAGCCTTACACCGGCGCATGGCAGGAGAACAAGGAGCTGGCCGTCAAGGACGTGCTGGGCTTCTACGCGGTATACGCGTGCGTGACCCTGATCGCTGGCGACATGGGGAAGATGCCGATCAAGCTCGTCGAGGAAGGTGCCGACGGCATCTGGCGCAAGGTTAACGACGGCTCGCCCTACTGGAAGGTGCTGAAGAAGCCCAACCGGTTCCAGATTCGTAGCAAGTTCGTGCAGCAATGGTTGATCTCGAAGCTGACCCGGGGCAACGCCTACGCGCTGAAGGTCCGCGACCAGCGCGGCATCGTGGCCGAGCTGTACATCCTCGACCCCGGCCGGGTGACGCCGCTGGTGTCGGAGAGTGGCGACGTGTTCTACCAGCTCAAGCGCGACGATCTCTCTGGCGTGGGTGACGATGTGACTGTGCCGGCGCGCGAGATCATCCACGACACGATGATCCCGCTGTATCACCCGTTGATGGGCGTGTCGCCGATCTACGCGTGCGGTATGTCCGCAGGGCACGGACTCAAGATCCAGACGAGCGCGGCGCAGTTCTTCGAGAAGGGCGCGCGGCCGGGCGGTGTTCTCACTGCGCCAGGCGCTATCGGCGATGACACGGCGAAGCGCATCAAGGACCACTGGGACGCGAACTACAGCGGCGTCAACGCCGGAAAGGTCGCGGTTCTAGGCGATGGCCTGAAGTTCGAGGCGATGTCGGCGACCGCGATCGACTCGCAGCTGATCGAGCAGCTGAAGCTGACGGCAGAGCAAGTGTGCTCGGCGTTCCACGTGCCGGCCTACAAGGTCGGCGTGGGGCCGACCCCCACCTACGCGAACGCGCAGGTCCTGAACCAGATCTACTACTCCGACTGCCTGCAGGCCCTGATCGAAGACGCGGAGGCGTCGCTGGATCACGGGCTTGAGCTGCCCAGCCGGTACGGAACAGAGTTCGACCTCGAATACCTGCTGATGATGGATTCAGAGACGCAGATGAAGGTCGCCACGGAGGGCATGAAGGCCGGTCTGATGAAGCCCGATGAAGGCCGGAGGCGACTGAACCTCGAGCCTGTAGAAGGTGGCGACACGCCGTACCTGCAGCAACAGAACTATTCCCTGGCCGCGCTCGCGCGCCGCGACGCACTGGCCGATCCGTTCGGGCGGTCATCGGCGGCTTCAGGGCCCGCTGAATCAGCAACTGATCAGACCGACAAGGCCCTGCACGCACTGTGGCGCCGCGCGCCGGAGACCCTGACCCATGTTTGATGTGCAGAAGTTCGTTGGCGAGCTGCAGGATTACATCGGAAAGGCCCTGAAGCCGCTGGCTGATCGCGTCAAGGCGCTGGAGGAACGCGAGCCCGCTCGAGGAGAGCCGGGCCGAGACGGCGCCGATGGACGTGATGGCCAGGACGCGCCACCTGTCAGCGAAGCCCGACTGCGCGATGCCCTGTCGCCAGCCCTGGCCAAGCACGTCGCCGACTGGCTGGCTGCGAACCCGCCGACACCTGGCGCAGATGGTGCGAACGGTCGCGATGGCGTAGACGGTGCGAGCGTCAACATGGACCAGGTCGAGCAGATCGTCGCAGCGCGCCTGGATGAGATCGAGCGCGAAGCGGCGGTGCAGGTGCAGGCCGCAATCGACGCCTTGCCGGTACCCCAGGATGGGGAGAATGGTCGCCCCGGAGCCGACGGCGCGCCAGGCCGAGATGGCGCATCAATCACGCTGGACGACGTTCGTCCCATGCTGGAGGCCGAGCTGGCGAAATGGGCGCTGGACTTCGAGCGCCGCGCGCAGGGCGTGCTGGAGCGCGCTGTGGAGCGAATCCCTGCACCGCCTGCAGGGAAGGACGGCCGTGATGGCGTAGACGGCAAAAACGGCCGCGACGGCCTCGCCCTGAGGCATCTGTCCGTGGAGCAGGTCGACGAACGCACCATGACTCTTACGCTGCGCGATGACGAGCGGGTTGAGCACGTGCATTTGGCTTTTCCGGTCGTCATCGACCGTGGCGTGTACCGAGAGGGTGATTCGCTCTACGAGAAGGGCGACGGCGTCAGCTTCGGCGGCTCGTTCTGGATCGCCCAGAAGGACGCTCCGGACGGGAAGCCTGGAATGTCCAGCGACTGGCGCCTGGCAGTCAAGAAAGGCCGAGACGGCAAGGATGGTCGCAACGGTATCGACTTCACGAAGCAGGTGAAGCCATGAGAATCATCACCCCCGAGCGCGTTGCAATCGCCATCCGAGCCGACTCCGACGAAGATCTGGCGTATCTCGAGCGACTCGCAGAGGAGGCGTCGCAGATCGTCCTCGACTACCTGAAGCAGTGGCCTGAAACGTGGACTGGGCCGGACGACGTGCCTCTGCACATCCAGTCCGCAACCGCGCTGGTCGCAATCTCGCTTGATGAGAAGCGCGACGAGAATCCGATCAACGAAGGCGTGCGCAGCATCCTGATGCGCAGTCGCGATCCGGCGTTCGCATGATGGCCGTAGCATCCGGCGGCCGGCCCAACCTCATCCGAATCGAGAGGCAGGAGACGGTGACGAATGACTTTGGCGAAGAGATCGGCGTCGAGTGGGTCGAAGTCGCGCGCGTGCGGGCCAGGATGACCAACAAGCTGAGCGCGACGGCCGAGGCTGTGGCCTCCGGCGCTACGGCATACCGAGAGACGGTGCAGTTCGACATCCGCCCCCGCGACATCGACTCGTCGTGGCGCATCGTCCACCGCGGCAAGGTCTACGACATCAAGTCGGCCGGCACGTCGAACGACGGCAGCGAGACGGCGGTGATCGCCGTAGCGGGATTGAACAATGGCTGATCTACCAGATCGTCCGGTCCCGCCGCCGCCGCGCATTCAGTACTACGGGATAGGCGGTCCCCTGATGTTCGACTCCCCGGCGGAATTGGCCGCATGGAAGGCAGAGTCGTGGTGGAGGCTATTGCTGGGCCTGACCGCATACGACCGCAAGCTCTCGAAGCACGGGCGGGGCTGACCGTGAGCATCACCGTCGGCATCCGCGGCCTCGGGGCACTGGCGGAGGACTTCTCGCGCTTGGCGAAAGGTGCGCAGAAGCGCGTGCTGCGACAGGCAACGATGGCCGGCGCACGCGTCGGGCGCAATGCGATCCGAGATGCCGCCCCGGTGGACGAGGGCATCACTCGCAAGAACGTGGTCGCGGCAGCAGCAAAGCAGAACGAGCCCGGCACCTTCACCTCCGGCGTGCGCGTGCGGGGCGAGCGGCGCGACGACGGCACCAGCCCGGCATTCACGTGGCGGTTCTCCGAGCTCGGCACCAGTCGCGAGCCAGCGCGGCCGTGGATCCGTCCCACCTGGGACAGCAATGAGGACGAGATCGCCGTCGCGGTGCGTGACCGGCTGGCGGGCGCAATCGACGAAGCACTGGGACGCCGATGATCGAGACGCTGATCCAGAACCGGCTGCGCGCGCTGGCCGGCGGGCGCGTGTACGGCGGCGTCGCCCCTGACGCGGTCGCGCGGCCGTACATCACGCACTTCCACATGGGCGGCGAGCTCGGCGTGACCTTCTGCGGCCCGGACGGCAGCGACGAGGGCAGCGTCCAGATCGACTGCTGGGCCGCCAGCCGCGGCGAGGCGACGACGATCGCCTGGCAGGTCTTCCACGCCCTGAAAGCGCAGGGCGCCGATTTCGCCGTCGATTCGATTCGCCGGCTCCCGAGCGCGTACGAACCGGACACGAAGCTGCACCGCGTGTCGTGGGAAGTCGCCATCACCACCACCACACCCGACTGAGAGGTATCGCCACCATGGCTTCCAAGCACACGCGCGCGCAGGGCACCCGCATCATGATCTCCGCGCTTCCCATCGACACGCTCACCACGGCCACGCCGGACAACGAGGACTACATCACCCTCGGGTGCACGATGAAGTCGTACAACCGCGCCGGCGGCCAGCGCACGGAAACCGATATCTCGACCTTCTGCTCCGAGGTCGTCGAGAAGGACTTCGGCTTGAAGGACAACGGCACGGTCACGTTCTCGGGCAACTACTACGACGGCGACGACGCGCAGGATCTGCTGCGCGAGGCGGAAGAGGCGGGCGATCGTCACGAGTTCCGGGTCATCGACAGCCGGAATCGCGAGGCGCGCTACCTGGGCGTCATCACGCAGACCAGCGAGGAAGCAAGCGTCAACGGCTCGTGGAATGCGACTTTCACGATCGCCATCGTGAGCCGCATCATCCGTGAAGCGTATACGACCTGATGGCTACCAAGCATGGCATCCGCGCCCTCGCCACGGCCTCGCTCGCGCCCTTCAAGCACGAGCGGGTGACCGTCGACGAGTGGGAAGGCGCGAAGCTGATCGTGCGGCAGATGACCGCCGGCGACTGGATCGACTACCGGGCCGCGATCGCGCGGGCACGGGACGCAGCCGGCCTCGAGCCGGGTGAAGCGTCGGAGGTGCCGGTCAACGTCATCCCGGCTACCGCTCTGGTGCTGGTGCGCACGCTGTTCGACGAGGCCGGTAAGCGCGTGCTGACCGATCGCGATGCCGACGACGTGGCCGCATCGTTCTCGGACGTGCACGGCCGTCTGGTCGATAAGGCGTTCGAACTGTCGGGCATCAACGCCGGCAAGGATGAGGTAGACGAAGCGGGAAACGGCTGACGCAGGAACCGGACCTGCGATTTCTGTGTGACCTCGCGCTCCGGATGGGCCGCACGCTCAAGGAGCTGCGCGAGACGATGGAGCCGGCGGAGCTGGTGCTCTGGATGGCGCGCAATCGAGAGTCGCCGATCGGCTTCGACCGCGAGGACTTCCACGCGGCCCAGGTCGCGGCGGCGGTCAGCGGCGGGAAGATCGACGAGCTGATGCCGAAGTGGGGCCAGTCCGTAGGCGATGAGCCCGACGCGGCGTTAGATATGCTGATGGGAGGGTAAGCTGTCCAGGCTATTAGCAGCTAACCAATAAGGAACGTTCATGATCGATGGGTTGAGAATGGAGTTGGACGAGAGCACGATCTTGGTTGAGAAGGAAGAGTGGAGCCGCATCGTCGCCGAGGGGAGCGCTGGTAAGTTCGAGATGGCATGCAAGTTCTTTCACGACTCCGTAGCCAGCGGATTTTCCGTGAGGTTGATTGCGAATGGTGAGATCGCCAATAGCCTGGATCGCTCGGATGAAGTGTCTGCCCTAATTGCGGAAGCAAAAAAAGATCGCGGTTGATGCTTCAACTGAGGCGGCCTGAGTACAGGCGGGCCGGCAGAGCTGCTAGCCTCGCCAAGTTGAAGGTGTTCCCGTTCCATGGCCATTTGAAGAAGGCACCCTGCGAGGTGCCTTTTTCTTTGGCCGATGATCGTCTGGTCCAGGCGTGATAATTTCCCGATCGCACCAGGATCGGTGCATACAGGGGGATGTGCCATGGGGAAGATGGTGCGGTTACTGGCTGTCTTGTGTCTGTTAGCGTTTAGCGTCGGGTGTGCTACGAATCAGCCACCTGCGGCCCCGCCGCCTCCGCCACCTGCGGAGCAATACCATGAGCAGAAGGCGCTTGATGATCACCGGGCCGCGGCAATGGACCAAGCTGATCGCGCGATTCGATGGGAGCGAATAATCGACGCTGCGGTTAAGGATTCGATCGGTGATTGCACTGACTACCTGGAGCTGAAGGGCGACAGATCAGATTCGAGACGTGTATGGCCAGCGGCCCTGATGATCACCGGTATCGTCGCAGGCTCTGTAGTCGTGCCGGCACTAGCAGCTGGGAATGCAGCCGCTAACGCAGGATGGATCGCTGGAGTGGGCGGCCTTTCAGGCGGCGCCATCGCCTCCTCCAAGGTTCTTGAATCCTCAGGGTTGAGTGGATCTGCTGACGCGAAAGATCGCAACAAGGTTGCGGCCGCCGTTCGCGAGCTGGCGGCGGTCGCGCTCGACCCGTCCAAGCCGGTCGACACTCGGATGGCTGCTGCCGTAAGGATCAAAGTCGAGTGCAAGCTGCCTGACATGCACGTGCCAACGATTCCTGGGACCTAGTGTGGCGAGGCCAGGAAGGCAATCCAAGCAAGGACGCCGGGCGGTGGGATACTTGCCCCTCCATAGATCGGGGAGGTGGAGATGAAGCTGCTGCCACTAGTGTTGGCGACTGCGTTCGTGGCGGGCTGCTCGCAGGACACGGTTGAGATAGATCAAACGGCCCAAGAAGCGGTGCCGCAGGACGCGCAGACCGCGCCTATCCTGTTGCCACAGGAAGAAGCGCAGAAGATTGCGATCTATACGTCCCTGGCGAGCCTGGGTTGTAAGTCGGCTGTGGCTTATCGTGACTTGATCTTGATGGGAGGCAAGCCGTCTATGACTCGCCCGACGGAAAGTCAAAGCTCTGAGTTTTCGGCATTGCACAGCGCCATTTCTGAATTCCTGGAACTGCGAGATTCTGTCAAGGCCTTTCGCTCAGCCGAGTTGGAATGCTTCTCCAACCCTTCTAATCGCGCGAGCGAGGTATTGACGACACGTCGATCAGAAGTCGAAATGAACCTTGAGCTTGTGAGTGAGCGTGCCCAAGCGCATGTGCAGAAGACCCTGCCAGAGCTTGAGCGAGAGCTGGACGAGCTCAAGCGGAAAGTGGCCTCAAGGGAGGTGCCGGATGACTTCGTGTCCGAAGCGGTAATCTCCGCTTTGGAGGACGACATCGAGCAGGCACGGATGGAGCAATCCACGAAGTAGGGTCAGCAGTTTTTTGGTCAACAAGGGTCGCCATTCGGCGGCCCTTTTTCTTTGGGAGAAAGCCTGAGTGGCGACATCGCTGCGCGAACTGGTGGTCAGCGTTACCGCTAATACCGCGGCCTATCAGCGGGAGATGGCGCGCGCCTCTCGTATGGGCGGTGACTTCTACAAGACCGTGCAGCAGGGTGCGCCAGGGGCGAACCGTGCGTGGGACTCTCAGACTGCGGCAGCTCGAACTCACGCGACCGCGGTCGAGGCCGGCACTCAGGCAATTACGCGGTACATGGGAGTCGCTGCGGGTGCCTTCGGGGTGGGCAAGCTAGTCGGCATGGCCGACGAATGGACCAACATTTCGGCTCGGGTCCGTCTCGCTACTGAGACGACCGCGGAGTTCGAGGCAGTGCAGGACCGGCTGGGCAAGATCGCAGACGCGACCTATCGACGGTATGGGGAGGCCGCTGACCAGTTCGCCAGCACCGCGCGGATGATGCGCGAGTTGGGGTTCTCGACAAACGACACACTGGACTCGGCCGAAGCGCTCGGCCTCGCGCTTGTCGCTGGTGGCTCAGACGCCCAGCGTGGCGCTAGTGCAATGAGTGCGTGGACGAAAGCCGTAGCGCTTGGGCGGATCGACACTGAAAAGTGGACCACCCTGATGGAGCAGACGCCAAGGGTTGCGCAGGCGCTGGCAGACGGGCTTGGCAAGACCACCGTCGAGATGACCGAGCTCGCTCGCGCTGGAAAACTGACAGCGGATGTTGCTGTCCCGGCCCTAATCGGGCAGATGGAAAAGCTGCGCGGCGAAGTGGCGCTGATGCCAACTGAGTTCCGTGATGCAGTTACCCGATCGGCCAATGCGCTGCTGAGATTGGTCGGTGGATTGAATGAGGCCAGCGGCGCGACGGCCACGCTTGTGAAGGGCACCGAGTATCTCGTCGAGAACCTCGACGTGGTGTCGAAGATTGCAAGCGGTGCAGCCATAGGCGTACTCGCCAGCAAGATGATCCTGATGGCCAAGGCGACAGGTCAGGCGGCGCTGAGTGCGACTCAGTCCTTTGTGGCAACACGGGCCGAGGCATTGGCCATTCGAGATGCCACGGCGGCTGGCCTAGCCAAGGCGCAGGCCGATCTCCGCCGAGCACAGGCCGCCATGACCGCGACACGCGGCAGCGCCGAGAGCGCGCGGCAGTCCCGCAACCTCGCCACCGCGCTGCTGACCGAGCGCCAGGCGGCAGTGGCTGCGGCGACTGCGCAGGTGAACTATGCCCGCGCCACGAACCTTGCAGCTTCTGCCGGCCGCGGTGCGCTGGCCATCCTCGGCGGCCCCGCCGGCCTGGCGCTGACGCTCGGCACCGTTGCCGCCGGCTGGCTGCTGTTCCGCGGTGGCACCGACGATGCCAGCCAATCGCTGGTCGACTTCAGCGGCGCGGCCGACACCGCGATCGGCAAGTTCCGCGAGCTCAACGCCCAGCAGCAGGCCGGGCAGCTGCTCCGGCTGGACGACCAGATCACCGAGAGCACTCGCGCTGTCGAGCAGGCGATCGAGCGGATGGTGGCCGCGGCGAGCGCGTTCGGCTCCAACGACATGCTGGCGCCGTACCTGGACCAGATCCGGACACTGCAGGCGGAGTTCGGCGCCGGCCGCATCTCGGCTGACGAGCTGTCCGACCGCGTCGCCGCGCTGAATCAGCAGGTGCTGCAGGGATCGCCGGCAGCTCAGACGGTCGGCCGCGACTTCGTGCGCTTTGGTGAGTCGCTGGCGACGTCGGCGCGCGAGGCAGACCGCAAGCGTGGGCTGATGGCCACGCTGACCCAGACCAACACCCAGACCGGCGACTCTGCCGCAGCAGCTGCAGGCAAGTACGACCAGCTCGCTGGCGGGATACGTGGGGCGGGCCAGGCCGCGGTCGACGTCGACGCTCAGCTACGCAGCCTCGACAGCAGGCTCAACGCGCAGATCGTCAACCTAGTGCGGATCCGCGATGGCGCCGAGAAAGCGATGCTGGTCGAGATCGGCCAGCAGATCAACGCGGCCGGCGGCGTCGGCGCGCTGACACCGGAGCAGCGCGCGGCCTTCAACCAACAGATCGCTGCGCAGCGGCTGGTCATGCAGCAGACCGAAGCCGCGCAGGCGGCCGCGAAGGCAGCGAACGCGGCAGACCGCGCCGGCGCCAAGTCCGGTGACCAGTGGCGCGACTACAACGCGCAGATGGAGCGTGCGGCCGCTCTGCAGGGAGCGCTTGCAGATGCATATGGATCAAGCGAAGCAGCGGTAGAGGCTGCGAATCGGCAGCATGCGATAGAGGAGCAGGTACTGCGCTTCGGTGAAGGCCGCCGCGCCGAGATCACTGCTGCCATCGAGCGCGAGGCTGAGGCCAGAACAAGGGCGTATGGCGCGGAGACGGTCGCCAACCTGGAGCGCGAAGTCGCGATGCATGGTCTCGTCGGGCAGGCGGCTCGTATGCGCTTCGAGATTGAGCAGGGCGCCTATACCGATCTGGATCCGCTGCACCAGAGGCGACTTCAACAGCTGGCGGAGGAACGAGACGCCCAAGAGCGAGCAAAGAAAGCACAGTCCGAGTACGAATCGCTGCGGGACCGCTTCCTCGCGCCGGCCTATGGCGGGGGGGGCGTGTACGGGGTCAGTGATCAGTTCTCCGGTGTCAATCGCGCTGCAGCGCAGGAGCGCGAGGAGTACGAGGATCTTCTGAAATCTTTCGAGGAGTATCGCGAGGCGAAGCTTGCAGCAGGAGAGAGGTGGGACGGCAGCGAGCAGGAGCTGGCAGAGCGCCATCGCGCGAACATGGATCGAATCGATCAAGCGCGCTGGCAGGTTGCGGGGATGGTGGCGCAGGGCGCGCTGGAGGACATCACCGACACGATGCGGGTTGCCTTCGGGGAGCAGTCCGGCCTGTACCGTGCGGCGTTCGCAGTGCAGAAGGCCGCGGCGATCGCGCAGGCGACGATGGCAATCCAGGCCGGCATCGCGGAGGCGTCGAAGCAGCCGTGGCCGACCAACCTGGCCGCGATGGCGTCCGTGGCGGCTGCGACGGCAAGCCTCGTGTCCAACATCTCCGCGGTGGGCATGGCGCACGATGGCATCGACAAGGTGCCGCAGACCGGAACGTGGCTGCTGCAGAAGGGAGAGCGGGTCACCACGGCGCAGACGTCGGCCAAGCTGGATGCGACGCTCGAGCAGATCCGCTCACAGCGTGGAGGACAAGGCGGGCAGCCGCAGCAGTTCACCATCAACGTCAACGGCGACCCGGATCGCCGTACGTTGGAGATGCTCAAGGAGGCCGTCCGACAGGGGTCGGACCAAGGCTACAGTCGGGCGGTGGCGGACGTGACCAGCGGCAAAGGGCAGATATCGAGGGCCATGCAACAGAACTGGAATAACGGACGGAGGACGCGTTGATGCCGGACATCTTGTACCCGGCTGGCTTGCCGAGCGCGCTACGAGAAGGCTATGGATTCCAGCACGCGGATCCGCAGTTACGGACACCCATGGTGTCCGGTCGCGCGCGCGTTCGACGCGGTTACACGGATGTACCGTCCAGTGTCCCGGTTGGCTGGCGGCTTAACGACGCTGAGGCGGCGTTGTTTGAAATATGGTTCAAGGACGATTTGCTCGATGGCAGCGCGTGGTTCCTGATGAAGCTCAAGACGCCGATCGGAATCGACTTGCATCGGTGTCGTTTCGATGGCGTGTACGACGGGCCATTCCTGGTAGGGCGCGCCTGGCGCGTGTCTGCAGTCCTTGAGTTGCGCCGGCGGCCGCTTCTGGCCGAGGGCTCGTCGAGCTATCCCGATGCAGTCTTGAACTCGACCATCGTCGACGCCGCAGCGAACAGGGAGTGGCCTGAGTCGTGACGATCCTCAACCGCTTCTATTCATCCTCCGGCCCTGAAGTCGAGCTCGACACGCTGGAGATCCGCACCGAGAGCGCAGTGTGGCGGCTGGTCAAGGGTTATGAGGGCATCGAGGCGCGCACGGAGGACGACGAGCTGGTGACCTTCGAGTGCGCGGGGATCGATGTCGCGATGCCTGCGCGGAACGCTGACGGCACACAGGATCTGGCCTTCGCGATCTCGAACATTGATGGTGTTGCGAGCACCGAGCTGCGTCGTGCGATCCGCGCTGGCGAGAAGATGCACGTGGTCTACCGCGCATACCTGTACCCGGACCTGTCGGCGCCGGCCAAGCCGCCGGTCAAGATGGAGATCAAGGGCGGGTCATGGACTCGGCGAGTCGCGAATCTAACCGCCGGCTACATGAACTTGCTCGACACGGCCTGGCCGCGGGAGCGCTACACCCTCACACGGGCGCCGGGGCTGCGCTACCTCTGATGGATCTCGATCGCTTCCAGAACGTCCGCTGGGTCGCCGGCGGACGCGAATATCCGTGGCTGGACTGCTACGGCGTGATCAACGAGGTGCGTGCGGTGCTGGGTCTGTCGCTATGGCCCGAGTACGCAGGCATCACCAAGGAAGATGGCGGGCTTGCCGGCGCCGCGGCTGAGCACGCGCGATCGGCGGCGACCTGCGCGCCTGAGCCGGGCGCTGTGGCGTTCTGCTACGAGGGCAGCGCGGTCGCCCATGTCGCGGTCGTGATCGAGCAGGACGGCCGATTGTGCGCCCTGGAGTGCAATCCAGGCCGGCACGTCACTGTCCTGCCGCTGTCCCGCTTCTGTCGGCGCTTCGTGCGCGTGGAGTTCTACTCTTGATCCGGATTTATCCATCCCGACTCGACGGCGAGCCGTTGGAGGTGCACGCGCACGGCCGCACGACGATCCACCGGTGGATGCGGTCAATGGTCCGCGGCTACGAAGGGCAGGGCGAGCACCCGATCCAGATCGATGTGGACGGCGAGACTGTGCCGCCGGATCGCTGGACCGTTACCGAGATCGATGGTGACTCGGACGTGCGCATCTACCCGGTTCCGCACGGCGAGGGGGTGGCAGGGATCATCTATTGGGCGGTCACTGCGATAGTCGCGGCCTACGCGATCTACATGCTCAACAACCTGCCGTCGGCGCAGAACACGACAGGCAACACCATCGACCTCAACCCCGCGCGCGCGAACACCGCCCGCCTAGGGGCGCCGATTCGGGAGGTGCTCGGGCGTCGGCGCGTCTATCCCGACTACTTGCTCCAGCCGGTCAATCGCTTCGTCAATGCGACGACCTACCAGACGCAGATGTTCGTGTGCGTGGGCGTAGGTCAGCACGTAATCCCGCCGGGCGAAATGCGCATCGGCGCGACGCCACTGGCTGCCTTCGGCGATGCTGCCAGCTACACGATCTACCCGCCTGGCGCCGATGTGTCCGGAGACCCGCGATCCGAGAACTGGTGGAGTTCGACCGAGGTCGGCGGCACCAACTCGGGGACGCCTGGACTGGACACCAAAGAGACGGCCAACTCGGCGATCGGCATCGTCGCCGGGTCGGTAACGGTGCAGGGCGACGCGATCACGTTCGACGATATCCAGAACGACGGTTCAGCGTCGAACCTGCAAGACCTGTGGTCACCTGGGATGGTGGTGACCGCGCGCGTCGCGGCGAGCTTCCAAGCGCGCAACGATGGGTTGTACAGCGTCATCTCCGGCGCCGCGGTGGACGAGCTGGCGCCAACCGTTGGGATGCCGGTGACGCTCGAGTACAACGACAGCGAATACAGCCTGTTCGTCGCCAGCTACACAGCGGGCACGCCGCCAATTCCGGGTGTCGGGGGCTCTTCGGCGAGCATCACGGGCTCGGCCGCGCTTGCCGGTTACGACTTCAGTGGACCGGCGGCGGTGACGTTCACCGTCGTTTGGCAGAGCAACAGCTACGTCGTCTCGCTCAATCAGGATTACGGCAACATCGCCACGCTGGCGGACGCCATCACGACCCAGATGGCTGGAAGCGGACTGGTGGCGACGTACAGCGGCGCTGTGTTGAAGATCGGCGAGTCTGCCAGCCCTTGGATCGGGGGCGCGATTGGGTACTCGATCCTGCCGGTACAGCTATTCGGAGCTTCACCTGTTGAGGCGACTGGAGTTGCGTCTACCGGAGGAACGCCGGCACAGCTGCCGAACATCACGCTCGCCTACGAGAGCGCCACCGGCACAGCCTTCAGCGGCCTGCCGGAGTTCCCCGTCGTGCTGTCGCTGTCCTACGGCACGGGCGAATACCGAGTCGGCACCGTCAGCGGAAACACCGCGACGCTCACACGTCTCAATCCGGATGGATCGACGGATTCGTCGTGGCCGGGCTGGACGCCGCGATCGACACTCGATTTCACCGCCTCAGGATTCGAAGAGAACGATCGATGGCTCGGGCCGTTCCTCGCGTGCCCGGACGGCGAGACGACGACCGCGTTCGAAGTCGACTTCAGCCTCCCCAATGGACTGGCGTCCTACAGTAGCAAGGGCAGGATCCGCGGCGCTGGGGTGACCGTTGCGGTGCAGTACCGGGCCTACAACGCAGGTGCGGCGTGGATCACGCAGTACTACACCTACAGCGACACGACGATAGACGCGAAGGGATTCACGCATCGGATCGTTCTGGGAACCGATTCCCAGGTCGAGGTACGGGCACGCCGCATTTCGCCGATCGATGGCGGGAACACACGCGAGTCGGTCTACTGGCAGGGCCTCCGATCGCGCCTGTCCACGAGACCGGCGTCATACCCTGGGGTGACGACTATCGGTCTGACGATCAATACCGGCACGAAACTGGCCGCGCAGTCGGATCGACGTTTCAGCGTCGTCGCGACTCGCCAGTACGAAGAGGGCACGGCACGCACGATCAGCGGCGCGCTGTACCACGTGCTGCACTCCGTTGGGTTCGGCGACGCGCAGATCGACCGCGACACCATCGACTGGCTCGAATCGACGTACTGGACGCCGCGCGGTGAGTTCCTGGACCTGATCGCAGATGGCGACAACACGAGCGCGCTCGATGCCCTGCAGACGATCTCCGCCGCCGGCATGGGCTACTTCCTGCTGCAGGACGGACTGTGCTCGGCTGGCCGAGAGGGCGTCAAGGCGCGCTCTGGCGGGATCACGCCGCAGGAGATGGCCGAGGAAATGGAGACGGCGTTCAAGGCGCCTGGCCCCGACGATTTCGACGGCATCGATGTCAACTACGTGGACTCCGTGACCTGGGCCGAGGAAACTGTCGAGTGCCGCACAGGATCCGACACGCCCCGCAAGGTCGAGAAGGTCACGCTCGATGGCGTGACGAATCGCAACGTCGCATATCGCATCGGCATGCGCCGGCTGATGAAGCACCAGCACCAGCGCATCACGCATACCGTGCGCACCGAGATGGACGCATGGGTCTACAACTTCGGCGACCGCTTGCTGCTGACCGACGACATCCCCGGCAGCGACACGCTGAGCGCGATGATCGATGACGCATCGCTGGCCAGCGGCGTTCTGACGATCCGCGTCGGCGAATACCTCGATTGGGAGATCGACAGCCCGCGGTGCCTGATCCGATTCCAAGACGGAAGCCTGTCTTCGCTGCTGGAGCCGACGCGCATCGACGGCCACACGCTGACCGTGCCCGCCGCCGGCCTCGACTTCGACACGTGGGCGATGGACGACCCGCACATCGAGCCGCCGCGCCTGATTTTCTGCTCGTCCACGCAGCAGGGATACGACGCGACCGTGACCGAAATCAGCGCCGACGGCGCGGGCCGCGCAACGCTGACCGCCATCGAATACAAACCCGCCATCTACGCGCACGACGACGCGATCGCGCCGTAACAAGGAGCCCTGCATGACCACTTACAACACCGGGAATCCGGTGCCGTCGACGGCTGTCAAGGATTTGTACGACAACGCCGAGAACCTGGACGCAGGCATCAACGGCTCGGCACCAACATGGAGCGACCGCCTTGGACGAACGCGCCGGAGTTGGGATGGCCTCACTGCGGAGATCGACGAGTTTATCGCCGACAACGGATTGAAACGCTACGACAGTTGGACACAGCTGCAGGCCGACACTTCGCGCGACCTCGGATTCGCAGCAGACGTGATCGGCGACGAGGGCACGCACACAGACCCGGTCAGCGGAGATACCGTACCGAATTCTGGCCAGTACCGCTGGACCGGCAGTGCGTGGGAGTTTCTGCGTGCGGATATGCTGGCATCCAAAGCGGACATCGCCAGCGTGCCTCCAGTCGGCGCAGGGGCAGCGGACACTGCTGGATACGCCGACACATTCGTGCTGGCGGAATCACGGCTCACGCAGACCGCGAACTCATCGGCGGGTGGCAGTTACGTCGTGGCTTCCGCTCCGGAGGGAGGTATGCGGGTCTCCAACAGCAGCTCGACGGGCTACAGGCAAGTCGCGTCGCTGTACACCCGCCGCGCCGGCCTGATAGCGAGGTACGCAGCGACGTGGGTGATCGAGAATCTATCCGGATCGAACGGGCGCGCTGGTATCGCGATCGGGCCGGCGGGAGTGGATCGCACCGACGCGAGGATTTACATCTACCGCGGAGACGGTGTCGTTTACTCAATCAACGGCGCCGGCGGCGACTCGATCATCTACCTATCCGCCTCGGGATCGCGCGTGTACGGACAGGGGGACTCGGTTTCGATGGAGATCAGCGTCGACGCTGACGGCGCGGGGACGATCTCCGTCAGGACTCCGGGCGGCGAGCGATTTGAGGCGCCAGTGTCCGGCATCCCGGTGGGCCGGGTCTGGGCCCAAACGAGCACATACGGCACGACGCGATTCTTCGCGGTGACGTCGGAGACGATCGAGGCGGTTGCTCAACAGGTAGTTGCGACCCACCGGCAGATCGAGGATTTGCAGAGCGAGATGCTGGCTCTGTCCAATCTCCTCGCGACCGTCGTGAGTCCCGGTTCTCGTGTACCGGTGCCCGCAGAATGGGCCTCGCCGGTTGCTCCGCTCGTTGATGTGTATCGACTGCCGGGCGGGGTCTACGCCGGTGCCTTCAACCCGGACCTGTACCGCCCGTTCCAGGCCGCGGATCAAACGGTCTACGTCGATCCGGTCGCAGGCAACGACAGCAACTCCGGCACCGAGGCCAGCCCCAAGCGGTCGCTGTCGGCCGCCGTCTCGGTGTCTGCCGGCAATTTGCACGTGCTCGCGAAAGGCGGCCTGTACGCGGGTGCGCAAGGCTTCGACGGTGCTGCGATCACTGCGTCGCGATTGGTCATTGAAAGCGCTGACGGCAATCCGGTGGTGTCCACGCGTCGGCTGTCGCTTGGTGGCTGGACGTCCGAAGGTGGCGGCGTCCACAGCATCGCCGTGTCTGGCGCCTTCGGAACTGTGGTGGACGCGACGAATCCGTCGGCCGATGGTGACGCCGACTGGCTGTTGCCGCGCGGTTCCCTATCTGAGGTGCAGGATGCCGCCGGGACCTACTACCACAACGGCACCCGGCTCTACATCCGCACCCACGACTCGCGCCAGCCCGATGCTTCCGTGGTCGTCTACGACAATCAGCCAAACTTCGTTTACGGCGTGAACGGCAGCGTGCTCTGGATGTCCGATGTGCGCTGCCTGGGCGGCGATGTGCCGCTGCGCCCTCGCTTCACCGCTCAGTCGCAATCCGGTCGCGCATACTTGGTCCGATGTGAAGGCAGCTACGGGTGCGGCGCGGCGTCGGGCGTCGGCAACGGCATGCAGTTCTATGGCAAGTGGGAGGGCGTGCTTGTCGATTGCCGCGCAGTCATGAACCGACGCGACGGTTTCAACTATCACGGAGCAGGCTTCGTCGTTCCCAACATCGTGGAGATCGGGTGCATCGGCAACGACAACGGTCACGAGGGCGCGAACGGCGTGTCCGGATCTCACAACGGGTCGACGATGCATGAAGCGGGCACGATTGTCCGAGTGAACGGCACGTATCTGCGAAACCTTCGGAACATCCACGACGTCTCGGACGTGACCGTCGGCACGAATAACGGCTATTGGACGCACTCGTGGAATCTGGGCTGCAGGACCGGGGAATCGCGCGGATCGGCGGGCGCGCCGGACAGCGCGAACGGCTGGCGCATGGGCCACCCGACCGCGCCCGGTGATCTGGGCAGGATGTGGCTGTACGACTGCAGCAACGATGCGCCGGGCTTCGATCGGTCGACTGCCGGTAGTGGTGCGACGATCTATAGCCGCGGGTTCTCTGGCGACGGCGGCGATCAGCCCGGCAGCAACATCGTCGAGGTGGCCTAATGCCACGCACCCTCTCCTCGTGCGCTCGCTGACGGGCTCGCGCCCCATCACCCAGACCTGCATCGCCGCAGTGCTGGGCGAGCCGCAGGAAGTAGTGCAGTGGGGCGATGACCTGCTGTCAGACGTGAGCATCCGCGAAGCGATCGCGCTGGCGCCGCTGGCGGGGTAAGAGGTGGCAGACGTATGAGCATCTGGCTTCAGATTTTGATTCTCGTGGCTATTGCTGTCCTTTTCTTTCGTGCTGGCTGGGCGGAATGTCGCGCGCGGCTTCGCTCAAAATCAGATGAATCTCGGTCTGAAACTGTATTGATTGTTCTGGTGCCTTTTCCTTGCAGGACTGCAAAAAACTCGCAGCCGCCAGAGCAAGAGTGAGATAGGCGACAAGCGAATCCGGGGTCTTCGGAGCGTAGCGCGCTATCCCTTTCAAGAAGGGGTACTTCTCAGCGACCACCTTATTGACGTCGGCGCTGGACGCCCCGCCTCGTAGCCGCCCAACGATGTCGTTAAGAGCAGCCGTCACCAGGTCGAGATCGCTCGAGTTCCATAGGCTTGCTGATGTGGCGGTGTACTTGCCGTCAGGAACTCGGCCCATGCCGCCGCATTTCGGACAAGGTCCTGCTCCACAACCTTGCAAAAAAACTGTAGCCCCCGGACCAATACCGAATGCTGAGTTATCTAGCCATATCGTTCCGCAGCTTGAAAGGTTGCAGATGACGGGAATTAGCGACATTCCGCACTTCCTCCATGAATTAGACGCGCAAGGCGGCGCAGCCTTAGGGCGCTGGTGGCACGGAGCATACGCGGAGAAGACGTGGGGCGTGGTGTCAGTTCAGTAGGGGGTAGGCGAACCCTTACGTTCCGATGCGGACGTCGCTGGCAGAGGGGGCTCCTGTCCGCGGGCAATCTACTCGCACAGCCCGCACGCGCGTCCCTCGCGCATCCCCTCGCGACAGTCGCCGGCCTCGGCCAGCGTGCGGGCTGTCTCGATCCATGCGACCCCTTGCGTGCAGGCTATGCGCATGGTCAACCAGCACAAGGCCCGGTGGGCCGCTCGCCGGGCGGAAGCCTTGGAGCGGCAGGCGATGGACCTGGGCGCGCAGCGCGGCGGCGACTGGCGCGAACATCAGCGAAGCCGGGACGGCGCCACCCGGCTGCGCAACGAGGCCGCACGATTCAGGCAGATTGCATCCCGGCACCGTCGCATTGCCTGAGACCGGCAGCCGTAGGATGTCGACATGGCCGAGATACCGCCCTCTGACCACCTGCCGCCCGGCTTCGGTTGGGCCTGGCGATACTCACGGACCCGGGCCACGTTGTTCTACGGGTCCAAGCCGATTGCTGATATCCAAGGATCGTCGGGCAACTGGGTCGTGCACACCTCGATGCACCGAATGCAACACGAGTTGCGACACGCTCTGGTTACCACGCGCGAACTCGCGATCCGATACGCCGAGGCGTACGCCAGACGCTGGGAGGATCGGATTCGGCACGACCTGCGGCAGCTTGGGGAGCGCCCGGTACCGCCAGTCGGCGATGCTTTGGATAGGGACTGACGGACGCCTGCTGACAGGATCCGGCTGTAGAGCAGCCGGCGGCGTCGACCAGGGGTACATCTGGGGGTACAGCGGAATCGAATACAGCGCAGAACCGCGCAACGAAGCCTCGGAAGGCCTGTAGTTCGGTAGACGCCACCTCCACCATCTCGATGAAAACCGGGCCTTCGGGCCCGGTTTTTTTTGGTCGATCCGCGCGTGCTCGTTATGCTGTCGTGATGACCGCGTCCGCGCCCGATCGGGAAGCCTCGTCCACGCGCGCCCCCAACGCGTGGCGTCTGCGGCGCAGCCATGTGCTCGCCGGACTGGTGTTGCTGGGGTCATTGCTGATGGTGGCGCTCTACGCGCGCGGCGCGGGCGAACGCGAACGGCGTCTCGCCGAGGCGAGCTTCATCGCCGATGCCGAGCAACTCGCCGTGAGCGTGCGCCAGCGGCTGCTGCAGTACGAGCTCAGCATCCGGGGCGGCGTGGCGCTGCACAGCGCCGCGGTGGAAACGCCGACCGCGCGGCAATGGCGTGGCTACGTCGACGGACTCGATGTCCGGCGACAGCTGCCCGGCATGATGGGGCTCGGTTACGTGGCCTATCTCGACCCGCGCTCGCTGGCCGAACTGCAGCTGCGGCAGCGCGCTGCCGGCGAGGGACTCTTCACGCTGACGCCGCGCGGCGTTCGAGCGCATTACGGTCCGATCCTCTATTTCGAGCCGGAGATCGAATCCAGCCGTCTGGTGATCGGCTACGACCAGTACAGCGAGCCCGTGCGACGCCGCGCGATGGATGCCGCGCGTGACAGCGGCGAGGTGCGGCTCAGTGCGCCGGTGCGGCTGCGCCAGTACGGGCGCGAGGGGCAGATGGGGGTATTGCTGTTCGCGGCGGTCTATCGCACGGCGCGACTGCCGGTGTCGCAGGCAGGCCGCGAGAACGCGCTGGTGGGCTGGGTCTACGCGCCGTTCCGGACCGCCGAGTTCATCGATCGTTCGATGATTCCGGTCGGTCATCATCTCGCGTTCCGGATCGTCGACGTCACCGACGGCGAAGTGCCGCTGCTGGCCTCCGACGGCTGGATCGACGACGCGTCGGGCGACACCCGCGTGCTGCACAGCGTGACCCAGCAGCTCTACGGCCGCAGTTGGCGTTACGACTTCCAGCACGTCGGTCCGCTGACCTCGGCCGGCATGCGCGAACTGCAGGCCACGCTGATCGCCGGCGTCGTCGCATCCCTGCTGCTGTTCGCGGTGGTGATGGCACTCGCGCAGACCCAGTCGCGCGCCGAGACGCTCGCGCACCGGCTGAGCGATTCCTACCGCCGCAGCGAGCAGCGTTTCCGCAACGCGATGCAGTATTCGGCGATCGGCATGGTGCTGCTCGACCGCAACGGCGCGATCCTGGAGAGCAACCCGGCAATGGCCGAGATCGCCGGCGTCAGCCAGGCGACGCTCAGCGGCACGCTGTTCAAGGGGTATTTCGCCGACGGCCACGACGACGTGACGCGGACCCAGGAAATGGTGGCGCTGCGCGAGGGCGTGCATCGCAGCACGCGGCGCCTGCGGCGCGATGACGGCGACATCCGCGAGGTGCATCTCGCCTCGACGCTGATGCCCGGAGACGACGGCAGCGACGTGGCGCGGCTGGTGCAGGTCGACGACGTGACCGAGCGCCTGCGTGCCGAGGCGCAGGTGCATGCGCTCAACCGGACGCTGGAATCGCGCGTGGTCGAGCGCACCCGCGAGCTCACCCAGGCCAACCACGAGCTCGAGTCGTTCGCCTACATCGTCTCGCACGACCTGCGCGCACCGCTGCGCAGCATCGATGGCTTCGGTCGCATCCTCGCCGAGCGCTACGACGCCGTCATCGACGCTCAGGGGCAGGATTACCTCGCGCGCGTGCGCAATGCGGCCGCGCGCATGGATGCGCTGATCGATGCGCTGCTGAAGATGTCGCGGATCAGCCGCGGCGAGTTCAAGCGCGCGCCGCTCGACCTGAGCCGCATGGCCGCCGACGTGCTGTCGGAACTGCGCCAGTCCGAACCGGAGCGGACGGTCGCGGTCCGGATCGCGCCCGGCCTGCACGCCGACGGCGATCCTGCGCTGGTGCGCAACCTGCTCGAGAACCTGCTCGGCAATGCCTGGAAATTCACCGCGAACACGGCATGCGCGACGATCGAGTTCGGCGTCGAGCCGGGCGGGGTGTTCTATGTCGCCGACAACGGTGCGGGCTTCAATACCGATTACGCCGGCAAGCTGTTCCGCCCGTTCCAGCGGCTGCATCGCGACGACGAGTTCAAGGGCCACGGCGTGGGACTGGCCTCGGTGCGGCGCATCGTCGAACGCCATGGCGGCACGATCGATGCGACCGGCAGGCCCGATGGCGGCGCGACGTTCCGGTTCACGCTGGCGTCGGCGCAGCATCGCTGAGATGCGCCGCGCAGGAGGCTAGGCCACAGCGCACGCGGCCTCCATCGCAGCGACGGGTTGCGGGATGTTCCGCCGTGTCTGCATACCGACAAGACACGGTCTTCAGCGTCAAAAGCGCGCGTCCGCGATTCGCAACGGGGCTCAAAGCACGGCCGAGCGTCGCTCAGCCGCAGCCGTCAGGCGTTCTTGTTGTGCGCCCGCATCGCGCGCTGCTTGTCGCGCGCCCAGTCGCGATCCCGCGCGACATCGCGCTTGTCGTGGCTCTGCTTGCCCTTGGCCAGCACGATCTCGGCCTTGACCTTGTTGCCCTTCCAGTAGAGCGAGGTCGGCACGACCGTGTAGCCGTCGCGCTGGACGCGGCCGATCAGCGTGTCGATCTCGCGCCGGTGCAGCAGCAGCTTGCGCGTGCGGTGCGGGTCGGCGACCACGTGCGTGGACGCCTGGCTGAGCGGCGTGATCTGCGCGCCGATCAGGAACAGCTCGTTGTTGAGCACCATCGCGTAGCTCTCGCCGATGATCGCGCGGCCCGCGCGGATCGCCTTCAGCTCCCAGCCCTGCAGCGCCAGGCCCGCCTCGAAGCGGTCCTCGAAGTAGTACTCGTGGCGCGCGCGCTTGTTCAGCGCGATGGTGCCCGTGCTGTTTGCCTTATCCTTGTCCTTGCCGCTCTTCTTGCTCATCCGTCCATTGTCCCCGAAGCAGGTCCCCCAGGCGAGTCATGCCCAAGATCGAACGTAGTGCCCTCGTCGGGCAGCCCGCCGAGCGCATGTACGCGCTGGTCAACGATGTCGCCGCCTATCCCCGCCGCTTCGCCTGGTGCGATGCGGCGCAGATCCAGGAGTCGACCGAATCGCGCATGGTCGCGCGTCTGGATCTGGGCCTCGGCGCCCTGCGGACCTGGTTCACGACCGAGAACACGCTGTCGCCGCCCGACAGCATCGACATGCAGCTGCGCGACGGACCGTTCAAGTCGCTGCACGGTCGCTGGACCTTCGCCGCGCTCGGCGACGACGCCTGCAAGGTCACGCTGCTGCTCGAATTCGAACCCAGGAGCCGGTTGATGCTGCCCGCGCTGACGCTCGGGTTCCAGAGTCTGGCCGACCGCATGGTCGACGATTTCGTCCGCGTCGCCGAGCGCGAGCCGGTGGCGTGACACAGGTGCGCGTGGTCCGGGCCCGTCCCGGGCGCCACGAGGACTGGACGCTGCGACTCGGCGAAGCCGCCACCGTGGCCGACGCACTCGACGTGATGCGTCGGACGGCACCGGATGCGCTCGATGCCGTCGCGGGCTACGCGGTGTTCGGCGTGCGCGTGCAGCCTGAAAGTCCGCTGCGCGACGGCGACCGCCTGGAACTGCTCGAAGCGCTGCAGATCGATCCCAAGGATGCGCGCCGACGCCGGGCGGCGGCGAGCCGCGGCGAGGGCTGAGACCGCCCGAGGCGCGATCAGCGGCGGCGGTTGTTGCCGCGCTCGCGCGGCAGGTTGCCGAACTTGCGCATCTCCGCGGCCAGTGCCTCGTCGCGCTTGGGGAAGTAGTCGCCTTCCCAGCGGGCGAGCTGGTCGCTCTCGAAGAACACGGTGAAGTTCTTGATCTCGGTACGGCCGCGGCGGTCCACGCGTTGCGAGGCGGTGTAGTCCCAGCGCTGGTGGTGGAACGGATCGGCGATCGACGGCGTGCCCAGCAGCGCTTCGACCTGCGCCTTGCCCATGCCGACCTGCAGCTGCTCGACCGCGGAGCCGTCGATCAGGTTGCCCTGGTAGATCGGCTGCTTGTACAGCAGGCCGCAACCGCTGGTGGCGAGGGCGAGGACCGGAACGAGGAGAAGCTTGTGCATGGCGTGGGAGACGGCCTGGAATGACCGCCCGATGATACACTGCGCGCCACGCCGCAACCGCGATCCAGGCAGCTGGCGTTCAACCGCCAGTGGCATGCCGGCCTGTATTCGGAGACACCCATGGAATCGCTCGACCTGCGCAAGGCCGGACTGAAAGTCACCCATCCGCGGATGCGGATCCTGCAGCTGCTCGAGCAGCGCACGCCGCGCCAGCACATGACCGCCGAGGACATCTACCGCCAGCTGCTGGAGCAGGGCGACGAGATCGGTCTGGCCACCGTCTACCGCGTGCTGACCCAGTTCGAGGCCGCCGGCCTCGTGCTCAAGCACAATTTCGAGGGCGGCCACGCGGTCTACGAACTCGACCGTGGCGGTCACCACGACCACATGGTCGATGTCGACACCGGCAAGATCATCGAGTTCGAAAGCGAGGAGATCGAGGCCCTGCAGCGGCAGATCGCCGAGCAGTACGGCTACATCCTCGAAGAGCATTCGCTGGTGCTGTACGTTCGCAAGAAGCGCTGACGTTTCGGGCGCGGCCTGTTGCGCCGCGCGCGGTTCTCAATGTTCGTGCCGCATGTCGCCGGTCAGCTTCAGCCAGGCGTGCATGCGTTCTTCGTAGTACGAGACTTCCGGTGCGGGAAATCCGGGCTCGGCGAATGCGCCGACCGGGACCGCGATCAGGTCGGGCTCGGCATCCATCACATAGAACACCGTCGCACCGCACTGCGGACAGAACGACGCGCGCATGCGGCCACCGCTGTCGCCGGTGCGCAGGTATTCGCTGTGCGTGCCGTGCGTGCGCGTCGCCGCGCGCGGAAACCGGGCCTGCACGCCGAAGGCGCTGCCGGTGCGCCGCTGGCAGTCCAGGCAATGGCACACGGAGACGCGCACGGGCGCGCCCGACACGTCGATCCGCAACTGACCACAGGCGCAGCTGGCCGTGCGACGGTCCATGGCGTCAGACCATGCCCTGCAGCAGCTTGCGCGCCGCCGCGCGCGCTTCCTTGCTGACGTCCACGCCGCCGAGCATGCGTGCGAGTTCCTCGGTGCGTTCGCCGGCATCGAGTCGGCTGACCCGGCTTTCGGTCGCGCCTTCGGCGCTGGATTTGTGCACGCGGTAGTGGGTATGGCCCTTCGACGCGACCTGCGGCAGATGGGTCACGCACAGCACCTGCCGGCTTTCGCCGAGCGCGCGCAGCTTGCGGCCGACGATGTCGGCGACCGCGCCGCCGATGCCCGAATCGACTTCGTCGAACACCATCGTCGGCACGGCATCGTGGCCGAGCGCGGCGACTTCGATCGCCAGCGAGATGCGCGAGAGTTCGCCGCCCGATGCGACCTTGCGCAGCGCGCGCGGCGGCTGGCCGGCGTTGGCCGACACCATGAATTCCACGCGTTCGGCGCCCTGCGGATCGGGCCGCGAGGTCTCGACCGGCTCGATCGCGACCTCGAACACGCCGCCGCCCATGCCGAGCTCGTGGATCAGCGCGGTGGTCGCGCTCGACAGCGCCTTGGCCGCCTTGCGCCGTGCCGCGCCAAGCCGGTCCGCGGCCGTGCGCCAGCGGCCCATCGCGGCCTCGATCTCGCCGTCGAGCTGCTTGAGGCGTTCGCCGGCGCCATCGAGCTGGTCGAGTTCGCCGGCCAGTCGCGTCTGCACGTCGATGAGTTCCTCCGGCGTCACGCGGTGCTTGCGCGCGAGTTCGTGCAGCCGGCCAAGGCGTTGTTCCAGCGTCTCCAGTTGCTCGGGATCGATGTCGAGATCGTCGCGGACCTGACCCAGCAGCAGCGTGGCCTCGTCGAGCTGGATCGCGGCGGCATCGAGCATCGCGTCGACCTCGCCCAGCCGCGGCTCGTGCGCGCGCATCCGCGCCAGATCGTGGCGCAGCGCCTGCAGCGCCTGCGGCAGGCCGAGATCGTCGTCGCCGCGCATGCGCTCGAGCGCCGTGTCGCAGGTCTGGATCAGGCCGGCCGCGTTCGCATGCCGGCGATGGCTGGCGAACAGGTCGGCCACCGCGTCGGCGGCGAGCGATTCGCCGTCGAGCTCGTCGAGCTGGTGGCGCAGCCAGTCGCGACGCTCGGCCACGTCGCCGATGCCGACCAGCGCGTCACGCTCGTCGTGCAGCGCGCGCCAGGCGTGCGCGGTCGCGCGGACTTCGGCGAGCAGTGCGCCATTGCCGGCCTGCGCATCGAGCAGCGCGAGCTGGCTGCCACGGGCGAGCAGGGCCTGGTGTTCGTGCTGGCCGTGGATCTCGACCAGGTGCCCGGCCAGTTCGCCGAGCTGGGTGATCGTCGCCGGCCGGCCGTTGATCCACGCGCGCGAGCCGCCGTCGGCGCGCAAGGTGCGGCGCAGCTGACAGGTGTCGCCGTCGTCGAGTTCGTGTTCGCGCAGCCAGCGCAGTGCAGGGGCGGCATCGTCGAGCGCGAACTCGGCGTGCAGCTCCGCGCGCTCGGCGCCGTGACGCACGATGCCGCTGTCGGCGCGCTGGCCCGACAGGAAGCCCAGCGCATCGACCAGCAGCGACTTGCCGGCGCCGGTTTCGCCGGAGATGACGGTCAGGCCGGCACCGAACTCCAGATCCGACTGGCTGGCGACGGCGAAATTGCGGATGGCGAGATGGGTCAGCATGGGTGCGGATTGTGCCTTGGCGCGTCGCGGGCGAGTAGATCGGCGTCTGGATCGGCGTTCGAAGGTGCGCTGGATAACGTGCACCCGTCTCACGGCAAGAGAATGCGGCGCTTGCATCGCAGGTAGGCGCACCGTATACCGCCCGCATGTCATCCGATCCCCGCCATCCGCTCGATCCGCGCGCCAGACAGCTGCTGCGCACGTTGATCGCGCGGCATATCCAGGATGGCGGACCGGTCGGATCGCAGACCCTGGCGCGGCATGCGGGCCTCGATGTCAGCGCCGCGACGATCCGCAACATCCTCTCCGATCTGGAGGAAGCCGGGCTGCTGGCCTCGCCGCACACCTCGGCGGGCCGCGTGCCGACCGCGCAGGGCTATCGCGTGTTCGTCGACTCGCTGCTGCAGGTCAAGCCGCTGCGCGCACAGGAGATGGAGCGCCTGCGCGGCGAACTGGGCGGCGGCGGGCAGCAGTCGCTGCTGGGCAGCGCGTCGGAACTGGTCTCGGCGATGACCCATTTCGTCGGCGTGGTCTCGGTGCCGCGGCGCGAGCAGCTGGCGTTCCGGCATATCGATTTCGTGCCGCTCGACGGCCAGCGGGTCATGGCGATCATCGTCTTCGCCGACCACGAAGTGCAGAACCGCATCATCCAGACGCGGCGCAGTTTCGAGACCTCGGAGCTGGAGCGCGTCGCGAACTATCTCAACCAGCAGTTCGCCGGACGCCCGCTGGGCGACATCCGCGCCGCGCTGGTCGAGGAGCTGCGCCATGCCCGCGACGAGATGGAAGCCTTGCTGTCGCAGACCATGGAACTCGCCGAGCAGGCGCTGGTGCCGGGCGACGACGACATGCTGCTGGCGGGGCAGAACCGCCTGATCGGCGTGCAGGACCTGTCGGATCTCGACCGCCTGCGCGAGCTGTTCGAGGCCTTCGCACGCAAGCGCGAGATCCTGCAACTGCTCGAACGCACGATCCGCGCGCCGGGCGTGCGCATCTTCATCGGCGAGGAAACCGGGCTGGCGCCGCTGGAAGGCATGTCGCTGGTCACCGCGCCCTACGGCGCCGGCGGCCGCACGCTGGGCGTGCTGGGCGTGATCGGGCCCACGCGCATGGCCTACGAGCGGGTGATCCCGGTCGTGCAGGCGACCGCCAGCGTGCTCGGCGCGGCCTTGAATCCGGAGCCTTGAATCGCGGGCGGGCGGCCCCATAGCTGGTGCCGTCGGCGGCCAGACGACCGCCCCGGAACCCGACATGACCCAGCAGCACGATTCCCAGACCTCCGATTTCAACGAGACCGATGGCCCGGAAGCGGCTTCGGTCGAGCAGCAACTGGCCGAGCAGGTCCAGCTCCTGAGCGCCGAACTCGAACAGCTCCGCGCGCAGGTCCTGCTCGAGCGCGCCGATCTGGAGAACCAGCGCAAGCGCCTGGCCCGCGAGGTCGAGAGCGCGCGCCGCTTCGCCAACGAGCGCCTGCTGTCCGCGCTGGTGCCGGTGTTCGATGCGCTGGAAGCCGGCCTCGCCAACGCCTCGGAGACCGATCCGCTGCGCAGCGGTGTCGAACTCACCCTGCGCGAACTGACCAAGGCCACCGAGTCCAACGGCCTGGCCACGCTGGCGCCGGCGCCGGGCGATGTCTTCAACCCCGAGCACCACCAGGCGATGAGCATCGTCGAGGTGCCGGGCGTGCCGCCGGGTGCCGTGGCCCAGGTGTTCCAGAAGGGCTATCTGCTCAACGACCGCCTGCTGCGGCCGGCCATGGTCGTCGTTGCCAAGGCCGACTGACCGTCCCGGGCCCGGCCCGACCCCGTTTCCGATGCGCCGCACCGCTTGAACGCTGTGTTGCGTGTCCCCAGATATCCGGCATCGACGGCGCGGCCGTCACCCAGACAAGCAATCTCCTAGAGGAAGCATCGCAATGGCAAAGATCATCGGCATCGACCTCGGCACGACGAACTCGTGCGTGGCGATCATGGACGGCGGCAAGGCCAAGGTCATCGAGAACAGCGAGGGCGATCGCACGACGCCGTCGATCGTCGCCTACACCAAGGACGGCGAAGTGCTGGTGGGCGCGTCGGCCAAGCGCCAGGCCGTCACCAATCCGCACAACACCTTCTTCGCGGTCAAGCGCCTGATCGGCCGCAAGTTCAAGGATGCCGAGGTCCAGAAGGACATCGGCCTGGTGCCGTACAAGATCCTCGAGCACGACAACGGCGACGCGTGGGTGTCGACCAGCGACGGCAAGCGCCTGTCGGCGCAGGAAGTCTCCGCGCGCATCCTCGAGAAGATGAAGAAGACCGCCGAGGACTACCTGGGCGAGAAGGTCACCGAAGCGGTCATCACCGTGCCGGCGTACTTCAACGACAGCCAGCGCCAGGCGACCAAGGACGCCGGCCGCATCGCCGGTCTGGACGTGAAGCGCATCATCAACGAGCCGACCGCGGCCGCGCTGGCCTACGGCCTCGACAAGTCCGGCGGTGACCGCAAGATCGCCGTGTACGACCTCGGCGGCGGTACCTTCGACGTGTCGATCATCGAGATCGCGGAAGTCGACGGCGAGAAGCAGTTCGAAGTGCTGGCCACCAACGGCGACACCTTCCTCGGCGGCGAAGACTTCGACGCGCGCGTGATCGACTACCTCGTCGACGAGTTCAACAAGGACCAGGGCATCGACCTGCGCAAGGATCCGCTGGCGCTGCAGCGCCTGAAGGACGCGGCCGAGCGCGCGAAGATCGAGCTCTCCAGCTCGCAGCAGACCGAAGTGAATCTGCCCTACGTCACTGCCGACGCGTCCGGCCCGAAGCACCTGAACATCAAGCTGACCCGGGCCAAGCTCGAGTCGCTGGTCGAGGAGCTGGTGCGCAAGACCATCGAGCCCTGCCGCACCGCGCTCAACGACGCTGGCCTGCGCGCGTCCGACATCAACGAGGTGATCCTCGTCGGTGGCCAGACCCGCATGCCCAAGGTGCAGGCGGCGGTCGCCGAGTTCTTCGGCAAGGAGCCGCGCAAGGACGTGAACCCCGACGAGGCCGTGGCGATCGGTGCGGCGGTGCAGGGCGGCGTGCTGGCCGGCGACGTCAAGGACGTGCTGCTGCTCGACGTGACCCCGCTGAGCCTCGGCATCGAGACCCTGGGCGGTGTGTTCACCAAGATCATCGAGAAGAACACCACGATCCCGACCAAGGCCTCGCAGACGTTCTCCACCGCTGACGACAACCAGTCGGCCGTCACCGTGCACGTGCTGCAGGGCGAGCGCGAGCAGGCCCGCTTCAACAAGTCGCTGGCGCGCTTCGACCTGACGGGCATCGACCCGGCGCCGCGCGGCATGCCGCAGGTCGAGGTGTCGTTCGACATCGACGCCAACGGCATCCTGCACGTGTCGGCCAAGGACAAGAAGACCAACAAGGAGCAGAAGGTCGAGATCAAGGCCGGTTCGGGCCTGTCGGACGACGAGATCGCCCGGATGGTCGCCGATGCCGAAGCGCACCGCGAAGACGACAAGAAGTTCCAGGAGCTCGTCGGCGCGCGCAACCAGGCCGATGCGCTGGTGCACGCGACCCGCAGCGCGATCAAGGACAACGGCGACAAGGTGCCGGGCGACGTGATCGGCAATGCGGAAGCGGCGATCGCCGAGGTCGAGACCGCGATGAAGGGCGACGACAAGGCGCAGATCGAAGCCAAGTCCAAGCACCTCGAGGAAGTCGCCCAGCAGCTGTTCGCAGCCGCCGGCGCGGCCGGCCAGGGCGACGCCGGTGCGGCTTCGGGCGACGCGCCGAAGTCCGATGACGTCGTCGATGCCGAGTTCACCGAGGTCAAGGACGACGAGAAGAAGTAAGGGCGGGCGTCAGCAGAAGCTGCGTCAGGCGTGAGTGCACGACGGGCGCGATGCGCCCGTCGTGCCGTCAGCAGGGAGGCTGGCATGGCACGACCGCATCACGATCTGAGGGTCTGGCAGGAGGCGATGGTGCTCGCGACGGATGTGTACGCTGCAACCGCTGCGTTCCCGGATACCGAACGCTTCGGACTGGTGGCGCAACTGCGACGGGCCGCGGTCAGCGTCCCGTCCAACATCGCGGAAGGATGCGCACGTGCCACCGACCGCGAGTTGTTGCATTTCCTGCATGTCGCGCGTGGATCGCTGGCAGAACTGGACACCCAGCTCCGGCTCGCGGAACGTCTGGGCTTTGGCAGCCAGACCGAAGCGCTCGAGCGCTGCGAAGTCGTTTTTGCCCTGCTGGCTGGTTTCATCCGATCGCGGCGTGCACTACTGACGCCTCACAGGCCGCGCAGCGGCCGACTCACAGGCCGCAACGCGGCCGACTGACCCGAAGACACCATGAGCAAACGCGATTACTACGAAGTGCTGGGCGTTACCCGCAGCGCGACCGAAGACGAACTGAAGAAGGCCTATCGCCGCTGCGCGATGAAGCATCACCCTGACCGCAATCCCGGCGACTCCGCCGCCGAGGCTGCGTTCAAGGAGTGCAAGGAGGCCTACGAGGTGCTGTCGGACGGCGGCAAGCGGCGCATGTACGATCAGCACGGCCATGCCGCGTTCGAGCACGGCATGGGCGGCGGCAATGCCGGTCCGGGCTTCGGCGCGGGCGCCGACATGGGCGACATCTTCGGCGACATCTTCGGCAACATCTTCGGAGGTGGCGGTGGGCGCGGCGGTCCGCGTCGCGGCGCCGACATCGGTTACGTGATGGAGCTCGATCTCGAGGACGCGGTTGCCGGCGTCGAGAAGCGTGTCGAGCTGCCGACGCTCGCCGGTTGCGACGACTGCGACGGCAGCGGATCGGAAGACGGCAAGCGCGAGACCTGTTCGACCTGCGCCGGCCGCGGCCAGGTGCGCATGCAGCGCGGCATCTTCACGATGCAGCAGGCCTGTCCGCATTGCGGCGGCCAGGGCCAGATCATCGCCAACCCCTGCAAGACCTGCCACGGCGCCGGTCGGGTCGAGGAGGAGAAGGTGCTGTCGGTGAAGGTGCCTGCGGGCGTCGACACCGGCGACCGCATCCGGCTCGCCGGCGAGGGCGAAGCCGGTCCGGCCGGTTCACCGCCGGGCGATCTCTATGTCGAAGTGCGCGTGCGGCCGCACGCGATCTTCCAGCGCGACGGCGACGACCTGCACTGCGAAGTGCCGGTGCGCATCTCGCAGGCTGCGTTGGGCGACATCGTCCGCGTGCCGACGCTCGGCGGCGAGGCGGAAATCCGCGTGCCGGCCGAAACGCAGACCGGCAAGGTCTTCCGCCTGCGCGACAAGGGCGTCAAGTCGGTGCGCAGCCGGGGGCCGGGCGATCTGTACTGCAAGGTCGTCGTCGAGACGCCGGTCAACCTGACCAAGGAGCAGCGCGATCTGCTCGCACAGTTCGAGACCACCTTCACCGGTGAGAACGCGCACCGGCATTCGCCCAAGTCCAGCACCTTCATGGACGGGGTCAAGGGCTTCTGGGACCGCATGACGTCCTGAGCGACTGCGACCGTTCGACCGACACGCCCGGCCCTGTGCCGGGCGTCGTCGTTTGCGGATGTCGAGACGTCGTTTCCGGCGGCGCGAGCACGGTCCCGACCCGCGCCGTGCCCGTTCGCAGTCATCCACAGAGGGTGTGGATCACCTGTCGACAAAGGTGTGGATAAGCGTGCCAAGTGCGCGTTTGTACAGGCCGGCCGGGCGCTGGCCAATACATCGCCACTGTGACGCGGGGCACATTGCCCGGACGGGATGACCGATCTGCGCGATGCCCGCCGTGGCGGCGTTCGTGGCGCAATTCCGGGGAAAAACGCTTGACGCAGGCCCTGGATACGCTCAACCAGCGCGCTGTCCACAGTTGGTGTGGACGGTCTGTGGGTCAAGGTGTGGATAAGCGTGTCAAATGGCGTCGGATCGGGCTGGGGGATTCATGGTCATTTTCTGTCGGTCGCGCGCTGGAGCATTGGAGCTGCACTAGATCTGCGCAAGGGCTTATGAATTCCCGACTCGGCTTTTGTCCGGCTTACGCGAATGAATCGATTCGAGCATCATCCATGGGCCGGCGGAGAGCCGGTTTCTGATCAGGGGATGGAAATGAAGCGATCACCTACGGTGATTGGGGCGCTGGCTTTGGTAACACTGTTGGCTGGATGTACTTTTCAGCATCAAGCGGTAAAGATCCAGCCGCAGATCGATGTCGCGCAAAGTGATCTCGGTAAAGGAAGGAAAGTGCTTGTGCGTGTTGTGGACGAACGTCCCAAGACGACTCTTGGCACTCGGGGAGCCCGTGGCGTCGGAGCTGACATGACGATAGACGGTGAAGTGACGGACATTGTTAGATCGGCGATCGAAGATGGTCTGTCGAAGCAGAACTTCGCAGTGACCCAGGACACTCTCGAAGAGCGTCAGCTGCGCGTTGAGATCCGTAACTTGGACTACGACGTGATCGTAGGATTCTGGGCGGGTACGTTGAAGGTTGACACGACGCTCAAAGGCGTATGTCAGCACGGCAGCGTTCGGCCCTACGAGGGAATGCATCGAGGACAGTTCACGGAAAGCGTTCAAGTCGTTCAAGGCGCCGAAGCAAACGACGGATATGTCAGTGATTCCGTCTCTAAGGCGATAAACGCTTTGCTGAGCGATCGAGAGCTTATGCAGTGCCTTAGCTCCTAAGGCTACTGCTTCGTCACAACGCCGGGCGTCAGCCCGGTGTTGTGTACGCGCGCTACCTATTGCTGTCTTGACTGGTCGCGTCGCATCAACTAACGATCAAAATTTCCACAGGTGGTGTGGATCTTCTAACGACAAAGTTGTGGATAAGCGTCGCGCGCCGCGCTACGACGCCCCTTGGAATTGGTGGTGATTTCTTCGCCAGACGCGTGGACGGGCGCGGACACGGCGCTTGACCCGCGCACGCACCTGGTCATCGCGGTGGGCGGGCGCTGTTTGCGCGGATTTCCCGGCCGCGCGGAATCCGCCGATCCGCTTGACCGTCCCGCGACGAGCGGCTAGTCCGCGGGTCATCCACAGCGGGTGTGGATGATTCGATGACAAGTCTGTGGGTAAGCGACGCGAAGCCGCCTGCGATGCGCCGTGCGAAACACTGGTCATATTTTCACCAGCGCAGGGAAATTCCCCCAACATGCCGCTTGACCCGCGCAGTGCCATCCGCATGCGCGCGCGGTGCGTGTCCACGGGGGCGCCGACACCGACGCGGATGGAACACTCAGTCGCGCACGAGCCCGCCGTCGACGACGAGGTTCTGCCCGGTCACCGCGCGCGACCACGGCGAGGCGAAGAACAGCACCGCGTCGGCGAACTCGGCCGGCGTGGTCACGCTGCGCAGCGGCGTGTTGGTGGCGATGTAGTCGAACACCGCCTCGGGCGTCGCGGCGCTGGCATCGGTGGTGCGCAGCAGGCCGCCGGAGAGCATGTTGACGGTGATGCCGTCCGGGCCGAGGTCGCCGGCGAGGGTGCGGGTCAGCGACAGCAGGGCGGCCTTCGCCGCCGTGTAGTCGTGGTAGGGCACCACCGGGTTCTGGAACAGGTTGGTGCCGATGTTGATCACGCGGCCGAAGCGCTGCGCACGCATACCCGGCAGTGCCGCCTGCACCGTGTTCAATGCGCCGCGCACGCTGCCTTCGAATTGCGCGGCGAATGCAGGCCAGCCGATCGCATCGGCCTTGGCCCGTGCGTCGCCGTCGAAGGCGAAATCGGCCAGGGCATTGTTGACGACCGTCGTGATGTCGCCGCCGAAGTGCGTGCGAGCCTGCGCGTACAGCGCCTCGACCTGCGCGCGGTCGGTGACGTCGGCCTGCAGCGCGAGCGCACACTCGCCGATCCGCGCGGCCAGCGTTTCGGCCGCGTCGCGGCTGCGCCGGTAGTTGACGACGACCCGGGCACCTTCGCGGGCGAAGGCGAGGGCGATCTCATGACCCAGGCCACGGCCGGCGCCGGTGACGAGGACGATCTGGTCGGACAGCTGCATGGGCGGACTCGACGGGGCGGGCCGGCAAGCGTAACGGCAGCCGCGCGCACGCGCTCCCGGCCCGCGTCGATCGCGCGCGAACGCGCGTCTCCGCAATGCCGGCGGCGTCGCTAGAATGCGGGCATGCGCATTGTCCGATCCCGCTTCCGTCTCGCCACGTCCGCCGGTCTGTCCATGGCGGTGCACGCATGAGTGCGCGCACACGCATCCTGATCCACGGCGCCTCGGGTCGCATGGGCCAGGCACTGCTGCGGCTGGCGGCGGGTCGGCAGGACCTCGAAGTGATCGCCGCCGTGACCGGCCGTGCGCCGAGGCAGCGGGTCATCGACGGCGTGCCGTATTTCGGAGCGTCCGAACTCGGTGGCGTGCCGGCTTTCGATGTCGCCGTCGACTTCAGCCTGCCGGACGGGTTCGATCCGCTGCTCGCGCTGTGCGTGAAGCGCGGCGCGGCCCTGGTGTCGGGCACCACCGGACTCGACGATGCGCAGCGTGCAGCGCTGCAGGCCGCGGCCACGGCGATCCCGGTGCTCTGGGCGTCGAACTTCAGCCTCGGCGTCGCGGTGCTGCAAGACCTGGTGGCGCGCGCGGCCGCGGTGCTGCCGGGCTGGGATTGCGACATCGTCGAATCGCACCATACCCGCAAGCTCGACGCGCCCTCGGGGACCGCGCTGACGCTGGGCGAGGCGGCGGCCGGGCAGGGTGCCTCGCCGCATTACGCCTCGATCCGCGCCGGCGACATCGTCGGCGAACACCTGGTGCAGTTCACCGGCGCAGGCGAGCGCGTCGAGCTGGTCCACCGCGCCACCAACCGCGACATCTTCGCCAGCGGTGCGCTGCACGTCGCGGCGCGATTGCCGGGCCGCGCGCCCGGTCGTTACGCGGTCGCCGACCTGCTGGGCGCGGGACCCACGTGATCTGCCGCCTCGATCACTGAACAGCGCGTGCGCATCGCTGGCGCCGAACGGGCCGGACCCGTACAATTCCCGCTCGCCTGAACCCCGAACCTCCGGACCGGTTTCCACCGCTCTGGCGGTTTCCTGCAACCTGACGTAGGCGAAGACCTCGTGACAGATTCCGCAATCCTCGTCCTTGAAGACGGCACCGTATTCGAGGGCGTTTCCGTGGGCGCCCCCGGGCTTTCCGTCGGCGAAGTGGTGTTCAACACCGCGATGACCGGCTACCAGGAAGTGCTGAGCGATCCCTCGTACGCGCGCCAGCTGGTGACGCTGACCTATCCCCATATCGGCAACACCGGCTGCACCGACCAGGACGACGAAGCGTCGAAGATCTGGTCGGCCGGCCTGATCGTGCGCAACGTGCCGCGCCGTCCAAGCAGCTGGCGCAGCCAGCTGTCGCTGCCCGAGTGGCTGCGTGCGCGCGGCATCGTCGCGATCTCCGAGATCGACACCCGCAAGCTGACGCGCCTGCTACGCGACCGCGGTGCGATGAACGGTGCGGTGATGGCCGGCGCGGCTGGTGAACAGGTACTCGACGTCGAACACGCGCTCGAAGCCGCGCGCAAGTTTCCCGGCCTCAAGGGCATGGATCTGGCGAAGGTCGTCAGCACGACCGAACGCTACGGCTGGACCGACGGTCAGCTCGATCTCGACAGCAACGCCTTCGTCACCGCGCCTGCGAAGTTCAAGGTTGTCGCCTACGACTACGGCGTGAAGACCAACATCCTGCGCATGCTGGCCGAGCGTGGCTGCGAGCTCACGGTGGTGCCGGCGCAGACGCCGGCGAGCGACGTGCTCGCGCTCGCGCCCGACGGCGTGTTCCTGTCCAACGGCCCGGGCGATCCGGCGCCGTGTGACTACGCGATCGATGCGATCCGCAGCTTCATCGACAAGAAAATCCCGACCTTCGGCATCTGCCTCGGCCACCAGCTGCTGGCGCTCGCCGCCGGCGCGCAGACGCTGAAGATGCCGCACGGCCATCACGGTGCGAACCATCCGGTGCAGGACCTCGACAGCGGCAAGGTGCTGATCACCTCGCAGAACCACGGCTTCGCCGTCGACGAATCCACGCTGCCGGCCAACGTGCGCGTGACCCACCGTTCGCTGTTCGACGGCACCAACCAAGGCATCGAACTCACCGATGCGCCTGCCTTCAGCTTCCAGGGCCATCCGGAAGCCTCGCCCGGTCCCCACGATGTCGCGCCGCTGTTCGATCGGTTCGTGACGATGATGCGCACCAAGAACGCCGAGAGCCGCTGACATGCCGAAGCGCAGTGATATCCAGACCATCCTCATCATCGGCGCCGGCCCGATCGTCATCGGCCAGGCCTGCGAGTTCGACTACTCCGGCGCCCAGGCCTGCAAGGCGCTGCGCGACGAGGGCTATCGCGTGGTGCTGGTCAACAGCAATCCGGCGACGATCATGACCGACCCGGACATGGCCGATGCGGTCTACATCGAGCCGATCAACTGGCAGACGGTCGAGAAGATCATCGCCAAGGAAAAGCCCGACGCGCTGCTGCCGACGATGGGTGGCCAGACCGCGCTCAACTGCGCGCTCGATCTCGCCGACCACGGCGTGCTCGAGAAGTACGGCGTCGAGCTGATCGGCGCCAAGCGCGAAGCGATCCGCATGGCCGAAGACCGCGAACTGTTCCGCGTGGCGATGGGCGAGATCGACCTCGAATGCCCGCGCGCCGAAGTGGCGCACACGCTCGAGGAAGCGCTCGACATCCAGACCCGCGTCGGCTACCCGACGATCATCCGCCCGAGCTTCACCCTCGGCGGTTCGGGCGGCGGCATCGCCTACAACCGCGAGGAACTGGTCGACATCGTGACCCGCGGCCTCGAGCTGTCGCCGACGACCGAAGTGCTGGTCGAGGAATCCGTGCTCGGCTGGAAGGAGTTCGAGATGGAAGTGGTCCGCGACACCGCGGACAACTGCATCATCGTCTGCTCGATCGAGAACCTCGATCCGATGGGCGTGCATACCGGCGACTCGATCACCGTCGCGCCGGCGCAGACGCTGACCGACAAGGAATACCAGCGCCTGCGCAATGCATCGGTCGCGGTGCTGCGCAAGATCGGCGTCGACACCGGTGGCTCGAACGTGCAGTTCGGCATCAACCCGAAGGACGGCCGCGTCGTCGTCATCGAGATGAATCCGCGCGTGTCGCGTTCCTCGGCGCTGGCGTCGAAGGCGACCGGTTTCCCGATCGCCAAGGTCGCGGCCAAGCTCGCGGTCGGCTACACGCTCGACGAACTCAAGAACGAGATCACCGGCGGCAAGACCCCGGCCTCGTTCGAACCGTCGATCGACTACGTGGTCACCAAGATTCCGCGCTTCGCGTTCGAGAAGTTCCCGCAGGCCGATGCGCGCCTGACTACGCAGATGAAGTCGGTCGGCGAAGTCATGGCGATGGGTCGCACCTTCCAGGAATCGATGCAGAAGGCGCTGCGTGGCCTGGAAACCGGCAAGGTCGGCTTCGATCCCACCGGTCTGGACCTGACCGACGAAGACGACATGGCGACGCTGCGCCGCGAAGTGCGCGAGCCGGGTCCCGAGCGCCTGTTCTATCTGGCCGATGCGTTCCGCGCCGGCCTGTCGGTCGAGGACGTCTACGGCCTGTCGTATGTCGATCCGTGGTTCCTCGACCAGATCGAGGAGCTGATCGCGACCGAGGCAGAGGTCGCGGCTGCCGGCATCGACGCGCTCGACACGGCGCGCGTGCGTGCGCTCAAGCGCATGGGCTTCTCCGACGCGCGCCTGTCGCAGCTGCTCGGCACCGACGAGCAGGCGATCCGTGCGCTGCGCCGCGCGTTCGGCGTGCGCCCGGTCTACAAGCGTGTCGACTCCTGCGCGGCCGAGTTCGCGACCGATACCGCGTACCTGTACTCGACCTACGAGGATGAGTGCGAAGCGCAGCCGACCAGCCGCGACAAGATCATGGTGCTCGGCGGCGGCCCCAACCGCATCGGCCAGGGCATCGAGTTCGATTACTGCTGCGTGCACGCGGCGCTCGCCCTGCGCGAGGACGGGTACGAGACCATCATGGTCAACTGCAACCCGGAAACCGTGTCGACCGACTACGACACCTCCGACCGCCTGTACTTCGAGCCGCTGACGCTCGAGGACGTGCTGGAGATCGTCGAGGTCGAGAAGCCCAAGGGTGTGATCGTGCAGTACGGCGGCCAGACGCCGCTGAAGCTCGCGCGCGCGCTCGAAGCCAACGGCGTGCCGATCATCGGCACCTCGCCGGACTCGATCGACCTGGCCGAGGACCGCGAGCGCTTCCAGAAGCTGGTCGACGAGCTCGGCCTGAAGCAGCCGCCGAACCGCACCGCGCGCAACCCTGAGGAAGCGCTGGTGCTGGCGCGCGAGATCGGCTATCCGCTGGTCGTGCGCCCGAGCTACGTGCTCGGCGGCCGGGCGATGGAAGTGGTGCACGCCGATTCCGACCTCGCGCGCTACATGCGCGACGCGGTCAAGGTGTCGAACGATTCGCCGGTGCTGCTCGACCGCTTCCTCGACAACGCGGTCGAGGTCGACATCGACGTCATCGCTGATCGTGAAGGCAACGTGCTGATCGGCGGCGTCATGGAACACATCGAGGAAGCCGGCGTGCATTCGGGCGACTCCTCGTGCTCGCTGCCGCCGTACTCGCTGTCGAGCGAGGTGCAAGCGCGCCTGCGCGAGCAGGTCGTCGCCCTGGCGCGCAAGCTCAAGGTCATCGGCCTGATGAACACCCAGTTCGCGGTGCAGACCGACGACGACGGCAACGAGACGATCTTCCTGCTGGAAGTGAATCCGCGCGCCTCGCGCACCGTGCCGTTCGTGTCCAAGGCGATCGGCATTCCGCTGGCCAAGATCTCGGCCCGCTGCATGGCCGGCAAGACGCTGGCCGAGCAGGGCGCGACGACCGAGATCGTGCCGGCGTACTTCTCGGTCAAGGAGGCGATCTTCCCGTTCGCCAAGTTCCAGGGCGTCGATCCGATCCTCGGACCGGAGATGCGCTCCACCGGCGAGGTCATGGGCGTGGGCGAGAGTTTCGGCGCGGCGTTCGCACGCGCGCAGGAAGCGGCGAGCATCCGGACGCCGCCGACCAGCGGCAAGGTGTTCGTGTCCGTGCGCGATCCCGACAAGAAGCGCGTGCTGCCCGTCGCCCGCGACATCATCGCGCGCGGCTATTCGATCGTCGCGACCGCCGGCACCGCCAAGTGGCTGCGCGAGCACGACATCGAATGCGAGCAGATCAACAAGGTCGTCGAGGGCCGTCCGCACGTCGTCGATCTGATCAAGAACGGCGAGATCGCGTACATCGTCAACACGACCGAGGGCAAGCAGGCGATCGCCGACTCGTTCTCGATCCGTCGCGAGGCCCTGCAGCACCGGGTGACCTATTCGACCACCGTTGCCGGCGCCAAGGCCCTGCTGCATTCTCTGGAATTCCGCGGCAGCGGCCCGGTCTGGGCACTGCAGGAACTGCACGCGCAGCTCGAGGGCAGCGCGGCAGCCACTTCAACGAACTGACGGAGGCACGCCCATGCGCGCACCCATGACCCTGCGCGGCGCCCAGCGCCTGCGCGAAGAACTCGAAGAACTGAAGTCGGTCAAGCGCCCCGCGGTGATCGAGGCGATCTCCGAAGCACGTGCCCACGGCGATCTCAAGGAGAACGCCGAATACCACGCCGCGCGCGAGCAGCAGAGCTTCATCGAAGGCCGGATCAAGCAGCTCGAAGGCGAGCTGTCGCATGCGGATCTGATCGACGTCGCCAAGCTCAATGCCGGCGACAAGGTGGTGTTCGGCGCGACGGTCGTCATCGCCGACACCGAGACCGACGAGGAGAAGCGCTACCAGATCGTCGGCGACCTCGAAGCGGACATCAAACAGGGCCTGATCGCGATCTCCTCGCCGGTCGCCCGCGCGATGATCGGCAAGCACGAGGGCGACAGCATCAGCATCGATGCGCCGGGCGGCTCGCGCGAGTACGACATCGTCAGCGTCGAGTATCTCGGCTGAGCCGGTGATTTCGGCCACGTTCCTGTTGCCCGCGGCCGCGCGCTTCGGTGCGCAGCGCTGGCAGCAGGACGTGTCGCGCGCGCTCGGGCGTGCGGATGTCGCGTCGCTGGCGTCCGGACGGCGCGCGCAGCTGGCCCGGCACATCGAACTGCCGGGCGGCAGTTGGCCGCTCGCGGCGCTGTCGCGCCAGGTCGACGTCGGCGATGCCGATGCATCGGACAGCGCCTGGCTGCGCGCCGATCCCGCGTGGCTGCGGCCCGACATCAACGGCGTGCGCCTGATGGCGCACGGCGACACCCTGGGCCTGACCCGCGAGGACTGCGACGCATTGCTGCCGGCGCTGCAACCGGCGTTCGGCGACGCCGGCTTCGCGCTCGATGCGCCCGATCCTGCGCGCTGGTACCTGCGCGTGCCGCGTGCGAGTCCCTTGCCCGAGTTCCCGGATCCGTCCGAGGCGCTGGGCACCGATCTCGCCGATCACGACGACGACAGCGCACCGGCGCGTCGCTGGCGTGCGCTCGCGACCGAGGCGCAGATCATCCTGCACAACCATCCGTGGAACGCGCGCCGCGTCGCGGCCGGCAGGACGCCGGTCAATGCCTTGTGGTTCTGGGGCGGCGGCCCGCTGCCCGACGCGCGCGTGCATACGCGCAGCGCGCATGCGCAGGTCTGCACCGACGATCCCACCCTGCATGCACTCGCCGCGAGCGCGACCACGGTCGCGCCGTTGCCGCAGGCCTTCCCGGCACCGCGAGATGCGGCGCTGTTCGATCTGGTCGGCGAACGTGACCTGCGCCGCCTGCAGACCGACTGGCTGCAGCCCGCGCTCGCCGCATTGGCCGGTGGCCGGCTGCGCACGCTGACGATCGACGACGAGGACGGCAACGTGCTGACACTGCGCCGCTGGCATCGCCTGCGCGTCTGGCGTCGCCCGCGCATCGCTTTGCCGGCGGCGACATCGTGACCGCGCGGGCGCCATTGATCCGCCGACGCGAGGCCGCGGTCGGCGAGGGCTGGCCGTCGACCGTGCCGTCGCTGCTGCGGCGGATCTATGCCGCGCGTGGTGCGCATGATCTCGACGCCGCGCAGCCTAGGCTCGCCGGACTGCTGCCACCCGATGCGCTGTCGAACATCGACGCCGCGACCGCCTTGCTCGCCGACGCCATCGCCAGCGGCGCACGCATCCTAGTGGTCGGCGACTTCGATTGCGACGGCGCGACGGCGTGCGCGGTCGCGGTGCGCGGACTGCGCATGCTCGGCGCGCGCGACGTCGTGCACGCGGTGCCCAACCGCGTCACCCACGGCTATGGCCTGTCGCCGGCGCTGGTCGAATCGCTCGCGCCGCTGGCGCCATCGCTGCTGGTGACCGTCGACCACGGCATCGCCTGCCATGCCGGCATCCGCGCGGCGAAGGCACTGGGCTGGCGGGTGCTGGTCACCGATCACCATCTGCCCGGTACCGAACTCCCGCCGGCCGATGCGATCGTCAATCCGAACCTGCCGGGCGACACCTTCCCGAGCAAGATGCTGGCCGGCGTCGGCGTGATCTTCTACGTGCTGATGGCGCTACGTGCGCGGCTGCGCGGGCAGGGCGACACGCGGGCCGCGGATGCGGATCTCGGCAGCCTGCTCGATCTCGTCGCGGTCGGCACCGTCGCCGATCTGGTGCCGCTTGATGCGAACAACCGTGCGCTCGTTTCTGCCGGCCTGCGCCGCCTGCGCGCGCGTCGCGGTTGCGCGGGCCTGCATGCGCTGATCGAGATCGCCGGTCGCGATGCCGCGCGCCTGACCGCGGCCGACATCGGCTTCGCGGTCGGCCCGCGGATCAACGCCGCCGGCCGGCTCGAGGACATGGCGATCGGCATCGAATGCCTGCTCAGCGACGACGGCGCCCATGCGCGCGATCTCGCCGACACGCTGCACCAGATCAATGCCGAACGCCGCGCGGTGCAGCAGTCGATGCTCGACGATGCCGAGGCCGCGGTCGCCGGGCAGCCGCCGGTCGATCCGGCCAGTGCCGGGGTCTGCCTGTTCGATGCGCAGTGGCATCCGGGCGTCGTCGGCCTGGTCGCGTCGAAGATGAAGGACGCGCTGCACCGCCCGGTGATCGCGTTCGCCCCGGCCGAACCCGACAGCGACCAGTTGCGCGGCTCGGCGCGTTCGATTCCCGGCCTGCACATCCGCGACGTGCTCGCCGCAGTGGACGTGACCCATCCAGGCCTGATCGAGCGCTTCGGCGGTCATGCGATGGCGGCGGGCCTCACCCTGCAGCGCGACCGCCTCGATGCGTTCACCGACGCCTTCCGCGTGACGGTCGCGCAGATGCTCGATCCCGCGCTGCTGCGTGCCGAGATCCTCACCGACGGCGCGCTGCACGGCGAGGAGTTCGACATCGTCCACGCCGCGCATCTGCGCGACGCCGGGCCGTGGGGGCAGGGCTTTCCCGAGCCGCAGTTCGACGGCGAGTTCGCGGTGATCGACTGGCGCGTGGTCGGCACCCGGCATCTGAAGCTGACGCTGCGGCTCGACGGGCATCCGAAACCGCTGTCGGCGATCCATTTCGGCGGCTGGCGCGAGATCGCCCCGTCCGTGCGCGAGCGCATCGTCTACCGGCTGGCGCCGGACGACTACCGCGGCGGCGATGCGGTGCAGCTCGTCGTCGAACACCGCGAGCCGCTCGGCGCCGTCTGACGCGACCGGCGTCCCACGTGCGGAATCGTGAATGCGGGTGCAGAATGGGCCGCCGCGCACGCGGCAGCCTGCGGCCGTTGCCTCCGCAACGCCGTCCACTTCTGTGCAGGGAGACGTTCTTGAAGACTGTCCACACGCTGGCCATCGCCGTGGCGCTGGCTCTGGCGCCGAGCTTCGCCGCGCATGCCGCCGCGCCCGGAAACGCTGCCGAATCCGTGACCCTGGGCGCCGAGCGCCGGGGCGAGATCACCAGCCGGTCCAGCCTCAACCACCAGGACGGCTCGCGCAGCCAGCTCTACCGCATCGATCTGCGCGAAGGCCAGGTGGCGTCCTTCAGGCTCGAAGGTGCACTGCGCGGCAGGCTGACCGCATTCCATGGCGGCGATCTGGTCGCGGCATCGAATCCGGGCAACACGTCGGCATCGCTGGTCGTACGCGCCAGGCGCGCCGGCAGCTACACGATCGCCGTCAGTGGCGTCGATGCCAGCGCCTACGGCCCCTACACGCTGCAGGCGACCGCGATCGAGGCCTACGACGGCGAGACCCTGCGCGTCGGCGCGGCGATCAGCGACTGGACCGATGCCAGGCGCCAGCTGCCGCTACAGATCGACGCGGCCGGTTTCTACACCATCGACATGCTGTCGGACGATTTCGACCCGGTACTCAAGCTCGACGGCCCGGGCGTCGCGTTGAGCAACGACGACGGCGGCGACGGCAGCAATGCGCGCATCAGCGCACGCCTCGCGCCGGGCGCCTACACGCTGACGGCCGAAGGCTACGGCAGCGAACGCATCAACGGCCTGTACCAGATCCGCGTCGCCGCACGTCCACTGCCCGAAGGCGGCCTGCGAGAAGGCGGCGCACTCGACGTCGGCAGCACCGTGACCGGTCTGTACGAAGGCACTGCGCATGCGTACACGTTCTCGCTGCCGGCGCGGCGCGTGGTGCGCATCGACCTGCGCAGCGACGAGATCGACCCCTTGCTGCATCTGGCCGGCAACGGCGTGGACAAGAGCGACGACGACGGCGGCGACGGTCTGAACGCGCGCATCTCGATGCTGCTCGAGCCGGGCGATTACACGTTGCGCGCCGATGCCGCCTCGGCCGGCGCCGGCCTGTACACGCTGGCGTTCGCCGCGACCGAAGCGCCGGACAATGTCGGCGGCGGCACGCTCGCGGCGGGGCGTCCGGCCGAAGCCACGTTGCTGCCCGGCATGACCGACCGCTGGACGGTCGATGTCCGCAGCGCCGGCGAGTACGCCATCGCGATGCATTCCGACGACGTCGACAGCTACCTGCGGCTGACCCGCGAGGGCCGCGAGGTGGCCGCCGACGACGACGGCGGTGGCGCGCTGAACGCGCGCATCGCGCAGCGGCTCGAGGCCGGCACCTATGTCGTCGAAGCGTCGTCCGTCGACGGCGATACCGGCGGCCGGTACCGCGTCTCGCTCGAACGGCGCTGAGTCTCAGTCCGCCGGTGTCGCCCGCGGCGGTGCCGGCGATTCGCGTCCGCCGTCCGCGGCGGTCCCGCGTGGCTGCCAACCCGGCGCGACGCTGCCCGGCTCGCTGCTGCGCCACTGGATCGGCATGCGGCTGCTGACCGCGACGACGTGGCCGGCCGCGATGGCTGCTTCGGGATCGCGCAGCACGGCCTTGACGTCCAGCGCGTCGCCTTCGCACCACAGGCCGGTCCAGGCGTCGCGTCCGCCGCGCTTGGACGCGTAGAGGGCGCGGTCGGCGAGGTCCACGGCATCGCGCCAGCGGTCGTGCCGGGCGACGCCGGGCGCGGCATCGGCCGGCCAGCAGGCGAAACCGATCGACACCGACAATGCGGCCTGGCCGCCATCGAACGCGAACGGCGTATCCGCCACCGCGGCGCGCAGGCGTTCGGCGACATCGCAGGCGCCGCGCGCATCGAGGGCGGGGCAGGCGACCAGGAATTCCTCGCCGCCCCAGCGGGCGACGAGATCGCCCGGCCGGCAGCACGCGCTCAGGCGGCCCGCGATCGCGATCAGGATCGCGTCGCCGGTGCTGTGACCATGCTGGTCGTTGCTGTGCTTGAAGTAGTCGACGTCGAGCAGGAACACCACCTGCCGCGCCGGGCCGTCCCCGTGGGCGGACATTTCACCCAGTGCGTGCGTGGCCGCGCCACGGTTGAGCAGCCGGGTGAGGCTGTCGACCGAACCGAGCCGGTAGAGCCGGCGGTTCACCTGCCGCTGGTACCAGGCGAAGGCGAGCATCAGCAGCACGAGGAGGGCGAGGCCGGCGATCGCCGCGCTGCGCAGCTTGCGCGCGTACTGCTGGTCGAGCGCGTCGACGCGGCGCTGTTCCTGCAGGCGCGCCAGCTCGCTGGCGCTGTGGCGGTCCTGCAGCCGCGCCTGCAGCCCGGCCAGCGTGCCGAGGTTCTGGCTGCGCAGCGCGCGCACTTCGACATCGCGCAGCGTCTGTTGCACGTCCAGCGCGGCCTCGTACAGGCGTTGCGCGCGCAGCGCCTCGACTTCGGCGCGCAGCGCGTCGCGGTATTCGATGCGGAAATCGCCGCGGCGGGCGATCTCCACCGCGGCGCGTGCGTGCGCCAGCGCCTGCGTGTCGAGACCGGCGTCGAGCGCCAGGCGCGACATCCGCATCAGGGTCAACGCCGCGCCGGACGGATCGTCGCTGCGCTGCGCCTCGGCCATGCGTGCCAGCGTCGGAAGCATGTCGGCGCCGGTGGCGTCGAGTGCGGCCAGTTCCGCGCGTGCACGGTGCTCGACCACGCCCAGCGCGACGGCTTCGGCCTGCGGCAGGGCCACGGCGAATGCGGCGCGCGCATCGTCCCGTCGACCGGCACGCAGATGGTTCAGGCCCCGGTTGTAGCCGAGCATCGGCTCGGGCACGCCGAGCCCGTCGGCGATCGCCTGCGCCCGTGCGTAGATGCGCTCGGCGTCGTCGAAGGCCTCCAGCTCTTCGCTGTGGATGTTGCCGACGTTGTTGAGCATCTTGACCTGGGCGAGCTCGGACTCGCCGGCCTCGGCGACCTCGAGCGCGCGCGTGTACAGCGCCAGCGCGCGCGGCACGTCGCCGGCCAGGTGCAGTGCGGCGCCCGCGTTCGACAGTGCGCGCAGGGCGAACTCCGGCGGCTGCGGCGCCTCCGACAGCAGGGCCTCGATGCGGTCGACGGCATCGATCACGGTCAGCGCATCGCCGGTCAGCGCTGCGGCGCGCGCGAGGCAGCTCTGCAGCTTGATCTCCTCGGGCGCCGGTACGCCGCTGGGCGACAGCGCGGCATGGGCGATCGCGATCGCTTCGGCCGGGCGGGTATCGCGCAGGTCGAAGCAGCGTTCGACCTGGGCCTCGATCCGTGCCGTCGCGTCCGGCCCCGCCTGCGCGGCGCCCGCAATCGTCAGCGCGGCGGCCAGCAGCCAGCCGCGCCTGTAGCGCATCCTCATTCCGGTCGATCCCCCTGCCAGTGCCCCCAATGGCAGGCGGAATTCTAGCGTCAAAGCGGGCACCCGCGGCGACGCGGCGGGACGGACTTGTTAGAATCGCGTGTTTCCCCGGACCCTATCGGCCCATGATCGAACTCAATCCCGTTCGCCAGCGCATCGTCGACCTCCGCGGTCGGCTGGATGCGCTCAGGGGGTATCTTTGACTACGACGCCCGTCGCGAGCGTCTGGAAGAAGTCGAGCGCGAGCTCGAAGACCCGAATGTCTGGAACGACCCCGAGCGCGCGCAGGCGCTGGGGCGCGAGCGCTCGACGCTCGACAAGACCGTCAACGGCATCCGCACGCTGACCGAAGGTCTGGAAGGCGCGACCGAGCTGCTGGAACTCGCCGAATCCGAACAGGACGAGGACACCGCGCAGGCGGTCGTCGACGACGTCGAGGGCTTCGCCGTCGAGGTCGACAAGCTCGAATTCCAGCGCATGTTCTCCGGCGAGCTCGATTCGGCGAACTGCTTCGTCGACATCCAGGCCGGCGCCGGCGGCACCGAGGCCCAGGACTGGGCCGAGATGATGCTGCGCATGTACCTGCGCTGGGCGGAGACCCGCGGCTGGAAGACCGAACTGATGGAAGTGTCCGGCGGCGAAGTCGCGGGCATCAAGTCGGCGACGGTGCGCGTGGAAGGAGAATTCGCCTACGGCTGGCTGAAGACCGAGATCGGCGTGCACCGGCTGGTGCGCAAGTCGCCGTTCGATTCCGACAACCGTCGCCACACCAGCTTCACCTCGGTGTTCGTGTCGCCGGAAGTCGACGACAACATCGAGATCGACATCAACCCGGCCGACCTGCGCACCGACGTGTACCGCTCGTCCGGCGCCGGTGGTCAGCACGTCAACAAGACCGAGTCGGCGGTGCGCATCACCCACATCCCGACCAATACCGTCGTCGCCTGCCAGACCGGCCGCAGCCAGCACCAGAACCGCGACACCGCGATGAAGATGCTGGCCGCCAAGCTCTACGAGCTGGAAGTGCAGAAGCGCAACGTCGAGAAGGACGCGCTGGAAGCCACCAAGTCCGACATCGGCTGGGGCAGCCAGATCCGCAACTACGTGCTCGACCAGAGCCGCATCAAAGACCTGCGCACGGGCGTGGAGCGCAGCGATACGCAGAAGGTGCTCGACGGCGATCTCGACGAGTTCGTCGAAGCCAGCCTCAAGTCGGGTCTGGCGGCGGGTTCCAAACGCACCGACGCCGTCTGATCGCTCCATTCCGCCGACGCGTCGCGTCGGTCCTGCGCGACCGGCATCCCGGTCGCGCGTGATTCCCCCTTCGAACACACACGAACCGCAGCCATGACCGACGCCCCCGCACCGCAGACGCCCGCCGACGAGAATGCATTGATCGCCGAGCGTCGCGCCAAACTGTCGGCGCTGCGCGGGCAGGGCATCGCGTTCCCGAACGACTTCCGTCGCCGCGACGAAGCCGGTGCGCTGCAGACCGTGTACGCGGATGCCGAGCGCTGGACGGGCGAGGCGCTCGAGGCGGAGGGCACGCGGGTCGCCGTCGCCGGCCGGCTGATGGCCAAGCGGATCATGGGCAAGGCCGCGTTCGCGACGATCCAGGACGTCGGCGGCCGCATCCAGCTGTTCCTGCAGTCGACCACGCTCGGCGAGCGCTACGACGCGTTCAAGGGCTGGGACGTCGGCGACATCGTCGCCGCTGAAGGCACGCTGATGCGCACCAGGACCGGCGAACTGTCGGTCAAGGCCGGATCGCTGCGCCTGCTGACCAAGTCGCTGCGCCCGCTGCCGGACAAGTGGCACGGCCTGAGCGACGTGGAGCAGCGCTACCGCCAGCGCTACGTCGACCTGATCGTCTCGCCCGACGCGCGCGCGGTGTTCGTCAAGCGCTCGCGCATCATCGGCGCGATCCGGCAGTGGCTCGACACCCGCGACTTCCTCGAAGTCGAGACGCCGATGATGCATTACATCGCCGGCGGCGCCGCGGCCAGGCCGTTCGCCACGCATCACAATGCGCTCGATCTCGACCTGTTTCTGCGCGTCGCGCCCGAGCTCTACCTCAAGCGCCTGGTCGTCGGCGGCTTCGAACGCGTCTACGAGATCAACCGCAACTTCCGCAACGAGGGCGTGTCGACCCGGCACAACCCCGAGTTCACGATGCTCGAACTCTACGAGGCCTACGTGGCCTACGAAGAGGTCATGGACCTGACCGAGAACCTGATCCGCGATGTCGCGGTGCAGGCCGTCGGCACCACGGCGCTGGAATGGGACGGCAACGCGATCGACGTCGGCCCGGCGTTCCGGCGCTGGAAGCTCGAGGAAGCCGTGCGCGAACTCAACCCGGAGATCACGGTCACCGACTGCCGCGACCGCGAGGCGCTGGCCGCGCATTGCGCGCGCCTGGGTGTCCACGTCAAGGCCGGCTACGGCTGGGGCAAGCTGCTGCTGGAGATCTTCGAGAAGACCGTCGAGACCGGCCTGGTCCAGCCGACCTTCATCACCCATTACCCGGTCGAGGTCTCGCCGCTGGCGCGCGAATCCGACAGCGAGGCCGGCATCACCGACCGCTTCGAGCTGTTCATCGGCGGCAAGGAGATCGCCAACGGCTTCTCCGAGCTCAACGACCCCGAGGACCAGGCCGCGCGTTTCCGCGCCCAGGTCGACGCGCGCGAGGGCGGCGACGACGAGGCGATGCACTTCGATGCCGACTACATCCGCGCGCTCGAAGTCGGCCTGCCGCCGACCGGCGGCCTGGGCATCGGCATCGACCGGCTGGTGATGCTGCTGACCGGTTCATCGTCGATCCGCGACGTGCTGCTGTTCCCCTACATGCGCCCGCAGGCCGACGCCTGAGGTCAGTTGCTGCCCCGCGGGGGCAGGCCGACCGGCCCACCGGACCATCAGGCACCGCCCGGTTGCCGGGTAGGGATTTTCCGCATGGGTGGCGCGGGACTTGCTTCGGGAGGAGATCGCCCGCGATGATGCGCGGCAAGGGGATACCGTGAGGAGGCCAACGGCATGAACATCGTCATCGTCGATGATCAGACGTCCGCAAGGACGATGCTGCGCCACATCCTGGAGGACATCAGCCCGGAGCTCGAAGTGTTCGACTTCGGCGATCCCGAGCACGCTCTGCGCTGGTGCGACGACCACCGCCCCGACCTGCTGCTGCTCGACTACCGCATGCCGGTCGTCGACGGCCTGGAATTCGCGCGCCGCTTCCGCCGTCCGCTGATGCATCGCGACGTGCCGATCGTGCTGGTCACCGTGGTCGGCGACGAGCCGATCCGCCAGGCCGCGCTGGAAGCGGGCGTCATCGATTTCCTGGTCAAGCCGGTGCGCCCGCGCGAGTTGCGCGCGCGTTGCCGCAACCTGCTGCAGCTGCGCCAGCAGTCCGAATCGGTCAAGCAGCGGGCGCTGTCGCTGGAACAGCGTTTGCTCAAGAGCATGCACGAGGTCGAGGAGCGCGAACGCGAGACCCTGACCCGGCTTGCGCGCGCGATTGCCTATCGCGACGCGAGCACCAGCGCCAACCTCGAACGCGTCGCCGCGGTGGCCGGCATGGTCGCCGAGGCGATGGGCCTGTTCGAGGACGAGGTGCGGATGATCGAGCTCGCCGCGCCGCTGCACGACATCGGCAAGATCGCCATCCCCGACGCCATCCTGATGAAGCCCGGCCCGCTGACGGCCGAGGAAACGGCGGAAATGCGCCAGCATCCGCAGATCGGCTACGAACTGCTGAGCAACAGCCAGAGCCGCTTCATCCAGCTCAGTGCGCTGATCGCGCTGCGCCACCAGGAGCGCTTCGACGGCACCGGCTATCCCGACGGCCTGGCCGGCGAGCAGATTCCGCTCGAGGCGCGCATCGTCGCGATCGCCGACGTGTTCGACGCGCTGATGTCCAAGCGCCCGTACAAGCGCGCATGGTCGATCGAGGAGGCGCTGGCCTACATCGGCGAGAACAGCGGCCGCCATTTCGATCCGCGCTGCGTCGAGGCGATGCTGTCCAACGTGCCGCGCCTGCAGCACATCTGCGCCCAGTTCGGCGGACGGCCCGTCGGGCCGTTGCAGTGAGCCGGCCGGGATGAACGCCGCCATCGGCTGGCTGCGCGCGCGCCTGGCCGACCGCCCCGACAGCGAGCACGGCCAGGCCACCGTGCGCCTGGTGATGCTGGTCGTCATCTACGCCTACCTGCAGCTGTTCGTCGACGGCCGGCCCGAGGTCGCGCGTGCGCTGTGGCTGTCGGAGGCCTACCTCGCGATCGAGATCGGCGTGGCGATCGGCATCTTCGGCTGGCTGCTGTGGCGGCCGGGCGTGTCGCATCCACGCCGCGTGCTGGGCATGGCGGCCGACTACAGCCTGATGGGCGTGGGCCTGTTCCTGCTCGGCGACCTGCTGGCGTGGCTGTACGTGGTGATCATGTGGGTCACGGTCGGCAACGGCCTGCGCTTTGGTCCGCGCTATCTCTACGCCGCGATCGGGTTCGCGGTCGTCACCTTCGGCACCGCGGTCGCGATCACGCCGTACTGGCAGCAGAACCTCTCGCTCGCGCTCGGCCTGCTGGTCGGTCTGGTCGCGGTGCCGCTGTACCTGAGTTCGCTGCTGCGCGCGCTCACCGAGGCCACGCGCGCGGCCAAGGCCGCCAGCGAGGCCAAGAGCCGTTTCCTGGCCAATATGAGCCACGAATTCCGCACCCCGCTCAACGGCATCATCGGCATGTCGGACCTGCTGGTGACCACGCCGCTGAGCGCCGAGCAGCGCGACAGCGCGCACGTCATCCAGACCTCGGCCAAGGCGCTGCAGGCGCTGGTCGACGACGTGCTCGACATCTTCAAGATCGAGGCCGGCAAGTTCCGCAGCAGCCATGCCGACTTCTCGCTGCCGGAACTGGTCCGCGGCATCCAGGTGATGTTGATGCCGAGCGCGCACGCCAAGGGCCTGCGCTTCGAGGCGAAGGTCGCCGACGGCGTGCCCACGCTGCTGCACGGCGACAGCAACCAGCTGCGCCAGGTGCTGGTGAACCTGCTGTCGAACGCGATCAAGTTCACCGACCAGGGTCAGGTGACGCTGGCGATCGACACGATCGGCGGCGAGCCGACATCGTCGCGCGTGCAGCTGCGCTTCTCCGTGCGCGACACCGGCATCGGCATGCCGCCCGAAGCGCTCGTCGGCATCTTCGACGCGTTCGAACAGGTCGAGACCGGCCTCGGCCGCCGCTTCGGCGGCACCGGCCTGGGCACGACGATCGCCAAGGGCCTGACCGAACAGATGGGCGGGCAGATCCACGTCGAGAGCCGCCTGGGCGAGGGCTCGCACTTCTGGATCGAGGTACCGCTGGGTGTCGTCGAGCGCAGCGATGCGGCGCCCGCGTCGATCAGCAACGTCATCCCGTTCGATGATCCGTTCGTGCGCCACCGCGCGCGCGTCGAGCCGATGCGCATTCTCGTCGCCGACGACCAGCCGGCCAACCGCATGGTGCTGCGGCGCCTGCTCGAGAAGGCCGGGCATCGCCCGCACATCGTCGACGACGGCGACGATGTGCTGATGGCGCTCGAGGCGCAGACCTTCGACGTGGTGATCACCGACCTGCACATGCCCGGCGCGGACGGCCTGGATATCATCCGGCAGACGCGTTTCATGGAGGCGGGCAGTGGCCGCCGCACGCCGTTCATCGTGCTGACCGCAGACGCGACCGCCGAGGCGCGCGAGGCCTGCATGCGCGCCGGCGCAATGGCCTATCTGACCAAGCCGATCGTCATCGATCGCATGCTCGAGAAGCTCGCCGAGATCGCACTGGGGGGAGGCGCCGCCATGCCCGCGATGCCGGCAGAGCCGAAGGCCGTCGCCCGCGAACCGGACGGCAGCGTCATCTCGCAGCACATCCTCGACGAACTGCGCGAGATGGGCCTGGGCGAGGCGTTCGTGCAGCGCTTCCTCGGCGAGTGCACGCGCGATGCACGCAAGTGCCTCGTCGACCTGGAGGAATCGGCGCGCGTCGGCAACTGGGATGCCGCCCGCGACGCCTGCCACGCGCTCAAGGGCGCGGCCGGCAACATGGGCGCGGTGCGCCTGGCCGAAACCGCGTCGGCCGGCATGGGCATGCGCTCGGACCAGCTGCTCAAGGAGTGGAGCAGCCTGCTGCAGACGCTGGGCCAGCAGCTCGACCAGGCGCTCGTCGCGTTGCGCGAGCGCGGTGATCTGCCGCGTGCGGGCATGCCCGGGTCGGAGAAGGCCTGACCCGGGCGTCGGCGACCGGTCAGCCGACGTCGGCGGCCTTGTCGTCGTTCGTCGCTTCGGGCCGGCGCAGTTGCGCGCGCACCAGCCGTTCCATCGTCCGCAGCTGGCGATCGCCGAGCTGGAGTGCGGTGTCGACCCAGATCCGGGTGATGCGCATCAGTTCCTCGTGCGTGACCGGATGCGCGCCTTCGCGGACCTCGTGCAGCGCCAGGCGCGCGGCGGCGATGCGCCGGTTCTGACGGATCACCTCGTGCACCGCGCGCGTGCCTTCGCCCTTGGGCACGAGGACGTCGACGATGCCCATCGCGTGGAGCTCGTCGCTGGTGTACATGCGGCCGTTGAGCATCATCTCCTCGGCGACCTTCGGGCTGACCTTCTGCGCCAGCAGCGAATACGCGCCCATGCCCGGGAACAGGCCGAACAGCACTTCGGGGAAGCCCATCTGCACGCCGCTCTCGGCGACGATGGTCTGGCAGGCCAGCGCCAGTTCGAACCCGCCGCCGAGCGCATCGCCCTCGACCAGCGCCACGGTGTGCGCGTTGCGGTGCAAGCGCGTGTGCAGCAGGTGGATGTTGTCCACGCATTCGGTCGCGTAGCGCAGCAGGCCGTCGCGGTTGCGGTCGCGGATCAGCGAGGCGAACAGCTTGAGATCGCCGCCCAGATTGAACACGTGGCTGTCGGCGCCGAGCACGATGTGCGAGACGTGGGCCGGCTCGGCCTCGGCGCGGCTGGAGATGCGGTCGATCGTCTGCTGCGCGAACAGGCGCAGCTCGCGCAGCAGCGCGGGAGAGAAGCAGGCCCGATAGGTGGGATCGGAGAACGCCTGCTGCGCATGCATGAAGCACCAGTGGGAATCGTTGGAGCTGTCGTGTTCGATACGGATGGTGGACAGTGCGGCGGTGGCGTCACCGTGCAGCAGCTCGACGTTGGTCATTGAAGATCCCCTGTAGCGGACTTCCCGCCGGTCGGGCGCCCGGCAGGCGTCCCGATAAAAGTTTTCGCCCGATGCGGGCTTCTATGCGCGCATCGGGCGAAAAGGGCAAGGATTTCAATGATCTAAACAGTGAATGCCAAATCCGTCACCCGGATTTGGGAACTGCGTCACGCTTTTGCGGGCTCGTCGCGCAGTTCGCGGCGCAGGATCTTGCCGACGTTGGTCTTGGGCAGTTCGGTGCGGAACTCGACGATGCGCGGATGCTTGTAGCCGGTCAGGTGTTCGCGCGCGTGCGCCTTGACCTGCTCGGCGGTCAGCGCGGGATCCTTGCGCACGATCACCACCTTCACCGCCTCGCCCGACTTCTCGTCGGGCACGCCGATCGCGGCGACCTCGAGCACGCCGGGCATCATCGCGATGACGTCTTCGACCTCGTTGGGATACACGTTGAAACCCGAGACGAGGATCATGTCCTTCTTGCGGTCGACGATGTAGAAGAAGCCCTTCTCGTCCATCTTCGCCATGTCGCCGGTGTGCAGCCAGCCGTCGGCGTCGATCGCCTCGGCGGTGTCCTCGGCGCGCTGCCAGTAGCCGCGCATGACCTGCGGGCCGCGGATGCACAGCTCGCCGACTTCGCCGACCGGCAACTGCGCGCCGTCCTCGCCCTTGATGCAGGCTTCGGTCGACGGCACCGGCAGGCCGATCGCGCCGTTGTACTCGGCCAGGTCCATCGGATTGATGCAGGCCGCGGGCGAGGTTTCAGTCAGGCCGTAGGCCTCCACCAGGGTGACGCCGGTGGTCTGCTTCCAGCGTTCGGCGACCGAGCGCTGCACGGCCATGCCGCCGCCGAGCGTGAGCCGCAGCGGGCTGAAGTCGATGTCGGAGAAGCCGGGCGTGTTGAGCAGACCGTTGAACAGCGTGTTGACGCCGGTGATCGCGGTGAAGGGCTCGCGCTTGAGCTCCTTGACGAAGCCGGGCATGTCGCGCGGATTGGTGATCAGGATGTTCTTTGCGCCAAGACGCATGAAGACCAGTCCGTTCGCCGTCAACGCGAAGATGTGGTACAGCGGCAGCGCCGTGATGATCGTCTCCTGGCCTTCGCGGGCCAGCGGTCCGATCCAGGCCGAGGCCTGCTGCATGTTCGCCACGAGGTTGCGATGGGTGAGCATCGCGCCCTTGGCCACGCCGGTGGTGCCGCCGGTGTACTGCAGGAACGCGATGTCCTCGAGCGTGATCGAAACCTGTGGCAGTTCGTGCTTCGCGCCGGCCGCGATCGCATCGCGGAACCGCACTGCGCCCTGGATCGCGTAGTCGGGCACCATCTTCTTGACGTGCTTGAGCACGAAATTGACGATCGCACCCTTCGGAAAGCCGAGCAGATCGCCGAGGCCGGTGGTGATGACCTGCTTGACCTGGGTGTCGGCCAGCACGTCCTGCACGGTCTTGCCGAAGTTGTCCATCACCAGCACCGCGGCAGCGCCGGAATCGACCAGCTGGTGGCGCAGCTCGCGCGGCGTGTACATCGGGTTGGTGTTCACCACCGTCAGGCCCGCGCGCAGCACGCCGAACGTCGCGATCGGGTACTGCAGGCAGTTGGGCATCATGATCGCGACGCGATCGCCCTTCTTGAGCTTGAGTTCGCCGAGCAGGTAGGCGGCGAAGTCGCGGCTGCGTGCGTCCAGTTCGGCGTAGGTGATCGTCCGTCCCATGTTCGAGAACGCGGGCCGGTCGCGGAACTTCGCGATGGCCTCGTCGAGAATGGCCGGCACCGAGCGGTACTGCTCGGGATCGATTTCCGCAGGCACGCCTGCGGGATAGTTCGCCAGCCACGGACGTTGATCGGTCATGCAATCCTCTCCCTGATTGAAGGCCGTCACTCGAACTGGTGACCGTACCTGTGCAATTCGCTCGATTGGAGCATAGGCTCTAGGGGGAGGCAAGGCGCGATGCGGCGTGAATCACGCGGATTGCGCGCCGATCGATGCGCATTCGGTGGACGAAGGAAGGGGATCGGATCATGCGTGGAACGGATGGACGCGCGGCGTGCGCGCGCTGGGGATTCGCGATCGTGCTGGCCTGCCTGGCGGCGCTCGCCGGCTGCCGCCGCGACGCACCCGAAGATGCGATCCGCATGCAGGTCGCCGCGCTGCAGTCCGCGATCGAAACGCGCAGCGCATCGGATGTCGCCGAGGTGCTCGACGAGGACTTCATCGGCCCGCAGAACATGGACCGGCGCGCCGCGCGGCAGATGGCCGCGGTGATGATGCTGCGGCACCAGCGCATCGGCGTGCTGGCCGGACCGCTGGAGGTCACGTTGCAGGGCGAGGATCGCGCGACCGTGCGCACGCGCGCCGCGCTGACCGGTGGCGACGGCAGTGCGCTGTTGCCTGACAGCGCGCAGGCATGGCGGATCGAGAGCGGCTGGCGGCTGCGCGACGGCGTCTGGCGCATCACCAGCCTGACGTGGACGCCGGTCCTGCAGTGAGCCACGGCGCCGCGAGGCGCCGCATCCGCATCACTCGAAGTCGTAATGCATGCCGGGTCCGGCGGCGGCCAGGAAGTTGCCCTGGACGTAGTCGACGTCGGCGCCGAACAGGATCGACATGCTGGCCGCGTCCTGCACGAATTCGGCGATCGTGCGGATGCCGACCTCGCGCGCGCGGCGGGCGATCTCGCCGATGCGCGCCTGGTTCTCGGCGTTGCCCGGCAGGTCGTCGGTGAAGCTGCGATCGAGCTTGAGCAGGTGCGGCTGCAGATGGCTGAGTAGCTGGAACGAATCGAGGCCGACGCCGAACTGCTCCAGCGCGAAGCGGCCGTCGAACCGGGCGATGCGCGCGGCGAAGGCCTGGGTCGCCTTGAGGTGCGTGAACACCTTCGCCTCGGGCAACTGCAGGACGAGATATTCGCCGGGCACCTGGTGCTCGGCCAGCTGCTCGCCGACGAAGTCCGCGAACGCATCGCCATCCAGCGATGCCTGGCTGATCTTGACCAGCAGCGTGGTCGGCTGACCGACGCGCAGGCGCTGGCCGATCGCGGCGATCGCGCGCGAGACGACGTGGCGGTCGATCTCGCCGAGCATGCCGTTGTCTTCGGCGATCTGCAGGAAGGTGCCCGGCGCGATCAGTTCGCCGTCGCCGCCGTCGAGCCGCAGCAGGATCTCGTAGACCGCGGCGTTGTCGCCCTGCAGGTTGATGACCGGCTGGTAATGCAGCACGAAACCGTCGTCGTCGAGCGCGCCGCGCAGGCGCGCGACCCAGGCTTGGATGCGTTCCTCCTCGACGCGGTCGACCGCGCTGGGATCGAACACCTCGCAGCGGTTGCCGCCGGTGCCCGAGGCCGATTCCAGTGCGTTGCTCGCGCGGGCGAGCACCTGCGCGACATTGGCGATCTTCTCCCCGACCTGCACGCCGCCGATGCTGACGGTGATGACGCTGGAGCGTTCGCCGATTTCGAACACGTGATCGGCGAAGCCTTCGCGGATGCGCTCGGCCGCGGCGGCGGTGGCGTGGTAATCGTGCCCGCGCAGCAGCACCGCGAGGGTATGACCGCCGTAGCGGGCGACCGTCGCGTCGTCGCCGACCAGCGTCTGCAGGCGCGCGGCGGTCGCGGCCAGCAGGTCGTCGGCGTGGTCGAGACCGATGTCGGACAGCAGTTGCTGGTGGTGGTCGGGCTCGAGCATCAGGAAGCCGTACTGGCCGTCGGACTGCGCGGCGTCGTCGACCGCGTCCTCGATCGCGCGCAGGAAGGTCGGGCGGTTCAGCAGGCCGGTGACCTGGTCGCGGTGGCGCAGTTCCTCGAGCTCGAGCACGAGGTCGGCGTCGATCTCCTCGCGGCGGCGGAACACCACCTGCAGGCAGGGCTCGCCCTCGTACTGCGCGGTGGTGAATTCCATCGAGGCCGGGAACGCGTTGCCGTCGACGTCGCGCGCTTCGATCTCGTGGCGCGGCGGCGGCGCTTCGCCCTTGCTCAGCGATTTCAGCAGCGCCTTGAACGATTCCACGTGCTGCGGCGCGACCATGTCCAGCAGCGAGATCCCTTCGACATCCTCGAAGCTGTCGTAGCCGAACATTTCCAGATACGCCGCATTGGCGCGGATGTGCATGCCTTCGTGGATGTAGGCGATCGGGTCGCGCGAAGAGTCGATCAGCGCGTCGCAGCGGCGCTCGGTCTCGCGCACGCGCGCCTCCAGGCGGCGCAGGCCACGACGCGCGTCACGGTCGGCCCAGGCTTCGCGCACGCAGGCGAGCAGCTGCTGCGGTGCATGGCGCAGGGCGACCGCGCGGGCGCCGGACTGGATCGCATCGATGTAGTCGGCTTCGGCCAGCGCATCGACCAGGGCGATGACCGGCAGGTCGCGACCGCTGTCGGCGACGCGCTGCATGACCTGCGCGAACGGAAGCACGGCCGAGGTGCGCGCGGCGATCACCACGTCGGGCGACTGGCTGCCGATGATGCGGCCCAGATCGTCGTCGGATTCGGGCCGCAGCGGACGCACCGCGATGCCGGCATTGCGCAGTCCACTGGCGAGCGCCTCGGCATCCTCGACACGGTCGTCGACGATCAGAAGGCGCAGTGCGGTGTCGGCTCGTGTCGACATTCAGGTCTCCGGGGCAGACCGCCTTATGCCACGGAGGGGGTGATCCGTCCATCGTCCGCGGGGCGCAATGCACGCTTGGATGCGTCACCTGCGACCTCGCGCACAAGTCGTGGCACCAGATAGCCGGACTGGCGGGCGACCAGCGCGGCGTGCAGGGCGAGCGCGGTGGCGTCGTCGACCTCGAAATGCGCGGCGCCGGCCACCCGGTCGAGCTGGTGCAGGTAGTAAGGCAGCACGCCGGCGGCGAACCCGCGTTCGGCCAGCGCGGCCAGGGTGTCGGCATCGTCGTTGACGCCGCGCAGCAATACCGCCTGGTTCAGCAGCACCGCGCCGGCCTCGCGCAGGGCGCGCATCGCCGCGTCGACGTCGGCATCGAATTCGTTGGCGTGGTTGGCATGGACCACGATCGCGACCGGCCAGGGCAGGGCGGCCAGCCAGTCGCACAGATCCGCGTCGACGCGCTCGGGCAGGACGATCGGCAGGCGGGTATGGATGCGCAGACGGCGCACGTGCGGGATCGCGCGCAGCGCGTCGGTCAGTTCGGCGAGCTTCGGCGTCGCCAGCGACAACGGATCGCCGCCCGACAGCAGCACCTCGTCGATGCTCGGATCGTCCGCGATCATCGCCAGTGCGTCGCGCCAGCCGTTCGCGGCCGCGGTTTCCTCGGCGTAGGGAAAATGGCGGCGGAAGCAGTAGCGGCAGTGCACCGCGCAGCTGCCGGTCGCGACCAGCAGCGCCCGGCCCTGGTACTTGTGGATCACGCCGTGACCGGCCTTGGCCGCACCGTCGCCGACCGCGTCCAGGCCGAAGCCGGGGGCGGGACGCATCTCGGCATCGAGCGGCAGCACCTGGCGCAGCAGCGGGTCGTGCGGATCGCCGTGGCGCATGCGCGCGACGAAGCCGCGCGGCACCCGCAGCGGGAACTGCGCGGCCGCCGCATCGGACACGCCCAGCGCGGCCTCGCGCAGGCCGACCATGGCCAGCAGTTCGCGCGGGTCGCGGACGGCCTCGCGCCAGGCCTGCTGCCAGCGGCGCGGCTGCATCGGAAGGGGGGCTGCGGGTATCATGTGCGACTGAATCCGTAGAGCCGTCCGCGCGAATCGCGGCCGGGAAACCCCATAGTGTAGCCGCCGGCGCGACCGGCCCAGCAGGAGCGAGAGATGGCCAGTTATGGCATGAACGACGTCAAGAACGGCCAGAAGATCCTGGTCAACAACGAGCCTTGCGTCATCATCGACACCGAATACGTGAAGCCGGGCAAGGGCCAGGCCTTCACCCGCATGAAGTACCGCAACATCAAGTCGGGCCGCGTCGTCGAACTGACGATGAAGGCGACCGACTCGGTGGAAGTGGCCGACGTCATGGACACCGACATGCAGTACCTCTACAGCGACGGCGAGTACTGGCACTTCATGAATCCCGAGTCCTTCGAGCAGGTGCAGGCCGACAAGGCCGGCATGGGAGGCGCGGAGAAGTGGCTCAAGGGCGAGGAGGAATGCGTGGTGACGCTGTGGAACGGCACGCCGATCCAGGTCACGCCGCCGAATTTCGTCGAACTGCAGATAACCGAGACCGATCCGGGCGTGCGCGGCGACACCTCCGGTGGCGGCGGCAAGCCGGCGACGCTGGAAACCGGCGCCGTCGTCCGCGTGCCGCTGTTCGTCGGCCAGGAAGAAGTCATCAAGGTCGACACCCGCTCGGGCGAGTACGTCAGCCGGGTGAAGTGATTGATTCGCAGCAAAATCGCAGAGCGATTTGCGTCGCGAATCAATCATCCCCGCGCAGGCGGGGATCCAGTGGCTGTGCGCATCCGCAGCGAAATCGCGAAGCGATTTGCGTCGCGGATCAATCATCCCCGCGCAGGCGGGGATCCAGTGCCTGTGCGCATCATGAGCGAAATGGCCAAGCGACCGAGCTGGCGGCTCCGGGCAGGTGCGTTCGTGCTCCTGTCCATCGCCGCGGGCGCGCACGCGGCGGCAGCGGCGTCGCCCCGCGACGCCTGTCCGCTGCAGACCGTGTACGCGATGACCCAGGCCGGACTGCTGCCTGCGGACGACGGCACGCCGATCGTGGCCCAGGCCTGCCGGGTCTGGCCCTACAATCCGTCGCTCGCACTGGCCGCGGTCGCCTATCCGTTGCCGGGCGCCGACCGGATCGGCGAGCGCGCGCTGCGGCTGGTGGTCGCGGTGCTCGATGCGCAGGACGCGCGCCTGCTCGCCACGCATGAAGCCGATCTGGGCGAGGACGCCGTCTTCGCGCTGACCGAAGACGGCCTGCTGCTCGATACCGCGCGCTACGACCTCGCCAAGGGAACCCGCGCGTTCGGCGTCGTGCTGCGCAGTTCGGCGCCGGGCGCGAGTTGTCCGGATGGACGCTTCAACGACGAACTCACGCTGTACGTGCGCGAAGGCGAAATCCTCCGGCCGGTGTTCACGTCCTACATGGATTTCTGGTCGCGCGTCGAAGGCGAGCCTTGTGCATGGGCACAGGAGCAGCGTCTGGTGACCGAGGAAGCGGCGTTCACCATCGGCGTCGAGCGCGGAACGCACCAGGGCTACGCCGACCTGCGCGTGACCGCCAACGTCGCACGCATCGAAAGCGCCGCCAGCAGCGAAGACGAGAAGACCGTGCGCCGACGCGACAGCCGGATCGTGCGTTACGACGGCAGCCGCTACGACACGGCCCCGCTGGAGAACGGCTTCTTCTGGACCCAGCCCGACGAGGACGAATGAGCATGCATGACGCGCCCCCGCAATCCATCGACCTGCTGATCGAAGCCGCGCACGTGGTGCCGGTCGAGCCGCACGCGGTCGTGCTCGACGACCACGCGGTCGCGGTGCATCGCGGCGAGATCATCGCGGTGTTGCCGATCGCCGAGGCGCGCCAGCGCTTCGCGCCGGTGGAGACGGTCTCGCGTCCGCAGTCGGCATTGCTGCCCGGCCTGGTCAATGCGCACACCCACAACCCGATGACGCTGTTGCGCGGCATCGCCGACGACCTGCCGCTCAAGGTCTGGCTGCAGCAGCACATCTGGCCGATCGAGGGCGCGGTGATCGGTCCGGAGTTCGTCGCCGACGGCATCACCCTGGCGCTGGCGGAGATGCTCCGCGGCGGCACCACCTGCGTCAACGAGAACTACTTCTTCCCCGACGTGCAGGCCGCGGTCTACAAGCGCCACGGCTTCCGCGCACGCGTCGGCCTGCCGGTCATCGATTTCCCGACCGCGTGGGCGTCGAGCGACGACGAATACTTCGAGCGCGCCGGCGAGGTCCACGACCAGTGGCGCGACGATCCGCTGATCTCGATGGCGTTCGCGCCGCATGCGCCGTACACGGTCAACGACGCGAACTTCGAACGCGTGCGCATGCTCGCCGACCAGCTCGACCTGCCGGTGCACCTGCACCTGCACGAGACCGCGCAGGAAGTGCAGCAGTCGATCGACGAACACGGCCAGCGGCCGATCGCGCGGCTCGACCGCCTGGGCCTGGTCAACGACCGCCTGATCGCGGTGCACATGACCCAGCTGACCGAGGGCGAAATCCACCTGTGCGCCGAGCGCGGCGTCAGTGTGGTGCATTGCCCCGAGTCCAACCTCAAGCTCGCATCGGGTTTCTGCCCGGCCTGCGCGCTGGAGCGCGCGGGGGTCAACATCGCGATCGGCACCGACGGCGTGGCCAGCAACAACGATCTCGACATGTTCGGCGAGACCCGCACCGCGGCGATCCTGGCCAAGGCGGTCGCGAACGACGCGGCCGGCTTCGATGCGTTCACCGCGCTGCGCGCGGCCACGCTCGGCGGCGCGAAGGCGGTCGGCTTCGGCGACCGCATCGGCTCGATCGAGCCGGGCAAGCAGGCCGACCTGATCTGCGTCGACCTGTCGCCGATCGAGACCCAGCCGCTGCACCATGTGGTCTCGCAGCTGGTCTACGCGACCGGCCGCCACCAGGTCGGCGATGTCTGGATCGCCGGCCAGCCGAAACTGCAGTCGCGCGTCCTGGTCGGCTTCGATCTCGACGCCATCACCGCGAACGCGCGTCAATGGCGCGAACGCATCGCCACGCTGCGCAAGGGCGCATGAGGAACTTTCGATGACCGCAGCACGCGACAATTTCCACCAGGCCGAACTCGACAAGTTCGGCGCGCTCGCCAACCGCTGGTGGGACGCCGATGGCCCGCAGAAGGCGCTGCATGCGCTCAATCCTGTGCGCCTGGAATACGTGCGCGAGCGCACCCGGCTCGACGATGCGCGCATCCTCGACGTCGGTTGCGGCGGTGGCCTGCTCAGCGAGGCGATGGCGCAGCGCAGTGCGCGTGTCACCGCGATCGACCTGGTCGAGGACCTGGTCAAGGTCGCGAAGCTGCACGGCCTCGAGAGTGGCGTGCAGGTCGACTATCGCGTGCAGTCGGTCGAGGCGCTCGCCGCCGAGCAGCCGGGCAGTTTCGATGCGGTGACCTGCATGGAGATGCTCGAGCACGTGCCGGACCCGGCGGCGATCCTGCAGGCCTGCGCGACGCTGCTCAAGCCGGGCGGTTCGCTGTTCGTGTCCACGCTCAATCGCACCCCGGCCGCGTTCGCGCTGGCGATCGTCGGCGCCGAATACGTCGCGCGCCTGCTGCCACGCGGCACCCACCAGTACGCGTCCTTCATCAAGCCGTCGGAACTCGGCGGCTGGCTACGCGAAGCCGGGCTGGAACTGCAGGACGTGACCGGGCTGATGTACGAGCCCTGGCGCAACGGCGCGCGGCTGATCCCGCGCACCGACGTGAACTACCTGGCCTGGGCGCGGAAGCCACAGTGAGCGATTCCCGTTCTGAGGTCCGTTTCCCGGCCGGCGCATTGTTCGATCTCGACGGCACGCTGCTCGACAGCGCGCCGGACATGCTCGCGACCGTCAACCGGATGCTGGCGACCCGCGGCCGTCCGCCGTTGGCGCTGTCCGACATCCGGCCGGTGGTCTCGCGCGGCGCACGCGCGATGGCCTCGGTCGCGTTTCCCGAACTCGATGCCGACGATGTGGTCGCGCTGGTGCCGGAATTCCTCGCGGTCTACGCCGAAGAACTCGGCCGCCACAGCCTGCCGTTCGACGGCGTCGAACCGATGCTGGCCGCGCTCGAGGCGGCCGGCACGCGCTGGGGCATCGTCACCAACAAGCCGGAATATCTGGCGGAGCGGATCCTGCCCCAGTTCGGCTGGCAGGACCGCTGCGCGGTGCTGGTCGGCGGCGACACCCTGGCCGAGCGCAAGCCGCATCCGTTGCCGCTGCTGCATGCGGCGGACGCGATCGGCATCGCGCCCGAGGCTTGCGTCTACGTCGGCGACGATGCGCGCGACATCATCGCGGCGCGCGCCGCCGGCATGCCATCGGTGGTCGCCTTGTGGGGCTACCGGCTGGGCGACGACGATCCGGTCGCCTGGCAGGGCGACGTGATGCTGGACGCGCCGCAGGCGCTGGCCGATGCCTCGGGTTGGCCGCAGCGATGAGCGCGACCGTGCAATCGGGCGACGAGGATTTCGTCGGCAAATGGCAGGCCCGCTGGCCGGAATGGCGCATCGGCATGGCCTTCGTCGCACCGGCGCAGCGCGCGCGTGCCGCGCCGTGGTTCTCGCTGCTCGACGAACTGTGCGATGCGGCCTGGGCCGGCACCGACGCGACGCCGGGTCTGGCGAAACTCGCGTGGTGGCAGGACGAACTGCAGGGCTGGGCAAAGGGCGCGCGCCGGCATCCGCTGGCCGCGCAGCTGCAGCGCGTGGATGCGCCGTGGCAGACACTCGCACTGGCGCTGCGCCTGTTGCCCGCGACCCGCGAACATCCCGCCGACATCACGCGCAACCTCGCGCAGCTGCAGGACCTCGCACTGGCGATCGCAGCCTGCGAATCGCGGTTGTTCGGCGACGGCAGTCGCGACAGCGGCGACGGCTGCATCGACGCCACGCCGTTGCTGGCGATGCAGGCCTTCGTGCGCGCGGACCAGTCGCTCGCCGCGCATCTGCTGGCCGACTGGCCGGCGCAGGGCGGCGGAACCCGGCCGCGGCGGATCGCGAATGCGATCCTCGGCGCGCGCCTGCACGTGCTCGCGCGCGACGGCGAGAGCCGTCCCGTGCCCGGTCCGCGCGTGCTGTGGTCGAGCTGGCGGGCCGCGCGGCCGCGCTGAACATCGGCTGCGCGGGCGGGCGCGGAAACGCAGCGTTGCGGGGGTCGATGCGAGCGAGCCGGTAGACTGGACACCCACGACGGGCGCCGCGAACCGGCGCCCGTCGCGTCATTCCCGACCAACGCCACGAGTCCCGTCTTGAGCACCGCATCCTCCATCGACCGCCTTCCCGACGTCGCCGGCGACCAGGCCCAGGCCGCGCGCCTGCTGGACTGGGTGGGCATGGGCAACATCGCATTGCCGCTGCGCATCGAGGATGCCGATGGCGGCGCGGTCACCGTGCCGGCGTCGGCCGACATCGGCGTGAACCTGATCGATCCCGACGCGCGCGGCATCCACATGTCGCGCCTGTACCTGCATCTGCAGGATGCGCTGTCGAGCCGGACGCTGGACCGCGAATCGCTCGCGCGCGTGCTCGGCGACTGCATCGAATCGCAGCGCGGTCTCGCCGATCGCGTGCAGCTCACCCTGCGTTACGGCCAGCTGCTGCGACGCCCCGCGCTCGCCAGCGCGCACAGCGGCTGGAAGACCTATCCGGTCGAGATCGACGCCGTGCTGGGTCCCGACGGCCTGGCGCTGACGCTGTCGCTGTCGGTCGAGTATTCGAGCACTTGCCCGGCGTCCGCCGCGCTGTCGCGCCAGCTCAACGCCGCGCGCTTCGCCGGCGACTTTACCCCCGATGCCGCCAGCTACGACGCCGTGCGCGACTGGCTGGAATCCCCGCGCGGTCTCGCCGCGACGCCGCACGCCCAGCGCAGCCGCGCCGACGTGCGCCTGACGCTGGGCGCGGATGTCGACACGTTTCCGATCCTGGCGATCGTCGATGCGCTGGAACACGCGCTCGGCACGCCGGTGCAGACCGCGGTCAAGCGCGAGGACGAACAGGCCTTCGCCAGCCTCAATGCCGAGAACCTGATGTTCTGCGAGGACGCCGCCCGTCGCGTCGCGGCTGCGCTGGCGGCTGATCCGCGTGTGTCGCGTTTCGAGGCCAAGGTCTCGCACTTCGAAAGCCTGCACGCGCATGACGCGGTGGCTCGGGTGAGTGGGCCGTAAGAGCTCGAGCAAAGCGGTCTGCGCGGTTGAACCCTGCCCAGATCTCGATTCGTTCTTCATCGTCGTCCCAGCGAACGCTGGGGCCCATTTTGATTTGAAGAGTCTCGGACGTGATCGCGGAAATGGGTCCCAGCGTTCGCTGGGACGACGCTGGCGGGAATGTCCGGCAACCCGAGATCGCGCCGACTACCTGAGTCAGCGCTTCTCCAGCACCAGCTGCGGATCCACCCGCACATCCAGCCAGTTCATGCCCCAGTGCAGATGCGGCCCGGTCGCACGGCCCGTCGCGCCGACTGCGCCGATGACCTGACCCTGTTCGACCCGATCACCCACCTTCGCGTCGATGCGCGACAGGTGCAGGAAGTTCGAACTCACGCCATGCCCGTGATCGAGCAGCAGCGTGCCGCCGGTGAGATAGAGGTCGGGCCCCGCGAACGTGACGATGCCCGCGGCCGGCGCCTTGACTGGCGTGCCGGTGGGCGCGGCGATGTCCATGCCCGAATGCGGCGAGCCCGGCTGGCCGTTGTACGAACGTGCACGGCCGAACCGTCCGCTGATGCGCCCCTCGACCGGGCGGATGAAGCCATTGCCGAAATCCACGCGGTCGTCGTCGCGCACGCGGGCCTCGGTGACCTGCGCCTGCTCGCGGCGGATGCGTTCGGCGATCGCCGGCGGCGGATTCACCGTGGCCGGCGGCACGCCGTTGACGCGCTCGACCGGCCAGTCGCGCGGCGTGATCGCGATCGAAGCCGACTGGCGGCTGCCGTCGGCGCGGATCACATCCAGCTGCAGCGGTCCGGCCTCGTCCCGCCCGACGCCGAGCACCACGGTGCCGTAGCCGCTGACGCGCAGCGCGCGGTCGCGGTACTGCACGCGGCTGCCCGCCGGCACCTTGCCGATGACCAGGCTGCCCTGCTGCATTCGCGCCGGAAAACGCACGTCGCCCGCGTCCTGCGCGACCAGCGGCGCTGCGGATACAAGCAAAGTAAGGATCAGGAAACACGCGAGCGGCGAACGGCGGAGCAGGGTCATGCGGTGGCCCGGGCAAGAGAGGAATGCGCCGCGCACGCTACGCGCCCGGCGATGAAGGCACGGTGTCCCGGTTCGTGGATCAGCGCGCGAACGCGAGACGCTGACCTGTCGGATCGCCGACCAGCTGCGCGCCGTCCCAGGCGAGGCGACCGTTGACCCAGGTCGAGGCGATGCGCGACCGGAAGGTCGTGCCTTCGAAAGGCGACCAGCCGCATTTCGACAGCACCTGTTCGCGCGTCACGGTGAACGGCGTGTCCTCCACCATCACCAGGTCGGCGAAATAGCCTTCGCGCAGGAAGCCGCGCTCGGCGACATCGAACAGCTGCGCCGGCGCATGCGCGAACTTCTGCACCACACGGGTGATGTCGAAGTGGCCTTCGTGCACGCATTCGAGCGCGGCATTGAGCGCGAACTGCACCAGCGGCAGACCACTCGGCGCGCGCATGTACGGGTTCTCCTTCTCGCTCAGCAGATGCGGCGCATGGTCGGTCGCTAGCACGTCGATGACGTCGTCGGCCAGCGCGCGCAGCAGCGCCTCGCGGTCGGATGCGTCCTTGATCGCCGGATTGCACTTGATCAGGTGGCCCAGACGCGCGTAGTCGGCGCGGTCGAAGCGCAGGAAATGGACACAGGTCTCGGCGGTGATGCGCTTGCGCAGGCGACCAGCGGCATCGACCAGCGGGCCACGCTCGAACAGCGCGAGTTCGTCGGCGGTCGAGATGTGCAGCACGTGCAGGCGGGTGTCGTGGCGGCGCGCCAGCGACAGCGCGAGCTGGGTCGACTTCATGCAAGCCTCGCGCGAACGGATGTCGGGATGGCATTCGGCCGGAATGTCGTCGCCGTACTTCGCCACGTACTCGCGCTGGATCGCATCGATCGTCGGCGTGTCCTCGCAGTGCGTGATGATCGGCACCGGGGTCTCGCGGAAGATGCCGTCGAGCGTCTCGGGGTTGTCGACCAGCATGTTGCCGGTCGAGGCACCCATGAACACCTTGACGCCCGGCGTCGTCAGCGGATCGATGCGGCGCACGTGGTCGAGGTTGTCGTTGCTCGCGCCCATGTAGAAGCCGTAGTTGGCGCGGGCGCGGCCGGCGGCGCGGTCGTACTTGTCCTGCAGCACGTCGGCGCTGAGCGTCGGCGGGCTGGTGTTGGGCATGTCCATGAAGCTGGTCAGGCCACCGGCGACGGCAGCGGCCGATTCGGTCGCCATGTCGGCCTTGTGCTCCATGCCCGGTTCACGGAAGTGCACCTGGTCGTCGATCATGCCGGGCAGCAGCCAGCGCCCGGCGGCATCGACGATGGTGTCGCCATTGTCGGCGGAGAGGTCGCCGCCGATCGCGGCGATGCGGCCGTCGGCGCCGATGCGCAGGTCGCCGTCGAAGATGCGGCCTTCGTTGACGAGGCGTGCGTTGCGGATCAGGGTCGAGGTCATGGCTTGGGGTCCAGGTTCGGCATCGGTACGGGATCGTGCCCGCCCGGATGCAGGGGATGACAGCGCGACAGGCGGCGCAGCGCGAGCCAGCCGCCGCGCAGCACGCCGAAGCGGGCGATGGCGACCATCGCGTACGACGAGCAGCTGGGATGGAAGCGGCAGCGCGGGCCGAGCAGGGGGCTGACGAAGCGCTTGTAGCCGCGCAGCAGGAAGATGAGCAGGCGCGCGATCACGGCAGGTCGGCGAAGGCGATGAACACGGTGGTCGGGACGGTTGCCGCTGCAGGGGCATGCAGGGTATAACACGCCGCTTCCCCGCCCAAGGGAATGACAAGGATCGCAGCACGTGGCAGTCAAGAAACCCGCAAAGAAGGCCGTCAAGAAGGCCGCAAAGCCCGCCGCGAAGGCAGCCGTCGGGAAGAAGGCTGCCACCGCCACCAAACCCGCCGCGAAGAAGGCAGCGGCCCCGAAGAAGGCCGTCGCCAAGACCTCGCCCGCCAAGCCGGCTGCGAAGAAGGCGCCGGTCAAGGCGCCGGCGAAGAAGCCTGCTGCGCCCAAGCCTGCCGCCAAGGCGGCACCGGCGAAGGCCCCCGCGAAGAAAACGGCGAAGGCAGCCCCGGCGAAAGCCGCGGCCGCCAAGCCTGCGACGAAGCCCAAGGCCGCTGCTCCCGCAGCGGTGAGCAAGCCCGTCGCGAAGAAGGCGGCACCGGCCAAGTCGATCGCCGACACGTCCGCTGCCGCCCCGAAGACGGAGGCCCCGAAGAAGGCCCCCGCTCCGGCGAAAGCCGCCGCGCCCAAACCGGTGCCGGCATCCACTCCCACGAAGCGTCCACGTCCGGTCGGCAAAGTCGCCGTCGCGGGCGTTGCGCGCCAGCAAGAGCCGGCGCCCAGAACGAAGGTGAAGGTCGTGCAGTACAAGACCGATGCAGAAACAGGTCGTCCCATTCTCCCGCAGGGCTACAAGCCCGGCGCCGACGAGGAGTACATGAGTGCGTTGCAGCTCGAGTACTTCCGCCAGCGCCTGCTCAGCTGGCGCGCGGACCTGGTCGAGGAATCCAAGCAGACCATCGAGAACCTCAAGGACGAAGTCCGCGACGTCGGCGACGAAGCCGAGCGCGCGACCCGCGAAACCGAGAACTCGCTGGAGCTGCGCACCCGTGACCGCTACCGCAAGCTGATCGGCAAGATCGACAGCACGCTCAAGCGCGTCGATTCGGGCGAGTACGGCTACAGCGTGGATTCGGGCGAAGAGATCGGTCTCGACCGTCTCGAAGCGCGTTTGACCGCCGAGCGTACGATCGACGAACAGGAGCGCTGGGAACATCTGCAGAAGCAGATGGGGGATTGATCGGGAAGCGGTGATTGGGAATTCGTGATTGGTGATTCGAAAGAGCCGGTCGCGGTCATCCGCCAGAAAAAAGCCCGCCATCGGCGGGCTTTTTTCGTGTTCGGAGAGCGCTCTCACGAATCACCAATCACGAATGACCAATTACGGCTTCAGGTCAGATCGCGCAGATCCAGCCGGCGCAGCTTCGGCGCCCGCCACGCCGTCGTCGCGACCACGCCCATTGTCACGAAGCCGCCGAGCACGACCGCCGGCACCAGACCGAGCAGACGCGCCATCGAGCCCATGTAGAACGCGCCGATCTCGTTCGAGGAGCCGACGAACAGGCCGTTGATCGACGAGACCCGGCCACGCATGTGGTCGGGCGTCGACAGCTGCATGATCGTCGAGCGCATCACCACCGACACGCCGTCGCACATGCCCGACAGCAGCAGGAAGAACGCCGACAGCCAGAACGCCGTCGACAGGCCGAAGCCGACCATGCACAGGCCGAACCCGGCGACCGCGTACAGCAGGAACCGGCCTGCGTTGCGCTGGACCGGATTGCGCGCCAGCCAGATGCCCATCGCCACCGAACCCAGCGCCGGCGCGCTGCGCAGGATGCCCAGGCCTTCGGGTCCGTAGTCGAGGATGTCGTGGATGAAGGCCGGCGCCAGCGAGATCGCGCCGCCGAACAGCACCGCGAACATGTCCAGCGCCAGCGCCGCAAGCAGGATCTGGTGGCCGAACACGAAGCGTGCGCCCTCGGCGATGCTGGCGAACACCGGTTCGCGCTGCAGCTGTCGCGCCGGTTCGGTGACGCCCATGCGCCCGAGGAATACGATCACCACCAGCGCGAGGATCGCCGCCAGCAGGAACACGCCGGGAATGCCGAGCGGCTTGATCAGCAGGCCGCCGATCGCCGGGCCCAGCACCAGCGCGCTCTGGAACACGATGCTGCCCAGGCTCGCGCCGCGCACGAACTGGTCGCGCGGCAGCACGCGGGCGAACAGCGCGTTGTAGACCGGTCCGAGGAATGCGCGGACCATGCCGGTCAGCATGATCGGCAGGTACAGCAGCCAGATGCTGACCTCGATCAGGTCCGAGGTCAGCAGCGCCAACAGCAACGGCGTGATCGCCAGGCCCGTCGCGGCCGCCATGCCGAGCTTGCGCCGCGGCAGATGGTCGACCAGGTAGCCCGCGAACGGCGCGACGCAGAAGTAGGGCAGTACTTCGGCCAGGCCGATCAGGCCGAGCATCCAGGGATTGCCGGTCTGCGCGTAAATGTGCCAGCCGGCGGTCACCGCGACGATCTGGTACGACAGGATCGTGAAGATGCGGTAGCCCAGCAGGGCCCGGAAGTTGCGGTTGCGCAGCGGCGCTGCGCGGCTGGAATCGCCGGCGCCCCGTTCGTCGGGCTCCTGCGGCGGCGCGGCACTCACGCCAGCGTGCGCTGGGCGTGGTCGCGGATGAAGGCGAGCAGCGCGGCCAGACCGTTGTTGCGGGTCGGCGACAGGTGTTTCGCCAGGCCGATGTCGGCGATGTAGTCGGCATCGGTGTCGACGATCTCCCGCGCGCTGCGGCCGCTGTACACCCGCAGGGCGAGGTAGATCAGGCCCGAGACGATCGCCGAGTCGCTGGCGGCGGCGAAGTCGAGGCGGTCGGCATCACCCGAGGGCACGATCCAGACCATCGACTGGCAACCGTGCAGCCGGTGCGTTTCGGTCCTGCAGTCGTCGGGGAAGGCCGGCAGCTTGCGGCCCAGGTCGATCAGGTACTGGTAACGCTCGGACCAGTCGCCGAAGAAGGCGAATTCCTCGGCGATCGCGCGTTGCGCGTCGGCCGGGGTGGGTTCCAGGGGAAAAGGCGTGGCGGTCACGGGGGAGTCGGGGTCTCTGGCGCGTAGATGCGCGGCGGGCCGGATATTGTGACCGATCCGCCCGGGCCGCACCGGCATCGGTGGCCGGACGTGCCGTTCCATCGCGTTGCCATCCCCTTGCGGGCCGCGGATTTCGCACGACCCTCATTCCCATTCAGGTACCTTACCAACGCTTGTTCGCGCAAGGGGGGCGCAATGGCACAGGCCATCGTCTGGTTCCGCAACGATCTGCGACTCGACGACAATCCGGCGCTGCGCGCCGCGTTGGATGCGGGGCTCGCGCCCGTCTGCGTCTACATCCATGCTCCCGACGAGGAAGGCGACTGGGCGCCGGGCGCAGCCTCGAACGCCTGGCGCCACCACTCGCTGGCCGCGCTCGATGCCGAACTGCGCAAGCGCGGCAGCCGCCTGCGGCTGTTCCACGGCCCGAGCCGGGCGACGCTGGAGACCCTGGTCGAGACCTGCGAGGCCGAGGCGGTGTTCTGGAACCGGCGCTACGAGCCGGCGATCGAAGCGCGCGACACCGCGATCAAGCGTGCCCTGCGCGGATCCGGCATCCGCGCGGAGAGCCACAACGGCGCGCTGCTGTTCGAGCCCTGGTCGCTGCAGACCGGGCAGGGCGGTCCCTACAAGGTCTTCACCCCGTTCTGGCGCAAGGCGCTCAGCGAATGGCGCCTGCCCGACACCTGGGATGCGCCGGGCACGCTGCCGGCGGGCGAGAGCGGTCCGGTCGGCGTCGCGCTCGACGATCTCGGCCTCGCCCCGGCGCTCGACTGGGATGCCGGGTTCTGGAGGCTCTGGCAACCGGGCGAGGCCGGTGCGCACGAAGCGCTGGAGGTGTTCATCGACGGCGCATTGCGCGGTTATCGCGCCAGTCGAGATCGTCCCGACCAGGCCGGCACCTCGCGCCTGTCGCCGCATCTGCATTTCGGCGAGATCGCGCCGTGGCGCATCGTCGCTGCGCTCGAAGCCGAACGTACCGCCGCGACCGCGCCCGACATCGACGCCTATGTCCGCGAACTGGGCTGGCGCGAATTCAGCCACCACCTGCTGCACCATTTCCCGAAGACGCCCGAACAGAACTTCAACCCGCGCTTCGAACGCTTCCCATGGGCGCGCAGCGAGCCGGCGAAGCTCGAGGCCTGGCGGCGCGGCCGCACCGGCGTGCCGATCGTCGACGCCGGCCTGCGCGAACTGTGGCACGTGGGCTGGATGCACAACCGCGTGCGCATGATCGTCGGCAGCTGGCTGTGCAAGCACATGCGCATCCACTGGCAGGAAGGCGCGCGCTGGTTCTGGGACACGCTGGTCGATGCCGATCTAGCCAACAACACGCTGGGCTGGCAATGGATCGGCGGTACCGGCGCCGATGCATCGCCGTACTTCCGCGTGTTCAACCCGGTGACCCAGGCGCAGAAGTTCGATCCCGCCGGCGACTACATCGCCCGCTGGGTGCCCGAACTCGCCGCGCTGCCGATGCCCGTGCGCGCCAGTCCGTGGACCGATCCCGATCTGCTGAAATCCGTGGCGCCGGATTATCCGGCCACGCCGATCGTCGATCTGGCCACAGGCCGCGAGGCCGCGCTGGCCGCCTATCAGGCCTCGCGCTGAGCGCGCGTTGACCCTGCCGCGGCCGCGTGATCCACTCGGCCGGCCGACTTCACGGGAGGGGAGATGGCCGAGTCCGCCGCACCACCACGCCGCAGCCGCCTGCGGCGCCAGCCGATGACGCGGGTCGACACCGCGTGGCTCCGCATGGAGCGGCCGACCAATCCGATGATGATCACCGCCGTGCTGGTGTTCACCGAACCGATGCCGGTGGACGCGCTGCGCGCGCTGATCGATGCCCGCTTCCTCGCCTATGCGCGGTTCCGGCAGAAGGCGGTCGATGCCGCGACCGGGGCAGCCTGGATCGAGGACGCGCATTTCGATCTCGACTGGCATGTGCGGCGCGCCGCCTTGCCGGGGCTCGGCCAGGCCGGCAATGCGGCCGAAGAGAAACGCGCGCTGGAAACCTTCGTCGGCGAACTCGCCTCGACACCCCTCGATCCGGGCAAGCCGCGCTGGCAGTTCCATCTGGTCGAGGACTACGCCGGCGGCTCTGCGCTGGTCGCGCGCATCCATCACTGCTACGCCGACGGCATCGCGCTGGTCCAGGTGCTGCTGTCACTGACCGATACCGAACGCCATCCGCAGCCCGCGCAGACCCTGCCGCAGGCGTGGCTCAAGACCGATGGCGCCGGCGTCGAACGGCGCGTGGGGGCAGTCGCCCGCTACACGAAACTCGGCGGACGCGTGCTCGATCGCGGCATGGCGATGTACCGCGATCCGACGCTGGCCAACATGCTCGCGCGCGAAGGTGGGGAGATCGCCCGCGAACTGCTGTACGCGCTGTCGCTGTCGGACGATCCGCCGTCGCTGCTGCGCGGTGAACTGGGGATCAGCAAGCGCGTCGCCTGGGCCGAGCCGCTGTGCCTGGACGAGGTCAAGGCGGTCGGGCGCGCGTTCGACTGCACCGTCAACGACGTGCTGATGGCCGCGGCCGCCGGTGCATTGCGCGGCTACATGCGTGGGCGCGGCGCCGATCCCGACGGCATGACCCTGCGTGCGACCGTGCCGGTCAACCTGCGGCCACTCGAGCACGCGAAGAAACTCGGCAACCATTTCGGTCTGGTGTTCCTCGACCTGCCGGTCGGCGAGGCGAATCCCGCACGCCGGCTCGAACGCGTGGCGACCTGCATGCGCGACCTCAAGGATTCGCGCCAGGCGATCGTCGCCTTCGGCCTGCTCGCCGCGTTGGGCATGGCGCCGCAATCGGCACAGGGCATCGCGCTGGATCTCTTCAGCCGCAAGGCCTCGGCGGTGGCGACCAATGTGCCGGGCCCGCAGCAACCGCTGTATCTGGCCGGTTGCGCGTTGCGGGAGATGATGTTCTGGGTGCCGCAGACGGGTTCGATCGGCATCGGCCTGTCGATCCTCAGCTACGACAACCGCGTGCACTTCGGACTCGTCGCCGATGCGCGGCTGGTGCCGGATCCCGATGCCGCGATCGCACACTTCCGCGGTGAGTTCGACGCCTTGCTGTATCTGGCGATGATGGGCGACTGGTCACAGGCGCTCGATGCGGAGGCCGCCGAAGCGCTGCTCGACTGACGCGCGCAGCGGCGCTGAACGATGCCCGTCCGGGCCGCGCACCCGTCACCCCGCCTGCATTCTGAACACGCTAAGTTCGGGTCCGTTTCAACGTTCCGGGCAACATCGCCCGCATCGGATACCAGGAGACCCACATCATGCGCAGACTCACCACCGCAGGCCTCACCACTGCTCTCGCCGGCGCGCTGCTGTTGACCAGCTGCGCCACCTATACCGGTCAGACCAACGCACCGGACGACCCGAACCGCACCCGCAACAACGCGCTCATCGGCGCGGGCATCGGCGCCGTTGCCGGCCTGCTCAGTGGTGGCGATGCGACCGAACGCCGCCAGCGCGCGATGGTCGGCGCCGGCGTCGGTGGCCTCGCGGGTGGCGCCATCGGCGTCTACCAGGATCGCCAGGAGGCCGAACTGCGTCGCCAGACCCAAGGCACCGGCATCCAGGTCGATCGCGACGGTGATGTCATCAAGCTCAACCTGCCGGACGGCGTGACCTTCGACTTCGGCAAGGCCGACCTCAAGTCCCAGTTCTATCCCGCGCTCAACAACGTCGCGCGCACGCTGGCCGAATACGACCAGACGATCGTCGAGATCTCCGGTCATACCGACAGCGTCGGTTCGGATGCGGTCAACCAGCGCTTGTCCCAGCAGCGTGCCGACTCGGTGGGCAACTACCTGATCGGTCAGGGTCTGCTGCGCCAGCGCTTCGAGATCGTCGGGTTCGGCAAGACGCGTCCGATCGCCGACAACAGCACGGACCAGGGTCGCGCGCTGAACCGCCGCGTCGAGATCCGCGTGATTCCGCTGCAGTCGTAATCCGCTGCAGGCTTCACGAAAAGCCCCGGCAGTGCCGGGGCTTTTTTATGGCTTCGATAGCGTTGGAAGCAAAAAGTCGAAATGGATCCCGGCTTTCGCTGGCATGACGGTAAGTGTCCGTCTAACGCCGCAATGTCAGACGACATCGCAGATCGAATCATCGTCGCCCCAGCGAAAGCTGGGGCCCATTTTGATTTCGATATTTTCGACCGGATTGCGTGAACCGACCGCCTCAAAGCGCCTCGATCACACCGGCCGCGCCCATACCCGTGCCGATGCACATCGTCACCAGGCCGTAGCGCTTCTTGCGACGGCGCATGCCGTGGACGATCGTCGCGGTGCGGATCGCACCGGTCGCGCCCAGCGGATGGCCCAGCGCGATCGCGCCGCCCAGCGGGTTGACCTTGTCCGGGTCGAGCTTGCTGTCGCGGATCACCGCCAGCGCCTGCGCGGCGAAGGCTTCGTTGAGTTCGATCCAGTCGATGTCGTCGAGCGTGAGTCCGGCCTGCGCCAGCGCCTTCGGAATCGCCGCGATCGGGCCGATACCCATGACTTCGGGGCGCACGCCGGCGACGGCGAAGCTGACGAAACGCGCCAGCGGCTTGAGACCGTAGTCCTGCACCGCGCGCCCGGAAGCGAGCAGGATGCCGGCCGCACCGTCGCTCATCTGCGAGCTGTTGCCGGCCGTCACCGAACCGCCGAACTGGCCGTTGCGGAACACCGGACGCAGCTTGGTCAGGCCCTCGATCGACGAGTCCGGACGCGGTCCTTCGTCGGTGTCGACCATCAGTTTGCGCAGACGCACGGCGTTGCTGGCGAGGTCGGGCTGGTGCGAGACGATCTCGTAGGGACTGATCTCGTCCCTGAACTCGCCGGCCTGGATCGCGGCGATCGCCTTCTGGTGCGAGGCGAGGGCGAACGCGTCCTGGTCCTCGCGCGAGACCTTCCACTCTTCGGCGACCTTCTCGGCGGTGATGCCCATGCCGTAGGCGATCGCGACGTGGTCGTCCTTGAACACGCTCGGGCTCAGCGCGACCTTGTTGCCCATCATCGGCACCATCGACATCGATTCGGTGCCACCGGCGAGCATCAGGTCGGCGTTGCCGAGGCGGATCTCGTTCGCCGCCAGCGCCACGGCCTGCAGGCCGGACGAACAGAAGCGGTTGATGGTCTGCGCGGCGACGGTGTCGGGCAGTCCGGCCAGCAGCACGCCGATGCGCGCCACGTTCATGCCTTGCTCGCCCTCGGGCATCGCGCAGCCGATCACGGCATCGTCGATGCGGTTGACGTCGATGCCCGGCGCCTGCGCGACGACGGCCTTGAGCACGTGCGCGAGCATGTCGTCGGGACGGGTGTTGCGGAACACGCCCTTCGGCGCCTTGCCCACCGGGGTACGGGTGGCGGCGACGATGTAGGCGTCCTGGATCTGCTTGCTCATGGAATGTTCTCGTAAGTAAGTGAGGGGGTGAGGGCGTCAGCCGGTCTGCTTCGACTGACGCTTCGCGCGCACTGCGCGCCTGACGTCCTCACTAGTTCCGAAGCGGCTTGCCGGTCTTGAGCATGTGGCCGATGCGCGCCTGGGTCTTCTCCTGCTGGGCGAGCTCGACGAAGTGCTTGCGCTCCAGGCGGATCAGCCAGTCCTCGTCGACGACCGCGTTGCGGTCCACGTCGCCGCCGCACAGCACGGTGGCGATGCGTTCGGCGATCTCGTAGTCGTATTCGCTGACGAAACGGCCTTCGAGCATGTTGACCAGCAGCATCTTGAACGTGGCGATGCCGACGTCGCCGGCGACGCGGATCGCGCGCGCGGGCAGCGGCGGGCGGTAGCCGGCTTGGGCCAAAGCGGAGGCCTGCTGGCGCGCCACGTGCAGCAGCTCGTAGGCGTTGAAGGTCACGATGTCATCGCTGCGCAGCAGGCCGAGCTCCTTGGCATTGACCGCGGAGTTCGACACCTTGGCCATCGCGATGGTCTCGAAGGTCTTCTTCAGCTCGGCGAACACGTCGCCGTTCGGACCCGCGGCGTCCGATGCACGCACCGCCAGTTCCTTCAGGCCGCCACCGGCCGGCAGCAGGCCGACGCCGGCTTCGACCAGACCGATGTAGCTTTCGAGATGCGCGACGGTGCGCGCGCTGTGCATCTGGAACTCGCAGCCACCACCCAGCGCCAGACCGCGCACGGCCGCGACCACGGGCACCAGCGAGTACTTGATGCGCTGGCTGGTCTTCTGGAAGTTCTCGACCATCGCCTCGAACGCATCGACCTTGCCGGCCTGCAGCAGGCCCAGCGCGCCGGCGAGATCGGCACCGGCCGAGAACGGCTCCTTGGGCTGCCAGATCACCACGCCCTTGAACTTGCGCTCGGCGATGCCGATCGCTTCCTGGATGCCGTCGAGCACGTGGTCGGAGACCGTATGCATCTTGGTCTTGAAGCTGATCACGCCGATGTCGTCGCCGTCCGTCCACAGCCGGATGCCGTCGTTCTCGTAGACGGTCTCGCCCTGCTCGAAGCGCTCGCCCAGCAGCGGATCGGGGAAGCGCTGACGGCGGTAGACCGGCAGCGCCGAGCGCGGCAGCTTGGCGTTCTGTGCCGGGCTGTAGCTGCCCTCGGCGGCGTGCACGCCCTCGCGGCCGTCGAACACCCAGTCGGGCAGGGGCGCGCTGCTCATGGTCTTGCCGGCGACGATGTCCTCGGCGATCCAGTCGGCGACCTGCTTCCAGCCCGCGGCCTGCCACAGTTCGAACGGACCCTGCTGCCAGCCGTAGCCCCAGCGGATCGCCAGGTCCACGTCGCGCGCGGTCTCGGCGATGTCCTCCAGATGCACGGCGCTGTAGTGGAACAGGTCGCGCAGGATCGCCCAGACGAACTGCGCCTGCGGGTGCTCGCTGGCGCGCAGCTGGGCCATGCGCTCGGCCGGGTCCTTGGTCTTGAGGATCGCGACGACCTCGTCGGCGGCCTTGCGGTCGGCGGCGCGGTAGTCCTGCTTCTCGAGATCGAGGACCAGGATGTCCTTGCCGGCCTTGCGGAAGATGCCGGCGCCGGTCTTCTGGCCCAGCGCGCCCTTGTCGATCAGCGCGGTCAGCCACTTAGGCGACGCGAAGTACGCGTGCCACGGATCCTCGGGCAGCGTGTCGGCCATCGTCTTGATGACGTGCGACATCGTGTCGAGACCAACGACGTCCGAGGTCCGGTAGGTCGCCGACTTCGGCCGGCCGAGCAGGGGACCGGTCAGCGCGTCGACCTCGTCGAAGCCGAGCTTCGACGCCTGGGTGTGGTGGATCGTCGACAGGATCGAGAACACGCCGATCCGGTTGCCGATGAAGTTCGGGGTGTCCTTGGCGTAGACCACGCCCTTGCCGAGCTGGGTGGTCAGGAAGGCTTCGAGGCCTTCGAGCACCGCCTTGTCGGTGGTCTTCGCCGGAATCAGCTCCGCCAGATGCATGTAGCGCGGCGGGTTGAAGAAGTGCACGCCACAGAAACGATGGCGCAGTTCTTCGGGAAGAACATCCGCCAAGGCATTGATTCCAAGGCCGGAAGTGTTGCTGGCCAGTACCGCGTGCGCCGGCACGTGCGGCGCGATCTTGCGATAGAGGTCCTGCTTCCAGTCCATTCGTTCGGCGATCGCCTCGATGATCAGGTCGCAGCTTTCGAGCTCGGCGAGGCCGGTCTCGTAGTTCGCCGGGACGATGGCCTCGGCCAGCGACTTCGACGCCAACGGCGCAGGACTCAGCTTGGCCAGGTTCGCGAGCGCCTTGCGCACCACGCCGTCCTTGTCGCCGTCCTTGGCCGGCAGGTCGAACAGGACCGTGTCGATCCCGGCGTTGGTCAGGTGCGCGGCGATCTGCGCGCCCATGACACCCGCGCCGAGGACCGCGGCACGACGTACAAGCAATTTCTCAGACATTTGCTCCATCCCTTTGTTTCGAAAGAAACCCGGCGTGGGCCGGGCTGGTGGTCAGGCGCGGAACCCGGCGGCGGCGAAGCGGATCAGCTCGCCGGCGATGCGGGTGCGGTGCGCGTGTTCGGTGGTGCCCGGTGGGCGCTTGATCAGGCCGAAATCGGCCATTGCATAGGTCAGCGCGCCAGCGAGGAAATCGAGGCGGCCGTAGAGTTCGGCCTTGCCGAGTCCGGGCAGGCAGACGGCGAGGGCGCCTGCGAATTCGCGCGGCACATGGCCGTACTGCTCGGAGAGGAACTTGCGCAGAGCGTCGTTCTTCTCCACGTACGCCCGGGCGATGACCCGGACGAAGGCGCCGCTGCCGGCGCGGCCGCTGGCCATGTCCAGCGCGGGCTCGACGAAGGCGGCGATGATCGGTTCGATCTCGCCCGGCTGCTCGGCCAGGGCGCGCTCGAGCTGGGCGAGGCGCTGCGCGCTCATCTGGTCCATGCGGCGGCGGAACACCTCGTTGACGAGGTTCTCCTTGCTGCCGAAGTGGTAGTTGACCGCCGCGATGTTGACGTCCGCGCGGCTGGTCACCTGCCGCAGCGAGGTGCCCGTGAAGCCGTGGGTCGCGAACAGTTCCTCGGCTGCGCCGAGGATCTTGTCCTTGGTGGAGAACTGGGCGGTGCTGGTCGTCACGACGGCTCTCTCGATCAAACGCTTGTTTGGATGCTAGGGGGCAAGCGCCTGACGCGTCAATGACCGGCAGCCGGCGGTCGCATGCTCATTTGCGGCGGATACGTTAGAATTGCCGCAGCCATGTTGGCTAAACCCGCGTTTCGGCGCGGGTTTTTCCATGTAGACTCGGCCGTTCCGGAGTGGACGGCCCCATTCCAGACCGGAGAACACCAGATGGCGCTCGAGCGCACTCTTTCCATCGTCAAGCCAGATGCCGTCGCCAAGAACGTCATCGGCGAGATCTATTCCCGTTTCGAGAAGGCGGGCCTGAAGATCGTGGCCGCCAAGTACAAGCAGCTGACCCGCGAGGAAGCCGAAGGCTTCTACGCCGTGCACCGTGAGCGTCCGTTCTTCAACGCGCTGGTCGAGTTCATGACCTCCGGCCCGGTGATGATCCAGGCCCTGGAAGGCGAGAACGCCGTCGCCGCGCACCGCGACCTGCTGGGCGCCACCAACCCGAAGGACGCCGCGCCGGGCACGATCCGCGCCGACTTCGCCGACTCCATCGACGCCAACGCCGCCCACGGCTCGGATTCGGTCGAGAACGCGCAGACCGAGATCGCGTACTTCTTCAAGAACGACGAAGTCGTTTCCCGCTGAGTGATGCCATCGTGACCGAGGTCGCCATCGACGCCACCGTCGCCAAGCAGAACCTGCTCGACCTCGACCGCGAGGGACTGGAGCGCTTTTTCGCCGAGACCCTCGGCGAAAAGCGCTTCCGTGCCCACCAGATCATGAAGTGGATCCACCACCGCCACGTCACCGACTTCAACGAGATGACCGACCTCGGCAAGGCGCTGCGCGCCAAGCTCGAGGCGCATGCCGAAGTCCGCGTGCCGCAGATCCAGTTCGAGAAGCCCTCCACCGACGGCACCCACAAGTGGCTGCTGGCGATGGACGGCAAGAACGCGATCGAAACGGTCTACATCCCCGACAAGGGGCGCGGCACGCTGTGCGTGTCGTCGCAGGTCGGCTGCGCGCTGAACTGCCAGTTCTGTTCCACCGCGACCCAGGGCTTCAACCGCAACCTGTCGACCGCCGAGATCATCGGCCAGGTCTGGGTCGCCGCGAAGCACCTCGGCAACGTCCCGCACAAGCAGCGTCGCCTGACCAATGTCGTGATGATGGGCATGGGCGAGCCGCTGATGAACTTCGACAACGTCGTGCGCGCGATGAGCATCATGCGCGACGATCTCGGCTACGGCCTGGCGAACAAGCGCGTGACGCTGTCGACCGCCGGCATGGTGCCGATGATCGACAGGCTCGGAGAGGTCAGCGACGTGTCGCTGGCGGTGTCGCTGCACGCGGCCAACGACGCGCTGCGTACCGAGCTGGTGCCGCTGAACAAGAAATACCCGATCGCCGAGCTGATGGAGGCCTGCGCGCGCTATGCGCAGCGCAAGCGCGGTGAATCGATCACCTTCGAATACACGCTGATGAAGGACGTCAACGACCAGCCGCAGCACGCACGCGAGCTGGCCCGGCTGATGCGCGACTTCGACAACCGCCTGCAGATGAAGGACGCGGCGAAGGTCAACCTGATCCCGTTCAACCCGTTCCCGGGCACGCGCTTCGAACGCCCCGACGACGCGGCGATCCGCCGGTTCCAGAAGCTGCTCAACGAATCAGGCCGCATCGCGCCGGTGCGCCGGACACGCGGCGACGACATCGACGCGGCCTGCGGCCAGCTCAAGGGCCAGGTCGCCGATCGCACGCGTCGCCAGGCCGAACATCTCAAGCGTCTCGAAGCGCAGGGCGGTCCGGGTGTCGATGCGGCTGCCTGAGGCCGCCGTCCTCGTTCTACTCGTGCTGGCCATGGCCGGCTGTTCACGCCTCGATTTCGTCAAACCCAGCGGCAAGAGCAATCTGCGGACCGAACAGCGCACCTACGAAACCCGCGGCAACGCGGAGTTCCGTCGCGGTGAGGAAGCGCGCAGCCAGCTGGGGCTCGCTTCGCGCGAGTTCGAAGCCGGCAATTTCGACGCCGCGGCCAGCGCCGCGCGGGGCGCGCTGAAGGGCGAGGGCACCGCCGCCGATGCGCACACCCTGCTCGCGGTGATCGAAGACCGCCGGGGCCGCAGCGTCCAGGCCGGAGCGCACTACAAGGCGGCCGCCGAGCGCGCGCCGAATCAGGGCGCCTATCTCAATAACTACGGCACCTGGCTGTGCCGCAACGGCAGCGCGTCCGATGCGCTGGCCTATTTCGACGCAGCGGTACGCGATCCGGCCTACGGCGATCCGTCGGGCGCGCTGGCCAACGCCGGCGCTTGTGCGATCACCACCGGCGACACGGCGCGCGTCGAGCGCGATCTGCGGGCGGCGCTGGAGCTCGATCCGGAGAACATCGTCGCGCTCGACACGATGTCGCGCTACCTCGCCGGCGAGCATCGCTACTTCGATGCGCGCGCTTTTTCGCAACGACGTCTTGCCGCGGCCCCCGCAACTGCGGCAGCATTGCAACTTGCGGTGCGGATCGAGACCGCGCTCGGCGACACAGGGGCCGCCGACCGATACCAGCGACGCTTGCGGGCGGAGTTTCCGTCAGCGTCGAACCTCCAGCCAAGGGAAACCAGTTCACCATGAGTGCTTCGAGCCAGGCCACGCCAGCGTCATCGTCTGGGGTCGGAGAGCGGCTGCGGGAAGCGCGTGCGCAGGCCGGACTGTCGGTCGCCGACGTCGCCGGTCGTCTGCGCATGCAGATCCGTGTCGTCGAAGCGCTCGAAACCGAGAACTGGGCCCGCCTAGGCGCGCCGGTCTTCATCCGCGGCCAGTTGCGCAGCTACCTGCGCCTGCTGAAGCTGCCCGAATCGCTGGCCGACAGCGTGTCCGACGCGGCGACGGTACGCCCGCCCGAGCTCACCCCGCGCACGTATACGCCGCCGATGCAGCGCATGCTCGACAAGGCGATGGGCCGCGCGGTGTACGTGGTCATCACCGCGCTGATCGCGGTGCCGGTGTGGGTGGCGACGCGTTCGCACGTCGACGACAGCCGGCCGGTGGAAACCGCTTCGCTGGGCCTCGACGGCAGCGTCCAGGGACTGAGCGAAGCGCCGCGCCCGACGCCGGTGACGGCCTCGCTCGGCGCGCTGCCCAAGCGTGGCCCGGCCGCGCCAGCCGCGACCGAAACGCAGCCGCAGTCCGGGGACGGGCTGGTGATGCGCTTCAGCGGCGACAGCTGGATCGAAGTGATCGCGCCCGACGGCACCCAGGTCGAGCAGGCGCTGGTGCAGGCCGGCCAGGAACGCCGCTTCGAGGCCGGTGCCGTGGGCCGCGTCAAGCTGGGCAATGCCGGCGCCGTCGAAGTGTCCAGCGATGGGGACGTTCAGGATCTGTCCCGGTTCCAGCGGGCCAACGTGGCACGCTTTACGGTATCCTCCGACGGCGCGCTGGCGCCGGCTTCCGAGTAAGACCGGGCCGACTGCGCCAGGTCCCGGACCGCCGCATCGCGCGCGGTCCCGCGATCCCTCTTTCATCCGTTTGACCCGCCTTCGACGGCGGGCGTAGAGACCATATGGCGATTGACGAGTTGCTGGACGAGCGCGAACAGGGGGAGCGGGTCAAGGCCTGGCTTCGCGACAACGGTCTGGGGCTGGTGGGTGGCCTGCTGGTCGGCGCCGCATTGATCGGCGGCTGGCAGTACTGGAAGCACCGCACGCATGCGCAGGCGGTCGAGCAGCACTCGGCCTACCAGTCCGCGTTGCTGGACATCCGCGCCGGCGAGTTCGACAAGGCCTCGCAGACCGTGGCAGGCCTGCCGGATACCGCATACAGCGAACTGGCCGCGTTGCAGCTGGCCAAGGCGCAGGTCGACAACGGCGACCGCGATGCCGCGATCGCGACGCTCGAAGCCGTCAAGGGCGCCGAGCCCGGCGTGGCGGCGGTCGTGCAGCAGCGTCTCGCGCGCCTGCTGACCGATGCCGGTCGCGGCGAGGATGCGGTGAAGCTGCTCGCCGATGCCGACGATGCGGTGTCGCTGGAAGCCCGCGGCGACGCGCATTTCGCACTCCAGCAGACCGAACGGGCCCGCGCCGATTACGCGCAGGCTCTGCGCCAGCTCGACAGCGCCGCGCAGCAGCGTGGCCTGGTCGAACTCAAGCTTTCCGAAGTCGGCGGCACGCCGGACGAACCCGAGGTTGAATCCTGATGACCGACCAGAGCGCGCGCGTCGCGTCTTCCCATGCGCCGGCCCGCCTCGTGCGGATCGCCGCGATCGCGCTGTGCGTGATGACCGTCGCCGGCTGCAGCACCATGCGCGGCTGGTTCGGCAACAGCGAGAAGGCCAATGCCAAGGCGCTGTCCGAACCCGCGCCGCTGACCGACATCACCACGTCGGTGACCGTCTCGCGCCTGTGGTCGGCGAACGCCGGCAAGGGCGAGGGGCGCCTCGGCGTGCGCCAGTCGCCGGCGGTCGCCGACGGCCGCGTCTACGTCGCCGCGATCAAGGGCGGCGTACGCGCGTTCGACCTGCAGACCGGTGCATCGGTGTGGCGCTACGACTCGGACCTGCGCCTGAGCGGCGGCCCCGGCGTCGGTGACGGCCTGGTCGTGGCCGGCAGCCTCGACGGCGACGTGGTCGCGCTCGATGCGGCGACCGGCGCGGAGCGCTGGACCGCCAAGGTCTCCAACGAAGTCATCGCCGCGCCCGCGATCGGGCAGGGCGTGGTACTGGTGCGCTCCAACGACGGCCGCGTGACCGCGTTCGACGTCGCCAGCGGCGAGCGCCGCTGGTTCTGGGTGCGCGAGCTGCCGTCGCTGACCGTGCGCGGCAACGACGCGCCGGTGCTCGGTCCGGGCTTCGTGTTCGTCGGCAACGACGACGGCACGATCGCCGCGCTGTCGCTGTCCGACGGTCGCACCCTGTGGGAGCAGGCGGTGGCCCAGCCCGACGGCCGCACAGAACTCGAGCGCATGTCCGACGTCGACGGCACCCCGGTGCTCGACGACGCCGTGCTGTTCGCCAGCAGCTACCGCCACCGCACGATGGCGCTGGAAGGCCCGAGCGGCCGTCCGCTGTGGGTCAGCGAGCACGGCGGCGCGAACCGTCCGGGCCTGTCGCCGCAGCGCGTGGTCGTGACCGATGCCAACGGCACGGTCTGGGCGCTCGACAAGTACAGCGGCACCGCCGCGTGGCAGCAGCCGGCGCTCGCGCGTCGCAACCTGACCGGCGCGGCGATCCAGGGCGATTACGCCGTGGTCGGCGATCTCGACGGCTACCTGCACTGGATGCGCCTCGACGACGGTGAGTTCGTCGCGCGCCAGCGCGCCGGACGCGATCCGATCCGTGGCGCGCTGGTCGTCGCGGACGGCGTGCTGGTGGTCCAGAACGTCGACGGTGACGTCACCGCCTGGCGCCTGGCCCAGTAATTCCGCCGCAAGTGCGACAATGACGGCCCCGGGCAGCCCAACTGCCCGGGGCCGTGTGCTTCCGGGTCTGCCCGCGCTGCACGCAAGACCCATTCGAACGGAATCCGCCCCATGCTTCCCCTCGTCGCCCTCGTGGGCCGCCCCAACGTCGGCAAATCGACGCTGTTCAATGCGCTGACCCGCACCCGCGACGCGCTCGTCCACGACGAGCCGGGGGTGACCCGCGACCGCCATTACGGCGTGTGCCGGCTCAATCCCGACGTGCCGTTCGCGCTGGTCGACACCGGCGGCATCGCCGGCGAGAACATCCATCTCGAGAACGAGGGCCTGGCCGGCCCGACCGCGAAGCAGTCGCGCGCCGCGGCCGCCGAGGCCGATCTCGTGCTGTTCGTCGTCGACGGCCGCGAAGGCGCGTCGGCGCTCGACGACGAGATCCTGCGCTGGCTGCGCAAGATCGACAAACCCACGTTCCTGGTCATCAACAAGACCGACGGGCTCGACGCGCGCGCGGCCGAGGCCGACTTCTCGCGCTACGGTTTCTCCGACACGCATGCGATCTCGTCCGCGCACCGGCACGGCATCGACGAGCTGGTCGACGAGATCCTCGAGAAGTTGCCCGAAGTGGGCCAGTCCGAGCAGCTCGACAGCGATCCCGAACGCGTCCGCGTGACCTTCGTCGGCCGTCCGAACGTGGGCAAGTCGACGCTGGTCAACCGCATCCTCGGCGAGGAGCGGATGATCGCGTCCGAAGTCGCCGGCACCACCCGCGATTCGATCGAGGTCGATCTCGAACGCGACGGCCGCAAGTACCGGGTGGTCGACACCGCCGGCATCCGCCGCAAGTCGAAGGTCGACGAGGCGGTCGAGACCTTCTCCATCATCAAGACGCTGCAGGCGATCGAGCATTCGCAGGTCTCGGTGGTGATGATCGACGCCAGCGAGGGCGTGACCGACCAGGACGCCAGCGTGCTCGGCGCGGTGCTCGATTCGGGCCGCGCGCTGGTCGTCGCGGTCAACAAGTGGGACGGCCTGACCGACTACCAGCGCGAGCAGACCGAAGCGCTGCTGTCGCGCAAGCTGGCCTTCGTGCCGTGGGCGGAAGCCGTGCGCATCAGCGCCAAGCATGGCTCGGGCCTGCGCGAGCTGTTCCAGGCGATCCACCGCGCGCATGCGTCGGCCAACTACAAGTTCGGCACCTCGGAAGTTACCAAGGCGCTCGAGATCGCCTACGAGACCAATCCGCCGCCGGTCGTGCGCGGCCACGCGCCGAAGCTGCGTTACGCGCATCCGGGCGGTGAGAACCCGCCGACGATCATCGTCCACGGCAACCGCCTGCGGACGCTGCCCGACAGCTACAAGCGCTACCTGGAGAACTTCTTCCGCAAGCGCTTCAAGCTGGTCGGCACGCCGGTGCGCTTCCTGTTCCGCGAGGGCGACAACCCCTACAAGGACAAGAAGAACGTGCTGACCGACCGCCAGCTGGCGAAGAAGAAGCGGCTGATCCGGCACGTCAAGCGCAAGTGATCCTGCCGCCGTCCCGCGACACGTTGACCGTCGGCCTGCTGGCCGGCGGCCGCGCGACGCGACTGGGCGGACTGGACAAGGCCTGGCTGCTGCGCGATGGCGTGCCGCAGGTCGAACGGCTTCGCGGCCACTTCGCGCCGCATGTGTCGCGCGTGCTGGTCAGCGCCAATCGCGGGCTGCCGCGTTACGCCGACGCGGGCATCGAAGCGATCCCCGATCGTCATCCCGACACCGGCCCGCTGTCGGGTCTGGACGCGCTCGCGGCTGCGACATCGACGCCCTGGCTGCTCACGCTGCCGGTGGACGCGCTGCACGTCGATGCATCGGTGCTGGTGCGATTGATCGAAGCGGCCGGCGACAGCGGCGCGAGCGCCGAGGACGACGACGGCCTGCAGCCGCTGGTCGCGTTGTGGCCGGTGGCCGCGCTGCGCGCGGCTGCCGCCGACGCGCTGACCGGCGACGACTTCTCGGTGCGCGGCCTGCAGCGCGCACTCGGCATGCGGACCGTGCGCTTCGCGCAGCTCCGCTTCGGCAACCTCAATACGCCCGATGATCTGGTCCGGGCCGGAGTCACGCATGACTGAGCCTAACTTTCCGTTCCGCGTGCCGTTCGCGGAGGCCTGCGCGATCGTCGACGCCGTCGCCTTCGAGCGTCGCCTGCAGCCGCAGACGGTCTCGCTGTCGCGCGCGCATGGCCATGTGCTGGCGCGCGATGTCGTCGCGACGCTGCCGCAGCCGCCGTTCGACAACTCGGCGATGGACGGCTTCGCGCTGCGCCACGCCGATCTCGCGGCCGATGGTGCGCCGACGCGGCTGCGCCTGGCGGGCGAACAGTTCGCCGGGCCCGATGCGGCGCTGACGGTCGAGGCCGGCAGCTGCGTGCGCATCACCACCGGTGCGCCGATGCCGGCCGGCGCCGACACGGTGGTGATGAAGGAGAACACCGCGCTCGATGGCGACGCGGTCATCGTGCAGATCGCGCCGAGGCTCGGACAGCACGTGCGCCGCGCCGGTGAGGATTCGCGGGTCGGCGATCTGCTGCTGCGCGCGGGCGACACGCTGACGCCGGCGCGCATCGGGCTCGCGGCCTCGCAGGGCCTGGCGCAGCTGGATGTGGTGCGACGGCCGACGGTCGCGGTGTTCGCGACCGGCGACGAACTCGTCGAGCCCGGCATGTCGCTCGGTCCCGGGCAGATCTACAACTCGAACCGCGACCAGCTGATGGCCCTGTTGCGTGCCGAAGGCCTGGAGCCGGTGGCGTTCCCGACGCTGCCCGACGACGCGGCGCAGGTCACGTCGGCGCTGCGCCATGCCGGCGAGGCCTTCGACCTGGTGTTGACCTGCGGCGGCGTGTCCGCCGGCGAGAAGGACCTGCTGCCCGAACTGCTGCAGCGCCGCGGCCGCGTGCGGGTCTGGAAGGTCATGATGAAGCCCGGCATGCCGTTGCTGCTCGCCGAAGGCGACACGCTCGGGCCCGCGCTGTTCCTGTGCCTGCCCGGCAATCCGGTGTCGGTGCTCGCGACCTGGCTCGCGCTGGGGCGTCGCCTTGTCGACGGCCTGCAGGGCAGGGCGCCGCGGGCGCTGCGACGCGCGCGGCTGGCGTCGGACTGGATCAAGAAACACGAACGCCTGGAACTGCTGCGCGGCCGCTGGTGGATCGACGACGACGGCATCTCGTGGGTCGAGCCGAATCCTGCCGACGGCTCGCACCGGATGCAGGCCGCGGCGGATTCGGATGCGCTGATCGTGCTCGATGCGGGCCCGCGCGATTACGCGGGCGGCACGCCGGTGGATGTGTTGCCGTACTGAGTGCGGGGCCTGAGAACACGCAGTCCGCCCACACCTTCCACACCGTCATTCCCGCGAAGGCGGGAATCCATGGACGTTACGCCATCAGAAGCAAGCGGCACGATGAGAATCTCGGCGATGCATTGATGTGAGCGCATCGATCGTCCGCAGAGCAAAGTCCGTGGATTCCCGCCTTCGCGGGAATGACGCTTCTCCTGCATGTCTGGGGAGCCGCGATTGACCGGCCTAAGGACCGCACGCAGCGTTCCCGGCGTACAGCCCGTGTCCGCGCGATAATCCCGCCATGGCCATCCAGGAACTCACGCCGGCCCAGGCCCGGCAACGCCAGCAGCAGGGCGTGCGCCTGATCGACGTGCGCGATGCGCACGAGCGCGTGGCCGGTATGGCCGAAGGTGCGGACGGCATCGATCGCGCGGCACTCGAAGCCGCGCCGCTGGCACATGCGCCGGACCTGCAGGCACCGCTGCTGCTGATCTGCCAGAGCGGTCGCCGTTCCATGCAGACGGCCGAAACGCTGGCCGCATTGGGTTACATCGACATCGCGTCGATCGCGGGCGGCACCAGTGCCTGGCAGGCCGACGGATTGCCGACCGTACTGCCGGACGGCGATGTCGATCTCGATTTCCATGAGCGCTACTCGCGCCATCTGAAGCTGCCGGAGATCGGCCTCGCCGGCCAGCGACGTCTTGCCGATGCGACGGTGCTGGTCATCGGCGCCGGTGGCCTCGGGTCGCCGGCTGCGTACTACCTCGCCGCCGCAGGCGTCGGCACCTTGCGCATCGCCGATGACGATGTCGTCGACCGCAGCAACCTGCAGCGGCAGATCCTGCATGCCGAAGACCGCATCGGCCAGCCGAAGGTGCAGTCGGCGGCGGCGACGCTCGGCGCGCTGAATCCACGCACGCGCATCGAAGCGGTTGCCGAGCGCGCGACCAGCGAGAACGTCGACCGTCTGCTCGACGGCGTCGATCTGGTGCTCGACGGCGCCGACAATTTCCCGGTGCGCTATCTGCTCAACGATGCCTGCGTGCTGCACGGCGTGCCGCTGGTCTACGGCGCGGTGCATCGTTTCGACGGTCAGGTCAGCGTGTTCGACGCCGGCCGCCGGCGCGGCGAATGCCCGTGTTACCGCTGCCTGTTCCCCGAGCCGCCGCCGGCCGAGGCCGCACCGAACTGTTCGGAAGTCGGCGTGCTCGGCGTGCTGCCGGGCGTGGTCGGCCTGCTGCAGGCGACCGAGGCGCTGAAGCTGTTGCTCGGCATCGGCGTGCCGCTGTCCGGACGCCTGTTGCAGTTCGACGCGCTGCGCATGCAGTTCCGCGAGACGCGTCTGGCGCCCGATCCGGACTGCCCGGTCTGCGCGCCGGGCAAGGCATTCCCCGGCTACATCGACTACGCGGCGTTCTGCGCAGGCTGAGCGCGCGGACGGACCCGGCCTTCACGTGCGGCTGGGGCACGATGGCGGCGACCGCGTGTCCCGCGCGGAATGGATGCCCCCGATGCGATCGACGCGCCACCTGTTGCTGCTCGCCTGCCTGCTGCTGTCCGCGCCATTGACGGCGCTGGCGGCCGATCCTTGTCCGTTGCTGCGCGCACAGGTCGATGCGCCCGATCCGGCGACCCGGCTCGCCGCCGCCGCGTGCGAAGAACACCTGTTGTGGCACCGGCCCTTCATCGATGTCGAAGGCCGCTATGCCGGCTCGACGGTGCGCGAAGCGGAAACCGCGCTGCTGACCAACGGCGAGCAGGCCTGGCGGCGCGTCGCCGGCTACTGGCGCGGTGCCGGTCAGCTGTCGCAACTCCAGCATCGCCCGGGCGCCTACGACTGCATGTTCGCGCCGACGAGCAGCCAGCCGTCGCCGGCCTGCCGCAGTTTCCTTGTTGATGTGCCGTGGTCGGCCGCTTTCGTGTCGTGGGTCGCGCGGCGCGCGGCGCTGCCGGGCTTCAACGGCTCGCCGAGCCATGTCGATTATGTCCGCAACGCCTACCGCAGCCCGGAAGCCAGTGCCTACCGCGTGGCCGATCCGATGGCGGCGCGACCCGCGCGCGGCGACATGCTGTGCTACGTGCGCGCCGCGAACCGTGTGTTCGGGTTCGCCGGCCTTGCCACCCTGCTCAGCAGCGAGGACGGCGGGCTCGGCATGCACTGCGACATCGTCGTCGGCGTCGAGAGCGGGCAGGCGCAGCTGGTCGGCGGCAATGTGCTCGATGGCGTGACGATGCGGTTGATGCCGTTGACCGCGGGCGGACAGTTCGCCGCGCTGGCGCAGCGCGGACTCGACGATCCGCCGTGCAGTCCGGATGCGCCGCAGGCCTGCAATGCAAACCGGCAGGACTGGGCGGTGCTGCTGCAGTTGCGGCCTGCCAACGAGCTCGCTGCGTTGTCGCCTTCGCCGGGGCTGCATGTCGCGCCGCCGCCGATGCCGGTCGTGCCGGATGTGCTGCAGCCGGGGCAGTCGACACCGCGTCCGCAGACTGCGCCGTGCTGCGTGGAGTGCAGTGCGGGAGACGGGTTGCCGCGGTGTCCGGGGGTTTGAGGCCTACGTTTTCAGCTGGACACCTGTAGGCGCGCGCTCGCGCGCGAAGGGCGTTCCCGGTGACGCCTCTCGCGCGCGAGCGCGCTCCCACAAGAAGAAAGGCCCGCATCTGCGGGCCTTGTTCATTCCGATCAGGCGGCTTTCTTCGCCGCCAACTGCCGCAGCACGTAGTGCAACAGACCGCCATGGCGGAAGTACTCGACTTCCTTCGGCGTCAGCAGCAGCACGTCGACCTCGAAGCGGATCTCGGTGCCGTCGTCGCGCCTGGCGACGATCTGCGCCGTCTTCGACTTGCCGTTGGCCAGGCCTGTCAGTTCGACCGTCTCCGACCCGTCGAGGCCCAGGCTCTGCGCGTTCTCGCCGTTGCGGAAACTGCACGGCAGCACGCCCATGCCGACGAGGTTGGAGCGGTGGATGCGCTCGAAGCTCTCGGCGATCACCGCCTTCACCCCGAGCAGGTTGGTGCCCTTGGCCGCCCAGTCGCGCGAGGAGCCGGTGCCGTATTCCTTGCCGGCGAACACCACCAGCGGCACGCCGGCGGCCTTGTACTTCTGCGCCGCGTCGTAGATCGGCAGCTTCTCCGGCTCGCCGTCGCCGAAGTACAGCGTATTGCCGCCTTCCTCGCCGCCGAAGAACAGGTTCTTGATGCGGATGTTGGCGAAGGTGCCGCGCACCATGACGTCGTCGTTGCCGCGGCGCGAGCCGTAGCTGTTGAAGTCGGTCGGCTGCACGCCGCGTTCCTGCAGGAAGCGGCCCGCCGGTGAATCGACCTTGATGTTGCCGGCCGGGGAGATGTGGTCGGTCGTGATCGAGTCGCCGAACAGGCCCATGATCCGCGCGCCGTGGATGTCGTCGATGCTGCCGACGTCCATCGTCATGCCGTCGAAGTAGGGCGGGTTCTTGATGTAGGTCGACGCTTCGTCCCACTCGTAGAGATCGCCGTCGGGCGATTCGATCGTGTTCCAGCGCGTGTCGCCCTTGAACACGTCGGCATAATTCTTGGCGAACATCTCCGGCCCGATCGTCTTCGCGATGAAGTCGCCGATCTCCTGGTTGGTCGGCCAGATGTCGCGCAGGTACACAGGATTGCCGTCGCGGTCCTTGCCCAGCGGATCGTCGGTCAGGTCGATGTCGACCGTGCCGGCGATCGCATAGGCGACGACCAGCGGCGGCGAGGCGAGGTAGTTCATCTTGACCTCGCCGTGGATGCGGCCTTCGAAGTTGCGATTGCCCGACAGCACCGCGGCCACTGCGAGATCGTTCTCGGCGATGCCCTTCGACACTGCATCGGGTAGCGGGCCGGAGTTGCCGATGCAGGTCGTGCAGCCGTAGCCGACGACGTAGAAGCCGAGCTTCTCGAGATCGTCGAGCACGCCGGCCTTTTCGAGGTAGTCGGTGACCACCAGCGAGCCCGGTCCGAGCGAGGTCTTGACCCACGGCGCGGCCTTCAGCCCCTTGGCCGCGGCGTTGCGTGCGAGCAGGCCGGCGCCGAGCATCACCGCGGGATTGGAGGTATTGGTGCAGGACGTGATCGCGGCGATGACCACCGAGCCGTCGCTCAGCTCGTGCTCGCCGTCGTCGAGCGTGATCTTCGACACCGGACGCGCGGCGAGGCGCTCGGCCTGCGGCTGTCCGCCACCTTCCTTCTCGAAGCGGTCGATCTGCGGGTCATCGCTGCTGGCCTTGCTGCGCCTGGCGATCAGCGGGCCCACGTTTTCGCGGAAGTTCTGCTGCACCTTCTCCAGCAGCACGCGGTCCTGCGGACGCTTCGGGCCCGCGAGCGACGGCCGCACGTCGGCCATGTCGAGTTCGAGCACGCTGCTGTACTCGGCCTCCGGCGTGCCGGGCTCGTGCCAGAGCTGCTGCGCCTTCGCGTAGGCCTCGACGAGCGCGATCTGCTCTTCGCTGCGGCCCGACAGGCGCAGGTAGTTCAGCGATTCCTGGTCGATCGGGAAGATGCCGCAGGTCGCACCGTATTCGGGCGCCATGTTGCCGATCGTCGCGCGGTCGGCCAGCGGCAGGTGCTGCAGGCCTTCGCCGAAGAACTCGACGAACTTGCCGACCACGCCGTGCCTGCGCAGCGTCTCGGTGACCGTCAGCACGAGGTCGGTCGCGGTCGCGCCTTCCGGCAGTCGACCCTTGAGCTTGAAGCCGACGACCTGCGGAATCAGCATCGACGACGGCTGGCCCAGCATCGCGGCCTCGGCCTCGATACCGCCCACGCCCCAGCCGAGTACGCCGATGCCGTTGATCATCGTGGTGTGCGAGTCGGTGCCGAACACCGTGTCCGGATAGGCCCACTGCGTGCCGTCCTCGCGCTCGGCGGTCATCACCACGCGGGCGAGGTGCTCGAGGTTCACCTGGTGGACGATGCCGGTGTTGGGCGGCACGACCTTGAAGTTGTCGAAGGCCTTCTGGCCCCAGCGCAGGAAGCCGTAGCGTTCCTTGTTGCGCTGGAATTCGATCTTGCCGTTGAGGTCCAGCGCGTCGGGCCGGCCGAACACGTCGACCTGCACCGAATGGTCGATCACCAGCTCGGACGGAATCAGCGGATTGATCTGCTCCGGACGGCCGCCCAGGCGCACCACCGCGTCGCGCATCGCCGCGAGGTCGACGACGCAGGGCACGCCGGTGAAGTCCTGCAGCACCACGCGCGCGGGCATGAACGCGATCTCGATGTCCGGCTCGGCCTTCGGGTCCCACTTCGCCACCGCCTCGATATGGTGCGCGGCGACGGTCTCGCCGTCCTCGTGGCGCAGCAGGTTCTCGAGCAGGATCTTCATCGAGTAGGGGAGGCGGGCGATATCGAAGCGCTTGCCCAGCGCCGGCAGGCTCGAATAGGCGTAACGACGGCCGCCGACTTCGAGGTCGGCACGCGTGGAAAAGGTATCGGTCATGCGGAAGCTCCTGTCGCGGGTTGCTGGCGGTGACGCGGTCGGACCGGTCGTGGCGGGCATGCGCGGATGCGGTGGCATCCGGTGTGATGCGGGGTGGTGCGGGACGACGTCCGCTCGATGCGCGTCACGCGTCGAGGCGGCCAGTGTAGGCAGACAGGCGTGGCGGACATGTCATCGGTCGCGCGCCTCGAGGCATCCGGCGGAAGCGTTCGTGCATCCGCAGCACCACCCGGCATCGTGCGCTCCTGCATCGCACCACGCTTTGCACAATGCCGATCGTACGTGACACCGCGGGGTGCGCGATCCCGCTGGTCCCGGATGGAGTGTTCCTGCTGCGGTGTGACCATCCGTGGCAGGAGGCGGAGGCGGCCGGCTTCGACCGGAACAAACGCTGTTTCGGGGAAGTCCACTTTGCATGAGCAGGTGGGTTCGAGGTGCGCGCGCACCTTCGAGCGCGTTGCGTTGGCTTGCGGGTGGAAGGCACGACGCTCGTCGACTGCCGGGCGATGTCGTTCCCGATCGCCCGGCCGAGGCTGGCCGGCGGAGCACGCGTCGGCGGGCGAAGACTGCGGAATCCTCGACCGCCGGGTCGATGCGCGGGAAAACGTTCGCCGCCAGCGCCGGTTGCCAAGGTGCGTGCCCGGGCCCAGGCAACCTGCTGCCGGCTCGCACTCCAACGCCGGGCTTCGATGCGATTGCGATCGGAGCCTGGCCGGATGCACGTGCAGACAGGGCGTTCCCTCGGTAGTCCGGCTTGGGTATGCGGGTTCAGGTATGTATAATATGCGCATACTTTGCGGAGGTCCCCGATGGACGCCACCGTTGCCGAACGCGGCCAGATCACCCTCCCCAAGGCCGTGCGCGATGCGCTGGGCCTGAGCAAGGGCACGATCCTCAAGGTCGAACTGGAAGGCAGCCGGATCGTGCTGCGCAAGAGCGTCGACGACGCGGTCTCGCGCGCCCGTGGCCGATTCAAGCTCGAAGGCTTCGACGACACCGACGCGGCGATGCGCGCGGTGCGCGGCCAGCCGGCGGGCGAGGGCGATGCCGACGGAGACGCCGAGCGGTGATCGCCGTCGATGCGCCCGTGCTGGTCGACCTGCTGGCCGACGGCCCGCTCGCCGATGCTGCCGAGGCCTGCCTGCGCCAGTACCTGAGCGCAGGCCCGGTCGTGGTCTGCGATGTGGCGCTGGCCGAGATCTGCGGCGCATTGCACGACGGTGCCGAGACGATGGCCGTGCTTGAGGACATGGGCGTGCGCTTCTCGACGATCGAAGCCAAGTCCGCGTTGCGCGCCGGCGAGATGCAGCGGCGCTCCTGGCAGCGAGGCGACATCGCCGGCCGTCCGTCGCGCGATTTCCTCGTCGGGGCGCATGCGCTGTTGCAGTGCAATGGCCTGATCACCCGCGACGACGCGTTTTTCCGCACCTATTTCAAGGGTCTCAAGCTGATCGTACCGTCGGCCTGAGACCCGTTATCCCGGTACCACACGTACAAGACTCTGGAGTTGCCCGCATGTTGGAAGCCTACCGCCACCACGTTGCCGAGCGCGAAGCGCTGGGAATCCCGCCGCTGCCGCTCGATGCGCAGCAGACCGCCGACGTCATCGAACTGCTGAAGAATCCGCCGGCCGGTGAGGACGCGTTCCTGCTCGACCTGCTGACCCACCGCGTGCCGGCCGGTGTCGACGATGCCGCCAAGGTCAAGGCCTCGTACCTGGCCGCGATCGCGTTCGGCACCGAGCGCAGCGCGCTGATCACCCGCGCGCGCGCGACCGAGCTGCTGGGCACGATGCTCGGCGGCTACAACGTACAGCCGCTGGTCGACCTGCTCGACGACGCCGAGGTCGGCGCGATCGCCGCCGAAGGCCTGAAGCACACGCTGCTGGTGTTCGATGCGTTCCACGACGTCGAAGAGAAGTCCAGGGCCGGCAATGCCAACGCCAAGGCCGTGATCCAGAGCTGGGCCGACGCCGAGTGGTTCACCAGCAAGCCGGAGGTGCCGCAGTCGATGACGCTGACGGTGTTCAAGGTGCCGGGCGAGACCAACACCGACGACCTGTCGCCCGCGCCGGACGCGACCACGCGTCCCGACATTCCGATGCACGCGCTGGCGATGCTGAAGAACGCGCGCGAAGGCGCGCCGTTCACCCCGGAAGAGGACGGCAAGCGCGGTCCGATCCAGCAGATCCTCGACCTGAAGGACAAGGGCCATCTGGTCGCCTACGTCGGCGACGTCGTCGGTACCGGTTCGAGCCGCAAGTCGGCGACCAACTCGGTGCTGTGGTGGACCGGCGAGGACATCCCGTTCATTCCGAACAAGCGCTTCGGCGGCGTGTGCCTGGGTTCGAAGATCGCGCCGATCTTCTACAACACGATGGAGGATGCCGGCGCGCTGCCGATCGAACTCGACGTGTCGCAGATGGAGCAGGGCGACGTGATCGAACTGCGTTCGTACGAGGGCAAGGCGCTCAAGGACGGCAACGTGATCGCCGAATTCCAGGTCAAGTCCGAAGTGCTGTTCGACGAAGTGCGCGCCGGTGGCCGCATTCCGCTGATCGTCGGCCGCGGCCTGACCGCGAAGGCACGTGAATCGCTGGGCCTGCCGACGCTGGACCTGTTCCGTCTGCCGCAGCAGCCTGCCGACACCGGCAAGGGCTTCTCGCTGGCGCAGAAGATGGTCGGCCGTGCGATCGGCCTGCCGGAAGGCCAGGGCGTGCGCCCGGGCACCTACTGCGAACCGCGGATGACCTCGGTCGGCTCGCAGGACACGACCGGTCCGATGACCCGCGACGAGCTCAAGGACCTGGCGTGCCTCGGCTTCAGCGCCGACCTCGTCATGCAGTCGTTCTGCCACACCGCGGCGTACCCGAAGCCGGTCGACGTCAAGACCCACCACACGCTGCCGGAATTCATCTCCACGCGCGGCGGTATCTCGCTGCGCCCGGGCGACGGCGTGATCCACAGCTGGCTCAACCGCATGCTGCTGCCCGACACCGTCGGCACCGGCGGCGATTCGCACACGCGCTTCCCGGTCGGCATCTCGTTCCCGGCGGGCTCGGGCCTGGTCGCGTTCGCCGCGGCCACCGGCGTCATGCCGCTCGACATGCCGGAATCGGTGCTGGTGCGCTTCAAGGGCAAGATGCAGCCCGGCGTGACGCTGCGCGACCTCGTCAATGCGATCCCGCTGTACGCGATCAAGCAGGGCCTGCTGACCGTCGCCAAGCAGGGCAAGAAGAACATCTTCTCCGGCCGCATCCTCGAAATCGAGGGCCTGCCGGACCTGAAGGTGGAGCAGGCGTTCGAGCTGTCCGACGCTTCGGCCGAGCGTTCGGCCGCCGGCTGCACCGTGCACCTCGACAAGGCGCCGATCATCGAATACATCACCAGCAACATCACGCTGCTGAAGTGGATGATCGCAGAAGGGTATGCGGATCCGCGCTCGCTGGCCCGCCGCATCGAGAAGATGGAAGCCTGGCTGGCCGATCCGCAGCTGCTCAAGGGCGACGACGATGCCGAGTACGCAGCGGTCATCGAGATCGACCTCGCCGACGTGCACGAGCCGATCGTCGCGTGCCCGAATGATCCGGACGACGTCAAGACACTGTCGGAAGTCTCCGGCGCGGTCATCGACGAGGTCTTCATCGGCTCGTGCATGACCAACATCGGCCACTTCCGCGCGGCGTCGAAGCTGCTCGAAGGCAAGCGCGACATCCCGACCAAGCTGTGGGTCGCGCCGCCGACGAAGATGGACGCCGCCGAACTGACCAAGGAAGGCCACTACGGCACCTTCGGCACCGCCGGCGCGCGCATGGAGATGCCGGGCTGCTCGCTGTGCATGGGCAACCAGGCGCAGGTGCGCGAGGGCGCGACGGTGTTCTCGACTTCGACGCGCAACTTCCCGAACCGCCTGGGTCGCAACTCGAACGTCTATCTCGGTTCGGCGGAGCTCGCGGCGATCTGCTCGCGTCTCGGCCGGATTCCGACCAAGGCCGAGTACATGGCCGACGTCGGCGTGCTGGATGCGTCGGCGAGCGAGATCTACCGCTACATGAACTTCGACCAGATCGCGGAGTATGTGGACGCGGGCGAGAAGACCGCCGCCTGACGGCAGCGGTCCGCGGACACGAAAAACCCGGCCTTGCGCCGGGTTTTTCGTTCTGGACTGCGACCCGCTGGAATGGGGCGACCGTTCGCGCCGAGGTCGTGCAGGTCCCAGCGAACCGTCGCGTACGAATTGGTGGGTATCCGACGTGGTGCGCCGGACATCAGCTGCCGGACGGGTGGACTACCAGACGGTCCAGTCCGCGGTACCACGAAGACGGCGGCCATCGAACCAGAGTTCGCCCGTGGTGCCGGACACCCGCAGTTCGAAGGCGGGCTGGCCGTCCGCGCGCACGGGATACACGATCAGCTGCCGCCGCGCGCGGTCCATATCGATGTGATGGCGCCGCGCGGGTGCATCCGTCGGCTTGCCGGTCCACCTGGCCTGGACGTAGCCGGGGTCCTCACGGCCGACCAGGATCAGGTCGAAGGCGAACCCGTCGGTCGACGCACTGAAACGGAACAGGTCGCCGCTGGCGAAGACGGACGGCGTGGACAAGAGAAGCGCGGCCAGCCCGACGGCCAATGCGGGACGGATACCGGACATGACCCCATCCTGTGTGGGCACCACCGGCACTTTAGCGGCATCACGCGGTGCGTCCCGCATCCGGCTCGCGGGTGACGGCAGCGTGGTTGCCGCCGTGCGCGCATCTGCACGCCGCGCAGCCATCGACGCGGGGCCCTGGTGGCACCTGCCGCCGTCGAAGGCGGGTCGAAACCCGGCCTGGCGTTTCGACATGCGCGCACTCGTTCGTCTGCCGTGTGGGGCGGGCTCGATCCGTCACGCCAAGGCGATATCCATGCCCATTCATGCGGACACGTCCACCGCGCGACACATCCGCGATGCGGCCTGCGGTCAGGCGACGGCGTTGTGATCCGCGAGTTCGAGCAGGCGGCCGGCGATGGCGTCGAGCGGCAGCACCTCCTGCGCGGCACCGAGCTTGAACGCTGCGCCCGGCATGCCCCAGACGACGCTGGTGGCCTCGTCCTGGATAAGGGTCGCGGCGCCGGCCTGACGCAGTTCGAGCAGGCCGCGTGCACCGTCGTCGCCCATGCCGGTCAGGATCGCGCCGACCGCGTTGGCGCCGGCGCTCTGCGCGACCGACTGGAACAGCACGTCGACCGCGGGCCGGTGCCGGTTGACCGGCGGGCCCGGATCGAGCCGGCAGCGCCAGCGCGCACCGTCGCGGACGACGCGCAGGTGATGGTCGCCCGGTGGCAGGTAGGCATGGCCCGGCAGGATCAGTTCGCCGTCGCCGGCTTCGCGCACCAGCATCGCCGAGTGCCGGTCGAGCCGTTCGGCGAACGGCCGGCTGAAGCTCGCGGGGATGTGCTGGGTCAGCACGATGGCGGGCGCATCGGGCGGCATGCGTTCGAGCACGACCCGCAGCGCCTCGGTGCCGCCGGCCGACGCGCCGATCGCGATCAGCCGGTCGGTGGTGCGGAACCGGGTCGCGACCGGGCCCGACGCCGGCGCGGCCTCCAGCCGGACGACCGGCTGGGACGCGGTCGCGAGCGGACGCACGCGTGCACGCGCCGCGGCCTTGACCTTGCCGGTGATCTCGTCGGCGTACTCGCCCAGCGCCTGCGCGAGGCCGGCCTTGGGCTTGGTGACGAAGTCGACCGCGCCCAGCGCCAGCGCCTGCAGCGTGATGTCGGCGCCGCGCTCGGTCAGCGACGACACCATGACCACCGGCATCGGGCGCAGGCGCATCAGGTTTTCGAGGAAGACCAGGCCGTCCATGCGCGGCATCTCGACGTCGAGCGTCAGCACGTCGGGATTGAGCCGCTTGATCTTCTCACGCGCGAGCAGCGGATCGGCGGCGGTGCCGACGACCTCGATCTCCGGATCCGACGCGAGCAATTCGCTCAACAGCTGGCGGACGACCGCGGAGTCGTCGACCACGAGCACCTTGCAGCGGTTCATTCGAATAGCTCCACGCCACCGCTGACCGGGGTGTGCGACAGCCGCGCGCGCACAGCGGATTCGGCGGCCAGCACTTCGGCATCGTGCGCATGCGGCAGACGGTTGACCATCACGCGCCCGGTCTGCGGGAAGAACCAGACCTTGCGCGGATGGATGCCGCGCAGGTCCTCGGCGACCACCGGGATCTGCTCGGCCGCCAGGTATTCGAGCACGAACTGCGCATTGCGCGTGCCGACCGGGTTGCTGGTGAAGCCCTTGAGCACGTTGGCGCCACCGAACACCTTGGCCTCCAGGCGCCGGCGGTTCGCGCCGCGCTTGAGCAGCTCGTTGATCAGCAGTTCCATCGCGTAGCTGCCGTAGCGCGCGGGCGCGCCGTCGCCGACGTTGCCCTCGGGCAGCATGAAGTGGTTCATGCCGCCGAGCTGCAGCAGCGGGTCGCGCACGCAGGCCGCGACGCAGGAGCCGAGCACGGTGACCAGCGCGGTGCCGTCGTCGACGACCAGGTACTGGGTGGGCATCAGCTTGGCGGCCGGTACCTGGAACTGCGCGTCGCGGTAGCGCAGCACCTCGTCCTCGCGTAGGGCGGCACGGCTCATCGCGCGCCCGTCCCGAAGTTGCGCGTGTACAGCGTGCGCCCGCAGGGGCGGATCAGGTCGGCGGCGTGCAGGTAGTTCTCCGAATGCCCGGTGTAGAGCAGGCTGTCGGCGTCCATGTGCGAGACCAGGCGCGAGAGGATGCCGCGCTGGGTCGGCTTGTCGAAATAGATCATCACGTTGCGGCAGAACAGTGCTGCGAACGGGCCGCCGATGTCGTAGCGGGGGCTGAGCAGGTTCAGCGGGCGGAAATCGATCAGCGCCTGCAGCGCGGGATGCACCCGGCACTGGCCCTCGTTCGGGCCGGTGCCGCGCTGGAAGAAGCGCCGGCGACGCTCGACGTCCAGGCTCGCCACGCGCTCGACCGGATACACGCCGCGCTGCGCGGTCGCCAGCACCTGGGTGTCGATGTCGGTCGCGAGGATCCGCACCGGCGGCGTCATCGTGCCGAAGGCTTCGCAGGCGGTGATCGCGATCGAGTAGGGCTCCTCGCCGGTCGACGCGGCGCACGACCACAGCGCCAGCGGCGCACGCGCCGACGCACCGGAGCCGGCGAGTTGCTCGCGCAGATGTTCGAAATGGTGGGGCTCGCGGAAGAACGCGGTGAGGTTGGTCGTCAGCGCATTGGTGAAGGACTGCCACTCCTCGCCGTCGGCGTCCTGTTCCAGCCGGTCCAGATAGGCGCCGAACTCGGTCAGGCCGAGTGCGCGCAGGCGCCGCGACAGCCGGCCGTAGACCATGTCGCGCTTGCTGTCGACCAGCGCGATGCCTGCGCGATCGTGGATCAGCTGGCAGACGCGGCGGAAATCGCGATCGGAGAACACGAAATCGCGTCGGGCGATCGGCGGGTGGGGCAGGAGGGTCGCAGCCATGGGCCGATGGGACTCGAACGGTGTCAATGCGTTATCGACTCCGGCGGCGGAAAGTTGACCGCCGGCGTCGGATGCGTCCATTTGAATGGCGGGTCAGAACTCGGCCCAGTCGGCCTCGGCGAGAGCCGGAGCGCGCTCCGGCGTCCGTGGGCGCGTGGCAGGTGCCGATGCGGCGGGACGGCGTGGCGTTGAAGACGCGGCGGCCGACACCGGCCTCCGGGCGGACGGTGCTGCCTGCACCGATGCCTGCGCGGCCTCGATACGGAACACCGACACGGTCTCGGCCAGGCCCGCGGCCTGCTCTTCCATCGCCCGCGCCGAAGCCGAGGCTTCCTCGACCAGCGCGGCGTTCTGCTGCGTGGTCTCGTCCATCTGGGTGATCGTCTGGTTGACCTGGTCGATACCGGATGCCTGTTCCTGCGAGGCCGCGGAGATCTCGGCCATGATGTCGGTCACGCGCTGCACCGAGGCGACGATTTCGCCCATGGTCTTGCCGGCCTGGCCGGCCAGTGCGGCGCCGTCGGAGACCTTGCCGGTCGAATCGTCGATCAGCTGCTTGATCTCCTTGGCCGCATTGGCGCTGCGCTGGGCCAGCGTACGGACCTCGGAGGCGACGACGGCGAAGCCGCGGCCCTGTTCGCCGGCACGCGCGGCTTCGACCGCGGCGTTGAGCGCCAGGATGTTGGTCTGGAACGCGATGCCGTCGATGACCGAGATGATGTCGGCGATCTTCTTCGACGACTTCTCGATGTCGGCCATCGTGGTGACGACCTGGCCGACGACGTCGCCACCCTGCGAGGCGACGGCGGCGGCGCCGATCGCGAGCTGGTTGGCCTGACGGGCGTGGTCGGCGTTCTGACGGACGGTGGAGGTCAGTTCCTCCATCGACGCGGCGGTCTCTTCGAGATTCGCGGCCTGCTGCTCGGTGCGACGCGACAGGTCGTCGTTGCCGGACGCGATTTCCGACGAGGCGGTACCGATGGCCGACGATGCATCCTGGATGCGCGCGACGATGCCGGTGAGCTGGGCGACGGTGGCGTTGGCGTCGTCGCGCATCCGTGCGAACACGCCATGGAAGTCGCCGTCCATGCGCGCGGTCAGGTCGCCTTCGGCCAGCGACGTCAGGACCTGCGAGACCTGGTCGAGACTGACGGCATTGGCGTCGAGCAGGCCGTTGAGCTGGGTGGCGAGCTGCAGTAGGAAGCCCTGCTTGCCGGCGGTGCCGATACGGCCGCTCAGGTCGCCGGCCGCGGCCGCGGCGACGATACGCGAGACTTCGGCCTCGACCTCGACCTCGGCCGTCCGGTCGGCCCACTCCACGACGAAGCCTTCGGGCCGGCCATCCGCATCCAGCACGGGATTGATGATCAGCTGCATCGTGCGTCCACCGACACGGATCTGTGCACGATGGGTGTCGCGCAGTTTGGCCAGCATCGCGGCCTGGTGTTCCGGTGCACGGTGGAAACCGTCGATGTTGGTGCCGACCAGCGCGCCGGCATCGAAGTTGGGCAAGTCGCGGCGCAGGTCGGCCTGCGCCTCCGCCAGCATCCGCTGCAACGGACGGTTGACGTAGACGATGTCGCGCGCGGTGTCGGCGATCATCACGTTCGTGGTCACGCTGTCGAGCGCGGTGCGGATGCGCAGGTTCTCGCGGGCGCTGGCCTGGTCGCGTTCGGCGCGCGCGCGCAGGCCGTCCTGCATCCGTGCCAGCGCCTGCAGCAGCTGCGCGGTCTCGTCGTGGCCGGACGTGGAGATCGTCGAGTCCAGATCGCCTGCGGCGACCCGGTCGGCGATGGCGATCGCGCGCGCGAGCGGGCGCGAGACCAGACGTCGGCTGACGACGACGATCGCGGTCACCAGCACGACGAGCGCCAGCAGCGAGACGCCGGCGATCGTCCAGCGCATCGCGGCCAACGCGGCCTCGGCGTGCTGGCGGGGCTTGACCGCGATCAGCACCCAGTTCCAGGGGGCGAATCCGGCGGTGTGCAGGTCGGCGGCGCCCGGTGCCGCGGTGCCGTCCGGCGAGATCGCCAGGCGCGCCTGGCCGTCCGCGCCGGCGAGCAGCGCGGCGAACGCGGCGCGGTCGTCGGCTGCGACCATCGCGGTCGCATCGCCCTGCAGTCCCGCCGCGTGCGACACGAGTGTGGCGGCATCGCCGCTGCGGTCGACGACGACGATGTAGCCGTCGTCGCCGATCCGGCTCTCGCGCAGGCGGGCGGACAGCGCTTCGAGACCTTCGGTGTAGTCGAGTCCGATGAAGAGGCTGCCGATCACCGCGCCCGAGGCGTCGTGCAGCGGCCGGTAGTGGGTCATGTAGTCGCGGCCGAACAGCCGTGCGCGTCCGGTGTAGGCCTCGTCGGCGAGCAGGCGCGCATACGCGGGATGCGCCGTGTCGAGCGAGGTGCCGATCACACGATCCCCGGCCTCGTTCTTCAGCGAGGTGGTCACGCGCACGAAGGCATCGTCGTCGCGGGCGAAGATCGTCGCGACCGCGCCGGTGTGTTCGGTGAAGCGGTCGACCACGTCGAAGTCGAGATTGACGACGCGATTGCCGAACGCCAGGCGCGGTGCGTCGTGCTCGGCGACCGGAATCCGCCGGTTCGAATCCAGGGTGGGCGAGGTCGCCGGCAACAGCGCCTCGAACGCGCTGCCCAGGCGTCCGGTGTTGTCGACCAGCGTCCGCTCGTACAGCGCGACGCTCTCGCTCACGCTGTCGGCGGCATCGGCCAGCGCGAGGCTGGCCTCGCGTTCGTAGACGCTGGCCGAATCGCGATAGACGATGACGGCGAGCACCAGCAGGCAGAGGCCGGCGGCGATGGCGGCGAAGATCGAAAGCTTGGTGCCGATCGAGGCGCGGTGCAGGAAGCGGGTCATGGGATTCACTCCGATCCCTGGCAGGATCGTGTTCGGATGTACTTCCGTTATCGGCGCGTGAAATCCCGGCTTGAGCAAAGACTGCCATCCGTCAAGACGACGACGCCCCGGTCAGGGACCGGGGCGTCGGAGACTGCGTCAGGTTGGATGCGTCGGATCAGAACTCGGCCCAGTCCGCTTCCGTGGCGGCCGGAGCGAGCTTGACCGTTGCGCGCGCCGGTGCTGCGGGGCGGCGTGCGACCGGTGCCGCTGCGGCAGGCGGCTGATGCGCGGCCAACATGGCCTGTACGGACGCCTGCGCGGCGTCGATGCGGAACACCGACACGGTCTCGGCCAGGCCGGCAGCCTGTTCTTCCATCGCCCGCGCCGCAGCCGAGGCTTCCTCGACCAGCGCCGCGTTCTGCTGCGTGGTCTCGTCCATCTGGGTGATCGTCTGGTTGACCTGGTCGATGCCCGACGCCTGTTCCTGCGAGGCCGCCGAGATCTCGGCCATGATGTCGGTCACGCGCTGCACCGAGGCGACGATCTCGCCCATGGTCTTGCCGGCCTGGCCGGCCAGCGCGGCGCCGTCGGAGACCTTGCCGGTCGAATCGTCGATCAGCTGCTTGATCTCCTTCGCCGCATTGGCACTGCGCTGGGCCAGCGTGCGGACTTCGGAGGCGACGACGGCGAAGCCGCGGCCCTGTTCGCCGGCACGGGCGGCTTCCACCGCCGCGTTGAGCGCGAGGATGTTGGTCTGGAACGCGATGCCGTCGATGACCGAGATGATGTCGGCGATCTTCTTCGACGATTTCTCGATGTCGGCCATCGTGGTGACGACCTGGCCGACGACCTCGCCACCTTGCGACGCGACGGCGGCGGCGCCGATCGCGAGCTGGTTGGCCTGGCGCGCATGGTCGGCGTTCTGGCGGACGGTGGAGGTCAGTTCCTCCATCGACGCGGCGGTCTCTTCGAGGTTCGCGGCCTGCTGCTCGGTGCGGCGCGACAGGTCGTTGTTGCCGGTGGCGATTTCCGACGAGGCGGTGCCGATGGCCGACGATGCATCCTGGATGCGCGCGACGATGCCGGTGAGCTGCGCGACGGTCGCGTTGGCGTTGTCACGCATGGTCGCGAACACGCCCTGGTACTCGCCGTCCATGCGCACGGTGAGGTCGCCGTCGGCGAGCGCGGTGAGCACGGTCGAGACCTGATCGAGACTCGTCGCATTCGCGTCGAGCAGGCCGTTGAGCTGGCTGGCCAGCTGCAGGTAGAAGCCCTGCTTGCCTTCCAGGCCGATGCGGTGCGACAGGTCGCCTGCGGCGGCGGCCTGGATCACCCGCGCCAGTTCCACTTCGACGTGGACCTGCTGCGTGCGGTCGCGCCACTCGATGACGTAGCCGAGCAGGGTGCCGTCGGCATCGTCGACGCGTGCGACGGTCTGGCCGAAGTGCGCGCCGCCCATCGTCAGTTCGTCGTGGTGCGCGTCCTGCAGCTGGTCGAGCACGCCGGCCATGCGGTCCGGATCCGGCTGGTAGGCATCGATGCGGCTGCCGACCAGGCCTTCGATGTCGAAGTCGGGCAGCGTCTCGTGGATCTGCGCGTCGTATTGCTGCAGCAGCTGGGTGACCGCACCGTTGGCATAGATGATGGTGCGCGACGGGTCGGCGATCATCACGCTGGTGCCCGAGCTGTCGAGCGCGGTGCGGATGCGCAGGTTCTCGCCGGCGATCGCCTGGTCGCGTTCGATGCGCTCGCGCAGGTCGCGCTGCATGCGCTGCATCGACTTGAGCAGGTCGCCGATCTCGTCTGCGCGGCGGGTGTCGATGTGGCTGTCGAGCTTGCCGTTGGCGACATCGTCGGCGACCTTGACCGCTTCGCGGACCGAGCCGGTCAGGTTGCGCGCCATCAGCCAGGCCACGACGAGGCCGCCGCCGATGCCGGCCAGCAGCAGGACCACGAGCAGCAGGCTGGACGCCGTGTAGGTGCTGGCGGCCTTCGATGCCGATTCGGTTGCGACACGGTTGGCCTCGTCTGCAAGGGCCGCCAGCGCCGCGCTGGCCGCGTCGTGCAGTTGGCTGGTCTCGCCGATGAAGGTATCGGTCGCGTCGTCGGGCAACTCGAGGTCGAGCATCTCGTTGACCGATGCATAGGACGCCTTGGCACTGTCCCATGCGGCAACGAGATCTTCGAGCATCTTGCGTTCGTCGGGCGTCTTCGCGAACTGGCCGTAGTCCTCGAAGTTCTTGGCGAGGCCGGCATCGATCTCGGTCGCACGCTGGCGGGCCTGCAGCTTCGCTTCCTCACTGGCGCGGACCAGGCCGCGGTACGAAGCGGTGCGATATTCGCCGAGCAGTGCGCGGGTCTCGCTGACCAGGGTGACGCTGGGCAGCACGTTGCCGGAGAGGTCGGTGGCGACCCGGTCCAGCGACCTGAGGCCGACGTAGGCGCCGATGCCCTGGACGAGCATGATGAGCAGGACCACGCCGAAGGCGAGCATCAGCTTGGGTGCGAGCTTGAGATTCGAGAACCGGTGCATGGGGCAACTTCCCTCTGGCGGGATGGAAAACGACCCGGCCGCGCATGCGCGGCCGGATCTGGACATCACTTGATCGTGGCGAGCTTCACGTCGTTGGGCGAGCGGATCGCGATCTCGGCGCGGCTGGCGTCGCGCTGGATCGTGCCCAGCACGCAGACGTCACGGCCTTCGAGCTCTTCCGGCGACGGGATGAACTTGCCGCGCTGGTCCTGCGGGATACGTGCGGAGAACGTGTGGCGCGGGAACGCGCCGCCCATGTGCAGGAACGTCGGCGAGCCTTCCGAGTTCTGCGCGTAGCGGGTCTTCTCGACCTTGCCGCAGACCATGCCGTTCTGGCCGACGAAGCGGCTGGCCTGGTCGGGACGGATCGCGTCCTGGGCGAGTGCGGCGGAGGCACAGCCGCTCAGCAGCAGCGCGGCGAGAAGGCGGGTCGTGGTCTTGGCGGGCATTGCGGTCTACTCCAGTAGGGGGTCATCGGGCCGTCGTCGCGCGCCCGTTGCCCTGTTAGCGGCAACGCGGCGGCGGACTTTAGGGCCGTCGTCCTCAGGCGGCGGCGTCGAGCGAGGGCGCGTCGACGAGGTCGGCGCTGTCGAGCAGCGTCTCGATGTCGAGCAGGATCAGCATGCGGTCGTCGAGCGTGCCGATGCCGGCGATGAAGCGGGTGTCGACCGCGGCGCCGAATTCCGGCGTCGAGCGGACCTGCTCGGCGGCGAGCGGCACCACGTCGGACACGCTGTCGACGACGATGCCGACCACGCGGTCCTCGACGTTGAGCACGATCATCACCGTGAAGCTGTCGTAGCGCGCTTCGGCCAAGCGCAGCTTCAGGCGCAGGTCGATCACCGGCACGATGGTGCCGCGCAGGTTGATCACGCCCTTGATGTAGTCGGGTGCGTCCGGCAGGCGGGTGACCGCGTCGTAGCCGCGGATTTCCTGCACCTTGAGGATGTCGACGCCGTAGTTCTCGTCGCCGAGGGTGAAGGTGAGGTATTCGCCGGCGGCGCTGGGGGTGGAACTGGTCATGCGATGCGCTCCTGCTGCGGTGCCGCGATGGTGCGGCGACGGGTGACTCGCAGGAGATCGGCCGCAGCGGCCACAACTTGAGGCCCTGTCGTCGGATGGAGAGACGTCGTCACCGGTCCCGGGCCCGTCAGCCGCCGCGACGCTGGCGGGCATTGCGCTGGCGCTCGACCTGGAAGATGTACTGGAGAACCCGCTGCTCGAAGGCTGCGGGCATGCCCACGAAGCGGCAGCCGGCTCGCCACATCGGCACGCCGCGAACCTCGTACCGCGCGATGTGCGCGACCTCGAGCGCGACCGCCACCGGCTCGGCGTCCGCCAGGCGCAGCAGGCAGGGCGCCACGCGCGATCGCGCGGCGAACCGGGATTCTTCGCCATCGGGGACTGCGATCGCCATGCCGCCGCCACTGATGTCGAGCACGCGCAATCCCGCGATCGTGGCATCCGGCGCGACATCGTCGCTGCCGACGTGCACGGTCACCGGCGCGGCGGGCGACACCTGCAGGCGGTACATCTCGCGCCGCTGCAGGCGCAACACCGACTCCGGCGCCGACGCGGAGAACGCGGGATAGCCGTCGTAGGTGATGCGGGTGGGGGTCGACAGGCGGAACCGGATCGGTACCAGGTCCAGCTGGGCGCTGCAGACCAGGCGGCTGGCGGCGGCCATGCGCCGGTTCGTGGCCTCGTGGCGGTTGCCGTCGAGGATCAGGCCGCCGTCGTCGTGGACCGCCAGCAGCGCGGTCGGGCAGCTGTGGCCGCCCGGCACCAGACTGGCGGTGATCATGGCCCGCGCTTCGACCAGGGCGCGCAGCACTTGGACGATCTGGCGCGGTTCGTGCAGTGCGAATCGCGCGTATTCGTCGTCATCCAGCAGCGGCGGGTGTTCGTCGGCGACAGGCATCGTCCAGGACGGAAAGGATCAAGTCGCTGTGGGTATCGGCCGCGCGCCTGAAAAGTTGAGGCGCGCGTCGGATCCATTGCGGCGCTGCGATCAGGCCGCTTCGGGCTGCGATTGCCGCGTGGTCGCGGCCATGCTCTGCAGCAGCGCGATCGTGGCGTCGACACGGAATACCGAGACGGTGTCGGCCAGGCCGGCGGCCTGTTCTTCCATCGCGCGTGCCGCGGCCGAGGCTTCCTCGACCAGCGCCGCGTTCTGCTGCGTGGTCTCGTCCATCCGGGTGATGGTCTGGTTGACCTGGTCGATGCCTGACGCCTGTTCCTGCGAGGCGGCCGAGATCTCGGCCATGATGTCGGTCACCCGCTGCACCGAGGCGACGATCTCGCCCATGGTCTTGCCGGCCTGGCCGGCCAGCGCGGCGCCGTCGGACACCTTGCCGGTCGAATCGTCGATCAGTTGCTTGATCTCCTTCGCGGCATTGGCGCTGCGCTGGGCCAGCGTGCGGACTTCGGAGGCGACGACCGCGAAGCCGCGGCCCTGTTCGCCGGCGCGGGCTGCTTCCACCGCTGCATTCAAGGCCAGGATGTTGGTCTGGAACGCGATGCCGTCGATGACCGAGATGATGTCGGCGATCTTCTTCGAGGACTTCTCGATGTCGGCCATCGTGGTGACGACCTGGCCGACGACCTCGCCACCCTGCGAGGCGACGGCAGCGGCGCCGATTGCGAGCTGGTTGGCTTGGCGGGCATGGTCGGCATTCTGACGGACGGTAGAGGTCAGTTCCTCCATCGACGCGGCGGTCTCCTCGAGATTCGCGGCCTGCTGCTCGGTGCGGCGCGACAGGTCGTCGTTTCCGGACGCGATCTCGGACGAGGCGGTGCCGATGGCCGACGACGCATCCTGGATGCGCGCGACGATGCCGGTGAGCTGGGCGACGGTGGCGTTTGCGTCGTCTCGCATCGATGCGAACACGCCGCGGAAATCACCGTCCATGCGCACGGTCAGGTCGCCGCGCGCGATCGCCTGCAGCAGCGCCGAGATCTGATGCAGATTGCCGTCGGCGGTCTCCATCAGCCGGTTGAGGCCATCGACCATGTCGCGGAACTCGTGCTCGAACCGCTCGGCATCGCCGCGCACCGCGAAGTCGCCATCGGCGGCCGCGGCCACCAGACGGCGGATCTCGCCGTTGATCGCGGTCAGGTTGGTCTTGGCGGTGTCCATCGTCGCCGTCAATACCGCCTTCTCGCCCGGCAGGCGGTCCATGTCCTGCGACAGATCGCCGACGGCGTAGCGCTGCACGACGTCGACGAGGCGCATCTTCACAGCGATGTGCGCGGCCACCAGGTCGTTGGTGCCGGCGACCATGACGCCGTAGTCGCCAGGAAACGCATCGGCGTCCATGCGGTAGCTGATCGTGCCGGCCTCGTGTTCGCGGGCCATGTCGCGCTGGGCATCGATTACCGCGCGCAACTGCTCCTGCATGCGCTGCATCGCCACGAGCACGTCGCCGACCTCGTCTTTCCGGCCGACATCGACCGCGACGCCCAGGTCGCCCCGGCTGACCCGCCGCGCGGCGTCCAGCGCCTGGCGGAGCGGGCGGGTGATGCCACGCGTCAGCGTCCAGGCGAGCACACCTCCGGCGACCAGCGCCACGCCGGTGAGCGTCAGCATCAGCAGGGCGAATCCACCGGCCGCGGCGATCGCCGTGGCCGCTTCCTGCTGGTTCTTGCCTTCCTGCAGATCGATGAAGTCGTTGATGCGCGCCAGCCAGGTCACGAACGCGGGCGCGGCGTCGACCATCAGCACCTGCCGGGCGGCGATCTCGTCTCCGGCATCGCGCAGCGCGCGAACGCGGTCGATCAGGGGCAGGGTATGGGCCTCGATCGCGGTGATCGCGGCGAGCATGTCGGCTTCACGCGCATCGTCGGAGTCGGCGACCAGCGTGTCCAGGGGCATCGCGGATCCGGCGTAGAAGCCGGCGAGCGCGTCGATCCGTGCTCCGGCAGCAGCCACGGCGTCCATGTCGTCGGCGAGCACGACATCGCGAAGCGCGATCGCGCGGTCGTGCACGCTGCCGCGGAAGTTGATCGCGTGGCGCTGCTTGACGCTGTTGAGTTCGTTGATCGTGTCGAGGCTGTCGCTGATCCGGCCGACGCGCTGGATGCCGATGGCGGTGAGCACCACCATCAGCAGAATGACGAAGGAAAATCCGACAGCGAGTCGGTGTCCGATGCGGAAGTTGCCCATGCAGTGTGGTCTCGTCGTGTGAACCCGTGTATGCGGCCATGCGGCCTGCCGTCGGGTATTCCGGTCGAGCTCACTAGCGGCGGAGCGATTTCGATCTGAACGCGAAATCGCTCAAGCCTCTCATGTGATTCACGTCACGGACGGCGATGTGCCCGCAGCGTGAAATCACCTGTTTTGTCGTGCTGTCTCAGGCCACCAGCGACATCCGGGCGGGCGCGTGCGTCATCGTGCCTTGTGCCCTCGGCGTGTGGGCATCGTGACCTTCGATCCGGAACACCGCGACCGTCGCATCGAGGGCGTTGGCCTGTTCCTCCATCGCCCGCGCCGCGGCCGAGGCTTCCTCGACCAGCGCGGCGTTCTGCTGCGTGGTCTCGTCCATCTGGGTGATGGTCTGGTTGACCTGGTCGATACCCGAGGCCTGCTCCTGCGAGGCCGCCGAGATCTCGGCCATGATGTCGGTCACGCGCTGCACCGAGGCCACGATCTCGCCCATGGTCTTGCCGGCCTGGCCGGCCAGCGCCGCGCCGTCGGATACCTTGCCGGTCGAATCGTCGATCAGCTGCTTGATCTCCTTGGCCGCGTTGGCACTGCGCTGGGCCAGCGTGCGGACTTCGGAGGCGACGACCGCGAAACCGCGGCCCTGTTCGCCGGCACGGGCCGCCTCGACTGCTGCGTTCAAGGCCAGGATGTTGGTCTGGAACGCGATGCCGTCGATGACCGAGATGATGTCGGCGATCTTCTTCGACGATTTCTCGATGTCCGCCATCGTGGTGACGACCTGGCCGACGACCTCACCGCCCTGCGACGCGACGGCGGCGGCGCCGATCGCGAGCTGGTTGGCCTGACGGGCGTGGTCGGCGTTCTGGCGGACGGTGGAGGTCAGTTCCTCCATCGACGCGGCGGTCTCTTCGAGATTGGCGGCCTGCTGCTCGGTGCGACGCGACAGGTCGTCGTTGCCGGACGCGATCTCCGACGAGGCGGTGCCGATGGCGCCTGACGCGTTCTGGATGCGCGCGACGATGTCGGTGAGCTGGGCAACGGTCGCGTTGGCGTCGTCGCGCATCTGTGCGAACACGCCGCGGAAATCGCCGTCCATGCGCACGGTCAGGTCACCCTGGGCGATCGCCTGCAGCAGGGTCGAGACCTGGCCGAGATTGCGGTCGGCAGTGGTCATCATCGCGTTGAGGCTCTGGACCATGCGCCGGAAGTCGTCCTGGAACCGCGACTCGTCTCCGCGCAGGCTGAAGTCGCCGGCCGCGGCGGCGGCCGCCAGCCGGTTGATCTCGCCATTGATCGTCATCAGGCTGGCCTTGGCGGCGTCCATGGCCTCGTGCAGCACCGCGCGGCTGCCCGGCAGGCGACGCGCATCCTGCGACAGGTCGCCATTGGCGTAGCGGTTGAGGACTTCGATCGCATCGGTGATGGCGTCGAGGTGCTCGAACATCATCGTGTTGGTGCCCGCGGCCAGTTCGCCGTAGACGCCGGGGAAGTCCTCCGGCATCCGGTGGCGCATGTCCTCGGCCGCATGCAGCCGGATCATCTCGCGGGTCTCGCGCGAGTAGCGTTCGAGCATCTGCACCATTTCGTCGGTGGACCTGAGCATCTGGCCGATCTCGTCGCGGCCATGCTGGCCGGTGCGCACGCTCAGGTCGCCACGCGCGACACCCTTGATCGCGGCGAGCGCGCGGCCCAGCGGCTCGAGCACCGAGCGGCCGATCAGCCAGCCGAACGCGGCGTTGAGCAGTACGAGCAGGCCGCCGACGAGGGTCATGATCGCGGTGAAATGCAGCGCCTGCGCCTGGGTGTCGTCGAGGTAGACGCCGGTCGTCAACACCCAGCCCCAGGGTGCGTACAGGCCCGAGTACGAGGTCTTGGCCACCGGGCCGTCCTCGCCGGGCTTCGCCCAGACGAAATCGACGTTGCCACCGCCCGCGCGCGCAGCCGCGACGAATTCGGGATAGATGGCCTTGCCGTTGGGGTCGGTCACGCCGGAGACGTCCTTGCCGACGAGGTCCTCGCGCACGGGATGCATCAGCAGTGTCGGTTGCTCGTCGGTGACGAAGAAGTAGTCGACGCCGCCGTTGGCGCGCATCGCCGACAGTGCACGCAGCGCGGTCGCCTGCGCTTCGTCGAGCGGCATCTCGCCGGCTTCGGCACGGCGCGCGTAATCCTCGACGATGCCGAGCGCCATCTGCGTCTGCGCCGCGAGTCCGTCCTTGCGGGTCTGGTTCAGATCCAGGAACTGGACGCGTGCGGCGACGATCGCGAGCAGCACGATGCCGACAGCCACGAGTCCCGTCTGGATCAGGAACTTGCGCTGCATCGGCAGATCGGACAGGACGCGGAGCAGGGGAGCAAAGAATTTCATGGGCATGGCGGTGGATAGGGCTTACCCCGATATCGGCCGCTGCACGCAGGATTTGAGCCGATCCGCCGTTTCAGCGCGGCCGGGGACGTGCGTTCGCGCACGCTTTGGCGACGTGGATAGACAGCCGGTCGATGCCGGCGGTGTCGTATGGGGGCAGCATGGTGGCGATCCGGGGACGCACGCTGCATGGCAGGCGCCGCCCGGCTGCACGCCCCGGCCTGCCCGACGGACTGGCTGGCTTCGCGGCAGGAAAGAATCGGGGCCGTGCGGGACGTCTCCGGGGTGACCCCGGCGCCCCGGTCGAGAGGCGGCCGTCAGGCCGCCTGCGGTACCCGCAGCGAACGCACAAGTCCGCCGACGTCGACGATCAGCGCGACGCGGCCGTCGCCGAGGATCGTCGCGCCCGACACGCCGTCGACACGGCGGTAGTTGTTCTCGAGGTTCTTGACCACGACCTGCTGCTGGCCGAGCAGTTCGTCGACCTCCAGTGCGAGCTTCTGGCCGTCGCCTTCGACGACGACGACCAGCGCGTCGTCGCGGCGCTCGTGGCCGTAGCGGTAGTACTCGTTGAGCGAGACCAGCGGCAGGTAGTCGCCGCGGACCCGCAGCACGCGGCCGTCGCCGACCATGCTGCGCACGTCCTCGGCCCGCGGCTGCAGGGCCTCGATGACGTGCGACAGCGGCAGGATCAGGGTCTGGTCGCCGACCGACACGGTCATGCCGTCGAGGATCGCCAGCGTCAGCGGCAGGCGGATCACCACGCGCGTGCCACGGCCGAGCGTGCTTTCCAGCTGCACTTCGCCGCCCAGCGCCTGGATGTTGCGCCGGACCACGTCCATGCCCACACCGCGGCCCGACAGGTCGGTCACCGCCTCGGCGGTCGAGAAGCCGGGCTGGAAGATCAGGTCCCAGACCTGGGCGTCGGTCGGCTTCTCCGGTACCGGCAGACCGCGCTCGACCGCCTTGGCCAGGATGCGTTCGCGGTCGAGGCCGCGGCCGTCGTCGGCGACCTCGATGACGATGTGGCCGCCCTGGTGCGATGCGGCCAGGGTGATCGTGCCGGTGCCGTCCTTGCCCGCGGCGACGCGCGCGTCGGGCGCTTCCAGGCCGTGGTCGATCGAATTGCGCACCAGGTGCACCAGCGGATCGCCGATCTTCTCGATCAGGCCCTTGTCCAGTTCGGTGCCTTCGCCCACCGTGCGCAGGCGGACCTGCTTGCCGAGGCGCGCCGACAGGTCGCGCACCAGGCGCGGGAAGCGGCGGAACACCGCGTCCACCGGCAGCATGCGCACGCCGATCACCGCTTCCTGCAGGTCGCGGGTGTTGCGCTCGAGCAGGTCGAGACCTTCGAACAGCCGTTCGGCCAGTTCCGGATCCAGATTGACGCTGACCTGCTTGAGCATGGCCTGGGTGATGACCAGTTCGCCGACCAGGTTGATCAGGCCGTCGATCTTGTCGGTGCTGACCCGGATCGAGCTTTCCGCGGCGTCGGGTGTGTTGCCGCCGGCCGTCGGCGCGGCAGGGGTGTCGACAGCGGCGATCACCGGCTCGGGCGCCGCGGCAGGCGCGGCGACCTCGGGCAGGATCGGCTGCACGTCGAGCTCGCAGTCGTCCTCGACCCAGGCGAACGCCTCGTCGACGGCGGCGCGCGGCACCGGGCCGAGCAGGCCCAGGTCCCAGGCCAGGTAGGCTTCGAGCGGATCGAGCTGTTCGAAACCGGGCAGACGCTCGGCGCGGAGCGCGACCTCGAGCGGGCCCAGGCGGTCGAGCTCGCGGATGATGCGCAGCGGATCGTTGCCGCTCATGAACAGCGACGGCGCCGGCGTGAAGCCGATCCGCCAGCCGGTGGGTTCGACCTGCGGCACGTCGGCCTTCGCCGCGACCGGTGCCGGCGCTTCGGTGCCGGCGAGCACGGCATTGAGCCGCGCCTGCACCGCCTGCGAAGCCTGCGGGTCGGCCGGGCGGCCGGTTTCGGCCTCGCCGAGCAATGCGCGCAGCACGTCGACCGAGGCGAGCATCGCGTCGATCGCGGCGCCGGTGACCGCACGCTTGCCGGCACGCAGTTCGTCGAGCAGCGTCTCCAGCACGTGGGTCAGCGCGGCGACCGCGTCGAACCCGAACGTGGCCGCGCCGCCCTTGATCGAATGCGCGGCGCGAAAGATCGAGTTGATCAGCTCCGGATCGCGGTCACCCTGTTCGAGGCGCAGCAGGCCGGCTTCCATCGCTTCCAGCCCCTCCCGGCTTTCCTCGAAGAAGGTGGCGTGAAAGCGCTGCATGTCCATGCTCATGGGAACTCGGCCTGCGATCGGGATATGTAAGGGCCGACGTGGGTCAGCCCAGGACCTTCTGGACGGTGGCGACCAGCTGTTCCGGATTGAACGGCTTGACCAGCCAGCCGGTCGCGCCGGCGGCCTTGCCTTCGGCCTTCTTGTCGGCCGCCGATTCGGTGGTCAGCATCAGCATCGGGGTGAACTTGTAGTCCGGCAGGCCGCGCAACGCGCGGATCAGCGAGATGCCGTCCATGTTCGGCATGTTCACGTCGGTGACCACGGCGCTGAAGCGCTGGCCCTGGGCGCGACCGAGGGCGACCTGGCCGTCCTCGGCCTCGTCGACGTCGAAACCGGCCGAGGTCAGGGCGAAGGACACCATCTGGCGCATCGAGGCCGAATCGTCCACTACAAGAATGCGTGCGCTCATGCGGCGTTCTCCACTGTGCTTGCGTCTGTTGCGTTTGAAGGATCGGAAAGCCCGTCGTCGAGCCCGAGCGCGGCGCCCAGCCCGAGCAGCCGCGCGGCGTCGCGCAGCGCCTCGCTGCAGCCGCGCAGCTCGGTCGGATGGCCGGTGCCGTCGCGGCTGGCGAAGAACGCGCACAGCACCTGCAGGCCGGCGGTGTGCACCCGCCGCACCTCGGTGCCGTCGAGCACGACCGCGTGCGCCTGCGTCAGGTACGGCGTCAGCCGCTCCTTCAGCCCGGTGCTGGCCTCGATGCCGAGGTCATCGCCTAGATGCACGGTGTCCATCGCGTTTTCCACAAAAGGGGGTCGGACAGAAATAGCGGCAGCGCCCACTGGTTCTTTAGCGCTGCGGGAACAGCGGGATCGCCATCAGGCGCTTGGCGTCGAGCAGCAGCATCATCGCGCCGGCCAACCGGGCGATGCCGCGGATGCGGTGGTCGCCGACCGGAGCCAGACGCGAGGTGTGCGTGCCCTCGATCTGCGCATCGCCGATCAGCACCACATCCTCGACCGCCGACACGCGCAGGCCGAGTACGTCGCCGCTGTCGTCGAGCACGATGATCCGCGTCGATGCGGTTTCGGCCACCGCCGCGTCGCCGAGCTGCAGGCCCAGGTCCACCACCGGCACGACCTGGCCACGCAGATTCATCACCCCCGCCAGGCATGGCGCGGCACCGCGCAGCGCCAGAAGGGGGGCCGGCAGCACGACCTCGCGGATCTTCAGCAGCTCGATCGCATAGGTCTGCTCTCCGCAGCGCAAGCGCAGCCAGCGGGCCGTCCGATCCACGGCGCGGCGTTGCTGGGCTGGCGCCGGCGACGTGACAGCGGGCGTCGACGGCGAGGTACGCGCGGGTGATGCGACGACGACCTTCGACGGTGCGACACGCATCGCCGGTGGGGGAGGCGTAGGGGCCGGAGCCGCGGCGGGCGGTGGCGCCGGCGCGGCGACAGGTCTTTCGACGGACACCGCGACAGGTGCGGGCGCGGCCGCACGCGCCACCGGCGCAACCGCCACCGTCTCCGGCGCAGCAGCCGTCGACAGCAACATGCCGAGGTAGTCGTCGACGACCCCGGCCGGCGTCATGCCGCCTGCTCCAGCGCCGGGTCCTGGGCCAGCAGCCACTCGAGTGCCCGCGTATAGGCCGCCAATGCCCGTCCGGGCGGATCGCCACTGAACACCTGACAGGCCAGAGCATCGGCGTTGCTGAGTTGCGTATCGACCGGCACCGCCTCGCCCCAGATGCGGCCGGCGTAATCGCCCCGCAACTGGGACAGGGTTTCGCGGCCGATACGGGTGCGGCGGTCGTACATCGTGGGAATGATCGACACCGGCAATGGCCGCTGGCGCGAACGTTCCACCATCTCGCCGGTGCGCACCATGCCGGCCAGACCGTACAGCGCCAGAGGCTCGCACTGGGTGGGCACGATCAGCCGATCGGCGGCGGCCAGCGCGTTGACCATCAGCAGACCGAGCGTCGGCGGGCAGTCCAGCAGGACGGCGTCGTGGCCAGCGGCATGCCGGGTGATCGCCTGCGACAGCGCAAGGCCGAGACCCGGCTGGGTCGCGCTGCGTCGTTCCAGTGTGGCCAATGCGGTCTGTGCGCAGACGAAATCGAGGCCATCCGTCGGCGAGGTCCGCATCAGCGAGGCCAGCGTCGGCGGCGGCGTACCGAACAGGTCGATCACACCGGGCGGCTGCGGATCGCTCGGCACGCCGAACGCCCGTGTCAGCGACGCGTGCGGGTCGAGATCGACCAGCAGCACACGCAGTCCACGCGCGACCATGGCGCGTCCGAGGGCGAGCGAGGTCGTGGTCTTGCCCACGCCTCCCTTCTGGTTGGCGATCGCCCAGACGCGCATCAGCTGTCTCCTTGCGGGGGTGGAATGGGGGTGGGGGAAGCGGGCGCGCGCGCGCCGGCCACGCTGGGTACGGGCGCAGCGGGATAGGTCGGACCGAGCGGTTCGGGCGCGGGCTGCCGTGGGTTCGGCGCGCCCGTATCGGGCGTCGCCAGCACCATCAGCACGACGCGGCGGTTGGCGTTGCGGCCGGCATCGGTGTCGTTCTCCGCTTTCGGGCGGTATTCGCCGTAGCCGACCATGACCAGGCGCTCGGGCGCGAACCGTTCGCGCACGAACAGGTGCACCACACTCGCAGCGCGAGCGGCCGACAGTTCCCAGTTCGACGGAAACTGCGCGGTGGCGATCGGACGGTCGTCGGTATAGCCCTCGATCCGGATCGGATTGGGCAGGTCGCGCAGCACGTTGGCCAGGCGCCCGAGCAGTTCCTGCGCGCCGAAATCCAGCGAGGCCGAACCGCTCTGGAACAGGATGTCGCTGTTGATCTCCACCTCGAGCCAGAGCTCGGAGCGGCGCACGGTGATCAGCCGCGCGCGCACCATTTCCGACAGCGTGTCCTCGAGCTGCAGCGCGAGCCTGGACAGCTGTTCGCGCGCGGCGGCGATCGCCGCGGCGTCGGCGCCGCTGTCGCCGATGCGGTCGGTGCGCATCTTGGATTCGAGCATCGGCCGCAGCGGCGAGTCGAGCAGCGGGGACGCGCTCGGTCCGCGCTGGGTGCTGCCGCGCGGGGTCGCGCTCGGACGGCCGACCATGGCCTCGCTGCGCTGGTTGTCGCCGATCTGGATCGGCTCGATCGAGCGTGGCGGCGCATTGAATGCGCTGGCCAGCGACGCGGCGACCGCGCGGTACTTGCCCTCGTTGAGCGAGGACACCGCGTACATCACCACGAAGAAGGCGAGCAGCAGCGTCACCAGGTCGCCGTAGGGAATGGCCCAGGCTTCGTGGTTGACGTGCTCTTCGTGCTGCTTGCGTCGTGCCATCTGCGTGGCCGGTCAGTGCAGGAAGCCGGCGAGCCGCGCCTCGATGTTGCGCGGATTCTCGCCCTGGGCAATCGCGATCAGCCCTTCGATCGCCAGCTCGCGTTCTCCGCTGCGCCGCCCGATCACGCTCTTGAGCTTGGCCGCCATCGGCAGGAAGAACATGTTGGCCGAGGCGATGCCGTAGATCGTCGCGGTGAACGCCGCGGCGATGCCGACACCGAGCTTGCTGGGGTCGGCGAGATTCTTCATCACCGCGATCAGCCCCAGCACCGCACCGACGATGCCGAGGGTGGGCGCATAGATGCCCATGCCCTCGAACACCTTGGCCGCGGCCAGGTCGTTGTGCTCCTCGCCCTGCAGGTCGATCTCCAGCATGTGCCGGATGGCCTCGGGCTCGACGCCGTCGACCAGCATCTGCAGGCCCTTCTTCAGGAACGGATCGGTCTGCGACTCGACGTGGCTTTCCAGTCCCAGCAGGCCCTGCTTGCGCGAGACGTTGCTCCACTCCAGCAGCTGCGCGATCAGCGCGGCGCGGTCGGAAACGGGCGGCTTGATCACCCAGCCTGCGATGCGCATCGCGTGCTTGAACACCGGCGCCGGCGTGTGCAGCAGGATCGATGCGACCGTGCCGACCATGACGATCAGGAATGCGGCTGGCGACCACAGCGCCCCGAGACCGGCACCCTTGAGCACGCTGCCGCCCAGCAGGGCGACGAGTGCAAGCAGAAGTCCGGCGACGCTGAAGATATCCATGGTCGTGATATCGGCGGGAGGGAGGGGGACTTGAATCGAGGGCGGGCAGAACGATGTGCGTTCAGCGCATGCGCAGCGCGTCGACGTCGAGGATCAGCGCGAGGCGGCCGTCGCCGATCAGCGTCGCGCCGGCATAGCCGGGCAGGCCACGCAGCGCGCGCGGCAGCGGCTTGATGACCACTTCCTCACGGCCGCGCACCTCGTCGACGACCAGGCCGAAGCGGCTGTCGCCGCGCTGCAGGACGACGATGGTCAGCAGCGTAGTGTCCTGCGCAGGCTGGCCCAGCCAGTGGCGCAGATCGAGCAGCGACAGCGTGTGCGAGCGGCGGTCGAGCGCGGCGCGGCCGTCGAACCAGTTGACCGTGCGCGCCGGCGCATGCAGTACCTCCTGCACGCGCGCCAGCGGCAGCGCGTAGCAGTCGTCGGCGGCGTGCACCAACAGTGTCGGCAGGATTGCCAGGGTCAATGGGACGCGCAGCGAGAAGCGGCTGCCGCGGCCGAGTTCGGAGTGCACCTGGATCTGGCCGCCGAGTTCGCGGATCCGCGATTGCACGACGTCCATGCCCACGCCGCGGCCGGAGATGTCGCTGACCTCGTCGCGGGTGGAGAACCCGGCGAGGAAGATCAGGTGGAGACATTCCTCGGCATTGAGGCGCGCGGCGGATTCGGCGTCGATCAGGCCCTTGTCGCGGGCCTTGGAGCGCAGCTTTTCGGGGTCGATGCCGGCGCCGTCGTCGTGGATCTCGATCCCGACGTAATCGCCCTGCTGCTGCGCGATCAGTCGCACGCGGCCGGCGCGCGGCTTGCCGGTCGCTTCGCGCAATGCGGGCATCTCGATGCCGTGGTCGATCGCGTTGCGCACAAGGTGGATCAGCGGATCGGCCAGCGCCTCGACCAGGTTGCGGTCGAGTTCGGTCTCCGCGCCGACGAGGTCCAGATCCACTTCCTTGTCGAGCGCGCGGGCGACGTCGCGGGCGAGCTTGGGAAAGCGCGAGAACACCTTGCCGACGGGCTGCATGCGCGTGCGCATGACCGCGCCCTGCAGCCGCGCGGTCGCATTGTCGAGGGTGGTGACGGCACGATCGAGATCCTCGTCGCGCAGCCGTGCGCGCAGGGTCTTCAGTCGGTTGCGGGCCAGCACGAGTTCACCGACCAGGTCGACGATGACGTCGAGCCGTTTGGTGTCGACGCGCACGGTCTGTTCGCGTTCGGCCGGCGGGCCGGATGGCTTCGGTGCCCCGGCAGGCGGTGCGGTGCGCGGCGCCTGTCGCGGAATGGCGGCCGGCGCTGGTGTCGCTGCAGCGGGTGCGGCTGCCTGCGTGCCCGGCGCGGCGCCCCCGTGCAGCTGGTCGAGCAGGGCTTCGAATTCGTCATCGTCGATCATGTCGGCGACAGGTTTGGCGGCCGTCGCCGCAGGCGCGGCCACGCCGGGGGCGGCGCCGCCATGCAACTGGTCGAGCAGGGCCTCGAACTCGTCGTCGTCGATCATCGCCGGCGCCGCGGCGGCCGCCTGCGTGCCCGGCACGCCATCGCCGTGCAACTGGTCGAGCAGGGCTTCGAACTCGTCGTCGGAGATCATCTCGCCGCCGGTGGCCGCGGCGACGGGCGCTGCCGTCCGCACGGGCGCCGCGACCGGCGCATCGGCAGGCGCGAAGCCCGCGATCAGTTCGGCCGGTGCGCTCGGGACGGTGTCGCCGGTCTCGATCGCGTCGACCATCGCCTGCAGCCAGTCCAGCGACTGCTGCGCGGCGTCGAAGTGGCGCGGCAGCAGCGTGGTCTGGCCGGCGCGCACCATGCCCAGGGTTTCCTCGGCGGCGTGGCACAGCTCGACCAGCGGCGTCGCGCCGAGGAAGCCGGCGCCGCCCTTGAGCGTGTGGAACGCGCGGAAGACCGCGTTGAGGCGCTCGCGGTCGTCGGGCGTCTGTTCCAGACCGACGAGCTGGCCGCCGAGGTCGTCGAGCAGTTCCCGGGCTTCGAGCACGAAGTCGGCGACGATGTCGGGCGACTGCATCAGCGTCGACCCGCGCCGGTGGAACGCACGAGCGCGGCGCGACCGTGCAGCCGCACGCGGCCTGCGCGCACGTCCGCCCGTCCGGCTGTACAGGCGCGCGCGCGGGGCGGCGCCATCACTCGTTCGTGTTTCGACATAAGAATTCCCGTTCCTGCATGCCGCGCACGCGCCAGGGCGCGGCGTGGCGTGTTCCGACCGCGTGGTCGGCCTTCAGAGCCCCAGGTGCGACAGCAGGTCGTCCGCGTCGCTCTGGCCGACCGTGTTGCGGTCGAGCCCGGAGACCGATGGTCCGTTGCCGCGCTGGTTGTCTTCCTTCGGCGGCAGGCCGAGCGCACCGAAGCCTTCGTGTACGCCACGGACGATCCCGGCGACGCGGCGGATGATCTGGCCGCCGAGGTCCTGGTGGCTCTGCGCCAGCGCCATCTCGCGCAGGTTCTCGCGCAGCGATTCGACGGTGGTGATCTGGGTCTCGTCGAGCGGACCTTCCTTGAGCCGGGCGACGAGCGCGCGGCTGTCGTCGATCAGGTCCAGCGTGCGGTGCGTGGCCTGTTCCGTCATCTCGACCACGTGGTCGAGGCGCGCACAGGCGTCGTGCAGGCCGGTGTCGTCGGTGGGCGTCGGCGGCAGCGTGTCCAGCGCCTGCGAGAGTTCCTTGGCGAGGCGCCCGAGGCCTTCGACCAGGCTGCGTGCACGCGCGCTCGCGAGCATGTCGACCTGCTTGCGCCAGCCGTCCTCGTCGCCGCGCTCCAGCGCTTCGAGCGCGTCGTGCAGCAGGTTGGCCAGACGGGTGCGATCGATGTCCGCGGAGCTCATGCCGCGGTCCCCAGGCGCTCGAAGATCTTGCCGAGCTTCTCTTCCAGCGTCTGCGCGGTGAACGGTTTGATGATGTAGCCGTTCACGCCGTTCTGCGCGGCTTCGATGATCTGCTCGCGCTTGGCTTCCGCGGTCACCATCAGGACCGGCAGCGCGCGGAACTTGGGATCGGCGCGGATCGCGCACAGCAGTTCGATGCCGGTCATTCCCGGCATGTTCCAGTCGGTCACCACCAGCTCCACCACGTCCTGGCGCAGCACCGCCAGCGCACTGTGGCCGTCTTCCGCCTCGACCGTGTTGTTGAAACCGAGATCGGACAGCAGGTTCTTGACGATCCGGCGCATCGTCGAGAAATCGTCGACGATCAGGATGCGGATGTTCTTGTTCAAAACGTGTTCCTCGAAAAAAGCGTGCTGCGGTACGGGGGTGGGGCGCGGGGCCCCGGTCGTCAGTCGTCGGCACCGAAACCGGTGTCTGCGAGTTCGAAGGCGGTGAGCCGGCCGCGCAGGCGGATCACCGCCTGGCCATGGATCTGGCAGACGCGCGACTCGCTGACGCCGAGCACGGCGCCGATCTCCTTCAGGTTGAGCTCCTGCTCGTAGTACAGCGACAGCACCAGCTGCTCTCGCTCCGGCAGGTGGCCGATGGCCTTGCCGAGCTCGCGGCCGAACTCGCCGCGCACCAGGGAGTCCTGCGGTGTGGGCACGCCGCCGCGGTTCACCGGCTCGACTTCGCCATGGTCTTCGACATGCGAGTCCAGGCTCAGTACCTGGCCGCGTGCGGCGTCTTCCAGCAGACGCTGATACTCGCCCAGCGGCAGGTCGAGCTTGGCGGCGACTTCCTGGGCGCTGGCAGCGCGACCGCTGCTCTGTTCGATTTCGCGGATCGCCGCCGCCGCTTCGCGCGCGCGCCGGTGGACGGAGCGGGGGACCCAGTCGCCCCGGCGGATCTCGTCGATCATCGAGCCGCGGATGCGGATCGACGCGTAGGTCTCGAAGGAGGCGCCCTGATCGGCGTCGTAGCTGCGCGACGCCTCGAGCAGGCCGATCATGCCGGCCTGCACCAGGTCGTCGATCTCGACGCTGGCCGGCAGGCGCGCGGCGAGATGGTGGGCGATGCGGCGCACCAGTTCGGCGTGCTGCACGATCGGGTCGGGCGTGTCGGCGGTGCGCTGCACCGCCTGGTAGTGGCGTGCGGCGAGGTTCATGCGGTCGCTCCCTGGCGCAGCATGCGCTCGACGAAGAACTCGACGTGTCCGCGCGGCGCGGTCGGCGCCTGCCAGCGCGAGATGCGGCGGGCGATCTCGATCAGCGCACGCGCCGACGGGCTGCCCGGATACGCGAGCACCACCGCCTGCTGGCGCTGCACCGCCATGCGCAGCCAATCGCACTGCGGCACTGCGCCGAGGTAGTTCAGCGAGACGTCGCCGATGAAGCGCTCGCACACGCGCGACAGTTTGTCGTGCAGGTTGCGACCTTCCTGCGGCGTGCGGACCATGTTGGCCACCACCTGCACGCGGTCGACGCCGCGCTCGCGCGCCAGCACCTTGATCAGTGCGTAGGCGTCGGTGATCGAGGCGGGTTCGTCGCAGACCACGACGATCGCGTCCTGCGCGGCCTGGCAGAAGGTCAGCACCGAATCGGTGATGCCGGCCGCGGTGTCGACCACCAGCAGGTCGAGGTCACGCTGCAGGTCGTTGAACACGTTGACCAGGCCGGCGTGCTCGGCCGGACGCAGTTCGGCCATGTGCCGGCGGCCGGACGCGGCCGGAACCACCAGTACGCCACCGGGTCCTTCGAGGATCACCTCGTCGAGCTCGCAGCGGCCGGCCACCAGATCGGCCAGCGTGCGTTGCGGCGACAGGCCCAGCAGTACGTCGACGTTGGCCAGGCCGAGGTCGGCATCGAGCAGCAGCGTGCGTTGGCCCATGCCGGCCAGTGCGACCGACAGGTTGGCCGAGACGTTGGTCTTGCCCACGCCGCCCTTTCCGCCGGTGACGGCGAGGGTGCGGACGGGCTTGAATGGATGAACGGACATCGGCAGGCGCTCAGGCGACGGCATGATCGTGATTCCGGAATGCGTGCTCCGGGGCAATCGGCTTATCGGCATCACGGCGGAGATCTTCAAGGCGGAGCACGAGATGGGCGGCATGTGCGCGGTGCAGGTCGTCGGGAATCCGCTGGCCGTCGGTCACCCAGGTCAGCGGCAACTGGTGATCGACCACCACGGACAGGGCGCTGCCCAGCCGGCTGGTCTCGTCGAGCTTGGTCAGCACGACGCCCTGCGGACGGGCGTGTTCGAACCGGCGGACCACTTCGTCCAGATCCGCGAAATGGGTATTGGCTGGCAACACCAGCAATGTGCGCACCTGACGCGCGGCGCGAAGCCAGTTGAGCTGGCCGGCGAGCGCACGATCGCGCTGGCTCAGGCCTGCGGTGTCGACCAGCACCAGGCGGTACTCCTGCAGCTTCTGCAGCAGCTGGATCAGGCTGGCTTCGCTGTCGGCCTCGTGCACGGCGATGCCGAGCTGGCGTCCATAGCTGTGCAGCTGTTCACGGCCACCGATGCGTGACGTGTCGGTGGTGACCAGGGCGACGTCGCGCGGCTGGTGCAGGGCGGCGTAGAGCGCAGCGAGCTTGGCGATGGTCGTGGTCTTGCCGGCGCCGGTGGGACCGACGAGTGCGATCACGCCCGCTTCGGCCAGCGGATCGATCGGGCAGATCGGAAGCTGTTTGGACAGCAGTGCCAGCATCAGGCCGCGGACGCGGGAATCCGGGGTGTCGGCGGGGATCTGCAGCACGGTGTCGCGGGTGATGCCCGCATCGAAGCCGTAGTCCTCCATCAGTTCCATCGCCTGGGCGCGCGCAGGCGACCCGCGCAGGCGCTCGTCGGTGAGACGCGCCATCTCGCGTTCCATCATCAGGCGCATCTGCGCCAGCTCGTCGCGCATCTGCGCCAGTTCTCCGTCGCTCGCGGGCGCTGGCGGCGTGGGCACTGTGGTCAGAATGGGCGCCGCGACCGTCGCAGGTGCCAGGGGCGACGGAATCTCGTCGCGCGCATTGCGTGCGGACGGGGCGGTCGCGGCTGTCTCGACCTGCGGCGTGTCGTCGCGGTGGCCGGCCGCGAGCAATTGCGCGAAGGTCGGACCGTCGATGGCGAACGTGGCGGGTTCCGACGGTGCGTGCATGGGCGCGGGCTTCGCGGTGGGTCCCGACACGGCTGCGGCAGGTGCAGCGGCGCGTGCCGACGTCGCCGGGGCAGTGCTTGCAGGCGCGGCCTGGGGGCTGAGCTCCTGCAACCAGCGCTCGGACGGCGCCAGCTCCCTGTCGGCAGCCGCGGCGCGTGGCGAAATGGATGGTGCGATGGATGGCCGCGGCGTCTCGCGCTGCGCATCATCGATGGCGCGCTGTACGTAACTTTCGTCGTAGTTGCTGGCAGCGACGATTTCCACGCCTTCGTCGATACGACGGTTGGACAGGATCACGGCGTCGGGGCCATGCGCCTGCCGGACCAGTTGCAGCGCACTGCGCATGTCGGCGGCGACGAATCGGCGGATTTTCATGAGCAGGCGTTCTGGATGCGGGGATGGAGGTTCGGGGAAACGGATGCAGTCGTCGGATCCGCTCCACGACCTTCGGTGTTCGGTGTCGCTCGTGTCATTGCCCTCTCTCCGCGTTCGCAGAATCCGCTTTCACGAATCCCGATCCGAATCAGGTGATCAATTGATCGTGCCCAGCAGCTTCAGCCGCTTGTCTTCCGGTACTTCGTTGTAGGACAGCACCGACAGCCCCGGCACGCTGTGGCGGACCAGACGCGCCAGCGCGGCGCGGACCTGCCCGGGCACCAGCACCACGGCCGGTTCGTTCCTGGCTTCCTGCTGGCTCGCACAGTCGGCCAGACTCTGCTGCAGGCGCTCGGCCAGGCCCGGTTCCAGTGCCGCGCCGGCGCCCTGCGCGGAATCCTGCAAGACGCGTTCCAGAGTCGGCGCCAGCGTGTAGACCGGCAGTTCGGCCGACGGACCGGCGATTTCCTGGACGATGAAGCGGCCCAGCGCGGTGCGCACTGCAGCCGTGAGTTGCCCCGGATCCTGGGTATGCGCAGCGTGCTCGACCAGCGCCTCTGCGATGCGACGCAACTGGCGGACCGGAATGCGTTCGACCAGCAGGTTCTGCAACACGCGCACGACGACGGCCAGCGGCAGCGCTTTCGGTGTGAGGTCCTCGGCCAGCTTCGGCGCGCTGCGCGACAGCGTCGCCAGCAGTTGCTGCACTTCCTCGTGGCCCAGCAGTTCCGGTGCCTGCTCGCGCACCAGGTGCGAGAGGTGCGTGGCGACCACGGTCGCCGGATCGACGACGGTGTAGCCGGCGGCCTCGGCCTGCGCGCGGTACGGCGGCAGGATCCACAGCGCGTCGAGCCCGAACGCCGGATCCTTGCCGGGAATGCCGTCGATCGGATGCAGCGCGCCGCCCGGATCGAGCGCCAGCAGGCGGTCGGGATGGACCTCGGCGGTCGCGACCGGCACGCCGTGCACCAGCAGGCGGTAGGCGGTCGGCGCGAGTTCGAGGTTGTCGCGGATGTGCACCGGCGGGATCAGGAACCCGACATCCTGGGTGAGCTTGCGGCGTACCGCCTTGATGCGTGCCATCAGCTCGCCGCCCTGGGCCTTGTCGACCAGCGGGATCAGCCGGTAGCCGACCTCCAGTCCCAGCGGATCGACCGGGCGCAGGTCGTCCCAGCCCAGTTCGGCGTTCGCGGCCTGCTCCGGCGCGGGCAGCGCGGCGGCCTCGGGGTCGGCCGCGGCGCGTTCGGCCTCGAGGCTGCGCTTGCGCATCGCCCACGCCGCGTAACCGACGATCGCCGCCAGGCTGAGGAACGCGAAGTTCGGCATGCCCGGCACCAGGCCGACGACCAGCAGGATGCTCGCGGCAATGGTCAGCGCCTTGTACTGGCCGAACACCTGGCCGGTCACCGCGCCACCCATGTCCTGGTTGCGCGAGGCACGGGTGACCAGCAGCGCGACCGCCGAGGACACCAAGAGTGCCGGCAGCTGCGAGACCAGACCGTCGCCGATCGACAGCAGGGTGTAGGTCGCCGCGGCATCGCCCATCGGCATGCCGTGCTGGAGCACGCCGATCGCCAGGCCGCCGAAGATCGTGACGAACAGGATCAGGATGCCGGCGATCGCGTCGCCGCGGATGAACTTGCTGGCGCCGTCCATCGCGCCGTAGAAGTCGGCTTCCTGGCGGACTTCCTCACGGCGGATCTTGGCCTCGTCGCGCGTGAGCATGCCGGCATTGAGATCGGCGTCGATCGCCATCTGCTTGCCGGGCATCGCGTCGAGGATGAAGCGCGCGGTCACTTCCGACACGCGCCCTGCGCCCTTGGTGATCACCACGAAGTTGATGATCGTCAGGATCGCGAACGCGACGATGCCGACCGCGAAGTTGCCGCCGACGACGAACTCGCCGAAGGATTCGATGACCTTGCCGGCCGCGCCGGGGCCGTCCTGGCCGTGCAGCAGGATCACCCGGGTCGAGGCCACGTTCAGCGCCAGGCGCAGCATCGTGGTGACCAGCAGCACGATCGGGAAGATGCTGAAGTCCAGCGGGCGCTGGACGTAGATCACCGCCAGCAGCACGACCAGCGAGATCGCGATGTTGAAGCTGAAGAGGATGTCGAGGATCGTGGGCGGCAGCGGCACGACGACCATCGCCAGCAGCGCCAGCACCAGCAGCGGCGCGCCCAGGCCGTTGCGCAGCGCGTCGAAGACCCGCTTCGGGCCCGAGGCCATCACCGCGCTCAAGCGCGGCCTCCGGTGTCACCCTCGTCGACGTCCAGATCGGCCAGCTGCGGCTGCGGCGTGCCCGCCCGCCAGCTGCGCAGCTGGTAGACGTAGGACAGCACCTGGGCGACGGCGGCGTAGAGCTTCACGGGGATTTCCTGGCCGATGTCCGCCTCCCGATACAAGACGCGTGCCAGTGGCGGCGCCTCGACCAGGGTGATGCGGTGCTGGGCGCCGACCTCGCGGATCCGCAGCGCCAGTTCGTCGACGCCCTTGGCCACCACGCGCGGCGCGCGCATCGCGCCGCCGTCGTACTTCAACGCGACCGCGTAGTGGGTCGGGTTGACCACGATCACGTCGGCCGTGGGCACGTCCTCCATCATCCGGCGCTGCGACATCTGCTGTTGCAGTTGGCGGATGCGGCCCTTGACCTCCGGCCGGCCCTCGCTTTCCTTCATCTCCTCGCGCATTTCCTGGCGCGTCATCTTCAGCTTCCGGCGCCAGTTCCACTTCTGGTACGGCGCGTCGAGCAGCGCGAGCAGCAGCAGCGCGCCCGCCGTGGCCATCAGCATCCACAGCGCGAATTTCAGGCCGCCGGCCGCGGCCTGTTCCAGCGGTTGGTTGATCATCGCCCGCAGCCGCGGCATCGACGGCCACAGGAACAGCGCCGCGGCCGTGCCGACCAGCAGCACGCGCAGCAGCGACTTCAGCAGTTCGGCCAGGCCCTCGGGGCCGTAGATGCGCTTCAGGCCCGAGACCGGGTTGAGCTTCTTGAGATCGGGCACCAGGCCCTTGGTCGCGAAGTTGAAGCCGCCCATGACCGCCGGCGCGACGAAGCAGGCCAGCAGCGTCGCCAGCAGCAGCGGTGCCAGGATCCACATGAAACCGAGCATCAGCTCGCCGGTGTGGCCGAACAGGTCCTGCGGCGATTCCAGCAGGGCGATATCCGGCGACAACGCGCCGCGCATCCAGTCCTTGGCGCGCGCGGTGATGCCGCCGCCCATCGCCAGCAGCGAGGCGACACCGGCGCCGAACACGGCCACGGTCGCGAGTTCGCGCGAGCGCGGGACGTTGCCCTTCTCGCGTGCGTCCTGCAACCGTTTCTGACTGGGTTCTTCGGTCTTTTCCTGACCGTCTTCGTTTTCGGCCATGGCCGCGGTGCCGGGTGGGGATGCCGGTCACGTTGCAAGCTGCATGCCGGACCGCAGGACGCCTGTAGGAGCGCGCTCGCGCGCGATGGAGCCTTCCCGGGAAAGCGCCTTCGCGCGCGAGCGCGCTCCTACAGGAGGCGATTCCAGGAGGACCCCGCGAACCCTCGGCTCAGCGGCCCAGCGGCACCCGCCCGGCGGCGTCGAACGCGGCGTCGTAGAGCCGCTGCACCGGCGGACCGAGTTCGCCGGCCAGCATCGCGATCAGGAACAGGCCGACCAGCACCGAGATCGGCAGGCCGAGCTGGATCGGGTTCAGCGCCGGCGCGGCGCGCGACAGCACGCCGAAGGCCAGGTTCACCGCCAGCAGCGCGACCATCACCGGCAGTGCCAGGGTCACGCCGCCGCGCAGCACCAGCGAGAAGAACTCCGGCGCGATGCGCAGCGTGGCCTCGACATCGGGCAGCGCGGTGCCGACCGGCAGCGCCTCGTAGCTGTGCACCAGCAGCGCGATCATCGCCAGATGCCCGTTCGCGGCGAAGAACAGCAGGGCGAACGCGAGATAGAACCACTGGCCGACGACACCGGACTGGACACCGCGCAGCGGGTCGCTCATCTGCGCGAACGACAGGCCCGAGCCCTGCGAGATCAGCTCGCCGGCCAGCGCGCCGGCCTCGAACACCAGCCGTAGCATGAAGCCCATCGCCGCGCCGACCGCGAGCTCGCGGGCGATCGACAGGATCGTGGCCGCGTCGAACCCGGTCCATGCCGGCGGTGCCGGCAGCAGCGGCGCCAGCGCCAGGCTCAGCACCAGCGCGGCCATCACCCGGATGCGCGCCGGCAACGCGCGCGTGCCGATCAGCGGCATCGCCATCAGCAGCGCGCCGATGCGCAGCGCGGTCCACAGCAGCGTGCCGATCATGCCGAAGGCCTGCTGGCCGTCGATCGCCATCTGGGTTGCGGCATCCATCAGCGCTGGCCTCCGCGCGTGCGCATGCTCAGCCGATCAGGTGCGGAATGCTGCGGAACAGCGTGGTCGTGTAGTCGACCAGGTACGACAGCAGGATCGCGCCGAGCGCGAACAGCGCCGCGGTCAGCGCCGCGGCCTTGGCGACGAACGCGATCGTCGGTTCGTTGATCTGGGTCGCGGCCTGGACGATGCCGACGACGACGCCGACCACCAGCACCGTCGCCAGCAGCGGACCGCCGACCCACAGGGCGACCTCGAGGCCACGGCGCAGTTCGGTGAGGGCGAGTTCGGGGGACATGGCCGGCCGCCGTCAGTTGAAGCTGGCGGCCAGCGTGCCGACCGTCAGCACCCAGCCGTCGACCAGCACGAACAGCAGGATCTTGAACGGGGCGGAGATCAGCATCGGCGACAGCATCATCATGCCCATCGACATCAGCACGCTGGCCACGACCAGATCGATGATGATGAAGGGGATGAAGATCAGGAATCCGATCTCGAACGCGGTCTTCAGCTCGCTGGTGACGAACGAGGCGACCAGCACCTGGAACGGCACGTCGGCCGGTCCTGCGTAGCCGCTGTGCCCTGCGAGGCCGGCGAAGGTCATCAGGTCGGTCTCGCGGACCTGGGCCAGCATGAAGGTGCGCAGCGGGGCGGTGCCGAGGTCCCAGGCGGTGCGGAAGTCGATGCGCCCGTCGAGGTAGGGACCGAAGCCGTTGCTCCATGCGGCTTCCCAGACCGGCGTCATCACCAGCGCGGTCAGGAACAGCGCCAGGCCGACCAGTACCTGGTTCGACGGGGTCTGTCCGGTGCCCAGCGCCTGCCGCAGCAGCGCGAGCACGACGATGATCCGGGTGAACGCGGTCAGCACCAGCAGCATCGACGGGATCAGCGTGATCGCCGTCATCAGCAGCAGGGTCTGCAACGGCAGGCTCACCGGCGCGTTGCCGATCTGGCCCACGGTGACGTCCGGCAGCGCGGGCAGCTGCGGGGCGCCGGGCGCGGCGAAGGCGAGCATCGGCATCAGCAGGCCGAGCGCGAGGATCCACATCGCGATCCGGCGCGGGCGAAGACAACGGGGCATGTCAGGAGTCCTTGCGCAGCCGCTGCGCGAGCAGCTGCTTGAAATCGGGGAGATTCTTCAATGTCGGCATCTGCGCCGGCGCGGCTTCGGGCAACGGTGTGGGCAGCACGTGCAGCGTGCGCACCCCGCCGGCACCGATGCCCAGCAGCAGCTGTTCGCCGCCGACCTGGACCACCGCCGCGCGTTCCTTCGCACCCAGCTGGATGCTGGCGACCACGCGCAGGCTGTCGGCCTGGCGGAATCCGCCGCCGGGCAGGCGCTTGAGCAGCCAGGCGAGGCCCAGGATCAGGCCGAGTACCAGCACCAGGGCGAGGAACGCGCCGCCCAGACCCGGCGTCTGCGGCGCGTGCGCACCGATCTGCATCGGTGCCGACGGCTGCGTCATCACCGGGATCGCGCGCGCCGGGGCGCTGGTCGTCGCGATGACCGCGGCGAAGTCGGCCGGCACGTCCATACCGGTTTCGGCCGCGACGACCGCCGCGGCGTCGGCCACGTCGGTCTGCGGCGCCGGCGCCTCGATGTCACCGGTCTCCGTATCGCCGGCAGGCGGCGGCGTGTCGCTGCGCGCCGCGTCGTCGTTCACGCGCGCAGCCGCGGGCGCGACGGCCGTGGCCGCCGGCAGGGCGCTCGTCACGATCACCGCAGTCTCCGGATCCGTTCGCTCGGGCTGACGACGTCGGTCAGGCGCACGCCGAAGCGGTCGTTGATGACCACGACCTCGCCATGCGCGATCAGCGTGCCGTTGACGTAGACGTCCAGCGGTTCGCCGGCGCCGCGTTCGAGTTCGATCACCGAGCCGCGGTTGAGCTGCAGCAGGTTGCGGATCGGCATGCGGGTGCGGCCGACTTCCAGCGACAGCGCCACCGGCACGTCGAGGATGACGTCGAGGTTGAGATCCGTCGCATCGAGCGAGCCGTCGGCGCGCAGGTCGTCGAACTTGGCCGGCGCGGCGGCGTCCTGGAAGGTGTGGTCCTGGGTGGTCATGCGGGCGGATCCTGGGGTTCGGGGCGGCGCGGCGGCTGCGTGCCGGGCGGGCGGGTCTCGGTGATCTTCACGACGTTGCAGCCGTCGGCGGTGCCGAAGCGGCCGGTGAACACGGGAATGTTCTCCACGCACACCGGCACTTCGGCCGGCAGGTCGATCGGCAGGATGTCGCCGACCTTCAGGCGCGTGAGCTGGCGCAGGTCGATGCTGCGCTTGGCGAGGATGCTCGACACGGTGACCTCGGCCGACATCAGCTGCTCGCGCATCGAGACGTTCCAGCTCTCGTCGCGGTCGACGCGGTCGCTCTGGATGCCGGCGTCGAGCAGCTCGCGGATCGGTTCGAGCATCGAATAGGGCAGGGTGATGTGGATCTCGCCGCCGCCGCCTTCGAGTTCGACATGGAAGCGGCTGACCACGACGTACTCGCGCGGGGTGACGATGTTGGCGAAGTGCGGGTTGATCTCGGAATTGACGTATTCGCACTCCACGTCCAGCACCGGTGCCCAGGCTTCGCTGATGTCGGCGAAGGTCTGCTTGAGCATCAGCTGGATCACGCGCATCTCGGTCGGGGTGAACTCGCGGCCCTCGATGCGGGTGGGATAGCGGCCGTCGCCGCCGAAGAAGTTGTCGACCACCGCGAACACCAGCTTGGGCTCGAACACCACCAGCCCGGTGCCGCGCAGCGGCTTGAACTTGATCAGGTTGAGGTTGGTCGGCACGTACAGCTGGTGCAGGTAGTCGCCGAACTTGACCAGGTCGATGCCGCGCACCGACAGGTCGGCCGAACGCCGGATCAGGTTGAACAGGCCGATCCGCCACAGGCGCACGAAACGCTCGTTGACCATCTCCAGCGTCGGCATGCGGCCGCGGATGATGCGGTCCTGGCTGGCGAAGTCGTAGGTGCGCGCGACGCCGGGGTCCGGTGCCGGCTCGGTGTCCACGACGCCGGAATCGACGCCGTGCAGCAGCGCGTCGATCTCGTCCTGGGAGAGCAGGTCGTTGCTCATCGGGCGCGGCTCACTGGGTCACGAAGCTGGTGAACAGCAGCGATTCGGCGCTCGGCTTGCCGGTCTCCTCGGCCATCAGCGTGCGCACTTCTTCCAGCGCCTTGGCCTGGAGCGCTTCCTTGCCCTCGCGGGTGGCGACGCCGTCGTAGGTCTGCTGCGCGAACAGCATCAGCAGGCGTGCACGCAGGGCCGGTTCGTGCTGCTGCAGTTGGGCGACCGCCAGCGGATCGCGCGTGACCAGCTGCACTTCGACCTGCAGGTAGCGTGGCCCGAGCGTGGTTTCGTCGAGATTGACCACGAACGCGGGCACCATCGGCAGGTACTGGGCCGGGGCAGGCAGCGCAGGCGCCGACGACGCGTCGCGGTTGAAGAGATACCAGCCGGCACCGCCGGCGCCCATCAGGACGACGAGACCGAGGCCAGCCGTCATCAGACGGCGTTTGGAAGAGCGGGGGGCACGGGTGGTAGAGGCGACGGCGGCCACGTGACGGGTCCTGTGTGATTCCGCACAGGGAGATGCAATCGCCGTGCCGTTGCGGCGGCGGATTTCCGTCGGAGGGGATGGGCCGCGAAATTTCCGTGTTCTGCATCCGGCGGACGCCGGCTTTCAAATAGCCGGATCGCCTGTCATCCAGTGCCTTCTACCTCGGCCTCGGTCGCATACCGGGCGCCGCGGCGTTTCGATACCGCACACGTCACTGGATTCCGGCGTTCGCCGGAATGACGGCGGGCGACAGGGTCAGTGAGCGCTGAAACGGACCCTCAGCCAGTCAGGCGTAGGCGTCGAGCAGTCCCAGCGTACGCTGGACGGTCGGCGGCGAGGACATGCCCGCATCCGTGCCGCCGTGCGCCGAACCGGACGAGCCATCGCCGGACGACGGATTTCCGGCGCCCGCCTCGCCACCGCCGGCGTGGCCATTGCCGACCCCGGCATGGGCCAGTTGGAAGCCGTGCTCGCCGAGCAGGTCGCGCAGGCGCGGCAGGCCCTGCTCGAGCGCCTGGCGCGTCTCGGCCTGCGGGCTGACGAACTCCGCGCGAATGCGGTCGCCGTCCAGGTGCAGGCGGACCTCGACCGGGCCGAGATCGTGCGGGGTCACGCGGATGCGCGCGTGGCCGATCTTCTGCTCCGCCATCCACTGCAGCTGGGCACCGAAGCGCGCCTCGAAATCGTCGGCACCGACCTCGGGCGCCGGCAACGGCGCGGCGAGCAGTGGCGCTGGCTCGCGCAGTGCCGCCGGCGCGGGCAGGGCGAACGCCAGCGGCGCGGGTTCGTTGCGCTCCACCGGCGCTGCGGTGTCCGCGGCGAGCGCCGGCATCGGCAGCGCGGCTTCGTCCGCAGGCAATGCGGTTTCGGCCAATGCGGATGCCGGAGCTGCTGTGCCCGCAGGCGTCGCAAGTGGCGGCATTGCCCCTGCCATCGGTCCGGAACGCGACATTGGGTCGGAACTGTCCATCGCCGCATCCGCGGACGCAGCGTCGGCGGGGAAGCCGAGCAGCGCGGCCAGTCCAACCGGAGGCCAGACCGGCGCCTGCGCATCGACGACCGTCGCGGTCGGCGGCTCGACGCCCAGCGGATCAGGACGTTCGACGCTGGTGGTCGCCTCGGCGTCGTCCATCGTCGCGGGCGTCGGCGTCCTGTCGGACTGGTCACCCGCAGCCGGGACGGATCCGGACCGCGGCGCGTCCGAGCCGGCCCGCTGGGCCTGGCGTCGTTCCAGCGCCTGCGCAAACGCGCTGCATTCGCTATCGGCGGAAGGCGCGCTCCGCGGACCGCCGCCGGAGGACGGCGCGACCGGTGGCGTGGACGTTGCGGCCAGCGGGGTCACGTGTCGGCTCCGTCGGCGGCCAGCGCGTTGAGCCGCGCGCGGCGTGCGCCGAGGTCGTCGAGTTCGCGCTGCGAGCGGCGCTCGTCGACCTGGCGTTCCTGCGCGCGGTAGCTGGCGGCCAACTGTTCGAGCACCTGCTTGTCGCGGCTGGCCAACAGCAGGCGGCTGCGCTCGATCTCGACCGTTTCCCGGCTGTTGTCGACCGTGCGCGACTGTTGTTCGACCGCGCTCTGCAGGCGGTCGAGGAACGCGCGGCGGTTGGCCAGTTGCGCCGGGCTGATCGCGGTCAGCTGGCTACTGCCGTATTCGTCGGCGTAGCGGCGCAGTTCGACCAGCTGCGCCTCGTGCTGGGCCAGCGTGGTCTGGCGGTCGGCGAGCAGGCGCGCCGCCGCGTCCTCGGTTTCCTGGGCGCGGTTGAGCAGGGGGTCGATGCGGCGGGACTGCTTCATTCAGTGGGGCCCTCGGGGTGCAGCAGGCGCTCGAGCGCCTCGCGGCTGTGGTGCAGGTCGGCGGCGCGGGCGATGTCCTGCCCGAGGAACTCGACGATTTCCGGCCAGCGCGCCAGGGCCTCGTCGACCGCGGGATCGGCGCCGCGCTGGTAGGCGCCGATGGCGATCAGGTCGCGGTTGGCGTTGTAGGCCGAGATCAGCCGCTTCAGTGAGCGGATGCGCTCGCGCCAGGTGGCGTCGGCGATTTCGGTGACCACACGGCTGACCGACGATTCGATGTCGATCGCCGGATACAGGCCGGCGTCGGCGATGCGCCGCGACAGCAGGATGTGGCCGTCGAGGATCGCGCGCGCGGCGTCGGCGATCGGGTCCTGCGGATCGTCGCCTTCGGTCAGTACGGTGTAGAACGCGGTGATCGAGCCGCGCCCGGCGGCGCCGTTGCCCGCGCGTTCGACCAGCGCCGGCAGCTTGGCGAACACAGACGGCGGATAGCCACGGGTGGTCGGCGGTTCGCCGACCGACAGGCCGATCTCGCGTTGCGCCTGGGCGAAGCGGGTCAGGGAATCCATCAGCAGCAGGACGTTGAGGCCCTGGTCGCGGAACCATTCGGCGATCGCGGTCGCGCGGTAGGCGCCGTGCAGGCGCGCCAGCGGCGGCCGGTCGGCCGGTGCGGCGACGACGACCGCGCGGCGCAGGCCTTCCTCGCCGAGCGTGCTCTCGACGAAGTCGCGCACTTCGCGGCCACGTTCGCCGATCAGGCCGACGACGATGACGTCGGCCTCGGTGAAGCGGGTCATCATGCCCAGCAGCGTCGACTTGCCGACGCCCGAGCCCGCGAACAGGCCCACGCGCTGGCCGCGGCCGATCGGAAGCAGCGCGTTGATCGCGCGCACGCCCACGTCCAGTGGCTGGATGATCGGTTCGCGCGCCAGCGGGTTGATCGACACGCCGGCCATGCCGACGCTGCCTTCGGCGCGGATCGGGCCCTTGCCGTCCAGCGGCACGCCGTCGGAATCGATGACCCGGCCGAGCAGTCCTTCGCCGATCTCGACGCCGCCGCGGCGGTGCAGCGGCACCACGCGCGCATTCGGCAGCAGGCCGTGCAGCTCGGCGCTGGGCATCAGCGAGGTGCGGTCGCCGGCGAAGCCGACGACTTCGGCCTCCACCCAGCCGCCGTCGACCTCGACCTTGCAGGTGGCGCCCATCGGCGCCTCGCAGCCGACCGCTTCGACGGTCAGGCCTATCGCGCGGCGCAGGATGCCTTCGCGGATCAGGCCGCGGCCGGCGGCCAGGTCGGGCCCGGTCGCATCCAGGCGTGTGGCCAGGCGCAGATTGCGTGCGGTCAGCCAGTCGGCCGGATCGGCGCTGGGCAACGGCACGGCGCTCATGCGCGCGCTCCGGCGCGGCGCAGCACGACGTCCAGCGCGCCGCGCAGGCGGGCGTCGAGGCTGCCGTCGATGCGCACGCTTTCGGCATGCACGCGCAGGTCGCCGCGGGCGAGCGCCGGATCGGCGACCAGTCGTGTCGCGTCGTTGAGCGACAGCAGCGGCGTCAGGGCGGCGATGTCGTCGGGATGCAGGCGCACCTCGACCTCACGCGCCGCTCCACCGACCGCGATCACCGCTTCGTCGACCAGTTCGGCCAGCAGCTCCGGCTCGGCCTGGTAGGCGCGTCCCACGAGCCCGCCGGCGATGCGAACGGCCAGTTCGCCCAATGAGGCGACGACCTCGTTCTCGAGGCGGGCGAGGGGGCGGGAGAAGTTGTCGAGGATGCCTTCGATCTGCGCGGTCAGCCGACGCATCTCGCTCTGACCTGCGGCCATGCCCTCGGTCCGGCCCTGGGCCAGTCCCGCTTCATAACCTTCGTGCTGGGCGTCGTCGCGGATCTGCTGGATCTCATCCAGCGACGGCGGGCGCGGCAGCTCGACGGGTTCGTCCTGGACCACGGCACGCGGCGCGTCTTCCAGCGACGGGGCGGACCAGCGCACGGCCGCGCTCATACGAGCTCCTCGGCGTTGCCGCCGCCCAGGGTGATCGTGCCTTCGTCGGAGAGGCGACGGACGAGGGTGAGGATTTCCTTCTGTGCGGTCTCGACGTCGGACAGGCGCACCGGGCCCCTGGCCTCCATGTCCTCGAGCAGGATCTCGGCCGCACGCTGCGACATGTTGCGGGTGATCTTGTCGCGCACCTTCGGGTCAGCGCCGCGCAGCGCGACGCCGAGGCGGTCGCCGGACACTTCGCGCAGTACCGCCTGCAGTTCGCGGTCGTCGAGTTCGATCAGATCGTCGAACACGAACATCAGGTCCTGGATGCGTTGGCCCAGTTGCTCGTCGACCTTGCGGATCGCGCCCAGCAGGCTCTGGTCCTGGCCGGTGTCCATGAAGTTGAGGATGTTGGCCGCGACCTTGATGCCGCCGACGGCAGACGACTTGAGGTTCTGGTTGCCCGCGAACTGGCGCTCCATGATCTCGTTGAGTTCGTTGAGCGCATTCGGCGGGATGCCGTCGAGGGTGGCGATGCGCAACAGCACATCGGCGCGGGTGCGCTCGGGCAGCAGCTTCAACGTGTCGGCTGCCTGGTCGGCATCCAGATGCGACAGCACGATCGCGATGATCTGCGGATGTTCGTGGCGCACGAGATCTGCGATCGCGCGCGGGTCCATCCACTTCAGCGTGTCGAGTCCTGTGGTGTTGCGGCCGAGCAGGATGCGGTCGATCAGGCTGCCGGCCTTGTCGGCGCCCAGCGCCTGCACCAGCACCGCGCGGATGTAGTCGTCGGCGCCGACGCCCAGTGAGGTCTGCCGGTCGAGCGCGCCCTCGAAGTCCTCCATCACGTGGGCGACCTGCTCGCGGCTGACCGCGCCCATCGTCGCCATCGCCAGACCGAGCTTCTGCACTTCCTTGGCATCCATGTGCTTGAGCACTTCGGCCGCGTCGGCTTCGCCGAGCGAGAGCAGCAGCACCGCGGCGCGCTGGACGCCGTTGAGTGCCGTGAGATCAGGCGGCCGCTTCATCGTCCAACCATCCCTTGACCACCTGCGCCACGCGCTTGGAATCCGTCTTCACCGCTTCGCGCGCAGTGCGCAGGCGGTCCTCGTAGGCATCCGACGGCAATGCGATCGGTGCACGTGCATCGGCCAGCGCCGCGATACGCGCCGTGTCGTCAGCCAGTTCGGGCATTGGCTCGTCGAGCAGGGTCACCTCGGCCACGGCCGGCGTCCTGGGCGCGGGCAGCTTCGATGGACCGGCGATCTGGCGCACCGCGGGACGCACGACGCCGAACAGCAGCGCCAGCACCACCAGCGCGCCCAGCACCAGTCGTGCGATGTCGCGCACCATCGGCTGCTGCCACCACGGCGGCGCATCGAAGCCTTCCGACTTCTCGCGCACGAACGGGGTGTTCATGACGGACACGGTATCGCCGCGGGTCTCGTCGAAGCCCACCGCCTGGCGCACCAGCGCTTCGACGCGCTGCAGTTCGGCGGCGGTCAGCGGCTGCGCCGAGGTGGCGCCATCGGTACCGGCGCGCGGCACATGGTCGACCAGCACCGCGGCGCTGACCCGGCGGATCCGGCCCGGCGGCTGACGCGTATGGCTGAGCGTGCGGTCGAGTTCGTAGTTGCGGGTGGAGCTGCGCGAGGAATCGCCTGCGGCGCCGTTCGCGGCGGCCGCGACCTGGGCATCGACGGGCGCCGGATTGACCGCGGTGTCGGGCAGATTGCTGGTCGAACCCGGAATGCCCTGCGGGCCGCTGTCACGGGAGGCCGATTCGCTGAGCTGTTCGCTGCGCAGCTTCGGCGGCTCCGCGTTGTACAGCTCACGCGCTTCTTCGCTGACCGAGAAGTCCATGTCGACGGTGACTTCGGCATTGACCCGGCCGGCGCCGGCCATCGGCTCGAGCAGCTCGCGAATGCGCTGGTTGAACGAGGTTTCCTGGCGGCGGACCTGCTCGAACTGGATCGCGCTGAGTGCGGCAGCCGGGTCCTGCGCATCGTTGCTGAGCAGGCGGCCGTTCTGATCGACCACGGTCACCCGGTCGGGGGCGAGGTCGGGAATGCTGGACGCGACCAGGTGCACGATCGCGTCGACCTGGCCGCGTTCCAGCGTCGCCCCGCCGCGCAGTTCGAGCACGACGGACGCACTGGCGGCTTCGCGCTGGCGAGTGAACGCCGACGGCTTTGGGATCGCCAGATGCACGCGTGCATCGCGGACCGGCCGCAGCGCCGCGATGGTGCGCACCAGTTCGGTCTCCAGCGCGTGCTGGTAGCGCGCGTTCTCGACGAACTGGCTCACGCCGAAGCCCGGGTCGCGCTCCATCAGTTCGAAGCCGATGCGTCCCGATTCGCCGAGGCCGGAGCCCGCGAGCTTCAGCCGCGCATCGTGGATGCTGGCTTCGGGCACGGAGATCGCGCCGGAGGCCTGGTCGATCTTGAAGGGGATCTGGGCCGCGCGCAGCAGATCGCTGGCCTCGGCCGTGGCCTTAGCGTCGAGCCCGGCGTAGAGCGGCACGAAGCCGGGCTTCTGCGCCCAGAAGAAGACCATCAGGCCGACCGCAATGGCCACCGCGAGCAGGGCCATCTTGGCCAGCCGCCCGGCCAGCTGCATCTTTTCCAGACGATCGAACACGTCGACCGCCTTGCGGCTGGCCGCTTCGGTATTGAGTGCGTCCTTGGACAGCGAGATCGCCATGGTGCTGGGTTATTCCTGACCGGGCCGCGTCACAGCGGCATGTTCATGACGTCCTGGTACGCCTGTACCAGTCGATTGCGCACTTCCACCGTGGCCCGGAACGCGACCTGCGACTGCTGGGCCGCGACCATCACCTTCGCGAGATCCGCGCCGGGCTCGCCGAGTTCGAACGCGCGGACCAGTTCCCCCGAACGCTGCTGGGCGCCGTTGACGCCCTCAAGCGCATTGCGCAGCGTCGTCCCGAAACTCGAAGCGGCAACGCCGGTCGTCCCACCTGCGCCCTGCAGCCCACCGATCCCGCCCTGGACCGCGATCGCATCGCTCCGCGGCACGTCGGCGGCCGTCATCTGCCGCGCCTGGCCGACCTGGCCCTGGTAGCTGCGGATCTGCGAGAGGATCGAGTTGACGGAATGGCTCATGAGGATGGCCGGGGACGGAAACCTGCCGGAACGATGCAAGTCGCGTGCCGGAAACGTGGGGTGGGAGGTGTCGGGAAATCGGCGGGGTGTACTGTTGAACCCTTCTCCCTTTGGGAGAAGGTGCCCCGCAGGGGCGGATGAGGGTTGCGTCAGCGCCCGCGATTACACCGCCTCGCGCCAGCCCTCACCCCAACCCCTCTCCCAAGGGGAGAGGGGCTAGTTCGACGCATGGCTCAGGCCGCCAGATCGCGCTCGATGCCGTACTTGCGCAGCTTCTCGGCCAGCGTCGTGCGGCGCAGGCCCAGCAGCTGCGCGGCATGGGCCACCACGCCTTCGCTGCGCTCCAACGCTTCGCGGATCAGGCCCAGCTCAATCCGCGCCATGTGGTCGCGCAGGTCCATGCCGTCCTCGGGCAGGTGCGCGGACTCGTCCTCGGCGACTGCCGGTGCGGTCGCGGCCGGCACCGCCGCCGTGGACGCCGCAGCCGCCGCGGCGGGCACTGTCGTCATTTTCCCGTCGACCGGCAGTTCCGTCTCCAGAAGCAGATGTTCGCGGTAGCGCTGCGGCAGGTCCTGCACCCGGACCAGACCACCCGGATTGAGCACGGCGAGGCGCTCGACCAGGTTGCTCAGTTCGCGCACGTTGCCCGGCCAGGCATAGCCGGCCAGCGCATCGAGGGTGTCGGCAGCGAAGCGGATTTCGCCGCGGCCGTTGCGGGCCAGCTGGCCGGCGATGGTGCGCACCAGTTCCGGCAGGTCGTCGCGACGCTCGCGCAGCGACGGCATGTCGATCGGGAACACGTTGAGACGATAGAACAGGTCCTCGCGGAACTGGCCGTCGCCGATGCGCGCTTCCAGGTCGCGGTGGGTCGCGGCGATCACGCGCACGTCGCACTTGATGCTCTGGTTGCCGCCGACGCGCTCGAAGCAGCGTTCCTGCAGCACGCGCAGCAGCTTGACCTGCATCGGCAGGCTCATGTCGCCGATTTCGTCGAGCAGCAGGGTGCCGCCCTCGGCCATCTCGAAGCGGCCCTTGCGCGCCGACAGTGCGCCGGTGAATGCGCCCTTCTCGTGGCCGAAGAGTTCGCTCTCCAGCAGTTCGGCCGGGATCGCGCCGCAGTTGATCGCCACGAACGGGCCGTCGCGACGGCCCGAGCGCTGGTGGATCGCGCGCGCGGCGACTTCCTTGCCGGAGCCCGATTCGCCCAGCACCAGCACGGTGGTGTCGAACGGGGCGACCTGGTCGATCATCCGGCGCAGCGTCTGCACGGACTCGCTGGTGCCGGTGGGTCCGCCGCCCTGGTCGGCGGTGGCCTTCTCGTCGGCGTCGATGCGCTTGAGGCTGGCCATGCGCAGCAGGTTCTCCAGCTGGGCGTGGCGCAGCGGCGATTCCAGCGCCCAGACGCCGGCCTCGTGCAGGCCGTGCGTGGCTGCGAACGCCGCCGGCTCGTCGTCGAGCAGCAGTACCGGCGGCGCGATGCCGGCCTGCGACAGCCAGGCGAAGAAGGTCTGCGCCGCGGCCGCGTCGTCCACGCTGCCGACCAGCACCGCCATCCAGTCGCTGGGGCGGTTGCGCGCGGCCGAGATCTCGCCGGGCTCGGACACCCAGCGCGGGCGCAGGTCCATGAACTCCAGCAGCGTGCACAGCCGCTCGGCGCGGTCGTCGTTGCTGTCGATGACGAGGATGCGGGGTTCACTCACGACACGGCTCCATCACGCGGCGCATCCGCGTGCAGGGTTTCGAGGATCTGCATGACGTCCTGGATGTAGGACAGCTTGCTGACGAAGTTGTCGGCACCGGCGCGCGTGGCGTGCTCGCGGTGCTCGGCATCGTCGAAATGGCTGGCGATCACCACGTAGGGCGGTGCGTCCTGGGCCTTGATCAGACGCGTGGCCTGCAGGCCGCCCATTTCCGGCATCGCCAGGTCCATCAGCACCACGTCCGGGCGCAGCGCCTCGGACTGGGCGATGGCTTCGAGGCCGTTGACCGCGGTGCCGACGACCTTCAGCCATTCGATCTTGCGGAAGTGGCGCTGGGCGGCGTTGATGAAGCCCTCGTGGTCGTCGACCAGGAGCACGTGGATGGTCTGCATTCCGATGTCCTCAGCCCGCGCGGGCGAGCAGGGTGGGGCGGGCACCACGACGGCGCGCACGCGCCGGGGCGATGTCGAGCTGTTCGCGGTACTTGGCGACGGTGCGGCGCGCGATGTGCACGCCCTGGCGCGCCAGCAGCGCGGCGATGGCCTCGTCGGCGAGCGGGCGCTGCGCCGGCTCGGCATCGATCAGGCGACGCACCATCGCCTTGACCGCGGCGCCGGAGACGTTGGCACCGTCGAGACGCACGGCGAAGAACCGCTTCATCTCGATCGTGCCGCGCGGCGTCTGCAGGAACTTGCCGGTGGTGATGCGCGAGACGGTGGACTCGTGCATGCCGATCGCATCGGCCACATCCTTGAGCGTCAGCGGCGCCATGGATTCCTCGCCGCGTTCCAGGAATGCGGCCTGGCGCTCGACGATCACGCGCGCGGTGCGCAGCAGGGTGTCGTAGCGCATCGACAGGCCACGGGTGAACCAGCGCGCTTCCTGCAGCATGTCGCGCATCGGCGCGCTGCCTTCGCCGTTGGCCAGTGCGCGTTCGTAGCCGGCATTGATCGACACGCGCGGCGCGGCGGCCGGGTTCAGCGCGACGCGCCAGCCGGCATCGGCGTGCCAGACCACGACGTCGGGCACGACCGCAGTGGCTTCGAGCGGCGCGCCGGCCTGCGCGGGCCGCGGATCCAGCGACAGCACCACGCGGACGGCCTCGTGCACGTCGGCCTCGTCGCGTTGCAGGTGCTTCGCCAGTGCCGAGATGTCGTGACCGGCCAGCAGATCCAGCGCGGTGTCGATGAGGCGGCGGGCGAGGGCGCGTCCGGCGACGCGGCCCGGCAGTCCGGCCAACTGGGCCAGCAGGCACTCGCGCAGGTCGCGCGCGGCCACGCCGGCCGGGTCACCAGCCAGCAACTGCTGGCGCACGGCTTCGATGTCGGCGGGCGCGCGCTCGAAGCGCTCGACGGCGTCGTGCAGCAGATCGCCATGCGGCGCGGCGAGATAACCGGCGTCGTCGCAATGCGTGAGCCAGAACGCCGCGATCGCCAGATCGCCGGCATCGAGTTCCGATGCCAGGCGCTGCAGGATGCGCAGGTGCGGATCGCTCGATTCACCGGCGGCGATGCGCTGCAGGCCGTCTTCGTCGTCGCCGCTCCAGCTGGCGCCGCGCACGTCCCACATCGAGGATTCGGGCAGTTCGTCGAACGCGGCGAGTTCGGTCGTGACGTCGGTCCGTTCCGGCACCGGACTTGCAACAGGCTCTTCGTCGAGTTCGAGCAGCGGGTTCTGCTCCAGCACGCGGCGGATCTCGAGATCGAGCTGCAGGCCGTCGAGCTGCAGCAGCCGGATCGACTGCAACAGCTGGGGCGTCATGTGCAGCCCCTGGCCCAGTTGCATCGAGGTGGTGACACTCGCTTTCATCGTCGCCGGATTCCGTCGCGGCGCTGGTTTGCGCCGGTGAAGGAATCGTGAAGCCGTCGCGACGGTTCCGGTATCGGGGCGTTCCCGACGACGGGCGGGGTTCACCCCACGCGTGTCGGGGTTTCCCCGACAGCGGAGCGGTCGGCGCGGTGTCGGATTTCCGTCGGGTGCAGGCCCTCAAGGGGCCGCGCGATCAGTCGGTACCGCGGCTGCGGCGCGCGGCCAGCAGGACCAGCTCGTTCGACCGGCGGCAGCCGAGCACTTCCATCATGCGGGCGCGGTGGGTTTCGACGGTCTTGACGCTGATGCCAAGTTCCACGGCGATTTCCTTGCTGCTCAGGCCGTTGCCGATCATGTCCAGAATCTGCCGCTGGCGGTTGGACAACGCGTCCACTCCGGCGGCCTTTGGCCGTCCGAGCAGCGGCGCCATCATCCGCGATGACAGGCGTGGGCTGAGGAAGACTTCGCCGGCCATCGCGGTTCGCAGTGCCAGTTCCAGCTCCAGCAATGGCGCGTCCTTGACCAGGAAGCCGGCGGCGCCACGTTCGAGTGCGCTGCGTACGTGCTGGGCGTCGTCATGCATCGACATGATCAGCACGCGCGTCGTCGGGAGTTCGGCGAGGATCGCGACCATCGCCTCGATGCCGCTGCGGCCGGGCAGGGACAGGTCCATCAGGACCACGTCGGGGCGGTGGATCAGCGCGAGGTCGAGTGCCTCGTCGGCGCGACTGGCCTCGGCGCAGACATCGACTCCGCCAAACCCCTGCAGCAGACGGGCCAGGCCCGCCCGCACGAGGGTGTGGTCGTCGACGATCAGTACTCGCACCAGCCGGTCTCTCCGTCACCGCCGGGCCGCCCCGGTGTTCGCAGGATACGCGAGACCGCGCCGCCTCATCGACGGCGCTGTTCGGCGACCTGTCGGCGATGCAGGCGGAACAGGTGCCGGTCGATCGCTTCAACCAGGTCGGGATTCAATTCGGTGAAGGCCAGCCAGGCGCGTGTGCCGGTTGCGGATTCGCGCAGATCGATGACCGTCGCGGGCAATTCCAGATGGTCGGGCAACCAGTCCGCCGGCTGCAGGCGGACGAGGGCATGGGTGTGTGTCGCCAGATCCTCGGTGCGGTCGAGATCGATCCGCAGGCCCGCACTGGACCAGCGCACCGGATGTTCGGGCAGGCCGTCTTCGCGTGATGCCAGCCGCCCCACGAGCGCGAGGATCAGGTCGAGCTTGGCGTCCATCCGCTGGGCCAGCAGCGGGAGGTCGCCGTGCTCCTCGCCGCCGTCCTCCTTGCGCAGGTCCTCGATCTGCGCGAGCCCGTGCAGCAGCGTGACCGCCTGGGTCTGGCGTCCGCGCGCTGACGAGGGCGTCACGGAGACCGGAAGCACCAGCGAGCAGTCGAGGCTGTCGCCGAACAGGGTGTGGTCGGCGGCAGTGTCGAGTGGGAGGGCAGTGTCGTTCACAGGCCGACCTCGATGTCGGTGTAGGCCCGCGACGCGCTGTCCTGCCGGCGCACCTGGCGCAGCGCATCGCCGATCGCCGTCTGGCGTTCGCGCATGCGCAGCAGCAGGGTGTTCTGCAAGGCCAGCAGCTGGCGCATAACGTCGAGAGGTGCGTCCCGGCCGACCGTCGCGATGTAGAGCTGCAACTGGTCGGCATAGGCCTTCGTGATTCCCGCCGCATCGTCGATGCGCTGGTCGTCCAGCGCGTCCTGAAGCGCGTCCAGGGACTCGCGAAGCGACTGCAGGGCCGGCGCCGTCATGCGGGCACGCCCGCCTTGCTGCCGGCGACAGCCGATGGCTGGATCGCATTCCAGGCGTCTTCGATCTCGACCAGCAGTGCCAGCGATTCGCGCAACGCGTCCACGTCGTTGTGCAGATTGGCCTCGGTCAGCCGCCTGACCAGATAGTCGTACAGCGACGCGAGGTTGGCGGCGATCTCACCGCCGGCCTCGTGGTCGAGCGAACCGTTGAGGTGGCTGACGATCGCGCAGGCCTCGCCGATCGCCTTGCCCTTGCGTGGTTGGTCGCCATTGGCAAGGCAGGCTTCGGCCAGGCGGATCCGCTCGCAGGCGCCAGCCAGGAGCAACGCGATCAGCTTGTGCGGATCGGCCTCGGCCACGCTGGTGGCGACGGCCATCCGGCGGTACTGGTCGGCGTGCTGGCGGCTGGATGTGTACATGATCATTCCCTGGGTGGCGAGGCGGTGGCCGGCAGAAGGGTATCGGCGGGCCTCCCGCACGACTTGAGCCTCAATTGTTGCTGTTCGAGGCAAGCAGGCTGTTCAGTGAACTGCTGCTGCTCTGCATCTGCAGGATCATCATTTCCATCGCGGTGAACTGGGCCGTATACAGATCCGAGAGTCGCGTCATGCGGACATCGAGGGCGTCGAGTTGCTTCTCGAACTCGGAGACCTGCTTGTTCAGTCCTTCGGTGCGCAGCACCAGGCTGCCGCTGATGGAGTCCAGGTTGTCCTTGAGCACTTTCGACAGCTGGGTGTTGTAGGCGCCGTCCTTGCCGAACAGCGCCGATGCCGCGCCCGGCTCGGCGGCGACGGCAGTGGCGAACTCGCTGGCGCTGAAGCTCAGCAGCCCCTCCTTGTCGGCAGTGACGCCCAATGCCTTCATGGCCTCGAGCTGCCCGCCGACCTGGCCGCGCAACTGATGCTGCAGCGTACGCACCAGTGAGTCGCCGGTCAGCGCCGCGGCGGTCTTGGTGGTGGCGTTGTAGTTGCTCGTCGACTTGAGCGTATTGAGGACGCTGTTGTAGGCGGTGACGAAGGCGCCGAGGTTCGCACTGAGCGCCTCGTTGTCGCGGTCGATGCGCAGCGTTTCGGGGCTGCCCTCGGTCACCCGGGACAGATGGAGCACCGTGCCGGGCACGAGGTCGGCGATGCTGTTGCTGGCGGATCGGCGTTCCAGTCCGTCCACTCGCACCCGCGCATCACTCGCCTGTACGGTCTCGGTCAGGCCGCCGCCGGCGCCATTGGTCAGAGCCAGCAGGCCGCCATCGCCGCCGTCGGCTGTGATGCGCAGTGCGTTGGCCTCGCCCGTCTCCACCGCGGTGAAGACCAGGTGCTGGCCTGCGTCGGAAGTCACCACGGTCGCAGTGACGCCCTTGCCGGCTGCCGCCTTGTTCACGGCACCGGCGATGTCGGCCAGCGTCGCGCCTTCGGCGATCGCGACCTCGATGTCCTGGTCGTCGCCCCAGGCGATGTGCAGCGTACCGCTGCCGATCATCTCATCCTTCGCGTGACCGGCAGAGGTCAGCTTCTGCGCCGTGGCCAGGCTGTCGACCTGCACGCTGTAGCTGCCGACCACTGCGCCGGACGCCACGGTCGCGCCGAAGCCGGCGTTCGCGGGCAGGGTGGCCTTGTGGCCCGGCGTGTCCGCGCTGGTGGCGAGCTTGCCCAGCGCAGTCTGCAGGTTGGTCATGGCGCTCTTGATCTGCCCGACCGCCGACAGCTTGGCGTTGACCGCGACCCCGGCGGTGGTGATCCGCTTCTCGGTCGGCGCGCGCGAGCTGGCCACCAGGCTCGAGACCAGCGAAGGAATGTCCAGTCCGGACCCGACCGCGTTGATTGCCATGCCTGATGTCTCCGCGCCAGACGGCCGTCCCGATGACGGCGGTCTTCTGGCTTATCGGCACGCCGGTCAGGAACTTGATCCGGCATGCGCAGATCCGTGCAAGTCCCGTGCCCGGAGCGATCACGGCACATGAAAAAGGGCCCCGGAGGGCCCTTCTTCGTCTTGCAAGGAGCAGCCTGGCTTACTGCAGCAGGCTCAGCACGCTCTGCGGGGCCGACTTGGCCTGCGCCAGCATCGCGGTACCGGCCTGCTGGAGGATCTGCGTGCGGGTCAGCTCGACGGTCTCCTTGGCGTAGTCGGTGTCCTGGATGCGGCTGCGTGAGGCCGACAGGTTCTCCGAGTTCGTCTGCAGATTCGCGATCACCGAGCTGAAGCGGTTCTGGATTGCACCCAGGTCTGCGCGGTTGTCGTTGATGGTGTTCAGGAAGCCGTCGATCTGGTTGAGTACGTTCGCATAATCCTCATCCGTGCCATCGGCACCTTCCAGCACGCCGGCGCTCAGGATGTTGATGCCAGCCGGAGCCGCGTCAACACCACCCTCACCGTCCTCGTCGGGGTCCACACTCTCCACTTCTCCGGCACCGGCGGCGGTGAGAAGAGCGCCCAGCCCCTTGATGTTGATCTCGATCTGGTCGTTCGCCGTCGCATTGGCTCCGACCTGGATCTTGAAGCTCGTGTCGATCGCGTCGCCGGCGGTGTCCACGAACAGCTTCTGGCCGTTGAAGTCGGTGTTCTTGATGACGCGGGCGATTTCGCTGCTCAGCTGGGTCGCTTCCTTCTGCAACGCAGCTTTATCATCGGTGCTGTTGGTGCCGTTAGCCGCCTGCACCGCGAGCTCGCGGATGCGCTGCAGGTTGTCGCCGACCGACTTCAGTGCGCCTTCGGCGGTCTGCGACAGCGAGATGCCGTCATTGGCATTGCGGGCGGCCTGGTCCATGCCGCGAACCTGGGCGGTCATGCGCTGGCTGATCGCGAGGCCGGCGGCGTCGTCCTTGGCGCTGTTGATGCGCAGGCCCGAGGAGAGGCGCTGGATCGTGGTCGACAGGCTGGCGCTGTTGGTGGAGAGATTGCGCTGGGCATTGAGCGCGATGGTGTTGGTGTTGATGACGGACATGATGCAGGTCTCCTGGTATGGGGAATCCGGCACGGGAACAGGGCCTGGCCGGTGGCTCCGCAGGGGCTTGCCGTTTTTGATGCGGCCCTGTCCTCTGCTGTAACCAATAACGGCGTGTCGTCGTCAAGCTTTAATGCTGTTTTGCCGGCGATCCGCAGTCCGTTGCCGGACCGGAACCATTAACGGCAGCTGGTGCCCCGGGTTGAGGGGCGAGGGGTGTTTTGTTCCGACGCCGGGTTCTGCGCGCCCGGAAGCCGTCTCGACGCCACGGCAGTCGGACAGGTTGTTCATTGCAAGCCAGACGCCGAACGGCTCCGGGCATACGCAGACATATCCCGGGGTGGAGCACCACGCCGGAACGCATTCGCGAGCCCTTTGCAAAGCCGCGCTGTGCGAGCAGCCGCTCTACCCCGAGGGCAGGCCGTCGAGGGAGTGGGGCGGGTTGGGCCGGACGCGGTGCAGGACCGATGTGCACCGTCGCGCGCCATATCCGCCCCCTTCGGGGCACCTTTTACCCCGAGGGCACGTAGTCTCGTAGGGAGAGGGATTAGGTTGGCCTCCCCGGGTTTGCAATGGTCTCGCGTTCGCGGGGATGGCGTGACTGTTCCGGAACCAGCCCCCCGCGCATCGCGGACACTGCGCCCGGGGACGAGCAGCCTCAGCGGATCAGGTTGAACAACGACAGCCGCTGCATCTGCACGAAACTCAGCTGCGCGGCTTCCAGCGCGACTTTTTCCACGTTGAACTGGCTGATGGCGTCCACGTAGTCGAGATCGCGCAGTCCGGACAATGTGGTCTGCAGCGTCACGTCGAGTGCACTCCGCAGTTCGCCGGCCTCGTCGAGTGCCGACAGCTGCGCGCCGCCACTGGCGCGCAGGTCGATGAAGTGGTTTTCGGCCATGGCGACATCGCGCATCGCACCACGCAATGCGTTCTGCTGCGCTGCGCGCCCGGCATCGGTCGTCGGCTGCATCGTCAGTGCCTGCAGCATTCCGTCGAGCGTTGCGAAGATGTCACGCGTACCGGCCGGGCCGATCTCGAACGTGTCGCCCTCGGCCGGTGCGCCTGTGAGAGTGACCCTCACACCGTTGAAGGCGATGACGTCGCCGGATGCATACGTGCCACCCGACACCACGTCGCCCGCGGCATCGAGGATCTCGTAGCCGCCGTCGGCGTCGAACACGGCGCGATAGCGGCCCCCGTCCCATGCGGCCGGATCGGTGAGGGCGAATCCGCCGATCTGGCCGGTCCCGGTGTTGGCGGCTGCCGCGCCGACGTCGAGACGCCCGTCGCCGGTCCGCACGCGCAGGAACACCTCGCTGCCGGGCGCCGCGTCGGCAGCGAACATCTGCGGGGCGATCTCCACCTGTCGCTGGATCTGGTCGCCGCCGTAGACCACGCTGCCGCCGCTGCGCGCGAACGGCGGGTTGCCGTCCTGGGTGCCGCCGAACAGGTAACGGCCCGCGCCGTCGGGCGTGTTGGCGAGGTCGAACAGCGCGTCTCGCAGGCTGCGGATCTCGACCGCGATCGCGTTCCGGTCGCCGTCCGAGAGCGTGCCCGTGCTGGCCTGTACGGTCAGCGTCTGGATACGGCCCACCATGTCGCCGGCCTGTGCGAGCACGTTCTCCTGCATGTTGAGGCGATGCCTCACGACATCGCTGTTCTTGCCGAAGCGTTCGAGCTGCGCCACTGCACGATCCAGTCCCACCGCGCTGCCGGCTCCGACCGGATCGTCCTTGGCGGTGGTCAGCTTCTGGCCGCTGGCGAGCTGCTGCTGCAGGCGTGACATCGAGGCCTGTTTGGACTGCATGCTCGTCAGTGACTGCTGGTACAGCATGCCGGTGGAAATGCGGGTGGTCATCGACGCACGGCTCCGAGCAGGGTCTGGAACAGGGTGTCGGCGGTTGAGATGATCTGCGCGGCGGCCTGGTAGGCCTGCTGCAGGCGGAGCATGTTCGCCGCTTCCTCGTCGAGGTTGACGCCGGAGATCGAATCGCGAGCCGCCTGCGCCTGCTCGTGCAGCATCGACTGCGCGCCGGCAGCGTACTCGGCCTGGCGGGCCGCCGAGCCGACGGCCGTCGTCAGGCCGGCAATCGCGCCATTGAGACTCAGGCTGGTGCCATTGAGCTGCATCGCGTCCGCCAGGCCCGCGAGCATCGCGATATTGCCGTTGTCACTGGAGCCCGAGCCGGTCGGGCTGACCTGGAAGCGGTCACCCGCGGCCGGCACGCCGTCGAGGCTGAAGGACCAGCCGTTGGCTTGGATCGTCGCGCCCGGCGTGTAGGTGAACGGCCCGTCGTCGTCGAGCATGTACTGGTTGCCGTCGAGGAACTCCAGCGTCGCCGGTGCGAGCAGCGCGGCGTTCCCGGCCTGCTCGATCCGCACGGCGGAGGGCTTCGCGGTGCCGATGTTGTCCAGCGCGGCCTCCGCGCGCAGCGGCGAGGCCGCGGCGATGCGGGAGGGGTCGGTGATCGCCACGGCCAGCCCGCCGGCGGCCTGCGCGGTGGGCTGCAGCAGGAAGCGGTCTTGGTCCTGCGGCGCGCCGTCAAGCACAAGGGCGACGCCGCCCACCCGCAACGGATCGTCGGCGTTACCGCTGCCGGCGAGCGGCACCGCGGCGCCAGTCATGGCATCGGACGCGGACCAGGCCCCGTCACGCCACTGCAGCACGATGTTGCGGCCATCCAGCGCCGACAGGTCGGCGATCGACGCGGTGAAGCGCGCATCGCCGGCGTTGGCCGCATGCGCGCCGAGGGCCGGTGCGGGTACCGTGAAGAAGTCACCGCCCCGCTGACCGTACTGGTCGATACCGGTCGCGTGTCCGGCATTGAACGACGTGCCGAGCGCGACCGCGATGCGGCCGAGTTCCGACTGCGTGGAATCGAGCACCTGACCGCGGAACTCGAGCATGCCGCCGAGTCGGCCGCCGACCGCACGTTCGTCGATGCGGATGGTCTGTCCTTGGGTCTGCAACGCGAGCTGCAGGCGTTCGGGTCGATAGGGATCGGCGGTGGTCACCAGTTGCGAGGCCTGGCTGCCGACCACGAGCGGCTGACCGCCGGCCGTGAGCACGTTGACGGCACCGCCGTCCTGTCGGGTGGCGGTACCCCCGGTCCAGGTGACGAGTTCGGACACCAACTGATCGCGCCGGTCCAGCAGGTCCGGCGGGGCGGTGGCGTTGCCGATCCGCGCATTGAGCTGCGCGATTTCTCCCGACAGCCGGTTGACCTCGGCGGCACCGGCCTGCAGTCCGGTGTTGACTTCGCGCCCCATGCGCTCGAGTTCGCCCGACAGCTGGCCGAAGCGCGCGGCCAGCGTGTTGCCCTGGCCGAGCAGGTTCTGGCGGTCCGCCGCCGCAGCGGCATTCGACGACAGCCCGCTGACCGCGTCGAAGAAATTCGACCACACGCCGGCGATGCCGGTCGTGGTATCGGACATCAGGCTGTCGATGCGGCCCGACAACGATGCCAGCTGCTGCAGCCGCGCCAGTTCGCCGCCGCTGTCGATCAGCCGGGCGTTGGCCAGGTCGTCGGCGACGCGGCGGACATCGGCGATCTGGGTGCCGTTGCCGACGTAGCCGGCGCCGATGTAGGACGGCGTGCGCGCCTCGAAATCGACGCGCTGGCGGCTGTAGCCCGGCGTGTTGATGTTGGCGACATTGTGGCTGACCGTCGACAGCGCCCGCTGGAACGCCATCAGTGCGCTGGTGCCGGTGGAGAGGATGTTGGCCATGGACGGACTCAGCGACGAAGGAGGGCCTGGACCGCGCGTTCGGCGGCCTCGGCAACGGTGTCGACCGACATGGCCGGGACAGCGGCGTTCAGCGGCTGCGCGGCAGTGCTACCGGCGCGTGCGAACTGCGAGATCGTCGACAGCGCACGGTCCAGCGTCGGCCCGTTGGCGATCGCGCTGAGCTTGTCGGCGTACTTCGGATCGGTGGCATAGCCGGCACGCTGCAGCGCGCTGGCGAAGCGGCGCACATCACCGCCTGATTCCAGTGCCTGGCGGTAGCGCGGGTTCTGCTTCAGCAGGCGCACGTAGTCGGCGAAGCTCTCGGCCGGCGAGTCGTAGGCGCGGAATTCGGCGCGCTCGGTGTGGCGCACGCCATTGGTGTACTCGTGCGTGGTCGCCGCGGCGCGCTCGCCCTTCCAGCCGGTCGCCTTGATGCCGAACAGGTTGTGCGCGGTGCCGCCGTCGCCGCGCTGGATGGTGCGCCGGCCCCAGCCGGTTTCCAGTGCCGCCTGCGCGACCAGGGCGCGGGCGTCGACACCGAGCTCGCGTGCGGCGGCTTGCGCGTGCGACCAGATCGACGCCACGAAACGCTCGGGCGAGCGCGGTGCGAAGGACTCGGCCGCCGCGCGCGAGGCCTGTTCCAGTGCCGCTGGCACCTGGGTCACGGCCGCGCCGACCCGGCTGGCCGCACCGGTCACGGCGTCGACCGCCGGACGCGCACGCGCCATCAACTGGTCGATGAAGCCGTCCATCGGCGATTGCGTCTCGGCGGCAGACGCGCTGGCGCTACTGACCGGACGGCCCGCGATGATGTCAAGCGTCTGCGCGCCCAGCGCTTCGGGCAGGGCGCCGATGCCGGTGTGTCCCTGCAGATCGAGCGCCTTCGAGGCCGGATCGCCGGCCAGGCGCGTATCCAGCGCCGGCGCGTCGGCATCGCCGCCGCCGAGCTGGCGTGCGATCACCTTGGCCAGCCCGAGGCCATTGCCCTCGGTCATCGACTTGGCGAGACGCTGGTCGTAGAGATCGCGATACAGCTGGTTCTCGCCGGGAAACAGCGAGTCGCCCATGCTGGCGTCGCGCATGCTCTTGATCAGCATCTGTGCGAACACGCCTTCGAACTCGCGCGCGGCCTTGTCGATGCGCGCGGCATCGGGGCGTTGGACGGGATTGAGTTCGATGGGCGTGGACGCGATGCGCATGTCAGATCACCTCGAGCTCCGCGCGCAGCGCACCGGCCTGCTTGAGCGCTTCGAGGATCGCGATCAGGTCGCCCGGTGCGGCGCCGACGGCATTCACCGCGCGCACGATCTCGTCCAGCGATGTACCGCCGGCGAACTTGAACATGCGGCTGCCGTCCTGGTTCACCGAGATGTCGGACTGCGGCGTGACCACGGTGCTGCCGCGGCCGAACGCGTCCGGCTGGCTGACGCCGAGGCTCTCGGTGATGGTCACGCTGAGCGAGCCGTGCGCGATCGCGGCCGGCATCACCTTGACCAGCGCGCCCATGACCACGGTGCCGGTGCGCGAATTGACGATGACCTTGGCCGGCGCGGCGCCCGGCGAGAGCTGCACGTTCTCGACCTCGGCCAGGAAGCCGATGCGCGCGCCCGGATCGTACGGCGCACGCACCGCGACGGTCACGCCGTCGACCGCGCGCGCGGTACCGGCGCCGAAGCGCGCGTTGAGCGCGTTGACCATGTTCGAGACCGTGCCGAAATCGCCGCGGTTGAGATTGAGCGTCAGTTCGCCGTTGTCGCCGAAACCGCCGTCGACCGCGCGTTCGACCATCGCGCCGTTGGGAATGCGGCCGACGCTCGGCACGTTGACCGACATCCGCGATCCGTCGCGGCCCTGCGCGCCGAAGCCGCCGACCACCAGGCTGCCCTGGCCGATCGCGTACACCTGGCCGTCGGCGCCCTTGAGCGGCGCCATCAGCAATGTGCCGCCGCGCAGCGAGACCGCGTTGGCGATCGAGGACACGGTGATGTCGATGGTCTGGCCGGGCTTTGCGAACGGCGGCAGCTCGGCGTGAATCGCCACGGCTGCCACGTTCTTGAGCTGCGGATTGACGTTGGCCGGCACCGTGACGCCGAGCTCGTTGAGCATGTTGCGCAGGCTCTGCACGGTGAAGGGCGATTGGCTGGTGCGGTCGCCGCTGCCGTCGAGGCCGACGACGAGGCCGTAGCCGACCAGCGCGTTGCCGCGCACGCCGCCGACGGTGGCGAGATCCTTGATGCGCTCCTGCGCGAGGCAGGGCGCGGCCAGCGTCGCGGCGAGCACGACGGCGGAGAGAAGGCGGAGCAGGGTGGGACGGCGCATGGCGGTCTGGACTCGAAGAGCTATCAGTAGGGATACAGGCGCGAATGGAAGAACCGGCCGAGCCAGCCCATCGCGTTGGACTGCGCGATCGCGCCGCGGCCGCCGTAGACGATGCGCGCATCGCCGACCCGGCTCGACAGCACGCTGTTGTCCGGCGCGATGTCGGCCGGGCGCACGATGCCCTGCACCTGCACCAGCTCGTTGCCCTGGTTGAGGCGGATCTGCTTGCTGCCTTCGACGACCAGGTTGCCGTTGGGCAGGCGCTGGACCACGGTCACGGTGACGCTGCCCTGCAGGCGGTTGCTCTGCGCGCTGCGGCCGCTGGCGTCGAAGTCGCGGCTGCCGCTGGCCGATGCGCTCAGCACGTCGCGGCCGTTGACCGTGACCGGCATGCCGAACACGTTCGGCGCGCCGATGGCGATGCTGCTTTCCTTGGCGACCTGGGTGCTGGCGTTGGTCTGCGCGGTGGTGCTCTCGACCAGCTGGATCGTCAGCAGGTCGCCGACGTCGCGCGCGCGCTTGTCGGCGAACAGCGACAGCCCGCTGCCGCCGCCGGCCTGGTAGATCGCGCCGGGCGAGGCCTGGACGGGGGCGGCGACCACGGTCTGGATCGGCGCCATCGCCGGGTAGGGACGCACGTCGCCGGCGGCGACGCAGCCGGCCAGCAGTGCGCCCAGGGCAATCGCGGCGGCGGGACGGAAGGAGAGGGCTGCACGGTTCATCGCGGTGCTCAGACGTTGTTGTTGAGGTAGGCGAGCATCGAATCGGTGGTCGAGATCGCCTTGGCATTCATTTCGTAGGCGCGCTGGGTCTCGATCATGCTGACCAGCTCCTCGACCACGTTGACGTTGCTGCCTTCGAGCGCGCCCTGTTCCAGCAGGCCCAGGCCGTTGAGGCCGGGCGTACCGCTCTGCGCGGGACCGGACGCGGTGGTCTCCAGGTACAGGTTCTCGCCGCGCGCCTGCAGGCCGGCGGGATTGATGAAGTCGGTGACCGTCAGCGAGCCGATTTCCAGCGCCTGCGCCTCGCCGGCGACCTGCACGCTCACGGTGCCGTCCTTGCCGATCGTCACCGACTGCGCGCCCTCGGGCACCTGGATGCCGGGCTGCACCGGGAAACCGCTGCTGGTGACCAGTTCGCCCTGGGCGCTGATCTGGAAGCTGCCGTCGCGGGTGTAGGCCGGCGTGCCGTCGGGCATCATCACCTCGAAGAAGCCGCGGCCGTTGACCATCACGTCGAGCGCGCGCCCGGTCTGCTGCGGATTGCCCTGCTGGAAGTCCTTCGACGTCGAGACCACGCGCACGCCGGTGCCCAGCTGCAGGCCGCTCGGCAACTGGGTCTGCGCGGAACTCGCGCCGCCCGGCTGGCGCACCTGCTGGTACAGCAGGTCCTCGAAATTGGCCCGGTCGCGCTTGAAGCCGGTGGTGTTGGTGTTGGCGAGGTTGTTGGACACGACCGACATGCGCGTCTGCTGCGCATCCAGTCCGGTCTTCGCCACCCACAGTGCCTGGTTCATCGTCGTTTCCTCGATGCGGGCGCCATGGCGCCGTCGGAGGAGCTGATGCAATCGGTGTGCCAGAGACGGGACGGCAGGCTGAACCCTTCTCCCTTTGGGAGAAGGTTCCCCGAAGGGGCGGATGAGGGCGCGGGTCGCGTGAGATGGCGCTGCGTCGACTCTGCCCTCACCCCAACCCCTCTCCCGAAGGGAGAGGGGCTCGGTCATGACGCCGTTTTGCAACAGTCCCGCGAGGCGGAAGTCCCTGGATTCCTGTCGGACCAGACGTGCGTCTGTTGAAACCGCGGGAATGGCGCGAAGTAACAGAGGTGGGAGGCGGCTCGATGGCGCCGCGCAGTGCAGGTCTCGACCCGCTGTCTACCCCGGACACGCGAACGGCGGGTCGAGACCCGCCCTACGATCTTCCGTCGAGGAGGGCTGCGTCAGCCACCCAGCCTCAGCAGGCTGTTCGACGCCTGGGCGTTGTCGTCGCCGCGGCTGATCAGTTTGATCTGCATCTCGAACTGGCGCTGCAGCTGGATCATCTGCACCAGCGCACCGGCGGCGTCGACGTTGCTGGCTTCGAGCGCGCCGGTGGTCATCGCCTCGCCGGCCGCCTGGGCCAGCGGCTGCTGCGGATCGGTGTTGCGCATCAGCCCGTCCAGCCCGCGTGCCAGCCGGTCCGGCGTGGCCTCGACCACGCGCAGGCGACCGACGATCGCCATCGTCTGCGGGCCTTCGCCCAGCGGCACGATCGAGATCGTGCCGTCATCGCCGATGTCCAGCGCCTGGTGCGGAGGCAGCGTCAGCGGCATGCCGTTGTCGTCGACCAGCGGATGCCCGCCACCGGTGACCAGCTGGCCGTTCGGCGTCAGCGACAGGTTTCCGGCGCGCGTGTAGGCCTCGCCGCCGTCGGGCGACTGCACTGCGAGCCAGCGGTCCGGGCGCAGCGAGACGTCGAGCGGATTGCCGGTGACGCGCTGCGCGCCCATGCGGCTGTTGAAGCCCGCATCGACGTGCATCGCGTCGATTCGCGACGCATGCGTGCCGCCCTGGACGCGGTGAGCCTGGGTATTGGCCAGCGCCGCCTTGAAGCCGGCGGTATCCGCATTGGCGAGGTTGTGCGACACCGTGCCCTGCGCCTGCAGCGTGGCGCGGGCTCCGGTCATCGCGACGTAGAGGGCTTTGTCCATGGGGGGCCGTGATTCGTGATTGGGGATTGGTGATTCGAAGGAGCGGTGGCTGCCGGCGATTCGGGTCGAATGTGGGCGGAGAGCGCGCTCTCCGCTTCTTCCAATCACGAATTACGAATCACCAATCACGGCTCATCGGATGTTGATGACGGTCTGCGTGACCTGGTCCTGCGCCGAGATCATCTGCGCGTTGGCCTGGAAGTTGCGCTGGGCGACGATCATGTTGACCAGCTGCTCGGTCAGGTCGACGGTCGAGGATTCCAGCGCGCCGGCATGGATCTGGCCGAAGTCCGAACTGTCCGGCGCGCCGGTGCGCGCCGAGCCGGACACGTAGCTCTCGGCCCAGGCGTTGTTGCCCTGCGGCTGCAGGCCCTGCGGATTGTTGAAGGTGGCCAGCGCGATCTGGCCCAACGGCATGTCGGCACCGTTGGAGTAGCGCGCGAACACCACGCCGTCGGCGGCGATGCTGATCTCGTTGAGCTTGCCGGCCGCGTAGCCGTCCTGGCGGGTGTCGCGCAGCGCGAACTTTTCGCCGTACTGGGTCGAACCGGTCAGGTCGAGGCCGAGCTCGAGCACGCCCGCGCCGGTGCTCGGCGTGTACGGATCCAGCGCGATGCGGCCGTCGGCCGGTGCGAGCAGGGCGCCGCTGTCGGAGAACTGCAGCGTCACCGGGTCGCCGACCTGTACGCCGTCGACGTAGTTGTGCACCTGCCATTCGTTGGCGCCGGGCGACTTGACGAAGTACGAGGTCTGCACATGGCTCACGCCCAGTGAGTCGAACACGGTGATGCCGCCGCTCGATGCGTTGTAGCTGTTGGGCTCGGCGGGATCGAAGGTCGGCATCGTAGGCGCCTGCGCGTTGCCGGGCAGGGTGAACATCAGGTTGACCCGGCTGGTCTGTTTCGGCGGGCTGTCGGTGGTCAGCAACTGCAGGTCGCCCACGCGGCCGGTGTCGAAGCCTTCGCCGTTGGTGCGCGGCGGATAGACCTGCAGACGGGCGCCGTCCGGCGTGCCGACGAATCCCTGCGCATCGGTCTGGAAATTCCCGGCACGGCTGTAGAGTCGCGTGCCGTTCTTGTTCAGCGTGAAGAAGCCTTCCCCGTCGATCGCCATGTCCAGGCTGCGACCGGTCGGGTCGATGTTGCCCTGCGAGAACTGCTGCGCGACGTTGCTGAGCTTGACGCCCGAGCCGGTGGCATTGCGCGCCAGGCCGTACTTGCTGTTGGAGAACAGGTCGGCGAACTCGGCGCGCGACTCCTTGAAGCCCGTCGTGTTGACGTTGGCGATGTTGTTCGCGGTGACGTTGAGGTTGGCGCTGGCCGCGTTGATGCCGGACAGGGAGGTGTTGAAGCTCATGGCGGACTCCGTGAGGTCGTGCGCGGAAGAAAAGGGATGGAAAAGAGCAGATGCGTCAGCCGACGCGCAGCACGTGGTCGAGCGGCGCGGTGCCGAGGCCTTCCAGATCGAGGTAGAGCCCGTCGGACCCGACCGAGACGCTTTCGACCTTGCCGCGCACGTAGGTGCTCAGGCTGGTCGTGGCGCCGCTGTCGGCGACGTGTTTGGCGGTGATGCCGTAGGTGCCTTCGGGCAGGCGCTGCCCCGCGGCATTGGTGCCGTCCCAGGTGAAAGGCACTTCGCCGGCCGCGTTGGCGGCGACGGTGAACTGGCGCACCGGCAGGCCGTTGGCGTCGGTCACCTCGAAGGTCACCATGCCCGGCGCTGGCGCGGCGACGATGCCGCTGGCCTCGCCCCCGGCCGGCAGTGCGACCTTCGACGATGGCAGCAGCACCTCGCGGCCGATCATCGTCGCGCCGCGCAGCAGTTGGTCGCTGGCCATCGATCCGGCGAAGCCGCTGACCGTCGCGTTGAGGTTCTGGATGCCCTGAACCGTGGAGAACTGCGCCAGCTGGCCAAGGAACGCGCTGTTCTCCATCGGGTTCAGCGGGTCCTGGTGCTTGAGCTGTTCGGTCATCAGGCGCAGGAAATCCGCCTGGCCCAGCGATTCGGCCTTCTTGTCGGCGCCGGCCTGCGCGGTGCCGGCCAAGCCCAGGCTGCTGTAGATGTCGTTGGCGATGGTGCTCATCGGGTGGCTCGTGTCGGTGCGCGGGCTCAGCGGCCCATGCTGAGGGTGGCGACCGCCAGTTCCTTGGCGGTGTTGAGCATCTCCACGCCGGCCTGGTAGCTGCGCGAGGCGGAGATCATGTTGACCATCTGCGAGACCGGATCGACGTCGGGCGCGTAGACGTAACCCTGCTCGTCGGCCAGCGGATGGCCGGGCTCGTAACGCTGGATCGGCGGGGTGTCGCGTTCGACGATGCCGGCCACCTGGACGTTGGTGAGCGCCGGATCGGTGGCGTGCGCGGTCGCGCGGAACACCGGTTCGAGCGGCCTGTAGACCTGGTCGGGCGAGCCGGCGACCGAATCGGCGTTGGCCAAGTTGCTGGCCAGCGTGCTCAGACGCACGGACTGCGCCTGGAGGGCGGAGCCGGCGACATCGAAGATCGGCAGGTTGCTCATGGAGTTACTGTCCCGTGATGGCGGTCAGGAGGGTGCGCACCTTCGACTCGAGGAAGCTCAGCGAGGCGCGGTACTCAAGCGCGGCGCGGCCGTAGGCGGCGCGTTCGGCGTCGGGATCGACGCTGTTGCCGTCGAGACTGGCCTGCGCGGCGATGCGGGCGACGGAGAATGGATTCAGCCCGTCGTCGCCCGGCAGTGGAATGTGGTTCGACGCGGTCTCGCGCATCGGCACCGGCCCTGCCTCGCGAACGCGTGCGGCATTGGCCAGGGCGGCATTGAAGTCCAGGTCGCGGGCCTGATAGCCGGGCGTGTCCGCGTTCGCCAGATTGCTGGCGATGAGCTTCATGCGCTGCTCGCGCAACGGCAGCGCGTCGAGCTGGAAGCCCAGATAGGACGAAATCGGATTGGACATCGCACGCCTCCGGCGGACCTGTGCCGGGGAGGGTGCAAGCGGCGTGCCAGAACGCTTCAGGACGGGCTCCGCCGGCGGACGATTGCGCTCGATCTGGGTTGCCGGGCGTACTTTATCGCGCGCGAGGGACTGACCAGAGACGTCTCAGCGTCAGCGCTTTCGGACGGGGACCGCGGTCTTTGGAGATGCGCATCGCACAAGCAGCCATTGGCGGCCGTCGGGCAACTCGGCGCAATCGGTGCGCTGCAAGCGCGTTCGGGTATGAGGCGCGGCGCCGGCTGGCACGTCGCGGCGAACGCGCCATCGCGCGCAAGCGCGCTCCTACAACAACAAAGGACAGCGGTCCGCCGCGGCGGGCCGTCAGGCGACCAGTTGTCCGCCCGCGGCCTCGGCGACTTCATGCAGGCGCTTGAGCACCTCGTCTGCCAGGTCGTGCGGGCTGTACTTGGCGACGAAGGCGTCCGCGCCGACGCTCTGCACCATCGAGGTGTTGAACACGCCCGACAGCGAGGTGTGCAGCAGCACGAACAGATCAGCGAGACCGGGGTGGCGACGGATTTCCGTCGTCAGGGTGTAGCCGTCCATGGCCGGCATCTCGATGTCCGAGACCACCAGGGCGTAACGCTGGGACGGGGGTTCGCCGGCGGCGTGCAGCTGCAACAGATGATCCAGCGCCTGGCGGCCGTCCGACAGCAGGGTCACGCCGACGCCCAACTGGTCGAGCACGCTGCGGATCTGCTGGCGCGCCACGCGTGAGTCGTCGACCACCAGCACCTGCATCGGCGGCGCGCCTTCGGGCAGGGCGTATTCCGGCGACAGTTCGGCGTCCATCCGCGCCTGCGAAATGTCGGCGAGCACGCTTTCCACGTCGATGACCTGGATCAGTTCGCCCTGGAAACGCGTCACCGCAGTCAGATAGCCGCCGTCGGCGCCGAGGTCGGGCGGCGGCTGGATGTCGGTGACCGCGATGTTGACGATCCGTTCCACATCGCTGACCAGGAAGCCCTGGACCGAGCGGTTGAACTCGGTGACCACCAGATAGCCGGGCAGGTCCTCGTCGCCGCGTTCGGGATGGCCGATCGCGAGACCCAGGTCCAGTACCGGCACGCTGCGGCCGCGCACGTCGGCCACGCCGGCGAACTGCGCGGGCAGGCCCGGCACCCGGAACAGGTGCGGCCGGCGCAGCACTTCCTGCACCTTGAAGACGTTGACGCCAAAAACCTGGCGTCCGCCCAGGCGGAACAGCAACAGCGCCAACCGGTTGTGGCCGGCGAGGCGGGTGCGCTGGTCGATGCGGTCGAGCAGATCTTGCGACATGGTCCCGGTATCGGCGTCCATGCGGACGACTTGAGGCATCCGGTTTCGCATCGCGCCCCGGCGCATCCTGCAGGCGCCGCGCGCCCTGCGGCACGGGATTTGCACCGTAGGCAGCGATCCCGTTGCCGGAAGTCGCCATGTCCCTGTTGTCCCGCGTCCAACCGCGCCGGCGTCCCCGTGCGCTGCGGTCTGCCGTGTGTGCGCTCCTGATGGTGTTCGCGACGTCCATGGTGGCGGCGTCGAGCTTCCAGCCGGTCGAATCGATCCGTGCCGCGGCGTTGTCGGTGTCCGGCGAAGGCGAAGCGGCCGAGGCGAATCTGGACCCGGCGTTGCGCATGCCGCAGTGCGCCCAGCCATTGGAAGCGCGGCGCACCGCGGCCGCGACGGTCGAGGTGGCCTGTCCGTCCGGCTGGCGGCTGTTCGTGCCCGTGCGCGTGCGCCGCAGCCAGACCGTGCTGGTGCTGTCGCGCAGCGTCGCTTCAGGCGAGACGATCACGGCCGATGTCTTCACTGCCGAGCAGCGCGACACCACCCGTATCGCCGGTGCGGCCATCGCCAGCCCGGCCGAGGCGGTGGGTCGCAGCGCCCGTCGGACCCTGGTCGCCGGCAGCGTGCTGACCGCCAACGATCTGGTCGCGCCCCGGCTCGTGCGCCGCGGCGATACCATCGCCCTGGTGTCGCGCCAGTCCGGCATGGAGGTCCGGATGGCCGGCAAGGCGCTGGCGGACGCCGGCGCCAATGAACGGATCAGCGTCGAGAACCTGTCGTCGCGCCGGGTGGTGCAGGGCACGGTGGATGCGGACGGCAACGTGATCGTCGGCCGGTGACATCCACATGACATTCGCGCTAAAGCCCGGCGCCCACCGGCCGATACCGGCCATGACTCCCATCAAATTCCGCGTGTCAGGACCCCCGACATGACCCAGAAGATCGAAGGACCCGCCGCTCCGGTCGCCCGTGCCCTCAGCCCGGTGACCAGTTCCCAGGTCGCCCGCGCCGGTGATCCGCGCGACAAGGCGATCGAAGCCGCCGCCGGTGGCGACAGCCTGCGCCTGACCGGCGAGGCCGCCAATCTGCAGGCGGTGCAGCGCGATGTCGCCGCCCGCCCGGCGTTCGACGAAGCGCGCGTCCAGGCGCTGCGCGAGTCGATCGCGTCCGGCAGCTACAAGATCGACGCCGAGACCATCGCCTCGCGCATGCTCGACCTGGACGCCCGGCTGGCCGGCTGATGTCCGACGCGCAGGCCAGCCTGGAGCGTCTCGCCACCGCGCTCGCCGACGAGCGCGAGGCACTGATCGGTCACGACGTGGATGCGCTGATGCGCTCCACCCGCGACAAGATCGTCGCGTTACGCGAGCTGGAGGCACATCCGGACGGCGAGCTTTCCGGTCCACTGGCCGAGCTGGCCGAACTCAACCGCGCCAACGGCGCCTTGCTGGCGCGTCGTCGGCGCGAGGTCAACTGGGCGCTCCGCCACATGGGCCGCATGGAAAGTGCGCCGGCGTATGACGCATCGGGCCGCGCCGAGCTCCCCAGTCGCCGGCGGGAACTCGCGGTTGCATGAAGGGCGCTGACCCCTTCGCACGATTTAGACTTCAGGATCCTCACTGCGGATCCGTCTCCGTGACCTCGCTTTCCCCACTCGCCGCACCGCCGGCGCCACTGGCCGCTGCCGCGCTGTACAGGCTCGACGAAGGCGTCTGCCTGCATGAGGCAGACGGCCGCCTGATCTACGCGAACCCCGCTGCCGAAGCACTGCTGCGCCTGCAGTCGAACTGGCTGGAAGTCTCGGGTCAGCTGGATCGGGTGCTGCCGCCCCATGCGATGGCGCAAGCACGCGAACACGGCACTTGGAGCGAGCTGATCGCGTTCGCGCCAGGGCGACTATTGAAGGCGCATCTGCACTGGATGGGTCACGACACCGCACGGTTCCTGCTGCTGCTCAAGGGCGCCACGCCGTCGCGCAGCGATGACGATCGGGCGCTGCAGCAGCGACACGAAGAGCTCAACGTGCGTTTCAACGCCGCGCAGGAGCAGTTGCTGCAGTCGGAAAAGCTGGCCTCGATCGGTCAACTGGCGGCGGGCGTCGCGCACGAGATCAACAACCCCATCGGCTACGTGCACTCCAACCTCGGCAGCCTGCAGGAATACGTCGGCAATCTGTTCGCGCTGATCGACGTCTACGAACGCGCGATGCGCGCGCACGACCCGCATGCGATGCGATCGGAGATCGACGACACCCGGGAACGGCTCGATGTCGATTTCATCAGCCGCGATCTGCCGCAGCTGTTGACCGAATCGCGCCAGGGCATCGAGCGCGTGACCCGTATCGTCCGCGATCTGCGCGACTTCTCGCGCTCCGACCGCGAGCACGCGTGGCGCCTGGCCGACCTGCACGCCGGCCTGGATTCTACGATCAACATCGTCTGGAACGAGCTGCGCTACAAGGCGACGCTGGAGAAGGACTACGGCACGCTGCCGATGATCGAATGCCTGCAGTCGGAATTGAACCAGGTCTTCATGAACCTGCTGCTCAACGCCGGCCAGGCGATCGACGAGCAGGGCACGATCACCGTGCGCACGGGCCACGAGCCCGGTCTCGTCTGGGTGGAGGTCGGCGACACCGGAGACGGCATCGCGCCGGAAGTCCAGCAGCGGATCTTCGATCCCTTCTTCACCACCAAGGCGGTGGGCAAGGGCACCGGCCTCGGCCTGTCGATTTCCTACGGCATCGTGGCCAAGCACCACGGCCGCATCGAGGTCGACAGCGCACCCGGAGCGGGCAGCCGGTTCCGCGTCATCCTGCCGGTGCGCCAGCCGCAGCCGGATGTCCGGGACTGATTCAGGGCAATGCGTCGCGGCCGCGCTGGCTGTCGTAGGTCTGGAACGCCTGACGGATGTGTTCGCGCAGTTTGTTGTCGTCCCAGGGTTTGGTCAGAAAGCGATAGATCGCGCCGCGGTTGATCGCGTCGGTCACCGTGGCCAGGTCGGTATAGCCCGACAGCACGAGGCGGATGGTGTCGGGATAGAGCATTTTCACCCGCCCGAGGAATTCAGTGCCGTCCATCTCGGACATGCGCTGGTCCGACAGGATCACCTGCACGTCGTTGGTCGCCAGCAGGCCGAAAGCGTCGCGCACGTTGCCGGCCGCGAGGATCCTGTAGCCGTCGCGGCGGAACAGCCGCACCAGTGAGCGCAGGACGTTCTGCTCGTCGTCGACCAGCAGCAGCGTGCGGTCCGACTTGGTCGTGGTGAACAGTTCCGGCCGCAGGTAACGCCGGCGCAGTGCCTGGCCGGCGGCTTCGGCGCTCATGGGCTCGCCGAACAGATAGCCCTGGAAGTAGTCGCAATCCGCGCGGCGCAGGAAGCCGAGCTGGGCTTCGGTCTCCACGCCATTGGCGATCACCTTCATGCCCAGCTGGTGGCCCATCGCGATCAACGCGCGCACGATCGCGGTCTCGCGGCTGCCGGCCGGCGAGGCGTTGATGAAGCTGCGATCGATCTTGAGGATGTCGGCGGGATAACGCACCAATGCACCGAGGCTGGCATCGCCGGTGCCGAAGTTGTCGAGGGTCACGCAGATGCCTTCGTGGCGAAGTGCGGACACGGCGCGGTAGACCGCATCCGTGCTGTTGTGCGTGAGTGCGCGTTCGTTGAGCTCGAGCACGATCGCCGACATCGGCAGGCCGGCGTGCTGCATGCGACCCAGGAGACGATCGACGAAGTCGGGCTGCAACAGCTGTTGCGTGGTGACATTGACGCCCACGAAGAAATCGTCGAAACCCTGCTCACGCCAGATCTTGACCTGGGCGACCACGCGTTCGAGCATCCAGTCGCCGATCTGCAGAATGACGCCGATGCGCTCGGCGGTCGGCAGAAAGCGTTCCGGCAGCAGCAGGCCCAGCACCGGAGATTGCCAGCGCACCAGCGCCTCCATGCCGATGACGCGACCGTCCCGGGCGCTGATCTTGGGCTGGTAGCGCAGACGGAGCTCACCATTGGGCAATGCGTCGACGATCTGGCGGGCGATCACGCTCTCGCTGTGCATCCTGTCCGCGACCTCGGTGGTGTGTAACTGCACCGGCTCGTTGACGCCATGCCTTGCACGCCTGACGGCGGTTTCGGCGAGGTGCAGCAACTGCGACGCATCGAAGCCGTGTTCAGGGCAGAGACTGATGCCGATCTTGGCTTCGAGGAACAGGGTGTAGGGCAGCACCTCGAGCGGACGCTCGACCTCGGCGATCAGTTCTTCGGCCAGTGCCTGTGCAGTGTGGGCGTCGTCGCCGTCGGACAGCAGAACGGCGGCCACGAATTCGTCGCTGCCGTGGCGCCAGACACACCCACGCGTGTGCAGCTGCTCGCGCAGACGCTGGCCTACGGCGTCCAGCGCCGCGTCGCCGACATCCACCCCCATGTTCTGATTGACCGACGCGAAGTGTTCGATATCGATGTGCAGCAGCACCAGCGGCGTTCCGGCGGCCGCCGCGTCCCGAATCATCGCCTGGAGCCGGGGATGGGCGGCGCCAAGACGCGGGAGCGAGGCGGGCGGGGCGGGAACCGGCATGTGCATCGACGGAGTCTAGCCGCCGCGCATCGCCACGGGGGAGTCGGCGGCAAGGGAGGTGTACGGCAACCAGGCTTCGACGTGAGTACCGGCGCCCGGTGTGGACGCGACGTCGACCCGGCCGCCTGCGCCATGCGCACGCTCCCGCATGATCACGAGACCGAGACCCCTCGCGGCTTCCGGCGAGAAGCCGCTGCCGTCGTCGCGGACACACAGCCGCAGGCCATTGCCTTCGTCTCGCAGCCGCAATTCGACGTGCGCCGCGCGCGCATGCCGCATCGCATTCGTCAGCGCTTCCTGGGCGATGCGGAAACAGGCCTGTTCGACTGCGGCATCCGGGCGGTGAGGCAGTGCGTCGATGTCCAGATCCGATGCGATGCCCGCATTGCGCAGCATGCGTTCGGCGTGCCATCGCAGCGCCGCCTCTAGACCCAGGGCATCGAGCTGGGGCGGACGCAGCAGGATCGAGATGTCCCGCAGTCGCTCCAGCGTCGAGTCGGCGAGCACAAGAATGTCTTCGATGTCGTCTCGTCGACGGCGAGCATCGTCCTCATCGAGCGCAGACCCTGCCGCCATCTTCATCGCGGTGACCGACTGGCCGATATCGTCGTGCAGTTCGCGGGAGATCGCCCTGCGTTCGTCCTCCTGCAGCGTGAAGACGCGCGCGGCCAGCGCCTGCAGCTCACGGTTTCCCGCTGCCAGGTCTTCACGCATGCGCTCCGCCGCTGTCAGGTCGCGGACCACGAGCAGGGTGCAGGGGCGGCCGTCATGTTCGGTCTGCGCCGCAGTCAGGGCAGCACGGAAGATGGAGCTGTCACGACGACGCATGCGCAGCGACGTGGGCGGTTCCTCCGTGTCGGTGACCGGCGCGCGCAGCCAGGCATCGAAGCCGGCGCGATCCTGACGCTCGATGAGATCGCCCGCAGACACAGCTTCCAACGCGCCCGGGGCGTACCCGAACATGGCATCACTCGCCGCGTTCGCGTAGACCACCCGGTCCTCGACGAGCAGCAGTACGCCATCGGGAAGCAGGCGCATCAGTTCTCGCAACGTATGGCCACTGGCGCCCGCCGGCGGCTCGACAGATACGGGCCCGACAACCGCTTCGCGACGTACGGACGACGCATCTGAACGCCCATATCGCCGCCGACTCCATGCCGCGACGATCGCGGTCGTCACCATGAGCGCAGCGAAGAGCGTCAGCCCCAATCCGGGAGATGTGGCGCCATCGGTGCGCCGGAAAAGGATCGTGGCCACCAGGATCCAGACGAGTCCCAGTGCGAGGTGGACAAGCGGGAACTGCCACGGCGATCCCGCTGGATGGTTCGGTGGCGTGCCTCGCTGACGCGTGGCATCGATGGTGTTCTGTTCAGACGCCATTCGAGCGAGCCCTCTCCATGCGCGTCGTCGCAGTCTACCCCTGGACTCAATTTCATGTCCGTCGCGCCGCTAACGGTCAGGAGCCCGTACCGGACGTTCCGGACGCGCACAACGGAGCAAGCGCAGCACGATGGATTCCGGCCTCCTCTCCAGCCTTCTCAAACATCCGGTCTCGGATGGCCTGCTGTTGCTCGATCGGGGCGGACGCTGCCTGCTGGCCAATCCGGCGGCGCGTCGTCGCGGCCTCGATCACCTCGTCGAACGCCACGCCCCGTCGCTGACCGGTCTTTACGCACGCCTGCTGGAGGGCGCGCGCGAGATTGCCTGCGAACTGCCCGACGCCGAAGGACCGTTGCGCGGAGTGCTGCGCACGGTGGAGATCGAAGGCGAGGGCGCCGTCGCGTTCTCGCTGAGCATCCGGCTTTCCGAGGATCTCGACGATTGGCTCGAAGCCGCGGAATCCGGCGGCCATGCGCTCTGGGTCTGGGATCTGCGCCACGACCAGATGAGAGGCTCGGGTGCTTGGATCGAGTGGGTGGGCGTACCGGGTCTCGACAGGCCTTTATCGTTTCAGACGATCGAGCAGCGCATCCACCCCGACGACCGGACGACAGTGGGCAACGCGCTGCGCGCCTATCTGGAAGGCCACGCACCGGTCTACCTGTGCGAATACCGCTGCGGCCGGGCTGACGGCGGATGGCGCTGGGTACGCGACAGCGGACGCGTCACGGCACGTGACGCCCAGGGGCGCGCGTCCAAAGTAGCCGGCACATTGACCTGTATCGACGATCAGAAGCGACTGGAGCAGACCCTGCGCGAGCAGCGCAGCCTCGTGGAGGACACGCAGCGCCTGGCCGGCATGGCCAGCTGGCATTGGGACCACGCCAGCGGCACGGTGCAATGCGCAGCCGGCCTGCGCGAACTGTTCGGGTTCGAAGACGGCGCGAACGTACGCACGTGGCTGCGGAGCTGTCGCGCCGATCACGCGCCGTTGCTCAGGCGCGTGTGGCGCGAGTTGCGCAGCCGCGTCGAGCCGGCGAATTTCGAAATCGTGGCCCACGGCGTGCGTGGTCCCGTTCACCTGCAGGTGTGGGCTTCCCCGCAGACGGACACCACGGGCAGACCGGTGGGCGTGCTCGCCCAGGTCCAGGACGTGACGACGCAACGGCGGATGGATGCCGAAGCACGGCGCCGGGCTGCGTTGTTGAGACGCGTGGCGGAACTGGGCAGGATCGGCGGCTGCGAGATCGACGCCGACACGAGGACTCTGCACTGGACCGGCGAATGCGCAGGTCTGCACGGGCGCGAAGGCGAGTCGTTGCCGCTGGAAGAACTGATGCGGCACTACACCACCGAATCGCGCGAGGCGCTGGAAGCGGCGATGAGCCGCGTGGCCGGCGGCGCACCGGCGGAAACGCTCGAACTGTGCTTCTACCGTCCTGACGGAGAGCAGGTCTGGACCCAGGCTGTGGTCGATTTCTCCCGTGATGCAGGGCTGCAACCCCGCTATCTGGTCCTGTTCCGCGACGTCTCCGGAGAACGTGCGGCCAGCGAGCGAATCGAGCGTCTCGCGCATTACGACGCATTGACGGGACTGCCGAACAGGAGCCGGCTGCGTCAGGATGTGGAGGCCGCGCTGTCTGCTGGAGGCGCCCTCTACCAGGCACTGCTTCTGCTCGACATCACCGGCTTCGGCGGCATCAACGAGGCCCATGGCCACGCGGCTGGTGACCTGGTGCTCAAGACCACTGCTGCGCGACTGCACATGCTGGTCGACGCGGGAGACCTGTTCGGTCGCATCGGTGCCGACGAATTCGTCGTGCTGCTGCAGCAGGGCAGCAGCCGGCAGGACGTTGCCGCCACTGCGCAGAGAATCGTGAGCGGTCTATCCGAACCGGTGTCCGCCTCCGGCAAGATGCTGCGTTACGGCGTCAGCGCAGGGATTGCCGTGCGCCCCCCAGGCGTCGGCTTCGATGAACTGTTGCGTGCGGCCGGCGTCGCATTGCAGACCACGCGACAGGGCGGACGCACGGATCACATACAGTTCTACAGCCCGGACGCCTGGCGCCGTGCGCGGCGCCGCCTGGATATCGAACACGCGTTGCGCGTTGCACTGGAACACGAGCAGTTCTCATTGGCTTACCAGCCTCTGGTCGACCTGCCCCGTGGCCACGTCGCCGGCATGGAGGCACTGTTGCGTTGGCATCACCCGGACCTTGGCAGCTGCAGTCCAGACGAGTTCATCGAGATCGCAGAGGCCACGGGCGACATCGTGGCGATCGGTGAATGGGTGCTGCGCGAAGCTTGCCGCCAGGCGGCGGCTTGGCACGCTGCGGGTCTGGTGTTCGGACGCATGTCGGTCAACGTCTCGGCGGTGCAACTGCGCGACCCCGGGTTCGCCCAGCGCGTGATCGCAGCCTGTGACGACACCGGTTGGCCTGTATCGCGTCTGGAACTCGAACTCACAGAATCGGCATTGCTGCTCGACACCGAGCCGCTGTGGTCCTGCTTCGCCGCGTTGCAGAGCGCGGGCGTGGCATTGGCGGTCGACGACTTCGGAACCGGTTTTTCCAGTCTCAGCTACCTGAGCCGGTTTCCCGTTGGACGGCTCAAGATCGATCGCAGCTTCATTGCGGAGTTGGCGGCGTCCGATGGCACGGGCCCGGCGGTCGCGGTGACCCGAGCAATCATCCAGCTCGGAAAGACCCTGCGTATGCAGGTGCTCGCCGAAGGCGTCGAATCCATGGCGGATGAGCAGCTGTTGCGCGATTACGGCTGCGACGAGGTGCAGGGATATCTGTACTCCAGGCCGCTACCACCGCGCGACATGCAGCGCTGGCTGCTGGATCGTCAGCAGGCGGGTCAGCAGGAAATCCTGTTGGCCTGAGTCGCGCGAGGGACTCAGGTCTTTCTCGTTGGTATCCAGCTGACGCGCGAGCGGCGCCGCACCGCGTATCGTCCGTGTCAGCGCTGCGCAGGTCCTGCCTGATCGTGTGACGCATGTGCAGACAATGGCGCCATGCCGACCCGCGATGTGCGGGCCGCCGTATCGTTTCGGGTGTTGCGCAGCCACACGGGAACGCGGGATGCAGAAGCCGGCGACCGCAGCCAAGCCATGCGGTCCGATTCGGTTTGCCGCGAATCAAGACAGCGCCCGGTCCGAGGCCTGCCTTCTTCGAACATGCCATCGCGTGACGCTCGCGCATACGAGACATCGGGACATGCAACCTGACGGCCTGGCCGTTGTCGGGAAGTGCATCTGTTGGGGAAGATGCTGCGCGATGTGCTCCCGTGATGGAACGAGCTCTGAAGCGATGCGCATTGCAGCGGGTCGGGTGCCGGAGTTCAGAAGCCTGCCGCGAGATCCCAGGCGATGAATGATTCGACAGGGTCGAGCGGAACCGCCTGGTTCGGCAGGACAGACGCAGGTGAGCCAGCGATCAGTAGCGCGAGTTCCTGACAGGCAGCCTGTTCGATGCGATCGAGCAGGTCGCCTCCGATCCGGCGAACATTCGGCGATCCAGGCGTCATCAATGCACACGCCCCGGACTCGGCCGGGGCGTGTGCAGAATGGGCGCTTGTGCAGGCTCGATCCAAGGCGCTGCCGCGTCAGAAGAGTTCGACGGTGCCGGCACCCATGGATTCCTGGGTCACCGGCTTGTGCGGCGGTCGCTCCCAGGCGCCGCGGAGATCGCGCAGGCGCTGGCCGATCCGCTGAAGCGCACGCATCAGTTCCTCGTCGAACACGCCGCCATTGCGACGCAGCAGGTCCTGCAGGTCGATCGCCTCGCGGTTGATCGCATTGAGGCGCTCGAGGTGCGAATGCACGCCGCCCAGCGCCTGGGTCGCGATGTCTTCGAACTGGAGTGCGCGCACCGCCTCGGTGACGCTGGCGTCGATCGCGCGGCCGCAATCCGAGATCTCGCGCATGCCGTCGCCGAGCGAGCGATTGATCGACGCCACCTGTTCCAGCATGCCGGCGGCCTCGGAGCGCGCTTCACGCGACCGGTCGAGATCGCGCGAGGCCATGCCCGACACCGTGTCGCGCACCTTGGCGATCGATTCCTTCGACGAATGCGCGAGCTTGCGGATCTGTTCGTTGAACGCCGTCGAACGTTCGGACAGGTTGCGCACCTCGTCGGCGACCACGGCGAAGCCACGACCGGCTTCGCCGGCACGGGCGGCTTCGATCGCGGCATTGAGCGCCAGCAGATTGGTCTGGTCGGCGATCGACTTCACGTCCTCGAGCAAGGCGAAGATGCCGTCCAGATGGCCGGCCATCTCGTCGATGTGGGCCACCGTGGTCACGCTCTGGCCGCTGACCTGTTCCAGCGCCTCGACCAGCTGTTCCATGCGGTTGCTGGCGTGCTGGGCGAAGCGCGCGACATCGGCGCCGCCCATGCCGTCCTGGTCGCCGGTGCGATCGAGCAGCCGGCTCATGGCTTGCGACTGCTGGCGCGACTTGCGGTTCATGGCATCGAAGCTGCTGCCGAGGCCGCTGACCGCCTGCCGGATGAGTTCGCGGGCGCGTTCGACCTCGATGCGCGAGCCTTCGATCTCGGAGCCGACGAACTGGCGCAACTCGGTCAGCAGTTCGTCCTGTTCCTTCATCGCACGGGTGTGCTCGGGCGTCGGACGGGTATCGCGACCGACCAGCAGGAATGCGGACACGATCCAGCTCGCGGTCAGGGTGATCAGGATCGCCCAGCGCACCGGCGCGGCCCAATCGAGGATGAACGCCAGCGGCAGCAACAGGGTCAGCGCCAATGGCGCGGCGAGGCGGATCAGAATGCGTGCGTACATGGGCGCTCTCAGGGGATTTCTCACGTCCCCGGTATCGGCAGTCCATCGCGCGGCTTTAGCCCGCTGCGCCCGTTCCCTGGATCGCCGCATGCGGTGGTCAGGCGTACGGCAAGCCTCTGGCAATCGCGACCCGTCGCTTTCTTCCACTCTTCCACCCGGTGGACAGAATGGTTCGGCCCGCGCCGGCTTTCCTGATCGGCAATTGAACGCGCAACAAAGGCCTTCAGATCGCCTTGAGCATCTGCTGCCGACGCAGCAGGAAATCCCAGAGACTGCCGCCCATCTGCCGCCACAACACCGCCGAACGCAGCGAGGCCAGCAGCACCGCGCGGATCTCGGCGACGACGTTCGCCTGGCCCAGGTAATGCGGATTGCCCTGGACCATCACCTTCGGGCGCAGGTGGCTGACGGTGTCGGCATACAGGGCGCCGAGCGCGGCCAGCACCTCCGGGTGGGTGTGGCCCAGCTGTTCGGCCTTGGGCTTGATCTCGAGGATGCCGTGGTGGACTTCGCCGCTGACGGCGCTGTCCTGGATGAAACGGCGCTCCAGTTGCACGACCGCGAGGCCCAGCTTGGGCAGCAGCGGATCGCTGCCCTGGTTGCCGAAATAGTCGCGCAGCAGCATCAGGCCGGGCACGACCGCGTCGCGGCCGCCGTAGACGTCGGCGGGCGAGGCGGCGTCGATGCGGAACACGCTGTCGAGCGCGGTCGAGAGCACCGCGGCATCGGCCTGACCGGTCTCGGCGATGCGGCGGACCTGCTTGAGTGCCTGCGCCATGCCGGCGAGGGCGAGCACGCGTTGCTCCATCATGCCGCCACCCCGCGTGCGCGCAGTTCCAGCGGCGCATCGGTACGGGCGATGACCGCGCCGCCGAGGCAGATATCGCCGTCGTAGAGCACCACGGACTGTCCGGGCGTGACCGCACGCTGGGGGCGGTCGAACCGCACGTCGAGCTGGCCGGTGTTCGCGTCGATGGTCACTTCGCAGGATTCCTCGTGTTGCCGGTAACGGGTCTGGGCGGTGCAGCGGAAGCGCTGCGCCGGCGGGTCGCCGGCGATCCAGTGTGCGGGTTCGCTCGTCAGATGCGACGACAGCAGGTATGGCGTGTCGGCGCCCTGGGCGACGAAGAGCACATTGTCGCTCACATCCTTGCCGACCACATACCAGGGCGCCGCATCGAAGCCGCGCACGCCGCCGATCTGCAGGCCTTCGCGCTGGCCGAGGGTGAAATAGAAGACGCCCGGATGCGTGCCGACATGGTGTCCGTCGGGCGTGCGCATCTCGCCCGGGCGCGCGGGCAGGTACTGGCCCAGGAATGTGCGGAAATCGCGTTCGCCGATGAAGCAGATGCCGGTCGAATCCTTCTTCTCCGCGGTCGGCAGGCCGGCGGCGCGGGCGAGGGCGCGCACGTCGGTCTTGGGCAGTTCGCCGAGCGGGAACAGCGTCGCGGCGAGCTGCGCCTGGCCGAGCTGGTGCAGGAAATAGCTCTGGTCCTTGTTGCGATCACACGCACGCAGCAGGCGCCAGCGGCCGCCTTCGCAATCCACGCGCGCGTAATGCCCGGTCGCGATCCTGGCCGCGCCGAGGTCGCGCGCCGCGTCGAGGAAGTGCTTGAACTTGATCTCGCGGTTGCACAGCACGTCGGGATTTGGCGTGCGGCCGGCCGCATATTCGGCGATGAAGTGCTCGAACACGCCGGCCCAGTATTCGCCGGAGAAATCGCGGAAATGGATCGGCAGGCCCAGTCGCCCGGAGACGGCGACCGCATCGCGACGGTCGTCTTCTGCCCGGCAGTCGCCGCTGCCGTCGTCGGCCCAGTTCTGCATGAACAGTCCGGCCAATGGCGTGCCCGCATCGCGCAGCAGCAGCGCGGCGACAGAGGAATCCACGCCGCCGGACATGCCGACGATGACTTCCGGCGCGCTCACGGGATCTGGCGCACGGCCGACAACGGAAAGCGCTGGCCGGCGAGGCAATCGGCGACGACCTGCCAGACCAGCGGGCTGCGATGCCGCCCGGCTTCGGCCTGCAGGTCGGCCGGGGTGAACCAGGTGGCCTTTTCGATGCCGTCGTCGAGCGCACGCGCCGGGTCGTGCGACAAGGGCCGGGCGGCGAAGGCGAAGCGCAGGAAATGCCGGCCATCGGCCTCGCCGGGGCGCGGTGCGGACTTCCACAGGTAACTGCCGATGAAGCCGGTCAGCTCGACCGTCCAGCCCGACTCCTCGAGCGTCTCGCGCACCGCCGCGTGCAGCAGCGATTCGTCGGGCTCGAGATGGCCGGCCGGCTGGTTGATCACCAGCCGCCCGTCGACGCGTTCCTCGATGCAGAGCACGCGGCCACCGTCCATGACCACGGTCGCAACGGTGACGTCCGGCTGCCAGAAGCGCGGATCGGCGGACATCGCCATCAAAGCGCGTCCTCGCCGGTCAGCTGCAGCTCCATGTCGTCGGCCAGTTGGGCGGCGACTTCGAGCGCCTGCTCGAAACGCGCGCCGTCGGCGTCGTCGTGAAGCTTGATCACATAGAACAGTGTGTCGCCGGCGATCTCCCAGCCGCCGAGGACGTTGCGCTGGCTGTCGCGCAGCAGCATGTCGGCCTGCTCGGCGCTGAAGCCGCCCGCGGGCACCGGCGCGGCAGGCGAAAACACCTCGCGGACCGCGCTGTCGCCGAGCACGTTCGCGCTGCCGGCGACGAACGCCAGCTGGCTGCGGTTCTCCTGCTGCCAGGCGAAGACGACCCGGTAGTCGCCGTCGTCGTCGCGCTCGTAGCGCACGCCCTGGGCGTCGAGCCGCTGCGCGAGCGTGTCTTCGGCACCGGACACGACCTCGGCCACGGGTGGCTGCAGGGCCGGGGCGGCGTCCTGCGCCAGCGCACATGGCGACAGCGAAAGAAGGCAGGCGAGCGGCAACAGGCGCGAGAGGTCGGAAAAACGGCGACGGTGATGCATCGAGGCACCGGATCGGGGGAATGGCGGTCATTCTGACGACCGGGGTCGGGGGCGTCCATCCGCAGGGCGACGGTATAATCGGCGGATGAGTCGCAGACACGAACACGAACACGATCACGGCACCGCGGTGGCCCCCGGCCGCCCGGAGGTCGCGCCACCGCCGCTGTACTCGGTGCTGCTGCTCAACGACGACTACACGCCGATGGATTTCGTGGTCGAGATCCTGGTGCGGTTCTTCGCGCTGGATCTCGAGCGCGCGACCCAGGTCATGCTCCACGTGCACACCCGCGGCCGCGGCGTGTGCGGCGTCTACAGCCGCGAGGTCGCCGAGTCGAAGGTCGCGCAGGTGAACGAATACGCACGGCTCAATCTGCACCCCTTGCTCTGCACGATGGAAAAGGCCTAATAAGGCCCACGGGGGCAGGGTTTGTTTGCCGGAATCGGGCCCCATCTAGGGTGTCAGTGAAGCCGGAGGCGTCCGCCCCATGTTCAGCAAAGATCTCGAGTTCACGATCGGCCAGTGCTACAAGCGCGCCCGCGAGGCGCGCGACGAGTACATGACCGTCGAACATCTGCTGTTGTCGCTGCTCGAAAACCCGTCCGCCGAGGCCGTGCTCAAGGCCACCGGCGCGGACTTCGAACGGCTGCGCGGCGACCTCGAACAGGCCATCCTGACCTCGGTCACCAAACTGGCCGAAGACGACACCCGCGACACCCAGCCCACGCTCGGGTTCCAGCGCGTGCTGCAGCGGGCGGTCTATCACGTGCAGTCGTCGGGCAAGAAGGAGGTCTCCGGCGCGAACGTGCTGGTCGCGATCTTCGGCGAGAAGGATTCGCACGCGGTCTATTACCTCAACCAGCAGGACGTGACCCGGCTGGACGTCGTCAACTACCTCTCGCACGGCATCGCCAAGACCGGTGGCGAAGAGCCGGACGGCGCACACGACGATCCGGCCCAGGGCCGGGCCGAAGGCGTGGAAGGCGAGGGCAAGGGCGATGCGCTGGCCGAGTTCGCCAGCGATCTCAACGCCGCGGCGCAGGAAGGCCGGATCGATCCGCTGGTCGGCCGCGCCGAGGAAGTCGAGCGCACGATCCAGGTCCTGTGCCGCCGCCGCAAGAACAATCCGCTCTACGTCGGGGAGGCCGGCGTGGGCAAGACCGCGATCGCCGAAGGCCTGGCCAAGCGCATCGTCGACGGCGAGGTGCCCGAGGTGCTGAGCGATGCGACGATCTATTCGCTCGACCTCGGCGCGCTGGTCGCCGGCACCAAGTACCGCGGCGATTTCGAGAAGCGCCTGAAGGCCGTGCTGACCGCGATCAAGAAGCACCCCGGCGCGATCCTCTTCATCGACGAGATCCACACCATCATCGGCGCCGGTTCGGCATCGGGCGGCACGATGGATGCGTCGAACCTGATCAAGCCGGCGCTGGCGTCGGGCGAGCTGCGCTGCATCGGCTCGACCACGTTCCAAGAATACCGCGGCATCTTCGAGAAGGACCGCGCACTGGCACGGCGCTTCCAGAAGATCGACATCGTCGAGCCGACGGTCAGCGAGACCTACCAGATCCTGCAGGGCCTCAAGCCGCGCTACGAGGCGCACCACGACGTGACCTACGCCGACGAGGCGCTGCAGGCCGCCGTCGACCTGTCGGTCAAGCACATCGCCGACCGCCTGCTGCCCGACAAGGCCATCGACGTCATCGACGAGGCCGGCGCCCGCCAGCGCCTGCTGCCCGAAGGCGTGCGCAAGGCGCTGATCGACGTCGAGGAAGTCGAGACCATCGTCGCCAAGATGGCGCGCATTCCGGCCAAGCAGGTCAGCGCGACCGACAAGGACGTGCTCGAGCATCTGGAGCGCAACCTCAAGATGGTGATCTTCGGGCAGGACCCGGCGATCGAGATGCTGACCTCGGCGATCAAGCTCGCGCGCTCCGGCCTCGGCAGTCCCGACAAGCCGATCGGCAACTTCCTGTTCGCCGGTCCCACCGGCGTCGGCAAGACCGAGGTCACGCGCCAGCTCGCGCTTCAGCTCGGCATCGAACTGGTGCGCTTCGACATGTCCGAATACATGGAGTCGCATTCGGTGAGCCGCCTGATCGGTGCGCCGCCGGGCTATGTCGGCTTCGACCAGGGCGGCCTGCTGACCGAGAAGATCGTCAAGACGCCGCATTGCGTGCTGCTGCTCGACGAGGTGGAGAAGGCGCACCCGGACATCTTCAACATCCTGTTGCAGGTCATGGACCGCGGCGTGCTGACCGACACCAACGGGCGCGAGGCGAACTTCCGCAACGTGATCCTGGTGATGACGACGAACGCCGGCGCCACCCAGGCCGCGCGGCGTTCGATCGGCTTCACCCGGCAGGACCACAGCACGGACGCGATGGAAGTGATCCGCAAGAGCTTCACGCCGGAATTCCGCAACCGCCTCGATGCGGTGGTGCAGTTCCAGTCACTGGGCTTCGAGCACATCCTGCGCGTGGTCGACAAGTTCATGATCGAACTGGAGTCGCAGCTGCACGACAAGAACGTCTCGCTGTCGGCCACGCCTGCCGCGCGCGACTGGCTGGCCCAGCACGGCTTCGATCCGCAGATGGGTGCGCGTCCGATGTCGCGCGTGATCCAGGACAAGGTCAAGCGTCGCTTGGCCGACGAGCTGCTGTTCGGCAAGCTGGCGAACGGTGGTCGGGTGTCCATCGACGTGCAGGACGGCGAGCTGACCGTCGAGACCTGGGCGGAGCCGGAGCGTCTGCTGACGGCGACGGTCGACTGACCCGAGCGGCGCGTCGCGATATCTGCAACGAAGAAGGCGCCCTCGGGCGCCTTCTTCGTTTCGCCCCTGTGGGAGCGGCCCCCGCCTCCGCGGGGGCAGGCTCTTGGCCGCGATGGGGCTTTGCGGGACGGCCCCATCGCGCGCAAGCGCGCGCTCCTACTTGAGACGTGTCCTGGATACGTCGATCAGCGTGCCGACGCCTCCACCCACGCATCCACACGGCGCTCGAGCAGATCCAGCGGCAACGCGCCGCCGCCCAGCACCGCATCGTGGAAACCGCGCACGTCGAAGCGGTCGCCGAGCTTCGCTTCGGCATTCCGACGCAGTTCCTGGATACGGATCATGCCGATCTTGTACGCCGTCGCCTGGCCCGGCCACGACAGGTAACGCTGCACTTCCGAGCGGATCGTCGCCTCCGGGAACCCGCTGTTGGCATTGAAGTAGTCGACTGCCTGCTGCTCGGTCCAACCCTTGGCGTGCATGCCTGTGTCGACGACCAGCCGGATCGCGCGCCACAACTCGGAGCTCAGCTGGCCGTAGCGCGAGTAGGGATCGGCGTATGTGCCCGGGATCTCCTTGGCCTGCCATTCCGAATACAGCCCCCAACCTTCCGAGTACGCGGTGGTCTGGTACTGGGTCCGGAACTGCGGCAGGCCGGTGAGCTCCTGCGCGATCGCGATCTGCATGTGATGGCCGGGCAGGCCCTCGTGGTATGCGATGACTTCCAGTTCCGGTTTCGGCATCGCGTTCATGTCGGACAGGTGCGCGTAGTAGATGCCGGGCCGGGTGCCGTCGGGACTGCTCGGAAAATAGTGCTGGGCGGCGCCGGGCTCCTCGCGGAACGATTCGACGCGTCGCACGACCAGATCGGCCTTCGGCAACAGCCCGTAGAACTGCGGCAGCTGCCGCTTGATGTTGTCGAGCAGGCGCGTGGATTCGTCGAGATAGGCCTGGCGGCCGGCATCGGTATCCGGGAACTTGAACTGCGGATCGGTAGCGATGAAGCGGAAGAACGCCTGGAGATCGCCGTCGAAGCCGACCTCGTTCTTGATCGTCTCCAGATCCCGGTGGATGCGCGCGACGTCCTGCAGGCCGATGTTGTGTACCTGCTCGGGCGTGAGGTCGGTGCTGGTATTGCGGCGCAATTGCGAGGCGTAATACGTCGCGCCATCGGGCTGCGTCGTGCCCACGCCCGCGGGGTTTTCCAGCGCCTTGCCGATGTCGCTCTCGTACCACGCGATCACGCGTCCGTAGGCCGGACCGACGGATTCGAGCAGCGCCGCGCGCGCCTGCGCCTTGAGCGCATCGGCCTTCGCCGCGTCGATCGTGCCGGCTTCGCGCAGCGCGTCGGCCTTCTTGACCAGGTCGGCCCACAGCGCGGTGTCGTCGCCGTCGGTGAAGGGGGCGCCGGTGATCACGTTGCGCGACTGGGTGATGACGCCGGTGTAGGCGAACTTCGGCGCGCGGATGCCGGCGTCCGCGCTGGCCTGCGCGTGTTCGAGCAGGGTCTCGAACATCGTCGGCAGCGCACGCAGGCGCGCGACGTAGGCGAGGTAATCCGACTCGCTGTCGACCTTGTGGAAGTTGATCAGCAGCGTCGGCAGCATCGCCTGCGGCCCCATCATCTGGGTGAAAGCGTAGCCGTTGCGGCGGTACTCGAACTGCTCGGCCGCGTCGCGCGCCTGCTGCGCCCAGAGCTCGTACGACAGCTTGCCCTCGAGGTCGAGCGCATCGGCGTCGTACGTGCGCTCCATCTCGGCGACGCTGGCGCGCTGCCAGGCCAGCTGCTGTTCCATCGCGGCGTCGGAGACGTCGTCGAGCTGGTCGTAGAGCTCCTTGCGGCCGAGGAAGGTCAGCCCGATCGGACTGAAGCGCAGCGAGGTTTCGTATTGCTGGTCGAGCCACGCATTGAGGCGCGCGGTTTCGGCCGCAGGCGGCGCCTGGGTCATCGCCGTCGGCGCGGCGCCGGTGGCAGGCGCGATCTGCGCATGGGCGGGCAGGGCGAACGCAAGCGCGAGGGCGAGCGCGGTGATGGCGGGCAGTCTGGGCATCGGAGCATCCGGTCGGTCGTGTGGACCGAGCCTACCGCGCGGATGCGCGGCCGGCATGTGGACCGCCCGATCCGGGTACAGATCGCACGCCCGAAACGACGAAGGCGGCCCGTGGCCGCCTTCGGAAGATGCTGCTGTCCCGCGATTACTTCATGCGGTAGGTAATGCGACCCTTGGTCAGGTCGTAGGGCGTCATTTCCACCTTGACCCGGTCACCGGTCAGGATGCGGATGTAGTTCTTGCGCATCCGTCCGGAGATGTGCGCAATGATTTCGTGGCCGTTCTCGAGCTTCACCCGGAACATGGTGTTCGGGAGGGTCTCGGAGACCGCGCCTTCGAACTCGATGACGTCGTCTTTCGCCATTCGTCTGGAATATCCGTCGTTAGGGATGCGGCGCGCGGAGGTGGCGCCAGCAAAGCGGGGTATTGTCGCACGCGGCTGCGGGTGATGCAAAAAGGGGGATTGCCGGAATTCAGTCTGGGCCGCCCAGCGCGGCGGCAGGCATTTCGCCGAAGGCATCGGTCCAGGGGCCGTCCACCGGCGCCGGGGCGTCGGGCAGTTCGTCCAGCGATGCGACGAACCGCGCGCGCGGCCAGCTGGTGGCGCCCAGTGCGGCCAGATGCGGATTGCCGACCTGTGCATCGATCAGCGGCATGTCCCAGCGCCGCATCTGTCGGGCGAGGCCGAACAGGGCGGCCTTGGATGCACCGGTGCGGGCGCTGAACATGCTCTCCCCGAAGAACATCCGGCCGATCGCGACGCCGTAGATGCCGCCGACCAGCGCCGCGCCGTCGAACACCTCGACGCTGTGGGCGAGCCCCGCGACATGCAGCGCCACGTAGGCATCGCGCATGTCGTCGGTGATCCAGGTGCCGTCCTGGCCGGGACGCGGTGCCCGGGCGCAGGCGCTGACGACGTCGGCGAACGCGGTGTCGGCCCGCAGCGTCCAGGCGCTGCCGCGCAGGCTGCGCGCGAACCGGCGGTTGGGTCGCAGCGCCACGGTCTCGAACACCGTGCGCGGATCCGGCGACCACCACAGGATCGGCTGGCCCTCGGAGAACCAGGGGAAGATCCCGTGCCGGTAGGCATTGCGCAGCCGCGGCACCGACAGATCGCCGCCGAATGCGAGCAGGCCGTCGGGGCGGCGCAGCGCGGTCTCGACCGGCGGGAACGGCGCATCCGGTTCCATGCCGAGCCGCGGCAGATGCAGGCTCATGGCGCCGCGTGCCGGAACGGGCTGCTCGCCGCGAGCGTTGCGGCATAGCCGCGGATCGACTGCGCCTCCTGCGCGCACCAGTCGCGCAGCGCCTCCCGGAATGCGGGATCGGCGATCCAGTGACGGCTGTGCACGAGCGTCGGCAAGAAGCCGCGCGCGAGTTTGTGCTCGCCCTGCGCGCCGGGTTCGAACGCGCGCAGGCCCATCCGCAGGCAGTAATCGATGCCCTGGTAGTAGCAGGTCTCGAAATGCAGGCCGGGCAGGGTGGCGATCGCGCCCCAGTAGCGGCCGTACAGGGTGTCGTCGCCGCGCAGGCACAGCGCGCCGGCGACCAGCACGTCGCCGAGATCGGCCAGCACCAGCACCAGCTGGCGCGGCATCGTCGCGGCCAGATGGCGCAGGAAGTCGAGCGTCAGCGCCGGCGAATTGCCGTACTCGGCGAAGGTCTGCAGGTAGAAGCGGTACATCGTCGCGAGGTCGTCGTCGCTGGCTTCGTCGCCGTGCAGCACGCGGAACGTCACGCCGGCGCGCGCGACCCTGGCGCGTTCCTGGCGGATGTTCTTGCGGTGCTTGTGGTCCATCGCGCCGAGATAGTCGTCGAACGTCGACCAGTCGCCGGGATTGCGCCAGTGGTACTGCACGTCGATGCGCGGCAGCCAGTCGGCGTCGAACGCGTCCGCCTCGGTGTCGACGTGGAAATTGACGTGGGCGGACGACCAGCCCGCATCGCGGGTCGCGGACTCGATGGCGACACGCAGCGCGTTGCGCGATGCCGCATCACGCGCCAGCAGCCGCGGGCCGGTCACCGGCGAGTAGGGCGAGGCGACCAGCAGCTTGGGGAAATAGTCGTGCCCGTACTGCGCATACGCATGCGCCCAGGCATGATCGAACACGAACTCGCCGTGCGAGTTGGTCTTGCGGTAGGCCGGCGCCGCGGCGATCAGCGTGTCGCCGTCCCACAGTGTCAGATGCCGGGGCGTCCAGCCCCATTCAGGGCGCAGGCAGCCGTGCGTCTCGAGTCCCGCGAGAAACGCGTGGCCGACGAAGGGATTGCCGTCGTGCAGCGCGTCCCAGTCGCTCGCCGGAATGTCGGCGAGTCGATCCAATGTCCGAACGGTTGCGGTCATATTTCTATCGTCATTCCCGCGAGGGCGGAAGCGCTTCTTCAACAGCCGAATGGCTGGTCGATCCAGTGTCGTTGAGACAGGATGACGATGACCCGGTCAGGAGCGAGCCACTTCGCGGGAGTGACGACCCATCATGAATACTTCGAGCTTCTATCCGCGCGCATCCGCGCAGATCCGACTCCCAGACCAGCTCAGCCCTGCTGGTCGAGGAACCGTTCGGCGTCGAGCGCGGCCATGCAGCCGAAGCCGGCAGAGGTGATCGCCTGGCGGTAGTGCTGGTCGGTCACGTCGCCGGCCGCGAACACGCCCGCCACGTTGGTCGAGGTCGCATTGCCGTCGATGCCCGAACGGATCTCGAGGTAACCGTTGTTCATCGCCAGCTGGCCTTCGAACAGGGTGGTGTTGGGCGTGTGGCCGATCGCGACGAAGAAGCCGTGCACGGCGATCTCGCGGGTGCTGTCGTCCTGCACCGATTTCAGGCGCAGACCGGTCACGCCGGCCTCGTTGCCGAGCACCTCGTCGACCGTGTGGTGCCACACCGGCACGATCTTGCCGGCCTGGATCTTCGCGTTGAGCTTGTCCTGCATGATCTTCTCGGCGCGCAGCGTGTCGCGGCGATGCACGAGGTAGACGGTCTTCGCGATGTTCGACAGGTACAGCGCTTCCTCGACCGCGGTGTTGCCGCCGCCGACCACGGCCACGTCCTGGTCCTTGTAGAAGAAGCCGTCGCAGGTCGCGCAGGCGGACACGCCGCGGCCCTTGAACGCCTCTTCCGACGGCAGGCCGAGGTACTTCGCGGTCGCACCGGTGGCGATGATGATCGCGTCGGCCGTGTACTCGCCGCTGTCGCCCTTGAGGCGGAACGGGCGCTGCGACAGGTCGGCGGTGTGGATGTGGTCGAAGATGGTTTCGGTATCGAAACGTTCGGCATGCGCCTGCATGCGCGCCATCAGGTCCGGCCCCATCAGTCCGTGCGCGTCACCGGGCCAGTTGTCGACCTCGGTCGTCGTCATCAGCTGGCCGCCCATCTGCATGCCGGTGATGACGACCGGCTTGAGGTTGGCGCGGGCCGCGTAGACGGCGGCGGTCCAGCCGGCGGGGCCGGATCCGAGGATCAGCAGGCGGAGGTGGCGGGGGCTGGTGTTCGGAACGCTCATGTATACTCGCGGGCTACGGCACTGCGGCCTGACGTGACCCATAGCTTGGCGGTGCGCCCCCCGCAAAACAAGGTTCGGCCACGTCAGCCGACCGGAACAATCCATCCGCGACACGCCGCCGAAAGCGGCGTTTTTTTGTGCAGGAGTCGGCGACATGCGTATCGGTATTCCAAGCGAGACCAAGACCCTCGAAGGCCGTGTGGCCCTGGTGCCCGAAGCGGCAGGTGATCTGGTCAACCGTGGCCATGAGGTGTGGGTGCAGCAGGGCGCAGGCCTGAAGTCGGGCTTCAGCGACGAGGCCTACACCCGCCTGGGCGTGAAGATCGCGCCGGACGCGGCGGCGCTCTACGAGAAGGGCGAACTGATCGTCAAGGTCAAGGAGCCGATCGAGGGCGACCTCGCGCTGCTGCGCAAGGACCACCTGCTGTTCTGCTACCTGCACCTGGCACCGCTGCCGGCGTTGACGAAGCGTCTGCTCGACATCGGCCTGACCGGCGTCGCGTTCGAGACCGTCGAGCTCGACAACGGCGAGCTGCCGCTGCTGGCGCCGATGTCGGTGATCGCCGGCAAGATCGCGGTGCAGGTCGGCACGCATTATCTGCACCAGCCGCTGGGCGGCAAGGGCAAGCTGCTCGGCGGCCTGCCGTCGACCGAGCGCGGCAAGGTCGTGGTGTTCGGCGCCGGCGTGGCCGGCGGTGCGTCGGCGGCGCTGGCCGCGGCCGGCGGTTCCAACGTCGTGGTGTTCGAGAAGCGCCAGGACCGCATGGACCAGATGATGCGCCTGGGCAACAACGTCACCGCGCTGTACCCCTACGACGACGTGGTCGCCCGCGAAGTCGCCTCGGCGGACCTAGTGATCGGCGCGGTACTGGTGACCGGCGCGGTCGCGCCGCACGTCGTCACGCGCGAGATGATCAAGTCGATGGAGGACGGCAGCGTGCTCGTCGACATCTCGATCGACCAGGGCGGCTGCTTCGAGACCTCGCGTCCGACGACCTGGAAGGAGCCGATCTACACGGAGGAGGGCGTGACCCACTTCTGCGTGACCAACATGCCCGGCGCCGTGCCGCAGACCTCGTCGCAGGCGATCTGCGCGGCGATCCTGCCGTGGGTCAACAAGCTGGCCTCGGGCCAGTGGCGCGACAACCAGGCGCTGGTCCGCGGCATCAACGTCGAAGGCGGCAAGCTCGTGCATCCTGCGCTGCAGGGCATGAAACTTTGACGTAAGATCAAAGGCCTGGACCGACTTTCTCAGGTAAAGACGCACGGTGGCACGCCCGCTCTCAGATCGCACCAAGCGCGCGCGCAGCGCAGCCAAGGACGCCGCACCCGCGGCGTCCGCCAAGGCGGCGCCGAACCCGCGTCGCCAGCGGCTGGTCCGCGACATCGCGCTGATCCTGATCGCGCCGCTGCTGCTGTATCTGCTGGCGTGCCTGGTCACGTATTCGCACACCGATCCGGGCTGGACCAACGCCGGTAGCGTCACCGCGCCGCTGAACAATGTCGGCGGCCCGGTCGGTGCGTGGATCGCCGACGTGCTGCTGCATCTGTGCGGCTATGTCGCCTATCTGCTGCCGCTGATCCTCGGCGCGATCGCATGGATCGCGCTGTTCGGCATCGAACGCGACTCCGAAGGCACCGCCGATTTCGGCCCGGCGCTGCGTCTGGTCGGCATCGTCGGCTTTCTGGTCTCGGCGACGGGCCTGCTGTATCTGCGCGTGCCGGCGGTGCAGAACCTGTCGGCCGGTGGCGGCGGCATTCTGGGTCGTCTGGTCGGCAATTCGCTCTACGGCGCGATCGGTCCCGTGGGCGGCAACCTGTTCCTGCTCGCGCTGTTCCTGGTGTCGGTGACGCTGGCGACCGGCCTGTCGTGGTTCGCGCTGATGGACCGGCTCGGCGGCTGGGTCATGCAGCTGCCGGTGCTGTTCCGCCGCAGCAGCAAGCAGGCGACCGACTGGAAGGAAGCCCGCGTGCACCGCGAGGAGCGCACCGAGGCGCGCAAGGTCGACACCGAACTGCGGGCCAAGCGTGCACCGGTGAAGATCGAAGCGCCGGTCGTGCCGCCGGTGGTCGAGAAGAGCGAGCGCGCCAAGCGCGAGCAGCAGATCCCGATGTTCCACGGCGTCAACGCCAACGGTTCGGACCTGCCGCCGCTGTCGCTGCTCGACGATCCCAAGCCGCAGCCCAAGGGCTACGACGAGGAGACGCTGGAAACCCTGTCGCGGCAGATCGAGTTCAAGCTCAAGGACTTCCGCATCGATGTGGAAGTCAAGGAAGCGCAGCCGGGTCCGGTGATCACGCGCTTCGAGATGGAGCCCGCACCGGGCGTCAAGGTCAGCCAGATCAGTTCGCTCGACAAGGACATCGCCCGCGGCCTGTCGGTCAAATCGGTGCGCGTCGTCGACGTGATTCCGGGCAAGTCGGTGATCGGCCTGGAAATCCCGAACGTGCGCCGGGAGATGATCTATCTCTCCGAGCTGCTGCGCTCCAAGGAATACGACAAGTCGCCGAGCCCGCTCACGCTGGCACTCGGCAAGGGCATCAGCGGCCAGTCGGTGGTCGCCGATCTGGCGCGCATGCCGCATCTGCTCGTCGCCGGCACCACCGGTTCGGGCAAGTCGGTCGCGGTCAACTCGATGGTGCTGAGCCTGTTGTTCAAGGCCAGCCCGAAAGACCTGCGCATGCTGATGATCGACCCGAAGATGCTGGAGCTCAGCGTCTACGAGGGCATTCCGCATCTGCTGGCGCCGGTGGTCACCGACATGAAGGAGGCCGCGAACGGCCTGCGCTGGTGCGTGGCGGAGATGGAACGCCGCTACAAGCTGATGAGCGCGGTCGGCGTGCGCAACCTCGCCGGCTTCAACAAGAAGGTCAAGGACGCGCAGGACGCCGGGCAGCCGATGTCGGACCCGCTGTTCCGGCCGAATCCCGAATCGAGCGACGTCGCCGAACTGCTCGAGCCGCTGCCCTACATCGTCATCTTCATCGACGAATTCGCCGACATGATGATGATCGTCGGCAAGAAGGTCGAGGAACTGATCGCGCGTCTGGCGCAGAAGGCGCGTGCGGCCGGCATCCACCTGATCCTCGCGACGCAGCGCCCGTCGGTGGACGTGATCACCGGTCTGATCAAGGCCAACATCCCGACCCGCATCGCGTTCCAGGTCAGTTCCAAGATCGATTCGCGCACCATCCTCGACCAGTCCGGCGCGGAAACGCTGCTCGGCAATGGCGACATGCTGTATCTGCCGCCGGGCACGGCGATGCCCGAGCGCGTGCACGGCGCGTTCGTGTCTGACGAGGAAGTGCACCGCGTCGTCGAACACCTCAAGCAGAGCGGCCAGGCCGACTACATCACGGGCGTGCTCGACGAAGTGCAGACGATGGGCGACGGCACCGTGGTCGGCGCGACCGGCCTGCCGGAAAGCGGCGGCGGTGGTGGCGACGAGAGCGATCCGCTGTACGACGAAGCGGTGAAGATCGTGACCGAGACCCGCCGCGCGTCGATCTCCGGCGTGCAGCGCCGGCTCAAGATCGGCTACAACCGCGCCGCGCGTCTGGTCGAGGCGATGGAAGCGGCCGGCGTGGTGACGCCGCCCGAGCACAACGGCGACCGCAGCGTGCTCGCGCCGCCGCCCCCGCCGCGCTGAGCGGTTCTCGACGCGATCGGGCGCTGAATCGTCGATGCACGGCATCGGCGCAGGGCCGCGCCGTCATTGCCGCATTCAGCCACGCATTCGCACACTCCGATCCAACGTCACACCGCACCCAGAGGTTCTTCGCATGCGCTCGATGATCCGTCATTCCCGCTGGTTCGCCGCCGCTGCCGTACTGATGGTGGCCGGCCTCGCGCAGGCCGCCGATGCGCGCCCGCAGCTCGAGCAGTTCACGCGCGGACTCAAGGGCCTCGAAGCCCAGTTCACCCAGCAGGTCGCCGACGGCAACGGCCGGGTCAAGGAAAGCTCGAGCGGTACGCTGGCACTATCGACGCCGCGCCTGTTCCGCTGGGAATACGTGAAGCCGTATCCGCAGTTGATCGTCGCCGACGGCCGCACCGTGTGGGTCTTTGATCCCGACCTGCAGCAGGTCACGCGCCGCTCGCAGGGCAGCGAGGAACAGGACAGCCCGCTGGCCGCGCTGATCGATCCGTCGAAGCTCGATCGCGACTTCAGCGTCGCCGAGGCCGGCAGCGCCGGTGGCCTGAACTGGCTGGAACTGCGCCCGAAGCGCGCCGACAACGCCGCGTTCGAGCGCGCGCGTCTGGGCTTCGGCAGCGATGGCGACCTGTCGCGCATGGAGATCCACGACACGCTGGGCCAGCGCACGACGATCGGTTTCAGCGGCTGGAAGCGCAACCCCACGTTCGCGCGCGACACGTTCCGCTACACGCCGCCGGCGGGTGTGGATGTGGTGGGCGAGGAGTAAGTTTTCCGCGTCAGTTCTGCGGGATCTGCGAATCTTTTTATCGAGCGGCCGCCTTCGGGCGGCCGTTCATGTTTCCGGGATCAGGCGTCGCAGCCACGGGCGTTGCATCCAACGATCGTCATTGCCGCGGCTCTCAACAGCCGAACGGCTGGTCAAGCGGGATTTTCAACGGACGCATGTCCGGTCATCCAGTGCCTTTGCTTTCAATGGTTTGAAAGTCGCTGGATTGACCAGCCAGTCGGCTGTTGAAAAGCACATCCGCTTGACCAGCCGTTCGGCTGTTGAGAGCCGCGGGAATGACGATTTGTTCAGCGGATCCTTCAAACGACGTCCATGGATCGCCGCTTGACCAGCCGTTCGGCTGTTGAGAGCCGCGGGGATGACGGCTCAATGCTGTCTGCGTCCGTCTCAGTTTTCAGGCGCGTCACCGACCTGCCGGATCGGCGTGAACGCCGGCAGCACGAGCCGGTAGTCGAATGGCGCATCGTCGGGCTGGCGGCCACCGTCGCGTGGCGACGTGACTGGCGCCGGTCCACAGGCGTCTTCGTCCACACAGGCCCAGAACCCGCCACGCTTCGCGGCGATATCGATCGACAGTGGCGAGAGGTCGCGCAGAAGCGCGGTCATCGGCATCTGTGGAAACACGGCAGGCGCGTTGATCGGACGCTGGCGCATCGCGTGGACATTGCCCGTGACGACGACGATGCGACCGCGCGGCAGCGCCGCATGTGCGCGACGGATGACGTGCGCCATCGCGGCTTCGCAGTTTTCGAGTTCGAAACAGCGTCTGCTGCGCGGATCGAAAGGCAGGATCGCGACATCGTGTCCTGCCCGGCGCAGGCGGCCGACGCGTTCGATCAGCGCCAGTACGTCCTCGCTGCGGCGTCCGTCGTTGTCGGCAGCTGCAATCCGCCACCACGGCCGTTGCCGCACGTCGTCGATCAGCGCGTCGGTGTCACCGCCCGTGACCACGTCCCGCAGCGCCGCGTGTTCGCCTGCAGGAATCTCCAGTGCGAGCAGTACGGGCCCGGTTCTGCTCCAGCGTTCGACCAGATCGCCGGCCAGCAGCGGGATCTCGCGCGTGCCGTGCATCTCGCCGAGGACCACGAGCCGATGCGCGCCGCTCTCTCGGACCAGCGTGTCCACCGCGTCGCTGCGCCAGTCCGCAGCCGCCGCCGTCATCGAAACCGCCAACAACAACAGGCAGCCTGCGAGCCGCACCAGATGGCGCCTTGCGGTTGTGATCACGTCCGTGTGTCGCAATATCGTCATCCTCGCCCTCCGCAGACCCAGGTCACAGGTTAATCGCGTGCCCCGTTCCCGCCCATCCCGCGCCGACGGCGGCGACCTGCTGCAGGTCGACCGCAGCGCCATGCGTCCGCTGGCCGAGCGCATGCGCCCGGCGACGCTCGACGAAATGGTCGGGCAACGTCGCCTGCTGACCGAAGGCACAGCGCTGCGCACGGCGGTCGAGGCCGGCAAGATCCATTCGATGGTGCTGTGGGGACCGCCGGGCTGCGGCAAGACCACGCTGGCGCTGCTGCTGGCGCATTACGCGGATGCCGAGTTCAAGGCGATTTCTGCCGTGCTCTCCGGTCTGCCCGAGGTGCGCCAGGTGCTGGCCGAGGCCGCGCACCGCTTCGATGGCGGGCGCCGCACCGTGCTGTTCGTCGACGAGGTGCACCGCTTCAACAAGACCCAGCAGGATGCGTTCCTGCCGCACATCGAGCGCGGCACGATCGTGTTCGTCGGTGCGACCACCGAGAACCCGTCGTTCGAATTGAACTCCGCGCTGCTCTCGCGCTGCCGCGTGCACGTGATGGAGTCGGTGTCGCCCGACGACATCCTCGAATCGCTGCACCGTGCGCTGGCCGATGCGGAACGTGGTCTCGGCGATCGCGGCCTGCGGATCGCCGAGGATCTGCTGCGCCTGATCGCGGTGGCCGCCGACGGCGACGTGCGCCGGGCGCTGACGCTGCTGGAGATCGCCGCCGAACTGGCGGGCGAGGGCGGCGAAGTCACCGCCGGCACGATCGAGCAGGTGCTGGCCGATCGGACGCGCCGGTTCGACAAGGGCGGCGAGCAGTTCTACGACCAGATCTCGGCGCTGCACAAATGCGTGCGCAGTTCGAATCCCGATGCCGCGCTGTACTGGCTGGCGCGGATGCTCGACGGCGGCTGCGATCCCGGCTACCTCGCCCGGCGCATGACCCGCATGGCGGTCGAGGATGTCGGCCTGGCCGATCCGCGTGCGCTGCAGATGTCCATCGACGCCTGGGACACGTTTGATCGCCTCGGCAGTCCCGAAGGCGATCTCGCGCTGGCGCAACTGGTGATCTACCTGGCCAGCACCGCGAAATCCAACGCCGGCTACATGGCCTTCAACCAGGCCAAGCGCGACGTGCGCGAGTACGGCACCCAGGACGTGCCGCTGCACATCCGCAACGCGCCGACCAAGCTGATGAAGGAACTCGGTTACGGCACCGGCTACCAGTACGACCACGATGCCGAAGGCGGCATCGCGCTCGACCAGACCGGCTTTCCGGATGCGATGGGCGAGCGGGTCTACTACCAGCCGGTCGCGCGCGGCATGGAGATCAAGCTCAAGGACAAGCTCGACGCATTGCGCGCCGCGCGGCGCGATGCGATCCGCGCGAGCCGCGAGGCTGGCGACGACTGATCCGCGGGTTTCCTGACGGCCGCTCCAGAGCGCGGCCGAGCTTCTGCGGGCGTTCGCGCGATGGTGTGCAGACAGGGTCTCGCGCAGGGTCGTAGCCGGTTCTTCCACGGAGGGAATGCCGATGCGGATCTGCATCATCGTGCTGCTGCTCATCGCATGGCCGGTGGCCGCGCAGTCGGTCCACAAATGTGCCGATGGCGCCGGCGGCCATCGTTACCAGTCGCAGCCGTGCGCCGATGGCGAAACCCTGCGCACATGGTCAGCCGAGCTGGAAAACGCACCCACGTCGCCGGCACAAGACTCTGCAGCGAAACCACCGGCGCAGCGCCGTGCGCCCACTGCGACACGTCGAAGCCCGACACCACGCGCGCCGGCGACCCGCCGCGACGACCAGCACGCGCGGTGTCTGGCCGCACGCGCCAGTCGCGAGAACGCACTGCGCAAGCTCGGCACCCAGCGCCGCTACGACGACCTGCGCCGGCTCAACGACCGCGTCTCCGCGGTCTGCAACCACCGCGGACGCCAGTGACTCGCCTGACGGTCAGGGATTGCAGGGACGGTTGCTGCCTTCCCAGCCGTTCGGCAGTCGACGGATGATCTGACCGCCGGCGCAACGCTCGCCGGCTTCCAGCGGCGTCGAACGGTAGGCCACCTGCTTCTGCGCCGCGGGCGCGGCGACGGTCGGTCTGGGATATTCGTAGATAACGCGCTCGGGCGCGGGCAGGTGGCCGAGCTGGCGGGAGACGCCGCTCGCGTCGTCGTCGCTGCGGCTGGCATGCAGCCAGGCCGCATTGGACGCGACCAGCAACGCCAGGAGCACGATCGCCATCGCCTGCCACGTCGAGCGCCGCCAGCGGGCGGGGAACAGGAACACCTTGCGTTGCCGATCCACGATGCCCTCCGGAGTCCAGACGGACTGGAGCCGATGCTAGGCGGCGTGCGGGCGGTCCAACATCTAGGGGCAACCCTGTAGGAGCGGCCCGTGGCCGCGATGGGCCTTGCAAGGGAAAGCATCGCGGCCATGCAGCTATTCCTGCACCTGTGCGCCTCCCCGCGATACGGCTTCGCCGGTCATGCCATCGCGGCCAAGGCCGCACCCAGACATCACCCTGACATCGCGGATGGAGGCAGCCGCACGCGCACTGTAGGAGCGCGCTTGCGCGCGATGCGGAATGCCGGCACGCCTCTCACGGCTACGGGCCGCTCCTGCAGCATGGATGGCGCGTCCACGTTCGAAGGTGTACAAATGTACACCATGACCGATCTGACCCCCCAACGTGCCGCCGTCCTCGATTTCCTGCGCGAGCGCATCGCCGCCGGCGCACCGCCGAGCTTGGCCGAGATCGCCGCAGCCTTCGGCTTCGCCTCGCGCAATGCCGCACAGAAGCACGTGCAGGCGCTGGTGTCGGCCGGCCTGGTCGAACTGCAGGCCGGGCAGAAGCGGGGCCTGCGGCTGCCGGGGCAGGGCGGACGGATGGCGGCGTTGCCGGTGCTCGGTCGCGTGGCCGCGGGCGTGCCGATCGGGCCGGACACCGGCGGCGACCGGGTGCTGTGGCTGGACCGCGGCCTGTTCTCGCTGCGCCCGGATTATCTGTTGCGGGTCGAGGGCGATTCGATGATCGACGACGGCATCCTCGACGGCGATCTCGTCGGCGTGCACCGCAGCACGGACGCGCGCGATGGCCAGACGGTCGTCGCGCGGCTCGACGATGCGATCACGATCAAGCGACTCGAACACCGCGCCGACGGTATCCGCCTGCTGCCGCGCAATCCCGCGCATGCGCCGATCGTGGTCGCCGCCGATGCCGACTTCGCGATCGAAGGCCTGTACTGCGGCCTGGTGCGGCAGGGCTGAGGTGGCGCCCGCCCTCCAGTCGCTGGATGCGCTGCTCGCGGCGCGCACGGTGTGGTCGGCCGGACGCGGCACGCGCTGTGCCGATGTCGGCCAGCCGACCGGCCATGCCGCCCTCGATGCGGCGCTGCCGGGCGGTGGCTGGCCGCCGCGGGCACTGACCGAACTGCTGCTGCCGGCCACTGGCGTCGGCGAGATCTCGGTGCTGTTCCCCGCGCTGTCACGCATCACCGCTGCCGGCGGCCGCGTGGTGCTGGTCGCGCCGCCGTGCATTCCGTATGCGCCGGCGTGGCAGGCGGCGGGTGTGCGACTGGACGTGCTGGATGTCGTCGAGGCCTCGCCCGCCGATGCGCTGTGGGCGTTCGAGCAATGCCTGCGCAGCGGCGCCTGCGCCGCGGTACTGGGCTGGCCCGACACCGGCGATGCGCGGCTGATGCGGCGCCTGCAGGTCGCCGCCGACAGCGGCGATTGCCATGCGTTCGCACTGCGCGACCGGCGGCATGCGGCGAACGCATCCCCGGCGGCGTTGCGGCTGGAATACCTGCCCGAGGCGCAGGCCTGGCAGGTGCGCAAATGCCGCGGCGGACAGGTGCCGTCGCAGCCGTTGCGATTGGCGAGCTGAATGATCGCGCGATGCTCTGGGCCTGCCTTCTCCTGCCGCAACTGGCACTCGACGCCGTTCTCCGTCGCCTGCCGGATCCCGATGCGCCGTTCGCGCTGGTCGAAGGGCCTGCGCAGCTGCGCAGGCTGCACAGCGTCAACGAAGCGGCCGGCGCGCACGGGCTGAAGGCCGGCATGCGCCTGTCGGCCGCGCATGCGCTGCTGGCCGATGTGCGCACGCAGGCGCACGACCCGCTGGCCGAATCGACGGCGCATCGTTTGCTCGCGGCCTGGGCCTATCGCCACAGTTCGCTGGTGAGCCAGCAGTGGTCGCGCGCGATCGTGCTGGAAGTGCAGGCGAGCTTCCGCCTGTTCGGGCCGTGGTCGCAGTTCGAGCGCAGGCTGCGCGCGGAACTGGCCGGGCTGGGCTTCGCGCACCGCATCGCGCTCGCGCCGACGCCGACCGCCGCGCGCGTGCTCGTGGGCCTGCGCGATGGACTGGCGGTTACCGCGCCGGCGGAACTGTCGGCGCTGCTCGACCGCACGCCGGTGCGCCGCGCCGCGTTGCCGGGCGATGCCGGCGAGCGCCTGCATCGCATGGGCGTGCGCACGCTGGGCGCATTGCGCGCCCTGCCGGGCGCATCGGTGCAGCGCCGGTTCGGTGCCGAGGTGCTGGCGCATGTGCGCAGGTTGTATGGCGAGAGCGACGATCCGGTGGCCTGCTATACGCCGCCCGACCGCTTCGACATGCGCGTCGAACTGGGCTACGAGGTGGAAGCGCATCCGCCGCTGCTGTTCCCGCTGCGGCGCCTGATCAACGATCTGTGCACCTATCTGTCGGTCCGCGACGGGGGTGTGCAGCGTTTCGTGGTCGTGCTGGAACACGAGACGGGACGGACCGATGTCGAGGTCGGACTGCTCGCGCCCGAACGCACGGCGACGATGCTGTTCGAGCTCGCGCGCAACCGGCTCGAACGCACCGCGATTCCCAGGCCGGTCGTCGCGATGCGGCTGCTCGCGCGCGAACTGCCGCCGTTCGTGCCGGCCGCGCGCGATCTGTTCGACACGCGTCCGCAACAGGCGCTGGACTGGCCGCACCTGCGCGAACGCCTGCGCGCGCGGCTCGGCGACGATGCCGTCTACCGCGTGGCACCGGCCGGTGATCCGCGCCCTGAACGTGCATGGTCGCGCCGCATCGGCGATGGCGGCGGTGCGATTGCGGATGCACCCGCGCGTCCGCCGCGACCGGCCTGGCTGCTGCCGCAACCGCTGCCACTGCACGACGCGGGTCTGCGCATCCTCTCCGGGCCGGAGCGGCTGGAAAGCGGCTGGTGGGACGATGCCGAGGCACGCCGCGACTACTACGTCGTCGAAACCCGCGACGGCCAGCGCGGCTGGGCGTTCGTACCGCCCGGACGCTTCGACGGCTGGATGCTGCACGGCTGGTTCGCATGAGCTGGGACGATGCGATCGACGGCGTCGACCGCGACACGCCGGGCGGCCACATCCCGCGCGCGTTGCGCGTGGCCGCGCGCCTGCGCGCCGCCGCGAACGACGATGTCGCACCCGAAACGGCCGACGACCTGCCCGCGTATGCGGAACTGCACTGCCTGTCGGATTTCTCGTTCCTGCGTGGCGCATCCAGTGCCGACCAGCTGTTCGCCCGCGCCGTGCAGTGCGGCTACAGCGCGCTCGCGATCACCGACGAGTGTTCGCTCGCGGGCATCGTGCGCGGACTGGAAGCATCGGAGGAAACCGGGCTCAAGCTGATCGTCGGCAGCGAGTTCCGGCTGCTCGACGACACACGCTTCGTGCTGCTGGTCGAGACCCGTGCCGGCTACACGCAGCTGTGCGCGCTGATCACCCGCGGCCGTCGTGCCGGCAGCAAGGGGCAGTACCGGCTGTCGCGCGCGGATGTCGAGGCCGAATTCCGGGGGAGAGTGCCCGGTGTATTCGCCGTGTGGCTGCCAGGTAGTGCGCCCGAAGCAGAGCAGGGCACCTGGCTGCGCGACGTGTTCACGGGGCGCACGCATCTGGCTGTCGAACTGCATCGCGAACATGACGACGCGCAGCGTCTTTCCTCGCTGCTGGCGCTTTCGCGCACGCTGGACATTCCGGCTGTGGCCAGTGGCGACGTGCACATGGCGACGCGGCGCGAACGCATGCTGCAGGACACGTTGACCGCGATCCGCCACACCACGCCGATCGCCGACTGTGGCGAACACCTGTTCCGCAATGGCGAACGGCATCTGCGTACGCGGCGCGCACTCGGCAACATCTACGGGCCCGCATTGATGCAGGCCACCGTCGATCTCGCGGTGCGCTGCAGCTTCGGGATGCGCGAACTGCATTACGACTATCCGGTCGAGCTGGTGCCCGAGGGGCATACGCCGACGACGTGGCTGCGCGAATTGACCGAGCAAGGCATCCGATTCCGCTGGCCGGACGGGCCTACAGACAAGGTCCGCGAGCTGGTCGAGAAAGAGCTCGCGCTGATTGAATATAAAGGCTATGAGGCGTTCTTCCTGACGGTGGCGGATGTTGTCGCCTTCGCCAGGAGCAAGGAGATCCTGTGCCAAGGTCGTGGCTCGTCGGCTAATTCAGCGGTGTGCTACGCACTCGGCATCACCGCGGTGAATCCCGATGAAGCCCGGCTTCTCATGGCACGCTTCATCTCCAGGGATCGTGACGAGCCTCCCGACATCGACGTCGACTTCGAACACGAGCGACGCGAAGAAGTCATCCAGTACGTCTACGGCAAGTACGGTCGCGAACGTGCCGCGCTCGCCGCCACGGTCATCAGTTATCGCGGCAAGAGCGCGGTGCGCGATGTGGCCAAAGCCTTCGGCCTGCCACCCGATCAGATCGCATTGCTCGCCAACTGCTATGGCTGGGGCAATGGCGATACGCCGATGGACCAGCGCATCAGTGAGGCCGGGTTCGATCTCGACAATCCGCTGATCGCAAAGATCCTGGTCATCACCGAGATGTTGCGTGGTCACCCGCGCCATCTGTCGCAGCACGTCGGCGGCTTCGTGATCTCGAACGATCCGCTGTCGCGCCTGGTGCCGGTGGAGAACGCTGCGATGGACAACCGCACGATCATCCAGTGGGACAAGGATGATCTGGAAACCATGCATCTGCTCAAGGTCGACTGCCTCGCGCTGGGCATGCTGACCTGCATCCGCAAGACGCTGGACCTGATCAATCGCCGACGCGGGCAGAAGCTCGAGATCGCGACCCTGCCGCACGAGGATGGAGAAACCTACGACATGATCCAGATCGCCGACACCGTCGGTGTGTTCCAGATCGAATCGCGCGCGCAGATGGCCATGTTGCCGCGTCTGAAGCCGGCGTGCTTTTACGACCTGGTGATCGAAGTCGCCATCGTGCGGCCGGGGCCGATCCAGGGAAACATGGTGCATCCCTATCTCCGGCGCCGCCAGCATCCCGAAGAGATCGCGTATCCATCGGAAGAAGTCGCCGAAATTCTGAAACGCACACTCGGCGTGCCGCTGTTCCAGGAACAGGTCATGGAACTGCTGATCAAGGGCGCCGACTACACCGACAGCGAAGCCGACAACCTGCGGCGCTCGATGGCGGCGTGGCGACGCGGCGGCGACATGGAACCGCATCGGCTGCGGGTGCGCGAGCGCATGACTTCGAAAGGCTACGACCCGGGATTCATCGAACAGATCTTCGAGCAGATCAAGGGCTTCGGTTCCTACGGCTTTCCGCAGAGCCACGCCGCGTCGTTCGCCAAACTCGTCTACGCCAGTTGCTGGCTCAAGCGCCACGAGCCGGCGGCGTTCGCCTGCGGCCTGCTCAACGCGCAGCCGATGGGCTTCTATTCGCCGAGCCAGATCGTGCAGGACGCGCGACGCGGCAGTCCGCATCGCGCGCCGGTCACCGTGTTGCCGGTCGACGTGATGCACAGCGATCGCGACTGCACGCTGGTCGGCGGACGCGCCTGGCGAAACGATGAAGATCCCGGCACGCAACCCGATATCCGGCTCGGCCTGCGACTGGTCGAGGGCCTGTCGAAAGCGATGGCCGAAGCCATCGTCGCCGCACGCCGGCAACGCCCGTTCGAAAGCGTCCAGGATCTGTGCCTGCGCGTCGGCCTCGACGAGAAGACGCGCAGCGCGCTCGCCGAATCCGGCGCGCTCGCGTCGCTGGCAGGGCATCGCAACGCGGCGCGCTGGGCCGTCGCCGGCATCGAGCGGCAACGACCGCTGCTGCCCGGCAGCCCGGACGAGGAGGTGGTCGAACTGCCGATGCCGCGCGCGGGCGAGGAGATCCTGTCCGACTACCGCAGCACCGGCCTGACGCTCGGCCCGCATCCGATGGTGCTGCTGCGCCCGAAGATGACCGCGCGGCGGATCGTCGGCCTGCGCGATCTGCAGCAGCGCCGGCACGGCAGCGGCGTGCACGTCGCAGGCCTGGTCACCCAGCGGCAGCGTCCGGCAACGGCGAAGGGCACGATCTTCGTCACGCTCGAGGACGAGACCGGGATGATCAACGTGATCGTCTGGCCGCATCTCGCGCTGCGGCGCCGCCGCGCGTTGCTGGAATCGCGGCTGCTCGCGGTTCGCGGTCGCTGGGAGCGCGTGGACGGCGTCGCCCATCTGATCGCCGGCGATCTCGAGGATCTCAGCGGCATGCTCGGCGTCATGCAGCTGCCGTCGCGGGATTTCCACTGAAGTCGAACCGGATGCGCGGTCTGGGAGCGAACGCCTGTATCCGCTGCGCATGTACAGGTGCAGGGCACGTTGTAGGTCTGCGCATTACGAACAGGCAGCAGCATCCCGATGCTGCCGCATCTCCGGATCATGCTTCGATCGGGATGTCCGCTTCAGCCTGATCCTGGACCTGTATTCGCAACGGCTTGACGAAATGGACGACGTCAGACGTGTCCTTTTCGGAGATGTGTTCGAAGCCTTCACTCGAGTACAGGCGGATGTTTTGCGCACTGCGAGCGCCGGTTTCCAACGCTGCCACGGTGCAGACCGGATCGGCCTCGCGCTCCACGAGTCCCAGGAGCCAGCGTCCGATGCCGGTTCCCCGCATGTGCGGCGCGACCGCCAGGCGACCGATGTGCCACGCATCACCATCGCGGCGCGCGCGGACCATGCCGAGCAACTTGCCGTCACGCCACAGTCCGATCGCCATCCACTGATCGAGCCAGATCCGCACGTCATCCAGGCTTTCATGCAGGGCAGGGATGTCCAGGGTCTGGTTGGCAAGGGCCTCGTCGACCCAGGAGCATCGCTGGAGAACGATGACATCGGCTGCATCCGCCGACGTCAGGCGGCGGGTGTAGGACCCTGCAACCGGTCCCGCCTGCGTCGAACTGTCCAGGGCCTCGCGCATGGGCCGGAGTGCATGCCCCAGTCTGACGACTTCCTCCAGAAGCCGTGACGCGAGGCCATCCAGACGCTCGTCCTGCCGGACCTGTCCATCCGCGATGCCATACCCGATCCGGATCGCCACCGTCTCGCCGGTCGGGACGAGCCGAAGCGCGGCCAAGACCTGCTTGGCATGCTGCACCGATCGCGTACCGGCAGAGGTATGCCCGTAGCTGACGAAGCCGACCGGCTTCCACGCCCACTCACGACTGAGGTAATCGAGCGCGTTCTTCAGGACGGCCGGAATGCCGTAGTTGTACTCGGGCGTGACGAAGACGAAGCCATCAGCATCGTCGACCAATGCGCTCCAGGCCCGGGAATGCGGATGTTGATAGATGCCGGATGCCGGATGCTCGGCTTCGTCCATGAACGGCAGGTTCAGGTCGGCCAGCGAAACGGCGGTCAGCTCGGCGCCTGAAATCTCGGCTCGCGCTGATGCCGCACGTATGAACCAGTCGCCGACGATCGGAGTCAGTGCGCTAGGCCGAGTGCTGCAGACGAGCACCATGATGCGAAATTTTTTCGTTGACATGTAATCAATGCTGGGGAATAGTCAGTTACATGTCAACGAAAAAAACGACCGCAACCTCCATTTGGCTCAATGACGCAGAGGAGGCTGCCTGGCGCGCCTTTCGGCGTATGGCCATCCATGTCCGTACGCAGACCAGCCAAGCACTCGCCGAAACCGGTCTGTCCGAAGCGGACTACGAGGTGCTTAGCACCCTGGTCGAGCGACCCGATACGACGAGCACCCTGCATGCGCAGGCCGCCAAGATGGGTTGGTCGCGAAGCCGGCTCTCACGTCACGCGTCCCGCATGGAGAGCCGGGGACTGATCGAACGTGCTGCCGATCCTTCCGATGGTCGAGGGTGTCTGCTCATCCTCAGCCGTCTGGGCCGGGACACGCTGCGCGCAGCGACGCCCACGCATCTGGAGTCCGTCCGCCAACATTTCGCCGATCCGCTGGATGCCGCCGATCTGCAAGCCCTCGAACGGATTGCGGGCAAACTTTGTGCAGGTGAAGGGGCAGGCGGCTGATTGAATCGGTCGTATGTGGGTTATGCACGGCCGGTGACTCAGCTGCGCAGCGCCGGCTGATGGTCATCTCTGTAGATGAAATGGAGCAACCAAGCTGCCGCGCGTCGCGTCCACGTCGCAATACGTAACTTCGCATAATGTACATTATGTAATTTCCCGACCTGGTTCTGGTTGGCATCGATCTGACGGTAACCATGGCAGCGCCCCTTCTCAAGGGCGCTGCCATCCCGGTTAGAACCAGGTCCGCAGCCCGACCACGATCTTCGTGTCGTCGGGCGCTTCGCCCACGGCTTCGCGCAAATCCCGTGTGCCGCCATACGCGCGCTCTTGCACGACGCCGATGTACGGCGCGAACCTGCGGGTGAACTCGTAGCGCAGTCGCAGGCCGGCTTCGGCCTTGGCGAGTCCACTGCCGATGCCGCGTGCCGGGTCGTTGCGGCGCGCGAAATCCAGCTCGACGACAGGTTGCAGGATCAGGCGGTTCGTCAGCAGCAGTTCGTACTCGAGTTCGAGTTCAGCGATGACCTGGCCGCCTTCGCCGGCATACGCCATCGCCGAGACTTCGAACATGTACGGCGCGAGGCCTCGGATGCCGACGGCCGCGAAGGTCTGCGACGGCCCCGGCCGGAACGATTGGCGGGCGCCGGCGACGACATCCCACCATGGCGTGATGCTGCGGCCGTAGAGCACGTCGAGATCCGCGGCGTGCGTGCGCCCTGCACTGCGTTCGCCGCTGGCCTTCAACCACAGACGATCGGTGTCGCCGCCGATCCACGCATCCGCTTCCCAAGCTTGGCCGCGGCCGTGGTCGCCATCGAAGGCTTCCAGGCGGTCGAACCGGACGAAGCTGCGGATCGCGTCGTCGTGCATCTCGTGGCCATGCAGATGCTCGGGAAACGCGGCGGCGCGATCGGCATCGGTGATCGCGGGCAGCGGTTCGCGTGGTGGATGGTCGGCCGGCAGTTCGCCGGGCGTTCGTGCAGTGCCGCTCCGATGATGCGCGTGTGCGTCTTCACCTGTGGCCGGCACAGGCGCCTGGCCTGAATCCGGATGGCCTGCATGTCCAGCATGCACCGAATGATCCTGCGCGGTATCGGAATCGGCAGCGGTTTGGTTCCGATGCCGGGCGTGCGAGTCGTCTGCATTCGTGTCTGTCGCGGAGGCTGCAGGCCCGGTGTGCCCACTGCCAAGCGCGTGATGCGCGTCCACCGCACCTGCATCGGTGCGCGGCTCCGCCGGCTTGCGGTGGTGCGCGTGCGGATCGGTCGCCGCCGGCGGCTCTGCAGGCTTCGAAATGCGCGGTCGCGGCGGTGTCGCGCGCGGTTGCGTCGGCTTCTCTGCGGGCTTCGCAGCCGGTGGATGATGATGCCCATGCGGATGCGAACCATGCTGCGCATATGCATTGCCGATCGCGGCGCACAGCGCAGCGGCCAGCACACTGGCGCGCGCGATCGTCGACGACGTGATCATTCGACCACCTGCACTTCGCGGAACATGCCCGCTTCCATGTGGTACAGCAGATGGCAGTGATAGGCCCAGCGTCCGAGCGCGTCAGCGCGCACGCGATAGCTGCGTTTCGAACCCGGCGGCATGTCGACGGTGTGCTTGCGCAACTGGAAGTTGCCCTGCGCGTCCTCGACGTCGCTCCACATGCCGTGCAGATGGATCGGGTGCGTCATCATCGTGTCGTTGACCAGCACGATGCGCAGACGCTCGCCGTAGTTCAGCCGCAGCGGCTGCGCATCGGCGAACTTGATGCCGTCGAACGACCACGCGAATTTTTCCATGTGGCCGGTCAGATGCAGCTCGATCTCGCGTCCGGGCGCGCGGCCGTCGGGATCGTCGAACAGGCTGCGCATCATGCCGTAGGTCAGCACGGTGCGGCCGTTGTCGCGCAGGCCGATGCCTGGATCGTCGAGCCGGTGCGTCGGCGTCATCGTCTGCATGTCGACCAGCGGATTGTTCCGCTCGCTGTCGGGATGCGACTGCATCGCGCCGGTGCCATGACCGCCATGCCCCATCGCTGCATGATCCATCGCTGCATGATCCATTGCAGCGTGACCCATCGCGGCGTGATCGATGCTCGCATGGTCCGTCGCGCCACTGCCGGCATGCCCCATCGACGCGTGGTCGTGCGCACTCCCCTGCCCCGCGCCGTGCCCGGCATGACCGCCGCCGTGCATGCCGCCGTGGCCCATGTCGTCCATCGTCAGGATCGGCCGCTGATCCACATTCGGCACGGGCGCGCGCAGGCCTTCGCGCACGGCGAGCGTGCCGCTGACGAAACCGGTGCGGCCCATGTCCTGGGCGAAGATCGTGTAGGCGTCCTGTCCGGACGGCTCGACGATCACGTCGAAGGTTTCGGCCACCGCGATGCGGAACTCGTCGACGCTGACCGGATGCACGTACTGGCCGTCGGCCGCGACGACGGTCATCTTCAATCCCGGAATGCGCACGTCGAAGTACGTCATCGCCGAGCCGTTGATGAAGCGCAGGCGGATCTTCTCGCCGCTGCGGAACAGCGCGGTCCAGTTTCCGGGCGAGGTCGTGCCGTTCATCAAGTAGGTGTAGGTGTGCGCGTTGACGTCGGAGATGTCGGTCGGCGTCATGCGCATCTGGCCCCAGCCGCGGCGCTCGGCGAGCGTCGCGCGCAGGCCGTCCGCGCGCACGTCGCGGACGAAGTTGCCGAGCGTGCGCTTGTAGTAGTTGTCGTGCTCGGCCATCTTCTTCAGCCGCGCGAACAGCGCCTGCGGCGGCAGGTCGGTCCAGTCGGTCAGCAGCACGACGTAGTCGCGATCGAACGCGAACGGCTCTGGCTCGATCGGATCGATGATCAGCGCGCCGTACATGCCGGCCTGTTCCTGGAAGCCGGAATGGCTGTGGTACCAGTAGGTGCCGCCCTGGCGCACGTCGAAGCGGTACTGGAACGTCTCGCCGCGATGGATGCCGTCGAAGCTCAGGCCGGGCACGCCGTCCATGTTCGACGGCAGCAGGATGCCGTGCCAGTGGATCGAGGTCATGTCTCCGTAGATCGAACCGGCCGGCAGCGCGTTGCGCACGCGCAGGTCGACCGTGGTGCCTTCGCGCCAGCGCAGGATCGGCGCCGGCAGCGAGCCGTTGATCGTGGCTGCGGGCCGCGTGCGGCCGGTGAAGTTGACGAGGGTCTCGCCGACGACGAGGTCGAAATCGGTGCCGGCGAGCACGCGGCTCGTCGGCGACTGCAATGCCCAGCTGGCGCGTGGCCACAGGCCGGCGCCCGCAGCGGCGATGCCGCCCAGCGCGAGGCCCTGCACGAAACGGCGGCGCGACGGCGCGACGCCATCATCCATGGGAATTCGGAATGTCATGTCTTGCTCCAGATCGGAAACCGGACCGCGGTGCGGCCCATGCCCTGCCCCATGGCGGGACAGCGATGCGATCAGGCGCGAAAGATCGGAGGTCGGACGGGATCGTCGAGGTGCGGGGCGGCGCGGTCTTCGGGCACATGCGCGATGACGACCGTGCTGCCGGTCGATGCGGCGATACGCGGCACGACCGGCAATACGCTGCCGCAGCCATGCAGACAGAGACAGTCGCCGCCGTTGCAGCAGTTGTCGGGCGCCGGTGCCTGGCGTTCGTACGTGGCACCTGCCACCGCGTCGGGATCGGAAACCGTCGAATGGCATGGCGGCGTGTCGGACGCCGCGAGCGCGGCATGCGACGTCGATGTCGCAGGCCCCGTGGCTGCGAACGCAACGCCCATGCCGTCGAATGCCAGCAGGACGGCGAGCAGCAGATGCAGCAGCACGAGCGCGGAAGAACGCATGCGGCGAGTATACGTCGACGGGCAAATGCGCCGCGCTGCGCGATCACGCGTACCGGTCGCAGAAAGCAGAACGGGCAGCCCTTGCGAGCTGCCCGTCTGCTTGAAAAGTGGCGTCCCCACGGGGATTCGAACCCCGGTGTCCACCGTGAAAGGGTGGTGTCCTAGGCCTCTAGACGATGGGGACGCAGAAACCTGCATCATTCTGACGATCGGCCTTTGATCGACAGACGAATTGTGGTGGAGCCAGGCGGGATCGAACCGCCGACCTCCTGCATGCCATGCAGGCGCTCTCCCAGCTGAGCTATGGCCCCACGTTTGGGAGCGCGAAATTGTAGTGTTCCGTATCGGCAACGTCAACAGAATTTCGCACTTCCTTCGTTCGCTTCGATTCGTTCCGGAGAACGTCTCAGCCGGTGGCGCCGGCCTTGCTGCGATCGAGCCGCGCATCATCCGGATTTGGACGCAGGCTTGCAAGCCCATGGCCCTGGTCGTCGAGATACTGCAGCCACTTGCCGAGGAAAGTGTTCATGCGCAGGCGGTGGTCGACCACTTCCTCCGGCGGCGGAAACATGCCGATCACGTCCTGCCAGCGGCGGCCGACATAGCAATGCGTCGCCTCGACCTGCCCCGCATCGCGATACAGGCGCAGGTGCGCGGACGGATCGGGTTCGCCGGTCACCGGGTCGAGCATCGCGTAGCTCAGGCGCAGCTCGGTCGTGTAGGGATGCTGTTCGGTGACGTCCAGCAGCACCGGCAACGCGCCCGGCACCTCGGACCGGTAGCGGCCGGGCGCGAGGCTCGCGGGATCGAACAGGCGGACCAGCCGCTCGTGGTTCTCCGCGTACAGCGCCATCAGCCAGCCGAAGCGGCCCATCGAGGGCACGCGGGGGCGACGGCGGGTGAGGACTTTTTCCATGGATCGATGCTACATCCGCGGCGATGAATCCGTCAGGATCGATCAACGGCGTGCGGGATGGGGATCCGGGCCTGCCGTCCCCATCTCCGACACGAAGCCTTCAGTACATGACCCGCTCGATCCCCAGTGTCGCCAGCACCTTGCTCGAGATCTCCTCGATCGAGGTGTGCGTGGTGCTCAGCGACGGCATGCGCTCGGCGCGGAACAGCGCCTCCGCCGCGCCGACCTCGTGCTTGCAGGTCTCCAGCTTCGCGTAGCGCGAGTTGGGCCGTCGTTCCTGGCGGATCTGCGCCAGGCGCACCGGATCGATCGTCAGCCCGAACAGCTTGGCCCGGTGCGCGCGAAGCCGCGGCGGCAGGCGGTCGTGTTCGAGGTCCTCCTCGGTCAGCGGATAGTTCGCCGCGCGCACGCCGTGATGGAGCGCGAGGTAGACGCAGGTCGGCGTCTTGCCCGCGCGCGACACCGCGACCAGGATCACGTCGGCCTCGTCGTAGTTCGTGGCCATGCCGTCGTCGTGGGTCAGCGCGAAGTTCATCGCGTTGATGCGGCGGTGGTAGGTCTCGAAATCGACCATGCCGTGCGCGCGGCCCACACGCGACTCGCGCGTCTCCAGCAGCTCGCGCTCCAGCGGCTCGATGAACGGCGCGAACACGTCGAGGACCAGCGCTCCGCTCTCCCCCAGGCCCATCGCCAGCCCCGGATCGACGCAGGAACTGATGACGATCGGGCGCACGCCCATCGCCTCGCCGCGCGCGCGGATCAGCCCGGCGACCTCGCGGGCACGCTCGATGGTGTCCACGAACGGGATGCGGTTGGTACTGAACTGCGTGCCCGAGAACTGGGTCAGCAGGCTGTGGCCGATGGTCTCGGCGGTGATGCCGGTGCCGTCGGACACGTAGAACACCGGGCGGGGACTGGACATGCGCACTCCGGAAGTCGCGTGACGAGCGCCGCGGCGCCCGGGATGGCTAAAATAGCGGTTCAGTGCCGGGCTTGCCCGCCCGGTCTCCCACGATCAACGCGACACGGAGTCTCCTCTTGAGCGCCAACATCCTGTGGCTGCACGACCTGCGCCTGTCCGACCTCGCCCAGGTGGGCGGCAAGAACTCGTCCCTCGGCGAGATGATCGGCAACCTCGCCAAGCTGGGTGTGTCGGTCCCCGGCGGTTTCGCCACCACGGCCGATGCATTCAAGGCGTTCATCGCCCACAACGACCTGCACCAGCGCATCTTCGATCGCCTCGCGCCGCTCGACGTCGAAGACGTCGCCGCGCTGACCGCGGCCGGCAAGGAGATCCGCGGCTGGGTCATCGACGCGCCGCTGCAGCCCGATCTCGATGCCGACATCCGCAGCGCATACGACAAGCTTGCGGCGGAGAACGGCGGCGGTGACATCGCCGTGGCCGTGCGCTCGTCGGCGACCGCCGAGGATCTGCCCGATGCCTCGTTCGCCGGCCAGCAGGAAACGTTCCTCAACGTCACTGGCGCCGACGACGTGGTGGTCAAGGTCAAGGAAGTCTTCGCCTCGCTCTACAACGACCGCGCGATCGCCTACCGCGTGCACCACGGCTTCAAGCACGAGGACGTGTTCCTGTCGTCGGGCGTGCAGCTGATGGTGCGTTCGGACATCGGCGCCTCCGGCGTGCTGTTCACGCTCGACACCGAATCCGGCTTCCGCGACGTGGTGTTCGTGACCTCGAGCTTCGGCCTCGGCGAGATGGTCGTCCAGGGCGCGGTGAACCCCGACGAGTTCTACGTCTACAAGCCCACGCTGCGCGCTGGCAAGCCGGCGATCCTGCGTCGCGGCATCGGCAGCAAGCAGCTGCGCATGGTGTATTCCGACGTGCCGGGCGAGCGCGTGCGCATCGAGGACACGCCGGCCGACCTGCGCGACACCTTCTCGATCACCGACGAGGACGTGCAGGAACTCTCGCGCCAGGCGTTGATCATCGAGGAGCACTACAAGCGCCCGATGGACATCGAATGGGCGAAGGACGGCGCCAGCGGCAAGCTGTTCATCGTGCAGGCGCGTCCCGAGACGGTGAAGTCGCGCGTCAAGAACACCCAGATCGAGCGGTTCTCGCTCGAGAAGCGTGGCGAGGTGGTCTGCGAAGGCCGCGCGATCGGCCAGAAGATCGGCGCCGGCGTCGCACGCGTCGTGCGTTCGCTCGACGACATGAGCCGCGTGCAGCCCGGCGACGTGCTCGTCGCCGACATGACCGATCCCGACTGGGAGCCGGTGATGAAGCGCGCCGCGGCCATCGTCACCAACCGCGGCGGCCGCACCTGCCACGCGGCGATCATCGCCCGCGAACTCGGCGTGCCCGCCGTCGTCGGCACCGGCAACGCGCTGGACACGATCGAGGACGGCCAGGAAGTCACGATCAGCTGCGCCGAAGGCGATACCGGCTACATCTACGGCGGCATCCTGCCGTTCGAGCGCATCACCACCGATCTGACCTCGATGCCCGAGGCACCGCTGAAGATCATGATGAACGTCGCCAACCCCGAGCGCGCGTTCGACTTCGGTCAGCTGCCCAATGCCGGCATCGGCCTGGCGCGTCTGGAGATGATCATCGCCGCCCACATCGGCGTGCATCCCAACGCCCTGCTCGAATACGACAAGCAGGATGCGGAGACGAAGAAGAAGATCGACGCCAAGACCATCGGTTACGGCGGCCCGGTCGACTTCTACGTCAACCGTCTGGCCGAAGGCATCGCCACGCTGACCGCGTCGGTCGCGCCGAATCCGGTGATCGTGCGCCTGTCGGACTTCAAGTCCAACGAGTACGCGAACCTGATCGGCGGCAAGCGCTACGAGCCGGAAGAAGAGAACCCGATGATCGGCTTCCGCGGCGCCAGCCGTTACGTCGATCCGTCGTTCACCGAGGCGTTCTCGCTCGAATGCCGCGCGGTGCTCAAGGTCCGCAACGACATGGGCCTGGAGAACCTCTGGGTCATGATCCCGTTCGTGCGCACGCTCGACGAAGGTCGCCGGGTCATCGAGGTGCTCGAGAAGAACGGCCTCAAGCGCGGCGAGAACGGCCTGAAGATCATCATGATGTGCGAGCTGCCGTCGAACGCGCTGATGGCCGACGAGTTCCTCGACATCTTCGACGGCTTCTCGATCGGTTCCAACGACCTCACCCAGCTCACGCTGGGCCTGGACCGCGATTCGTCGGTCGTCGCCCACCTGTTCGACGAACGCGACCCGGCGGTCAAGAAGCTGCTGTCGATGGCGATCAAGTCCGCGCGCGCCAAGGGCAAGTACATCGGCATCTGCGGTCAGGGTCCGAGTGACCACCCGGATCTGGCGCAGTGGCTGATGGACGAAGGCATCGAATCGGTGTCGCTCAACCCCGACACCGTGGTCGACACCTGGCTCAAGCTCGCGAAGGGCAAGAAGCCTGCTTGAATGCAGTCCGCTTGACCGGATCGAAACGAACCGTGCTCCAAGCTGCAGCCGTCTCGGGAAACCGGGGCGGCTGTTTCGCTTCCAGGAGTCGGGCATGGATGGTTGGTGGAGTGGCCTGCGGGCCTCGGGTTGGAACGATGTCGTGTTGGCGGTCGGCTTGCGCATCGCGGGTGCGTTGCTGCTGTTCCTGATCGGCCTGCGCATCGCGAAATGGATCGCCGGCGTCGCCGAGCGCGGGCTGCAACGCGCGCACGTGGAGCCGACGGCCACGCATTTCCTGCGCAAGGTCGCCTACGTGATCCTGCTGATCGTGCTGATCCTCGCAGCGCTGCAGGTGGTCGGCGTGCCGATGACGTCGATGGTCGCCGTGCTCGGCGCCGCGGGCCTCGCGATCGGTCTGGCGCTGAAGGATTCGCTGTCGAACATCGCATCGGGCGTGATGCTGGTGACGCTCAAACCCTTCCGCGCGGGCGACGTGGTGACGATCCACGGCGTCAGCGGCACGGTCGACGACGTCAGCATCTTCCAGACCAAGCTGCGCGGCGCCGACAATCAGGTCATCGTGCTGCCGAACAGCCTGATCACCGCCGATTCGATCATCAATCTCACGCCCGATACGCGCCGGCGCGTGGAGGTGGTCGTCGGCATCGGCTACGACGACGACATCGACGCGGCCAAGGCGATCATCCTCGGCATCATGTCGGAAGACGAACGCGTGCTCGCCGAGCCCGGCGCGGCGGTGGTGGTCTATTCGCTGGGCAACAACAGCGTGAACCTCGGCGCGACCTGCCACGTCGCCAACGCCGACTGGTGGGGCGTGAAGTGCATGCTGATCGAGCAGATCAAGAAGCGCTTCGACGCGGGCGGCATCTCGATCCCGTTCCCGCAGCGCGACGTGCACATGCATCACCACCTGCCGCCGGGAACGACGTCGCTGCCCGACGACACGCTCGCCGGCGCGCAGGACGCGGCGCCGCGTCTGCCGCAGGGCTGATGCCCTGCCTGCCTGACGCGGCGATCCGGCCCGTCAGGCCGTCGGCGACGCCAGCGCGGCCATGTGCCGGCGGTAGTGCCGCAGTTCGTCGATCGAATCGCGCACGTCGCTGAGCGCGGTGTGCGCCGAATGCTTGGTGAAACCCGACAGCACCTGCGGCGCCCAGCGGCGCGCGAGTTCCTTGAGCGTGCTGACGTCGAGATTGCGGTAGTGGAAGAACTTCTCCAGCGCCGGCATCTGCCGGTGCAGGAAGCGGCGGTCCTGGCAGATCGAGTTGCCGCACATCGGCGACTTGCCCGGCTCGGCCCACAGCTGCAGGAATTCCAGCGTGCGCGCTTCGGCTTCGGCGATGCCGACGCCCTGCTCCAGCGAGCGCTGCCACAGGCCCGAACGGCGATGCTGGCTGCGGTTCCAGTCGTCCATCGCTTCCAGTACTTCGAGCGGCTGCACGATCGCCAGTTCCGGACCTTCGGCGAGCACGTTGAGTTCGGCGTCGGTGACGATGGTGGCGATCTCGAGGATCCGGTCGTGGTCGGTATCCAGGCCGGTCATTTCCAGGTCGATCCAGATCAGCCGGCCTTCGACGGCCTTGTCGGCATTCATGCGTGCATTCGCCTTCCACGGAGTGACGGCGCATGATATCGCAGCCGTCGCTGCCGCCAGGCCTGCAGTGTTCCCTTCCCAGATGCTGTCCAACCCCGCCTTGACGCACTACGCCATCCTCACCGCGATGCTCGCCCCGGCGTTCTTCCTGACCGCCACCGCCTCGCTGCTCGGATCGGCGAATGCGCGTCTGGCCCGGGTCATCGATCGCACGCGCTCGCTGCTGCGCGATCTGGCCGACGACGAAGGCAACGATCCCGAAGACCGGCGCATCCTCGAAGAACGCATCGCACTGCAGCGTCGACGCAGCCGCATCATCCTGCGCGGCAGCCAGCTGCTGTACGTGGCGATCAGCTGCTTCGTGGGCACCAGCCTGACGGTCGCGGGTGACTCCTTGCTCGACCACCGCTTCGAACAGGCGCCGACCCTGCTGGCCTGTCTCGGCGTGCTGGCGATGTTCGCCGCCAGTCTGTTGCTCGCGCGCGAAGCGTCGATGGCCGTGCATGCGGTCAACGAGGAGATGGATGATGCGCACCGGAAGGCGAATCGGCGCAGTCCGTTGATCTGATGCTTCTGCTTTGACCTTCTCCCTTTGGGAGAAGGTGCCCGAAGGACGGATGAGGGTGCTTTCAGGGCTTTGTCTGGTGAAGCCCCTGCCCTCACCCGACGCGCTGCGCGCGTCGACCTCTCCCAAAGGGAGAGGTGCTGACTTTTACTCTCTATAGAGAGCCTTCGCCGATCGGACTCGGTGCGATCAGCGCGGCGCCAGACCTCGCTTGGCGCGAAAATAATTCGTCAGCATCGGCCCGGCCACGTCGGCCAGCACACCGCCGACGACTTCAATGCGGTGGTTGTGGCGCACGTCGCCGAGCACGTCGAACACGCTGCCGGCCGCGCCGGTCTTGGGATCGAACGCGCCGAACACCACCCGCGCGACGCGCGCGTGGATCATCGCCATCGCGCACATCGCGCAGGGTTCGAGCGTCACGTAGAGCGTGCAGCCGATGAGCCGGTGATTGCCGAGTGCGGCGCCGGCGCGCCGCATCGCGACGATCTCGGCATGCGCGCTCGGATCGTGCTCGGCGATGTTGCGGTTCCAGCCTTCGCCGAGCACCGCGCCGTCAGCGCTCACGACCAGCGCGCCGACCGGAATCTCGTCGTCCTCGTGCATCGCGCGCCCGGCCAATGCCAGCGCGTGCCGCATCCAGGCGGCATCGGCGTCTTCGGGCAGCGGCGGAAAGATCGAATGCATCGAAACCTCAGCGGCTCTCGCGGATATGCGAGGCCTCGTAGCGCGGCATGCCGTGCAGCGTGGCCGCGTCGATCTTCAACGCATCGGCCGCGAATGCCTCCGCGGCGCGCAGCAGGCCGATGGCGGCGCGCAGGCTACCGGAGATGCCGAGAAACTTGATCATGGACAGGCCGGCGGAGACGGAAGCGGGTCGGGAATTGTGCCACCGGACCCGCGCAGCCGCGGCGGCATCGGAGGCGACCCGCCTCCCGCAGCGGGCAGGTCCGATGGCCGAGACGCCGACATCGGTCCACGCCCGTGCTCACGCACCACAGGCGAACAACAGGAACTGGTGCAGCGCATTCGCCGGTGCGGACAAGGCCTCGTCGGGCCGCCAGACCAGGCCCACCTCCATCGGCGGCACCGCGTCGGACAGCGTGCGCACGTCGATCCTGCGGCCTTCCAGCGACCACGGCCGGTAGACCATGTCGGACAGGATGCTGACCCCGAAACCATAGGCGACCAGTCCACGCAGCGCTTCCAGCGACGACGTGCGGAAGGCGACGCTGGGTTCGCGCTGCACCGACTGCCAGTAGCGCATCGCCGACGCTTCGCCCTCGTCGACCTTCAGCATGATGTAGGGATGCAAGGCGACGTCGGCCAGCCCGATCACCGGCAGCTGCGCCAGCGGATGCGATTCGGCCAGCCACAGCTGCCGGCGCGAGCGGATCAGCAGTTGCCGCTTCAGCACGTAGGGCTCGACCATGTTGGAGATGATGCAGAGCCCGAAATCGAGCGCGCCCGCCTCCACGCCGCGTTCGATCTCGACCCGGTCCATGTCGATCAGGTCGATCTCCACCAGCGGATACGAACGCTTGAACCGTGCCAGCAGGCTGGGCAGGAAGTAGCCGAGCACCGTGTACGACGCGCCGACGCGCACCGTGCCGGCCAGCGTGTTGGCCAGGAACATCGGCTCGCTGAGCGCGTCCTGCAGGGTGTCGAGGATGTGCCGCACGTGCTGGTGGAAGCGATGCCCTTCCGCGGTCAGCGCGACACCGTGCGGCATGCGGTCGAACAGGCGCAGGCCGAGCAGCGTCTCGAGCTGGGCGACCGCGGTGGTGATCACCGACTGCGAGACGTGCAGCTTGCGCGCGGCCTGCGAGAACTGGCCCAGCTCGGCCGCCTCGGCGAAATAGCGCAGTTGCCGCAGCGACATGTTGGCGGGGATCTGCATGCAGCCCTCCGGCGGGCGTGGGGTATCTGAATAAACGATACCTCATAGTCAATTAAACAAATTTACGATATTCGCTGCCGCCTTTAGACTTCACGTCTGGCGGATTGCGTCACGCTCCACGCCGCCTTGAAAGCCGCGGGCCGACGCCCGTCCGACCGGGAGAAGCGTTCTTGCACTGTGCCCCGTCCAGTCCGCCCCCGCGCGCGCATTCCGCGCGAGCCACCGCGGCGCCGTCCGTTCCGGACCCCGCCCATATCGCCATCGCCTGCGCCCCCCGCCGCCGGCATGCCTGCAGCTCCATGACCCATGCCCAGCGAGGCCCCTGACATGTCCACATCCCAGAATCCGGCCGCGACCGAACCCTTGCGGCTGCACGTGCCCGAGCCGAGCGCCCGCCCGGGCCAGGCCACCGACTTCTCCTATCTGCAGCTCAGCCCGGCCGGCAGCGTCGACAAGCCCGCGCTGGACGTGCCGGCCAGCCAGACCGCGCCGCTGACCAGCCAGCTGATCCGCGTGCTCGACGAGAACGGCGACGCCGTCGGCCCGTGGGCCGCCGACATCGATGACGCGGTGCTGCTGCGCGCGATGCACGCGATGCTCAAGACCCGCGCGTTCGACGCACGCATGCTGATCGCGCAGCGCCAGAAGAAGACTTCGTTCTACATCCAGTGCCTGGGCGAGGAAGCGATCGCGGTCGGCCAGACGCTGGCGCTGCAGGACGGCGACATGCAGTTCCCGACCTATCGCCAGCAGGGCATCCTGATCACGAAGGACGTCTCGCTGGTCGACATGATGTGCCAGATCCTGTCGAACGCCGCCGACCCGCTGAAGGGCCGCCAGCTGCCGATCATGTATTCGTACAAGGATGCCGGCTTCTTCTCGATCTCCGGCAACCTGACCACCCAGTACATCCAGGCCGTGGGCTGGGGCATGGCCTCGGCGATCAAGGGCGACACCAAGATCGCGACCGCGTGGGTAGGTGACGGCGCGACCGCCGAAGGCGATTTCCACGCAGCCCTCGTCTTCGCCCACGTCTACCGCGCGCCGGTGATCCTCAACGTGGTCAACAACCAGTGGGCGATCTCGACCTTCCAGGCGATCGCCGGTGGCGAGAACACCACCTTCGCCGCACGCGGCGCGGCCTACGGCATTCCGTCGCTGCGCGTGGACGGCAACGATCTGCTGGCCGTCTACGCCGCCTCGCGCTGGGCGGCCGAACGCGCGCGCAGCAACCTCGGTGCGACGATGATCGAATGGGTCACCTATCGCGCCGGTCCGCACTCGACCTCGGACGATCCGTCCAAGTACCGACCCGCCGACGACGCCCAGCACTTCCCGCTCGGCGATCCGATCGACCGCCTGAAACAGCACCTGGTCAAGCGCGGCCTGTGGAGCGACGAACAGCACGAGCAGGTGCGCGCCGAACTCGACGCCGAAGTCTCGCGTGCATTGAAGGAAGCCGAGACCCACGGCCTGCTCGGCAGCGACAACCGGCCCGGCGCGGCCGACATGTTCAACGACGTCTACAAAGAGTTGCCCGAACACCTTCGTCGCCAGCGCCAGCAGTTGGGAGTCTGACCACCATGAGCGAAACCGAACTCCAGACCACCGGCGGCTCGCCGATGACGATGATCCAGGCACTGCGCTCGGCGATGGACGTGATGCTCGAGCGCGACGACAACGTCGTCGTGTTCGGCGAGGACGTCGGCTACTTCGGCGGCGTGTTCCGCTGCACCGACGGCCTGCAGGCCAAGTACGGCAAGCAGCGCGTGTTCGATGCGCCGATTTCCGAAAGCGGCATCGCCGGCGCGGCGATCGGCATGGCCGCCTACGGTCTGCGCCCGGTCGCCGAAATCCAGTTCGCCGACTACATCTATCCGGCCTACGACCAGATCGTGTCCGAGGCCGCGCGCCTGCGCTATCGCTCGGGCGGCATGTTCACCTCGCCGCTGGTGTTCCGCACGCCCTGCGGCGGCGGCATCTACGGCGGCCAGACCCACAGCCAGAGTCCGGAGGCGATCTTCGCCCACGTGGCCGGCCTGCGCACGGTGATGCCGTCCAATCCCTACGACGCCAAGGGCCTGCTGATCGCCTCGATCGAGAACGACGATCCGGTGATCTTCCTCGAGCCCAAGCGCCTCTACAACGGCCCGTTCGACGGCCACCACGACCGCCCGGTCGTCGCCTGGTCCAAGCACGCCGACAACCTCGTGCCCGAGGGCTACTACAGCGTGCCGCTGGACAAGGCCGCGATCGTCCGCGAAGGCAAGGCGGTCACGATCCTGACCTACGGCACCACCGTGTGGGTGGCGCAGGCCGCGGCCGAGGATGCCGGCATCGACGCGGAGGTCATCGACCTGCGCAGCCTGTGGCCGCTGGATCTCGACGCGATCACCGAGTCGGTCAAGAAGACCGGCCGCTGCATCGTGCTGCACGAGGCCACGCGCACCTGCGGCTTCGGCGCCGAGCTGGTCGCGCTGGTGCAGGAGCACTGCTTCTATCACCTGCAGGCACCGGTCGAACGCGTCACCGGCTGGGACACCCCCTATCCGCATGCGCAGGAATGGGACTACTTCCCGGGCCCGGCCCGGGTCATCGAAGCGTTGCAGCGCGTGCTGGAGGACTGAGCCATGGGACATCACGTCATCAAGATGCCGGACATCGGCGAAGGCATCGCCGAAGTCGAAGTGATCGCCTGGAAGGTCGAAGTCGGCGGCCAGGTCGCCGAAGACCAGGTCGTGGCCGAGGTCATGACCGACAAGGCCATGGTCGAGATCCCCTCCCCCGTCGCCGGTACGGTCGTGTCGCTGGGCGGCAAGCCGGGCGAGATGATGGCCGTCGGCAGCGAGCTGATCCGCCTCGAAGTCGAAGGCGCCGGCAATGCCGCGTCCGCAGGTGCACCGGCTGCGGCCAAGCCCGTTGAAACCGCGGCCGAGCCGAAGGCCGAAGCGCCGAAGCCGGCTCCGGAAGCCAAACCTGCGCCTGCAACCGAGGCCAAGCCCGCCGCGGCGCCTGCGAAGGCCACAGCGCCTGCACCGGCCGCCAAGAGTGATGCGCGCGGCGCGGTCACCAACGGCGTGCTCAACGCCGGCGAAGCGCCGCTGGCCTCGCCCGCCGTGCGTCGCCGCGCCTGGGATCTGGGCATCGAGCTGCGCTACGTGCCGGCGACCGGTCCGGGCGGCCGCATCCTGCACGCCGATCTCGACGCCTATGCCGCTGCCGGCGGCAAGGCGCAGCCGGTCGGCGGTGGCGCGGGTGGCAGCAGCTACGCGCGCCGCACCGGCGAGGAGCAGGTGCAGATCATGGGCCTGCGCCGCAAGATCGCGCAGAAGATGCAGCAGTCATGGTCGAACATTCCGCACATCACCTATGTGGAAGAAATCGACGTCACCGACGTCGAGGTGCTGCGCGCCAAGCTCAACGAGCGCTGGGGCAAGGAGCGCGGCAAGCTGACCCTGCTGCCGTTGCTGGCACGCGCGGTGGTGCTGGCCGCGCGCGACTTCCCGCAGATGAACGCCCGTTTCGACGACGAGGCCAACATCGTCACCCGCTACGAGGGTGTGCAGCTCGGCATCGCGACGCAGAGCGCGGTGGGCCTGTCGGTGCCGGTGGTCGCGCACGCCGAATCGCTGGACCTGTGGCAGACCGCGGCCGAGATTTCGCGCCTCGCCACCGCAGTGCGCGAAGGCAAGGCGACGCGCGATGAACTCTCGGGTTCGACGATCACCATCAGCAGCCTCGGCCCGGTCGGCGGCGTGGTGACCACGCCGATCATCAACCACCCGGAAGTCGCGATCGTCGGCGTCAACCGCATCATCGAACGTCCGATGTTCCGCGAAGGCCAGGTCGTCGCGCGCAAGCTGATGAACCTGTCTTCCTCGTTCGACCATCGCATCGTCGACGGCATGGACGCCGCCGAGTTCGTGCAGGCGATCCGTCGTCGTCTGGAAACCCCTGCACTGCTGTTCGTGGAGTAACTGATGAGCCAGACCATCGAAACCCGGCTGCTGGTCATCGGCGGCGGCCCCGGCGGTTACATCGCCGGAATCCGCGCCGGCCAGCTCGGCGTCAAGACCATCGTCGTCGAAGGCGTCAATCCGGGCGGCACCTGCCTCAACATCGGCTGCATTCCGTCGAAGGCGCTGATCCATGCCGCCGAGGAATTCGCCAAGGTCACGACGTTCGCGGCCGGCACGTCTCCGCTCGGCATCACCGTGCAGGCACCCGCGCTCGATCTCGCGAAGACCGTCGCGTGGAAGGCCGGCATCGTCAAGAAGCTGACCGGCGGCGTGAGCGCGCTGCTGAAGAAGAACGGCACGCCACTCATCAAGGGATGGGCGACGATCGTCGACGGCAAGACCGTCGACGTCGCCGGCGCCGGGGACGACGGCGGCACGCTGCGCATCAAGTGCGAGCACCTGCTGCTGGCCACCGGTTCGGAGCCGGTGGAGCTGCCGTTCCTGCCGTTCGGCGGCAAGGTGATCTCCTCGACCGAAGCGCTGTCGCCGACCTCGCTGCCGAAGCAGCTGATCGTCGTCGGTGGCGGTTACATCGGTCTCGAACTCGGCACGGTCTACCGCAAGCTCGGCTGCGAGGTCACCGTGGTCGAAGCGCAGGACCGCATCCTGCCGGCCTACGACGCCGAACTGACCAAGCCGGTCGCCACGCATCTCGACAAGTCGGGCGTGAAGGTGCTGACGAAGCACAGCGTGCTCAGCCTGACGGACGGCGGCGCGCTGCGGGTGCGCGATCCGGACGGCAACGAACTTACGCTCGACGCCGACCAGATCCTGGTCGCGGTCGGCCGTCGCCCGAAGACCGACGGTTTCAATCTCGAATCGCTGGGTCTCGATCTCGCCGGCAAGGCCATCAAGATCGATGACCAGTGCAGGACCTCGATGCGCAACGTCTGGGCGATCGGCGACGTCGCCGGCGAGCCGATGCTGGCGCACCGCGCGATGGCGCAGGGCGAACTGGTGGCCGAAGTGGTCAGCGGCAAGAAGCGCCACTTCGTGCCGGCCGCGATTCCGGCGGTGTGCTTCACCGATCCGGAAGTCGTCGTCGTCGGCCTGTCGCCGGACGAAGCCAAGGCACAGGGCATCGACATCAAGTCGGCGCTGTTCCCGTTCGCCGCCAATGGCCGGGCGATGTCGCTGGAATCGACCGATGGCTTCGTGCGCGTGGTCGCGCGCGCCGGCGATCACCGTATCCTCGGCTGGCAGGCGGTCGGCGTGCAGGTCTCCGAGCTGTCGATCGCGTTCGTGCAGTCGATCGAGATGGGCGCGACGCTCGAGGACATCGCCGGTACCATCCATCCCCACCCGACGCTGGGCGAAGCCGTGCAGGAAGCCGCGCTGCGCTCGCTCGGCCACGCCCTGCACATCTGAGCCACGCCGCATGACCATCGAGCCGATCCACACCTTCCGCATCGTCCCGTCGCAGCAGGCACGCCTGCAGGCCGACCGCGAAGCGATCCTCGCCGACCCCGGCTTCGGCACGCACTTCACCGACCACATGGTCGCGATCGACTGGACGGTCGAAGCCGGCTGGCACGACGCGCACGTGCGGCCCTTCGGTCCGCTGACGTTCTCCCCCGCCGCCGCGGTGCTGCATTACGGCCAGGAGATCTTCGAAGGCATGAAGGCGTTCCGCCATGCCGACGGCTCGATCTGGACCTTCCGGCCCGACGCCAACGGTCGCCGCCTGCAGCATTCGGCCCGCCGCATGGCGCTGCCGGAACTGCCCGTCGACCTGTTCGTCGAATCGATCCGCCAGCTGGTCCACACCGACCAGAACTGGGTGTCGGACGGTGGCGAGTCCAGCCTCTACATCCGCCCCTTCATGATCGCCAACGAGGAGTTCCTCGGCGTGCGCCCTGCCCGTCGCGTGGCCTACTACGTGATCGCCAGCCCCGCCGGCGCCTACTTCAAGGGCGGCATCAAACCGGTCTCGATCTGGCTCTCGCGCGACTACGCACGTGCAGGCCGCGGCGGCACCGGTTCGGCCAAGTGCGGCGGCAACTATGCCGCGTCCCTGCTCCCGCAGCGCGAGGCCGTCGCGAACGATTGTGCGCAGGTGCTGTTCCTCGACGCCGAGACGAACAAGTACGTCGAAGAACTCGGCGGCATGAACGTGTTCCTGGTTCTGCGTGACGGCAGCGTGGTCACGCCCGCACTGACCGGCAGCATCCTCGAAGGCATCACCCGCGATAGCGTGATCCAGCTGCTGCGCGACCGCGGCCACACCGTCACCGAGCGTCGCGTCGAGATCACCGAATGGATCGAAGGCGTGCGCTCGGGCGAGATCGCCGAAGTGTTCGCCTGCGGCACCGCCGCCAGCATCTCGCCGATCGGCGTGCTCAAGGGCAGCGATTTCAGCGTCGGCGATGCGGATGCACAGCCGGGCGAAGTGACGATGGCGATCCGCAAGGATCTGCTCGACATCCAGTACGGCCGCGTGCCGGATCGGCACGGGTGGTTGACGCGGTTGGTGTGATTCGACGCTTCAAGCTGATACGAGAACGGCCCGCATTGCGGGCCGTTTTCTTTGCTTCGTAGTCTGCGGCTCCGCTTGGACCGTGACCGAACTGCGTTCCCTGATGTCCACAATCGGCCAAAGCAAAGCGAAGCCTATCGCCTCACTCCAGCGGGATGCGCAGAATGCTCTCCACGCCGCTGGCAGTGTATGTCTTGGTGAAGGGTGTCTTGACCGTGACGTAAAGCGCGGTGCCGTCTGCCGAGAGCGCCAGGCTGTTCGGATTGGGGCCTGCCCGCACGGTGCGCTTGGTTTCATGCGTGTCGGCATCGACGATGGTCACGGTGCCCTGGTCACGATGCGTGATGTAAAGCTCGCGACGGGCGCCGTTGAAGAGGATTCCCATCGAGTCCCCGGCGTCGGCGATCTCGCCGACCTTGCGACCGGTCTCCGGGTCGACGATCAGCGTGGTCTTCAGTTGCGAATGGTCAGTGACGTAGAGCAGGTTCTTCTCCACGTCGAGCGCCATATTCAGCAGCAGCGCCGGGGTGTCGCCGGCGGGCTTGAAGCGATGGGTGATGCGACGGCGCTCGGGATCGATGCGCAGGATTTCGCCGCTGCCGTTGGCGGCATACAGATCGCCGTTACCCGGATGCAGCATGAGACCGGTGAGCCATTTACCGGCGTTCTTGATGGTGTGGCGCAACTCGAGCGTACGCGCATCGACGACCCAGATCACCGCCGGATCGCCGACTGCGCCGACGTAGAGCAGGTCGCGATCGCGGTCATAGATGACCTGCCGCGGCCCGTAGCGGTGGCCCTGGCTGTCCTTCTCGTCCTCGAAACGCAGGCGTGCGACGACGGTGTTCGACTCCAGGTCGATCGCAGTGAGCGCGTGTTCGAGACTGTTGGTGGCGAACAGCCGCTTTCCATCCGGCGAGAGCGTCAGACCGAGGTTGCGCATGTCGGTGTGGATCGCGCCGATGGGCTGCAGCGTGGTCGGGTCGAGCCGGTAGACGACGCCGCCGGTCACGTTGGGAATCGACAGCGCCGAGGCTACATAGACCGCCCCGTCGTGCGGATTGCTGACCACCTCGTAGATGCCGCGGGTGAGTTCGCGGTAGATCACGCCGTCGTCGATCACGGTGCCGGTGGCCGGCTCGACGGGCAACGCAGGCGTAAAGGCCGGTGCAGCCGTGATGGGCTCGGCTGCGCCGGCGATGGTCGCCAGGCCGAACGCGCACAGGGTGGCCAGTGCGCGGATGCGTGGGGAACGTGAGATGGCGGTGCGAAGGGTGTTCGAGCGCATGAGAGGTCCTTGGATGAGATGGCCGCGGCCGGCGCAGCTTGGGCGCCGGCCGGACGGAATCAGAAGGTGTAGGTGAAGGTCAGCTGGCCATTGCGCTTCTCGCCGTACGCGCCGTAGCCGTTGATCTGCGCGAGGTATTCCTTGTCGAGCAGGTTGTTGGCGTTCAACTGCACCGTGAACTGCGGCGCCAACCGATAACGCACGAAGGCGTTGACCAGCGCGTAGCTGGACTGCTCGAAGCGACCGTAGGCCGGCACCGGGTAATGGATGCCGTTCTGCCAGTTCACGCCGCCGCCAAAGGTCAATTCCGTCGCGCTGCGCGGGGTGTAGCTCGTGAACGTCTTGAGCGTGGACTGCGGCAGGCGCGGATTGACGTCAGCGCCATCGGCGTCCTGTGCCACGTAGCGAGAGGCACCGAAGGTCGCGTTCCAGCCCGGCGTCAGCTCGCCGTTGAGCTCGAACTCGAAGCCGCGGCTCACGGTGCCTCGAGCCGCGGTGTAGGCGAACTCGCCCGGTCGCGATGGGATCGGCTCGCCAGTGAGCTGCGCCACGTTGTCCTGCTCGATGCGGAACACCGAAAGCGAGGCATTGAGGCGGTCGTCGAACCAGGCGCCCTTGACGCCCACCTCGTAGCTCTTGCCGTCGACCGGGTCGAGATAGTCGCCGTCGCTGCCGCGCGCGACCTGCGGCTGGAAGATTTCCGTGTAGCTGGCATACGTCGACCAGACGGGCGAGACCATGTAGACGAGACCCGCGTACGGCGTAACGGCTTCATGCAAACGGTCGGCGCCCTCCCCTTGGCTTTCCCACTCGGTGTATCGCGCGCCGAGTATCAGCTTCAGCGGGTCGGCCAGCGAGAGGCGCGTGGCGGCATAGCCGGCTTTCTGGGTGATCGTGCCTTCGCTGGACAGTGCCAGCGGATTCCACGCGGGCTGCGCAATCTTGCCGGTCCAGCCGAGGTAACTGTCGAACGGATTCCATGCCAGGCCCGGGCCGCCGATCTGGTAGTCGCCGTAGTTGGCGTACTCGCGCTCGTTGTAACTCGCACCGCCCATGAACTGGTGCTCGCGGCCGAAAGCCTGAAACGGCCCTTCGACGTAGCCGTCGAGAGCGTCCACCTCGCGCTGCGTGTTGTAGAAGCCTGCGGACGGCGAGATTCCGCCACCGGTGACCGGATCGAAGAACGATTCGCCGGTGCTCCAGTCGTTGTAGGCCGGATAGAAGAGCTTGTCGTCGGCACTGGTCTTGTCGTGGGTCGCGCCGAGTTTGACCGACCAGCCGTTGGCGAAGGCATGCTGCAGCGTCGCGAAAGCACGCTTGCTGGTGGTGTCCCAGTACGTCCAGTCCGGCGACGGGTTGAAGGACACCGGGTAGCCGGTGGGCGAACCGTCCGAGAACACCATCGGGAAGCCGCCCCAGGTCGCGCCGTCGGCGCGCTTTTTCTGGTAGTCGTAGCCGATGCTGAGCTGCGTGTCGGGGGTGAGATCGGCATCGACCACCACATAGCCCAGACGTTTGCGCTGATGGTAGCGCTCCATCTGCGCATCGGTATCGAGATAGCTGCCGATCGCGCGTGCACGCACAGTGCCGCTGGCGTTGAGCGGCGTGGTCACATCCACCGTGCTGCGGGTGCGGCCCCAACTGCCGACGTTGAGCGACACACTGCCGGTGAACTCGGCGCTGTCTGCGTGCTTGCGGATCAGATTCACCGACGCGGACGGGTTGCCGGCGCCGCTGAGCAAACCAGTGGCGCCGCGCACGATCTCGACGCGGTCGTACAACGCAAGGTCGAGGCCGGAATCGCCGTAGCTCCAGTTCTGCACCATCTGCGTAGGCAGGCCGTCGAACTGGTAGCTGTCGATGTAGAAGCCGCGCGCGTAGAACTCGGTACGCTCGCTGTCGGATTGCGTGCTGCTGACGCCAGTCGTGTTGGCCAGAACGTCGATGATGTCGTCGAGGTTCTGGTCCTGAATCCGCTCGTGGCTGATGATGCTCACCGACTGTGGAATCTCGCGCGGCGCGAGGTTGAAGCGGGTGCCCGCAGTGGTTTTGCGCACGCTGTAGCCTTCGGCGCGCTCGCCTTTGACAACCAGGCGGTCGAGCGTCGTCGCATCGCCCCCGCTGCTTGCCGTGTCTTGCGCCAAAGCGGCGGCGGAGGCCAATGCGCACGACGCGACCAAGAGAGCCTGAGAGAGGCGGCGGTGGCGTAAAGGGCGCATGCGGACATCGAGGGGGCGGTTCATTCGGAACTCCGGAACGGAAATCGCTCCCGCCTCGTGCGGCTGCGGATGCAGTCCGGCACGCGAGAGAACGTGTTGGCTTTGTTGGTGGGCGGCTGGCTATCGGATGGCACGCGCGGCAGGTGCGAAACACTGCGCGGGTGTGATCCATGGCTGACTGTTGGGCGACGCCTGAGCGCCTTGGGGCCGGCAGCGAAACCTGCATGTGCCGGTGACCGGCCGTGATCTTAACTGATAACGATTCTTGATTGCACTTGCTCGATGCCAGATTCGTGGCAACGGCTACTCGTTGCCGCGACATCAGGTCAGCAATCCGACGATCGCCGGCACTGCGCCCACCAACGCAGCCAGCCACCATCCAGCTGTTGTTCAACGCCTTGGCGGCAGAGGAGCGTGCACTTGCAAGAAAATTGACCTGGAACCGTTGTTTCAACAACTCGCCCTGTTGAACTAGGTGGCGGACGGTGCGGGTTGGCGTACCGGATCTAGGGCCGGCGGCCCGAAGGCCCCGCGCACCGTCCGCCATAGCTGGCAGGCAGGTCCGAGCATTGCTGGACCCTGTAAAGCGCCGAGCGTCTTAACCGATCAGCGCTTTCGCTCGCCTAGATTCGGGACGCCAATCCCTCGTTCAACAAAGCCCCGCAAGCGGGGCTTTGGTCGTCGGCGCTTTTGTTGAGGATTCTCGCCTTCGTCCCATACCGTGTGGATAGGTGAAATGGCCCAGACAACAGCGCGATCTTACGGCGCATGGAGCGAGCCCGCTGTTAGAGCTGGCCGCATCAAGTTGTCAGATTTCGCGCATGCAAAAATTCAAAGGTTGGGCGTACCTGCGTCGCCTAGCGTGAAAAGGTGAGCCCAGCACGGCCCAGCCGTATGCGCGAGCTGCTGTAGAACCGTTACTGCTGGATGTGCGGAGCAGGTCCCTCGATCCGATTGGGCCGTCTACTCGCTCGAACCATCCTGAGCCAGAAAATCTTCTGCAACTTCCCACAACGACTTGCCGTCCTCTCTGACCCAATGCCAAGCACCGTTAACGCCGCCGGGGCTTTTGCCGTCAGGTTGGCTGTCCTTAAATATGTTCCAAGCCAGATTTGAAACAGCGTACTCGTTTCCATCCTTAGCCCAGACAACCGCGTTGCTCTGTCCGCGCTTCCCGGTGATTGTCGCGACAAACGTGGGGTCATCTTCGCCATAAGACACCCACGACGGAAGTGCATTCTTCAAGCGCAGGACATCCCCTGGAGCAACAAGGTTGTTATCAAGAAGAATTTTCATCGTCTTCGGTCGCGCCTTCCGCACCGGAGCGTCACGCACATCTTCCTTCCGCTTTATATCAATCAAGTATTGGCGCGCTTCCGGCAATGGGATAATAACCTTTGGAACGACAACAACTTTTCCATCGACCATGTATGGCGTAATGGAAACGCAGCTGATGTCGATCTGAGAATCGCGCAGCCACAATACAGTTGCGGTGACTTCTTGTGAGAATCCTTCAGAGCACAATATAATTCTAGGCTTAGTAGATAGTTCGACGAACGAATCAGACTCGACGAACTCGACAATTTGCTCCCTTGCGTCCAGCTCCGATACGACCTCGTCGTCATACTTCTTCTTGTAGGCAATATAATGCGGAACTAGCTTGTCAATGTTCATTGAAGAGACCATTGCTGCGTAACGGATCGCCTGCAGATCTGCATAGCCTGCAGCAGAATCCCGCTTCAACTCCACAACCACGAGATTCCCTTGGCGGTCGACAGCAAGAAGGTCTAGACGATCTGAACTCTTGTCGAACTTGTCGAACTCAATGCTAACCACAAGCAAATCTTCTCCGAGAATATCGGGATTCGACCTGATCCACTCTTCGATGTGCGTCCGTTCCCAAATGCTTAGACCCGAAAAACTGCCGGCATTTATCTTGGTTGCTCTCTCTAAGCCCGCTGAAATCGAAAAGATCATCGCACTACTCCAATCATAATCGCCAGCTTAGCAGGTCAGACCTGCCCGCCCACGCCTTTGAACTTCTCGACAAAAGCCGATATTTTTTGGAACACGCTTTGCTTCCTACGCAAGTAGTCAGGGTTAAGGGGGCTCATGCGTGGCAAAATAACGTTGAGCTCAGTGCCGTGATCGCTGGCGAATTCCCGCTTGAGCGAGCCGGCAATATAGCGCCGCGCCGCTTCTGGATTCAGACCTTCGCCTTCGATCAGCTCACTCGCCTCACGTTGTTGTTCCACCTGCGCGAATGTGAAGAACGCTTCGATCACGCTTACCTTGTCGTCGATCCGATCGAGATCGGTCTGATTGATGAAGTCCACCACCAGCCCCTCTTTGGCGCGGCTCCCCAAGCTGGCACGAATGACCCGCCGCACCTCATCAACTAATTCTGCCTTGGTACGCCGCCTCTTGTTGTATTCGAAAATCAACTCCAGAATGTAATCCAGATTGATCTCCTGCGACTTGAGTAGGTCGACTTCGAACACGACGTCATCCCAGTCGATGGTCGAGTCCGCTTTTTCGTTAGACGCTTTTTCCTTCCTGAGCCAGTCGCGGATGTCGTTGTAGGTTGACCGGTAGTCCTGCAGCGCCCGGTCAGAGGGCAAGCGAACTGTTTGCATCATTACTAGCATCGCGTCATCCACGTGATGCTGCGTCTTGAACGCCTCGATCGCCGTTGCGCTCTCCATCTCTACTCTCTGCAACGCCTTTAGAGCGGCGAACTCATCGAAGTTCTGGAGCACGTTCTCCACGCGCAGGTATTCGCCGAACAGCTTGACGAAAGCTTTCTTGTCCAACTCCTTCTCAATCGCGGTGGGATCGGGGAACCGCTGCTTGAGCTCGCTCACCACCTCGACGAAACCGCGCCGCGCCTGGCCGGTCAGCACGTCGGTGAAGCCCTCCATATACGCGCTGTAGCTCTTCTCCAAAACCACATTCCGAGTGTTCTTGTCCCCGAAGAGCGTGATGGCGTCGATGGTCGCCTGTTCCAGGTCACGGAAGGTGACGATGTTCCCGAACGTCTTGGTGGCGTCGAAGATGCGATTGGTGCGTGAGTACGCCTGAATCAGGCCGTGGTAGCGCAGGTTCTTGTCTACGAACAGGGTGTTGAGTCGGGGTGCATCAAAGCCGGTCAGGAACATCCCCACCACAATCAGCAGGTCGATTTCCCCGGCCTTCACCTGCTTGGCAAGGTCGCGGTAGTAATTCTGGAACCCGTTGCTGTCCACACTGAAGCTGGTCTTGAACAACGCGTTGTAGTCGGCGATGGCAGCGCTCAGGAATTCCTTGGCAGTGCCGTCCATGGCCGAGACGTCGAAGCTCTCGTCGCGGATTTCGCCGATAGCATCTTGTTCCTCATTGGCTGCGAACGAGAAGATCGTCGCTACGCGCAGCGGCTTCGCGCTGTCCGCTTGGAGTATCCGGAAAGCCTCGTAGTAGAGCTTGGCGGCCTCCACGCTGCTCACCGCAAACATCGCGTTAAAGCCTCTCGCCCCGGGCTGCAGGCGGTGGGTTTTACGACGGTAGTTGCTCAAAATGTACTGAGTGACCTGCCGGATGCGCTCAGGGTGCAGCAGGGCCTGCCGGTTCTCGGCGGCGCTAAGCTTTTTCTCGTCCTGTTCGGATTCAATCGCCTTGAACTGCGGCCGCACGTCGTTGTAGTCGACCTTGAACTTCAGTACCTTCTCGTCGCGGATGGCGTCGGTTATCACGTAGGAATGCAGCTCGCGTCCGAACACACTGGCGGTGGTGTCCGCACCAAGCGCGTTCTGCGGGAAGATCGGCGTCCCGGTGAAGCCGAACTGGTAGAACCGCTTGAATTGCTTCTTGAGGTTCTTCTGCGCCTCGCCGAACTGGCTACGGTGGCACTCGTCGAAGATGAAGACCACCTGCTTGCCGTAGATGGGCAGGTCGCTTTCGCCCTTCATCAGGTTGTTGAGCTTCTGGATGGTCGTGACGACGATTCGGTTGTCGTCCTTTTCCAGGTTGCGCTTGAGGCCCGCGGTGGAGTCCGAGCCATTGACGCTGTCGGGCGAGAAGCGCTGGTACTCCTTCATGGTCTGGTAGTCCAGATCCTTGCGGTCGACCACGAAGAACACCTTGTCGATGAACTCCAGCTCCGTGGCCAGCCGCGCCGCCTTGAAGCTGGTCAGAGTCTTGCCGCTGCCCGTGGTGTGCCAGACGTAGCCGCCGCCCTCCGGCTGGCTCCATTGCCGACCCGCATGGGCACTGCGGATCTTCCACAGGATGCGTTCGGTCGCCGCGATCTGATACGGCCGCATCACCAGCAGCGTGTCGCTAGCGTCGAACACCGAGTAGTGCAGCAGCACGCTGAGCAGGGGGTGCTTCTGGAGGAAGGTGGCGGTGAAGTCCTTCAGGTCGCGGATCAGGCTGTTGTCGGCCTTCGCCCAGTGCATGGTGAAGTCGAAGCTGTTCTTGTCGCGCCGGGTGGTGTTGGCGAAGTAGCGCGTGTCGGTGCCGTTAGAGATCACGAACAACTGCAGGTATCGGAATAGCGAGTGCTCGCTGTTGAAGCTTTCCTTGCTGTAGCGGTGTACCTGGTTGAAGGCCTCGCGGATGGCCACGCCGCGCTTCTTCAGCTCCACCTGCACCAGCGGCAGGCCGTTGACAAGCACGGTCACGTCGTATCGGTTGGCGTGGTGGCCGCCCTGCTCGAATTGCTTGATCACCTGCACTTTGTTCCGGGCGAGGAACTTGCGGTCAACCAGATGGATGTTCTGGATGCGCCCGTCGTCAAAAACGAAGTCGTGAATGTAGTCGTCGTGCAGCTTGCGGGTCTTCTCGACGATGCCGTCACTGGGCTTGTCCAGGTACGTCTCGACAAAACGCAGCCACTCGCCACCGGAGAACTCCACGCCATTGAGCGCCTGCAGCTGCACCCGCGCGTTGGCAAGCAGGGCCTGGGGCGAGTTGAGTCCGGGCAGGAACTCGTAACCTTGTGCGACCAGGTCGTCGATGAACTCCCGCTCTAGCGCGTCCTCGCTCTGGTAGCCCTCCGCAACCTTCCAGTTGCGGGTGTAGCGGTCCAGGACGATGAAGTTGTTCGATTCGGCGATCGGCGTAAGGCACTCAGCCATGGGAAATATCCTGTTGCTGAAGGTAGCCGTACTTCTGGGTCAGGTGGTCGAGCAGAAACCTTACAGTCTGCTTTTCTGGAGGCGAAGGCTCGGCTACCGACTCGCCAGCGAGAGTGCTGTGGCTGGTGTACTGCATGATTCGGTTGAAATAGGCTTGCCGGTCGTCTGGCAGAAGTTCTGACCACCTCTGATAGCCGAGGAAGCTCGCGGTCTTCTCGTAGAGATTGCGCAGCAAAGTGAAGTGATAGCGCTGAACATCATCGGCGGCTATCGCGTGCTCAAGCGCCTTCTTGAGATGCAAGTGGTAGGAGAAGCTCCGGTTGGAGTCGCCGTACTTGGTGTTTAGGTTGAACGTCCCGTCCTCGAGACGCTCAAGTAAGTAGCAGCCTTCCTTCTTGCCGTTAGCCTTCATGTCAAGTTCGTTGTGGAGCACGTTGTAGAACAGCGGGCTATGCGTCGTGATGAGAAATCGCAGGCCAGGCTCGCTGCTTTTGATGAGTCCCGCAAGATTGACAGCCAACTCGATCAGGTGGTTGTCGTCCAGAGAGCTGACCGGGTCATCGATGAAGACATACTCCAATCGATCAAACTGTCGGGTTTCACGGTTGTCTGGCTCGGCGACATTGCGGGTGCTAACAACCTGCTCCAGCAGCGTGTAGAACACGCTCCAAACGAAGCAACTCTCTTCCCCTTTGGAGAGCTTGAGGTTGCCGATATTCTCGTCGTCACCGCGCTCGAGGGAAAATGTGACCTCGGCGAAGTCCTCGCTGAAATGGGGCGTCAGCTTGTCGTTGGCGTAGTGCTGAAAGTAGCTGACGATGTTTCCGTCCTGCCCTAGGTCTTTCAGCAGCGTGAGTAGCCAGTCGGTAAACGAGTTGGGCTGGATCTTCAGCCTGTGCTCTGCATCCAACGTCAGGTCGTTGTCCCAATAGAACAGGTCTTCGGTAAAGGCGTTGAAGTACAGGATCTTGTCGCGAGAAAGCTCGAGCGGACCGGCCTCGTCATCGCCACCCCCCGCGTCGGACTTCGGCGCAATCAGTTCTTTGAACTCGCGCGAAAGACGCGTCTTACCCGAGCCGTTGAAGGCATAGATCAGCTGCACCTTGCGGTTGGCGTTTTTTAGCTGCTGCGCAATCTGGGTCAGCGTCTTGCCCATGTCAGACGGCCATTCTTTCAGGCTTGGGGAAGCTCAGTAATCGGTCGCGGTAGTAGGCGTACTGCTGCTGGCGCAGTGCGATCTCGCGCGGCAGGCCTTCGCTGAAGGAATTGGTCAGCGTGTCGAACTTGTCGAGGATAGCGACGATGCGGGCCTGTTCGGCGAGCGATCTCTCCGGATCACCCGGATACGGGATCGGAATGGAAATCTTTGCAAATCCATTGATCAGCAAGGTTTTAACCTTTGTCCGGGCCACATACTTTGCTTTGTCGGCAACGAAGGATGCCGTCTGCATGCAATAGGAAACAAATTTGGGATTCAATGAATGGCGGAAGGCATAGCAGTGGTCGTGAATGGCGACCCTCTCGGTTCCAATCCAAGCCACCGCTTTGCCAACATCCTCGACGGTCTCGCCGACATCCGTGATCACGACGTCGCCGGGTTCTGCATAGCGTAATGAGCTGGCGAGATCCTGCCGAACCTTCGAGAAGGTGTGATCTGTCCAAGTTCCGTAGCGCGTGTATATCTCGCCATAGTGAATGACGCTGACCCCGTCATCGACATAATCTGCCTTGGTGAAGCGCTTGCCGCGAATGAACTCACCGATCTCTGCCAGCGGCTTCCACTCGGCATTCCCGCCTTCAAACCGCAGCAGCTGGTCTCGGTAGTGCTGATATTGCTTCTTTCTGGCGGTAAGCTCGCTGGTAAGCTCGCTGGTAAGCTCGCTGGTAAGCGCGGTAAATGCGTCTAGAATGCGGACGATCTCGGACTGGATGGCCAGCGATTTTTGAGGGTCGTCCGGGTAGGGTATGGGAACCTTGAATTCCTTTACCTTAGTGTCCGAGATTGCGGGATACGCCGATCCGCTTTGATTTTCTTCAACGTAAGTTTTGAATGCGCTTGTAGCGAGCAAATGCATTAACCATTTTGGCAATACCTTGCTCTTCTCCGCCCGTAGTACGCAGTAGCCGGTACTTGCGACACTCCCCGAATACTCCTCACTGATCAGGCAGTAGCGCTGCTGGGCAGGGCGCGTGGTGGCGAAAATCACGTCGTCCTTTTCGACCAACTTCTGAGCTCTGCTCGGTGCAGTGGCTGCCGTTATCTCTGACGTTTCAACAATCGCTTTGGTTTCGACGCTCACCGATGTCAGGTCAATGTAGCGATAAGCGGTAGTTGCGTTTCGCCACTTGATGTTGCCAGTTGGTAACGTCACATCGCCCAGAGCCCTCCACTGCACGGTTGCTCCATCCAACAGCCGGTCTAGGAAATCGGTCCCGCTCATGCCTCGGTTCCCGTGTCCTCGATCTCGGCCACGATCGCGTCGATCTCCGAGCGCAGCTGGTCGATGCGGTCCGCGGTGGCCTTCAGCTCGGTATTGAGCACGGCGATATCCACCACCTCGCGCGTATCCCGCGCTTCGACATAGCTGCTTACGGACAGGTTGTAGTCGTGGCCGGCGATGCGCTCCAGCGGCACGCAGCAGGCGAAGTGGTCGACGTCGGCCTTGCTGTCGAAGACCGCCATGATCCGGTCGATGTGCTCGTCCAACAGCACGTTGGTGTTGGTCTCTTTCTTGAACAGGCCGCTCGCGTCGATGAACTGGGTGCGGGTGTCCGGCTTGTTCTTGGCCAGCACTAGGATGTTGACGGCAATGGTGGTTCCGAAGAACAGATTGGGCGACAGCGCGATCACGGTTTCCACGTAGTTGTGTTCGATCAGATACTGGCGGATCTTCTGCTCGGCGCCGCCGCGATAGAAGATACCGGGGAAGCAGACGATGGCGGCGCGACCGCGGCTTGAGAGGTAGCTCAGTGCGTGCAGCACGAAGGCGAAATCGGCCTTGGACTTGGGCGCCAGCACGCCGGCCGGGGCGAAGCGGTCGTCATTGATGAGCGTCGGATCGTCGCTGCCGATCCACTTCACCGAATAGGGCGGGTTGGAGACGATGGCGTCAAATGGTTTGTCGCCGCCGAAGTGCTGGTCGGTGAGGGTGTTGCCCAGCTGGATATTGAACTTGTCGTAGTTGATGTTGTGGAGAAACATATTCATCCGCGCCAGGTTGTACGTGGTGTGGTTGATCTCCTGGCCGTAGAACCCGTCCTCGATGACGTGGTCATCGAACTGCCGCTTGGCCTGCAACAGCAGCGAGCCGGAGCCGCAGGCGGGGTCGTAGATCTTGTTGACGCTGGCCTGCCCGTGCATGGCCAGCCGGGCGATGAGTTTGGATACGTGCTCCGGGGTGAAGAACTCGCCGCCCGACTTGCCGGCATTGGCGGCGTAGTTCGAGATCAGGAACTCGTACGCGTCGCCGAACAGGTCGATGTGGGCGTCGTCGAACCGGCCGAAGGCAAGCCCGGCCACGCCCTTGAGCACGGCGGCCAGGCGCGCGTTCTTGTCCTTGACGGTATTGCCCAGCCGCGTGCTGGTGGTGTCGAAGTCGGCGAACAGACCCTTGATGTCTTGCTCGGAGGGGTAGCCGCTGGCGGAGCCTTCGATGGCCGCGAAGATGGCGGCCAGGTCGGTGTTGAGCTTCTCATTCGCGTGCGCCCGCGCCACCACGTTCGCGAACAACTGGCTGGGGTAGATGAAGTAGCCCTTAGTCTTGATCGCGTCGTCTTTGATGGCCGGCGTGATCACGCTGTCGTCCATCGAGGCATAGCTGATGCTGTCGTCGCCGGCCTCGATGTACGCGGCGAAGTTCTCGCTGATGAATCGGTAGAAAAGTGCGCCAAGCACGTACTGCTTGAAATCCCAGCCATCGACTGCGCCCCGCACTTCGTTAGCGATAGCCCAAATTTGACGTTGCAAAGCGGCGCGTTGTTGGGCATTTGTCACTTGGATCTTCCCGTATAGGAGGTCAGAAATGATGCTAAGCCAATTCTAGTCGAGCACCTCCAGCTAGCTGCATTCTGCTTGCAGCTATCTAGAGGTGTGAGATTTGACGACAGGTCTCGAGCAAGGAAACCAGCTGCTGAGACTCGGGATAGGATCGTCTCCGAAGAGACAGATTGCGAGCGAGCAAAGCCTTGTAAGGCGCAGTAGAAGAGTTGCGGCTATACAGCTTGAGTATAGACCGGCGATCTAAGTGGCCGAGATGCCATCAGGCCATCATCAAAAGACAAGCGCGACAGCGCGTGCATCCTTTCAAGTAGCTACACGGCCGGGCCGACTCCTCCGCACACCGGATGCGCCCCACCTAGTGGGGCTGATCGGGATCTACGAATCTACGCTAGAGGCAAGGAGCGCCCCGCCACCTTCTTACTCACTCCCACTCAATCGTTGCAGGCGGCTTCCCGCTGATGTCGTACACCACGCGCGAGACCCCGCGGACTTCGTTGATGACCCGGTTCGAGACGCGGCCGAGGAAGTCGTACGGCAGGTGCGCCCAGTGGGCGGTCATGAAGTCGATGGTCTCCACGGCGCGCAGCGAGATCACCCATTCGTAGGCGCGGGCGTCGCCGACGACGCCGACGGACTTGACCGGCAGGAATACCGCGAAGGCCTGGCTGGTCTTGTCGTAGAGGTCGGCCTTGCGCAGTTCTTCGATGAAGATGTGGTCGGCCTTGGCCAGGATCTCCGCGTACTCGGCCTTGACCTCGCCGAGGATGCGCACGCCCAGGCCCGGGCCCGGGAACGGGTGGCGGTAGACCATCTCGCGCGGCAGGCCGAGTTCGACGCCGAGGCGCCGCACTTCGTCCTTGAACAGCTCGCGCAGCGGTTCGACCAGGCCCATCTTCATGTGCTCGGGCAGGCCGCCGACGTTGTGGTGGCTCTTGATGACGTGGGCCTTGCCGGTCTTGCTACCGGCCGACTCGATGACGTCGGGATAGATGGTGCCCTGCGCCAGCCACTTGGCGTTGCTGAGCTTGTTCGACTCTTCGTCGAAGATCTCGACGAAGAGGTTGCCGATGATCTTGCGCTTGGCTTCCGGATCGCTGACGCCGGCGAGCGCGCTGAAGTAGCGATCGCGCGCGTCGACGCGGATCACGCGCACGCCGAGGCCATGCGCGGTCGACGCATCGGCGAAGGTCGTCATGACCTGGTCGCCCTCGCCCAGCCGCAGCAGGCCGGTATCGACGAACACGCAGGTCAGCTGCGTGCCGATGGCCTTGTGCAGCAGCGCGGCGACGACGGAGGAATCCACGCCGCCTGACAGGCCGAGGATCACCTCGTCGCTGCCCACTTGCTCGCGCACGCGCGCGATCTGGTCGTCGATGATGTTGGCTGCGGTCCACAGCGTGGCGCAGCCGCAGATGTCGACGACGAAGCGGCGCAGCAGCGCGAGGCCCTGCTTGGTGTGCGTGACTTCGGGATGGAACTGCACGCCGTACCAGCGCTTGGCCTCGTTGGCGAACGCGGCGACCGGCACGCGGTCGGTGCTGGCGGTGACGGTGAACTCCGGCGGCGCGGCGCTGACGTGGTCGCCGTGGCTCATCCACACGTCGAGACGCTGGCTGCCTGCGTGATCGCTGAGGCCTTCGAACAGGCTGTCCTTGGCGACGATGGCGACTTCGGCGTGGCCGTACTCGCGCGCATCGGCGGCTTCGGTCTCGCCGCCCAGCTGCTTGGCCATCGTCTGCATGCCGTAGCAGATGCCCAGCAGTGGCAGGCCGGCGTCGAACACCTGCTGCGGTGCGCGCGGCGAGCCGTGCTCGGTGGTCGATTCCGGGCCGCCCGACAGGATGATGCCCTTGGGCGCGAATGCGGCGATCTCGGCAGGATCATGGTCCCAGGCCCAGATTTCGCAGTAGACGCCCAGCTCGCGGATGCGGCGGGCGATCAGCTGCGTGTACTGCGCGCCGAAGTCGAGGATCAGGATCTTGTCGCTGTGGAGGTCTGGAGTCGGTGATTCGGAAACGCCGGTCATGTATGCCTCGTTGCAATCTGTTCTTGGATTACGGACCGCTTCGATCCGTCCGGCGCCTGGGCGCTTGCATCGTCATTCCCGCGTAGGCGGGAATCCAGGGACGTTGCCTGAGCGTGATCGAAAGCGTTTCACTCGGGCTAGGGCGAAAGTCCATGGATTCCCGCTTTCGCGGGAATGACGGCTTTGGTTCTGCGAATCCCCATCCCCGTTCGCTATTGCCGAACTCCGGATGCCTCAGCCCGCCTGGTAGTTCGGCGGCTGCTTGGTGATCGTCACGTCGTGCACGTGGCTCTCGCGCTGTCCGGCGCCGGTGATCTTCACGAACTTCGGACTCGTGCGCATGTCTTCGATCGTCGCGCAGCCCACGTAGCCCATCGTCGCGCGCAGGCCGCCGGCGAGCTGGTGGATGATGTTGCCGAGCGCGCCGCGGTACGGCACGCGGCCTTCGATGCCTTCGGGCACGAGCTTGTCGGCGTCTGAGGAATCCTGGAAATAGCGGTCCTTGGAGCCCTGCTCCATCGCGCCCAGCGAGCCCATGCCGCGGTAACTCTTGTAGCTGCGGCCCTGGAACAGTTCGACCTCGCCCGGGGCTTCCTCGGTGCCGGCGAACAGGCCGCCGATCATCACCGTCGATGCGCCGGCGACCAGCGCCTTGCCGATGTCGCCCGAATAGCGGATGCCGCCGTCGGCGATCAGCGGGATGCGGTCCTGCAGTGCTTCGGCGACCATGTCGATCGCGGTGATCTGCGGCACGCCGACGCCGGCGACGACGCGCGTGGTGCAGATCGAACCGGGCCCCACGCCGACCTTCACCGCATCCGCGCCGGCGTCTTCCAGCGCCTTCGCCGCTTCGCCGGTGACGATGTTGCCGCCGATCACCTGCACCTGCGGGTAGGTCTTCTTGACCCAGTTGACACGGTCGAGCACGCCCTGCGAATGGCCGTGCGCGGTGTCGACGATGATCACGTCCACGCCCGCGGCGACCAGCGCTTCGACGCGTCGTTCGGTATCGCCGCCCACGCCGACCGCGGCGCCGACCAGCAGCTGCTCGTCGGCATCCTTGGCGGCGTTGGGATTGTCGTGCGCCTTCTGGATGTCCTTGACGGTGATCAGGCCGCGCAGCGCGAAATCGTCGTTGACCACCAGCACCTTCTCGATGCGGTGCTTGTGCAGCAGCGCCAGCACTTCGGTGTCGCTGGCGCCTTCGCGCACGGTGATCAGGCGGTCCTGCTTGGTCATCACGTTGCGGACCGGATCGTCGAGCTTGGTCTCGAAGCGCATGTCGCGGCCGGTGACGATGCCGACCAGCTTGCCGCCGTCGACCACCGGCACGCCGGAGATGTTGCGGGCGCGGGTCAGGCGCAGCACTTCGCCGATCGTCGTGTCCGGGCCGACGGTGAAGGGTTCGCGGATCACCCCGGCTTCGAAGTTCTTCACCCGGCCCACTTCGGCGGCCTGGCGTTCGACCGAGAGGTTCTTGTGCAGGATGCCGATGCCGCCGAGCTGGGCCATCGCGATCGCCAGGCGGGCTTCGGTCACCGTGTCCATCGCCGCGGAGACGATCGGCAGGTTCAGGCGCAGGTCGCGCGTCAGGCGGGTGGCGAGCCGGACATCCTTGGGCAGGATCAAGGAGTGGGCGGGGACGAGCGAGACATCGTCGTACGTGAGTGCTTCGGCCTGGATGCGCAGCATGCGGGGTGCCGGGGAGGAGGAAGCGCGCCATTCTAGCGCGTTTGCCCGCGCCACGCCGGCAACGCAGCGGTGCGCGGGCGTGTGCCGGGCGTCGGCCGGCAGGCCCTGCGCCGCCGGATTCAGGCCGCCGCTTCGGCCGCTTCGATGGTGTTTTGCATCAGCGTGGCGACCGTCATCGGCCCCACTCCGCCCGGCACCGGCGTAATCCAGCTGGCGCGCTGCGCGGCCTCGGTGAAACCGACGTCGCCGACCAGGCGGCCATCGTCGAGGCGGTTGATGCCGACGTCGATCACCACCGCGCCCGGCTTCACCCAGTCGCCCGGCACCAGCGACGGGCGGCCGACCGCGACCACCAGGATGTCGGCCTCGCCGACGTGCCGGCGCAGCACGTCCGGCGGCGTGAAGCGGTGGCAGGTGGTCACGGTGCAGCCGGCGATCATCAGCTCCAGCGCCATCGGCCGGCCGACGTGGTTGCTGACGCCGACGATGGTCGCGCTGGCGCCGCGCACCGGGCGGTCGGTGTAGGCCAGCAGCGTGGTGATGCCGCGCGGCGTGCACGGACGCAGCCCGAACTGGCGCAGCGCCAGGCGGCCGACGTTCTCGGGGTGGAAGCCGTCGACGTCCTTGCGCGGATCGATGCGATGGATGATGTGCGCCGCGTCCGGGATGCCCGGCAGCGGCAGCTGCACGAGGATGCCGTGGACCGCGGGATCGGCATTGAGCCGGTCGATCAGCGCGACCAGTTCGGCTTCGGTGGTGCCGACCGGCAGGTCGTGGTCGAAGGCCTGGATGCCGACCTTTTCCGCCGCCCGGCGCTTGTTGCGCACATAGGACTGCGAGGCCGGATCGCCACCCACCAGCACGACCGCGAGCCCCGGACGCGCCTCACCGGCGGCGACGCGCGCATCCACGCGCACGCGCAACTGGTCGAGCAATGTGTCGGCAATGCGCTTGCCGTCGAGGATGCGGGCCGGGGTGGGGTCAGCGGCGGTCATGCGGGGCGGCTTCGGTGGTACGGGGCCGCATATTGTGGCCGATTCCGCCGATGCGGTCCGCCGATCCGCGCCGGCCAGTGCGCGCCCGCCATCGCGCGAAGCTCCAGTAGGAGCGCGCTGGCGCGCGACCGGGCTTTGCCGGCAAGGCCCCGTCGCGCGCCAGCGCGCTCCTACAGGGGGCGTCGCTTGCGGGCTTGTCGCTGCACACCGATCCTGTCGGCCTTCCCCCATCCGGAGATTCCCATGGCCGAAACCACTACCGCCCTGTCCGACGAGACCCGCACGCGCGTCGAAGCCGCCGCGTTCCGGCGCCTGCTGGCGCATCTCAACGAGACGCGTCCCGACGTGCAGAACATCGACCTGATGATCCTCGCCGGCTTCTGCCGCAACTGCCTGGCCGACTGGTACCGCGAGGCCGCGGCGGTCGAAGGCGCGGCGCTCGACAAGGACGCGGCGCGTACAGCCGTGTACGGGATGCCGTTCGCACAGTGGAAGGCGCAGCACCAGCGCGATGCGACGCCGGAGCAGCTGGCGGCGTTCGAGGCGGCGCAGAAGAAGCACGCGAACGCCTGAGGCTCGTCAGGATCGGCTCCTTCCCCCGCGTGCGGGGGAAGGTTGGGATGGGGCAGACGGTCAGCTCGTTGGAGTGCTCGAAGTGTTCCTAAACACGACGCCCGAGTTGGAGCCTTCTCGACCTGACGGCTCGCCCCCACCCAACCCTCCCCCGCACGCGGGGGAGGGCTTGAAAGCAGAAGCCCGCCGATTGGCGGGCTTCTGCGTATTGCATGCCGAGTGGATCAGGCCACGACGCCCTGACGCACCGCGCCACGATCCGGCGGCGCATTGCGCAGCGCGGAAATGCGCTCGTCCAGCGGAGGGTGGCTCATCATCAGCTTCTTCAGACCGCTGCCGACGCCGCCGCTGATGCCGAACGCGGCGACCTGCTTGGGCAGCGTGCTCTGGCCGTAGGTCTGCGCCAGGCGCTCGAGGGCGGCGATCATCTTGTCGCGACCGGCCAGCTGCGCGCCGCCGGCGTCGGCACGGAACTCGCGATGGCGCGAGAACCACATCGCGATCATCGATGCGAACAGGCCGAACACCATGTCCAGCACGAACACGATCGCGAAGTACGCGAGTCCGCCACCGCCGTTGTCGCGACCGCCGTTGAGGTAGCCGTCGATCGCGCGGCCGACCACGCGCGCCAGGAAGATCACGAAGGTGTTGAGCACGCCCTGCAGCAGTGTCATCGTCACCATGTCGCCGTTCGCGACGTGGGCGACCTCGTGGCCCAGCACCGCCTCGGCCTCGTCGCGCGTCATCGAACGTAGCAGGCCCGTGGACACCGCGACCAGCGCATTGTTGCGGTTGGCTCCGGTGGCGAACGCGTTGATCTCGGGCGCGTCGTAGATCGCGACCTCGGGCATGCCGATGCCGGCCTGCTCGGCCTGACGACGCACGGTGTTGAACAGCCAGCGCTCGGCCTCGTCGCGCGGCTCCTTGATGACGTAGGCGCCGGTGGCGCGCTTGGCCGACCATTTCGAGATCGCGAGCGTGAAGAATGCGCCGCCGAAGCCGAACAGGGCCGCGAACACGAACAGGCCGCCGTAGGTGGATGGATTGATGCCGAAGATCGCCATGACGATGCTGACGAGCGCCAGCACGGCGAGGTTGGTGGCGATGAGAAGACCGAAACGCTTGAACATTGGCTACCTTGAGTCCGGATGACGCCTGCGCCAGGCGGAGATGGAAACGTGACGCGACAATCTGCGTGCGCGAACGCACGATTTCAATTCGACATCGCGCAAGGCACAGTGGCGACCCCATGACAGTTCATGTGCCAGACAGTTTGATGCGCGTCTCCGATGCGGCCGCCTATCGCGGGCGGTATGCGCCCTCGCCCACCGGTCCGCTGCATGCCGGCTCGCTGCTTGCGGCGCTCGCCAGCTGGCTCATGGCGCGACAGGCGCGCGGCACGTGGGCGATCCGCATCGAGGACGTCGACCGCCTGCGCGAAGTCACCGGCGCGGCGCAGACGCAGCTGGCGACGTTGCAGGCGTTCGGGCTGCATCACGACGGGCCGGTGCTCGTGCAGAGCACGCGCGATGCGCGCTATGCGGCCGTCGTCGAGGATCTGCTCGCACGTGGACATGCTTTCGTGTGCCACTGCAGCCGCGCCGATCTTGCCGCGACCGGCGGGCGTCATCTCGGCGCCTGCCGCGCGACCGGCACGCGACCCGATCCCGCGATCCGCCTGCGCGTCGCGCCCGGCACGCGGATCGAATTCGTCGATGCGATCCGCGGCCGGCAGGTGCAGGAGGTCGATGTCGAGGTCGGCGATTTCGTATTGCGCCGCGCCGATGGGTTCTGGGCGTATCAACTCGCGGTGGTCGTCGACGACGGCGACCAGGGCATCACCGATGTGGTCCGCGGCGCCGACCTGCTCGACTCCACCGCGCGGCAGATCGTGCTGCAGCGCATCCTCGCGCTGCCGACGCCACGTTATGCGCACCTGCCGCTGCTGCTGGACGCCGACGGCCGCAAGCTGTCGAAGTCGGAGCAGGCGCTTCCCGTCGATGCGCGCGCGCCGATGCCCGCCTTGCGGTTCGCGTGGCAGGCACTCGGACAGGCGCAGCTCGATGCGGATACGCGGTCGGACTTTCTCGCGCGCGCCGTCGAACGCTTCGACAGCACGCGCGTGCCGGCGCACGACATCGTGATTGCTGCGTCGCACAACAGCCCTGTCACCGGCGGTGCATAGACTGCAAAATCCGCTGTCGGACCGGCAGCGCCCCCCACAGACGAGGACGGCATGAGCGCACGCGTGGCTTTGGTGACCGGTGGCACTGGTGGCATCGGAACGGCAATCGTCAGGCGGCTGGCCGACAACGGCTATCGCGTGGCGACCAACTACCGCAACGCCGAAAAGGCGCAGGCCTGGCAGGCGCAGATGCGTGAGGCCGGTTACGACATCGCGATCGCCGCGGGTGACGTGTCCGATCACGAAGAGGCGGAGAAGATGGTGCGCGATGTCGAAGCGCAACTCGGCCCGATCGACATCCTGATCAACAACGCCGGCATCACCCGCGACGGCACCTTCCACAAGATGCACGCGCAGCAGTGGCACGACGTCATCAACACCAATCTCAATTCGGTCTACAACGTCACGCGCCCGGTCATCGAGGGCATGCGCGAGCGCAAGTGGGGCCGGATCATCCAGATCAGTTCGATCAACGGCCTCAAGGGCCAGTACGGCCAGGCGAACTACGCTGCGGCGAAGGCCGGCATGCACGGCTTCACGATTTCGCTGGCACGCGAGAACGCGAAGCTCGGCATCACCGTCAATACGGTGTCGCCCGGCTATGTCGCGACCGACATGGTCATGGCCGTGCCGGAGGAAGTCCGCGCGAAGATCGCCGCCGACATCCCGACCGGTCGCCTCGGTCGTCCCGAGGAGATCGCCTACGCGGTGAACTTCCTCGTCGCCGACGAGGCCGCGTGGATCACCGGCTCCAACCTCGACATCAACGGCGGCCACCACATGGGCTGGTGACGCGTTCCGCGCATCGCGCATGGACCGCCCGCACCATACGTGCGCGGACGGTTCGCGGTGCGACGCGGGCCGCCCCGTTCAGCCCCTTCGTCCAGTTGCACGCCCCAATCCGCTGCGCCATGCTGCGCAGCATCAAAGGATCAGAGTGTTGGCTTCATGAGCAGTGCCGTGCGCATCATCAAGAAGTACCCGAACCGTCGCCTCTACGATACGGAGATCTCCAGCTACATCACCATCGAAGACGTCCGTCAGCTGATCGTCGACGGTGAGGATTTCGAAGTTCGCGATGCCAAGAGCGGCACCGACATCACCCGCTCGGTTCTGCTGCAGATCATTTCCGAGCACGAGTCCGACGGCGAGCCGGTGCTCTCGACCCAGCTGCTGAGCCAGATCATCCGTTTCTACGGCGACTCGATGCAGGGCTTCATGGGCAACTACCTCGAGCGCTCGATGCAGACCTTCCTCGACCAGCAGCAGCAGTTCCGCCAGCAGATGGGCGGCCTGCTCGGGCAGACGCCGTGGACGATGATGAACCAGCTGACCGAGCGCAATCTGGAGCTGTGGAAGGAGTTCCAGAAGACGATGGTCGGCGGTACCGCGTCGACAACCAAGCCCGCCGATCGCGATCCGCCCAAGCGCGGCCGCTGAGTTTTTTCTACCCCTTCGAGACGACAATCCAGGTCGTCATTCCCGCTTCGGCCGTCATTCCCGCGAAAGCGGGAATCCAGGGACTTGGCTCTCGGTTTGCATTGCTTGCGGTTTCTCCGCTACGTCTTTGTGAAGCGATGTTCCAACGCTCCATCGGCATTCTTTCGATCTGTACGAAAGTCCCTGGATTCCCGCTTTCGCGGGAATGACGGGGCCTGATTACGCCGTGATCTGAGGGCGAGACCCATCACCCGCCGCTCGAATCCGTCAGGACACACCCCATGCACGACACTCCCCGCATCGCCATCGTCACCGGTGGCCTCGGCGGCATCGGCCGCGCCATCTGCAGGCAGCTCGCCGGCGCCGGCATCCAGGTCGTCGCCGCCGACCTGCCGGCCGATGCCGCACGCCTCGATGCGTTCGCTGCCGACATGGCCGGCCTGCCGGTGACGACGCTCGCACTCGACGTCGGCGATGCCGATGCCTGCGCCGCGGCGATCGCCGAGGTCGAGTCACGCCACGGCCGGCTCGACATCCTCGTCAACGCTGCCGGCATCACCCGCGATGCGACGCTGCGCAAGATGGCGACCGCGCAGTGGGACGACGTGCTGCGCATCAACCTCGACAGCGCCTTCCACCTGTGCCGCGCCGCGGTCGAGGGCATGGTCGCGCGCGGCTTCGGCCGCATCGTCAACATCAGCTCGGTCAGCGGCCAGACCGGCAACTTCGGCCAGACCAACTACGCCGCGGCAAAGGCCGGCCTGCACGGCTTCACGATGTCGATGGCCCGCGAAGTCGCGGCCAAGGGCATCACCGTCAACAGCCTGTCGCCCGGCTATGTCGAGACGCCGATGACGTCGAAGATGCCACCCGAGGTGCTCGCGCGCACCATCGCGAGCGTGCCGGTCGGCCGGGTCGGCCAGCCGGACGACATCGCCCGCGCCGTCGCCTTCCTCGTCGCCGACGACGCCGGCTACATCACCGGCATCAACCTGCCGGTCAATGGCGGCCTGCTGATGGGTTTCTGAGAGCGCCGCTCTTCAAGCGTGTCGATCATCGGGACGTCTGCGCCTTGCCGCTTCATCTCCAGGCACCACGAGGATCAAGCCTCGCTCGTGACGTCTCACGGCTCCGGCAACCGCCACGCGCTTCGTCGGAACGTGCGTCTGATGTTTTCGGATTCGTATGGTGCGCACGCACCCCTGTCTGCCTCGGCCGCCGGAGATGCGGATTTCTCCGTGGATGCGATCACCAGATGATTGGTCCAAGGCAACGCTGATCCAGTCCGTCTTTGCTCGTCATTCTCGCGAACGCGGGAATCCAGCGTCTTCGTGTCCAATGCCTTGCAAGTCACTGGATTCCCGCGTTCGCGGGAATGACGACTTTTCAGCGTTGCCATGATCGGGTGAAAAATTCAACGCGCGGCAGTCGTCTCGCCCTGCGCGTCCTCGCAGAACTTCGCGCGGTACTCGAGCGCCTTGGGCATCAGCGACTGCAGCGTCTGGATGCGGGTGCCGGGATTGGGATGCGTGGACGAGAATTCCGGCGGGGCCTGGCCGCCGCTGGCCTCGGACATGCGCTCCCACAGCGGCACGGCTTCGCGGGGATCGAAGCACGCTGCGGCGGCGAGCATCAGGCCGATGTTGTCGGCCTCGGTTTCGTGCTTGCGCGCATACGGCAGCAGGTAGCCGTAGCCCATCGCGGCCATGACCATCTGTTGCTGCTGCGGATCCATGCCGCTCATCGAGCCGGCCATCTGCCCGATCTGGGTCAGGCGCTGCTGGGCCATGCGTTGCGCGCCGTGGCGCAGCAGGGCGTGGGCGATCTCGTGGCCCATGACCACGGCCAGTGCATCGGCGTTCTTCGCGACCGGAATCAGGCCGGTGTAGACCGCCATCTTGCCGCCCGGCAAACAGAACGCATTGGCTTGGTCGGATTCGAGTACGTTGACCTCCCACTCGAAGGTCTGCGAGAACCGGGTCGGTTCCAGCCCGTGTTCGCGCGCGAGTTCGGCCTCGACGACGTCGACCTTGGCGATCAGGCGTTCGGCGATCAGGCGCACGTCCTTGGAGATCTCGCTGTCGGGATCGACCGGCCGCTCCTGGCCGAGGATTTCCTGGTAGGCCTCCAGACCCAGCGCCTTCTCCTGCTTCACGTCGAGCGTGCGGTCGATCAGCACGGTTTCGCCGGTGACCGGGTCGACGCTCTGGTTCGAGAAGTAGTAGTAGGCGCCGTAACCCGCGAACAGCAGCAGGATGACGAAGCGCATGCCGAAGCGGCGACGCGGCGCGCGCCCGGGCTGGCGACGGTCGCCGCCGCCGAATGGATCCTGTCTCATGTCGTCTCCCCAGGCCGGTCGCCCGGCACACCGTCAAAGTTCGCGTACCACGCGGAAGCCGAGTCTCGCATTTGTCGTGTCAACCTGCGCGAGTGCCCGCCAGCTGGTCCGCGTCTGCGCCGGCGAACTCGCCCACGAGCCGCCGCGGATCACCTGGTCGCGGCAGCCGGGATTGACCCAGGCCGAACCGTCGCCGGGCGCGCGCCGATAGGTCGCGTGCCAGCAATCGGCCATCCATTCGCTGACGTTGCCGGCCAGATCGTGCACGCCCCAGGTATTGGTCTCGAAGCTGCCGACCGGCGCCGGTCCCCAGTAACCGTCCTCGTAGTCCGGAAACGCGTTGCCCCAGCTGCGCCCGCCCGGCGAGCGGTCCAGCGCACCGGTCATGTTGCCGGCGCCGTCGGGCGGCGTGCCTTCGCCCCACGGGTACCGCTCGGCGGTGCCGTTGCGGTAGGCGTACTCGAACTCGGCCTCGCTCGGCAGCCGGTAGCGGCGGCCGCTCTGCGCCGACAGCCAGTCGGTGTAGGCCTGCGCGTCCTTGGCACTGACGTGCAGCACCGGCATCGTGTCGCCGGCCGGGCGGCCGATGTAGTCCGAACGCCAGTCGACATTGCTGCGCCGGAGGAAGTTGCCGGTACGCTCGTCGTAGGCCAGCGAGAACCCGCGGCGCACCGCGCGCGACTGGTAGCCGGTGGCATCGACGAAACGCCGGAACTCGCCGACCGACACTTCGCGCACGCCCATCGCGAAGCCGCGGTCGAAGCGCACGGCATGGCGCGGCGACTCGTTGTCCTCGGCGTCGCGGTCGCCGGGCAGCGCGCCCATCATGAAACCGCCGTGCGGCAGCACGACAACCTGCGGCCCGCGCGCGCCGCCTTCCAGTGCATCGGTGAACACCTGGCCGGGACGAAAGTCGCCGTAGTGCACGGTGCGGTCGATGCGCTCGCGCAGATCGTTGACGACCGGATCGCCGGGTTCGGCGATGCCGATGATCTGCGCCAGCCGCTCGCGCGCGACCGCGACGCCGTTGATCTGCGGCAAGGCCTCGACGCCCTCGTCGCGCAGCCGGCGGATGTGCGCAGCGCGCATGCGCTGCAGGCGCTGTTCGGCGTCGCCGACGGTCGGAAAGCCCGGCCGGATCGTCGTCGCGTGCGCCAGCCAGCGCGAGGCGCCGCGGTAGTTCGCCTCCTCCGCCGCGAGTTCGGCGCGGCGGATCATCGCGCTCTCGACCGCCGCCATGCCCTGCAACGCACGCGGCTGGCCCGGCCGGAAGGCTGCCGCCTCGCGGAACAGCGCCAGTGCGCCGCCGCCCGCCTCGCCCAGTTCGCCGGCCTGCAGCGCACGCTCGGCGGCGCGGTTGAGTTCCCACAGGCGGTCGCTGTCGTCAACGCGTTCGAGATACCGCAGCACCGCTTCGTCGCCCGGCGCCAGATGACGCGCGACCGCGGCGAAGTCGTGCGCGGCGCGCATGCCGGCGATCGAATCCTGTTCGTCGGCCTCGACCAGCGCCTGCGCGCCGAGCGCGAGCAGCCGCGCCTGCGCGCGCCGAAGCCCGCTGCGCGCGGCGCGTTCGCTGTCGGGCCGCCGGGCGAGTGCGAGATACAGCGGGATCGCCGAGTCCGCGGTCGCATACAGATCGTCCGCCGCCAGCGCCGTCCGCGCCTGCTCCAACGCCTCCGCCTCGCCGTCTTCGGCGATGACCACGGCCGGCGGCGTCCAGTTGAGGCCCGGCACCACCGCATCGTCGCCACTGATGGTCACGCTGCCGTCTTCGGGCGCGTCCGCGTCATCGGATCGCTCGCCGCTGCAGCCCGCCAGCACGAGCACGCCCAACAGGCCGACGACGAAGATGCTGCGCAAACCGGGCTCCCTGGACCGCATCGCGCCAGATTAAGCCATCGCGGCCGTGGCGGCGATGCGACAGTGCCGCGGCGATTGCCGCCACCGGCGCGCGCCGCTAGGCTTTGCGCGCATGTCATCTCCCAATTCCTCCTGGATCGACGATCCGGCGATCCTGCGGGCACGCCTGCCCGACGCCCCGAAACGCATCGGCCTGGATACCGAGTTCATCCGCGAACGCACCTTCTGGCCCCAGCTCGCGCTGGTGCAGATCGCGTTCGAGGGCGCCGACGGCATCGAGGTGCTGCTGGTCGATCCGCTGGCGCCGGGCATCGCCGAGGCGCTGCGTCCGCTGCTGGCCGATCCGTCGATCCTCAAGATCATGCACAGCGCCAGCGAGGATCTCGTCGCCTTCGGCCACGCCTGCGGCGCAGTGCCGGCGCCGCTGTTCGATACCCAGATCGCCGCCGCGCTGTCGGGCACCGGCGCAGGCATGGGCTACCAGCGGCTGGTGCAGGAGGCGCTCGACATCGCGCTGGCCAAGGGCGAGACGCGCTCGGACTGGCTGCGCCGTCCGCTGTCGCCGACCCAGCTCGAATATGCGGTCGACGACGTCGCGCACCTGTTCGCGCTGCACGACGTGCTCGCGGAGAAGCTCGACGCCCTCGCCCGCGCGGACTGGCTGGCCGAGGACTGCGCGCGTCTGGTCGCGACGGCCGGCAACATGGAAGGCGAGCGCTGGCCGCAGCTCGGCGGCCGCGCCGGCCTGTTCCTCGATGCCGACGCGCAACGCCGTCTCGCGCGCCTGCTGCGCTGGCGCGAGCAGTACGCGCGGGCGCACGACCGGCCGCGCAACTGGATCCTCGACAATGAACTGGCCACCCTGCTCGCCCGCGATCCGCCCGTCGACACGGCGGCACTGCAGCGCCGGCTCGACGCGCATCCCAAGGCGCCGCGCAAACTGACCGCGGTGATCTGGCAGGCGCTGACGACCGAACTGGCCGACGAAGCGGACATGCCGCTCTCGCGCGGCGAGGAACCCGACCGCAAGCAGCTCAAACGGCTGCAGCAGGCGGTCGCCGAACGCAGTGCCGTGCTCGGCCTGCCCGACGGCGTGCTCGCGTCGCGCAAGTGGCTCGAAGCGCTGGTCGAAGGCGCCGACTGGCCCGGTGCGTTGTCGGGCTGGCGCCGCGGCCAGCTGGAACCGTCGCTGGCGCCGTTGCTCGCCGGGGCTGGCGAGCCCGCAGCGGGGACCGTATAATCGCCACGCACCATGTGGGGCCATAGCTCAGCTGGGAGAGCGCGTCGTTCGCATCGACGAGGTCAGGAGTTCGATCCTCCTTGGCTCCACCACTCGATACCGCCGGAAAGCCAGGACCCAGGTCCTGGCTTTTCTGCTTCCAGGCCCCGGGTTTCGGGTGCTCAGGCGCGGTACTGCTTCTCTTCGACGAAGCGCGAACCGGCGAGCCGGTTGATCCGGTTCTTGACCTCGACGCGATCGCCGTTGTGGCGCGCGACCGCGCGTGCGAGCTCGACGAACTCGTCGCCGAAATCCTGCGCAGCTTCCTTCGCGCGCAGTGCGTCCTGCACGTCCCACATGCGCGTATTGGCCTCGCGCAGCGCGATCTTGAGCTCGGCCATCTCGGGCTGTGCATCGGCCAGCGGCGCCCACAGCGGCAGCAGGCCGTCGAGCTCGGTGCGGACATTGACCAGTTTCTGCGCGTCGCCGATGCGCTCGGCCTTGATCTCGAGGATGGTGATCTTGTCGGCGAGTTCGCCGATCGACACCGGGGCCAGGATGGTGCTCACGGGATGTCCTCTTCGCGCATGACGTGGGCCGCACATGGTAGCGCGGCGGCGACGGCGCTTCCGGCATCGGCCGCCCGGTCGGCGAACGCGGATCGCGTCTGCTGCGCCGCGGCGTAAACTGTGCGGCGGCGCGATCGGCGCCGAACGATGGAGCACCCGTGCGTTTCAAGGACCGCCTGCCCGTGTGGCTGCACGACTGGCTCGACATCGTCCTGCCGATCGGCCAGATCCTGCTGATCCTGCTCGTCGCCTGGCTGCTGCGGCTGCTGGTGCGCCGGATCATCGAACGCGTCGGACACCGTTACACGCTGCCGGTCGAAGCCGTCGTCGGCGGACGCCGCGTCACGTCGTTCCTGATCTATGCCGCGGCGCTGCTGTTGATCCTCGAACGCCTGGGCGTCTCGGGCACGGTGCTGTGGACGGCGTTCACCGGCTTCGCCGCGGTCGCGGCGGTCGCGTTCTTCGCCGCTTGGAGCGTGCTGTCGAACATCTTCTGCACGATGCTGATCCTGACCACGCGTCCGTTCCGGCTCTACGACCACGTCGAGCTGCTGGAGAACGGCGAGAAGCCGGGCCTGCGCGGCCAGGTCGTCGACATCAACCTCGTCTACACCACGCTGCGCGAGACCGACGACGGCGACGGCGCGGGCACCAGCCTGCAGATTCCCAACAGCCTGTTCTTCCAGCGTGCGCTGCGCCGCTGGCGGGGCGGCGCGCTGCCTGCGGCGCGCGGCGGCGCGGCTGCAGGCGATCCGCTGGACGTCTGAGCCGCGCGTTCCGTCAGGCCAGCGCCGCGGTCACGATGATCTCGATACGCCAGCCCGGATCGGCCAGCCGCGCCTCGATCGTCGCGCGTGCGGGCGCCTGGCCCGGCACCACCCAGCGGTCCCATTCGGCATTCATGCCGGCGAAATCGGCGATGTCGGCCAGGATCACCTGCGCCTGCAGGATCCGGGTCTTGTCGGTGCCGGCCTGCGCGAGCAGCGCATCGATCGCGTCGAGCACTTCGCGCGTCTGCGTGCCGATGTCCGCGCCCGCCGTCTCGGGCACCTGACCGGCGCAATAGACGGTGCCGTTGTGGATCACCGCCTCGGACATGCGCGGGCCGGCGTCGATGCGCTGGATCATGGAAGTAGCTCGATCGAAGGGGCGCCCATGCTGGACGGCGGGGGCGCCGGCGACAAGCCGCAGCGCAGCCGCGTCACTTGCGCTTTTCTTCCTGATCGCGCGTGCAGGTTCGATAGCGCCCTCAGCGCAGCTGGCTGTCCTTGCTGCCGCGGCGGTTGTAGCCGCTGTGCACGTCGTCATCGTCGTACGCGGCCTGGCATTCGACGCACAGGCGGACGCCGGGCACGGCGCGGCGTCGCGCTTCGGGAATCGGCGCATCGCATTCTTCGCAGTGCGTCAGTCCCGGGCCGCTGCGCAGTTGGCTGCGGGCGCGTTCGATCGCATCTTTCACCGTGGCGTCGATCTGGTCCTGCACCGCGCCATCTCCAGCCCAACCAGTGGCCATGACGGCCTCCTGCATGTCGCTCGTTGACGAGGTGTCGACGCTAGCAGCCGTCACGTTGACCCGGGATGAGCGGCGGCCGCGGTCATAATGCGTCGACCCCGCCGGAGGACCGACATGGCCCTGACCCTGCTGCTGCGCTGCACCGACCTCGAACGCACCCGCGCGTTCTACACTGCCCTGCCCGGCTTCGCGGTCGCGCCCTCGACCGGCGACACGCTGACCGTCACCGGGCACGGCGCGCGCCTGGTGTTCACCGCCGCCGATCTCTGGCATCGCGCACCCACGCTGACCGGCACGCTGTACTTCACCGTCGCCGACATCGATGCCTGCTTCGCCCAGGTGCAGGGCCGCGCGCAGCTCGCGTGGACGCTGCAGGACATGCCCTACGGCGCCCGCGAGTTCGGCATCGTCGACTGCAACGGCTACCTCCTGGCGTTCCAGCAAGGCGCCTGAAATGCCTGACGTGCGTAGCCCGCGGCTCGCCATCGTCGGTGGCGGGCCGGCCGGCCTGTTCGCCGCTGAACGCGCGCGCGCGGCGGGGCTGGAAGTCGACCTGTTCGAGGCCAAGGGTTCGGTCGGGCGCAAATTCCTGATCGCCGGCAAGGGCGGGTTGAATCTCACCCATTCCGAGCCGCGGCCGGGATTCGACGCGCGCTACGGCGCACGCGATGGCGCGGTCGGCCGCTGGCTCGACCGCTTCGATGCGCAGGCCCTGCGCGACTGGGCCGCGGCGCGCGGCGTGCCGACCTTCGTCGGTAGCTCCGGGCGCGTGTTTCCCGAGGATCTCAAGGCCGCACCGCTGCTGCGCGGCTGGGTGCGGCAACTGCGCGAGGACGGCGTGCGCTTCCATGTGCAGCATCGGTGGACGGGTTGGGACGACACCGGCGCGCTGGCCTTCGAAACGCCCGACGGCCCCGCGACGCACGTCGCCGATGCCACGCTACTCGCGCTGGGCGGCGCCAGCTGGCCGCAGCTCGGCTCCGACGGACGCTGGCAGCCGCTGCTGGCCGCACGTGGCGTCGACGTGACGCCACTGGTGCCGGCGAACTGCGGATTCGACATCGGCTGGAGTGCGCACCTGGCCGAGCGTCACGCCGGCGCGCCATTGAAGCCGGTGGTGCTGCACTGGACCGGTCTCGACGGCACGCCGCACGCGCTGCAGGGCGAATGCGTGCTGACGACGACCGGCATCGAAGGCAGCGCGATCTATGCGATCTCCGGGACGCTGCGCGACACCATTGCGCGCGACGGCAGCGCGCTGCTGGAACTGGATCTGGCGCCTGGGCGCGATCTCGAACGCCTGCAAGCCGATCTGGCGCGTCCGCGCGGCCGTCGCAGCGTCGGCGAGCATCTGCGCCGCGCGACGGGTCTCGATGCCGCGAAGACGGCGTTGCTGTTCGAACTGCTCGACCGCGCCGCCATCGACGATCCCGCGCGAGTGGCGGCTGCGATCAAGCGCCTGCCGCTGCGGCTGCGCGCGCCGCGCCCGATCGAGGAAGCGATCAGCAGCGCCGGTGGCGTACGTCTGGAAGCGACCGTCGATGCGTTGATGCTCGATGCCCTGCCCGGTGTGTTCGTCGCCGGCGAGATGCTCGACTGGGAGGCGCCGACCGGGGGATATCTGCTGACGGCCTGTTATGCGAGCGCTGCGGTCGCGGTCGATGGCGCACTGGCGTGGTTGCGACGGAATCTGGATACACCGATGGAGACGAGGCGATGAAGCATGTCCTGACGCACGCGGCACTGTTCGCAACTGTGTTGTTCGCATCCAGCAGCGCAAGTGCAGGGCTCCCGACATCGCCTTCGCCGACCGTCGTCGCCTATGTGTTCGCGCACGGCGCGCCGGTCGACACCGCATTGGTCGACGCCCGCCATGTGACGCACGTCCACCATGCGTTCTCGCGCATTGTCGACGGCCGGCTGGTCGAAGGCGGCGCCGACGACGCCGAGAGCTTCCGCAGGCTGGCGGCACTTCGCGACGCGCATCCGACCCTGCGCATCCTGACGTCGGTAGGCGGCTGGACCTGGTCGGACACGTTCTCGGAGATGGCGCGGACACCGGAGCGACGGACGCGGTTCGTCGAGAGCGCGGTCGCATTTTCGCGACGGCACGTCCTCGATGGCATCGATATCGACTGGGAGTATCCCGGCCTGCCCGGCGCCGGCAATCCGCATGCGCCCTACGACGGACGCAACTTCACCCTGCTGTTGCGCGAATTGCGCACCGCGCTCGATGCGCTCGGCGCGGAGACCGGGCGCCCCCAGAGTCTGGCGATCGCCAGCGGCGGATTCCCCGATTATCTGGCTGCAAGCGAGATCGGCGAATGGCAGGCCTCGCTCGATTACATCGCGATCATGGCCTACGACTTCCACATGGCACCCGGCACTGGGCGTACCGCACATCATGCGGCGCTGCATGCAGGGCCGGATGCGCTGTCGGCCTCGCGCGCGGTGCGCGACCACCTCGCCGCCGGTGTCCCGGCACGCAAACTCGTACTCGGCGTGCCGTTCTACGGCCGCGCCTGGGGCGCTGTCGACGATGCAGGCGAGGCCCACGGCCTCGATCGACCCGGCCAGGCGACGCGGGTCCCGTTCTCGGAAGCCAGTTACCGGACGCTCGCCGACACGGTGATCGGCCAGCCGGGCTGGCAGATGCATCGCGATCCGGAGGCGGGCGTGCCCTGGTTGTGGCACCCCGCAACATCCACCTTCGTCAGCTTCGAGGATCCGGCATCTGCGCGCTTGAAGGCGATCTATGCGCGCAATGCCGGTCTGGCAGGCGTGATGTTCTGGCATGCGGGCGGAGACCGCGACGGCGCACTGCTGCGTGCGCTGGTCGACGGCTACCGGTCCGCCAGCGCAGCGCCGGACGACTGAGCGCTTGCGAGCGACCGCAGTTCAAGCGTGCTCTCGAAACGTCGCATTCGGCCGTCGACGGGATCATCGAATGCCAAGGCCCGGGCCAGCAGTTGCAATGGCGCCAGAGTCCCGGCGTCGCTCCGTAATGCCGGATACCAGGGGTCGTGCAGGATCGGCGCGCCGAGCGCGGCCATGTGCACGCGCAGCTGGTGCTTGCGTCCGCTGACCGGCGACAGCGCGTAGCGCCACACCCCTGCGCCGCGTTCGAGCACGTCGATTCGCGTCTCGCTGTTCGGTGCGCCGTCGACCTCGCGCATCCGGAAGAACGGTTCGCCGCGTTCGATTCGGCTGCGGCGCGTCAGCGGGAACGCGAGATCCGGCAACGGTGGCGCCAGCGCCTCGTAGGTCTTGGCGATGCGCGATGTGCGGAACAGCGCCTGGTAGCGGGCACGGCTGGCGGGATTCGCCGAGAACAGCACCAGCCCGGCGGTGCCGCGATCGATCCGGTGCAGCGGCACGAGGTCCGGATTGCCCAGCGTCGCCACCAGCCGTGTCAGCAGGGTCTGGGTGACGAAGGCGCCCGTCGGCGCGACCGGCAGGCCGTGCGGCTTGTCGGCGACCACGAGGTGATCGTCGAGGTGCAGAATGCGTTCGGCCGCATCGATCACCGGCTCGTCGGCGACTTCGCGGTAATAGCCGATCTCGGCGCCGACACGGTACGGCGTCTCCGGCGTGACGGCATCACCATTCGCATCGAGCACCCTGCCCCGCGCGATGCGATCCCGCCATGTGGCCGCGTCGATCTGCGGAAAGCGTGCGGCCAAGGCATCGAGCACGGTGGTCCACGGGCCCGGCGGCAACTGCAGCCGGCTCGCCGGCACGCCATCGCGGTGTGGAAACCGCGGACGGCTCATGCGGGCGTTGCGGCGTCAGTCGGCCGCATCGGCCTCTTCGCGGCCCTGCTGGCGGATCACCGCCTCCTGGCGTGCGTCCTCGATCGACCACAGGATCGCGCCGGTGTCGGCCTTGCGGGTGTCGAAGACGAACTTGCCCGTCAGCGGCGAATCGGCCTGCAGTTCGCCGGCCTCGTACAGCGCCCACATTTCCTCGCCGTAATGCGTGTCGGCGATTTCCGGGGCGAAGCGCGCGAGCGTGTCGCGGACGTTGTGCACGTCGCGCAGCAGCATGTCGCGCGCGGCGTTGTTGCCGGCGGCGCTGACGACCTGCGGGAAATCGATCAGTACCGGGCCGTCGGGCGTCGCCAGCACGTTGTACTCGGAGAGGTCGCCGTGGACCATGCCCAGCACCAGCATCCGCACGACGTCGCGCACCAGCATCAGGTGCCATTCGCGGGCCTGCTCGGGTTCGAGGTCCACCTCGGCCAGACGCGGCGCGCTGAAGCCGTCGGCGTCGGTCACCAGGTCCATCAGCAGCACGCCGTGGAAGAAGCCGTAGGGCTGCGGCACGCGCACGCCGGCGTCGGCCAGGGCGTAGAGCGCGTCGACCTCGGTGGTCTTCCACGCCGCTTCCTGCTCGCGGCGGCCGAACTTGGTCGCCTTGCCCATCGCCCGCTGCTCGCGGCTGCCACGGACCTTGCGGCCTTCCTGGTACTGCACGCGCGCCTGGAAACTGCGCTGCGCCATGTCCTTGTAGACCTTCGCGCAACGCACCTCGTCGCCGACTTGGACGACGTAGACCGAGGCCTCCTTGCCGCTCTTGAGCGGTCGCAGCACGGCATCGATGATGCCGTCCTCGATCAGTGGCTGCAGTCCCTGCGGGATCTTCATGGTGCCGTCGGGCTCCGGTATTGGCCTGACATTGTGCGGCCTGCGCCGGCCGCGCGTCCGAACGGCACCCGACCGGCGCGACGCCTCAGCGCGCCGGCAGGCCCATTTCCTCGAGCAGCGCCGGCGCGGGGTACACCCGGGCCATCAGCCAGCGCATGTAGCGCATGTCGACGTGGATCGCGCGCTTGGTGCGCGGATCGAACCACCAGCTGGCGCTGACCGACTCCCAGTTGCTGTCGAAATTCAGGCCGACCAGCTCGCCGCGCGCATTGAGCACCGGCGAGCCGGAGTTGCCGCCGGTGGTGTCGAGGTTGGTCAGGAAGTTCACCGGCTGGGTGCCGAGCGAGGCTTCGGCGGTGCCCGCGAAATCGCCGCGGGCGATCGCATCGAGCAGCGGCTGCGGCGCGTCGAACGGCACCTGCCCGGTGTGCTTCTCGACGATGCCGGCCACCGTCGTCACCGGCGCGAACGCCACCGCATCGCGCGGCGCCAGCGCTTCGACGCGGCCGTAGCTCACGCGCAGCGTACCGTTCGCATCCGGATACACCGCGCGGCCCTGCTGCGCGCGCCACGCGAACAGCGCACGCATGTAGGCCGGGCGCAGCCGCAGCTGTTCGCCCTCGCGGGTCTTGCGTGCGTCCTCGGCATCGAGCTGGGCTTCGACCAGTTGCGCGGCCAGCGCGAGCAGCGGATCGCCGGCCAGCGGACGCCCGGCGCGGGCATCGGCGAAGCGCGACAGGCGCTCGTTCTCCTCGCCCAGCGTCGTGCGCGCGTAGACGGTGTCCAGCGCGGTCGCCAGCGATTCCGGCGTGCGTCCGAACGCGGCATCGAAGGCCGGCAGGCGCTGCGCGTCGGGCAACTGCTGGTAGCGACCGACCAGCACGCCGAGCAATGCCTTCTCCGCCGACGGCGCGTAGCGGCGCTGGGCCTGGCGCAGCACGCCCTCGATCAGCGCGTGGTCGCGCTGCTGGTAGCCGGTCTCGCGCTCGGCATCGTCGGTCTTGGCGGACTCGATGCGCAGCCGCTCGAGCAGCAGCGCCGAGCGCAGCAGCTGGGTCTGGCTGGCGACCAGGGCCAGCAGCTGGTCGCGGGCGCCGGCGGCATCGGCCTGGCCGAGGATCGCCTGCAGCGCAGCGATGTCGGTCGCGTCCTCGCCGGAGGTCGCCGCGAGCATCGCCGCCTCGTCTTCGCTGCGCAGGCGCACCGCATCGCTGCGCATCAGGCCTTCGAGTTCGCCGGCGGCGCGCTTGCGGTTGTTCTTCAGCGACTGCAGCTGCGAGGCATAGCGCGTGCGGATGTCGGCATCATCGCGGCCCGCGGTCTCGACCGCATCGATCAGCGCGTCGAACACCGCCACGCGTTCGGGCAGCACGCGATTGACCTGAGCGTCGAACTCGGCCGCGGTGCGGTGGCGGAACGTCGTGCCCGGATAGCCGGCGAGCATCGCGTAATCGCCCGCATGCAGGCCGCCGCGTGCGATCTGCAGGTGCGCCGGCGGCGCATACGGCACGTTGTCGGCGTTGTAATCGGCCGGCTTGCCGTCGCGGCCGACATAGGCGCGCAGCAGGGTGAAGTCGCCGGTGTGGCGTGGCCACATGAAGTTGTCGATCTCGTCGCCGTAGTTGCCGATCGCACGCGGCGGCGCATAGACCAGGCGCACGTCGCGCAGTTCCAGCTGGCGGATGCGGTAGAAATCGGTGCCGTAGTACATGTTGGCGACGCTGCAGCGCACGTCGCCTTCGCGTTCGCACTCGGCGACGATGCGCTTGCCGGCGGCATCCACCGCATCCAAGTACGCGCGGCCGGTCATGCCGCGCGCCTGCGCCAGCACCTCGTCTGTGACCCGGTCGAAGCCGACCGTCACCAGCACGCGGAAATCGGGGTTCGAGGGACGCTCGTCGCCGCGGCCATCGGCGATGAAGCCGCCGTCGATGATGTCGTGTTCGGCGCTGCTGTTGTACTGGATCACGCCGTAGGCGACGTGGTGGTTGGTCAGCAGCAGGCCGTCGCCGGAGACGAATGCACCGGTGCCGCCGCCGACCTTGACCACGGCGCTGAGCGGCGGCGCAGTGACGTCTGCCAGCGCATCTGCGCGGCCGCGGAAGCCGGCCTCGCGCATCGGCTTGGCGATGTCCGGCAGCTGGGTCGGCATCCACATGCCTTCGTCGGCGTGGACCGCGGCAGACAGGGCGAGGCCGGCCGCGAGAGCGGCGATGGCGGGACGGCGGGACGGCATGGCGGAGATCCGGGCTGCGGGAACAGGGCGCGACCTTAGCCAGCGGCTGCGATCGGGGCAACGGCCACAGGTCACGGCGGGGCGGGATTCGGTGTCGCGGGGGCTCGAGGTGAACATGCTTGTCCCTTCCTCCTCCGGGGGAAGGTGCCCGGAGGGCGGATGAGGGTGTTTATGGGACTTCCCCTGTAAAGCCCGGCCCTCACCCGACGCGCTTTGCGCGTCGACCTCTCCCGGAGGGAGAGGTGTGGTGAGCATGCTTTTTCCTTCCCCCTCTGGGGGAAGGTGCCCGGAGGGCGGATGAGGGTGCTTCTGGGGCTGTACCTGTAAAGCCCGGCCCTCACCCGACGCGCTTTGCGCGTCGACCTCTCCCGGAGGGAGAGGTGTGGTGAGCATGCTTTTTCCTTCCCCCTCTGGGGGAAGGTGCCCGGAG